>Ga0182027_10000035_pt1 | contig 204164 bp, 223 predicted proteins | sample 712E1DmetaG_FD_121300 | JGI IMG/M metagenome (GOLD analysis project Ga0182027, IMG submission 121300) | Permafrost microbial communities from Stordalen Mire, Sweden - 712E1D metaG (Illumina Assembly) | ecosystem: Environmental > Terrestrial > Soil > Wetlands > Permafrost | place: Sweden...
GTGGGACCAGTTGGATTCGAACCAACGACCAAGCGATTATGAGTCGCCTGCTCTACCGCTGAGCTATGGTCCCATATTTTTTGCCCTTCGACAGGCTTAGGGTACTTCGACTTGTACTTTATCGAAGTTTCCTGGTCTTATTGTTTTGATGTTTACACTGAGCGAGCTTTCATTCTATGAAAGCGAGTCGAAGTGTGGACGCGAGAGGACTCGAACCTCTGACCTCTTCCATGTCAAGGAAGCGCTCTAACTTTATCCCCCACCACCTGGGTGGGTCTGTGCAGACTCGAACTGCAGACCTCTTCCATGTCAAGGAAGCACTCTAACCAACTGAGCTACAGACCCAGGTGGTGGGGGACGAGCTGAGCTACGTGTCCGTATCAATATAATAGTATTTAAAAAAATAGTTCTAGTCAATAAAATATAAAACCGCCACAAAATAAGCAGGCAGTTTAATTTTACTAAATTCTATTCCTCGCTCTCGATCGTCTTTATCACATCGCCTGTCGGAAGAGCTTTGGGGGCGCTCACTTCTTTTTCTTCCTCTTCCTTCTCAGCTATTTTTTCTTCTTCAGTGGGAACGGCGATTTCGCGGAAAAACATAATCCAAGCGGTTTGGGAAAAGATCTCATAAACGGACCGAATGGCCAGAATGGCGGCGATGAATAATAACGCCCCTATTCCTCCGATAACCACGGCTGCCGGCAGACCGGCAGTGAAATAAGCAAGGGCAGCCATAGCTCCAAAAATAAACAAAAATATCAGAAGGATGAAGATCATGCTGAGTCCCAAAAGGAGGCTTATCGGGAAAAAAAGAAGCGCCATAATAATGCTGGTGAGAATATTTTTGAGGAATAGATCGTAAGCATTTTCTATGGCTGGCCGGAAGCCGAGTTCTCCCAGCGCTATATAAATATAACCAAAAGTCTTGACGAACGACGCTAGAATTATCAGGGGAATAAAAATAAGAACGGCACAGGCGGCCAAGAGGATGCCGCCGAAATATACTCTGGAAAAAAACAGGAAGAAAACCGGAGTGAAAAGGACGATGGCGGAGAGAGCGATAAAGAAAAAAAGAATAATGCTCAGGGATAATATCGGCCAAAAATATTTTTTCCCTTCGACCATGCCCGGCCGAAAACCGGCTGGCTGATTTTTCAGGATATAATCGATGGACTTGATGGCTCCGCCTCTCGCCAACGCGGCCAAGATGACGAAAACAATATATAAAGCAATAGTAATGCCGACGAGAGCCGGTATCAACCCCGGGTGCTCCGAAAAAAAAGCAGAAATTTTTTGCCAGACCGCTTGTTCTCTCGGGTCAGAATTATTCCAATTGCCGCCGTTCCAGTTGATGGAAAAACCGGCGGCCAAAGACAAAAAAAGCCCGAACCACCAAAGAAAGCGGTTTTTCCAGGTGATTTGCCAGGCATTTTTAAAAATGTCTGTATAAGGAATCTGATTCGGTTCCTTGCGCATGAATTTTGGTATGCTTTATTTTGTTATTCGGATATTCCTTCTTCCTGGCTTTCCTTCTTTTTGATGCCTACGATCTCATTGAATTCGGCCTGTTCGATGGTTTCTTTTTTCAGGAGGATATTAGAAAGCTTTTCTAAAGTCTCTTTTTTCTCAGTAAGGATACGCTGGGAAACTTTATAGGCTTCATCGATAAATTTAGAAACCTGACGGTCTATTTCTTCAGCCAATTTGTCAGAATAGTTTCTTTCTTCGTGGATCTCTTTGCCTAAGAATATCATTTCTTCCTTATGGCCGAAAGTGCGGGGACCCAGCTCGCTCATACCATAGCGAGTGACCAGATTTCTGGCAATGGTCGTAGCCCGTTCCAGATCATTGGAAGCGCCGGTAGTAATATCGCCAAAAGTCATTTTTTCGCTGACGTAGCCGCCGAGAAGGACGGATAATTCATCGATAAAATAATTACGGCTATGAAGAGATTTATCTTTTTCGGGAGCGCTGAAAGTATATCCGCCGGCCATTCCCCGGGAAATGATAGATATTTTTTGCACCGGATCGGCGTTTTTAAGATTGGCGGCTATGAGGGCGTGCCCGGCTTCGTGATAGGCAATGATCTTTTGTTCTTCCTCGTCGATCCGCCGGCTCCTTCTTTCCGGTCCCAAAATCACCTTTTCGATGGACTGGGTCATCTCGTCCATACCGATTTCTTTTTTATTTCTTCTGGCAGTGAGAATAGCGGCTTCATTGAGGAGATTAGAAAGATCAGCGCCGGAAAATCCGGGGGTACGTTGAGCGATAATGCGAAGTTCGGCATTTTTTTCCAAGGGCTTATTTTTAGCGTGAATTTTGAGTATCTCTACTCGTTCGTCAATATCCGGAAGATCCATCATTACTCTTCGATCGAATCTCCCTGGTCGCAAGAGCGCCGGGTCTAGGACGTCCGGGCGATTGGTAGCGGCAATGACAATAACATTGGTAAAAGTATCAAAACCGTCCATTTCTACCAGGATCTGGTTTAGGGTCTGTTCGCGTTCGTCGTGTCCTCCGCCCAGTCCTGCCCCCCGGTGGCGGCCCACGGCATCAATTTCATCTATAAAAACGATGGAAGGAGAATTTTTTTTGGCTTGTTTGAAAAGATCTCTCACGCGCGAGGCGCCCACGCCCACAAACATTTCTACGAATTCCGATCCGGAAATATTGAAAAATGGAACATTGGCTTCTCCGGCTACTGCCTTGGAAATCAAAGTTTTGCCTGTTCCCGGAGGGCCCAAAAGAAGGACGCCCTTGGGAATTTTAGCTCCTAATGCCAGGAATTTTTTAGGACTTCTCAAAAATTCCACGATTTCAAAAAGCTCTTCCTTGGATTCTTTGGCTCCGGCCACATCGGCGAAAGTGATTCTTTTTTTCTTGTCTTTAGGATCAGTCATCCTGGCGCGGGAAAGGCCGAAAGAAAGAGCCTGGGTGTTTCCTCGCTGGGCCTGGCGCAACATAAACCAGATAAAAGCGGCGATCAATACGAAAGGCAGAATGATAGTGAGAAGCGGAGCGATCCAGGTGGAAAAAGATGATTCGCCCTTCACCGTCACGGCTACAGCGTTGAGCTTGGCACTGTCCACGCCCAGATTTTTCAGCGTATCGGTGATGGAACCCTCTTTCTCTTTGGTCACTTTTTCCAGCGTGCCGTTACTCAGCGTCACGTCGGCCTCGCTATCCGTTACTGTGATTTCTTTTACTTCTCCGTTATTGATCTGGGTAGCCAGATTAGTGATGGAAGTTTCTTTCGGCTCGGTGGCCGGCTTGCCATAAAGCACCAGAATGCCGGAAATAAACAAAAATACCAGGAGAACGATTCCTATATTTTTAAACAGATTCTTCATATATTTATTGAATGATTTAAAATTATCTAAATATCTTTTTCTATCTTCAGTCTATCACCGCTGCGCGTTACCTTCAATCCCTTAAAAACCATCGCTTGTCTCTTGCTTTTGGTACTACCGATAATCTTCATTATTTCATTCACGTGGGCAGATTCGATGTCTTTGAGAGCGGGCTTTTTTTCGCGAATGGCTTCCAGAATCACCCGCTTCTGAAGAGCAGGAGAAAGGCTCAGGATATCCTTTACCCGCAGCTCTTTCATCTGAGAATAAGTCTTATCCGTCATTTCAGAAATCAAAGCGTAATCTTCAGCGACAGATTCTACGCCGGAAAAAATAGTTTTCTTGATTTGAGGATTGAAATTTTTTTCCAGATAAGGGATCAATTTATTCCTAATCTTATTTCTCAAGTATTTTGATTGCAGATTAGTCTTGTCAATGCGATATTTCAGTTTATTTTCTTTCAGATATTTTTCAATCTCATCTCTGGAGAGAGAAAGCAACGGCCGGATAATGTTGCCGTTCTTATATTTCATAGAAGCCATCCCCTGAAGTCCTGATCCGCGGATGATACGCATCAAAAATGTTTCTACTTGATCGTCAAGATTATGGGCAACAGCAATAAAATCAAAATTATTTTCAGTTCTTATTTTTTCAAAAAAATTATAGCGGATGTCACGCAGGTAATTTTCCGAATAATATTTTTTCTGTAGGGGCGGTTCATGAACCGCTCGATCCCTAGGCAATTCGTGAATTGCCCCTACGTTTATATTATGAACAAAAATTTTCAATCCGTATTTTTCCGCCAGAGTTCTCACGAATTTTTCATCCCCATCGCTGTCTTTTCCGCGCAAGCCATAATTGATATGGGCGGTAGCTAATTCTAAATCGTATTTTTCTTGAAGACTGGAAAAAATATGCAGCATCGTGGCGCTGTCCGGACCGCCAGAAACAGCTAGCAGAATTTTATTACCACGTTCAAAGAGTTTATGTTGAAAGATAGTGTTTTGAACTTTTTTGACTAAATTTGTCATTTATTAATGCTTCTGACGAACTCTTCAATTTTTTCGTATGCTTTATTGCGATCTAGTCCAGTCGTGTCTAACACAAAATCATAATTTTTTAGATTATGGATGTCGACACCATAATACTGCATATATCTTTTGTTGTCCGTAGCTCTTCTCTCCTTGATTTTAGCCACGAGTTCGTCAATAGTTACTTCTTTTTTAACTTCATTCCGAGTGTTCTTTTCACGGAGGTTTAGATGTATTCTTCGAGCTCCTACTTTCTCGTCGACTTTAAGATAGATTTTTAGTGAAGTGGGAATGAAGTGCCAGGCCATCCGACTGTCAATAAGAAAGTCGTCTTCCCTTTCGGATAGAGCTACCACATAGTCGTCAACTTCGCGATCAATTTTGGGATCCTTTTCTCCTAGTTTCAGATATTCAACTAAAGTTAATTCTCTTTTTTTCGCGAGATCTCGAAAAATTTGGCCGGTATAATAAAATTTATATCCTAGTGCCTCTGCGAGCCGTTTTCCTGCCGTGCTTTTGCCTGCACCTTCGTCACCATTTAGAGTAATAATCATGACGTTGCTAATTATTTTTTTATTTTTCCTCTTCCTTCTTACTCTTTTTTACTTTTTTCACCGGTTTCTTTTCTTCTTTTTCTTCCGCCTTAATTTTTTTTACTTTCTTTTCCTTTTTTACTTCTTTCGTTTCTGCTTCTTTATCAGTTTTTTCCTCCTTAACTGTTTTTTCTTCCTTGGTAACTTTTTTGGCCGCTTTTTTATCAGCTAAGACCAGCCCCATCCGGTGTTCTTTGGGTTCGATAGAAAGAATCTTCCAGTTGAAAGCTTCGCTGACCCGGATGAGATCATCCATATTTTTTCCAGGATAAGCCTCGGACATTTCGCTAACGTGAGCCAGGCCGTGGATGTCCTTATCAAGATAGACAAAAGCGCCGAAAGGATTGATCTTGTGCACCGTGCCAGAAACGATATCGCCTACGGTATATTTCTTTTCTACCAGACTCCAGGGATCCTGTTGCAGAGCACGGATGGAAAGGGAAATCTTGTCAGCATCGATGCCGATTATTTTGGCTTGGACCTTGTCGCCTACTTTGACAATCGTTCGAGGGTCTTCGATTAATTGCCAAGCCAGTTCGCTGATATGGACTAATCCTTCCAATTTGTCTTCTTCGGAAGCGCTATCTTCTTTTCCGGGAGTGATAAATTTGATGAAAGCGCCGAAGTCGACTACTCCGCTGATTTCGCCGGTGATCACATCGCCTACTTTCAAGTTGGAAATGATTTCCCGGTCTTTTTCGCTCTGAGCTGCTTTTTCACTAACGATCAGTTTCTGGGTTTCCCTGTCGGCGTCAATAATTCTCACTTCCAATTCTTTGCTGATCAGTTTTTTGAGCATAGAAAGGATTTTGTTTTTGTCGCCATCTTCTACTCGCGGGTAATTCTTGCTGGAAAGCTGGGAAACAGGCAAAAATCCGGAAATGCCGTTTACTTCCACCAAAAGCCCGCCCTTATTGGCGCTCAAAATCTTGGTGTCGACTTTTTCCTGAGTATCGCGCTTGGATTCGATATCGTCCCAGGCTTTTTCGTGAGAGGCTTCCCGGATGGAAAGTTCGATGTAGCCGTCTTCATTTTCCTGATCAATGATCACAGCGTTGACTTCGTCGCCGATCTTCAGCTTGCCGGCCGCCATACCATCTTTGATTTCCTTACCTAAAACGATACCCGTGCCATAAGGAGGCAGGTCCAGATATATTTCGTTAGAAGAAACTTCGATGACACTGCCGCTGATCGTGTCCCCTATCTGCGGAAATTGAATGGGGTGAGCCGCCAAAAGCCTATCCATTTCGGAATCTTCTACCGGTTCCTTTTCTATTTTTTTAGCCTTTTTGACACTTTTTTCCTTATTTTCCTCATCGTTTGTTGCTTCTGTCACTGCTTCATCGGAGATTTTGTCAACCTCTGTCGCCAATTTGTCGAGAATGTCGTTCATATTTATATAAGTTTTTATATGGCTGCATCTGGCCAGTCAATGATTAATAATGATGCTAAAAACAAAAAATTCCCTAAATTTAGGAAATTATTAAGAAATTGTGCGCTTATCCTGTGGATAACTGGTGTATGGCGCCAAATAAGGATTAAATCATCCTTATATTCAGTTTTCTTAATAATTACTTTACTTAATATATATAGTATAGTTTTGCCTGTAAAATATGTCAAGCCAAGAATATTCCCTTCATTATCACCTTCTCCCCTTTGGGAGAAGGTGGCTCGATTCTCGCCAAGGCGGGACGAGAGACGGATGAGGGAAAAATCCACGATTATTAATATTTTTGGCTTAGACAAAGCAAATAAAAAACCAACCTCACGATTTTCACCTCCTTTCGTGGCGTGTGGTTGGTTATTTTTGAATATTACGTGACAAATCCTTCTTCGCAGGAGAAACAGTAATGTGTGTCCAGAGGTTTAGCAATATACATTTGGAATAGTATGTGTTTGCCCCGAGTGGCGTTTACTTGTTCATTGCTGCCACATTTCGGGCAATTAGGCATTGATGGCGGCTCTTTTGGGGCCATCGTCTGTTTATTATTTGCCATAGCATGCCCTTTCTTGGCTCCGGCTGAAACCGGAGCCGAAGCCGATTGTGAATATCAGAATGCCGGATAGCCTCCGTTGGCAGTGATGTCAGTCCAGATGTTTTCGAGCGACTGTTCGCGCGTCATGCCGTCGGGTTTGCGGATTGGTCGTCCGATGACAAGATCGTCAGCTCCCCATAAGACAGCGAGACCTGGAGGTGCCATTCTTTTCTGATCGTCGATTTTAGAACCGACGGGCCGGATGCCGGGATTAAGGATTTCAATCTCCGGGTAGAAGAATCTTAGCATCTGGTTTTCCAGAGGCGAAGTAAGTAGGCAGTCTACGCCTGCTAATACGGATTTTTGAGCTCGGCGGGCGACGACGTAAAGTTCGAGCGCTCTGAGGCCGGTTGCATTGTAAAATGTGTAGACTTTCTCAGCTTCTTTGAGCGGAGGCAGAAATCCGTTTTGGAGTAGTTTTTGCCATGTCGCATCTTCAGGGGGAGGCAAGAAGAATCCATCTTGAACTAAATCCTGTCCCGTTTCGCTGGTCAGCAAAAGGACCGAGATGACTTTAGGTGCCTTGATGCCAATCTTGGCGGCTTCATCATGGGCTCCGAACACGGCAGCTTTTATGGTAGCAAAGCTGGCTGAAGCCATGACATTGTAATAGTCAACGCCAAGTCTTACCAGTCCGCGGCCGGCGCCTTCAGTGGTATTGGGAATATCTGGAAGCTTGACGTCTGCGAAGACTTCCTTTTCTGCTGACTTTGCAACGTCAATCATGGCCGATGTACCGATGTTTTTTTCCAATTCGAGGCCGACTTTCATAACTTGGACGTAAGGGCCGACTTCCTTGGCTAGTTCTCGGCCTTCTTTTTCTGTCGGCACATCCAGTGGAAAAACCAGCTTTACAGGTCTCTTTTTCATTTTTTAATGTCCTTTTCTGATTTTGAGGAATTCCAATTTACCTACGACCATATTTATCAGAACTTGCGGATCAGAATTTTTGATGAGCGTTGTTTTTGACGGCTTCTCATTTTGTATTCTTTCAATATAAGAAGCAATTTCAATATCAACAACGCCTCCCGATCCGGTTAAAAGGCCGATAACTTTGGACGAATCACCTTCGTCATAAAAACTGGTGAATTCATTGAGTGTTCCACTTCGGCCGGAAATGAAAATAGCGGCGTCACACGTACGGATGCTGATTACATTACGCCCTTTCTTCTCGAATCCGGTAAAAATGAGAATGTGTGGCTCAACTGGAAAATTAAATATCTCCCTATGCTGTGTCAGGTTCATTGCTGGTGAAATTCCCAGCACTATGCCGCCTCGTTCATTTGCTCCCATGGCTGCTTCATATGGCAGACCTGGGCATCCGCCAGTGACAAGAATACATTCGTTGACGGCAATCCACAGACCAACTGCCTTTGCTAGTGGCTTAAGTTTTTCCAGGTCCCCTGCGGCCGATCCAAATACGCCAATCTTTAACTTTCGAGAATAACTCACTCTTTTTCCTCCCTTTACGCGTTGATTAAGTGCAATCTATATTTCTTTGCTATTTGACAACGAACACAAAAGCCCGCGTTTCGGGCCTCCTTGATACTTAAATTATACATATAACCTAAAGCAAAACCCTCCATCCGTCAACAAAATCTCCCCAAAACCTCTCGACAAAGCCTGTTTATTATGATAAACTGATTAAGTATTATACTTTGATTTGATACTAGATACTTTATACTAAATACTAGATACAATCTTATGATTATCCAATACTACGGGCACGCTTGCTTCAAATTAACCACTAAACCGGCCGGCCGGGGGCAAGACGACGTTACTGTTTTTATCGATCCTTTTGACAAATCCATCGGCCTTCGTCCGCCGCAAGGGCAGGCGGATCTGGTGTTGGTTACTCATCATCATCACGACCATGATAACGTAGAAGCGCTCAAAGGCGATCCATACATCATCGATATCCCCGGAGAATATAGCGTGGAAGGCGTGAACATCGTGGGCATCAAATCATATCACGATAAATATGAAGGAGCAGAACGAGGAACCAATACTATATATGTATTGGAGGCGGAAGAAATGAGAATCTGCCATATGGGCGATCAGGGATGCGCACCGACCGAAAAACAGCTGGAAGAGATCAATGGCATCGATATCCTGATGATTCCGATCGGCGGAAAATATACGCTCGATGGCGTCGAAGCGGTTGATATAATCAAAAAGATCGAGCCAAGCGTAGTAATTCCTATGCACTACAAGATGAATAGTTCGACGGTGGATATCGATAATGAGAAGAAATTTTGCAGCGAAATTGGCAGTTGTCCGAAAGAAATGGTTCCCAAGGTCAATATCAAGAAAAAAGATCTGGAAGGAAAGAATATGGAAGTGATCCTGATGGGCACGGAATAAAAAAAGTCAAAATTTAAAAGTCAAAAATTAAAATTTATGGGCATTCAAAATAAAATCGACCAAATACGCCGCAAGCCTGAGCATATCCGGGTCCGTTATGCCTGGATCTGCGCTATAGCCGGCGTCTTCTTCGTCGTAATCATCTGGGGCTTTTCACTTTATGCCCAAAGAGGCGAAATTTCTGCGAGCTCTCTGACTTCGGACCAGATGCAATCGGTAGAAGATCTTAAGACGCAGGCCAGTTCCATCGGGAACACGGCCGATGATATTAAAAATTCCCTGCAATCTGTGGCGCCGCAAAAGCTGGAATCACAGCAGAGTCTCGACCAGCAATTGAATCAGGATAATTCGAGTCAGGATAATTCAGGCGACAGTACGGATTTGAGTACTGATCCAGGCATAGATTCAAGCGTGGATCCAACTACTGATTCGAGCATCGCTCCTGATGCCAACCAGACTCTACCGCAAGATACGACTGGCGTTGCTGCTAGCAATACTGCTAGCAATACCGCCAGCAACACTACCAGTAAGACGACTAAGGAAGGAATCGGAAATAAATAAAAAATAATTGAAAATTGTAAATTGAAATTTTTTTATTATGGAACCATCAAAAAAACCATTGGTCAATATGAAAAATATCCAGCCTCGGGAAATCACCGAAGAAATTTCGCAGAGTTATCTTGATTACGCGATGAGTGTCATCGTGGCGCGGGCGCTTCCGGATGTCAGAGACGGCCTGAAACCAGTGCACCGAAGAATTCTCTATTCTATGTGGTCGAGCGGCCTGCGGGCCAACGCCAAATTCAGAAAATCAGCTACCGTGGTCGGAGAAGTGCTCGGAAAATATCATCCGCACGGCGATGTGGCGGTTTACGATTCGATGGTGCGAATGGCTCAGGATTTTTCTTTGCGTTATCCGTTGGTGAAAGGCCAGGGGAATTTCGGTTCAATGGACGGAGATTCACCAGCTGCTTATCGTTATACAGAAGCGAAGCTTTCCGCAATTGCCGAAGAGATGATGCTAGATATTGAAAAAAATACCGTTGATTTTGTGCCCAACTATGATGGCCAGCACAAAGAGCCCTCGGTTCTGCCGGCTGGACTGCCCCAGCTGCTGCTCAATGGTTCGATGGGAATCGCCGTCGGTATGGCCACTAATGTTCCTCCCCACAATCTGGGAGAATTGGTCGACGGCATCAACCATCTGATCGATAATCCGGAAGCGGAAGTAGAAGACCTGGCGGAATTCGTCAAAGGCCCGGACTTCCCTACCGGCGGAATAATCTACAATAAAAAAGATATTTTGGAAGCGTATCGCACCGGCCGGGGGAAAATTCTCACCCGGGCCAAAGCGGAAATCGTGGAAACTAAAGCTGGCGCTTTTCAGATAATCGTGAGCGAGATGACGTATGCCACTAATAAAGCTACTCTTATCGAAAAGATGGCGGATCTGGTGCACGAAGGAAAAATTGTCGGCATTCGCGATATCAGAGACGAATCCGACAAAGATGGCGTGCGTTTGGTCGTCGATCTCAAAAAAGATGCTTATCCGCAAAAAGTGCTGAACAAACTTTATTCTCTCACCGACCTTCAGAAAAATTTTGGCGTCAATATGTTGGCGTTGGTCAACGAGATCGAGCCGAAAATTCTCAATCTCAAAGATATTTTGGAAGAATATGTTGAGCACCGAAAAATTGTCATTACTCGCCGTACTAAATTCGATCTGGAAAAAGCGAAAGACCGGGCACACATCCTGGAAGGATTGAAAAAGGCGCTGGATCACATCGACGCGGTGATCGATACCATCAGAAAGTCTCCGACCAAAGAAGAAGCGCACGGGAATTTGATGAAGAAATTTAAATTGTCCGACCGGCAATCGACCGCTATTTTGGAAATGCGGCTGCAGACTTTGGCCGGTCTGGAGCGAAAAAAGATTGAAGACGAACTGGCCGAGAAACTGAAACTCATTGCGGAGCTGGAGGCGATTTTGAAAAGCGAAAAGAAAATATTGGGTATCGTGAAAGATGATCTCGCTCGCGTCAAAGAAAAATATGGTGACGAGCGAAGAACGAAAATTATCAAAGGCGGCATAGCCGAATTCAGACAGGAAGATCTCGTTCCCAACGAAGAAGCGATCATTACTATTTCCAAAGAAGGCTATATCAAAAGAATGGATCCGGCATCATACAAGGTCCAGCGCCGCGGCGGCAAAGGTGTGATCGGTGCCACCACCAGAGAAGGTGATGAGATCGAAGAAATGCTGGGCGTGATGACGCACGACAATCTTCTTTTCTTCACCAACACCGGAAAAGTTTTTCAAACTAAGGCCTATGAAATCCCCGCTTCTACCCGTGTTGCCAAAGGCCAATCGGTCGTCAACTTCCTCTCTTTGAGTTCTGAGGAAAAAATCACCGCGCTGGTTGCCACCGGAAAAGATGACAATTATAAATATATGTTTATGTCCACCGGAAACGGAACGGTCAAGAAAACTGATCTCTCTGAGTTTGAAAATGTGAGGCGCTCCGGACTCATTGCCATCAAACTGGAAAAAGGCGACGCGCTCTCTTGGGCAGAAGCCACTAGTGGCAGTGACGAAGTGATTATTACTACTCAAAAAGGCCAAGCTATCAGATTTAAAGAATCAGACGTCCGTCCGATGGGTCGTGCGGCTGCCGGAGTACGTGGTATAAAACTAAAAACGGACGACAAGGTCGTTGGTATGGACGTCGTTTTCAAAGGCCAAAAGGGCAATCAGCTTCTGGTTATCGCTGAAAACGGTTACGGTAAAAGATCAGATCTCAAAGCCTACAAGGTCCAAAAGCGCGGTGGTTCCGGCATCAAGACCGCTTCCGTCACGGCCAAAACCGGAAAACTAATCGGCGCCAAAGTAGTGAACCTTGATGACATCGAACAGGATCTCATTATGACCAGTGAAAAAGGCCAAATCATCCGCATCGAACTAAAAACCGTCTCCACTCTCGGCCGCGCGACGCAAGGTGTTAGAGTAATGAGACCACAAGCCGGAGACAAAGTCAGTGCGATTACGGTTTTGTAATCTTTAGACATCCGATGTCCAATAGGAATTTGGAGAGAGACATCGGATGTCTTGCCCTGATATTTATAAGAATTTTTCTTCTGCAGAGACGCCCAACCTGGGCGTCTTTTGCGAATAATATATTTTCTGTATTTGTACATTCGTATATTCGTACCAATTCGTAATTCGTAGAGAATAACAAAAGGAAGCGCCGAATTTTCAACGCTTCCTGATAATTGATTTCTGGCATTATTCAAAATCCGACTGCTTTATAGCAATATCTGTCTGTGGTTGCTAGGATCATATATCTTCACAAATTCAGAAACATTATAAAAAAGATTTTCTTTTAAGGCTTCTTCCTTAGTGAAAAATTGAATTTTAACGCACTCATCGGATGGTGTAAAATTCAAATCTTTTACCTTTACTTCGTATATGATATTTGAAAACCAAATGCCATTTTTATTAAGCGCCGTGCTTTTATTTAGAGCCGTTACAAAATATGATGGTTGCTTATTGATATGAATAACTTCCAGCCCCATTTCTTCTTTTAATTCTCGAATCAAGCACTCACTTGGCTCTTCACCGAAATCCAAACCGCCGCCGGGAAGCTCCCACCAGCCCTTGTTTTCCAGCGTGAGCAAAAATCTTTTTTGTTCATCAAGAATTAATGCCTTGACGCTGACCCTGTAATAACAATTTGGCATATCCGGAATTTCTTTTGTCATAATAAAATTATAATCGATTTTCTCGCTTTTTTATTTTGGGTTCAGGATACTTTACGATAACAGAAAAAACATCCCCTTTATCGTCCAAATCTTCAAGTCTAGCAAAAAGATCCAAAACAATATCTTCTGTAATATCTTCTTTAAGCCGTATAATAAGCGCGTGATCTATCCCGAGTTGTTTGTATAAAGTTTCCATTTCTTGAAATTTTCTCTCTTTGTTTTTGACAACGGTATGCTTTCCGCTGGTTACATCTACCGCGTAATTTTTACCTTTGAAGGTAAATAGCATGTCAATGCCAAGCATGCGGTCTAACAAAATATCTTTAGGTAAATCAGACAAGCTCAGGCCTTCTTCTTGCAATTTTTGTACCACTAGTTCATATCTTTGCGGAAAACCATGTTTGACCTGCTCTAAAATTTCTTTTTTGCCATCTTTGAGAGAAAAAATTTCAACACCAAGATCTCGTGCGGTTTCAATTAGCTTTGACATTCTTTGCTCTGCTAACCTAGAAACCTCATTTACGAAATTAGGGGATATTTTTTCTGGTTTAAATGTTTCAAACATAGATCGTATTTTTTATTTCAGCTAACTATATTAAAGCAAAGCTTGATAGAATATTCAAGTTTTAAAAACAAAAAAAGGAAGCGCTGAATTCTAAACGCTTCCTGCGAGGTAGTCTTATGCCGGATTTTTTATTTTTCCGGCAGGTCGTACGAAGGAACGCCATCCCCTATGATGCGCACGCCATTTCTTGTTTCCGGTGCGCTTTCTTTGGTTGGACATTTATTCCATTTGACAAAATGATTGTTGATGATGACACTTCCTTTGTCTTCATCAAAAAAAGGAACTATTCTGCCGTTGCTGATCCAATATTCCAGTTCATCAGCTTCTAGCTCATTTCCCACTTCGAAGTAGATGAATTTCGGGAGACTTACATCCAGCCAAGCAGTTCCCTCTTTGGTTTCTAATGTCGCCATGCTCTTTTCGTCAATCGCAACAATTTTACCTTTAACGCTGGCAGTCGAGGCCATTATATTCTCCTTTATACTATTGAATTTTAAGAACTTTCATTCAACTCGAAATTACCAAACAAATTTTGATAATCTCAAGAAAATCGGAAAGTTTTTAAGGATAAACTTTCCAAAAACCTTAACATCCTGTCCACTGAAACTATTGCAAGAAGCCAGTTTTTTTGGAAATGGGCGACTAAAGACCACTGCCACGGGTTTTCCCGTTGAGTCCGTTCTCCGTCCGGACTAACTAAACGAGGAAACAACCGCCGTCTACGACATTGGTCCGTTCTCCCCAGCCCTGCGAATGCTACAGCGCTGCTTTATTTCCTTGGAAAAAACTGGAAAACCTAGGATCAGACTATTTTTGTCGTTGCGCCGTCTGCCGGAGCGCTTTAACCCCCACTTTCATGTCCTCCTTTTTTTATTTTAGATTTAATGTTTTTTCATTTCACTTGAATCCATTTCAGACCATCCGAAACGAACTCGAGAAAATGCGGGAAGTTTTAAGGATAAACTTCCCGGAAACCGAAAGGCTAGAAAGTCAATGATACTAGGGTGAGGCCCTGCATCACGAGAGGGGTAACTCCCGCTTTCCTTGAGGCATGCCTTGGTGCCTGCATAGGGTATTTATACCGCGCGACCTATACTTCGCGCGTGTGGCACTTGTATGTGCCACGACACTTAAATAAATACATGTCGCTTCCTTTCATTATCATATATTTATACGGTATTTTTCTACTCGCCTTCTAAGTTTTTTTCCGAAATATACTTTTCTACCTTCATATGCATCGTAGAACTCAACCTTGTATCCCTTATCGATCAAATGAAAAGCAAATTTTATGGCTCGATGATAATACTCAGAGAAGCACTTTTTGCAAATATCTACGAATATCACTTTTTTCGGAAGATGATCCAGTTTCGCTTCCATTTCATTGATTCCAAAATAATATTTCAGTTCGATGGTATCTTTGGCGTTATCATTAAATTTATCATTTCTTCCACAAAAGCGGTAACGATCTGCCCTAACCAATACATATGAATTTTTTCTCATTGTCTGTCCTTTGTCTTATGAGGTGGTATTTAAAAGAGCTTTCATTTTACTTGAATCTTCCTTGGCCTCTCCAAGAAAAACTCGAGAAAATGCGGGAAGTTTTAAGGATAAACTTCCCGGAAACCTATTCATCTTCTATCTAAAGGAGAGAGGTCATCTTCTATAAGGAGATAGGCGGTTTTATTCTCTGTCAACGTTTTAAAGTAGAAATCTCCAACACCAGAGAAAAAGTATGGATAACAGAGGCGATCTGTAAATTGAATCGCGTATCTACGCCGTGTTCCCCGTGCGTTAGAAGGCAACTCGCTGATTAGTTGAAAACGAAGATCGGAACAATCAATCGCTATAATAGTTCCTTCTTTGGTTTTTTTTGTCATGCGGCATTGAAAACGATATCCAATTTCTTTCATAAACGTCTCCTTGGAAATGATTTTTAGGAACTTTTTTAAGATTCCAGCTCCCCCTTGGAACTTTCATCTTAACTGTCCATTATACAGCCAATTGACAAAAATGTCAAAGATATACGTCAAGTAAATGAGGGTAAATATAATAAAATAGCTAAAACAAGCCATATTAATATTAAATAGTATATATAATGTTGACGGATACTGTCGACATATATTAGAATATGTAGGGAATGCATACATGCGTTCCTAGTCAGGAATGCATGTATGCATTCCCTACAGACAATTAATTATGAACACTAAACAAACCCTCGAACAATTCGGCCTCCACGGCAGAAAAGCGGATGTCTATCTGGCCGCCTTGGAATTGGGCGGCGCCAGTGTCATTGATATATCCCGAAAAGCCAACATTAAAAGAACGACAGCCTATGACATTCTGCTCGATCTCAAAAATGACGGACTGATATCAGAAACAGTCAAGGGAAAGAAAAGGTTATTTATTGGCGAGGATCCGGAAAAAATAAAAAAGGATCTGGAAAAAAAGGAAGCACTGTTTTCGGAAATCCTTCCGCAACTGAAATCTATATATAATGTAAAAGGCACCAAGCCGAAGATAAAATTTTATGAAGGGAAAGAAGGATTGATGGAAGCGTATGACGACGCGCTAAAATATTCCGGAGAAATTCTGGCTTTCGGTTCGGAAGATGTGAGAAATAATTTAGGCGAAGACTGGATCGAATGGTACATCAAAAAACGCGTCAAAAAGAATGTACGCGTTAGGGCAATTTTACCGGAAACAAAATATCTGGCGGAAAGCATTGTCGCCAGAGATCGGGAACATCTTCGGATCTGTAAATTAATCAAAAAAGAAAAATATCCATTTTCAATCGAGGTAGATATTTATGGATTTCAAAAGGTGGCGTTAATTTCAAGCAAGGAAATGATGGCTGTCATAATCGAAAGCGCGGAAATTAACAACACGCTGAAGTGGATATTCGAACTGGCTTGGGACAATCTGCCGGAAATAAAATTAACGTAAGAACAAAAAATTTTTGTTCTACACAGGTATAAACAATGAAAAAACGCCGATTAAATCGCCTGAATAGTTACGATTATTCACAAAATGGAATGTATTTTGTGACGATATGTGTGAAAGAAAGGGAACATTTGTTTGGAGAAATCGAAAATGGAAAAATGGTTTTGAATGATGTTGGGAAGATCGCGCGTGAATGTTATTTGGAAATTCCAAATCATTTTTCACAGATATCATTAGGTGAATTCATTGTGATGCCGAATCATATTCATGGGATTTTGGAAATTACAAATGTAGGGAACAAAAATTTTTGTTCCGACATTGTAAACGTTCTCACCCCGCGGAACAATAATTATTGTTCCCTACCAAAAAATATTCCTTGGCAAACAGCATGGTCAAAATCCGTTTCATCCGCCATTCGCGGGTTTAAAATCGGCGTGACGAAATGGTGCCGTCAAAACGATTGGAGAAAATTCGCCTGGCAAAAATCTTTTCACGACCGTATTATTCGTAACGAAACGGAACTAAATAGAATAAGAGAATGCATACAAAAAAATCCTACCAATTGGGAATGCGATAGGAATAATCAAGAAAATATTTTTATATAATGGTCAACAAAAAAATAATAATTTATAAAACAAATTTTTTTTAGATAACATTTTTTGTAGGGACGCGATTCATCGCGTCCCCTTTTGTTCTGGAGAGACCTTGATACTACAAAACAAAGCGTTATATTTGTCAAGTCTACTTTTTCTTCTGGTATTGAGATCCCTTTATCCCAGTGACGAATCCAAATACTATCCAAAGCGCCGCTTGACCCTGCTGAATGTCCCAGGAATAGTGATCCCAAAACATTAGAAATAAAAATCCAATAAGAACTGCCTGCAGATACTTGAAGGATGCTTGTTCCATTAATGTTCCACGTGGAACATTTTTATTATCCCTTTGTTCCACGTGGAACATATTATATACGAAAAGCAAAAATAATGCCAGACCGATGATCCCCAGCTCACTCCAAATAATCAGGTAAACATTATGGACGGGCTGGAATTGCCAGGATTCGAGGGGTTTTGGGGCAAATTTCTGCATATCGATCACAAACTGTCCTTGGCCGACTCCCGCAATAGGATTGGCCAAAATTGTTCCACGTGAAACATTTAGGTATAGCATTCTTTCTTCAAGGGACTGGATGAATATCGAGTTAAGATCTAAGTGGACAGTGAGAACTAAAAACATTACCACTATCATAAAACCTAATGCGGCTATTCTAGTTTTCGGATTGTTCCACCTCGAAAAATGACAAAATGTTCCACCCCGTAAAAAATGTTCCACGTGGAACATTCCACGGGGCAGGCGTGGAACATAGATATAAAGTAGGGCAATTGTAAGCCCTAGTATGGCTGATTTAGACAGGGTCAAAACTAGCGCCAACAATTGAACGGTCAAAAAGGCGTATAGGACCACTCGAAATGTTCCACGTGGAACATTTCGATATGATAATGGATGAGGCGTAAATTGTTCCACGTGGAACAATTGTAGATATAGCAAAGTTAATATTATGGAAAATAATAGAAAGCCACCTAGTATATTGGGATGTGGGAATAGACCATAGGCTCGGATGTATTTCTCGCCATTTATGATAACTTTGGCTACGCCCGGAATATTAGGTGAAATTAGGCTTTCTTTTAGCCAGAGCAGCCCAATGGAATGTTGGAAGATAACTTGAGTAATGCCAATAACAGATTGAAAGAGTGCTATAATCATAATGATCAAGCTTAAAATGTTCCACCCCGTAAAATCCCAAATTGTTCCACGTGGAACAATTTGGGATAACGGGGCAGGCGTGGAACATTCTTTTGGCTGTTCTACCTGCCTGCTGGCAGGCAGACGTGGAACAATCCGGAAGATTATATATAAATATAGTAGGTAAAATTCCAAAAGCTTTAATGATCGGAAAAAAGCAATGGGTTTATTGCTGGACCATATAATTGATAAAAATGCCCAGAGTATAATAACTGCTGGAATATATAGAGCTGGATTAGAGAAAAAACGTCGTGATTTTGTGGATAAGCTGTTAGCTAGACAAGTTATCCACAGCCTACTACTTGACAAATTTGAATAAATATTGAATAATATAATAAACAGCCATAAAACTACGGCCATCATTAGGAATATATCGGATACATAAATGTATATCCCGGCATATTCATTAAACGTTCCTTGAATCGGGAAGTAAAACAGTACTTTTCGAACAGATAAAGTAAAAGTTAATAAAAATCCGAAAAAAAACCAAACATCAGGTTGTGTTTTAAAGTTCTTCCAAATTTTTCGGAGGATTTCCATACTTGCTGCTTTTATTATACTAGCCGCTCGAATAAAAACAAATGATGTGCTAGACTGCAGGTAGTTCTATAAAAATGGTATTTTGTGGTGGTTAATTGTAAACAATGGTTTGTACATAAATGAGGGGGGATTGCGATGACGTTTCCAAAATTGAGAATCGGAGAGTTTGTGGCTAAAGTACCCATAATCCAAGGTGGAATGGGCATTGGAGTTTCTCTTTCAGGTCTTGCTTCGGCTGTGGCTGATCAGGGCGGAATTGGTGTAATAGCCACTGCCGGAATGGGTATTCTAGCTTCTGGAGAAACGGATTACATTGAATCTAGCATCAATGTACTGCGCGATGAAATCAGAAAAGCAAAAGAGGCGACCAAGGGTATTCTCGGCGTAAATATTATGGTAGCGCTCACTAACTTTGCTGATATGGTTGAAACCTCTATCGCGGAAGGAATTGATTTGATCTTTTCAGGTGCCGGACTTCCGCTCGATCTCCCGAAGTACCTTAAAGAAGGAGTGAAAACAAAGTTAGTTCCCATAATTTCTTCGGCTAAGGCTGCCCGAATCATCTGTAAAAGATGGCTTGGGCGGTATAACAAGCTTCCGGACGCTTTCGTTGTGGAGGGCCCGATGGCTGGAGGTCATCTTGGCTTCCGTTCTGAGCAACTGGAGGATCCTACGTGTGCGCTCGAAAAAATCATTCCGGAAGTGATCGAAGCCGTCAGCACCTTCGAGCAAGAGAACGGCGTCAAAATTCCTGTGATAGCTGCAGGAGGAATTTACACCGGCGCGGACATTTTGAAGTTTATTGGACTTGGTGCGGCAGGTGTCCAAATGGGTACCCGATTCGTAGCGACCTACGAGTGCGACGCTGATATCGAGTTCAAGAGAACTTATATCAACGCCCGAAAAGAAGACCTGATTATCATTGAAAGTCCGGTGGGACTTCCTGGCCGGGCGATTCGAAACGACTTTTTGGAAAGTGTTAAAAAGGGCATAAAAAAGCCGTTCCAATGTCCTTATCACTGTATTACCTCGTGTAATTGCACGGACAGTCCGTACTGCATCGCCATGGCCTTGGCCAACGCCAGGAAAGGAAAATTCAAGGGCGGGTTTGCTTTTGCAGGGCAAAACGCTTATCGGGTTGACCGGATTATATCAGTCGAAGAACTGATACGATCTCTTGAGAAGGAGTACGACAAGGCATCCGGGCAAATACCTTGATGCTGATGGTTAAGAAGCTGCGAGCCTACCAGGGAAAATTCTGGTAGGCTCAAGTTTTTATTGACTGTATGATAAATTAATTGCTATGATAAATTGTAGTTTATAATAACTATTTGGGCCTGTAGCTCAGCTGGTAGAGCACTTCCATGGCATGGAAGGGGTCAGGAGTTCGAGTCTCCTCAGGTCCACATTAGCAGAGTTATCTTTCGAATAAACGTATTTTATCGCGAAAGGAAGCGAAGTTTCGGGTGTTCTAAATCCATTTTGTAAATCAAAGCTGGGATATTTAGTAAAGATGAGGTTGTGGACCATAAATTTGCCTTCCAGACTGGATTTTTTCCAGTATTCAGCGGGTGTTCTAAGAAAATCTTTAACTTCTTTTATCGCCTCGTCATAATTAAGGCAGTCTTTCTGAAAGAGCTGCTTTTTTAATCCTCTAATTTCACTTTCCAACCGCTCGATTTTTTCTTCGTACCTTCTTTTGACTGATTCGCTGTTTGTTTTTGGAATAAGCTCGATATATTCTTCTATCGCTCGTTCTTTTTCGCTCAATTCCTTATTTATTGCTCGTTGGACAGCTTCCACGTTCGAAATCGATTTATTCCATGCCTTAAGGGAAATAGCTTCTGTAAGCTCAATTATTTCGCTCTCCGGCGTTACACTCTCGAGTAATCTGATATATTCCGCTTCCAAAACATGTTTTTGAATATTTTTGGGTTTTGCCGCGCAATTTTTATTGTTACAGCTATAAACCATATAATATTTACACTTGCCCTTAACCCTACTGCCTGTCATTTTTTCACCGCAAACGGCACAATACACCAGCCTTCTCAAGGGAAATTCAATCCTGTCTCTTAAATTTGGCCGAATTTTATCGATTTCTTGCAACTTCAACTGTATTCTTTCAGCTATCTCCGCGCTTATAATCGCCTCATGATGTCCCCTTCGCTTTGATACTTCCCATTTCGGATATTCCACGTAGCCGGAATATAATCCTAAATTTATCGGCGAAAGCAGTTTTGAAATAAAACCAAAATCCATTTTTCTTTTCCCTGTTTTTTCCTTATTGCTGAGCAGAAAATATAGAAGGTCAACTTTATTTAAAAGTTTATCGCTGGCGAATCCCTCCAGAGCTTCCCTTATCACTCCCGCCTCCGGTTCTTTCGGAAAAAGTAATTTTCCGTGTTCTTTGGTTTTCTCAATCCTAAATCCATAAGGGGTGGGGAAGCACCAGTAGCCTAGCTCTATCCGTGCCTGCATTTTTTGTCTTACCTGGCGAGCATTTTGCTGTCTGTCGAGCTGCGCTTTGCCTGCGAGTATCGTTTCGATGAATTTTCCCTCCGGTGTATCTTCGAACTTGAAATTAGGAGATTCAATTCTTACACCGCGTGATTCAAATTCTTTTTTAATCGCCCAGTACACCTGAACATCTCTGGCAATCCTGTTTATATCATCAAATATGACAATATATTTTTTAACCGGATTATTATCAATGTGCTGTAGCATTTGTTTTATGGCTGGCCTGTCCAGTATTGCGCCAGATATACCTTCATCTGGAAAAGTTTTTTCATAAATATATCCTTTTTCATCTGAATATTTTCTGCATCGCTGTTCCTGGCCGTCAAGGCCGTGTCCGCCCTGGACTTGTCTGTCCGATGAAACACGAGGGGAAATTAACGAAAATTCATTTTGGTTTCCCGGGAAAGTTATTTTTTTGTCTGAGATTTTTTTGAACATTTATTTATATAATCTTCGATTATATTTTCACAAATACAGTGTAAAATATTGGTAATTTTCTGTATCTGTTCTTCGCTCAAGCTATATTTCTTTAATAAACTTCTCGCCTTCCGTTCAATATCGGCGTCCATAAACTAAAAGAATTAACGGAAGGGCAAGAGCCCTCGCCGCTTTCTTTTAGCCCAAGTACTCCTTGATACTAAAAGGACGGATTAAATTTGTCGCCCTATAAAAGCACGCCTGCAATTGATTTTTGCTCAGCGAGCTTTATATTTTGTAGGTATCTTCTACCTTTATCAGTGATATCTCCCCATTTCTTTTGATTATTTTTATGTCCACAAAATCCTTTTTTCCTATCATTTCTATCAAATCTTCCTCGAAAAGTTTGTCGGTTTTTTCTCCCTTAACCACAAACTTCCCGCCGCCAATTTTGCGTATAGTTATATTTTTATAATCCTTGTCCCTAATGATTTTCAGAATCTCTCGCTCCTTCCCGCTTGGAATCATGTGCGTCAATATATCAGCGTCGGTTATGTATCCAAGTTTTTTCGTTGCGCCAATCTCCTGGCGCAAGCTCTCTATAATTTCATTCAGGTTGATATTGATGAAGGAGGTGTAATCCTCGTCCAGGTGAAGCGGGCCATGGAAAGACACTTCGCCCTTGCTGTTGACCAGCAGTACAACCTTATTTTCTTCAAGCACTTCGGCGATAACCATGTCGGAATCCAGCTCGTTGGCTTTTTTAAAAAAGGCGTTCCGCAAATTTCTTAACTGCTTATCCCTGAGCCCATACTTTCTGAGCTCCGTTATTATCAAAAGGAAGATGCGTTCTTTGTAGCTGAATGTTCTCCATTTTTTCTTATCTTTTCTTCCACTCCTGATGATACCGTTGTTTTCCAGGGCGTTTAATTGCCTATGTGTCAGACCAGTGCTTGCGGCACTGAACAATTTTTTATTCAGATGAAGCCTATAAGCCCTTAATTTCTTGGGATTTTTCGCAACATCATAATAACTGCCCGAGCTAGGTTTGTTGTAAAAAATTATCATTTTTGGCTTTTTTATAAAGTATACCTACGAGTACGATTTAATATTACACCCTGCGGGATAAGTTGTCAAATAGTAGTCAGATAGTTACAGAATAGTTGTATTTTCATTGATTCTGGGTTAGATTATAAATGTCACATCCAACTGAATATATTAGCACGAACGCTCTGTTTATACAGGCGAGGTTGTTCTCGAAAAGGGGCAACCTTGCTAAAACAATTGAGCGCAACCTCGTGTTCGTGTTCAGTTGGGTGTGACAACCAGCAGGTTGTCCTTTTTTGTTATCGGAATAATTTTTTAATTTTAATATTATGGACAATATTACAAAAAAATTTAGGCCATTCGTTATAACCATAGTCCCGAATTACGAAGAGATTTACAAGGAGCTTGAGGAAATTAACAATAAGTTTCCAGAAGATGAGAAAAAAAGGATGGACGAAAGTTTAAAAAGGCACGAAGATTTAAAAAAGTATTTTGATTTTGGCCCGGGCGAAGCAAGTCCCAAATCACACAAGAGTTTACCAGAGGTGATAGAAATATATTTTTTGACCAATGATATACTCAATATTACGGAAAGTTGGCCATCCCAGACAGCACTTACGCGGACGAGTTTTGCAACAAGCTTTAATTATACCCCAGAGCTTCTGCCACGTGGTTTTGATTCTAAATTAAGGCTCTGGTCTCGTTTTAGTTATTTTGATTTAAAATCGTCTGATAAAAATATTAAATATGACAATAATGATAATATTATAGAGTTTAAATTGAACGGCGAGCGCTTCGTAGAAAACAAAATTTTATTTTCAATTCCTAGGCTATTATTAAAACCATATTACGAAGAGGATGAATTCTGGGGAAGTGAAGTCTTTGGAGGAGATTTTGAAAAATATAAAAAGTGGATATTACAATGTAAAAAATTAATAGAAGCTCGGGGTATTGGCCTCGATTGCGATGGTCTTAATTTTGACAGTCCTATTTATCGCGGTCCTGATGAGGCTGTAAGGTTGTCTAATAAATGGTTCGGGGGTGGATGGTGGGGTGTTAAGATAAACGGAATTTAAAAAATATGAAATTATTAAAAAAAATTTTTCCACCAAAAATTTATGTACCTGCGTTGATTGCTGGAATAATATCTGGCATTTTAAATTCTTCGATTGGATATTTTTTCATAACGTTTTGTATTGTATGGGGATTACTTTCTTTATGGGATGAGCTTGACGGCCTAAGACGTGATATAAATGAAATAAAAGATGAACTAAAAAATAAGCTGGATAAATTTTAGCCAAAGCCATGAAAATTATAAAAGATAATTGGTTTAAGTTGGCCGCATCTTTAACTTTAATTGTGATTTCCGTTAGCTATTATTTGGTTATTTTTCTTCCCAAAAAAGAAGCCGCAATATTAGAAAAACAAAAACAACAAGTGGCAGCACAACAGCAAAACCAGGAGCGGACCGTAGCAGGAGGACGATTGGAGAAAATTGAATCAAGCCATGCGCCTGGCAAAGATTATTTGCTGGAACATATCATAGATAACTCAGGATATTGCAGGATAGACGCGGAATATCCCGATATCATCTATGACGTTCCCCCTGATAGCCAGGATAAACTAAAGAGCGAGACGGCAAAATTCGTCAATGGGGTGGTCAATAATTATAAGCAAGACTTGAATTGCAAACCTAGTCCAGGAATAGAAAACACATTAAATTTACGTTTCCAGGACTATTCCTTAGTTGCTGATAAAACTGGCGAGAGTGATTCTATAGTGAGCTTATTATTCTCTGACAACGAACAAAGCAATGGTTCAGCTACCGGCTCATTTTATATCTATCCGTTTAATTATGATTTAAGAGACAGCAAGGTAATAGATAATTTATCAGAAGTTTTTTATGATAAAGACAAGTATTTGAGCATAATCGCAGATACTTCTAAAAAAATCATTGATGATAATAATCCTGAGGATAATTGGAACTACCTGGATGCCGCTTACTATACCAAATGTATTGATAATATAAAGGATTATAGCCCAGACGAGTTCAGTTTCGGAAAACAAGGAATATCTTTTTACTTCTTCCCCTGTGGCTCACTTGAGCTTGGTAATGCATTTAGCCAAATTTCTGTTTTTATTCCCTACTCTTATTTTAAAGACGTTATACGGACGGACGGGCCACTTAATACAGTTTTGAAATAACTTAATATGAAAAAATACTGGCTTTATATCATAATATTATTATTGACAATAATTATCTCCGTTTTTTTGTTTGTCAAAAATAAAGAACGGAAAATAAATCAACCCGCTGAGCAAGTCCAAAACATAAAAGTAGAGACAACTGCTCCTGAGACAATAAAAGAAACACCAGTAAATTCAAAAATTAATCCTGTATATAGATATAAATTTGAGGACTATCCGGTTGAAAAAGGCATGACTGGTCTCAGCGCGCCTCTTAACTTAAGAAGCAATTTGAAGGGATTGGAATATAGGACTGTCATATCAGAAGCATACAAAGATGGACCAAATTTTGCAGGTCATTATACCGTCGTAGGGTGGGGAAATGGAATCCCCGAGGCTGATTATGTGATAGTTGATAATCTTACGGGCAATATTTCAAATTTTTTCATTGCTATGAATGGTGCTGTTTTCAGACTAGATAGTCGTCTTCTTGTAGTTGACCCAGACAATATAGTGGACAATTGTACCGAGGTAGATAATTTTATCTGTTTTAATACAAAATATTTTGAAATGTCAAATAATGAATCCGAATTAATCAAACTTAAATAGATAAATTAGAAAATAGTATTGTTGATAAAGTGGGGGTAGTTAAGAAATTGGGAAATTAATAATAAATAGGTTTTTAATTTAAAAATATGGAAAACCAACAAGAGGAAACACTAGGAGCAAAATTTATTAAGTATCTTTTTGAGGAATTTTATCTGATACCCATAATTTTGTTTATTTTGTTTTTCTTTTTAAAAAAAGATAGCATGGTAAGCTTGTTTGATTTAATATCAATGTACTCCGTACTCATAGTGCTATATATAAACAGGCTAGAAGATAAGATTAAAAAAGTTGGAGAAGAAAATAAAAAGAATATAGAAGATATGAAGTGGAAAATAGATGAAATATACAAACGATTAAAATAACAAAACCTATGCAAAGGAAAAAACCTGTTACAACTAAACATTTTTATGCTCGCAAAGTGTGGCATTATTTCAAATTTGAAGAGGGGGGCGGGGGTGTTGTGTGGGGTATGGGGTGTATTTATTTTCGGACTTCCATCCCAATTTAATCACTTTAAATATTAAGGAGGAAATAATTATTAAAATTATAATTAATATGAAAAACTTCAAGTTCAAAAAATGTTTAATGTTCCTAATTTTGCTTGCTGGTATCGTGTGTCTTTTTCCAAAAGATGTCAAAGCGTGCACCCAAGTAAATATAAATTTGTGTACGAACAATAAATGGCAGACTTATAAGTACCCAGCTTTTAAAAATCAGCGCGAATGTTTAAATTATCTTTCTAGAACGGATTTATCTATTGAGGGTTATCGTCTCAATGGAAAAAGAGCCAATGCAACCCTTGATGGTAGTAAAAATTCAAGTGTCTCAATATCAATCACCTCATCAAGACCGGCCTCCTGGTATCGTGTTTGGATTTGTAAGGCAGGAGATACTGTATGCGGTACATGGGTTCAATACTGGTTTGTAACTGTCCCGCCATATATTAAGAATTATGTTTCAGATAGTGGTCAATGGGATGGAAAAGATTATATGGGCAATCCTGTGCCGAACGGCAAATATTATATTCGCGTCTATATTGCTGACCAATTTGGAAACGAATTACAGTATACCCTTAAGCCCCATATAATTACTGTAGCTAGATAGACTCCTAGTATTACTATTACTAGCATTTCACCAGTAAGAGGAGGGTATAAATTAACTTAGTTAGGGGGTGGCGGGTGCTATATGGCCTACAAAGTGTAATTTCTCAGATATTTCCTCATATCTTCCGCTATAAGGCGATTGCTGCCTTCTTTTACATAAGCCTTGAACATACACACATAATCTCTCTGCAGCCCTTGGTCTATATCAGACATGGTTTTGCGTCCGCACAATATATCCTTGAAGATGTACTCGGCCAAATCAAGGAATGACCTGTTTATTTCTGCCTCAAGCTCCTTTGATATTTTAGGCTTCAGGTTACTTACTCTGACTTCCAGTTTTTTTATGCCTTGCTCGGTTATCCGCATAGGGCTTGAGTTACAATTTATGCGTTTTTCCCATAACCAACCGCTCAAGCTTGTCGAATCGTTCAGCCAGACTGCCAGCCTCCATGGTCTTGGTTAGCTTATCACCCAGAAAACCTATGCAATTAGCCATTTTCACGTCCATTTTCCCAGTTCGCACTTGATTTATCGTATCCACAAGCAATAACGTAACATCGGATACCTTTGCTATCTCTATTTCAGGCAATGGCCCCCTTAGTGTTACAGCTCTATTCCTTCCGCCCCGTGCCTGCACCTCCTTTTTTTCCTCCTCGCTTATAGCGGGATTATGAAAATAACAATATCCGCTCCCGCTCATGGCGGAAGAATTACATTCCCCCCCGTCTTTTTTTATGTGATTACATTTCATTCGTGTTTATTCTTTACTTTTTCTAATACTCTCTTGTGTATTGATAGAAAACGTTTTATACTGTATTTAAAGGATAAATAAGCCCTTTTTTTATTTGCTTTACAATGGGGCTCCATTCAATTATTGTATTAATAAAGGTGTTCAATGAAAATTCCTTAATGTCCACACTTCGACTCGCTTTCATAAGAATGAAAGCTCGCTCAGTGTAAACACAAAATAACAATTATGATAAACTTCAATACAGAACCGAGTCGAAGTACCCTGAGCTTGTCGAAGGGCAAATAAGCTTTGGACGATTAGCTCAGTTGGTTAGAGCGCACGATTCACATTCGTGAGGTCACTGGTCCGAGCCCAGTATCGTCCACGAAAAATTTATGGAAAAAGTAATTTTAGTCGATGTTAATGATAATCCGATCGGCGAGGAAGAAAAACTGGAAGCGCATAAGAAAGGATTACTGCACAGATGTTTTTCTATTTTTATTTTTAACTCCGTTGGGAAATTGCTTCTGCAAAGAAGAGCGAAAGAAAAATACCACTCCGGCGGCTTGTGGACCAACACTTGTTGCTCTCATCCGAGTCCTGGCGAAAATACTTTGGACGCGGCGCACAGAAGACTCCAGGAAGAAATGGGAATTGATACGGAACTGCGGGAAGTTCATACATTTGTATACAAAGCGAAATTGGATAACGATCTGACGGAATATGAATATGATCACGTATTCACGGGAATATGTGACAATGAGCCAATTCCAAATCCCGATGAAATATCGGATTGGAAATGGGTAGATAAAAAATGGTTGACAGAGGATATAAAAAATAATCCGGATGTGTATACGTATTGGTTGAAAGATTGTTATGGGGATGTAGTGAAAATAATAAACAGCGGGCCTATGGTTTAGTGGTATAACGCTACATTCGCATTGTAGAGACGGCAGTTCGATTCTGCCTAGGTCCACAAAAAATGATAATAAAAATTTGCCCTCGTAGCCCCGACGTAAAGTCGGGGTCCCGACCGAAGCGTCTGGATTCAACGGACCCCGCACCAAAAATGTTTCAACCATAAGCCCCCATAGCTCAATGGATAGAGCAAAGGACTCCTAAGCCTGAGATCTAAGTTCGATTCTTAGTGGGGGCACAATAATTTTGGTGCGGGGCAAGTGCCACAAGGGACTCCTAAGCCTTAGATCCAAGTTCGATTCTTGGCGAGGGCACATTTACAAAATAAAAAATCAAATCTCAAGAATAAAAATTGAAATTGAGATTTGTGAATTTAAAAAGCTCGGCGATGTGGTCCGAGCTTTTTAGAAAGTTTGGAATTTTAAATTAATCTGAGCTTAATTTATCCAGTTCTTTTCTTAACTGCTCGGCGTGTCTTTCGGTGTCTTCGTTTAGTTTCTCCATAACTTGCTTCACGGTAGTATTGGTCGGGATGAACATATCAAAACATTTTTTTTCCAGCATCGATTGCTCGATGCGGAGAGCAATGTTGATTGCATCGGTGTGAGTCATCTTTTTTTCTTTGGCTTCTTTGATTTTTTCTTCGACAAAACCACTGACATATTTTATCACGCCTCTCGCAAATTTATTTTCAGCAAAATAATCCTGATTCTTGTCGCCGTAGATAGCAGCTATGCCATCAGCATGACCAATTTCTTCGTCGGACAATTTCTCCCAAAAATCTTTGTGAGCAGGGAAGCTTTGGGAATATATTTTATAAAGCTCGCTGACCTTCAGTTCGTTTTCTTGAAAAAGGTCGACGAGAGATTTTTGTTCATCCATAATATTGGTGAATAAATTAGCTTTTATTATTAAAAGTATAACGGGTTTTGGGGAAATAAAAAAGCCCGAAAAGGAAATGACGATCTTGGATATTATTTGATAATAGGGCCCGGATGTATTACTATTTTAATAAGCTATATGAAAAGTCAAATCCCACAATACGTGATAGATATAATCCAAAAACTCGAAACGGCTGGTTTTGAGGGTTTTGTGGTGGGCGGATGCGTGCGGGATATACTTTTGGATAAAAAGCCGAAGGATTGGGATGTGGCGACAAACGCTGTGCCGAGTCAAATTATGTCTATATTTCCTGATTCGGTTTATGAGAATGAGTTTGGAACGGTAGGAATAAAAATTCCAAAATCCAAATTTCAAATGACAAATCAAATCCAAATTTCAAATGACAAAATTAAAGATAATAATGAAGAAAAAATTGAATACGAAATTGTGGAAGTTACTACCTACAGGATCGAATCGAAATATTCAGATAAAAGGCATCCAGATAGTGTGAAGTTTGCGAAAACTTTGGAGGAAGATTTGTCGAGAAGAGATTTTACGATCAATGCGATGGCAGTAAAAATTCCAAATTCCAAATTCCAAATTCCAAATCAATCTCAAAATCCAAAATCCAAAATCAAAAATAATTTTGAAATTATCGACCCCTTTGACGGACAAAAAGATTTGAAGAAAAAAATAATCCGAGCGGTAGGAAAGGCGGATGACAGGTTTAATGAAGACGCATTGCGGATGATGCGGGCGATCCGGTTTTCGGTGCAGCTTGGTTTTTCTATTGAGAAAAATACATTCCTTGCGATCAAAAAAAATGCCAATAATCTGAAATATATTTCTCAGGAAAGGATAAAAGACGAGTTTGAAAAAATAATCTTATCCGATCGGCCGGCGGAAGGAATGAGGTTGCTCTATGAATCGGGATTATTGTTCCAGTTTATTCCGGAGCTGGAAGAAGCGGTTGGAGTGGAACAGGGATTTCATCATTATGACGGGCCATACCGAATGGTCTTTGATCACTTGGTGGCGGCGCTGGAAAAATGTCCGTCCAAAAAACTGGAAGTGAGATTGGCTTCGTTTTTTCACGATATCGGCAAGCCAAGAACGGCCGGCGGGGCGGGCAAGGCCACTACTTTTTATAACCATCAATACGCCGGGGCCAGGATGACGCTCGATATCTTGAGGCGTTTGCGGTTTTCTCGGGCGGTGATCGACAAGACTGTTCTTCTAGTGAAGAATCATATGTTTTTTTATGACGTGGACCAAGTGGGAGAATCGGGTGTGCGCCGGGTGGTCCGCCGGGTAGGACTAGAAAATATTAATGATCTCATCGATGTGCGGATCGCAGACAGGTTGGGCTCGGGCGTGGCGAAAGCGGTGCCGTATAAATTGCGTCATTTCAAGTATATGGTGGAGAAGGTTTCGCACGATCCTATTTCTGTGAAACAGTTAAAAATCAACGGCAATGATCTGATGGTCGAGCTAAAATTGGATCCCGGTCCGAAGATCGGGGCAATTTTGGATGTGTTGCTGGCAAAAGTGATTGATAATCCGGAGTTGAATAATAAAAAAGATCTGTTGAGAATAGCCGAGGAACTGATGAATAACGATCTGCTTCAGCTTCGACAAATGGCCAAAGAAAAGATCGAGGAAGAAAGAGAAGAAGAAGACAAAAAAATCAAAGGGAAATATTGGGTGAAATAGTTTTTTTATTTTGTTCTGTTATAATGAAAAGTAGTATGGCTTCACCGGTATCTCATATCATATATACCAAAAGATATTTTGATTCTTTGGAATCAGGAAGATTGTTGGAACATCTTTCCGATGAAGAAAGAAGTTCTTATCCGTTAGGGAAGATCGATAAGGACAAATTTATCCTGGGCTGCGCTTTTCCGGACATCAGGAGGATAGATAACGACATCAAGCGAAAAGATACGCACCTTTGTTTCGATAAACTCAATCTCGATTTTTCAGGACTGACCGATTTTCAAATGGGATGGAAGTTTCATCTGTATTGTGATATGAAGCGGGAAGAAATTCTCAACAAGTACGGTTTTTACCAGTTGAAAAACGCCGATGACTTTTACGGCCATCCGGCCAAATGCCTGGAAGATGAACTTCTTTACGACGATTTTGATAACTGGGAAAAACTCTGCCACTATTTTAACGGGCCGCCTTTTATCCAGGCGCTGCCAAAAGTGGAAGAAGAAACATTCAAGCTGTGGTACGCTATCGTGGCGAAATATCTCGAGACGAAACCCAACAATGCGACAATCAGGGTTTTTTTGAGCAAGCAGCCGAGTCTCTCGGGCAATGTAAATTCCATTACGGAGAGCCTGGATAAATTAAGAAAAAACAAAAAAGTTGTGGAGATTCTCTTGAAAGTCAAAGAAGAAATAATATAATTTAATAAAATTTTTTAAAAAATGAAAATTATAAACCAGGTCATTGAACTTACGACTAATGCCACTCTCGATTTTATCGATGTGACGGACAAAGTAAAAAAAATCATCAAAGAAAAAGGGATCAAAGACGGCGTGATCAATGTCCAGTCGATGCATACCACTATGGCGGTCATCATACAGGAAGCCGAGCCGCTGCTTATCGGCGATCTCAAAAAGGCGCTGGAAAAAATCGCTCCCCGGACTATGAAATATATGCATGATAATTTCGAGATCCGAACCGTCAATATGAATCCGAACGAACCGATAAACGGGCACAGCCACTGCAAGGCCACTTTTCTGACACCGGGAGTGTTTCTCAATATCGTCGGGTCAGAATTGCAACTGGGAAAATGGCAAAGAGTTTTTGCGGTCGAGCTGGATAATGCCAGGCCGAGGAAAATTGCACTACAGATTATCGGGGAATAATTTTTTAATTTTTAAAAGTTAGATCATTAGAAATTATTTATAAAATTAAAAATTATAAAATTTAAAAATTGTTATAGCGCATTGCACTTGCTAAAATATATACAGCATACAAATTAATTAAATAAAGTCTATATGAAGACAGACATCCAAATCGCCCAGGAGGCGAAAATGAAACCAATTAAGGAAATAGCGAGAAAAGCGGGGATAGCTGAAAATGACCTGGAACTTCATGGTAGCTACAGGGCTAAGCTGAAGCCGGAACTTTGGGAAAAGCTGAAGGATAAAAAGGACGGGAAATTAATTTTAACGACGGCTATCAATCCCACGCCGGCCGGGGAAGGAAAAACTACTACGTCTATCGGCCTGGCGCAGGCGATGAACAGAATGGGGCTGAATGCTGTGCTTACTCTTCGTGAACCTTCGCTCGGGCCGTGTATGGGCATAAAAGGAGGAGCGGCCGGCGGAGGATATTCTCAAGTGATGCCGATGGAAGACATCAATCTTCATTTTACCGGTGACATCCACGCGGTGACGACGGCCAACAATCTTTTGGCCGCTATGGTGGACAACCATATTTACCACGGAAACGCGCTGGGCATTGATCCGGAAAAAGTGGCCTGGAAAAGATGTCTGGATCTCAATGACCGGGCGCTACGAAGAGTAACAGTGGATTTGAGTAAAAAAAATAAAAAAGCCAGCCGTCAGGAAAGTTTCAATATTTCTGTCGCTTCGGAAATAATGGCGATACTATGTCTGGCCGAAAACATAACCGACCTCAAAAAAAGAATTGAAAAAATAATCATCGGCTATAATTTTAAAGGGCGTCCGGTATTCGCCAAAGAACTGAAAGCGGCTGGAGCGATGGCGGTGCTTTTGAAAGACGCGATGAAGCCGAACTTGGTCCAAACTTTGGAGCACACGCCGGCCATCATTCACGGCGGGCCGTTTGCCAACATTGCTCACGGATGCAATAGCGTGCTGGCTACCCGTTATGGCCTAAAGCTGGGAGACTATCTGATCACGGAAGCGGGATTTGGCGCCGATTTGGGCGCGGAGAAATTTTTTGACATCAAATGTCGTTTGGCAAAACTCAGACCGGACGCAGTGGTGATCGTGGCTACCATAAGATCGCTGAAATATAACGGCGGAGTGGCGCTGGAAAATGTGAAAAAAGAAAATTTAGCAGCTTTAGAAAAGGGAACCGCTAATCTGGAAAAACATATTGAGAATATCAAAAAATTCGGCGTACCGGCAGTCGTGGCCATCAATGTTTTTCCGGACGATACCAAGGCAGAAATAGATTTCGTCAAAAATACCTGTGCTAAATTGGGAGCTGAAGCGGCGGTCAGTGAAATTTGGGCCAAAGGCGGAAAAGGAGGAATGGAACTGGCGAAAGCGGTTCTTAAATCCCTAAAAAAGAAAGCCCATTTCAATCCGATCTATGACACTAAAAAAAGCATCAAAGAGAAAATAAATATCATCGCCCGGGAAATTTATGGCGCCAAAGGCGTGAAATTCAGCGTGCGGGCGCTGCAGGAGATAAAGAAGATAGAAAAAAATAAGCTGGACAAAGTGCCGGTTTGCATCGCCAAGACGCAATATTCACTGACGGACGATCCGAAGATTTTGGGCCGGCCGAAAAATTTCATTATCACGATTTCTGAAGTTAGGATTTCTAACGGCGCCGGGTTTGTGGTGGCGCTGGCTGGTGACATTATGACGATGCCGGGACTGCCCAAGATTCCGGCGGCGGAAAAGATCGATATCGGAAAAGACGGAACTATTCGCGGATTATTCTAACAAAAATTAACCTTAGACATCGTTTGTAGTAGAGTTAGCTTTTTCTTCTATAATTTTTTAACTCAAAGCGATGCGAGGCAACATTAATGAAGCAGACAGGATACTGCGAATATTCCTGGGTGTAATCCTTGTGGCAGTCGGACTCACTTATGAAGCGGGGCTGGTTCCAGTAGGAATAGCCACTATACTGACAGGCATAATCGGATGGTGCCCTCTCTATGCCATAGCCCGGATTTCTACCCGGGAAGTAAATGAGGAGCAAACGCCCAGAGAGTTAAAATAGAAAAATCACGGTTTGAGCCGTGATTTTTAAATATATTTATGGTCACTGATTTCGGCGGGTAAGTATTCCTGGTCGGAACTGTCGACCAGCGGCGTGTATTTATAATTTTTACCGTAGCCTAATTCCTGCATCAATTTTGTCGGCGCGTTGCGGATATGGAGCGGCACCGGGAGATTGCCGTATTTTTCCACGTCGGCTTTGGCGCGGTTATAAGCCAGATAGGCCGAAACGTCTTTTTTGGAATTGGCGAGATAAATGACGCACTGTGCCAGATGGACGTTGCATTCCGGAACGCCTAGTTTGTGGCAGGCGTCAAAAACGGCGTTGGCCAGAATGAGCGCGGTGTTGTTGGCCAGACCCACATCTTCCGAAGCGAAACGCACCAGGCGTCGGGCGATATAGACCGGATCTTCGCCTCCTTCCAGCATCCGGGTCAGCCAATAGAGAGCGGCGTTGGCATCGCCGCCGCGCATCGATTTATGCAGGGCGGAAATGATATTATAATGTTCCTCGCCGGTTTTGTCGTAGAGCAAATGGGATTTCTGCAGCACTTCTTTTATCAGTTTTGAAGTAATTTTGGAGCCGGAACTCAAGGCAGCTTCCAAAGTGTTGAGCGCCATCCGGGCGTCGCCGTTGGAAAGCCGGGCCAATAGTTTTATGGTTTGGCTGTCCATCGAGATTTTACCGCCGATTTTTTTGATGGCGCGCCGGATTATTTTTTCAATATCTTCATCCGATAATTTTTCCAGAACGAAAACCCGGCTGCGCGAAACCAAAGCACCAATAACTTCAAAACTGGGATTTTCGGTGGTGGCACCGATGAGAATAATCGTTCCGTTTTCTACACAAGGCAAAAGCGCATCTTGCTGGGCTTTGTTCCAGCGATGGATCTCATCGATAAAAAGGATGGTTTTTTTGCCGATCTTTTTATTTTCTTTGGCCAGATCGATAATTTCCAGAAGTTGTTTTTTGCCGGACGAAACAGCACTGAGTTTTATAAATTCAGATTTAGTGATATTAGCAATAATAGTCGCCAGAGTGGTTTTTCCCGATCCGGGCGGTCCCCAAAAAATCATCGACGGCACGCTGTCGTTTTCGATGGCTTTGCGCAGATATGATTTCTGACCGACCAATTCAACTTGCCCAAAAAATTCCTCAAGTGTTTGAGGTCGGATGCGGTCGGCGAGAGGGGAATGATTATCCGAAGTTTTCATAGTGATATTATATCACCAATATTACAATTCGGGCAAATAAAATCTATAAGATATAAAATTAAACTTTTAGAGCAAGCCAAAACTAAAAGTCCTCCCGTGAGGACTTTTAGGCATATACGGCTGTATATGAAGTTGCAGCTAATTATATTGTTTTTGTTTTAAAGTGATGTTGCGGAGCGATATAGTAAGCTGGACAAAAAGGCTTTTTGCGGATAGCATTAAGAAAGAAATAATCGTTAAGGATGCCTGGATAAGGCCATTTATAATATGAGTGCTGCTATCATAGACGGAAAAAATATCGCTGCCGAAATAAAAGAAGAACTTAAAAAAGAAGCAGCGGAACTTGCCGGTGCGGGCATCCAACCAAGTCTGGCCGTGATAATAGTAGGCCAAAATCCCGGCTCTCAGATATACGTCCGAAACAAAAAAAGAACGGCTGAAGAAATCGGCATCAGATCAATAGTTCATGAATTAGAAGAAAAAACGAAACAGGAAGAAATTATCAATATAATCGAAAAACTGAATAAGGACGAAAGTGTCCATGGTATTTTGGTGCAGTTGCCGTTGCCGCGACACATAGACGAAAGAACGATTACTATGGCGATTGATCCGCAAAAAGATGTGGACGGTTTTCATCCGACCAATATTGGGAAAATGATCATCGGAGAAAAAAGTTTTCTGCCTTGCACTCCGGCAGGGATAATCGAACTTTTGAAAAGAAGCGATATTCCGATAGCTGGACAAAACGCGGTGATTGTCGGGCGAAGCAATATCGTAGGGAAACCGACGGCGCTGCTGCTTCTCAAGGAAGACGCCACCGTGACGATCTGTCATTCCAAAACCAGCGATTTATGTGCGTGCCTGAGAACGGCCGACATCATAATCGCGGCGGTGGGAAAAGCGGAAATTATCAAAGCCAATATGGTGAAACCGGGAGCGGCGGTCATTGATGTGGGCATTAACAGGACATCCGAAGGAAAGATTGTCGGCGACGTGGATTTTGAAAACGTCAAAGAAATTGCCGGCGCCATCACTCCGGTCCCGGGCGGAGTAGGACCGATGACGATCGCGATGCTGATGAGGAATACAGTTTTGGCAGCCAAAACAATTTTAAATTCTAAATTTTAAATTTGAAATGAATTTTAAATGATTCAATTCTAAATTTAAAATTATTACGATATGCATCTAGAGATAAAAAATATTTTAACCAACCCGACCAACGCGATGCGGCGCGCCGGTTATGTTTTCCAGCATCAAGAAGGGGAAGAGATGAGTTTTATGCGGCCTTTTTCTGTTTCCGGTTTCCCCCGGTTTCACGCTTACGTGAAATATGAAAAAGGAACCTTGGCGATCAATATCCACTACGACGCCAAGAAAGAAACTTATGGGCAGGATTCAAGGCATCACGGGGAATACGAAAATGAAGGCGTGCTCAAAGACGAGGTGGAACGGCTGAAAAAGGCATTGAGTTGAAATATGCAGCAAAACATTGTATATTAGTAAGATGTCAGGGGATATGGCGAAATTGGTATACGCGCTAGCTTCAGGTGCTAGTGGGAGCAATCCTGTGAGAGTTCGAGTCTCTCTATCCCCACAAATAAAAATAGGCCGCGGTGGCGGAATTGGTATACGCGCTAGTCTTAGGAACTAGTACTCGCAAGGGTTTGAGAGTTCGAGTCTCTCCCGCGGCACATGAAAAAAATTATCTACAGTGAAAATAGAAAAATTAGAATTGATAAATTCCTCGCTTCCGCCTTCGCTAAAGCTTCGGCGGACAAGCAGGAATTTTTTTCATATACCCGCGGGGAGATAATCCGGCAGATAAAAGAGGGAAATATAATAGTAAACGGAAAAAAGATTAAGCCGAGCTATATATTGAAAGAAAGCGATAAACTGGAAATAAATTTAAAAAAAAGTGATACAAAATTAGTTCCCAATAAAAACATAAAACCGGAAATTATTTACCAGGACGAAAATATTATCGTCGTGAATAAACCAGCCGGATTGCAAGTGCATCCGGATTTTCACGAGAAAAAAAATACTTTGGCCAACGCGCTCATTGTTAAATTTCCGGAAATAAAAAATGTGGGCGACCCTTCGATAAACTCAGGGCAAGTGAATCTACGGCCGGGAATCGTCCATCGGTTGGATAAAGATACTTCTGGCGTGATGGTCATTGCCAGGAACCAGAAAACATTTTTGGCGTTGAAAGAAAAGTTTAAAAATAGAAAAGTGGAAAAAAAATACTGGGCGATAGTTTATGAGAAACTAGAAAAGAAGGAAGGCGTCATTGATAAGCCCTTAGCCCGGGCGGCCAGTTATAGAAAGCAGGTCGTCGCCGGAAACAGGACAAAAACCACGGTAAGAGAGGCAGTCACGCATTATAAAGTTCTAAAAGTTTGGAAAAAATATTCTCTGGTTGAATTGACGCCGCATACCGGCCGGACGCATCAGATCAGGGTTCATCTGACTTCTATCGGCCATCCTATTGTTGGTGATAAGATTTATAAAATAAAAAAGATAGAAGAAATTGCGGCTTTGAGACAAATGCTTCACGCTGCAAATCTGGCCTTTGAGCTTGATGGGCGAAAATATGATTTTAAGGCCAAGTTGCCGGAAGATTTTAGGGAGTTTACGGGCAATATTGACTAAAAACTGTTTTAAGGGTAGGATAAATAAGCCAAAAAGCCAAGACGCTTTTTTTATTTTTAGTATAATTTTGTTATAATAACTATATGAGAAAAGAAATTATCGAATTCAACAAGAGCCAGCGAGGAAGCAAGAAGATGGATTTTCAGGCCGGGGATGTGGTCAAGGTGCATCTCAAGATCAAGGAAGGCGGCAAGGAAAGGATCCAGATTTTTGAAGGTCTGGTTATCGCAGTGAAGGGACGACAAAGCTCTTCACCGACTATCACAGTGAGAAAAGTTTCTCACGGAGTGGGAGTGGAAATGATCGTGCCAGTTTTGTCCCCGAACGTTTCCAAGATCGAGCTCGTGAAAAAGGCGAAAGTGAGACGAGCCAAGCTTTATTATGTCCGGGAGCTGACTACCAAACAGAGCCGTATGAAATACAAAGACATTGCCGCTTTTATCAAAGAAGAATCTCCGAAAGTGGAAGCTTCTGAAGAAGTGAAGGAAGAAAAATTGGAAGAAGCTGAGGAAAAAGCTGAGACTGAGAAAAAATAATAATCTCTGCCTTTGGGCAGTAGGCCTTCGTGGTGGAATTTGGTATACACACATGCTTGAGGTGCATGGGTCGCAAGGCCATGCGGGTTCGAGTCCCGCCGAAGGCACCTTCAGGGGGCAATTAGCTCAATGGCTAGAGCACCTCGTTTACACCGAGGGGGTTATAGGTTCGAGTCCTATATTGCCCACGTTGAAATTATCTTAAATTTATTTTATAATTTTGCCAGATTAGCTCAGCGGTAGAGCGAAGGACTGAAAATCCTTGCGTGCCCAGTTCGACTCTGGGATCTGGCACTGGAAATAATATTGCCGAGTCTTGCTTTGGCAAGACGAAGCCAGCCTTCGCTCGTTTCGGCGGGTTTACCCCGCCGAAGCCGAGCTACGGCTCGGCGAAGGCGGGTATCGTATAGCGGCTATTATACGTCCTTGCCAAGGATGAGATACGGGTTCGACTCCCGTTACCCGCTCAAATAAAAACGAGACTTATGCAAGTCTTGTTTTTTGTTAAACTGGCAGACGTGCTAAAATAAAAATACAGAATAAGTCTACAGAATTCAGTGATAGCGGAAGGCTGATAGAGATGAAAAATGATTTTTTCGCGTATGAAAAAGAACAGATCAGAAAGATGAAGTTTTAAATAATCACAAAAAAAGATTATGAAGAAATCAATAATGCTCGGAATGATTATCGGGTCTATCGCGGGAGGGTACATCCCTCTTCTTTGGGGAGACAGCGCTTTTTCTATGGCTTCTATTTTGTTTAGCGCTATCGGAGGATTTCTAGGAATTTGGGCGGGATATAAAATAGGCGTGGGAATGTAATAAAATTAATCAATTAATCAACTAATCAATCAATCAAGTTTAATATATGAGTAAGGTATATTTAGCCAAAAATATCGAGAAAATTTTAGAAAGTATTGATTATTCCAAACTGGGCAACAAGGTAGCTATTAAAGTGCACTTTGGCGAACGGGGCAATGTCACCCATATCGATCCGGAACTGGTGAGAAAAGTTTATGCAAAAATAAAATCATTGGGCAAAGAGGCAGCGCTGGTGGAATGCAACGTGCTCTATAAAGGATCAAGAGTAAACACTGCCAGCCATATCCAAACTGCCCTTGAGCACGGATTTAGGGATATGGAAATCGATATTTTAGACGGAGAAAACGGTGAGCAATTCGTGGAGATCAACGGCTGTAAGATCGGAAAAGGCATAAAAAAATATGATTCGCTCATCGTGCTCAGCCATTTCAAAGGGCATATGGCAGCCGGTTTTGGCGGAGCGCTCAAAAATATTGGTATGGGTCTGGGCAGCCGGGCGGGAAAACTGCATATGCATTCCCAGGTGATGCCCCAGATCATCAGTGACAAATGCGTCGGTTGCGGAATATGCGCCGAGAATTGCAACGCCGAAGCGATCAGTATTATCGACGGAGTGGCGAAGATCGATCAGGAGAAATGCGAAGGATGCGCCATGTGTATCGCGGTCTGTCCTCACGGTGCCGCTTCGGTGCCCTGGCAGGGCGGCACCCACGATTATCTTCAGGAAAAGATCGCCCAGTATGCCGGAGCGGTGCTGAGTCTTTTCCCTAATGCCATTTTCATCAATGTCCTGGAAAATATTACCGAGCAATGTGATTGCATGGGGATCAAACAAGAACCAATGATGGAGGATATTGGAATATTATATTCTTATGGTATCGTAGCTGTGGATAAAGCTGGCCTTGATTTGGTCAATAAACTTTCCCATGGAAAATTCAGCCGGATAAATTCGGTGGATAAGGACAAGCAGATAGAGCTGGCTGAAAAGTTAGGGTTAGGCGACAGCCAATATGAGCTCATTGAAATATAGAAAAGAGTCGGGTTAATAGTCTATTTTTACTTTATTTAAGCCCTAAATCATATAGGGGTTTTTTTTGATTTTTGGGGCTTATTTAAGCTCCAAAGCGCCAGTTGGTAAAATTAAAAAGGCTTATTTAAGCCAAAAGATAGCAACAGTTATTGACTTTCGGACGCTAATTTGCTACAATAGGTCGTTAACATAAAAATAGCCTTATAAGGCTTTTTTAGTTAGCCTAGAGCAGATTAACAATTAAACTCCGCAAACCTCATCTGTCTGCTAAATTTTAAGAAAAATTTGAGCAGACATCTTCTCCTTGGAAAGGAGAAGCGGATAAGGTAGTGGACATTTTAATGCGTATCATTAGAAACCTGGTGATATTGGCGATACTTTTTGTGCCAATGACACCTCACATCGCCCTTGCGGCTGATGGCCAAGATTCTAGTGAAACACAAATAAAATTTGAAATAAATAACATAAACAACAATTTAACGATAGGCAACGAAATTGCTGAGGGCAAAACACTCGGCCTGATTCCTTCCAACTTCGAAGGGTATCTGTCGGCAAAAACTCCTCGCGAAATAGAAGTAGAGAAAGTGCTGGCTAAATACGACAATGGGAGAAGGAATTACAGCTTTTCTGAAGGTAAATTCACCATCAACGCTTCTGCTTATACGGCAACGGTCGATGAATGTGGAAAATCCGATGGAGTTACTGCTTCCGGACTGAAAGTTATGGAAGAGGAAACTATCGCTTGCCCGCCCCAATTTCCCCTGGGTACCAAGTTAGACATAGAGGGAATTGGCACCCGCATCTGTGAAGATCGGGGCGGAGCTATCAAAGGCAATCATGTGGATGTATACATGAAAAGCAAAAAAGACGCCTTTAAATTTGGGAGACAAGTATTACTGGCCGAAATAGTGGAATAGGACAAAATAAAATTATAGATTTACCCCGACATTCGCAAGAAAGCGTCGGGGTAACAAAAACCCTGCCTGATGGCGGGGTTTTTGTTATCCCGAAAATTGACTAGGGGAGTAGCGTTTGTTAAGATAAATTATAGTTTGATTGATTGGTCCGGTGGCCGAGTGGTTAGGCAAGGGTCTGCAAAACCCTGTACAGCAGTTCAAGTCTGCTCCGGACCTCATTTTTAAAATCGATATTTGCCCGGGTGGTGGAATTGGTAGACACAAGGGACTTAAAATCCCTCGGCCGTAAGGTCATGCGAGTTCGAGTCTCGCCCTGGGCACAATTTTAAAACCCCTCTTCTGAGGGATTTTTTTAAATCAATTTTTCTTGTTTCTTTTCTTCATTCCCGCTTTCTATAATTATTGCGGTGCTGGATTTTTCTATCGCTTTCAAGACTTTGGGAATTTTTTGGAAATCTTCCAGGAGCACGCCGCGCATTCCTCCGTTATATAGCGCGGCGGCCGGATGATAGAGAGCGTAAAAAATTCTGGAACCCAGTTCGGGAACATTTCTTCGCATCGCTTTTCCGTGGATAGCGGAAATTCTTTGATTGGGCAAGAATCTTTCCAGCGAGTGACGCCCCAGAGTGATAATTAATTTTGGGTCGATTATTTTTATCTGTTCCATAAGCCACGGCCAGCAGGCGGCGGCTTCATCAGGCAGGGGATCGCGATTTTGCGGCGGACGGCATTTGACGACGTTGGCGATATAGACATCTTCGCGTTTCAAATTTATAGCAGCCAACATTTCCGCCAAAAATTTTCCGGCGGCACCGACGAAAGGGCGGCCCAGTTCGTCTTCTTTTGCTCCCGGCCCTTCGCCGATAAACATAATCTCGGCATCAGCCGAACCTTCGCCAGGAACGACGTTATGGCAACCGGAACGGAGGACGCATTGGGAGCAGGCGGATATCTTTTTGTTTAATTCATCAAGTAGTTCTTTTTTAGTCATAACTTTTAAGTCTAAAGTCTAAATTTAAAAGTCTAAATCAAGTCTAAATTACTAAAGTTTAAATTATAATTTCGCCTTTAGACTTTATTTGAGCTTGTGTACCAGTATCAATTTAAAACTGCCGTCATCTGTGTTCCATATTGCAAAGGTCGGCAGATATATTTCTCCGGCAACATTTCCGGGATTAACCAACATACAGTTACCAATGGTTTCTTCCCACGGCTTGTGGGTGTGGCCGTAAAAAACGAAATCGTATTTTCCGCTTGCGGCCAGAACCTTAGCGTCTTCGGGAAAATGGACAAAGGCAATTCTTTTTCCCTCAATGTTCGTTTCGCCGGAATCTTTATAAAGGATGGTATTTTTATATTGGTCGGCGAATTTCAAACTTCTCAGCTGATCGTTATCCATATTGCCGAAAGTATAATGGATCGTGCCGGAAAAATTGTCATTGAGAAACTCCAAAGTTTCTTCCGACGCCAAATCGCCGCAACAGATAATAGTGTCGATCTCTTGGATACGACAATAATCAAGAACCTTCTTGAGATTGACTTCATTATTGTGGATGTCGGAAATGATAGCGACTAGCATAATTTTAAATTATTTGTTTCTCATCTTCTTAAGTATCTCAATATCTTCCTTCACCTTATCGTGCTCGGTTTCCAAAATCATATCAATATCATTCTTCTCGGCAAACGCTACTATATTTTTGAAAGCCTCAAGGCCGATCTGGCCTTCACCGATGTGGGCGTGGCGGTCTCGGTTGGAATTAAACAGCGTCTGGCTGTCGTTGGCGTGGATTAATTTTATATTTTCAATGCCGATTTCTTTGTCTATTTTTTGAATAGTGTTATCAAATTCCAGCCAGTTGTATCCGGAGGCAAAACTGTGCTGGGTGTCGAGGCATATGCCGGCAATGGCCGGATTTTTTACGCCTTTGATAATTTCCGCCAGTTCTTTCAAATCGCCACCGATGATCATCCCTGTGCCGGCGCTGTTTTCCAAAAGTAATTTGGTAGTGCCGTCGTATTCTTCAGGCGTTTTTTTCAGCATCTCGATGACTTTCTTGGTCGCTTCTTCTTTGCCTAACTCCTTGGCGGATCCAAGATGAGTCATTACATATTTCGCGCCCAGAAAACTGCCGCGTTCCAACTCGTCCCTCACGGCTTTAGTGCTGCCATAACGGATGCGATTGTTGGCGGAAGCGAAATTGATGAAGTAAGGAGCGTGAATATAAGTATTTAGTATCTGGTATTTAGTATTTTGTAGCTTAAAAGACTCAATAATTTCAGGAGTTAACTCTGGCGCCGGACCGCCCTGAGGGGCGCGGGTGAAAATCTGCATCACTTCACAGCCCAAACTATGCGCGCGTTCGGGCGCGTTTTGGACTCCGCCGGCGATGGAGACGTGGCAACCGATGTTCATTATTTATATTTAGTAGTTAGTATCTAGTATCTAGTATTTAGTATAGAATACAAAAAAATAAATTCCAATACTAGATACAATATACCAGATACTAAACTATTTCCCATCCCCTCTCTGTTTCTTGGATCCTTCCCTTCACTTCAAATCCGCTGGCCAGTTTGTGGCCGCCGCCGCCGAACTGGGCGGCGATTTTGGAAACGTCCACGCCTTTGTATTCTTCAGAGCGAAGGCTGCCTTTTACCAGGCCGTCGCCGCGTTCAGAAAGAATAAGCGAAAACTTTGTTCCAGGAACGGTATTGAGGATACTGGCTACCTGGGCGATGTCTTCAGTGGTGGCGCTGCATTCCTCCATATCTTTTTCGGTGAGGACGGAAACGATCATTCCGTTCCGAGAGTTGATCTTGGCTCGGTCGAAAGCCCGCCCCCAAAGTTTCAAAGTGCAGATATTTTTATTGGAAAAAGTAGTCTGGACGATCTTGGAAACCGGCGCCCCTTTTTTCATCAAATGTGAAGCGATTTCCATAATGCGCGGAGTGGTGTTGGAATGCTGGAATACGCCGGTGTCAGAAAGGATGCCGAGCATAAGGCAGGTGGCGATGGATCTGGTGATTTCAACTTTATTAAAAACGAAAAATTCGTATATCAGTTCGCAGACCGAAGAAAGTTTCGGATCGATGATATTAATGTCGCCGGCTATAGTGATATCCGGATGATGATCGAGAAGAACGACTACTTGTTCTTTTTTTAGCTCGGCTTTTATTTTGTCGAAACCTCTTTCCACACTGTCGCAGACGATGATCAGTTTATATTTTCCGAGATCCAAATGGGCGGGGAATTCGAAGCGTTCGGCAGTGAGGTTTTGGAGATAAGAAGGGAAGGGATCAAAACAAGCCGCATCGACATTTTTGCCCAGGCTTTTGATATATTCTTTGAGAGCCAAAACAGACCCGGTGGTATCACCATCGGGCCTGGAGTGCGCGAAAAGAAGAATATTATCTGATTCTTTGATGACGTAGTGGAGAGTATTAAATTCTTGGGCGAAATTTTTCATTTATAGTAATTAGTAATTAGTGATTAGTAATTTGGAAAATCCGCCAAGCGGCGGATCGAATTACTAATCACTGATTATTAGTTACCGATTACTCTTGTATTTCTTTTAATAATTTCTCAATATTGTCAGCTTTGGACTCTGTAACATCGAGCCGGAAATCGGCTCGGGGGAGCGGCCGCATCGAAAGCTTCTTATTAAGAATACCCTGGATCTTATACATTTCTTTCTTGAGGGTGCTCATCACATAACCCCTGTCGCTTTCTGGAAAAACACTCAAAGATATATGAGTATAGCGAAGATCAGGACTAGTGTCAACCTTAGCGATCGTTATAAAAACACCCCCCTTTAGGGAGAGATCTTTAAGGAGTATGTCATTAATATGAGTTTTTATTAACTCGTTGATTTTGGCGATTCTTAGAGACATGGCTTATAAATTTCTAATTTTCAATTTCTAATTTCTAAACAATTTTCAATGATCCAATTCTTCAATTTTAGAATTTGAGCATTGAAAAATTAAAAATTGTTTGAAAATTGAAAATTACAGAGTTTTCTTCTTCACCTCTTCCTTGTAACACGCAAGCGTGTCTCCTTCTTTTATCTTTGTCTCGCCGATAAAGGTGATGCCGCATTCTTTGTTCATCTCGCATTCGTTGACGTTGACTTTGTTTTCCTGAAGATTGCCCAGTTTTCCGTTGCCGATAACGCTGTCGTTTCTTTCTACTTCAATAAGGGAATCATTGACCAGTTTTCCCGTGGTTACTTTTCCACCCACAATCATATCTTTTTTTCCGGTCTTGAAAAGGGCCAGCACTTTCATCTTGCCCAGATCTGTCCGTTCGATTTCCGGAGGCAAAAGATCGATGAGCCTGTTTTTGATATCTTCTACCAGTTCATAGATCACTTTATATATCTTTACTTCCACCTGGGAATTTTCTGCCATTCTTTTGGCTACCGGAGTGATTTCGACGTTGAAGCCGAAAACAACGGATTTGGCGCTTCCGGCCAATCTCACATCGGATTCAGTGATGTTGCCGACGCCCGTGCCGATATAATCGATGGCGACTTCGTCTGATTTTATCTCTCCCAAAATTTGTTCGATGGCTTCGAGCGATCCCTGCACGTCCGATTTCAAAATGATATTCAGTTTTTTGACACTTTCATCAGCGATGGATTTCATCATTTTCTGGGCGGTAAAAGTGCCGACTTTTTCGGCCGTTTTCAAATTTTTTATCTCATCGTGTTTGGCTTTGGCCGATTTGGCGGAAATCACCTGGATGATATCGTTAGTGTTGGGAGCGCTATGCAGACCGATAAGACTGATTGGTGTGGAAGGTTTGGCTTCCGTAATTCTTTTTCCGGTAAAATCTTCCAGGCGCCGTACCCGGCCATAAGTTTCTCCGGCGATGATATCCTGGCCTTCCTTGAGCGTTCCGGTTTTGACCAGCACGGTGGCGACTGGTCCTTTTTGCGGATCGAGATGCGATTCCAAAACTACGCCCAAAGCGTCGCGGGAAGAATCGGCTTTGAAATCTTCCACTTCGTCTATCAGCAAAATATTTTCCAAAAGTTCATCGATGCCGATATTTTGTTTGGCGCTGATCTTGGCAGAAAGCACGTCTCCGCCCCAGTCTTCCAAAAGAATTCCGTTTTCAGCCAATTCCTGTTTTACTCTTTGGATATTGATTCCTGGTTTATCGATCTTATTGATGGCTACGACAGTCGGAATTTTTTTAGCCAACAGATATTCGATCACTTCCTTGGTCTGCGGCCGCACGCCGTCGTCAGCGGCGACCACCAGGACGGCGATGTCGGCCAGGCTCACTCCGCGTTCACGCATGGCGCTGAAAGCTTCGTGGCCGGGCGTATCGACGAAAGTGATGAGCTGGCCTTTCTTTTTGACCTGATAAGCGTTGATATGCTGAGTGATGCCTCCTGATTCTTTGGCGGCTACGTTAGTTTTTCTGATGGCATCAAGAAGAGTGGTCTTGCCGTGGTCAACGTGGCCGAGAATGGTCACTACCGGCGGGCGTTTTTTGAGATTCTCACCCGATTCTTTTTCTTCTTTCAAAATTTCAATCAGTTTTTCCAAAGTCATCTCCTGCTGTCTCTCCACTATTTCTTCGGAAACTTCAAAACCCAGGTCGGAAGCGATGATAGAAGCGGTCTCAAAATCTATCCTTTCATTGATGGTGGCCAGGATGCCGTTTTTCATCAGTTCCGTAATCACTATGTTCACCGGCAAATGCAAAAGCTCACTGAATTTTTTCACAGTGACAGCGGATGGTAGTGAAATTTTTTTGGTGGTAATTTCTGGCATTATGATATGATTGTTACTCAGTTTTCTTAATAGGCGTATTATTTATCGCTATCTCAATCGCTTGTTTTTCCTCTTCTGTCAGCGGGTATTTTTCCGATTGGCCGTCGGTGATGGCTTTGGAATAGACCCGGGTGCCTTCGCGGGTGTAGAGAGAGCTGATAGTGAGACCGTTATTTTTACCGTTAAGAAGAGCGATAGCGAAGCTCTGGTCTCCACCGACATCCTTGAAAGGATTGAACCGGATCATAGCGACTTTGAAAAGTCCCCGGAGGGCCAAGTTGTTAATTTTATTGGAAATATTGAAGAGCTCCTGGATATCGTGGTCTAAGGTTTTGAGGTTTTTGGCCTGAGCCAGCAACAATTCTTCCAGATTTTTCACTTTTCCTCCGGCGAAAAAATCTTCATTTCGGCGCCTGATCTTGGCGATTTTTATCTGGATAAAGATGTTCCAGAGGAACAGGATCAGAACCACGGCGGCTAGCGCGGGCAAAATTATATAAGTATAGTTTTTGATGAATTGTACTAGCGTCAGCATAACAAATAAAAATTAATAGCTTATCTTAGGCTAACACTAATATGGCGTTGTGTAAAGGCTAGCAAAAACAAAAACGAAGCCGTTAATGGCCTTGCGGAAGAGGTGAGATTCGAACTCACGAGGACATTTCTGCCCTGCGGCTTTTCGAGAGCCGTGCCTTCAACCACTCGGCCACTCTTCCCTATAATTAATCTATAGGAATTTAGAAATATTATCAATGGCAGCAAGTTGTTGATTTTGATTTTTTATTGTAAAATGATAATGCCGATGTGAATCGGATACAAAAACAAAAATGCCTAATATTGATACAACCGAAAATACTTCCTCGGGAATGAAATTTATCAGTCCCGAAAATATAATCAAAGAAATTGATATAAAACCCGGCGCGGTCATCGCCGATCTTGGTTGTGGTACAGGATATTTTTCTATTCCTTTGGCTAAAAAAGTGGGAAAAGAAGGAAGAGTTTATTCCATAGACATCCTGAAAACGAAATTGGAAGTGGTCAAGAGCCAGGCCAGACTTTTGGGTCTCGACAATATTATCATTCAAAGAGCTAATCTGGAAGTGCCTGAAGGTTCAAAACTATCCAAAGAAAGCGTGGATTGGGTAATGCTGGTCAATATGCTTTTTCAGAGCAATAAAGAAGGAAAAGATAAAATCATCTGTGAAGCTAAACGGATATTGAAAAAAGGAGGACAGATGTTGGTCGTAGAATGGGGCGAACAAAATAGCAACATCGGGCCGGATAAAGATCTCCGGGTTTCCAAGGAAGAATTGGTGAGAATGGCCCACGAACACGGGTTGGGAGTCATCAAAGAAATGAATATCGGCGATTTTCACTACGGATTAATCTTAGCTAAATATAAATGAGCAACAAAGAAAAAATCATTATCGGTTCTGTCGCTGCGGTAGTCATCCTGGCCATAGTTTTGCTTTTTGTCTTCGGGCGTAAAGCGGCCGATCCCCATCCCTATAAGATAACTTTGGAAGTATGGGGGCCGATAGATGACAGCGATGCTTTCACGGAGATATTTGCCACTTATAAAACTCTGAATCCTCAGATAGCTGGCATCACCTATAAGAAGATTTCCTACGATACCTACAAGCAGGAATTGATCGACGCTATGGCTTCCGGACAAGGACCGGACATACTCCTGATCAACAATTCATGGCTGCCAAGTTTTGAGGACAAGATAGTTCCGGCCAGTGCCGCGGTGTTCAGTGAACAGACATTCAAGCAAAATTTCGTGGATGTGTGCGCTCAGGATTTTTTTGCGAGCGGCGCCGTCTGGGCCGCTCCTTTGAGTGCAAACTCTTTGGCGCTTTACTATAATAAGGATCTTTTTAATGAAGCAGGCATAACTTCACCTCCCGCTGATTGGAACCAATTCGTGGACGATGCGAAAAGGCTGACCAAAATAAATAATTCCAACAATCAGATAACCCAGTCTGGAGCAGCGATTGGAACAACTGCCAATATCAACCGGCCTACTGACATCTTGTCGCTCCTTTTGCTCCAGGGCGGATCGCCCATAGTCGATTCGACCGGAAAAGTAACTTTGAATGACGCCCGGATAATCAACGGAGAAAATTATTCGCCAGCGGCCAGTGCCCTCAATTTTTATACTAATTTTGCCAATACCAGTGCTTCTAATTATTCCTGGAATTCCCAGATGCACTATTCCATCGATGCCTTTTCAGAAGGAAGCCTGGCTATGATGCTCAATTACTCCTGGCAAATACCGGTCATCCAGAGCAAATCTCCGAAGCTTAATTTTGGCATCGCTCCCGTTCCTCAGCTTTCCGGCAGCAGTCCGGTCGACTATGCCAATTACTGGGGATTTGCAGTGGCGAAAAATAAGATATCTCCCCAGGGGATAACCAATACCATCCGGACCGGTGAAGCCTGGAACCTCATCAGATTTATGACTACCAAACCGGAGCACGACTGGGTAGCGCCTTCAGCGGGATTGGGCGGAGGAGCGGTAGATCCCAAATTCGATCCGGCAGCCAATTATCTCCTGAAGACCGAACAACCGGCAGCCAGAAGAGATCTCATCGAAAAGCAGAAGACCGATCCGGAGATGAGTGCTTTTGTTTCCGGCAACTTGATCGCCAAAAGTTGGTATCAAAAAGATCCTGATGCCGATGAAACGATCCTCACTGCTATGATCGACCAGGTGAACAAAGGAGAAGCTAATGTGGCGGACGCTCTCACGGCAGCGACAGAAAAAATTGCCCAAACAATGAAAGTAAGTAATTAAAAAATTTTTATGAAAAAATACAAATCAATGATCACGGCGCTTCTTGTTCTGGCAATATTCATTGTTGGAACACATTTGGTTTTGGCGCAAACAGCGGCCAGTTCAGGAGGAGGCGGCACATTTGCCAATCCTTTGTCGGTCAGCACTGTTGCCGCACTGCTGCAAAAAATTGTGACTTACCTCAAGACGATCGTCGCCACTATCGCCATAATATTCATCATCATCGGCGGCATTATGTATATGATGAGCGCCGGAGACGAGAAGATGATCACTCGCGCCAAGGCTTGCATTACGGGAGCGGTAATTGGGTTTGCTGTTGTTTTGGCGGCTCAGGCATTCTTGAATGACATCACGACCATAGTCGGCGGCAGCGGTTCGACCGGTTCAACGGGCGGTCTGGCGGCTATCGCATCGAGAACTTTGCAATTCTTGTTGTCAATTTTGGGTACCATTGCTATAATATCATTGATAGTCAGTGGCATTATGTATCTGACTGCTGCAGGAGACGACAAAAGAATTGAGACGGCCAAAAAAATGTTCACTTATTCCGTCATTGGAGTTGTCATATCTCTGTCCGCTCTCATCATTGTCACTCAGGTATCTAAACTTATTGCCGGTTAATATAAAAAACAAAAAACAAGGGGAAATTTAATAAAACAAACATAAAAATAGAAGGAGGTGGCATATGAAAGGAAAAATTAAATCTCTAAAGTGGATCATCTCGGCGGCGGCTCTGACCGTACCGGGTCTGGCTATGGCTCAACTTTCAGTCGGTATTCCTACCACAGCGAACACGGGCATAAGCAATCAAAACATTCTGCAGACTTTGAGCAATGTTCTGAAGTGGATGCTGGCGGCAGTAGGAATTTTGGGAGTTCTCGCTTTTGTTGTTGCAGGTATCATGTATCTTACCGCGGCGGGAGATGAGGACAGGATAAAGACAGCCAAGAACGCTATGACTTACGCGGTGGTGGGACTCGTGGTAGCCCTTGTCGGTCTTATCATAGTGACGACGGCGTCTCAAATATTTGGATCCAATCCGACAGGACCTACTACCGGACAATAGTTTTTGCAACAGATATTACTTCATATATATGTATAAAAACGACTTTTACTAAAGTCGTTTTTATGATGGCAAATAAATGCGAAGAACGGCAGTTTCCGAAAATTACGATTTATGTTAAAATAAAAGCGTTAAAATAATTAATAAAATAAAAATGAAAAAAATAATAAAAGCATTCTCCCTTCTCGTCCTGTTCCTTACCCAGGTAAGTATGGTTGCTGCTCAAACCGTTTCCACTTCTACCGGAAGTCTGACTATTCCCAGTAATACCGGTTTGCCTACTAACTCCAACGGAATAGCCGGAGTGCTGAGCAATGTCCTTATGTGGCTTTTGGCCATAATTGGAACTCTGTCGGTAATCGCCTTTGTTGTTTCCGGCATCCAATATCTGACAGCCGCCGGAGATGAAAAAAATATTGAAACAGCCAAAAAAAATTTGACCTATTCCGTTATCGGTGTGGTGGTAGCTCTTTCCGGACTAATCATCGTTACTACCATCAGTATGATTCTCGGCGGAACCGCTCCGACTGCTGTCCAATAATTATTTCTTGATTTGGAAAAAGTAAAAGGCTAGTGCACTCGGATGAGCGACTAGCCTTTTTTTGATTTTGATCTAACGATGGCGTCCTCCACCACCAGATGGATGGCCACCACCATGACCACCGGGATTGCCACGGGCTTGTCCTGGGTGGACGGGGCTACGATTGATGGGACCACGGCTGAAGTTCTGCCTTTGTGGGGCAGGACCGCGGCTAAAATGATGATTTTGCCTTGGGTCAGCATTACGGCGAACTTCATGTTCACGGCCTAGCTGACTCAATCTGGACCTATGCTCGTTGTCAGCCCTTCTTTTTATTTGATATACTTTGCCTCCGATCCTTGTATAGGAAGCAGAGTATCCGCCGCTATATTGCGCAGGACCAGGATAGCCCTGCTGGGAAGACGAGTAGCTTCCGCCAGCGGATTGCGGATAATCCTGTTGACTACTTCCTTCTTGGTAGTTAGATTGATAGTCTTCTGCCGAGGGCGTTGCCTTTGTTGGTCTTGTTACTTCTTGAGCTTTCTGCCGGCCCAAAGATTGAAGAGTTTCAATCTGTTGATCAGTCAGTTTTATGCTGGTGATCCTCCTATTCTCGTTGTAGTACGTGGTACAGTTCGGTCCAATGGCTTTGGCTGCTGGACTTGACTGGCTCAGTCGGCTGAGCTCAGAGCGCAAAGCTCCAAAATTGAGATGATGTCCAAAGGCGAAAAACAGAAGTAGCAGGCCAGCGATAAGAAAAACAACGCGAAATGCAGTTCCAAACAAGGCCCAGACAACAAAGATTATGCCCAGGACCAATAGCATTGCCGGTAAGTTTACGTGGAATAAAATCGATAAAGCTACCAGCCCAATCGTTCCAAATAACAATAAAATCCAATTTGCTCGTAACCAAGGCATAGCGTATCCTTTCCTTCTCCAGGGTGGATTATAAGAGTGGACTATATTTTTAAAAAACCAGTATTTGGCCAACTAACATTCTTTTCAGAACCTTATATTCTATCACAAAAGCGGCATTTAAGCAATAGTTAGCCCGATTTAGGCTTATATCAGCGTCAAACAAGGCTAATCATTTTATGGCCTATATTATATATAGTATAGTACAAGCATAAGATAAGGCTATATTTGACACAAAAGAAATCCTTCGCTATCATTAGAGCGTAAGATAGTGACGATGGGTTCGCGGCAAGCGAATCTTTTTTAATAAAAAGATCGAAGATCATTAAATCATTAAACTATAAAACTATAAATTTATGCCAAGAAAAAAGAAGCTAACAAACGCCGATGAAGGTGCCGGTCGCACAGCCGATTACGGTTCTGTCATCGCGCAGATTTGTGAAGAAAAAGGAATTTCCAAAGACAAAGTGATCGAAACTATCGAAGCCGCTTTGGCTGCTGCTTATAAAAAAGACTACGGCCGAAAAGGACAGAATATCCGAGCTATCTTCAACGAAATGACCGGAGACACTAATTTTTTTCTCCTGAAAGAAGTGGTAGATGAAACTACCAGGGAATTTCCTACGGAGGAACCCGCCGACGCTCTCGCTATGACGGGCGAAGGAAGTAAAAAAATGGAAAAGAGAGAAGAAAGAGAGAGCAAAGACAAAGCGGGATCCTCCTTTGCCGAGGCTTCGGCGGACGAGGAAAAATTTCCCCGCTTCAATCCGGAAAGAGATCTGACAATGGAGGAAGCGCTCAAGATCAAACTGGACGCCATTGTCGGCGATATCATCGAGACAGAACTGGAAACCAAAAAAGATTATGGCCGGGTAGCGGCACAGACTGCCAAACAGGTGATCATCCAGCGTATCCGGGAAGCGGAACGGGACGCCATGTATGATGAATACAAAGGCAAAGAAGGAGATGTGATTTCCGGCGTGGTGCAACGGATCGAAGGCCGCAATGTTTTTATCGATCTGGGAAAATCAGTCGGTATTCTTTTTCCTTCTGAACAGGTGGAAAGAGAAAATTATCGCGTCGGACAAAGAACCAAAGTTTATGTCTTGAAAGTGGATGCAGGATCAAAAGGGCCCGGCATCACCCTCTCCCGTATCCATTCAGAAATGATCCGCAAAATGTTCGAACTGGAAGTACCGGAAATCTTTGCTGGAACTGTCGAGATCAAAGTGATCGCCCGTGAAGCCGGAGAGAGGACTAAGATTGCTGTGTCTTCCAATGAAGAAGGCGTGGACCCCATCGGATCTTGCGTCGGACAGAAAGGAACCAGAGTGCAGGCTATTATCGATGAACTGGGTGGAGAAAAAATTGACATTATCTTGTGGAATGACGATATCGCTAAATTTATCTCAGCCGCTCTTTCTCCCGCTAAAGTGATCAGAGTGGATATAAACGAAGCCAAAAAAGAGGCTATTGTTACCGTGCCGGAAGATCAGCTGTCACTGGCTATCGGCAAACGCGGACAAAACGTCCGTTTGGCCGCCAAACTGACCGGATGGAAAATTGATATTTCCGGAGTCTCCGCCGATGGAGAAGCGGTGGAGGGCGGGAAGAAAAAAGTGGAAGAAAAAGAGATCTCTGAAAAAGAAACTGCTGTCGAAGAAGTCAAAGAAATAAAAGAAGAAAAAGTTGAAGAGGAAAAAGAAGAAGAAAAAACTGAAGAAGAATAAAAACGATAAATATTTAGGACTTACGCGTAAGTCCCGATATCATTAAATATTAAATAATAAAACGGTATGACGACATTATTCGTGCTGGGAGGGGCAGTGCTGGCCATTGTTTATGGCATCGTGCTTATTGATGTAGTGCTGAAGATGCCAGAGGGCAATGAAAAAATGAAATCCATCGCTCTGGCTATCCAGGAAGGCGCCAAAGCGTATCTCAACCGCCAATATAAAACGGTGGCGGTAGTGGCAGCGATTTTATTCATCATCATCGGTCTGGTGCCGTCTCTCGGTTGGACGACAGCTGTCGCTTTTCTTATCGGTGCGTTTTTGTCCGCTCTTACCGGTTATATCGGGATGAATGTTTCCGTGCGGGCCAATGTCCGCACAGCTGAAGCGGCCCGTGGCGGAATGCAAAAAGCGCTGACGGTCGCTTTCAGAGGCGGTAGCGTGACCGGACTTTTGGTTGTCGGTCTCGCCCTTCTCGGAACGGCCGGATTTTATTTCGTCACTAAAGATATCCACGCTTTAATCGGCTTTGGATTCGGCGGATCTTTGATTTCTATCTTTGCTCGCCTGGGCGGAGGCATTTTCACCAAAGCGGCGGACGTCGGCGCGGATCTAGTCGGCAAAGTGGAAGCGGGCATTCCGGAAGACGATCCTAGAAATCCAGCCGTGATTGCTGATAACGTGGGAGATAATGTCGGGGATTGCGCCGGTATGGCGGCTGATTTGTTTGAAACTTACGCCGTCACTTCTATCGCCACGATGATTTTGGGTTTTCTTCTTCTTCGTGATTTTCCTAACGCCATAATTTTTCCTTTGGTCTTGGGTTCTATTTCTATCATTACTTCCATCATCGGCACTTTTTTTGTGAAGCTGGGAAAAGGGAATAACATTATGGGCGCGTTGTATAAGGGACTGATAGTGGCTGGAGTTTTGGCCGCGATCATTTTCTATCCGGCAACGAATTATATAATGGCTGGTAACGGGCATTATTCTGTGCTAAGCCTTTATCTCTCTTCGCTCATCGGGCTTTTGGTGACAGCGGCGATGGTGGTTATCACTGAATATTATACTTCGACCAAATATGCTCCGGTGAAAGAAATTGCCGCTTCTTCCCAGACCGGACACGGCACGAACATTATCACGGGTCTGGCTGTTTCTATGAAATCTACCGCCTGGCCGGTTCTGGTAATTGTCGCGGCGACACTGGGCGCTTTTTCCCTGGCTGGAATCTATGGCGTAGCAATAGCGGCGATGGCAATGCTTTCGATGGCGGGCATAATCGTGGCTATCGATTCTTATGGCCCGATCACGGACAACGCCGGAGGAATTGCCGAGATGGCGGAAATGGGAGAAGACGTGCGCAATATCACCGATCCTCTGGACGCGGTCGGCAATACGACTAAAGCGGTGACCAAAGGCTATGCCATCGCTTCGGCAGCTCTCGCGGCGCTGGTATTATTCTCCGACTTCACACACAGCATTCCTGGTAATGTGCAGTTTTTGATAAATGATCCCAAAGTTTTGGCCGGACTGTTTCTCGGCGGATTGCTGCCGTATTATTTCGGCGCTCTCTGTATGCAGGCGGTCGGCAAAGCGGCTGGTGCGGTAGTGGAAGAAGTGCGATCTCAGTTTAAAAACAATCCCGGCATTATGGCAGGAACATCTAAACCGGATTATGGTCGCACGGTGGATATCGTTACTAAAGCAGCCATCAAAGAAATGATCTTGCCGGCTCTCATTCCGGTGCTTATGCCGATCCTAGTCGGATTTATTCTCGGTATTCAGGCTTTGGGCGGCCTTTTGGTTGGATCGATCATCACCGGAATCTTCGTCGCTATTTCTATGACGAGCGGCGGAGGCGCCTGGGATAACGCCAAGAAATATATTGAAAATGGCAATTATGGCGGCAAGGGCAGTTTTGCCCATCAGGCGGCGGTGACCGGAGATACGGTCGGCGATCCGTACAAAGACACAGCTGGCCCGGCGATCAATCCGATGATCAAGATATTGAATATTGTGGCGTTGCTAATAGTAGCTATGCTGGTGTAACATTCGCTCGAATACATTTTTATTTTTTGCGGTGAGTTCTTCCGGACTTTTTATAAAAACACCAAGGTGAAGAACTATGCAAAAAATAAAAAGTATTCTCGCTTTTTCTAAATTTATTTAATTACAATGATTAAAAAATTACCTAAATCACAAGCAGAATTTGAAATCACCGTTCCCTGGAAAGACTGGGAGCCATATCTTGACGCAGCCGCCGCTGAGGCTTCGGAGGAAATAAAAATTCCCGGCTTTCGTCCTGGCAAAGCGCCTCGCAATCTAGTGGAACAAAAAGTGGGAAAAGCCGTTCTGCTTAATAATGCGGCCGAAAAAGCAGTGAAGAAAACTTACGTGGAGTATATCCTCAAAGAAAAACTGGAAGTCATCGGTAAGCCAGAAATTGAAATTTTGGAAATAGCAGAAGGGAAAGAGCTGAAATATAAAGCCACAGTTTCTCTAATGCCGGAGATAGCCGTTTCGCCGAGATATAAGGACGAGGTGAAAAAAATAAATAAGGAGTATCGGGATAAGAAGCCGGAAATGAAAGAAGATGACGTCAATCTGGAATTGGAAAAGCTGGCTAATTCCCGGGCGAAACTGGTGACGGTGAACAGAGAAGCGAAAAAAAACGACAGTGTGGAAATTGATTTTACAGTGACGCGCGAGAATGTGCCGATCGAAAACGGATCGAGTAAAAACCACCCTTTGATTTTGGGACGAGGAGTATTCATTCCGGGCTTTGAAGATAATATAACCGGTATGAGCGCCGGAGAGGAAAAAACTTTTGAGCTCAATTTTCCCGAAGATTATCACCAGAAAGATCTGGCCGGAAAGCCAGCCGCGTTCAAAGTAAAAATGAATCTGGTCCAGGAAAGGCAAGTGCCGGAAGTGGATGACGAATTTGCCAAAGGCTTGGGCAGTTTCGAAAATTTAGAAGCGCTTAAAAAAAATATGCGAGAAGGGATGGAGCACGAAGAGAAGCACAAACTGGAAGACGAAAAGCGTAATAAATATGTGGAGGCGATCATCAAAAATTCCGAAGTCGATCTGCCGGAAATTATGGTCCACGAGGAAATCCATCAGATGCTCCACGAATTTGAATATCAGACCCAGGCGATGGGGATGAGCGTGGACCAATATCTGGAAAAAATCAGCAAGAAAAAAGAGGATTTAGAAAAAGATTGGGAACCGCAGGCCGAAAAGAGAGTGATCTCAGCGATGGCGATCCGCCAGATCGCCAAAGAGCAGGATATCAAAGCGGAAAGCGCCGAGATAGAAGCGGAAATGAACAAGACCATCCAATATTACAAAGGCGTGAAAGATATGGAAAAAAATATCGATACGGAACGGTTGTATAATTATAGCAAGGGAATGTTGGAGAACGAAAAAGTGTTTGAATTTTTAGAAAAATTATAATTTTATGAAAAATCAATATTTAATTCCCACAGTAATCGAGAAGACATCATATGGCGAGCGGGCTTATGATATCTATTCAAGACTACTGAGAGACAGGATCATTTTTATGGGTGGTCCGATCAATGACGCAGTGGCCAACGCTATCATTGCCCAGCTGCTGTTTTTGGAATCGCAAAATGCCAAAGATGACATCAAGATCTATATCAATTCTCCCGGCGGCCAGGTGACCTCGGCTTTGGCTATTTACGACACGATGCAATACGTCAAACCGGACGTTTCCACCATCTGCATCGGCATGGCAGCCTCCGCCGCGGCTTTGCTTTTGGCAGCTGGGAAAAAAGGCAAGCGGATAATCCTGCCGAACGGCGAAGTGCTCATCCATCAGGTGATGGGCGGCACAGAAGGCCAGGCTTCGGACATCGATATCCACGCCCGGCATATTTTGAGTATGAAACAAAGACTCAACGAAATTATGGCCAACCACACCGGCCAACCTTTGAGTCGGGTGGAAAAAGACAGCGACCGCGACTATTTTATGAGCGCCGAAGAAGCGAAGAAATATGGGATCGTGGATAAGATTATAAAATGACATTCTGATGTCATCCCCGAGAAAGCGAGGATCTAGATTTAGTTTTATTTTTAAAAGACGCTTCCTGTGGATGGGGAGTGTTTTTTTATTGTCTTTTTTGCAGCGAATGTGTATAGTAATAATGTGATAATAAAATAATTTTTCTGCTATGAGTTTTGGAAAAATTGTCGAGAGACAAATGCTGGGAGAGACAAAGAAAAAAAATCTGCATCTGGAAAATTATCCGGAAAAGAAAAGGAACGAACTGATGGCGGCGCTTAACGAAAACGCTTATCTTCCCTATCAGAAATCGATGGATTTGGTCAAAAAGATGCAACACTCTGAAACTCCGGGCGCGTTACCGACCCTCTTTGCCAAGGATTTATATGTGGCGGTGGCCAGAAAACTGAAAATCAAAGAGTTGGCTGAACTCAGATATTTCACGGCCGTGAACTCTCCGCTGGATAAATATCACGGAGTCGATGCCTTTTTCGAATATCTGGACAAAGAAAATAATAAATTAATCCAGGCGACGCTGGATATTACCACGAATCCCGAAAAGGGGGAGGATTATAAGGCCGATGTCATAATGCTGGTGCCCGGAGACGGAATAGATAGCAAGGTTGACAAAAAGGAGTATCTGGAGTATATTAATAAATTCGCTCCGGAAATAGCTCAGGTCATATTAGAAAGGAAAGAATATGGACGATATTAAAACAAAAATGTTAGGAGAAATCGAAAAAGGGCGGATTGAAGCCTCGGCTGTACCGTTGGAGGCGGATATCGAAGCGTTGCTGTCGCCTATGGAAAAGCCAACCTCAATCATGAAATTGTTCTGTTGTGGTTGTGGTGTTGTCTATGAAATAGACAAGGAGGGTGCAGCTAAATTGGCAGAAATAGCCAAAGTGGAATTGCCCGCCAATACTTCTGGCCGGTTCTTTAAGTCCAACGGATGTCTGGCGTGCAACGGTCCAGGCGACAAAATTACACTGGAGGAAACTCGGGTGTCTTAGCTGGCTCGTAATATGCGAGTCAGTTTTTTTATTCACTTAAAACAAAAACCAACTTTCAGGTTGGTTTTTATCAGCTCTAAAAAAAATAAATTTTTATACCAAAACATCCAGCAAACTTTCGCCTGTCATTTCGTCCGGTTTTTCGATGTCCAGGATTTTGAGAATAGTCGGTGCGACGTCGCTCAGGAGGCCGACTACCATCGGCATCCCGGTGGGCTTGGGAGTGTCTTTATGATTTTCCGATGTGATATACCAGCAGGGGACGGGATTGCTCGAATGTTCTGTGTCCGCTTCGCCGGTGTGGTTATTGATCATCTCTTCCGCGTTGCCATGATCGGCGGTGATAAGAAGGCAGCCTTTTTTGGTGAGCACCGCCTTGATGATTTTTTCCAGGCATTTATCGATAATTTCCGCGGCGGCGATGGTCGCTTTTTCATTTCCGGTGTGGCCGACGATATCGGCATTGGCGAAATTGAGAAGGATGAAAGTGTAATCTTTTTTCTCCATCAGCTCGATCACTTTTTCCGTAATTTCGTTAGCGCTCATCTCGGGCGCCAGATCAAAACTGGCGACGGCCTTGGAAGGAATGATCACCCGGTCTTCGCCCGGGAACGGTTCTTCCTTGCCGCCGTTAAAAAAATAAGTGACGTGGGCGAATTTTTCCGTCTCGGCGATTCTCAATTGAAGCATCTTTTTCTCGCTGATAACTTCTCCCAGGCAACATTTTATCTCTATCGACCCGAAAGCGACATCCATCGGCAAATTATCTTCATATTGGGTCATGGCTACGAAATGCAAATCTTTTATTTCTTTCCTTTCGAATTTGGAAAAACTGGGCAGGACGAAAGCCTTGGTGATCTGGCGCGCCCGGTCTTCCCTATAGTTGAAAAAGATGATGGCGTCGTTGTCGCCGATGAGTCCGATCGGTTTTTCGTTTTCAGTCACCACGGCCGGTTCGACATATTCATCAAAAACTTCTTTGGCGTATGATTTGGTCAGATATTCCGTCACACTGCCGATTTTTTCTCCCTGCCCCAGGACCATCGCGTCGTAAGCAAGTTTAACGCGATCCCAATTGTTGTTGCGGTCCATCGCAAAATATCTTCCGGAGACGGTGGCAATTTTTCCTACTTTATAATTATCCAACCGATGCTCCAGCTCTTTTATGGAGTCTATGCCGGAAGTGGGAGAAGAGTCCCTGCCATCGGTAAAGGCGTGGATGAAGACGGACGAAAGCTCCTTGTCTTTCATTAGTTCCAGAAGGGCATAAAGGTGATCGACGTTAGAATGGACACCGCCTTTTCCGACGAGGCCCATAAGATGAAGAGAAGAATTGTTTTTTTTGACGTGGTCGATGGCTCGGAGAAAACTTTCATTTTGAAAAAATTCTCCGCTCTGGATAGCCATAGTGATTCTGGGCATACTTTGATAGATGACTTTGCCGGTGCCAAGCGTCATATGGCCTACTTCGCTGTTGCCCGGCTCTCCCCAGGGTAGGCCGACTGAGATGCCGGAGGCCTGAAGGGCGATGCAGGGATAATACTCATTAAGTTTGTCGATGGTCGGGAGTTTCGCTTTGGAAATGGCGTTTCCGCTTTGATTGTCGGACAATCCCCAGCCGTCCAGAACTATCAAAACTATCGGTTTTCCGCCTGGAGCGCCTTGCTTTTCGGCAGGCAGGGATGGCGTAGAGGGAGACATATTAATTTCAGACATAATTTATGATTTTTTAAACTGTTTTTAGCTGGTTACTATTAAATAATACCACCTATCGACCTCTTTGACAAAAAGGTGGAAATATAATACCATTTCAGTGTACCTAATCTACATAAGAAATCTAGTTGTATTGATAAACTAAGCAAAAAATGTCTTTAGAAAAGGAAAATTAACCTATGATTTATCAATCGAACAGAAAACAATACTATGGAAGTCAGTTTAACAATTGTTGCAATTGTTGTTTTGACATTGGCCTTCGGAGCTATTTTGGGCTATTTTGCCCGGCAAACTATCGCCAAAAAACAACTTCACACAGCCGAGGGAAAAGCTTCTAAAATCGTCGAAGAAGCGACACAAAAGTCGCAAGAAATCCTTATTGAAGGAAAAAATAAGGCGGTCACCATTCTTGAAGAAGCCAAGAAAAAGGAACAGGAGAGAGAAAACCAAATAATGCGCAGCGAAGAGCGGCTGGAAAAAAGAGAAGAATCCATCGACCGGAAGATGGAAGAAATTGAACGTGGGCGAGTAGTTCTGGAGCATAAAGCGGAAGAGATCAGAAGAATCAGAAAAGAAGTGGAAGAAGCCAGGAGACAGGAGCTCAAGCGCTTGGAAAAAATTGCCGGCCTGAGTAAGGACGCGGCCAAGAAAATTCTTCTGCAACTGACCGAAGAAGAGAACAGAGACTACCTGGCCAAAAAGATGAAAGAGATGGAGCAGGAAGGAAGGATCGATCTGGAAAAGAAAGCGAAGGACATTATGACTCAAGCTATCCAGAAATACGCCGGCTCTCACGCGGCCGAAGTGACTACTACTACCGTGAGCATTCCTTCTGACGAAGTGAAGGGCCGTATCATCGGGCGCGAAGGCAGAAATATCAAAGCGCTGGAGAGGCTTACGGGAATTGAAATTATCGTAGACGACACCCCGGAAGCCATCGTTATTTCCGGTTTTGATCCGATACGCCGAGAAATTGCCAGAATTGCTCTGGAAAAACTGATCGGTGACGGGCGTATCCATCCTACCCGGATCGAAGAGGCGGTGGAATTTGCCAAGGGCGAAGTGAATAACAAGATCCGTGAAGCCGGAGAAGCAGCTGCTTATGACGTCGGCGTAGCCGGACTTGATCCGAAACTGATCCATATCTTGGGAAGACTGCGCTATCGGACCAGCTTTGGGCAAAACGCTCTGCTTCATTCTTTGGAAGTAGCGCATCTTTCCGGAGCGTTGGCGGCAGAACTGGGTGGTGATGTGGCGCTGGCCAAGAAAGCCGGACTGCTCCACGACATCGGCAAAGCGGTCGATCACGAGGTACAGGGAACGCACGTAGAGATCGGCATCAAGATCCTGCAAAAATTCGGCATCAGCAAAGAGATCATCAATGCTATGAAATCTCATCACGAAGATTATCCGTTCGAGAATATGGAATCGATGATAATCAGCGCGGCAGACGCTATCTCGGCTAGCCGTCCGGGAGCCCGAAAAGATACTTTGGAAAATTATCTCAAGCGCCTGGAAGAACTGGAATCAGTGGCCAATTCTTTTCCGGAAGTGGAAAAGACTTACGCTATCCAGGCCGGCCGCGAAATCAGAGTCTTCGTGAAACCCGACAAGATTGACGATTTGGGCGCTATCAAACTGACCCGGGCCATTGCTGACAAGATCGAAAAAGAATTGAAATATCCGGGCGAGATCAAGGTGAATGTTATCAGGGAAGTGCGAGTGACGGAATACGCCCGCTAAGCGGAAACATCGGGTGTGGATAAGTGATTTGCTTTATTTAAAGCTAAATCCTAAAATAGGTTGTAGTAAGTATTGAGAGATCAGAATAAAACTTAAAAATCCCTGTGGGATGAATCTAGAGAGGCAGGTGACATTATGGCTAAAAATGTAAACAAAGACGCTTTGGTATCGGCTATTTCCGAGCATACCGAGCTGTCTAAAAAAGACATAGAAACGGTGATTGATGTTATGATTGAAGAAGTCACCAAGGTTATGAAGGCCGGCGACAAAGTAACTCTGACCGGTTTCGGAACTTTCCGAGTTTCTAATCGCGCTGCCCGGGAAGGGATCAATCCTCAAACCAAGGAAAAAATTCAAATTCCGGCGATGACCGTTCCTAAATTCACTGCCGGTAAAACTCTTAAAGAAGCAGTGAGATAATTTTTCTTTTGAAAATATTTTTAACGATAAGATCCTGCTTATTGGCAGGATTTTATTGTGGTTGAAATATTTCCTGCTTTCATATTGACTATAAGGATAATAAAAAGTATGATAGCTAAGTATAAAACAGGCGGGATGTGGTGTGGTGGTAGCACGAGTGGCTCGTCCCCCACCAATTTGTAACGGAGTGTCGTATACCGGTAGTACGCATGGTTTGGGACCATGATGACTGGGTTCGATTCCCAGCACTCCGACGATTGATTGAATGGAAAAAATCAGGTAGAATATTTGTATTAAAAACTCATACGCGAAAGCGGGTATTGTATAACGGCTATTACATCAGGTTTCCAACCTGAGGACGGGGGTCCGACTCCCCCTACCCGCTCAAATAAAAAAGTCCCATTTTTCCGGGGCTTTTTTTATTTTGAAGAAATATCGTTCGGACTTTGTAATAAATAAAGCAGACACTTTTATGTATCGGGTAGATAAAATTATTAAATAGCGGTATAATATAAACCTTGAGAATAGCAGGAGCTAATGGATAAACTTATTGAAATACTGAAAAAAACCTATGCTTTCGTCAAAAATTGCCGAATTTCCACGGTGGACGGCCTTTTTATCGTGGCTATTATTTCAGGAGTGACCGCTTTCGGTTTTTGGTATTATTCTTCTCATATGACTTTTCCAGTAGTCAACATAAGACCTGCATTATTTGTAAAAGTTCTGCCGGCCAAACCTCAGGAGCCGGCAGAAAGAAAATTCATCCCTCAGCCTTTCACTATGGATGAGCTGAAGACTCGTGGTTGTGTGGCGGACGGTCTGCTGTCGGGCTACGGCGGAGATACGGACCATAGCGTGGCGCTCATCAACCGATCGCCTTGCATCTATCTTCATCGGGCGCTGGAAACCTGGCTCAATCCGCCCAACTTTAAAATGGCCGAGCGAATTATGAATCAAATCGATAAACCACACGTGGTTTTCGGGATGTTCATCTCGGAAGCCATCAGGACCAACGCCATATTCCGCTATGACGACGGAGACCGGGACTTCGATTTTAAGAAAATGTGTCGCGCCGGAAGCGACGGAGCTTGGGGGGAAAATTCCTGTATGCCGGATTTCAAAAGTGACGAATATAGGAAATATTTGCGTTTTATCACCAGGAAAGCTATCGATTTAGGTATCCAAAGTTTTCTTTTTGGTCAGGTACGCTATCAAGAAAATGCCAGTAATAACAATCCGGCGGCGCCGGAAATAGTGAAAGAAATGAGAGATTATGCCAAAAAGAAAAAAGTCCAGATTGTCATCGGAGCACAAACCAACGATAATACCGACTCCGATTATCTCAAGACATTTGATTATATCGAAGGCGGAGTCGGCATCAACGCCCAGGGTTTGGTGGAGAACGGTCCCTGCTGGAGCCAGAAAAGCACTTGTTGGGCGCTTCTTTGGAATCCTGAATTTGCCCAAAAGGCCAATAATGTATTTTTGAATCTGGACTGGAACGGAGTGCGCGATGACGATATGAGTATTTTTGCCAGGATGGACCAGTCTACCCGCAAAGAAACCATAGAAAGGCTTTATGATAAATTCACCTCACAAGGAATGGGTTTTATGATACCGTATCTGGCAGTACTGAACAGGGATAACGGCGGATGCTACGGACCGAAGAAAAATTTTTATACGCCGGATGATAAATATAAATGCAAAGATGAAAATTGGATGGGCGGCATATTCGACGGAAAGACTTAGGGCTTGTTATGGACAAAAGCCGGAATATATGCTATACTTTATGTATAAAGACGGGTGATTCTCGTCTTTTTATAATCCTAAAGACTTAAACAAAGCAAAAAACCGCGCAGCACCCCGGTTTTTTTGAGGGCTGATTGCGGCGTCACAACAAAAAAGTGAGGGAGTTCAAAATGGAGATGACCCTTATTTTGTACAAGAAAATAAAAAAACACAGACAAAAAATCAGGGCTCAAAAAAAATTTAAAGGATCCATATTTCTGGTTGCTTCAGTGATGCTGAAGTATATCATTTTGGCTTACCATAAAAAGGCGAAGATAGAACACTGCTCAATCCATTTCGTGCATAAAAAAAATGGAACACCACTGTCTCTGCGATGGAAGGCGTTTAAAAATATCATACAAAAAAGAATTTTGCAGTACGAGCCTGCGCGAATGGCGATCCTGGTATTCCTCAATGTTGCTTCGATCCTGTGGCTTATTGATCACAAAGTATTAACAGTAGATTTTTCATATAACTATGCCAAAGGAGAGGCAACAGAAGAAAAAAGTATCGTGCCGGATAATGGCGGAGGAAAGATCGATCCTCAATCTTTCACCAAGTTTAGCGCCAACAATGAAAAAGAGGTAAATAAGGCGGAAGAGAATGAGGATATGGCCAACAAGCTCAATGGGATTATTTCCTCCGGGGAAGAAAAATGTCAAAAAGACCAGGAAAAAGGCGAATGCACCGAACTGTGTGTGAAGAATGAAAAAGAATTTATTGACAAAATGAGCCAGGAACAAAAGCAGGGTTGGGCGAAATATATTGCCTCCGAGCCAAGAATAGCCAGGAATCTGACTACTAATTCGTCCAAAGTTTCTTGCAAGGAGCCTAATAACGGCCATCCCAGCTATAGTGACAACAAAGACTATTTTCATGAGGATGAAGATTGCTGCCCGGATCCGGATGAATGGCCAGAGCCAGGATGTATCTATGACGCCAGGGGGCTGGCCTTGATGTTGAAAGGTCCTCCTGCCCATCTCAAAAAACCCAAGGATTTAAGATAAGAAATCCTTACGCTTTTAGTGTGAAATATATTTAAATAAATGAAAAAGAAAAAATCCCGGGCAAATAAATTCAGCTTGGGGAAAAAAATAAAAAAAGGAATAGAGAAATTCGCCAAACACGATCCGAACGCGAGCGGTCTTGTTAATGTTTTGTATATATTGCTGGTGTGTTTTTCTATAACTTATGCAGGTTTGTTCTATCTGGCTGCCCAAAAGGTCGGCCAGGATAGCCCTCTGGTCGTGTCAGCTACCCGGCCTTCTGCCTTTGAAAAAAAGATAGAGGCTACTGTTTCCGGATATCCAATAGAAAAGATGTCTCCTTATATCGCTTATAAAGACAAGAAAGTAGCCACTTTTCTTCTGGCGATCGCCAAAAAAGAAAGTAACTGGGGAAAATTTTCTCCCAAGAAAGACGGCCAGGAATGCTGGAATTTCTGGGGTTATCGTGGGCCGGAAAACCCCACTCCTTCCGGTTATTCCTGCTTCAATTCTCCCAAGCAGGCAGTGAAAGTGGTAGGCGGCCGGATCCAGGAACTGGTCGATGCTAATATTGATACGCCGCGTGAAATGGCGGTCTGGAAATGCGGTTATGATTGTTCCTGGGACAACCCGGGAGCGGTCGACAAGTGGGTAACGGACGTGGGCTACTATTATAAAAAGATTTACGAATAAGCATATAATCATTCAAGCATATAAAAACCGCCAAAGGGCGGTTTTTATTGTGTAAAAATATTCAATTGTGCTCATAACAATTTTGCTAGAAGCAAGCACGCACTGCTACTAGCCATTATATACACCAACGGGACATCATTTCTTTCAATGGCCATATCGGGCATCCTTGACAAATATGGGCGAGTGCTATATACTTAGACTATCTAACAATTAGATTATCAAATAAATGGAAAAAAGCGACCAAATAAGCCAAATTATTTCGTTGATATTTACTATCCGCCAGGTTTTTAGTGAAAAAATGATGGGAAAATCATGCTGCAAGACATCGCCGCTCCATATGATTACCTTGCATTTTATCAAGGAGAAAAAACCGCGAATGTTGGAAATAGCTGACTATATGGCCATTACTCCACCTTCAGCTACGGTGCTTATCGATAATTTTATCGCTCTCGGTATAGTAAAACGTGAAGAAGATAAGAGGGACAGAAGAATAGTTCGTATCATTTTGACCAAAAAAGGAGAGAAATATTTAGATGATAATGCCAACGAAGTTTTCAAGAAGATAAGGAAGAATCTGGAAACTTTATCGGAGGCCGAACAAAAACAATTAGGTAAAATTTTGGCTAAAATTGCGGAAGCTTATAAAAAGTAAAATAATAAATTATAATAAATTTTTATAAACCATGAGTAAAAAAATATTCAACATTTCGGTGCTGGCTATCCTGGTAATCGGATTTATCGTAGGCAGCTATCTGTGGAAAAGCCTGGGCCAAAGGCCGGCTTTTTCCCAAGTCAAAGCGGAAAAGGGGAATATCCAGGAAACTATTTCGGTTTCTGGAAAAGTAGAACCGGTGCAGTCGTCCGATCTGGGTTTTGAGAATGGGGGAAAAGTGATCAAGCTGACTCACGCTGTCGGCGACTCAGTAGCCGCCGGGGAACTTTTAGCCGAGTCCAACAGTGAAGACGTCGAAGCGCAGCTGGCGCTGGCCAATGCCCAAAAGAGCAGCGCTGAGGCGACGCTCAACGAAGATAAACAATTGGTAAGCAGGGAAAGTTACAAACTCAAATCGCTTAAAAATACGAGCACGGCCAGGTTTAATGATAAAAAATCACAGAAAGAACAGGTAGACGCCCAAAAAGCGCTAGTGCAGTCACAAGTCGATCAGGTGAAGGCGGCTGGTGACAATATCAATCTTATCAATTCCCAGTTAGAGATGACCAAGATCTACGCTCCATATTCGGGCGTGATCTCAAAACAAGATGCCCAGTTGGGAGAAGTGGAGCAATCCAACGTGCCTTTTATGACAGTAATCAGCAATGGCCAGTTCCAGATCGAAGCTTATGTCTCCGAACTGGACGCCAAAAATATCCAAGTGGGAGATAAGGCGACTGTGACGTTTAGCGATGGAGGACAGAAATCATTTGAAACCCAGGTGTCGCAAGTTTATCCGGCGGAAAATGATGTGAACAACGTGTCCAACTACAAAATAATTCTCAATATCTCGGATAATGTTTCTGATCTCAAATCAGGAATAACGGCCGATATTTCTATCGCCACGCAGGAAAAATCGGGTGTCCTTCTGGTTCCCGAAAAAGCGGTCTTCGAGGAAGGCGACAAAAAATTTGTCTATGTGACGGATGGCGTGGCAAGAGACGAGAAGGAAGTGGTGACAGGAATTTATAGTGACAACGCGATGGTGGAAATCGTTTCAGGAATAAATCAGGGGGATAATATCTTAATTTTAGAGAATAAATAATATGAGTATGGAAATGGAAAATCAAACGCTCAATAATAGTTTAGAAAATAACGGAGGCAAATCAGGGCGAAAAAGTTTACTCTATCTGGCGGTGACCGGATTTGTCGTGGCTGCGGTGGTGATCGGGATCTATCTTTATATGACCCGAAACAGGATCTATGCCGAAAATTCCTATGTGTCCGCTCCGGAAATCGCTCTGTCGTCGCAGGGCGGGGGAATTTTGGAGAAGATGTTTGTCAATCCGGGAGACAAAATTGTAGAAAATGAAGTAGTAGCCCAAGTAGGGCAGGAGCTGGTGAAATCAAAAGATGCCGGAGTTGTTATTTCTACCAACGATGATATCGGGAAAACTTTTTCGCCGGGAGAAGCGGTGGTGACGATGATAAAACCGGAAGATTTGCGAGTGGTGGCCAAAGTGGAAGAAGACAAAGGCTTAAACGATATCCAGGTAGGCCAGAGAGTAATGTTTACGGTTGATACATATGGCACAAAAAACTTTGACGGCATCGTGGATGAAGTCAGTCCGACTTCCCGAGAAGGCGACGTGGTTTTCAATATTTCTTCTCAGCGCCAGGAAAATGAATTTAACGTCAAGATTCGTTTTGATGAAAATAAATATCCGGAACTTTTAAACGGGATGAGCGCGAAGGCGTGGATATATAAGGATTAGCAAAAGGAATGGAAGAAAAGAAAAACAATTTGCGTTGGTGGATATTATTGACTGTCATCATCGGCACATTTCTTGGGCGTCTTGATCAAACAATCGTCAACCTGGCGTTGCCTAAAATTATTTCTGATTTTGGAATTACCGTCACTTCAGCCGGCTGGATCGCTACTGCCTATATTTTGGCCAATGCCGTTTTCGTGCCTATTTGGGGGAAGCTGGGCGACACTATCGGACAAAAACGGGTGTATATTCTTGGCTTCAGTCTTTTTATTTTTGGCTCCATTCTGGCGGGTCTGGCCTGGAATTTGGGATCAATGATTGTTTTTCGGGTGATCCAGGCCATTGCCGGATCGGCCGATTATCCTACCGCCATGGCAATTCTCGCTATCACTTTTCCCAGCGGAAAAGAAAGGGCGCAAGCGCTCGGTATCTGGTCATCTTCTTTCGCGGCCGCTGTAGTTTTCGGACCGCTGATTGGCGGACCGCTGATCGATAATCTCGGCTGGCGCTGGGTATTTTATATCAATCTTCCGGTGGGAATCATCGGACTGCTTATGGCTATGGCTTTTGTGCCGGAAACTAAAAGGGAAAAAGTTTTTACCGGTTTTGATTGGGGAGGAGCGCTGGCGTTGGGAGTGTCATTGAGCGCTCTGGTTCTGGTTCTGGATCAAGGCTTGGATTGGGGATGGCTATCAGCCTATAGCATCCTTTGCTATATCGGATGCATATTTTTTATGTGGATATTTATCAAAATAGAGAAAAAGCAGATCAATCCGATAGTTGATCTCAAATTCTTTTCCAATCGTATATTCGTCAATGTTATGGGCAATAATTTTATCGTCTTCATGTCGATGATGGGAGCGGTATTTTTGGTGCCGATCTTTGCCCAAACTTATTTGGGCCTTGACGCCACCCAGACCGGTTATCTTTTTATGCCGATGGCCGGAGCGATGCTTTTGGCCGCGCCATTGGGAGCTAGTCTGACCGGCCGGGTGAAAGCCAATTACGTTATTATGGCCAGCACTTTTGTGGCTGCTGTGGGAATTTTTCTCTTTTCCTTTCTTGATCCCAGATCTACCTCACTCACTATAACCATTCCACTGACCGTTATGGCGTTCGGAATGGGATTTGGAATGTCCCAGCGGACTAATATCGTAGCCAGCGCCGTGCCCATTGAGGAAATCGGAGCGGCTTCTTCCGTTCTGGCCCTGGCTCGAAACATCGCTGGTGCTTTCGGCATCGCCCTTTTCAGCACCATCCTTCAGGATTCTACTTATTCTTTTATGGCAAGAATCACCAAAAATAGCGTGCTCAACAGTCTTCCTACTTCCCAAAATATAATCACTTTCGTCAAACTGATGGCGATCAAAGCGCAAGTTATGGCCTACGACCGAGTGTTTCTTATTTCTTCGATAGTTTTGACGCTGGGAGCAATAACCGCGTATTGGATAAGAGTGGACAAAGAAGTGGAGGCGGAGGTTTTTGTGGAGTGACTAAAATAAATTTTTGTGCTAGAATATTTTGGTATGATTAAAACGAAAAAATATAAGATTATTTGGCTAAGTGCCGGGATTTTATTGATCTGCGCACTTTTTTTGTTAATGGCAAGAAACAGCCGCGATAAAGTAGAATTTACCAAAACTCAGGCGGAAAATACTGTACCGGAGAATAATATTTCTGCCAACGATACGACAGCCAGCGATGTTTCTTCGCCGGCGTCTGATGCGGAGGAACCGCAGGATTCAACCAGTGCCACTTCTTCTGATGGGAATAACAAACCGATTGATAATAGTACGCCAAATAACAATACTACCGCTTCCAATGCTACTGATAAAAATAATGAGGCGGCAGTGGCAGCCACCAATTCTCCGAAAATTATTTCCAGGCTTGTCAGCTGGGGTTTTCAGGCATCGAACGGCCGAAAAATAGACACCATTATCATTCATTCCACTTATAACGCGGTGGGATCTGATCCGTTTAGTCTCGACGATATTATCAACAAAGAATATAAACCTAACGGCGTTTCTCCGCATTACATAATCGACCGGAGTGGAAATATCTATCAGCTGGTGGAAGACAAAAATATCGCCTATCACGCAGGGGAATCTAAAATGCCGGACGGCCGGACAAATGTCAACAATTTCTCTATCGGCGTTGAAATCATCAATTCCAAGACGACAAGCCCGACTGCTGCCCAATACAGTGCGCTGAAAAATCTTATCGGTTTTCTCAAAGGAAAATATGCCATAAAATATGTCCTGGGCCACAAAGACATCGCCCCGGGCAGAAAAGATGATCCTTGGAATTTTGATTGGAATAAGATAAAATGATATTTAAATCGTATTAATTGCTGCTAAACCAAAAAAGCATAAATGATACAGCGTATAGAAAACGAAGACATTCAAAATAAGACCGACGAAGAGCTGGTGGAGCTGGCCAAGACCAGCCCCGATCTTTATATTTTCCTGGTCGAGCGCTACGAGGACAAGATTTTGCGTTATATCGGCCGGATTACCAATTATCCCAAGGAAACGGTCCAGGATCTGGGACAGGAAATATTTCTGAAAGCGTATGAGAATATAAACGACTTTGATTCCGAGCTCAAGTTTTCTTCCTGGCTCTACCGCATAGCGCACAACCATACCATCAGCTTTTGGCGGAAAAACAAGAAAGCGCAGGGCACGATTTCCTGGGATGAGAACGAAAGCCTGAAAAATATCATCGAGTCGGACGAAGACCTGGTCCGGGAGTTGGACAATAAGCTGGTCGGTGATAGGATTAAAGATGTCCTGGGCCTTTTGAAACCGATCTATAAAGAAGTGCTGGTTTTGAAATATATAGAAGGCAAAGATTATCAGGAGATCAGCGACATCATCAAAAAACCGATGGGAACGGTCGGAACGTTAATTTTGAGAGCCAAGAAGGAATTCAGAGAAAAGTGGACAACTAATGAAAAAGTATGAGCCCGATTATCAGCCAACAAGTAGTAGAGCGCATCAAAAATGATCACATCTCGCCCAAACCCCGCTGGCGATTTCAAGCGGAGAGGTTTGCGGCGTTTTCTTTTTTGGCATTTTTTTTGATCATAGGCGCGCTGGCTCTGAGTCTCATTATGGAACTGGTCGAGGAGATGGATCTTAATAATGTGCTCACCCGTCCCCGGGGAATAAGCCTGTCTATCTATAGTTTTCCATATTTCTGGCTGATTGTTCTTATGATATTCGCGGCTCTTGCAGTGGCGGATTTTTTTCGTACCAGAAACGGCTATCGATATAAAATAAGAAACGTGGCATTGATTTTCATCGGCAGTACGGTGATTTTGGGAACGCTTTTTTATACTTTAGGAATATCGGAAAATCTGCATCTGTTTTTAGGGCAAAATGTCGCCTCTTATTCCAATGTCGTTAAGGATCCCTATTCTCTCTGGTCCCAGCCGGATGACGGGCTGCTTTCCGGAGTGATCCTTTCCACTGATGACAAATGCCGCTGTATGCAAGTTGTCGATTGGGGCAGAAATATTTGGGATGTTGATTATTCTCAGGCTCTCATCAGGTCGGATGTGCTTATGAATGACGGAGAGGGCATAAGAATCTTAGGCCAGAAAAAAGATAAAAATAAATTTGAAGCCGAAAAGATCGATCCCTGGACGAGAGGTTTTATGAAAATAATAAAAGGAGTAGATAAAGAAGAAGATCGGATAACTAAAGATATAAAGCAAGATGTCGTGGGGAAATAATTGATGAAAATATCTATTGTTTCCAAATCTTTTGTAGGGGCAGGTTTAAAACCTGCCCCTACTTTTTTTGGAAATATTAAAACCTGTCGGGTGTATCACTAGCGCAAGAATTGTGAATTATAAAAAATCTTTTTGAGAAAGGGGGTGACAGATATGCCCAGGAGAAAACAAACAAAGACTGCCGGCGGACTGATGATCGCAGTTTCCGTCTGGCTTATCATTTCCCCTTTGGTCTTGGGTTTTGCCGGCACGCCGGCAGCCGCCAACACAATGCTGGTCGGCATAATCGCCGGTGTGCTGGCGCTCCTTATGACTTCCGCTCCCGAACTGGCGGCCGGACTTGGCGTCGCCAATATCGTTTTGGGAGCCTGGATAGTGATCATTTCCTTTTTTCTCGGTATCGCCAATAATATCATCATCGGGAGCAATATAATTTCGGGACTAATCATTATAGTTTTAGCCGAATGGATTTCTTCCGCGTCGGCCAAGCTGAAAATAACATAAAAATTATTATGATTATTATTTTCTGAATCCTCCGCTCGGGCGGGGGATTTAATTTTGTGCCCGTTTGCCAGAGGAGGGTGTGGCGGGGTAGAATTAAAATAAGGAAATAATCTGCGGACAGTCCGCTCCTGCAAAATTTTTATGAAAAACTACTGGCGTAAAACTCATCAGATATATTCTGCTAAAGATTGGATAAATAATACAACCATCTTTGCTCAATTTGCCGTTGGCTATTTTCCCAAGACAGGAAAATTTTTAGATTTAGGAGCCGGGCAGGGGCAAGACTCAAGATATTTTGCAAAATTAGGCTACGATGTGACATCGACTGATATTAGCGATCTAGCATTGAAACTTTCAAAGGAAAACGCTGATAAGGACGGATTGAAAATTAAATTTATCGAAGTTGATATTGCCGATAAACTTCCATTTGAAGATAACAGTTTTGACATAGTTTATTCGCATTTAGCTCTCCATTATTTTAGTGACGAAAAAACTAAAGAAATTTTTCAAGAAATAAAAAGAGTGTTAAAGCCAGGCGGAATTCTAGCTAGTCTTTTTAATACGGTGGAAGATTCTGAGACGACTGATCCAAGCTATAAAATTCTGGAAAAAGATTATTATAAATCACCAGAAGGCTTACTGAAAAGATATTTTTCGGTGGATTATCTGAAAGAAATAACAAGCGCTTCATTTGTGCCACTAATCTTGGATGACAAGGGCGAAACATATAAGGATGAAATCAAAACATTAATCCGTTTTGTTGGAAAAAATAATAAATAACTAAGAAATCGTATGGAACTAAAAGAATTAAGCAAAAGAGCTGTCGATATTAAAAAACGGTATTCCAAAATGGAGCTGGATAAATTTGGGAAAGAATGGACCAACGCTCAAGTTATGCAAGGTTTCGTTGGAGATGTCGGCGATTTGATGAAGGTGGTTATGGCAAAGGAAGGTATTCGCGAAATTGAAAATGTTGATGAAAAACTAGCTCACGAATTGGCTGATTGTTTATATAGCGTTTTTGTCTTGGCAGAAAGATATGGGGTGGATATAGAAAGTGCGTTTACGAAAACGATGGACGAGTTGGAAGGGCGATTGGTGGATTATAAGAATTAATTTAAGCTATATTTTATGAAAATCACAATTTGCGGCAGTTGCACTTTTGCCGAAGAAATGGGAAAAGCACAGAAATATTTGGAGAGAAGAGGTCTTGAAGTTTTTGTTCCCGATCCATTAGTGACGGAAGAATGGTATCAGCAAAACCACGGAAGAGAGAATTTTTTGGATATGAAGCCGGTTTGGACACAAAAGCATTTCAAGAAAATTGAAAATTCTGATGCCGTTTTGATTCTAAACCAAGAAAAGAAAGGAATTAAGGGATACTTTGGTTCAAATACGCTTATGGAATTTACAGTGGCTTATTATTTGGGTAAAAAAATATTTCTGTTACACCCGATTGAAGAAAATCATCCGCATTTTGAGGAGCTAATCGCGATAGATTTTGCTGTGTTAAATGGTAATTTAGACGAAGTTAGATAAAATTTATGAAAATAATCCTCGCCACTAAATCTCCTCACCGCCAGGCGGCTTTCAAGATGCTGGGAATAGATTTCATCGCGGAAGGCAGCAGCGTGGAAGAAAAATTTGACGGCCGGCCGGATAGTCCCGAAGAATTGGTCAAATATTTAGCCAAACTGAAAGCGGAAGCGGTCGCCAAAAATCATTCCGAAGGAATTATTATCGGTTTTGACAGTGTCGGCTGGTTCAATGGTCAGGTTTTAGAAAAACCAGCTTCGCGGCAAGAATCATGCGATAGGTTAAAAATGCTTTCGGGCCATAGCCATGAATTTTATACTGGAATTCATATTATTAACCTTGATAATGGCAAGGTTATTTCCGAAGTGGTCAAAACGGAAATAGAAATGAGAGAAATTACAGAAGCGGAAGTAAATAAATATTTAGACCAAGACCCGTATTATAATACTTATGCCATCGGTTTTGATCCATTGGGGCATTACGGTTCCACTTTCCCCAAAAGTATCAAGGGAAGCTATAATAATTATCTCCGAGGCATTCCATTGGAAAAGATCGTCGAGATGCTAAGGGAAGTTGGGTATACAATTAGTTGGAGATAATAATATGAAAATCACAATTTGCGGCAGTTCAAAATTCAGATGTGAGATGGTCGAATATATGGAAAAACTTGAAAGTATGGGGCACAAAGTTATCGTTCACGACCACTACAAAAAATCAGTGCGAGGCGAAATGCCCGAACTGATGGAACGGGTCAATCGGGAACACGCGGTTCTCAAAAGAGAGCAAAATTACATCAAGTGGTATCATAATGCCATAAAAAACAGTGACGCGATCCTGGTTCTGAATTTTGACAAGAACGGCATTGAAAACTATGTCGGCGGAAACACGCTTATGGAAATGGGTTTTGCCCACGTCAACGACAAAAAAATATTTTTGCTCAATCCCATTCCCGAGGAAGTATCATATGCGGATGAAATCAAAGCGATGGTAGATGTGGTCTTGGCGGGGGATTTGGATATGATAAGGTAAATAAGTCGCGGACAGTCCGCTTGAATATTCGAATTTGTTATGACAAGCCTACTTGAAAAGATTAATATTCTTTATCCTTTTTCTCAGCCCGTGAGGATTATCAAGAAAGTACGAAAAGGTTATTTAACCACCAAGTTTATTATTGGTAATGATAAGAAAAAATATTTTTTAAAGGGTTATCGAGACCCGGTATTGCGGGTTAAAAATACTCATAAAGCAAAAGAGTTTTTCTCTAACAATGGTATCCCTGTAATATTGCCGATTCAGAATAAAAATGAAAAGACATTTTTTGTGCATAATGGAGAAGTGTATTCTGTTTTCCCGTATATTGAAGGAGAGCAATTTGAAAAATTCAAAGTGCCTGAAATTGCACTGCGAGAAGCGGGAAAAATGTTGGCGAAGCTTCATCTTCTGAGTAAAGACAGAATGCCTATTGGTATAAGAAAGCGCAAATTTATTGTTGATAAAGAAAAATCCATATCTAGAGTCAAAAAAATCATTGATCTTATTGATAAGAAAAAAAGTAAAACAACTTTTGATAAAGCATCCCTGGCTCGCTTGAAGCTAAAATTGGATTTAATACAAAATAATAGAATAAAAGTAGCTACACGCAAACTGGGGAAAAGACACATCATTCATGCCGACTATCACGAAGCGAATATTTTCTTTAAAAATAATAAAATTATTTATGTCTTTGATTGGGAAATGGTGAGTTGTGCTCCTCGCGTCATGGAAATAGCCAGATCTGTGGATTTCTTTTGTTTTAACGGTAACTTTAAGCCTAAAAATTTTTCTATGGCTAAAACTTATCTTAGTGCGTATAATAATATTTATCCGATTAACAAGGAAGAATTATTTTATGGTCTACATGCTTGGTGTTATAACCGACTGCACAGTGTATGGTCTTCGGAAGAATACTATCTAAAAAACAAAAAGTTATCGGCAGGATTTATTAAACGGGAGATAAGAACTATCGAATATTATTATAGAAATTTGGAAGAGTTTATTGGTAAAATAGTAGAAAATTACTAGCATCTTTCGCAAACAGTCCGCTGGAAGCGGACCGCAGGGGAGTTGGCTAACGCTAGCCCCCTGTTTTTACTTCTATCAACGTTCTGCGGATATGCTTGCTTTCTCAGTGTATTTAAGCTAACTTTCCAATACGGAAGAAAATCAGATAACTGGCGAAAATATCCAGAATCTTAACAAATAAATGAGGAGGAGGCAGATGAAATTTCTGAAAAGTTTGGTGAAGGATTTATTGTTTCTTATTGCTGACGTCTTTCGGTATATGTGTATGTGCTTTTTTACTGACGAGCAGGTTCAGAAACGTTATGTCAAAGCGGGAGCCTTCTTTGGTGATGCTCTCAGTTGTTCCTATCTTGGTGAACCTGCTGGAGTCCAATCGCTTCTCAGTCGATGGGCAAAATGGGAAAGAGAATATGTCAGACGTGGCTATAAAACTCTTTCCCTTGATGTCTTCATTTCCTACGGTGGCTATGGAACGCCATTGGAAGGTCTGGGGACACTAAGAAACGATAAAGAACCTGCTGCTTATCACGCTGAAATCTACAGGCAGAAATACTTGGGTAAAATTAATCCCGCTGTTGATATGAGCAAGTTGATGGCAGGCGAATGCCAGAAAGGGGAATATGTTCCACCAAGCACGGAAGAAACCGTAAAGGAGGGAAAACAATGATTTGGATGGCGGAAGCAGTAGATGGAACCTTTTTTGATGAGAAATCACACTGGCTTAAAACGGATGATGGTGACCTCATTGCCTCTCTCTATCTTCAACCAGACGGAAGGTTGGAAATCGGACAAGGAATGGATACAAATTTTCACTTTCAGGATGGCAGAGTCCACTGTGGCTGGACTTGCGAAGAGCATATTTGCAGCGGTGTCACTCTGGAAAACGAAGGTGGGGTATTGGATTATCAGAAAGGTCGTTGTCTTTTTCAGCAAGGTACTCCAATCACAATCGGGATTGCCATCGGTGATGGGGATAAGGAAGGATTTTTTGCAATCCCCTCAGAGCCTCATTATCTACCTCGAAGCGGTAGTTTTCTGCGAAGAATTTTTAGTTTTCTGCGGTAGGTAAGCGTATGCTCAACCCAGACGAAAGATAGGAGGTGAGAATAATGGAAAAGAAAAAGGTAACCCCAACTTACCAATTGAAGGGAGCTGTCGGTTGGTGGGAAGACCATCAACACGACCCAGACACGTTCAAAGGAAAGATGCTGGATATAGAAATCAAAGTTTCAACGGACGAAGAGGCGATTGTCAAAGCGAAAGAACAAGCGGAACTTTTCTTAATGAAAAATAGACCGTATGCTCCTGGTGGGACTCGTGTTCCTGCTGATGAAACTTCAGGTTACTGGTTCACTCTAACAAAAAGCACCGATATGTGGCATATGCACTACGATAGCGGCAAAGCCGAGGTGCCAGCCAAAGCCGAGGTCATCATTCCTGCCGAACCCACTATTCCAGAAGTTCCTCCTTCGGTAAAGGAAGTTGTCTATGAATAGGCAATAATGTTGTTTTTTCCGAACATTAAGGGCTCCAGCGACAGCAGTCGTTTGGGGCTTTTTTTGAAAAATATTTCTACCACTACTCCGCTTGGCTCAAAAAGCCTTGAATAAAGCAATAATATCAAGACGATGAAGCGGTTGACTTACAGCTGGTTTTGTAATAAACTGTTGAGTTACAAGTTGGCAATAGTATTTGGTGAGTTTGGGAATTGAAATGACGTTATCTCGTGTGATTTCAATAAGGAGGGATTATATATGACAGAGGAAAAATACATCGAGTTGGGAGAAAGAAAAGACCTTGAAGACTACTCCACCATCAGATACCGTTTTAATACTGAAACAAAGAAAATTGAAACCAGCAGTAGTAAAGACGGTTTTCTCAAGTGGAAAGAAGGCTTTAAGGGAAAAGAATTTACAACTTTAGAGGAGGCGCAAAGTGCATTTGGAGAAGAGATGGAAAAATGCGACTATAATCATTGGTTGATAAACGCTATTTGTTCTATGTGATGTTGATGGGATATCCGACTTTTGAGGGGCTGGGCTAGCATCATTAGCTCACCCCTCCGCTTTTCCAAGATTATTAATTTGTAGTAATTTTAGAAAAGCGATTTATGGCAGATTTGGGTGATGGAAGCATTGTTCTTTAGGTGATGCGATTCTCGGGATGAGAACGCATTAAAATCAAATAACCTGATAGCAAGCGGGATGCTTGTTGCCACAACCAGCGGGATGCTGAAGGAGGATTGTTATGGGTTACCTATCAGAAAAGAGGCGAGACGCATTTTTTGAGGAATTCACCTGGCTCAATAAGTACATTCCCAAAAAACACAGGAAGTACATAGAGCAGATAAACGTCTCACGAGTGGACAAGGATTTGCTCGGAAGAACTGCTTTCTCCTGTTATGTAGGTGATGCGTTTGATGGTCGGGATATTTTTGAGCAACTTGTTCTACTCGACAAAGATGGTGATATTATAAAGCGGGAGCTTCCTCCAAGTGGGTTTAACTTTTGGAGGTTAAGTATCTGGAAAAGGAAACGCTTTATTATTGGCAGGGTAACTGCCCCCAGCACTGTTGCTGCGCGTATTGTTAGTCTGGGGAAAGAAGCTGAAAAAATCGCATTTATCTTTTCTGCTTATGCCAATAACCTGGTAATTTATAAGCCTCCGAAGAAGTTTGACATCCAAACGCTTCTGGAAGAGGTGGGAGAAGACAAAAAGCGGAAGGCAGAAAAAGAGGAAAAAAAGGAGGCGAAAGTCTTCAACGCTCAGAAGCAGTCTATTAGAAAGGAGTGGGAATCGCTAGATTCCTAAACTATTTCGGAGAAAGAACATCGGAAACCAGAAGTTCTTTCTCCCCATTTCTAGATTTGGCAGTATTGGTGAATTTGGGTGATGGAATTTAACAGTCCTTTAAAAGGAGAATGGATGAAAACGGAAACGGTGACGTATGTCAGAATTGAGAGGAAAGAAAATGGTTATTTGTTGAATCTGGAAAAAACTGTAAACAGGTTCATTGAGGACGAAAAAGAATTTGTCCTGGAAAAGATGGATGCTCCGAGGCTCGGACAGATTATTTCGGATTTCGTTGATGGGGGAACATAACAGGAGTCGAAAATGGCAAATGAATCAGATGGCTCAAGTCTTTTTCGCTCAATGTCCTTATGGGTAAAAAGCCCCTCGCGGTCAAATATCACGTGGGATTCCCAATTGAAACCCTGCTGGTCTATAACAGATCGGCAGGTTTTTTTTATTCTTTACTAACGGCGATATTGGCTATAAGATAATAATATATATAAGTCGCGGACAGTCCGCTAAATAATTATTACAACTTATGAACCTCCTTATAAAAATCGAAAAAGATAAAGTGCGCGTCATTTTGATCGACAAAGAGAAAGTGGTCGATGAGGTTGATTTTGCTTTGGATAACGATCTGTCGCAAAAACTGCTGCCGGCGATCGATGGGGTGTTCAGGAAAAATAAATTGGAGCCGAAAGACGTGGAAAAAGCCGAGTTGGAGGCTAATGTGCCCGATTCTTATACCACTTTTAGGATTGCTAAAGCGGTGGTGGACGCGATGAATTGGGGGAAGGCTTGATTAACCAGAGAAATTTGCCACTTTGACATCCCGCAACCTCATCCGCCCCAACATCAGAATGTTGGGGCACCTTCTCCTTATAAAGGAGAAGGTGATATTGAAGGGACTATTCCTAGCCTTGACACAATTTTAAAACCCATTATAATAGAAATACTGATTAATCTTGATAAAATACGGGTGGAAGAACTTCATAGAAAATAAAAAGAATGCATAGAGAATGCAGATAGTTGCATTTATCTTTTGGTTTGTGCTTATTTTATCCAATTATATTTCTTGCCTTTTTCACGACTTCGGCCCGAAGACAGAAGAAATACTTTTAAGCCGTTAATTTAAAAAATCTTAAATTTAAGACTCATTTTAGCTGTCTAATTCCAAGACAATTAGCGAATATAGCGGTAAAATGGGGATAATTCTCATGCTTAAAGTACAAAAGAAGCTGAAGGTCAAAAATACCTTTGGTAGCGAGTCTTCGTTGTCCAAAAGAAAATTCTTTAAACCGATGCTGATGGTTTCTCTGCCGAACCTGATCGAGACCCAGATCAGCTCTTATGACTGGCTGCTGGAAGAAGGCATCAAGGAACTTTTTGACGAAGTCAATCCTATCCGTGACTTTACCGAAAAGGATCTGGAACTTTTCCTCAAAGAATATTATCTGGACGATCCGAAGTACGATGAGGTGACGGCTAAGAATAAGAATATTTCTTACGAAGCGCCTTTGCGCGCCAAGGTGCAGCTGGTCATCAAAAAGACCGGCGAAATAAAAGAACAAGAAATCTATCTTGGTGATTTTCCATTGATGACTGAACGAGGCACCTTCATCATTAACGGAGTAGAAAGAGTAGTGGTCAGCCAGATCATCAGAAGCCCTGGCGTGTTTTTCACAATGGATTATCAGAAAGGACGAAAACTTTTCGGCGCTAAAATCATTCCTAATCGCGGAGCGTGGCTGGAAATGGAAACGGATCTGGACGGCGCCATTTCGGTGAAAATCGATCGCAAACGAAAAGTGCCGATTACCTCGCTTTTGCGGGCTTTCGGCTATTCTACCGACAAACAACTGGTTGATCTTTTTGCCGATGTGGATAAGGGGGGAGAAGTGCAGCATATCGAAGCGACGATAGCCAAAGACGCCTCCAAGAACCAGGGCGAAGGATATAAAGAAGTATATAAAAGAATACGGCCGGGCGATCTGGCGACGGAATCCAACGCCAAACAGGTGATCGATTCGATGTTTTTCAATTTTGAAAAGTATGACTTCGGAGCGGTCGGCAGATATCGGTTGAACCAAAGACTGGAAGTGGAATCTCCCAACGACGAGGCGCATCGGGTGCTGACTCGCGAAGATCTCATTATGATAATCAAAGAAATTATCCGATTGAATAACGATCCGATGGCGATGGCCGATGATATCGACCATCTGGGCAACAGGCGCGTGCGCTGCATCGGGGAACTGGTACAAAATAAATTGAGAGTAGGCTTGGCCCGGACGGTGAGAAACATCAAAGACAGGATGAGTACTTGCGATATCACCATCGTCGTGCCGGGACAACTGGTCAATTCCCGTCCGATCGCCGCTTCTATCAAAGAATTTTTTTCCTCTTCCCAGCTTTCCCAATTTATGGATCAGGTCAATCCCTTGGCCGAGCTGGAACATAAACGAAGAATCTCCGCGATGGGACCGGGCGGCCTCACTCGCGAACGTGCCGGCTTTGAAGTGCGGGATGTTCATCATTCTCACTACGGCCGCATCTGTCCGGTAGAAACTCCGGAAGGTCCGAATATCGGTCTGGTCGGACACTTGGCCACTTATACTAAAATTAATGAATATGGATTTTTGGAAACTCCTTATCTCAAGATTTATCAGGAGACAGAGAATAAGGAAGAAAATTTGGTGAGTAAAATTCTCGATGAAGACATCGCGGGCGCCAAAGCCGGCACGATGATCGATGAAAAGCTGGCCAAAGCGATCGCCAAAGAAAAATCCAAAAAGAAAATCAGCATCAAGCCCTGGGTCAGCCACGAGATCGAATATATCAACGCCACGGTGGAAGACAGAAAAAACATCACTTACGCCGGAGTGCCGATGGACCAATACGGCAATATATTAGTAGAAGTGGTGGGAGCCAGAGTGAAAGGCCGAACGACAGAAATCGAAGCCAAAAAATTAGATTATATCGACGTGGCCGCCAAACAATGCGTCAGCGTCGCTACTTCGCTTATCCCATTTTTGGAACACGACGATGCCAACCGAGCTTTGATGGGTTCCAATATGCAACGTCAGGCCGTGTCTTGTGTGAAACCGGAAGCGCCGATTGTCGGTACCGGCATCGAAGACAAAGCAGCGGCTGACAGCGGACAAGTGGTGATCGCTAAATTTACCGGAGAAGTAGTGGAAGTGGACGCCGATCATATCACTATGAAAGAAGAAGCTCCGGCCGGAGCCAAAAAACCATTTATAAAAAGAGAATATCTTCTCCAAAGTTTCGTCAAATCCAACGCTTTCACTTCTATGAACCAGATTCCGCGGGTGAAAAAGGGCCAGAAGATAGAAAAAGGACAGCTGTTGGCTGATGGCGCTTCAACCGATCACGGAGAGTTGGCGCTGGGACAGAATGTCCTGGTGGCTTTCATTCCTTGGGAAGGACTGAACTATGAAGACGCTATCATCATCAGTGAAAAATTAGTGCAGGACGACCGTTATTCTTCTATCCACATCGAAGACTTTTCCATAGATGTCCGGGACACCAAACTGGGACCGGAAGTAGTGACGCGCGACATTCCCAATATCGGTGAAGAAAGACTGAAAAATCTTGATGAAACCGGCATTATCAGAATCGGAGCGGAAGTGACTTCCGGCGATATTTTGGTCGGAAAAATTTCTCCCAAAGGTGAAGGCGATCTAACGAGTGAAGAAAGATTGCTGCGCGCCATATTTGGAGAAAAATCGAGAGACGTCAAAGACAGTTCGCTTTATCTGCCGCACGGCGAATACGGAAAAGTGGTAGATATCAAGATATTTTCCCGGGAACAAGGCGACAAACTTTCTACCGGTGTCATCCAGCAGATCCAGGTCAGCGTGGCCCAGCTCAAGAAAATTTCTGTCGGAGATAAGCTGGCCGGCCGCCATGGAAACAAGGGTGTCATTTCCAAAGTGGCCGCGATGGAAGATATGCCGCATCTGGAAGACGGCACCGCAGTAGATATGATTTTGAATCCGTTGGGCGTAGCCAGCCGTATGAATATCGGACAGATTTTGGAAACGCATATCGGTTGGGCGGCTAAACAACTTGGATACAAAGTGGCCACTCCGGCTCTGGAAGGAATAACCGAAGATCAGATAAAAGCGGAATTGAAAAAAGCGGGCCTGTCCGAAGACGGGAAAGTACGTCTCATAAACGGCAAAACCGGAGAACACTTTGACCAGAAATCAACGGTGGGCGTGATGTACGTGATGAAACTGCACCATTTGGTGGACGACAAAATTCATATGCGTTCGATCGGACCCTATTCTCTCATTACTCAGCAACCTTTGGGAGGAAAAGCGCAATTTGGAGGCCAGAGATTCGGAGAGATGGAAGTGTGGGCGCTGGAAGGTTATGGTGCCGCTTATGCACTGCAAGAAATGCTGACTATCAAATCCGATGACGTGATGGGCAGATCCAAAGCTTATGAATCCATCATCAAAGGCGAACAGATCAAGAGCCCGAATATTCCAGCTGCTTTCCACGTGCTCATCAGCGAGCTGAAGGGACTGGGGCTTGACGTCGAACTGAAGGGAACAAAGAAAAATGAACGGGATGAAAATGAACCAGAAGAAGACGTTATCCAAGCCTAATAAATTTTTGTAATTAGTTATTCACTTATATATTTATGGAATCAATAACCAACACTAAAATTAGCGACTTCGATTCCGTGCGCTTGAAGCTCGCCAGTCCCGAGGAAATTTTGGCATGGTCTCACGGAGAAGTGACCAAACCGGAAACTATTAATTACCGCACCCAACGCTACGAAAAGGACGGCCTTTTCGATGAAAAGATTTTTGGCCCGTCCCGCGATTGGGAATGTTATTGCGGAAAATATAAAAGGATCCGCTATAAAGGCATCGTCTGCGATAAATGCGGAGTGGAAGTGACCCGCTCGATCGTCCGGCGCGAACGGATGGGACACATCAAACTTTCCACCCCGGTTTCCCACATCTGGTTTTTGCGCGGCGTGCCGTCGAAGATCGGTCTGGCGCTCGGGTTGGGCGTCCAGGATCTGGAGCGAGTGATCTATTTTTCGAGCTACATCATTCTTACCGTAGATGAGAACGAAAGACAGAAAGCGATCGATCAGCTGGAGCAGGAATATAAGACCAAGCAGAAAGAGATCAATAAAAATTTTGCTTCTGACGAAAAAACCCATACGGACAAAATAGAAGAACTCAAAAATATCTACAAGACTTCCAAAGAAGAACTGAAAGGGCTTGTTAAACTGAAAATAATTTCTGAAGTGGAATACTTCAATCTCTCTACCCGTTACGGGCAAGTTTTTACAGCCGGTATCGGCGCGGAAGCCATTCGGAAAATTTTGGAAAACCTCGATCTGAACACTGAAATCAACCGGTTGAAAAGTGAGCTGGCTCAGGAAGAGGTGACGGACCGAAAAAAACTGCTCAAAAGAATCAAGATTTTTAAAGGTTTTCTTAATGCCAATCTGAAACTGGAATGGATGTTGCCGATCGTCATCCCGGTCATTCCGCCGGATCTCCGGCCGATGGTAGCGCTCGACGGAGGCCGCTTTGCTACTTCCGATCTCAATGATCTTTACCGAAGAATTATTAATAGAAACAATCGACTCAAAAAACTGATGGAGATCGGTGCGCCGGAAGTGATCACCAGAAACGAAAAAAGAATGCTCCAGGAAGCCGTGGACGCCCTTTTTGACAACAGCGCCCGCCGCAGCCAGGTGAGCGTCGCCGCTTCCACCGGACAGCGAAGAGCGCTCCGGTCTTTGGCTGATACTTTGAAAGGCAAGCAAGGGCGTTTCCGCCAGAATCTTCTTGGAAAACGGGTAGATTATTCTGGCCGTTCTGTCATCGTAGTCGGACCGAAACTGAAACTGCATCAATGCGGTCTGCCGAAAAAAATGGCGCTCGAACTTTTTAAACCCTTTATCATCAATAAATTAATTGAACGTGAACTGGCCTATAACGTCCGCAGTGCCGGCAAGATGGTGGAAGCGGAAATGGAAGAAGCTTACGATATCCTGGATGAAATAATCCACAAGCATTACGTCCTTCTCAACCGCGCTCCGACCCTGCACCGCCTGTCTATCCAGGCGTTCCAACCGGTGCTGATCGAAGGCAAAGCCATCCAGATCCATCCGATGGTTTGTTCGGCGTTCAACGCGGACTTCGACGGCGACCAGATGGCGGTACACGTGCCGCTGACCAATAAGGCCCGCTGGGAGTCCGAGAATCTGATGCTCAGTTCCAGAAATCTTTTGAAACCGGCCAGTGGCGATCCGATCACCACGCCGACTTTGGATATGGTGCTCGGTTGCTATTATCTTACGCACATCAAAGCCGGCGCCAAAGGAGAAGGAAAAATATTTTCTTCTTCCGAAGAAGTCATTTTGGCTCACGAACTGGGCTACATCAGTACTCAGGCCAAGATCGTGATTTATCGCGACGGCAAACCGTTTGAAACTTCCGTCGGCCGGATCAGGCTTAATATGATCCTTCCCGAAGAGCTCGGCTATATCAATGAAGAGATGACCAAGAAAGAATTGAAAGGTCTCGTCGGTCAGGTGTTAGCCAAATGCGGCCAGGCTGAAGCGGCGTTATTCGTAGATAAGATCAAAGATTTAGGCTTCGCCGCGGTGACCCAATCCGGAATCAGTTGGGGAATGGATGATCTGAAAGTACCGGTGGGTAAAAAAGAGGTGATGGCGGAAGCGGAAAAGAAAGTAGATGTTGTGAAAAAACAATATAATATGGGGCTGCTCACCGAAGAAGAAAGAAAAAGCAAAGTGATTGAGATCTGGAATGATGCTAAGAATAAAATCACCGATATGGTGCGCGGATCGATGGACAAGGAAGGGCCGGTCTATTCGATGGTCTATTCCAAAGCCCGCGGTAGCGAATCGGTGGTAGTGCAGATGTCCGGAATGAAAGGCCTGATGGCCGGTCCGACCGGAGAAACCATTGAACTGCCGATCAAGAGTTCCTACAAAGAAGGCCTCAACGTTTTGGAATATTTTATCTCTACTCACGGCGCCCGAAAAGGTATGGCGGACACCGCTCTTCGAACAGCGACGGCCGGCTATCTCACCCGACGTCTGGTTGATGTGTCTCAGGACGTCATCGTCCGGGAGGCTGATTGCAAAGACAAAGTCGGTTCCTATCTCTATAAAGAAGATTCCGATCGTATCGGCCAGAGTTTTGCCACCCGCATCATTGGCCGGGTGCTTCTGGAAGACATCGCCGATCCCAAGACCGGGGAAGTCCTGGCGGGAAAAGGTGATCTTATCTCCAAGTCTCAAGGAGACGCTATCGAAAAAGCGGGCGTGCCCAAAGTTAAAATTCGCTCCATTGTCACTTGCAAGACAGCTCGTGGAGTCTGTCAGAAATGTTATGGGATGGATCTTGGCCGGGGCCACGTAGTGGAACTGGGCCAGGCAGTGGGAATCGTGGCTGCTCAGGCCATCGGCGAGCCGGGCACCCAGCTCACGATGCGTACCTTCCACGTCGGAGGTATCGCCGGCACCGACATCACTCAGGGTCTTCCCCGGGTCGAAGAAATTTTTGAAGCCCGTCCTCCCAAAGGTGAAGCGCAAGTTTCAGAAGTGGACGGAACAGTGTTAGCTATCGAACCGGCTGACAAGAGCGTCATCGTCAAGATCGAAGCCAATGACAAAGATAAAACTATCAAAGAATATCAGATTCCGGCCGGTGCCACTCTCAAAGTAGCTCCGGGCGAGCTTATCGCCAAAGGCAGCGCGCTAGCCGAAGGACACATCGATCTCAAAAAATATTACAAGATTATGGGTTGGGAAGAAGTGCACCGCTACATCGTCCGCGAAATTCAGGAAGTGTACGCTTCGCAGGGTGAAGGCATCAATGATAAGCACATCGAAGTGATCGTTCGCCAGATGTTTTCCCGGATGCAGATCCTGACCGAAGGCGACACTAATTTCCTGGTGGGAGATATCGTGGAAATGGATGAGTTCAATGAAGAAAACGCCCGCACCAAGGAACGAAACGGCGAAATTGCCAAAGGTGAAAAACTGCTTTTGGGTATCACCAAAGTGGCTCTTTCCACTGAGAGCTTCCTCAGTGCCGCCTCGTTTATGGAAACGGCTCGCGTGCTCATCAACGCCGCCGTCGCCGGCAAGGAAGACAGGCTGCGAGGACTGAAAGAGAACGTCATCATCGGCAAACTCATTCCAGCGGGAACGGGATTCAGGAACATCAAATAGCTTTTAGGAAATTCGCAATAATCAAAGCGCTCCGACTTAAAGTCGGAGCGCTTTTGACTACAAGGCCAGGACGTGATAGAAGTTAAACAAACGAAGAGGTTCAATATCAGGTGGAAGTGGTTCTTTACCAACAATACCGAGAGGAGGGAAATAATGTTGGATTTTAATCCTGTGATTTTGGTCGTCCTTATTCCTCTTTTCTTTCTCATGGTTCATATGGGAAGAGCTATCCGGAAAGATGGCAACTGGAGGGGAATTTTCTATCCATCGGCTGGATTGAAGGCAGATTAGGTGCTGCTCTTTTTTCCCCAACCTCTCGCCCTGCAATTTGGGGACGAGAGGTTTCTTGTTTTTCCTTTGACCAATCGTCCCTTTTGGCATAAGATAGGAGTACAATAACTCTTATAAATTATTATGAAAACACAAGAAATAATCAAAAAAATCGAGGAAAAAAGAGGTTCTAAAGTGATAACTTATATCACGAGCGACCGGCAAGGCCCGGTGAATGCCCGGGTGGCGATGGATATTATTCCCATCATCAGCAGCCAGCTCAGAAAAATCGGCAAGCAGGAAAAAATTGATCTGATCCTCTATAGCGCGGGAGGGGACACGATGGTTCCCTGGCGTTTGGTTTCTATGATCCGCGAATATTGCGAGCACTTTTCTGTCATTATTCCGTATAAAGCCCACAGTGCCGCCACTATGATTTCTTTGGGAGCGGATGAGATTGTGATGAGTGATATGAGCGAACTTTCGCCGATCGATCCTTCAACCGCCAATGTTTTTAATCCGGTCGATCCGCAAAATCCGCAAAACCGGATTCCCATTTCCGTGGAAGAAGTGATGAGTTATTTTGATCTGGCGAAAAATAAATTCGGCATCAAAAACGACGAAGAACTGACCAAAATTTTCAACAAATTTGTCGAAGCGACTCCCTCAATCCATCCTTTGGCTCTCGGCAATGTCAATCGAACGCACAACCTGATCAAAATTCTGGCCAAGCGTTTGCTCAAAAGCCATAAAACTCCAATGAAGGAAGACGAGATTGAAAAGATAATTGAATTTCTGACGGAAAAACTTTATTCCCATCAATATTATATCGGTCGCAAGGAGGCCAAAGAGGATTTGGGAATCAAAACCGTCCAAAATGCCGATGACGAAATGGCCAAACTGATGACGGAAATTTATGAAGAATACAGGAATGAAATGAAAATGACAGAAGTCTGGAATCCGGAATTGGAAATGGGCGGCAACAGCCCGGTCAGTCGGAAGGCTTATAAAATAGCTTTTGTAGAAAGCGAAATGAGCACCGATTTCTTCGAAGTAAACTTGGAATTTAAAAAAATCCAACAGCCCATCGCCCAACAAACTCCGGCAGGAGTAGCGACTATTAATCAGGAACAGATTGTGTGGAGGATGATTTCCCAAGGCTGGAAATAGGAACTGAGATTACGGAAGAAGTTATCCACAGACGGACATAAAATAGCTTAAAAGAGGAGATTATAGAACTATTGATGTATTCCTTGTAGGTGCTACTATAGTATTCAACGGCACAATATTTTGTGTATTAATAACTATTAAACATTAATTTCATGAATAAAAATTTCATATTAGACGACGCCCATATATGGTACGAGAGTAACCAAAATTATATAACTATCAGCCAACACTTGCTGGAGGGAGCGGAGACAGTGTCCGCTCTTTCTGTTGCATCAGAAACGGTAGGAACGCACTCATCCGCGAATGAGTTATCAACGACGATTGGGAATGGTAAGTCGGAGATAAACGTGCGGACTCAATCCGTTTGCGATCCAACCGGAACAACCTATAGGCAAGGGATAGAGGACTCTAGCCTTACCCCATACGGCGAAAGCTGTGCTTCGATGGTAATAGATAAAGATACGAGACAAAAATCGCTATCATATTCCGAAATTACTGAAGAGCAGAGAAATGTATTACAATTCGCGCTCCAGTCCAAAAAAAACGGGGATAATTCTTGCGTGGTAACTAATTCGGTCATACTTAGCGATATTTTACGGGGTGAAGGCATAACGGCGGTTAGCTATGAAGAAAGTGGAATTCCATATGGTTAGACATGTTATAGATGGAATAAATAAATTACAGTAAGTAAATTTCCAGCCTCAATAACGCGGGCTGGTTTTTGTTTGTATACCAAGCGTGTATAATTAGGGCAAGAAAGCGATATAGTGTTATGGCGGACAAATTTAAGAACAAATATAAAATTCAATCCGTTAGGTTACAAGGTTACAATTATGCGCAAAACGGAATATATTTTGTAACGATATGCACCAAAAACAGGGAATATTTTTTTGGTGAGGTGATTAATGGAAAAATGATTTTATCTGATGCGGGAAAAATCGCCAGTCAATTCTGGAAGGAAATTCCTAAACATTTTCCATTTGTGAATCTGGATGAATATCAAATCATGCCAAATCATTTGCATGGCATTATTGAAATAAATGTAGAGACGCCCAATTTGGGCGTCTTGTTGAAAAACAATGATTTTGAGACGCCCGGATCGGGCGTCTCTACAGATGGATATAATAAAAATTGGAAACCAGGGTGTCTGGGCGTAATAGTCAATCAATACAAGCGAATTTGTACAATAGAAATCAGAAAACAATTAAATCCTATCACCTTTGCCTGGCAATCGCGATTTTACGACCACATCATTCGAAATGATGCATCATTGAACAAGATTCGAGAATATATCACCAGCAATCCAGTGATGTGGGAACGAGACAGAAATAATACAGAAAATTTATTCATGTAGAAAATGTAATCCTCGCCAGGATGGTTTTTGTTTTGGCGAAAAGGTATAATTTAAAAAGGTAAATAACTGGTTACGTAATTATTCATAAATCTTTGGCTATGAAAATTGTATTTTTGAACACTTGGAACGGGAAAATAAAGGAGGAAATTTGCGAGTTTATAAAAACTCAGGCGAAAGACGCGGATGTTTTTTGTTTTCAGGAGGTCTATGACGACATGAGAATTTTAGCCAAAGATATCTTGCCGGAGTACGAGGAATTTTACGCGTATAAAAAAATCGATAGTGATGATTTTCCCCAGGCGACTTATGTGAACAAAAAGATCAAAGTAATCGATAACGAAACAATTTTGGGCGAACAGATGGGTTGTGGACTCGGGATAAATGTAGAGATTCCACTTGGGTCAGGAAGTGTTCATATTTGTAATTTTCATGGCCGATATAAGCCCGGAGATAAACTGGATTCCGCTGAACGCCTGGAACAATCGCAAGGACTGATCGAATTTTTTAAAGATAAAAAAGGTTTAAAAATAATCGGCGGCGATTTTAATCTGTTTCCTGACACCAGAAGCATAAAAATGTTCGAGGAAAATGGGTATCGGGATCTTATCAAAGAATATAAGATTTCCACCACCCGAAACCGGTTGGCGTGGGAAATGTATCCGGACAATAAACAATTATTTTCCGATTACGTTTTCTTGAGTCCGGGAATAACCATAAATAATTTCTCCGTGCCTGATAATGAAATTTCCGATCACCTGCCGATGATTTTGGAGGTCAGCTCATAAAAAACTTTACCTAGAGTTGACTTTTCTCTCGAACGGGTGTATAATAGTAATATAGTAAAAAAGCGGGTGTCGACCCGTTTTTTCTATTTTATTACCCGCCTCGACTCGAGGAGACCTCTCGTCGACGCGAGGCGGGCGTAATAATTAATAAAAAAACCTCATTTGGCGGTTAACCGCTATTTAGGGGGAAAACAAAAACATGACGGAAATAAAAGAGGATGGGCCGGTCATAGGATGTGACCAGGAAAATCCTTGTCCTTATTGCCTCAAAAGGGAGGAAGAGCAAAAGGAGATGGACGAGTTGGGCCTGGCTGTTCTTATAGCCTTGGTGCCGGCTCTGACCATTACGCTCTTTAGCAACTTAGGGCTATTCTAAACAAGAGTAAAACTTCTTCTAAAAGGCTGGGGGTATCACCTCAGTCTTTTGATTTATAAAAATTTTGTGTTAAAATACCTCTATGGGGAGAAAAAAGAAAAACCAAAATGATGCTATGGAACCTTCCAACGGTAAAATTATGGAAGGCAAGAGCAAACCAAAACTCAATATTTATGGAGAGGCGAAGAGGAGCGCAGTGGCGGTCTTTTTATTTGCATTGGCGCTGGTCATATTTTTAGGATTCCTGGGATCGGCCGGAGTAATCGGTGACAAATTAGACAAGGCTACGGGGATGTTCATCGGTTGGGCTAAATTTGTTTTTCCTCTTTTTCTTATTATCGCCGGCATAGTTATGCTTTTGCGCAAGGAAAAATCTTTTTATATCACCAAACTCATTGGCCTACTCATCACTTTTCTGGCCTTGGTCACTTTTTTTCATTGGTTTTTCGATGTGTCGAAGATGGAAAAAGCTGCCAGTGCTGGCCATGGCGGCGGCTACCTGGGATTTATGTTGGCCTATGTCACGGTTACATATCTTGGAAAAGCCGGAAGCCTGGTAGTCATCATCGCTTTGTTTTTTATCGGGGTGATCGTAGCTTTCAATTTTTCCTTCAGTAAGATCTTTGAAATGTTCAGGAAGAAAGAGGAAGCTCCGGAGGAAACCGGAGAGACGGAATATGTGGAAGAGCAAAAAGCGCCCGAACCTTCGGTGCCGCCGGAAGAAAAAATTGATGAAGGAAGCAATATCAGAAAGATAGAATTCGTCGAAGGCCCGGACCAATATCTTTCTCCGTCTATGTCGTCCGGTTCATACATCGGCCAGGACCCAACCTTGGCGAGAAATTCTGGCAGAAGAGGGAACCACGGAAACGGCAGAAAGGGCAAGGCTAAATGGATCTTTCCGCCACTGAATATTTTGGAAGAAAGCTCGGGAGAGGCCAAGGGAGGGGACGTGGAAAAGAACGCGGAAATCATCCAAAGGACGCTCAAAAATTTCGGCATAGACGTAGAAATAGGCGAGATAAAGACCGGACCATCGGTGACGCAATATAGTTTTCGTCCGGCGGTAGGAGTAAAAATTTCTAAAATTTTAGCGCTTCAGAACGATCTGGCGCTAGCGCTAGCAGCTCATCCTATCCGGATCGAGGCGCCTATTCCCGGCAGATCTCTGGTCGGCATAGAAGTGCCCAATAAAGTTTCAGCTGTCGTGCGGCTAAGAGAAACTTTGGAGACCAATGATTTCAGGCGGCGGGAATCCAGCCTGATGATCGCTCTTGGAAAAGATGTCAGCGGCAATTTTATTTTCGGCGATCTGGCCAAGATGCCCCACCTTTTGATCGCCGGTGCGACAGGAACGGGAAAATCAGTTTGCATCAATTCCATCATCACCACTTTACTCTACCAAAATTCTCCGGACGATCTGAAATTTATTATGGTGGATCCCAAGCGAGTAGAACTGTCTCTTTATAATAAAATTCCGCACCTCAGAACAGATGTGATCGTGGAGAACGGAAAAGTGGTCACTGTTCTCAAATGGGCGGTCAGCGAGATGGAAAGACGATATCGCCTGCTTCAGGAGGCTGGTTCGCGCGACATCGCTTCTTATCAGGATAAAGTGAGAAAAGGAAAGAAACGAGAATACACCGATCCGGAAACCAAAGAGACCCACCAGGAAGATTTGGAAAATCTGCCGTTCATTGTTATTATTATTGACGAACTGGCCGACCTTATGGGCAGCCATGGCAAAGAAGTGGAAGGAGCGATCGTGAGAATAGCCCAAATGGCCAGAGCTGTCGGCATCCACCTCATAATTTCCACCCAAAGGCCGTCGGTGGAAGTGATAACCGGGCTTATTAAAGCCAATATCACGACCCGCATTGCTTTTCAGGTGGCTACTCAGATCGACTCTCGAACGATTCTCGATATGGGCGGGGCGGAAAAGCTTTTAGGTAACGGGGATTTACTCTATCTATCAGCGTCGTCTCCCAAGCCTAAAAGGATCCAGGGCATCTTCGTGAATGAAGCTGAAATAAAAGCGGTGGTGGAATTCATAAAAAATCAGGGAAAGAAAAGAGAGGAAGAAAGAGAAGATGATATCACTGGAGAAACCAAGCACGGGATGTTGGAATTTGAAAATGCTGATAATAGCAACCAGGAGGATAAACTTTTGGAAGCGGCCAAGCAGGAAGTGATCCGCGCCAAAAAAGCTTCAGCTTCTTTTCTGCAGAGAAGACTGGGCGTAGGCTATGCCCGGGCGGCCAGGCTGCTCGATACGCTGGAACAAAAAGGAATCGTCGGTCCTTCTGACGGTGCCAAACCCCGGCAAGTTTATATCGGCGCCGAAGGGCAGGAAGTGGCGTATGAAGATACGACCGCGGACCAAGAGACGAGAGATAAGTGGCAGATGTAGGGGGAATTAGAAATTGAATAAAAAAAGTTTATATTCATCCGTACTGATTAAAATTTATTTCAAGATATCTTAAATATTCCAGATATGATAAATTCCGGTTTTACCAAAAAAAGAGTAGGGACGCTGACTTTGGGGGAAAAACTCAGGAAGCTTCGCAGTGACAGAAGGATGTCGCTGAATGAGGTTTCGCGAGTGACCAAGATCCAAATTGTTTATCTGGAAAGGCTGGAGGAAGGGATGTATGACAAGCTGCCGGCTGATGTCTACGTGAAAGGATTTCTCCGCAGTTATGCCGAATTTCTGGGAGTGGATGAAGAGATTCTCGTCAAATTATACGAAAAAGAAAAGGGGATCAAGAAAAATCTGGAAAAAAGAAAAAATCCAGGGAGTCCGAAACTGAAAATGGAAACGATAAATATTTCTTCTTTTGTTTTCACACCCAAGAAAATAGCCCTGGCTCTTTCTTTTCTTTTTGTCGTGTCGGCGTTCGTTTATCTGTATAAAGAAATCGGATCTTTTGCCAGCACGCCACGGCTGGTCGTGCTGAGTCCTCAGGCTGATACGCAGATAGATGGAAATTCTATCTCAGTGGAAGGGATAACTGATAAGGACGACAGTCTGTTCATCAACGATCAGCCGATCCTGGTCAATGACGACGGCAAGTTCAAGGAAATGATCACGATGCAACCCGGGGTCAATATCATTAATGTCAAATCGGTCAATAAATTCGAAAAAGCAGCGACGGAAACGGTGCGAGTGCAGTCAAAAGTTGATCCGCAGGTAGCCGGAGATATGACGGAAAATAATTCTTCCGGAAATAGCGATCAGCAAAATCCTAATAATTCCAATTCCGATAATTCTGATAATTCCGGCAATTCCAATCCGGGTAACACTGACCAGCTGCAGATGGAAATAAGAGTGGATCCCGGTCCCGTTTGGCTGTCGGTAGAAGCGGATGACACTTTAGTATTCTCCGGCACGATGCTTTCCGGAGCGACTCAAAGTTTCACCGCTCACGACAAGATCGTCATTAATTCCGGCAAAGCCAATGCCACCTTTCTCAAATTCAACGGCAAAGATATTGGAGCGCTTTCCGGCGATCCAGGCGCGGTGCACGGGGTGACTTTCACCAAGGACACGCATTATTAAAAGATATCAACAGGCGGGGAAGTTGCCAGCTTTATCGATTAGTGATATCATATCACTATAATCTTAAATAAAAAAAATATGGTGGAAAAAAGTGAAAAGGGATTGCAAAATGTCGTCGATGAAATAAAAGAAAAATTCGGCGAGGGAGTGATAATGAAATTGGGGGACGTGAAAAAAGTGGACGTGGAATCTATTCCCACCGGCTCGATCTCTCTGGATATCGCGCTCGGTATCGGTGGCATTCCGCGGGGACGGGTGGTAGAAATATACGGGCCGGAATCTTCCGGAAAAACTACTTTGACGCTTCACATAATCGCTAATGTCCAAAAAGCCGGCGGCGTGGCGGCGTTCATCGACGCGGAGCACGCGCTCGATCCGGAATATGCCAAAAAGATAGGCGTCAATATTAACGACCTTCTGATTTCCCAGCCGGACAATGGCGAACAAGCGCTGGATATCGTAGAAACTTTGGTCAGTTCAGGGCAAGTGAACGTGATCGTAGTAGACAGCGTGGCAGCACTGGTGCCCAAAGCGGAAATTGAAGGCGATATGGGCGACCAACATATGGGCCGCCAGGCGCGACTGATGTCGCAGGCGCTTCGCAAACTGACTTCTATCATTTCCAAATCCAATTGCACCGTCATTTTTATCAATCAAATCAGAATGAAAATTGGCGTGGTGTTCGGCAATCCCGAAACGACCACCGGCGGCAACGCGCTCAAGTTTTATTGCTCCGTGCGCATCGAAGTGAGACGATCGGCGCAGATAAAAAGAGGGGAAGAGATCGTCGGCAACAGGACGAAAGTCAAAATCGTCAAAAACAAAGTGGCCCCTCCTTTCCGCACCACGGAGTTTGATATTATGTATAATGAAGGCATCTCCGAATCGGGCGATATTCTGGACACGGGAGCCAAATACGAAGTGATCGCCAAAAAAGGCAATTCCTTCACGTTCGGCGAGCTGAAACTGGGCGTCGGTCGGGAAGTAGCCAAGCAATACCTCAAGGAAAATCCGAAAGTGATGAAGGAAATTGTGAAAGAGATTTATAAAAAACTGAAAGAGATAGAACTTGCTGGGTAAGATTTTAGAAAGCTTAACTGAAGAACTCTTCGCTACAGTGGGGAGTTCTTTTATTCTTGCCCAAAACATTTTTGTCTGATAAGATGAAAAAGAACAAAAACCTCTCGCGAGGTTTATTATTAATAACAAGTTTAAACAAAAAGTATGAAGTACGAAAAAGAATTTCCGCTTTTTAGCACAAAGACGGAAGGCGTGACCAAGAGGTTTGATCTTTCCGATCTCAATGAAAGAAAGGAATATTTCCAAGCCAAGGCCGGAGAAGAAATTGCCAAACTGCAAAAATATTTCGATGAAGGAAAAACTTTTGTGGTTTATCTTTTGGGCAAAAAAAATGCGGGCAAAGGAACGTACACCAAATTGCTGATGGAAATTTTCGGCAAAAATAAGATCGGCCACATTTCAGTGGGGGACATTGTGCGCGATGTGCACAAAGCGATGGAAGATGAAAATGAAAAAAAAGAATTGCTTGAATATCTGCACAAAAATTATCGGGGCTTTATCACTCCGGAAGACGGCATTAACGCACTTCTCGGACGGGACCAGAAAACGCTTCTGCCGGACGAATTTATTTTGGCTCTGGTGAGAAGAGAAATAGACAAAATGCCTAAAAAAGCTTTGTTTCTTGACGGCCTGCCCAGAAATATGGAGCAAATTTCCTATTCTCTTTTCTTCAAACAACTGATCGATTATCGCCAGGATCCGGATATCTTTGCGGCCATCGATATTCCGGAAGCGGTCATCGACGAGCGAATGAAATACCGGGTAGTCTGTCCGATCTGCCACACGCCGCGCAACCTGAAACTTTTTGCTACCAAGGAAGTCGGCTACGACGAGGAGAAAAAAGAATTTTTCCTCAAATGCGATAATCCGGAATGTAATAATGTCCCGATGAGTGCCAAGGAAGGCGATAATTTAGGCATTGAATCGATCAGAGACCGGCTGGAGATGGATGACAAATTGATTGAAAAAGTATTTTCCCTCCACGGCGTTCCCAAGGCGCTTATCCGAAACGCTGTTCCGGCGGACAGAGCCAAGGAATTGGTTGATGACTATGAAATAACTCCGGAATATTATTATGAATATGACGAAGATACGAAAACTGTAAAAACATTGGAACGCCCATACACAGTCAAAGACGATGAAGGAGTGGAAGTTTATAGCTTGTTGGCTCCGCCGGTAGCTGTTTCTCTGGTCAAACAATTGGTCAAAGCGTTGGGATTGTAGTCTGTTAACTGTTCTTTCCTAAAGGGAGGCCATAAGATGAAAGTATCCCGGAAAGTATCGAGTCGTTGCAGGCCTTATAAGTGTAAAAAGTGTAAAAAGCGGGGCGACGCGCAGGATTCCTGTGTGGAAGCGTCCGATGGAGCTCAATTTAAGTGGTGCAAGCATTGTGGCCACATAGAATACCTGTCAAAAAAGGCTGGCATAGCAGCTTAACAAGCAAATTCAATGGAATTAATTTTCCAAACAAAAAAGGTCCGGAATCTCCGGGCCTTATTTCTTTGGCGGTAAATTATTTAGCCACCTTCTTGAGGCATTTGGTGCAGACTCGTTTTCTTTGGCCGTCGATCTTTTTAGACTGAAGATTAACACTGAATTTTCGCAAGGTTTTGACGTTGGAATGACTAACCGAATTGCCGCTTTGGGATCCTCGGCCGCAGATATCGCATACTCTAGACATAGGTTTCTCGGTTGATTAATTACGAAATATAGGTTAGCATAGATAAGTAATATTGACAAGGAGCGCCATTTATTTTTATGTTAAACGAAATAGTTTTAATCTTATTTTACGTAGCTATTCTCATTTATTCAGTGATACTTCACGAGGTTTCTCATGGAGTGATGGCTCTATGGCTCGGAGATGCGACCGCCAAATACGCCGGAAGAATTACCGCCAATCCGTTCAAGCATATCGACCCCTGGATGACCATCGGGATGCCGATAATGATGCTTCTTCTGACCGGCTTTGCTTTCGGGGCTGCCAAACCGGTGCCTTATAATCCTTACAATCTCAGGAACCAGAAATGGGGACCGGCGCTCGTGGGACTGGCCGGACCGCTGTCCAATATCTCGATAGCCATCATCGCTGCCATTTTGGCTAAATTTATCGCTCTCCCCGTGGCAGTCAAAGGGGATATAGTATCCAATTTTAATAATTGGGGAAAAATTTCTGCCACTATTGCCGGCTCCGGAGGCGCTATCGCTTATGAAATCTTAGTGATCATTATTTTCTGGAATGTAGTTCTGGCCTTTTTCAATCTTATTCCTATCCCGCCGCTCGATGGCTCGAAACTTCTTTTTGCTATCTTCAAAATCAGGATAGAAGTTATGGCCATTCTTGAGCAGTTCGGTTTCATCATTCTCTTGTTTTTCATCATTGTTTTTTCCGCCCCGCTGGGAGCTTTTCTCAATTTTATGCTCAATCTGTTTTTAGGAATCGCTGTATAATTGCCCATTTTTCCTTGACAGCGGATAATATATCCTTTATTATTATTTTGCTAGCCAAGTGGCGCGCTTTTTTATTAATGTTCATAAATTACAATATACAATATGCCTACAATCAATCAGCTAAAACGAAGAGCCAGAAAGACGGTAAAGAGTAAATCCAAAACCCCGGCTTTTAAGCATGTTTTTAACACCCTGAAAAACAAGCCTGTTCCCGATGACAGTCCGTTCAAGCGCGGCGTTTGCGTGAAGGTGAGCACCACTACTCCCAAGAAACCGAACTCAGCTCTAAGAAAAATTGCTCGTGTGAGGTTAACTAACGGTATGGAAGTGACGGCCTACATTCCCGGTATCGGACATAATTTGCAGGAACACTCCATCGTAGTGATCCGCGGAGGAAGAGTGAAAGATCTTCCGGGCGTGCGTTATCACATCGTCCGCGGAGTGCTTGATTCTTCCGGAGTGGCTAATAGAAAAAGAGGAAGAAGTAAATATGGTGCGAAAAGGGCAAAAGATAAGGAATAAATTATACATTTATGGCGCGAAGAAAAAGAGTTTACGACAAACGTGTTAAACCCGACGAGCGGTACGGCAATTTGCTGGTGGGAAAATTCGTGAACAATATTATGAAAGACGGCAAAAGAACGGTGGCGGAGAGTATCGTCTACGGAGCTTTTGACGCTATCCATAAGCGCACCAAGCGCGGCGGCCTTAATGTCTTTGAACAAGCTATTAAGAATATTTCACCGCTCGTGGAACTTAAATCCCGCCGTATCGGAGGAGCCAACTATCAGGTGCCGATTCCTGTCATCGGGGAGCGAAGAAGTACTTTGGCCATCCGCTGGATAAAATCGGCTATCAGGACCAAAAAAGGAAAAGCGATGGCCGAAAAACTGGCCGATGAACTGATTGACGCTTCCAATAAGACCGGAGGAGCGATGAAGAAGAGAGAAGACACGCACCGAATGGCGGAAGCCAATAAAGCGTTTGCACACTTTGCTTAAACTTGGAGTTGCTTGTGCTTATTAAAATATAAAATTCCGAAAAAATGGCTCGTCAATATCCAATCGAAAAATATCGTAATATCGGAATCATCGCTCATATCGACGCCGGGAAGACTACCACTACCGAGCGCGTTTTGTTTTATACCGGAATCACCCACAAGATCGGCGAAGTGCACGAGGGTGAAGCGGTGATGGACTGGATGGATCAGGAAAGAGAGCGCGGAATTACCATCACCAGTGCCGCGACTACCTGTTTTTGGAAAGACCATCAGGTAAATATCATCGACACTCCCGGACACGTGGATTTCACAGTGGAAGTGGAGCGGTCGCTTCGGGTGCTGGATGGCGGAGTAGTGGTTTTTGACGGCAAAGAAGGCGTGGAGCCGCAATCGGAAACGGTTTGGCGGCAGGCGGATAAATATAATGTACCAAGAATTTGTTTTATAAATAAAATCGATAAGGAAGGCGCTGATTTCTATTATGCTCTGAAAACTATTTGGGACAGATTGACTCCGAACGCCGTAGCAGTGCAGATACCGATCGGAGAAAGAGGCGAATTTTCCGGCGTAGTGGATCTTCTGAAAATGAAAGCCTATACTTTCTCCGGGAAGATGGGTGAGATTGTCGTTGAAGGAGAAATTCCGGCGGAACTGCTGGACAAGGCCAAAGAATGGCGGGAAAAAATGGTGGAAAAGATTTCCGAAACTGACGATACTCTTACTGGAAAATATTTAGGTGGAGAAGAAATAACAATCGAAGAATTGAGATCAGCTCTTCGCCAGGCGGTGATCGATGTAGCACTGATTCCGGTGTTCACTGGTACGGCGCTCAGGAATAAGGGAGTGCAATTGGTGCTCGACGCGGTGGTTGATTATCTGCCGTCTCCTTTAGACGTTCCGGCCATCAAAGGTTTTGACGTGAATGACGAAACAAAAGAAGTGGAGATCAAGCCGAATGACGAAGCGCCTTTCTCGGCTCTGGCTTTCAAGGTGGCGACCGATCCGTTCGTAGGCCAGCTGACATTTTTTAGAGTTTACTCCGGCGTGTTGAAAGCCGGTTCGTATATTTTGAATTCCAGCAAAGGGGAAAAAGAGCGAGTAGGAAGAATTCTTCAGATGCATTCGAACCATCGGGAAGAAATAACCGAAATTTATTCCGGAGGAATCGGAGCGCTGGTCGGTATGAAAAATACCACGACCGGTGACACGTTGTGCGATCCGGAAAAACCGGTCCTTTTGGAATCGATCACTTTTCCCGAGCCGGTCATTTCTATCGCTATCGAACCGAAGACCAAAGTCGATCAGGAAAGAATGGGTTTGGCGCTCAAAAAATTGGCTGAAGAAGATCCGACTTTCAAAGTGCGCAGCGACGAAGAAACCGGCCAGACGATTATTTCTGGAATGGGCGAGTTGCACTTGGATATTATTGTCGACCGGATGAAAAGAGAATTCAAAGTAGAAGCCAATATTGGTCAGCCGCAGGTGGCTTATCGGGAAACGATCAGGGAGGAAGCGCAAGCGGAAGGAAAATATATCCGCCAGACTGGCGGCCACGGCCAGTATGGCCATTGCTGGATCAAAGTTACTCCGCAGGAACCGGGAGCCGGATTTGAATTTGAAAATGAGATCAAAGGCGGACTTATTCCCCAGGAATTTATTCCGGCCATCGGCAAAGGGGTGAAAGAAGCGCTCGACAACGGAGTTTTGGCCGGATACCCGATAGTGGATGTCAAAGCGGTCGTTTATGACGGATCATTCCATGATGTGGACTCTTCAGAAGCGGCTTTCAAAATCGCCGGTTCTATGGCGTTCAAAGAAGCAGTGCGACGGGCCAAACCGGTCATTCTCGAACCGATAATGAAGGTAGTCGTCACTACGCCTGAAAACTTTATGGGCGATGTGGTCGGTGATCTCAATTCCAAACGCGGCGTGATCAAGGAAATGAATGATCGTGGTGAAGGCAACGCCCGAGTGAAAGAAATCGAAGCGGAAGTGCCACTCTCTTCTATGTTCGGCTACGCCACTACTCTCCGTTCGATGTCCCAGGGCCGCGCTAACTATGTGATGGAATTTGTCCACTATGCCGAAGTGCCGAAAAGTGTGGCGGAAGGAATCATTGAGGGGAAGAAATAATATTTACGTTTATATACATAGGACTGGGCTCGAGCTCAGTCCTATTTAGTTATAGGGTTATCCACAGGGGGGAGAGTTGACAGTGATATACCATCAGTGTTAGTATATCACTAACGAGCGGCCATTCGTTTTGAGAAAAATAAATATTAAGGAGTATAACTTGTACATTTAGTTTTTTGCATAAGTTATAAAAACAAACCAATGAAAAAACAAAATTTCGGTGGCCACTTAATTTACGGCCTCCTGATCACTATTTTATTGCTGGGGCCGATTTTTCCGGCCAGCGCCGCTTACCGCTTTTCCCAGTTCAAGGGTCGGCCGCCGATCCATCAGTTAGGTTCGGCCAGCGGCAGTCCCGCGGGCGTAACGCCTGATCAAATCAAAAAAGCCTATGGCCTCCCATCAACGGGCGGGCATGGAACGATCGCCATTGTCGGCGCTTATGATGACAGTGATATTGAAAATGATTTAAACATTTTTGACCATCAATTTAATTTACCCGATTGCACCGTGGCCAATAAATGTCTGGAAAAACACGTCATGGAAAAAACCAGTTATGACTCCGGTTGGGCGATGGAGACGGCGCTCGACGTGGAATGGGCGCACGCCATCGCGCCAAAAGCCAAAATTCTTCTGGTCGAGGCCAAAACGCCCAGCGGAAATAACTTGCTCGATGCCATAGATTATGCTCGCAAACAAAAAGGAGTAGCGGCTATTTCCATGAGCTGGGGCGGCGCCGAGTTTTCCGACGAAACAACGCTGGACGATCATTTTAGCGGCAGTTCGAAAGACATTACTTTTTTCGCTTCGTCCGGCGACAGCGGCACTGGCGTTGAATGGCCGGCGGTTTCTCCTTATGTCACCGCCGTTGGCGGAACTTTGATCTCCTGGACCAAAAAAGGAGAACTGAAATCGGAAACGGCTTGGTCGGGGAGCGGCGGCGGCGTGAGCGCCTTTGAAAGTATGCCGGACTATCAAACCGGCTATTCTATTTCCAAAGCCAACGGTCACCGGGCCATTCCGGATGTTTCCTATTGTGCCGATCCGCATTCTGGTTTTTCCATCTATCACGCTCACGGCAAAACTACTAAAGCCTGGTACGTGGTCGGCGGCACCAGCGCCGGCGCACCACAATGGGCGGCCATCGAATCATTGGGTCTGTCGGCGAACAATGATAAATTTTATAAAGACAAAGCTTCCACTCAAAACGGCCAGTATTTCCGCGACATCAAAAGCGGCTCCAATGGCGACTGTGGTTATTTCTGCAATGCTCGAAGTCATTATGATTACGTCACCGGTCTTGGTAGTCCGCTAACAGTAAATTTTTAGGAGCTGATTGTCGGCAGGAGCTGATTGTCAGATAAAAGGCGATTGGAAATGGAGGATCCAACGCCTTTTTTGTTGTAAAAATTGAAATATTTTACTGCCGACAAGCGTATTAATAAGTGAAAGGCCCTAATCTACCGATATCTCCAGATAGCATCAGCTATCGGAGATATAAACAAAAATCTCTTCGTTTCAAAGGTAAAAGATTAGAAAACGAAGGGGGAAATAACCACACCGACCGAAAAGTTGATGTGGGGTTTTTTAGTTTTGGATCCTTTTTTTATTTACAAACGCCATTATTTCTGCGATGATTGGTTTATGACAAAGAAATCGATGGTCGTCGTTTTGGGAATAGTGGAAAATAAAAAAGGCGAAATTTTGCTGTCGCTTCGCCACGACCCAAAATTTCCCGGCGCGCATCTGAAATGGGACCTGGTCGGCGGGACGAATGAAATGGGGGAATCGCTGGAAAAAACTTTGAAACGGGAAGCCTTGGAGGAATCAGGGCTGAAGATAGCCGTCAAAAAATTGATGCCTCATTGCATTTGCAAGAATTGGAATTTGCCGGACTATTTCCAACACACGCTCGTCTTTTGTTATGATTGCCGAAAAATATCAGGAAAACTGATCTGTCGGGATCACAAGATAAAGGAACTTAGGTGGGCCAAGCCGGAGGAGGCGTTAAAAGCGGATCTTATTTTTTCCGCCAGGATATTTCTCAAAATGTATCTGGAAGAAAAAGTAGTAAAATAAAAAAAGGTCCGACAAGCGCGTCGGACCAAGTGGTCTTTTTGACCGGCATTCCATGTTTCATGGAATGGTTTGCCCCTTGGGCAAGAAACCAATGATAGGTCCGCCCAGGACATAGTTGTCAAAAGCAGTACTACTTTTGATCTCGTCGCCCGCTTTTTGGGCATCAGTAACTGCCTTTACTTCTTCGGGCGTAGGATTGAACCACGCCGGAGTCTCGGTTTTCTTTTCGCCATCCTGGACGTTTTCTGTGTCGGGTCTTGGTCGATCGTATGGCATTTATCCCTCCTTAATGAAGCGCAAAATAAAAATGGATTATGGGGTACTAATGACATTAGAGCAATTATCTTTCCTGCTGTCAAATTTTTATAAATCCCTCAACAATATTGACACAAAATTATAGTTAAGTTAATATTCTTCTATAAGTGAAAAGCAATTTACTTTTTCTCATTATGCTCGACAAGAAACTGAAAGAAGCGCTCGACCTTTTGGGCGGGAAAGCCATTTTGAAAGACCAAGAACAGTATTATGTATTACTGTCGCTTAAGGAATTCAAGAAGCTGAGGCAGGAAGGCGTTTATGGCTTGACAAAGCAAGAGTTAGTTGATAAGATAAACAACGACATCACTTCCTGGAAATTTTCCCAGGAAGAGGAAAAAATGGACGGGCTGGCAATGGAAGAAATAGCGGACATCAAGGACGAAGAGGTGGTTTATGAAAAAGCCCTCTAGGCTCTTGCCAAAAGGAAAATATTATATTACACTTACTCTGTTACCTAATTTTATTAAATAAACAACTTAATAATCAAATTCGTAAATCTTACGAAGCCGGTATTTAATTCCGGCCATTAAGTCCGCCTTCGCTAAGGCTATGGCGGGATAAAATCGTAAAAATTACGCAAAAAAATCTATGGCAGCAGAAAAATTTGAAAGAACTAAACCCCATGTAAACGTCGGAACTATCGGCCACGTTGATCATGGAAAAACTACCCTGACAGCGGCTATTTTGCACGTTCTGGCTTTTAAAGGCCAGGCCAAAGAGAAGGGTGTCGATGAGATCGACAAAGCTCCAGAAGAGAGAGAGCGTGGAATCACCATCGCTACTGCCCACTGTGAATATGAAACTGACAAACGCCACTATGCCCACGTAGACTGCCCGGGACACGCCGATTACATCAAGAATATGATTACCGGAGCGGCTCAGATGGACGGAGCGATTCTGGTGGTAGCGGCTACAGATGGCCCGATGCCTCAGACCCGAGAACACATCCTTCTGGCCTATCAGGTCGGTGTGCCTGAAATCGTGGTCTTTCTGAACAAAGTTGATATGGTTGACGATCCGGAATTGATTGATCTGGTGGAAGCCGATGTGCGCGAACTTTTGACTAAATATCAATTTGACGGAGAAAACGCCAAGATTATCCGCGGCAGCGCTCTCAAGGCTTTGAATTCCAAATCAGTCGATGATGCCGATGCCAAGCCGATCCTTGAACTGATGGACGCTTTGGACGAAAAAATTCCTGAGCCGGTCCGCGACGTTGACAAGCCTTACCTTATGCCTATCGAAGACATCTTTTCTATCGAAGGACGAGGAACAGTAGTGACCGGAAGGATCGAAAGAGGAATCGTCAATATCAATGAAGAGGTGGAAATTGTCGGTCTTCGCCCTACTGCTAAGACTACGGTGACCGGAATCGAAATGTTTAATAAGACTTTGGATAGGGGCCAGGCTGGAGACAACGCCGGAGTGCTCCTTCGAGGAACCAAAAAAGAAGACGTGGAACGAGGACAAGTTTTGGCCAAGCCCGGTTCTATCACTCCTCACACTGAATTTGAAGCGGAAGTTTATATTCTCACCAAAGAAGAAGGTGGACGACACACTCCGTTTTTCAAGGGATATAAGCCTCAATTTTATGTCCGAACGACCGATGTGACCGGAGAAGTGATGCTTCCGGAAGGGACAGAAATGGTGATGCCCGGAGACACTGTGAACTTCAAAGTTGTTCTGGGTGCTCCAGTGGCTATGGAAGAAGGAATGAGATTTGCCATTCGTGAAGGCGGAAAGACTGTCGGAGCCGGAGTAGTGACCAAGATTTTAAAGTAAGTTTATTCTTCAAGCTCCCGCTTAACGCGGGGGCTTTATAGAATAAAATTATTTATTCTAAGTAATTGAGATAGCTATAAGTTTACCCAACTTAAAAATTAGATGGTTAAAAGAGACGAAGAAGCAAAACCAAGAATCAGGATAAAAATCAAGGCTTATGATCATAAGATCATTGATCAATCGGCGCGTCAGATAGTGGAAACAGCTGAACGTACTGGTGCCAACATTACCGGCCCGGTGCCTTTGCCGACCGAAATCAGAAAGGTGACGGTCAACAAATCCACTTTTGTCCACAAAGATTCCCGGGAACAATACGAAATGCGGATCCACAAAAGACTTATAGATATCTGGAGTCCTACTCCCAAAACGATCGACAGCCTGACCAATCTTGACCTGCCGGCCGGAGTAGATGTGGAAATAAAAATGTAGCAAGCCGATGCGAATCAACGAATGCATGCGAATCTACGAATAGTCGATTCCCATTCGTGAATTCGAATCGGTTATCTAGTTAAAGTCCACCAAGGAGGTGGATACTCAACTAGCCTTAAGAGACTCGACGTGAGTTTGGCTGGTGCAGCCATTTTTTATTTTTGTAAAAATCATGAAATTCATACTCGGCAAAAAATTAGGGATGACGACGATATTTGTGGAAAATGGAGCGCAGAACGTGACTTTAGTTGAATGTTTGCCGAACACCGTTACTAGTCTTCGCACTCCGGAAAAAGATGGCTATAGCGCGGTGGTTCTGGAAATCGACAAGACTAAGAATAAAAAATTCCAGACCGAATTCAGAGTAGAAGAAATAAATCTGGAAAAAGATGCCAAGGTAGGAATTTCCATCTTTGAAGTAGGCGATATGGTGAAAGTGAGCGGAACGACCAAAGCCAAAGGTTTTCAGGGAGTAGTAAAAAGACACGGCTTCAAGGGTTCTCCGGCTTCTCACGGACACAAACACGATCTTCGCGCCCCCGGTTCTATCGGGGCCGGATATCCTGAACACGTCATCAAGGGCAAAAGAATGGCCGGAAGAATGGGCGGCGTGAGATCTACCAGCAAGAACATCAAGATAGTTTATATAGATAAAGAAAAGAATATTTTGGGAATAAAAGGCCCGGTGCCTGGCATTCCTGGAGGAATTGTGGAAATTAAGACAGCAAAATAATATGGCAAGCGTCAAGGTTTATAATTTAGAAGGTAAGGAGATGGAGAAACTGGAACTGGCCGATGGCGTGTTTGCTGTTCCCCGAAATGACGATCTGATTCATCAGGTAGCGGTGACGATTGCCGGAAACCAAAGGATCGCTTTGGCCCACACCAAAAACCGGGGAGAACGGGCAGGCTCCGGCAAAAAACCATGGAAACAGAAAGGAACCGGACGAGCGAGAGTCGGATCAGTCCGCACTCCGTTATGGAAAAAAGGCGGCGTGGCTTTCGGACCAAGATCAGAACGGAATTTCAAACATAAAATCAATGACAAGATGAATGCCAAGGCTATCACGATGGTGCTTAGCGGAAAACTAAAAGACAGCGAACTGGTTGTGATAGATAAACTGGAACTCAAGGAAAAGAAAACCAAGAAGATGGCTGAATCTCTCAATAATCTGAAGATAAAAGGAAGGATGCTTATCGCTTTTTCGGACGGAGAAAAAGGATTGAGAATCGTCAGCCGGAACATAAACAAGGTAGAAAATATTTTAGCGGCGCAACTCAATGTTTGGGATATGCTGAATAATAAATATTTAGTGATGTCGAAAGAATCGGTAAAGATGCTGGAAGATAAGTATGGAAAAAGTAAGAAGGCAAAATAAGTTTATAGGAAAGCACATATGGCTAAAGATACGAATAAAACTGAAAATATCGCCTACAAAGTCCTGATTGAGCCTTGGATCACTGAGGAAGCTACCAGAATTGCCGAGCTCAATAAGTATACTTTCAAGGTGGATCCCAGAGCGACCAAAGACCAGGTGAGACGAGCGGTGGAAGGAGTTTATGGCATCAAAGTGGAATCGGTCAATACTATAAAAATTCCCAGAAAAAAAAGAATGCGCGGAGCGAAAGTAGGTTGGAAATCAGGTTATAAAAAAGCGATAGTGACAGTGAAAGAGGGAGATAAAATTGATCTATTCGAAAGCAAATAATTATGGCAATTAAAGTATACAAAAGAAATACGGCCGGAAGACGCAATATGTCTGTGGTAAAATCGGACATCGTTACGGACAAAGCTCCTGAGAAATCACTCCTGGCCAAAAATAACAGCAAGGCCGGAAGATCGGGCGGCACTATTTCTGTGCGCCATCAGGGTGGCGGAAACAAGCAAAGATACCGGCTGGTGGATTTTAAACAGGACAAATTCGGCATTCCCGGGAAAATTGCGGCTATCGAAAAAGATCCTAACCGCAGCGGATTTATCGCTTTGGTATTTTATAAAGATGGAGAAAAGAGATATATCCTGGCTTCAGAAGGAATGAAATCAGGGCAAGAAATCATCACGGCTGAGAATGCACCGGTGAAACCGGGCAATCGTGCCAAAGTGAAAAATATTCCCGTCGGAACAATCGTTTCCAACGTAGAACTTTTCCCCGGCCGCGGCGGCCAGGTGGTGAGAAGCGCGGGAAGCGGAGCGACGCTCACAGCGGTGGACGCCAAATCAGCTCAGATCAAGTTGGCTTCCGGCGAGATCAGGCTTATCAGCAGCGAATGTTATGCTACTATCGGACAAGTGAGTAATTTTGAACACGGTTCTATAAATATCGGTAAAGCAGGAAGACATAGACATATGGGCGTGCGCCCGGCAGTGCGCGGCAGCGCGATGAATCCGGTTGATCATCCGCACGGTGGCGGTGAGGGCCGCCAGGGAATCGGGCTCAAACATCCGAAGACTCCGTGGGGAAAACCGGCGCTTGGCAAAAAAACCAGAAAGAAGAAAAGATATAGCAATAAGTTTATAATTAAGAGAAGACAGAAGAGAAAATAATCATATGACACGAAGTTTGAAAAAAGGGCCTTATATAGACGAGCGGCTCATCAAAAAAGTCAAAGACAAAAAGCCTGGCGATAGGACTCCTATCAAGACCTGGGCCAGAGCGGCAGTCATTTCTCCTGAGATGATCGGCCATACATTTGGTGTGCACAACGGCAAGCTTTTTATTCCGGTTTTCGTGTCGGAAGAGATGGTGGGCCATAGGTTGGGAGAATTTTCCCTGACCAGAAAATTCGTGAGACACGGTGGAAAGATGCAGAAAGAGATCGAGATTGCGGCCAAGCAAAAAGAACTCGAAGCTTCGAAAGCCGCTAAGCCTGAAGGAAAGAAATAAGAGATATAATAAGAAATCATGAAAGTTACAGCATCACTCAACAATTTAAGAATAGCTCCCCGAAAGACCAAGATGATAGCGGATCTGATACGGGGATTGGATACCCGAGAAGCCTTGGATCAGTTGGCAATGACGATCAGAAAACCGGGCCTTCCATTCCAGAAGCTTCTTGACAGTGCTATTGCCAATGCGGAAAACAATTTCGGCCTGGATAAGGATAATCTTTATATCACAGATGTTCTGGTGGGTGCCGGTCCGTCGCTGAAACGTTGGATGCCTCGGGCTTACGGACGAGCCGGAAAGATCCTCAAAAGAACTTCCAAGATTACCATAGTGCTGGATGAAAAGATCGAAGGCAAAGGAAGAAAATCCAAAGAACAGATGGCCAAAGAGCGGGAGCAAAAGTTGAAAGAAAAGAGAAAACAGGAAAAAGAGGTAAGAGAATCACAGGATAAGAAAGAAGAAGATGTAAAAAGCAAAAAAGTTCCGGAGATCGACAGAGAATCAGACAAGACCAAACAAGAAGGCAAAGGAAAGAGCTGGGGCAGCAGAATTTTCAGAAGAAAGTCAATGTAATAAGCGCGATACGAATCTACGAATGCATGCGAATCTACGAATAGTCGATTCCCATTCGTGAATTCGAATTAATTCGTAGATTCGAATCGGTAAAAAATATGGGTCATAAGGTAAATCCAGTCGGATTCCGTTTAGGGATAACCCAAACTTGGAAATCCAAATGGTTCGGAAAAAAAGAATACGCAGAGAATTTGAGGCAGGATATTGAAATCCGAAACTTAATTATGCTTCGGTGGAGAACCGCTTCCATCGCTGACGTGGAAGTCGAAAGATCTGCCAATGTCGTAAAAATTATCATTAAAACTGCCCGTCCAGGCGTGCTTATCGGGCGCGGCGGCAGCGGAATTGAAGATATTAAGAATTTTATCCAGACAAAATTTTTCAAAAGCAACAAGAAACAGAATTTGAAGATAGAAGTGCAGGAAGTGAAGAATTTTGAAGAAAGCGCTCAGATAGTGGCTCAGAACATCGCTGACCAGATGGAAAAAAGAATGCCTTTCCGCCGAGCGATGAAAGCGATGATGGAGCAAGTGATCAAGAATAATATCATAAAGGGTGTGAAGATAGAGCTGTCCGGACGATTGGGCGGAGCGGAGATGTCCCGAAGAGAGTGGGGATCAAAAGGAACCTTGCCTCTCCACACAATGCGCGCCAATATCGATTTTGCCCGAGCGACTGCTTATACCACTTACGGAACGATCGGCGTGAAAGTATGGTTGTATAAAGGAGAAGTGTTTGATAAGAAATAAGACTAGTTTTGATACAAAGTTATGTTGATGCCTAAAAAAGTAAAACATAGGAAGATCCAAAGAGGCGGTGCCATCCGTGGCAATGCTAACCGTGGCAATGCTGTCAGTTTTGGCAGCTATGGCCTGAAAGCTTTGGAGCCGGGCCTGGTCAGTGCTAGACAGATCGAAGCGGCCAGACGTGCTATGACCAGATACGTGCAGCGAGGCGGCAAGATTTGGATCAGAATTTTTCCTGACAAACCGATGACCAAGAAAGGGGATGAGACACCGATGGGAAAAGGCAAAGGCAGCGTGGACCATTTCGTGGCGGTAGTGAAACCGGGAAGAATTTTGTTCGAGATGGACGGAGTGAAAAAAGAAATGTCCAAAGAAGCTATGAGACTCGCCAGCCACAAACTGGGAATAAGGACCAAGTTTATCAGTAAAGACGCCGAATAATATAATAATAGAAGAAAATGGCCAAGATCAAAGAATTACGGGAAAAAAGCATAGAGGAGCTCAAGAAGCTTTTGACAGAAAAAAGAGAATCTGTCAGGAAGCTTAGATTTGACATCTCTACCAAGCAAGTCAAGAATAACAGGCAACTGAGAAACGACAAAAAAGATATTGCCAAAATATTAACCCTAATCAAGGAGCATAAATAATAATATGAGCGAGATTCAAGAAAAAAATAAGATTACAGCCAGGAAGAAAGGAACGGTAGTGAGCGATAAGATGGCCAAGTCTATCATCGTGGCCGTGACAGAATTCAAGACCCATTCCAAATATAAGAAAAAATATAAGTCTACCAAAAGATATAAGGTCCATGACGAAGAGAATAAATATAAAGTCGGTGATGCCGTGGAAATTGTCCCTTGCCGGCCGATCAGTAAAGATAAGGCGTATAAAGTAGTCTAACCGCGATACGAATCTACGAATGCATGCGAATCTACGAATAACCGATTCCCATTCGTGAATTCGAATAATTCGTAGATTCGAATCGGTGTAAAAATATGATTCAAGCAGAAAGCAAATTAAAAGTGGCTGACAACAGCGGTGCCAAGGTCATCGAATGTTTCAAGGTGCTCGGCGGGACGAGAAGGCGTTTTGCGGGGCTGGGAGATATTATCGTCGCTTCGGTAAAATCATCAGAACCGCGCGGAGCAGTCAAGAAGGGCAACGTGGTGAAGGCGGTGATCGTGAGGCAGAGAAAAGAAACCAGAAGAAAAGACGGGTCATACATCCGTTTTGATGAGAACGCGGCAGTGATACTCGATGGAAAAGATCCCAAGGGAACCAGAATTTTCGGGCCGATCGCCAGAGAACTGAGAGACAAGGGGTTTAGTAAAATAATTTCATTAGCACCGGAAGTATTGTAATTAGGTATAAAGTTATGAAGATCAAAAAAGGTGATTTAGTAAAAATGATAACTGGCAAAGACCGGGGAAAGACGGGGAAAGTTTTGCGTGTGTTTCCCCAAGAGAAAAAAATCACCGTGGAAAATTTGAATGTCGTGAAAAAACATAACCGTCCCAGAAAAGAAGGAGAAAAAGGACAGCGAGTGGAAATTCCCAGGGCGGTAACAGTTTCCAACGCGCTTCTGGTCTGTCCGAAATGTGGAAAAGCGACGAGAATCGGATATCGGGTGTCGGGAGATATGAAACACCGATTTTGTAAGAAATGTGAATCGGAAATTTAATTGAGATAGAGCTATGAATATGACTATTCAGGAAAAATATAATAAGGAAGTTGTTCCCGAGATGAGAAAGAAATTCGGCCTCGCCAATGATCTTCAGGTACCCAAGATTACCAAGGTGGTAGTCAATGCCGGCGTGGGAAAATTTTTGAAAGACAATAACGCGATGGAAGAAGTCAGCCAATCATTGACGGTCATTACCGGCCAAAAATCAATGGTTGTCAAAGCTAAAAAATCTGTCGCCGGATTCAAGATCAGAGAAGGCCAGGAAATTGGCGTCAGGGTAACTCTTCGCGGACGACGGATGTGGGATTTTCTGGAGAGATTCGTGAGCACCGCTCTGCCGCGGGTGAGAGATTTTCACGGGATCAAGGAATCATCGGTGGACGGTGGCGGCAATCTGAACGTCGGCATAAAGGAACAATTGATATGGCCGGAAATTGCGCCGGAACGGGTGAAAAATACTTTCAGTTTTCAGGTTAATGTAACCACCACCGCTAAGAATAAAGAAGAAGGAACGGCCCTGTTCAAACTGATGGGATTTCCTATAGAAATAGAAAATAAAGAAAAATAATCATAATCAGCTAATTAGAGTTTAATTTATATGGCTAAGAAATCGGTTGAAGCTAGAGCAAGAAAGAAACCTAAGTTTTCCAGTCGGATCGTGCGGCGCTGTTGGCGCTGCGGCAGAAAACACGGGTATCTTCGCCGTTTTGATATTTGTCGGATCTGTTTTCGGGAGTTAGCCAGCACCGGTCAGATCCCGGGAGTGAAGAAATCCAGCTGGTAAAATATAATCACGAATCGAGCACGAATTAATTCTCGAATAATCGCGAATAATAGGATGAATAATTAGAAATAATTAGAGAATAAATTAGAGTAATATTAGAGATAAAAATACTATGACAGACACTATAGCACAAATGCTGACAAAAATTAGGAACGCTCAGATGGCTGGGCATAAAGAAGTGTGGATAAATGCTTCTAAGTTAAAGTTGGCTATAGCGAAGATCCTGGAGAAAGAAGGATTTGTGGAATCTGTGGCAAAAGAAGCCGGAGATCATTTTGATAAGATCAAGATCGGTTTGAAATATTATCCTGTTTCCGGCACCAAACGCCTGCCGGCCATCAAGGGAATCAGGAGAGTAAGCACGGAAGGCCAGAGAATTTATTTAAAAAGCAAAGATATCCGCAAGGTAAAAAATAATTACGGCATAGCTGTTGTTTCCACCTCCAAAGGAGTGATGACCGGCGCAGAATCACGGAAGATGGGACTGGGGGGAGAATATATTTGTGAAGTCTGGTAAGTTTTAAGAATAAGGATTATGTCGAAGATCGGAAAAAAATCTATAGCCATTCCGGAAGGAGTAGAAGTGAAGATCGAAGGAAATCTTCTGGAAGCCAAAGGTCCGAAAGGAACACTGGCTTTGTCTATCCATCCGAAAGCCAAAGCGGTGATAGGAGAAAAAGAAATCATAGTCAGTAAGGCTAACGAAAATGACAAGACCAGAGAATCTGGCGCTGTCTGGGGACTCACCCGATCTTTGATCAATAATATAATTATCGGAGTGAAAGACGGCTATCAGAAGAAACTGGAACTTCAGGGCGTGGGCTATCGTATGAGCGTTCAGGAAAAGAAAGTGGTAATGGCTCTGGGTTTTTCCCATCCAGTGGAGAGGGAAGTGCCGGAAGATCTGGAAGCGAAGATAGAAGAAAACAATATTCTGACTATTTCCGGAATTGATAAGCAGAAAGTCGGCCAGTTTGCCGCCGAGATCCGATCGCTTCGAGAAGTAGAACCATATAAAGGCAAAGGGTTTAGATATCAAGGAGAGAAAGTGAGAAGAAAAGCGGGCAAGAAAGCCGGCACAGCTAAATAGAAATATCAGATAATTTTATGAGTATAAATAAGAATAAATCAAGACTGCACAGAAAAAGAAGGATACGGGCTAAAGTCTCTGGCACTGCCGAAAGACCGAGGCTTGCTGTTTTCCGAAGCCTTACTAAAATTGAAGCTCAGATCATCGATGATGTGAAAGGATCGACTTTGATCGAGAGCGACAGCAAAAAATTAAAAACTAAAAACGATATCAAGGGCGCTCAAGCAGTCGGAAAAGACGTGGCCAAGAAATGTCTGGCGAAAAAGATAACAGAAGTGATTTTTGACAGAGGCGGATATAAATATCACGGAAAGATAAAAGCGTTAGCCGACGGAGCGAGAGAGGGCGGTTTAAAATTTTAAACGCGATACGAATCTACGAATGCATGCGAATCTACGAATAGTCGATTCCCATTCGTGAATTCGAATAATTCGTAGATTCGAATCGGTAAAAAATATATGGCAAGAGACAATAAAAGATTTAAGGGCAAAAGGGAAAAACCGGAATATGACCAGAAGCTTTTGGATTTGGCGAGAGTAACCCGTGTGGTCAAAGGCGGAAGACGTTTCAGATTCCGAGCAACTCTTGTCATCGGTAATCGAAAAGGCAAAGTCGGCGTGGGAGTAGGCAAAGGCAGCGACGTTTCCGACGCGATCAGGAAAGCATATGAGGCGGCCAAAAAAAGCCTGGTTGTTGTACCGATCAAAAAAAATACCATTCCTCACGATATATTTTATAAAAAAGGCAGCGCCCGGATAATTTTGAAGCCGGCGCCGGAAGGAAGAGGAATCGTGGCCGGAGGAGCAGTGCGAGCGGTGGTGGAATTTTCCGGCATCAAAGATATCGTGTCCAAATCTCTGGGCAGTTCCAATAAGATCAACGTTGCCCGGGCGACCGTCGAAGCTTTGGCTGAGCTGAATTATTCAAGAACCAGGGCAGTAAGAATGGGAGTTGAAGAAAAAATATAAATTTAAATTATGCAATTACACAATCTAAAACTGAAGAACAAGCGAAAAAAGAAGAAAATCATCGGCCGTGGCGGAAAAAAAGGAACGTATTGCGGAAAAGGGATGAAAGGACAAAAGGCGCGAAGCGGAGCTCACGTCAATCCTTTGTTTGAAGGTGGTCGTTCCACTCTTATCGATCATATGAAAAAGAAAAGAGGTTTTAAATCACTGAAAGCGAAAAAAGCGATCGTGAAACTGGCGGCGCTCGACAAAAAATTTAAAGACGGAGACGAAGTGAACGCGAAGTCTTTGATTTCCCTCGGATTAGTTGATAAGATGGAAGCACTGGGAGGCATCAAGATCTTGGGCGGAGGAGAGATTAAAAAGAAATTTCATATCAGCAAAGATATACTTTTGAGTAGTTCTTCCCTCAGGGCCATAGAAAAAGCCGGCGGGAAAATTACCAAAGAACAGGGAATAGTGAACAAAGAGCAGTAAAAAGAAAAATTATATTTTCTTCCGCTGTTCGCTGATCATTGATCACCGTTCACTGAACTTATGCGAGAAAAACTTACTCAAATCTTCAAAATACCTGAGCTTAGGAATAAAATATTTTTTATCCTGGCTCTTTTGATCGTTTTCAGATTGGTGGCCAATGTTCCGGTGCCTGGGATAGATCAGGAAAGACTGAAGATGTTTTTTTCGAGCAACCAGTTGTTTGGTCTTTTGAATTTGTTTTCCGGTCGCGGTCTTTCCAGCATCTCGATCGTTATGTTAGGTGTCGGTCCATACATCACTTCTTCCATCATTATGCAGCTGCTCACGATGATCGTGCCGAGACTGGAGCAGATCTACAAAGAAGAAGGGGAAGCCGGCCGGCAAAAATTCAACCAGTGGACGAGATGGATCACCGTGCCTCTGGCCGCCCTGCAGTCTTTCGGAATGATCGCTATTTTCAAATCCCAAGGGATTGTCGGAGCATTGAGCGCGCCTGATCTTGCCACTATCATAATTGTCGCGGTAGCCGGAACGATATTTTTGATGTGGCTCGGAGAACTGATCACGGAAAAAGGCATCGGCAACGGAGTGTCGCTCATCATTTTCGCTGGAATCGTTTCCGGTATTCCTTCCGCTGTGGCGCGGGTTTTTTCTACGGCCGATTCTTCAAAATTTTTCTCTTATATATTTTTGGGAGCGTTAGTCATTGCGGCGGTCGGGGCAGTAGTTTTTGTTACTGAAGGCCAGAGAAATATTCCGGTAGCTTACGCCAAAAGAATCCGGGGCAACAAGATGTTTGGTGGGACATCCACTCATCTGCCGCTGCGTATCAACCAGGCTGGAGTCATTCCCATCATCTTTGCCTTGTCTATTATGCTTTTTCCCGGAATGATTGCCAGCTTTTTGGCCAAGAGTTCCCATGTGGTGGTTGCTAATATTGCTACCAAAGTAGCGGCCATCCTGGCGCCGACCAGCTGGTTCTATTGGGCGCTTTATTTTATCCTCGTTGTCGCTTTTACTTATTTCTATACTGCCGTAGTTTTTGATCCCAACAAGATCGCCGAAAATCTCCAGAAAAACGGCGGCTATGTGCCGGGCATCCGTCCGGGAAAAAACACGGCTGAATATCTTTATAAAATTATGAACCGGGTGACGCTTTCCGGCGCCATATTTTTGGGGCTCATCGCCATTCTCCCTTTCGTTGTCCAAAGCTTCACCAGCATCGGTTCTGTTTCTATCGGAGGCACAGGACTGCTCATCGTGGTTTCTGTCGTTATCGAGACGATGAAACAGATTGAAGGACAGTTGGTCATGAGGGACTATGAGGGATTTTAAGGACTCGTTACACTCGAATTTTCAATTTTCAATTTCTAATTTCTAAACAATTTCTAATTTATCAATGACTAAATTTTAAAACTGAAGAATTGAATCATTGAAAATTGTTTGAAAATTGAAAATTATCTTTATGAATTTAGTCATCCTCGGTCCTCAGGGCTCTGGCAAGGGCACGCAGGCGGAAAAATTGGCTGAGAAATTTGGTCTTGAGCACATCGATATGGGCAAGTTTTTGCGTGGAGTAGCTAGGATGGATACGCCTTTGGGACGGGAAGTTTACGAGATTCAGAACGTGACCAAAACTTTGGTGCCTTCCAGGATTTTGGAAGAAGTTTTTACCATAAAATTGAATTCCATCCCGCGCGAACAGGGGATCGTTTTTGACGGCTTTCCCAGAAACCAGGACCAGGCCGAATATTTTGAAAAGGCGATGCGAGAATTCGGAAGGAAGATGGACAAGGTCATTATGATAAAACTGTCTCCCGAAGGATCAGTGAAAAGGATTTCCAAAAGGTGGGTATGCGAGAAATGCAAAAGCGTCTATATTATGGGTAAAGACATAAAAAGCAGCGAGGAGCCTTGCTGTTGCGGAGGGAAAATAATCCAGCGTGCCGACGATACTCCCGAGGGAATCAGAAAAAGACTGCAGGTTTACGAAAAAGAAACTTTGCCTCTAGTCGAATATTATAAAAAGAAAGGCACGTTGACTGAAATTAACGGCGACCAGTCGATCGAAGAAGTTTTTTGGGAAATTTTGGGAAAAATAAAGGACTTAGAATAATGGCTATTATCATAAAAACTGAAGAGGAGATAAAAAAAATGCGTGAAGGCGGACGGATCCTCGCTGGAATTGTAGATGAGATAGAAAAAATAGTGCGTCCCGGGCAGAATACGCATGAAATTGATGAGCTGGCGAGAAGGCTCATTTTTGATATTGGCGGTATTCCTGTTTTTGAAGGCTATGGGTCGAAAGACAATCCTTTTCCCGGAGCGGTTTGCGCTTCGGTCAATGACGAAATTGTGCACGGCATTCCGCGGCGGGATAGGATTTTAAAAGAAGGTGATATTTTGAAAATCGATATCGGGATGAAATATAAAGATTTTGTTACTGATATGGCTCGGACATTTGTGGCGGGGAAAGTCAGCCCCGAGGCCTGGAAACTGATGAAAGCGACAAAGGAAAGCCTGGACGAGGGCATATCAAAAATAAAGGCCGGAGCGAAATTGTCTGAGTATTCCCAGGCAGTGGAAAGTTATATCAGGAGCCGCGGTTTTTCAGCGGTCCGGGAACTGGTGGGCCATGGCGTCGGACATCACCTTCACGAAGATCCGCAGATTCCCAATTATAAATCAAATATGAAAGACGTAGTTTTGAAAGTGGGAATGACATTGGCGCTGGAGCCAATGATCAACGAAGGAACGCACCGAATAAAATTAATGAATGACGGCTGGACGTACGTAACAGAGGATGGAAAATTATCAGCGCATTTTGAAGATACTGTGGTTGTTACAAAAAGCGGGTGTGAAATTTTGACGAGGAAATAATGTTTTTTGGAATAAAAAAAAGCGAGTTTCCACGATGTTACGTGTGAAAACTCGCCGGGTGTGTGACAGATTTGTCAGACATCTGTATCTGTTGTGAAAATGCGTTCGGAGAGCCATGCTGTAGCTGCATAAAGTACAGTTACAGCAAGATACCAGAAGGGAGCGTTTGCATTTACATCTCCCAAAGTGTGATATGACCATTGGAGACAAGCAAACCCCGAGAAGTTATAAACGGCTCCGCCAACCAACAATAAAAATAATGCTTTTTGTAATACTTTTCGCAACATTTTGTTCTCCTTAAAAAGGAAAAAGTCGAATGAATCTAGCTATAGGGCCTGAAATGAGTACCCCAACAGCAAAAATTAAAATCATCTTTATTGGATTGTCTCCAACCCATTCAAAAATTTCCATTTAACCCCCCCCTAGGTTGTAAGGAACATTCACCTCAATCCCTCCTGCCATACTGATTTGTTATTATACTACATTTTAACCAAAAAATCAATACCTATGTCAAATGACCCTCGAATAAGCCATTATCTAGGCATAGATTATGGCCAGGCGAAAATCGGCCTCTCTATTGCCGACAGCGAGACAAAGATGGCTTTTGGTTATGGTACTTTAGAAAATAATAAAGAATTATTTGAAAAACTGGCGGAAATTGTTCAAAAAGAAGAGATAGGAAAAGTAGTAATCGGTATGCCGATGCTTCGGAATCGGGAAGATCAGGGGAATGAGAAAATCTATAAGGGATTCGGGGAAGAACTTCAAAATATTTTTCCGGAAATAGAAATTATTTTTGCCGACGAAATGTTTTCTACCAAAATCGCTCAGGATAATCTCAAAGAAAAGGGGATGAAGAATGTCAAAGAGTTTGACCACCAGGAAGCGGCGAGGATTATTTTGCAAGGATGGCTGGACCAAGTCATTTAATCATACAATCAAGTAATCATATAAACACTTGTTCATAATCTCTTGTTACTCTGTGATTAAATGATTTTATGATTATATTGTTTTGTGGTACAATTAAAAGGCAATAACCATTAATATTATAGAAACAAAATGGAAGAGAAGCCATACCTTTCGGTGATTATTCCTGCCTATAATGAGGGAGGAAGAAAAGGAGAAGAGCTCGCGAAAAATATTAAGGAGATCGGGGAATATTTAGGAAAGAAAAATATATCTTATGAAGTGGTGGCGGTTAGTGACGGATCTAAGGATAACACAGTTGACGAACTGAATAAACTGGCACAATTTGTTACTAAGCTGGAAATAATTGACAGAAAAGAAAATAAAGGCAAATGGTATTCGGTGCGAGAAGGCTATTTGAAGGCTAGAGGGAAATACCGCTTGTTGACAGATGCTGATGGCGCCACTTCCATCACTAATATGGAAGGATTTTGGCCGCATATGGAAAAAGGGGAAGATATCATCATTGGATCGCGTGATTTGTCAGAATCGAAAATTGCCAAGCATCAGCCGAAATGGAAAGAGGTTTTGGGCGATTTGGGAAATTTTGCTATCCAGTTTATGCTAGGACTACGAGGAGTGAAAGATACGCAATGCGGCTTCAAAGTGCTTTCAGAAAAAGCTACCAATGATATCATAACCCGGATGATGGTGGACAGATGGGGCGGAGATTTTGAAATGCTAGCTTTAGCCAAAAAGATGAAATATAAATTCATCGAAGTTCCAGTGGTCTGGATTGACGCGGGACAAAGTCTGGTGGGAGCCGGCGGATACGGATATATCAATACTCTCAAAGAATTATTCCAGGTGAAGTGGAGGATGATGACGGGAAAATACAATTTAAAAAAAGATCAATAGGACTCATAAGACCTATAAAAAATGGAGGAGGACAAAAAACAAAAAACAAAAAATTCAGAGCTCAGACAAGATATTGTGACCGGAGATTGGGTGGTGATTGCCACAGCCAGAGCCAAGCGCCCGAAAGAATTTGCCGAACATCGCCGGGAAGCGGTGCTGGAGGATCCGAATAAAAAATGTTTCTTTTGCTATCCGGAAGAGACCGGACAGGAGAAAGATGTTTTGATGTACCAAAATGCCGAAGGGGATTGGAGTTTGCGCGTTATCCCCAATAAATACCCGGCTTTTTCCCGGCCGACCGGCGGAATACTGGCTCACCGCGAAGAAGGCCCGTATTTCCTGATGGACAGCATCGGCTATCACGAGCTGATAATAACCAGAGACCATTCCAGACAATTGGCCCAACTGGACAAATACCAGGTAGCGGAAGTGGTTGATGCCTATCAGGAAAGATACATCGATCTGATGAACAAAAAGAGCGTCAACCTCATTGAGATTTTTCACAATCACGGCAAAGAAGCGGGCGCGTCCATCGCCCATCCGCATTCGCAATTGGTGGCCATCCCGGTCGTTTCTCCCTACATCCAGGGCGAACTGGACGGGGCGGAAAATTATCACCGGATGAACAAGCATTGCGTCTATTGCGCGATGGCGGAATGGGAATTGGAACATAAAAAAAGATTAGTTTTCGAGAATGATTCGTTCATAGTTTTTTGTCCGTTTGCTTCGCGCGCCGCTTTCGAGATGTGGGTGATGCCTAAAAAGCATAAGCCGTATTTTGAAAGGACTTCCGTGGAAGACAAAATGAAAGCCGGAGAAGCCTTGCACGCGGCTCTTTCCAAACTTTATAACGGCCTCAATGATCCGCCGTATAATTTCTATCTGCACACCTCGCCTTGCGACGGGAAAGATTACCCGCATTATCATTGGCATATCGAAATTTTGCCGCGGACATCGGACTGGGCGGGGCTGGAATATTCTACCGGCATAGAAATATCGACGATCGAACCGGAAGTGGCAGCTGAATTTTTAAGAGAGAATTGATGCGATTATTGTAGCTATCCTTTACTAAAATTATTATGCACGAATTTATCATCGGGATATTCTCCGGTTTTCCGAAAGAATTAGCCACCTTTTTAATAGCAGCGATACCGGTGACGGAGTTGAGAGCGGCTTTGCCTCTGGCTTATAAAGTTTATGGTCTCTCCGCTTTCTGGTCCTGGTTCTATTCGGTGGCAGGAACTTTTTTTGCGATGGTGCTGATCGTCCTGCTTCTTGATCCGATCGCTACGCTACTCTCAAAATACATCGGATTTTTCAAGAAATTTTTTGACTGGCTGTTTGAACACACCAGAAAAAGAGCGGGCGCCAAAATGGAAAAATATGGCGAATGGGCCATTTTTATTCTGGCGGCTATTCCTATTCCGTTTTTGGGCGGAATGACCGGGGCTTTGGCTGCTTTCGTTTTTGGTGTAAAATTAAGAAAATCACTGCCGCTCCTGCTTTTTGGGACGATGCTGTCAGGACTGATTGTTTTGGGTTTAACGATATATATATAAAAAATGGATAAACTAGTCGTAGGGAATTTAAAGATGAATTTGCTATCGCCCGTAGAGCGGGAGAGATATTTAAATTCGTTCAAAAAAGAAATAGGCAGTAAAAAATTCAGAAAGACGGAAATCGTGCTTTGTCCGCCGGCTATCCATTTGGAAAATTTCAGAAAAAATTTGGGTAAAAAAGTGAAAACGGGAGCCCAGAATATGTTTTGGAAAAGAGAGGGATCTTTTACCGGGGAAATTTCGCCGGCTATGATCAAGAATTTCGGTTGTGACTATGTGATAGTAGGGCACAGTGAAAGGCGGAAATATTTTTGTGAGACCAATGAAGAGATAAATCTCAAAGTCCAGGAAGCTCTGAAAATCGGGCTTAAGCCCATCATTTGCGTGGGAGAAAGCCAGATTGACAGAAGCACCCGCCAAACGCTCAGTGTCATAACGAAACAAGTGAGGGAGACATTGAAGGATATAAGCAGGACGAAGGCGGAAAATATCGTCATCGCTTATGAACCGGTATGGGCTGTCGGAACTGATGTTGTCCCCACGACCCACGAAATTATGGAAGCGAAACTTCTCATCAGAAAAATTCTGGTGGGAATGTTTGATAAAAAATATGCCAGTCTGGTAAAAATTCTCTACGGCGGATCGGTGAGTTCCAAAACGGTCCGGGAAGTTTGCCTGGAGTCGGGGACGGATGGGGTTTTGGTCGGACGAGAGAGTTTGATGCCGTATGAGTTTATTAAAATTGCGGAAATAATAAACGATTAAAAATTATATCAAATTTATGGTTACTTCTGTCAAAGAAATATTGCAAAAAGCCAAAGAGGGAAAATATGCCGTCGGAGCTTTCAATACGATCAATTTGGAAACGACGATGGCCATCATTGAAGCGGCGCAGGAAATGCACGCTCCGGTCATCGTTCAGATGACAGAAAAGACTATGGAATATGCCGGCGGGAGAATGATCTTTAATATGGTCAAAAATTATGGGGAATTTTATGCACCGGAAATTCCGGTGGGGATCCATCTGGATCACGGACATAGTTTTGAAACGATCCAGCGGGCGGTGGCTATCGGATTTACTTCCGTTATGTATGACGGTTCCAGAAAAAAATATGCGGATAATATGGAAATTACCAAAAAAGTAGTGGATTTTTGCAAAGATAAGGGCGTGGATGTCCAGGGGGAATTGGGAAGTGTGCCGTATCTTGGAGAAATGGATATGGGTGAGACCGAATGGGAAAAATATATGACTGATCCCGGACAGGCCAAAAAATTTATAGATCAGACAGGTATAGACGCGTTGGCGGTGGCTATCGGCAACGCTCATGGATTTTTCAAAGAAAGGGAAAAGCCGGATTTCGACAGGCTGGAAATGATCGACAAAAATTGCAATATTCCGCTTATTCTTCACGGAGCGTCCGACTGGGAAAACGGGAAAGTGGCTGAAGTGATACAGCGAGGAGTGACTTGTTTCAATGTGGACACGGCCATCAGAATTTCATTCATAAACAGCCTGATCAATTCCGTCCGAAATGAAGACAATAATTCTTTTGATGTCCGAAAGCTTTTAGGCCAGGCCAGGGAAGAAGTGAAGGACACAGTGAAGAAAAAGATAAAATTTTTCGGGTCCGACGGTAAGGTCTGACGGCCAACGAATTCACACGAATTTAAAACGGATTTTCACGAATAAAAAACCGAGGTGAGGCTTCGGTTTTTTCTTTTGACGTGGTATAATTTATGTATGGCAAAGGGAAATACGACGGAAAAAATACTTTTAGAGTTTGATCCGGAGACTAAAAATATTCTTCCGGCGCTCGAAAAAGTCAGTGCTGATTTCGGTTTCGTATCGGAAGCTGATGCGGAAAAAATTGCCGATTATTTCAGTCTTCCTCTGGCGCGGGTTTATGAGACGGCCAGTTTTTATGATACTATCAAGATCAAAAAACAGCCCAATATTGTCATCCAGGTCTGTTCTGGAGCTAATTGCGCTATGAACAGCTCTTTTGCGATCGCTGCGGAGATAGAAAATTATTTCCGGATCAAAGCCGGGGATGAATTTAATCTGAAAGTAAAGCTGGAAGTCATCAGTTGTTTGGAACGATGCGGAGAAGGGCCGATCGTGATTATTAACGGCAAAGTTTATACAAACGTTACGGATAGCGGCGTGCATAGGATTTTGGAAGAGTGGACATAGAATTTTATAATTTTTATTTTTTGAATTTTTAAATAAATATAAATTTTTAATTTTTTAAACCAGAGGAAAGAATGTTTTTAAAATTAAGACATTAAAAATTATTTAAAAATTAAAAATTACAAAATTAAAAATTGATGCCTAATAATACAAAAATCATCACTAAACACTGGGGAAAGATAAATCCTAACAAAATTCAGGATTATATTAATGTTGGCGGTTACGAAGCGCTCAAAAAATTTATCCGCGAGATGGAGCCGGAGGAGGCCATTGCGGAGATAGTCAAATCTAAACTTTGCGGCCGGGGCGGAGCGGGTTTTTCGATGGGCGACAAGATGGCTATGGTAGCAGAAAAAACGGGCGAGAAATATTTCATCTGCAATCTGGATGAATCAGAGCCTGGAACATACAAAGACCGGATGATCGTGGAAAATAATCCCCATATGCTTTTGGAAGGAATCATTATTTCTGCTCTTGCCATCGGAGCTAAACAGGCTTTCATATATATCAATGGCAGTTATGAAAAAGAAAAAGAAATATTGGGGCGGGCCGTAGAAGAGGCGCAAGATAAGGAATTTTTGGGATCGGGAATAATTGGTTCCTGCTATGATTTGGAGATAGAAATATATTCGGGCGCAGGCGCTTATATCTGCGGGGAAGAAACGGCCCTCATAAATTCCATCGAGGGCAGTCGCGGCGAACCAAAAATGCGGCCGCCTTATCCGACGGACGCCGGACTTTTCGGCCAACCGACCGATATCAATAATGCCGAAACCATTACTAACGTTCCCTGGATAATTACCAACGGCGGCGAAAAATACGCGGCGATCGGCGATCCAAATTCGCCCGGAACAAAATTATATATTTTAGGCGGAAGCGTCAATAATCCAGGAGTCTTTGAGGCTCCGATGGGACTGACCATCAGACAGGCGATAGAAGAATTAGGCGGAGGCGTGCCCCGCGGGAAAAAATTCTGGTTTGCTCAAATTGGCGGATCTTCCGGGAGATTGGCGGTGGAAAGTGAACTGGACAGTCCATTGACGTATGATCGAAATTCCAAAATCCCGCTGGGTTCCGGAGAAATTCTGGTGGTGGACAAGACTACCGACATCAAAGATCTATTGCTATCCTGGACCACTTTTTTCCGCCGGGAGTCCTGCGGCAAATGCGTGCCGTGCCGGGAAGGAACTTTCCGGCTGTGGGAAATAGCCAAAAGGCTGACTGACGGAACCATCACTGACCGGGATGAAAAAGCCATCGTAGAGATACTTTGGACTTTAAATAATACCACTTTTTGCCCGCTGGGCAAATTCGCAGCCACGGCGTTTGGTGATGTGGTGGAGAAACTGTAAAAAACTTTATTTTCTCAAAATTTAACTCGAGCTCTAAATTTTTTACAAAAGAAATGGAAATAGTAATAAATGAAAAAAAATACGAGGCGAGTGAAGGAGAAACTGTTCTCGATGTTTGCCGTCGGGAAAATATTCCCGTTCCTATGCTTTGCGCGCACGGAAAATTAAAACGTGAGGCTGTTTGCCGGTTGTGTTTGGTGGAAATTGGCGGGCGGCTGGTGACGTCTTGCACGACTAACGTGAATGAAGGATTGGAAGTGATAACCGAAAGCGAGAAAATTAAAAAAGCGCGCGAGATCAATATGGAACTGCTTTGGTCCGATCATGCCGGAAAATGCGTCAAATGCAAGAGAAATCGGCATTGCGAACTGCAAAGTTTGGCGGAAGAATATAAGATAGACAACTTCCATTTCGTGCCGAGAAAAGAAGATCTGACCAATGAGGAAGAGCTGGATTTATTAAAAGACAACCGTATCCGGGTAGTAGTCGACGATAAAAATCCGGCCATTTCCAGGACGACAGAATTTTGCGTGGAGTGCCGGAGGTGCATCAATATCTGTCCTACTCAGCAATACGGATTCAATAACCGGGCCGGCGATGTAGTAGTCGGAACACCTTATGAAAAAACATTGGATTGCATCTTTTGCGGCGCGTGCGTCAAGCATTGCCCGACGGCGGCGCTGACCGACAAGAATAATTTAGAAGAAATCCAGGCAGCGCTGGATGATATAAAAAAGATGGCTGTTGCTATCATCGATCCGGCGGTGATGGAAAGCGCGGGCAATGAATTTTCTTCCGTCAATTCTCAGGAAAAGTTGGCTGGAATTTTGAAAGAATTGGGATATGAGAAAATATTTGCTCTGGATTATGGACTGGAAAAATATGTCGAAAAGATCGCTGAAGAGTTGACCGATAAAAAAGATAAAAAAATATTATTCAACAGCCATTGCGCGGCGTTTGATCTCCAAGTCAAAAAATATTATCCGGAATTTTCCAAAAATTTGTCGAAGATTCCTGTTTCCGATGAACTGATGGCTGAACATCTGAAGACAGAATATGCCAAGCGGGAAAAAATCAATCCGGACGATATGATTATCTTTTCCATTTCTTCCTGTACGGCCAAAAAAGCTTTAAATTGGGGAAAAATTGACTATTATTTAACAGTGCGAGAATTGGGCCGGCTGGCACGAAAAAAAGCGATAGATATTGATAAAATTAAAGAAACCAAAATCGAAAAAATTGAAAATGAAGAAGCGAGAGATATCATAAAAAGCGGAGGACTTTTGGCGGAGATTAAAAAAAGAATTAAAAAAGAGGAATCGCTAAAAGTTATTTCAGCAAACACTGTGCCGGAAATTAAAAAATTGTTGGATGATATCAGGAAGAAAAAGGTGGATTATGATTTTGTGGAATGTATGGTTTGCCCGGGAGGATGCATAAATGGTGGCGGGCAATCGATAAATATTAAGGAATAGCGTCATGTGTTTGACTATCCCTAAAAAAGTAATAGAAATTAACGGCGATGAAATAATTGTCGAAACTCCCAACGGCAGTAGACAGACTGTGAAAACTATAGTAGAATTAAAAACCGGTGATTTTTGCTTAACACAGCAAAACGTGGTCGTGGAGAAAATTAGCCAAACCGAGGCCGAGGAGGTCTTAAAATTTTTTAGGGAGGAAAAGTTATGAAGGACGCATTATTCACCAATGAAGCGCAAAAAGTTCTTTTCAGAGTGCTAATCAGTTGTTGTCATCCGTTAGTCAGAATGACTGTGGGCCGTAAAAAACACGAGGAACGCTTGTTGGCTGTTGTGAAGCAGGGAAAAGATATTAATCTTTCGGAATATCTGAACCATTTTGAATTCAAGCCTGTGATGTATCGTAAGCTGCTCAAATCCGCCAGCAGGATAAAAAAGCGAGTAATCGATCCTGAAGTGGTCTTGTCTTATTTTGGCGGAAAACTTCATATCAGTAAAATCACGAGAGATATAGCCGGGCTAGAAAACGAGGGTTTGTCGGAGCAGATCCTAAAAGAATTCCTCCTTCTTCATCTGCTTATGTTTGTTGAAGTCCAAAGCGTACAGGCGGTGAACGGTCGATTGTCAGTGACGGGTATTTATGAAAATGATGGTAAGAAGGTTGTTATTAGTGATCTTGCGGTATTTAAGGCCGATGAAAGCAAAATAAAAGTTGGAGACCATGTTTTTTCTCATTTTGCGATGGTTGTTAAGCCTGAAGCGGATAAAAAACTTAGCTCTCGAATTCTTTTTGAACAGGCAAGAGATGAAGAATTTGCGGCTTTGCTTAGGGAAATGAATGGTAAAACCATAAACAGCCGTAATCTGTTTACGCTAACCTCAAAGGCCATGGACGAATATGGCTTTTGAATAGACAAGTTTTTAGATAAGCGGAGAAACAATATAATTTTGTCTCCGCTTATTTTTTTATTCAATTTATGATAATATTAAGATATGCCAAAGAAAATTATAAAATCAAAAAAGAAAACTTCAAAAAAAGCCGCTCCGAAGAAAATAAAATTAACTGAGGGTGGAGTAAAAGTTAAAATTCGGGAAAAGAAAGTAGATAACAAAAAACCCAAAGTAGCCATCATCAGCCTTACTTCCTGCGAGGGGTGCCAGTTCGCGCTTTTGGATCTGGGGACCAGGTTTTTTGATCTGGCCAATCGGGTAGAAATGATAGATTTTCGTTTGATAGAAGACGAAGAAGACGCGGGGGAAGATCTGGATCTGGTGCTGGTTGAAGGCAATCCGGTGACGGAAGATAATATGAAAACTTTGCTCGCGGCGCGAAAGAGAAGCAAAATTTTAGCGGCGCTGGGCAATTGCGCGGCAATGGGCGGCATACCGGAGATTAAAAATTATCAGGAAGGAACCAACACTATCAAACACGTGTATAAATATCTTCAGGGGATAAACAATCCGCCGATCCGAGAAATCGATAATTTTGTCAAAGTGGATTTTGTTTTTCGGGGCTGTCCCATAAACGCGGAAGAATTTTTGAAATATCTGCCGGAAATTTTGCGAGGGAATATTCCTCTTATTCCCGATCAACCGGTGTGCATTGAATGCAAGAAAAAAGGTAATCGCTGTCTCCTTCTCGACAAAAAACCCTGCTTTGGCCCGATGATTTATGGCGGTTGCGACGCGGTGTGTCCAACGGCCCGGATGACTTGCCAGGGCTGTCGCGGTCTTCGTCCCGGCGGCAACATCAAAGCGATGCGCGCGACGCTCAAAACGATGATGACGGACGCGGAATTTGAAAATACCACGGAAATTTATGGTTTGCGGGATGATATTGAGGAGAGGGAAAGGAAGCAAAAAATCGTTTAATATTTTTCGATACGTAAGAAGGGCTGACGTCCATCACAGCTCTTTTTTTATCCCCAAAATATATGTTAGAATAATAATATATGAAGAAGATTTTTCAATATTTGGCTCTTATCGCCCTGCTTTCCGTAGCGGGGATTATTGTTACTAATAAGGACACTTTCCGGCCTATTTTTCAGAAAGCTGGCCAGCGGCTCCATATAATAGATAAACCTTGTGATAAACCTCTCACTTATGCCATCGGCACTGTCGATCCCAGATTTAATATTTCTCAGGCAGACTTCCAAAATACCATCGAGCAGGCGCAAAAAATTTGGGAGAATGCGATCGGACGCCAATTGTTTCAATATGATCCCAACTCGACATTCAAAATAAACCTGGTCTATGATGACCGCCAGGCGAACAGCCAGGAAGCTCAGAAAATGGAAAAAGATCTCAATACTTTGCAAAATTCGCACGAAGCCATCATAAATCAATACAACAACGTCAGCAGCGCTTATAAAAAAAGACTGGACGATTACAACAGCGCGGTGGCTGATTATGAAAAAAAACTGGACAAATATAACAATGAAGTGGATTCCTGGAACGCCAAAGGCGGAGCGCCCGAGGACACGTATAACGATTTGAAAAAACAAAAGAGTGATCTTGAAGACACTTATAATAAATTAGAAAAAGAAAGAAAAGCCATCGATGTTCTCGTTGGACAAAACAACAACCTAGCTGCCCAGGAGAAGAATATAGTTAACAACTATAATAGCAATCTGACGACCTATCAGAATAAATACGGCCAGCCCAGCCAGTTTGATAAGGGGGTTTATGACGGGAAAGAGATTGATATATATCAATTTAACGCGCTCGACGATTTGCGTCTTACCATTGCTCACGAGCTGGGCCATTATCTGGGGCTGGATCACGTCGAGAATTCCAAATCAATTATGTATTATCTGATGGGCGATCAGGATATTAATAATCCGCAACCTTCGGCTGAAGATATCTCGGCGTTTAAAAATGTCTGTCAGATGCAATAAAATTAATTAGAATTTTTTGTCAAAATCAGATATACTATAAATAGCGAAGAAATTTTTATTAGACAAAATATGCTACTCAAAATAAACCACATCGCCAAGATGGAAGGGCACGCCGGATTTATGGCCAGCGTTCTTGATGGTGACGTGAAATCAGCCAAGATCGAAGTGCAGGAAGGCATCAGGCTGATCGAGGGACTGCTCATCGGCAGGCATTATAAAGATATGCCGATCGTGGCGCAAAGAATTTGCGGCATCTGTCCGGTGGTGCATAATCTGACGGCCATCAAATCGCTGGAAAACGCGATGGGTGTGGCGGTGAGCGCGGAAACAGAAAAACTGCGCGCTGTTATGGAGCACGCCCAGATAATCCATTCCCACGCGCTCCATCTTTTTTTCCTGTCGCTGGCCGATTTTTTAGATATCGACAACGACATTAAGCTCATTAAAAATTATCCGGAAGAGACCAAGAAAGCCATCCGTATTCGCGAATACGGAATGGAAATCATAAAAGTCGTTGGCGGACGAGTGGTGCATCCCTTGACCAATGAAGTGGGCGGATTCAAAAAAGCGCCGGAAAAAGAGGCGCTCAAAAAAATAGTAAGCGATTCCGGCGATATTTTGAAAATCGCTATGGAATTGGGAGAGTTTTTCAAGGGCATAAAAATGCCGGAATTTTCCCGGGAGACGGAATATGTCGCTCTCCACAAAAAAGGCGAATACGCCATTTATGACGGAGACATAATTTCCAATCGTGGCCTGCACATTCCGGTGGCTAAATTTGAAGAAAATTTTTCCGAGCTCGCCAAACAGCAGGAAGTGATAAAAAAGGTCAATCACCAGGGAAAAAGTTATATGGTAGGAGCGATCGCCAGGATCAATCTCAACAGATCGGCACTCCGGCCGATGGCCTTTGAATATCTGAGAAGCCTCAAGTGGAAATTTCCCAATTACAATCCCTTCAACAATATTCTGGCGCAAATGATAGAGGTGATACATTGCATCGAACAGACGGAAAAATTGTGTAAGGAACTTATTAACTTGAATGTAGAAAATGTTGTCACCAAAGAATATGCGGTCTCATCCGGAACTGGAGTGGCGGCAGTGGAAGCGCCCCGGGGTACGCTTTATTATCACGTCGAAGTGGACGAAAAAGGATATATCAAGAATGTCAATATTATCACGCCTACCGCTCAATTTTTGGCCAATCTGGAAGACGATATCACTGAGTATATCCCGAAAATAATCGGACTGGGCGATAGCGAAAGGCAAAGAAAATTGCGCGGATTTATCAGAGCTTACGATCCGTGCATAAGTTGCGCCGTGCATTAATTTTTAATTAAAATAATTATGACAGAACTAAACCAAATATATAAATGCAATGTTTGTGGAAACATTGTGGAAGTGGTCCATACCGGAGGAGGGGAGCTGGTTTGCTGCGGAGCGCCGATGGAACTCAGACAGGAAAAAAATGAAGATGAGGGAATGGAAAAGCATGTGCCGGTGATAGAAAAGACCAGTTCCGGAGTGATTGTGAGAGTGGGATCCGTCGCTCATCCGATGACAGCAGAACACCGCATCGAATGGATCGAAGTGATCACCGAACACCGGACCTACAGAAAAACGCTGGATCTGGACCAGGAACCCTGGGCGGAATTTTTTCTGGAAGCGGAACATATCCAGGCACGAGCTTATTGCAATATACACGGGTTATGGATTTCGAATTAAATATTAAAATACCAACTTGCACGACTTCTTGTTGGCCAAAGAAATAATAGACGAGCTGGAAGGGGTAGCTCAGGAAAAAAAACTTTCTGGAGTCTTGAAAGTATATATTGAAATTGGTTCGATAGCTTTGACGCACGACGGGCATCCGGAGCATACGGAAGATATCAGCATAGAAAACCTGGAATTCGGGCTCAAAAACATTGCCAAAGGCACGGATTTGGAGCATACGCAATTTTTCGTGGAGAAGGTTCCGGGCAGCAATTGGAAAATAACTAATATTGAGATAGAATGAAGTTAGTTAATAATATGAGATATCTCGTATGATAAAAACCAAAACAAAATTAAGGAGGGAATTGTTAAGAGGAGTGACGCTTCTGGAACTTATTGTAGTTATAGCCATCATAGGCGTCCTGGCTACTGCTATGTTTGCTTATACGATGAAAGGAAAAAGCGACGCGCAGGACAGCAAGGCGTGGGAAGCAATGAACGCCATCAACGCCATCGCTTATAAATGTGTTGTTATTAATAAGTGCAATCTAAATGTCACCAGCAATGTTCCTGTTGTAAATATGACTATTTGCACTAACGCGGGCGCAGCCAATTGCAATAATGTGGATACGACCAGCACTTGGCCCAGTCTTCCTCCTAACAGCGGATATTCTTATTACAAGGCAAGCAGCACGGCCGGTACCGGATATGGCTACGCGATAAGTGCTTCTTTAGGTGGAAGCGGAAAAGATGATCAAGGAAACTCAGGCAGTGGTGGATCTCAATACTACAGAATTGCAACGTGCGGGTTCGGAATGGATTTTACTAATTCTCCATATAGTTGGTATGGCTTAGGCATTTCCGGATTATGGAATTTTACGGGCAGCCCAGGTTGCAAGAAATACGGAATGTAGTTTTTGATAAAAATAAAACTATGAAAAATAATAAAATGAAATCAAACGAAAATGGATCTTGGGGCTTCTCGCTGATCGAACTGCTGACGGTCATAGCCATCATCGGCATCCTGGCTTCCATAATCGTAGTTAAATTAGACACGGCCAAAACCAACTCCAAAAACGCCAAAGTCCGGACTATTATGGAGTCTATCAGCACCACGGCGTATAGGTGTGTGATGAATAAAAACAGCCAACTGAATAATCCGGCTGATGCAACCAATGGGGGCGGTCTTATTTGTGCTGCGGATACTGCTACTTGGCCGCCACTAACAAATACGGGCTTCACTTATGACCATGTGCAATATACCCTTGGACAATCGTACGCTTTTTCTATTGATGCTTCGGGCGGAACCGGAAAAGACGGTCAGGGCGGTAGTGGCAGTGGTGGCAATGCGGGTCTCAAGATTATTATATGTGGTTCATCGGCCAATGCCAGTGTGGGTCAAGGTTGGTACAGCTTGGGATTATCGGACGGATTGTGGGATTTCAGCAACTACACCGGTTGTAAAAAATACGGATTTTAGCCAATAAAAAAATAATAATTTAATAACGAAACAATGATCAAAGTAGCTATCAACGGTTTTGGCCGCATCGGCCGGCCGTCATTCAAAATTGCTTTTGTCAATGAAAATATGGAAGTGGTGGCGATAAACGATCTCACCGATATCAAGACAGCCGCCCATCTTTTGAAATACGATTCTTCTTTTGGAAGATACGACAAAGAAGTTTCCATTGATGAGGAAAACTCGGAACTGATCGTGGACGGAACGAGGATTAAATTTTTGAAAGAGACGGACGCCGAAAAATTGCCCTGGAAAGAATTGGGCGTGGATGTGGTTCTGGAATGTACCGGTGTTTATGAGGACAAGGAAAAAAATGCCAAACACATCGCCGCTGGAGCGAAAAAAGTGGTGCTCAGCGCTCCGCCCAAAGATGATATCCCGGTCTATCTCATCGGGGTCAATGAACACGAATATCAGGGAGAAAATATCATTTCCAACGGTTCCTGCACGACCAATTGCCTGGCGCCGATGATCAAAGTGCTGGACGATAAATTCGGAGTGGAAAAAGGATTTATGACCACCACCCATTCTTATACTAACGATCAGAGGCTTCAGGATCTGCCGCACAGGGATTTGAGAAGAGCGAGAGCGGCCGCGCTCAACATTATTCCCACTACCACCGGAGCGGCCAAAACGGTGGGAAAAGTTATCAAACACCTGAACGGGCAGCTGGATGGCATTTCTCTCCGAGTGCCGACGCCGGTAGTTTCTGTCGTCGATTTTATCTGCACTTTAAAACAAGCTGCCAAAGTGGAAGAGATAAACGAAGCTTTCAAAAACGCGGCCGAAAACGGGATGCGGGGAATATTAGCCGTAAGCGAAGAAGAATTAGTTTCGATGGATTTTAAGGGAAATAGCTCAAGTTCTATCGTTGATTTGCCTTTGACGATGGCTAACGGCAATATGGCCAAAGTGGTCGGTTGGTATGACAACGAATGGGGATATTCCTGCCGCTTGGTAGAAATGGCCAAATACATCACTTCAAAATAAAAACGTAAGATATATGAAAGAGAATTTTTTGAGATGGAAGGGCCGATATTGGGAAGAATTTTTGTTCGGTTTTTTTATTCCGATACTCATCATCCTGATCGATTGGCTGATGCATTTCTTCGGTTTTCTTTATTATTTTTTCCCCGCCGCCCTGGTGATCGGATTTGCCGCCTGTCTCATAACCAAAAAATGGGGAGCGGCGCTGGGAATTGTCGCTTTCGTGGTTTTCGCTTTCATCATTCGCGGATTTTTCCCGGCCTTCTGGGGTTGGGTAGCCGCTGATAAAAAATTATTCTCTGATCTGATAAAGCTTTATGTTTGATATCATTATAAAAAACGGAACTATTGTGGACGGTACAGGCAAGGCGATGTATCGCGCTGACATTGGCATCAAAGATGACAAAATTTTTTCGATCGGTGAATTGCACAATGAAAAAGGGCATCTTGAGGTAGAGGCTTATGGGAAAATAGTGTGTCCCGGTTTTATCGATGTCAATAATCACAGCGATACCTACTGGCGAATATTTTTGGATCCCGATCTTGAAAGTTTGGTCTATCAGGGCATCACTACCATTGTCGGCGGCAATTGTGGCTCGTCTCTGGCGCCACTCGCCAGTGCCGCCAATATCGAATCGATCCAGAAATGGATTGATCTTACAAAGATAAGTGTCGATTGGCTCCGTGCGAAAGAATTTTTTCGTTTTTTGGAAAGCAAAAGAATGTCGGTCAATTTCGCTACTTTGGTCGGACACGGAACTTTGAGAAGGGGAATATTGAAAGATGAAAACAGGAGCCTTAGCCGCAAAGAATTGAATTTTATCAAAAAATTGCTTTCCCAGTCGCTGAAAGAAGGAGCTTTGGGGCTTTCCACCGGGCTTATCTACACCCATGCCAGAGGGGCCAGCCTTGAGGAGATCATAGAGCTGGCGGAAACAGTGGCGAAGTTTGGTGGAATTTATGCTACGCACGTAAGAGGAGAAAAGGGAGAGCTGATCGATGCGGTGGAAGAAGCTATCAAAGTGGGAGACGCCGCGCATATCAAAGTCCATATTTCCCATCTTAAGGCGATGGGAAAAAAGAACTGGGCCAAGATGGACGATGCCCTCAATTATATTGATCACGCCAAAGTGAACGGGGTGGACATATCTTTTGATGTCTATCCTTATACCAATACCGGTTCAGTCCTCTATACTATGTTGCCGGATTGGATATCAGAAGGAGGAAGGCGTATGATGCTCCACAGATTGAAGGATCCCTCTCTCCGGGCAAGGGTAGCGGCAGAAATGAAAAATTCCGGATTTGATTACGACAAGATAGAAATTGCTATGTCATCACTGAGCAAGACTCTGGATCGCCGGAAAATTTCCGAGATTGCCGTTTCTCAGGAAAAATCAGTGGAGGAAGCTGTTATTGACATCCTTATCGCATCGGAGGGAAGAGTGATTGCTTCTATGGAAGTCTTGAGCCAGGAAAATGTTGATAAAGCGGTGAAGCATCCGTTATCGATAATTTCCACTAATGGTTCCGGTTATGCCCAAAATTATGCCAAGACAGGCGAGATGGTGCATCCCCGGTGTTTCGGGACTTTTACGAAAGTTTTGGTCGACTACGTACAGAAAAAAAGAGGACTGAGCTGGGAAGAGGCGATCAGGAAAATGACCGGATGGCCGGCAGAGAGATTCGGCATCAAAAAAAGAGGGAAATTAGCTGAAGATTATTTTGCCGACGTGGTGGTCATCGATCCGGAAAAATTAGCCAGTCCTGCCACCAAGGAAAATCCGTACCAATATTCCAGAGGTATTGATTTTATGCTTATTAATGGTAAGGTGGTAATGAATGAAGGAAAATATGCAGGAGGAAGGAATGGAAGAGTGATAAGGAGATAAGATTTTGTTATTTGGGGGTTAAAGCTTTTTATTATCCCCGGAAGGGGATTTATATTTTTTATGAAAATAGAAGAACTAAAAGGAAAAAAAATCACAGTGATGGGGCTCGGCATCCAGGGCGGAGGAGTGGGTATCGCCCGTTTTTTGAGCGGCGCCGGAGCTATTGTTACCGTCACGGATATCAAACCTAAGGAAGAATTGGCTTCTTCCATCGAAAAACTAAAAGGGTGCAAAAACATCGCTTACGTTTTCAATACTCATCGCCCGGAAGATTTCACCAAGGCCGATATGGTGATCAAGAATCCGGCCGCGCCCTGGAGCAATAAATATATAAAAATGGCCGTGGAAAACAAGGTGTCGATAGAGATGGACTCCAGTTTGTTCTTCAAGCTTTGTAGAAACGATATCATCGGCGTGACCGGCACCAAGGGAAAGACCACCACCTCCGCTTTGATCTATGAAATTTTGAAAAACGCCGGAAAGAATGTGATGAAAGCCGGGGTCGGACGGATTTCGGTCCTGGACAAGCTCAATGATCTCAAAAAAGACACGATCGTGGTCTTCGAACTTTCCAGCTGGCGACTTTCCGCTCTCGGACGTGCGAAACTCAGCCCGAAGATTGCCGTTATCACCAATATCTATCCCGACCATCTCAACTATTATAAGACGATGGAGGAATATGTGGATGACAAAAAGATTATTTTCGCTCATCAGACCAAGGATGACTGGTGTGTCATCAATTGGGACGATCCGGCGATCAGCCATTTTGAACCGGAAATAAGGGCCAATCTCATAAAAGTTTCAGGAAGTAAGATTACCAACGGCCGGGCGGTCTATATCAACGACGGCGCTATTTATATCAATAACGGCATCGATGAAAAGAAAGTGATAGATATCGCCAATATAAAACTGAGAGGGGCGCATAATCTGGGAAATATTATGGCGGCGATCGCAGTGGGAAACATTTATTCGGTCGATGTAAAAAATATGAGAAAGGTGCTCGAAAGATTTTCCGGCGTGGTACACCGGCTGGAATTCGTCCGCGAACTAGGCGGAGTCCAATATTATAACGACACCTCGGCCACTACTCCCGAGTCAGCCATAAACGGGCTCAACTCTTTTTCCGAACCGGTCATTTTGATTTGCGGCGGATCGGACAAAAAGTTGAATTTGACCGAATTTGGTCGGGAAATTGTCAAAAAAACTAAAGCTGTAATTTTTCTCAAAGGACCGGCGACGGATAAAATAATTTCAGCTATCCGGGAAAACTTACCGACCGAAGAAAAAGAAAAGGAATTTGAAATAGTGGATTCGATGTATCGAGCGGTGGAACTGGCCAGAGCCCAAGCTCAGTCCGGAGATGTCATTCTTCTTTCCCCCGGCGCCGCCAGCTTCGGAATGTTCCAAAATGAATTTGACAGAGGCGATAAATTCAAGGAAGCGGTGAAAGGGTTGAAATAGGCTAAACACTGGACTTTTTTTGTATTATTGATATAATATAATTCAGTTTTAAAGTGTGTAAAATAGATAGTTTAGGGCCGATAGCTCAGTTGGTAGAGCGCCTGTTTTGCACACAGGAGGTCTGGGGTCCGAATCCCCATCGGTCCACACTTCGACTCGCTTTCATCAGAATGAAAGCTCGCTCAGTGTAAACACGAAGCTAGATTATTAGAAGATTTATAATAAAATAGAGTCGAAGTGCCCTGAGCTTGTCGAAGGGCAAAGCAAAATTTCGGGCGTATAGCTCAGTTGGTTAGAGCGCGTCACTGATAATGACGAGGTCTCTGGTTCGAATCCAGATACGCCCACCGTACGAAATATTTTCAATGTAAAAGTACTTTAACCCCAACTAAACCAGGAGGAAAAAATGAAAACGTGGTCGCTGCTTCAACAGATTTCATTTGCGTATTTTGTAACGTGGATCCTTTTGACCGCCGCGATACTTGCACGGCACATTAAGGATGCGGTGAAAGAGAACTATGATTTTTGGGTTATTTCCGAAGTCTTTGAAGTCTACTTCCCATTTTTTATTGGGAGCATTTGCCGGATGACCTATATTTGGATGTGTTTAGTCATTGGCATGACCTCAGCAGCCTATCTGTTTGATGCCCTGAAATCGCAGCCAATAGTTTTAATGGTAGCACTTGCGATGATTGTCGTGCTTGGCTGGAGGAGCCGGCGATTTTTTATGCAGCTGGCATAAAGATGCACTACATTTGCGGACTGCTCTCTCGATGGCGAGCAGTCCGCTTTTCTATTTGACATAATTCCCCAAATAATATAGTATATAGATACGAAAGAAAGCCCCGAAGGGCTTTTAAAAAAGCTAAAAATCGCGAATTATCACGAATTTGAAACGAATGGTCGCGAATAATAAAATGAACAAAATTATTGCTTTTCTCAAAGATGCCAAGACAGAATTGGAAAAAGTCAATTGGCCCACCAAACAGCAGACTATCAACTACACTCTGACGGTAGTCGGTATCAGTGTGGCAGTGGCTTTGTTTCTCGGCGGCCTTGATTATATCTTCGAACAAATTCTAAATAACGTTATACTAAAATAATATGGCCAAGCAAAGTCAACATCACGGAAGAGCGTGGTACGTTCTCCATACATATTCCGGCTATGAAGATAATGTAGCCAGAAATTTGAAACAAAGGATCGAATCGATGGATATGCAGGATCTGATTTTTGATGTTATGGTGCCGACGGAAAAAAAGATCAAGATCAAAGGCGGGAGAAGGACGGTGGTGGAAGAGCGGATCTATCCCGGATATGTCCTTGTCGATATGATAGTGACCGACGCTTCCTGGTATGTCGTCCGGAATACTCCGAACGTGACCGGATTTATTGGTCTCGGAACCACTCCGACGCCTGTCGACCCGCGGGAAATTGACACGCTCAAAAAACGGATGGGAGTATCTGAGCCGAAATACAAGATCGATGTTCAGACCGGTGACGCGGTGAAGATCACTGACGGACCGTTCAAAGATTTTGACGGCAAAGTTTCTGAGGTGGATGAAGAAAAGGGAAGAGTAAAAGTGCTGGTGTCTATCTTCGGAAGAGAAACGCCGGTGGAACTGGATTTCTTACAAATTAACAAGATATAATTTACAATTATGGCCAAGAAAATTAAGACAGTTATCAAATTACAAATTCCGGCTGGAAAAGCCAATCCGGCGCCTCCGGTAGGACCGGCTTTGGGCCAGCACGGACTAAATATCCAGGAGTTTTGCACGAAATTCAACGAACAGACGAGAGACAAAGGAACTGATATCATTCCGGCCGAAATCACTATCTTTGAAGACAGGACTTTCACTTTTATTCTGAAAACTCCTCCGGCTTCCGATCTCTTGCGCAAAGCGGCGGGAGTGGAAAAAGGCGCGGGCAATCCCTTGAAAGATAAAGTGGGAAAAATTTCCAAAGAGAAACTCAAGGAAATCGCCGAGAAAAAATTACCCGATCTCAACGCTAATGATGTCGAAGGCGCGGAAAAGATTATTGCTGGAACGGCAAGAAGTATGGGAATAAAGATAGAATAATTAGCAATTAATATAGTGGGAGATAAAATTTAATTATCGCTATTACCACGAAAATATATGAAACACGGAAAAAAGTATCGAGCGGTCGCGGAGAAGATTGATCGCGAAAAAGTTTATAGCCTGGAAGAAGCTATAAAAATAATGAAAGAGAACAAGATCGCCAAGTTTGACGAATCGGTGGAGGTGCACGTGAAAACCAATATTGATGTCAAAAAAGGCGATCAGCAAGTGAGAAGCACGGTGGATCTGCCGCACGGAACCGGAAAAAGCAAAAGAATCGCGGTCATCACTACCACTGCTGCCAAAGCGGCGAAAGACGCCGGCGCGGACGTGGTAGGCGGAGAAGAAATGATCGAGCGGATTAAAAGCGGCAAAGCTTTTGAGAAAAAAGGAGAATTTGATATCTTGGTGGCGACTCCAGAGATGATGCCTAAGCTGGCGCAAGTGGCGAAAATTCTTGGCCCCAAAGGGCTGATGCCGAACCCAAAAACCGACACGGTGACGACCAAAGTCAAAGAAACCGTAGAAGCGCTCAAAAAAGGCAAGGCGGCGTTCAAGAATGATTCCAGTGGTAATGTCCATCAGGTGGTGGGAAAAATTTCTTTTGACGATACTAAACTCGCGGAAAATATCAGGACTTTCGTGGAGGCGATAGAAAAAGCCAAGCCCAGCGGATTCAAAGGAAAACTTATCAGCAATATTTCCATCTGTTCAACGATGGGAGTAGGACTGAAAATCAGCAAATAATATCTTTTGAAAAAAGCGCTTAACCGGCGCTTTTTTCTATTGACGGATGAAAATATCTCTGCTAGATTTATAAGGTGTTTAAAGCATAAATTATATGAGTGAGCGTAAAATAGTCATTGGACTTATAGGCGAAAAAGGTTCCGGAAAAGGGACAGTTTCTGATTATCTGAAAGAAAAATATGGTGCTATCCATTATGGCACTTCCCAAATATTGAGGCGTACTTTGGAAGATCTGCATCTGCCGATCACGAGAGATAATTTGGTGAAACTGGCGCTGGTGCTGAAAGAAGGTTACGGGCCGTCAGTGATCATCGATTCGCTGATTATGGATATGGAAAAGAACGGGTCTAATATTATCATTGCCGACGGGATAAGGATGCACGGCGATGTGGAGCCTTTCAAAAAAAAATATGGAGCGGATTTTTATCTGGTCTATGTCACAGCCGACGTGAGAATGAGGTTTGAGAGGACAAGGTCAAGAAAAGAAAAAGACGGCGAAGATAAGACTACTTTTCAACAGTTTCTGGAAGAAGAAGCCAAACTTACTGAAATTTCCATCCACGAAATCGGGAAACAGGCTGATTTCAAACTCACCAACAACGCCGCTCCGGAAGATCTGCTAAAACAGATAGACGATATGGTCAAAGCGATACCGAGATAATAACCGCCCCCATATTAGGGGGCTTTTTTGACGCTTTAAAATAAACATTATAAAATTAAAAAACAGCAATATCATATGAAAATTATCTTGGGTTTGGCCGGTGAAATCGCCAGCGGGAAGGGAACGGCGGCCAAATATATCACAAAAAAATACGGAGGAGTTTCTTACAGGTTTTCCGATCCGCTCCGGGACATCCTTTTGCGGATGCATATGGATATAAACCGGGAAAATTATCATAAAATTTCGATGGCGCTCCGGAAATATTTCGGAGAAGACGCTTTTTCCAAAATTATTTTCCAGGATATTGAAAAAGAAAAGAATAAAATTATCGTGCTTGATGGAGTGAGAAGGCCGTCTGACATCAAATATCTAAAAGACACGGAGGGTTTTTATCTGATTTTTATCGAGGCTGATTTGGAAGAGCGGTTCAAAAGGCTCAAAACAAGAAAAGAAAAAACTGACGATCGGGAAAAGAAGATACAATATTTCAAAAAAGAGCATCAGAGCGAAGTGGAGATGAAAATCAGGCAGATGAAGAAAGTGGCCGATTTTGTCATAGATAATAACCAAAACCGGTCCCAACTATCCAGGTCGATCGACGCCATTCTTGCGGAAATCAGGTCCAAATAGAACCTTTTACCCAAACAAAAATATCTGATATAATGGACATACTTAAAGTTGCCTGGTGCGAATAAATAATTAAAAATACAAGCTTAATTCTGGGAGGGATTAAGTTTTAAAAACTCTTAAAAGTATGGCAAGCCTCGAAAATCCAAAGACAAAAAGGTTAAGTTGGGACGAAACATTTATGAATCTAGCCAGTCTGGTTTCCAAAAGGACGGCTTGCAAGTTCCACGAAGCGGGAGTAGTTTTTGTCGATGCTAATCACAGGATAATTTCTTTGGGATATAACGGGCCGACCGAAGGGGATTATCATTGCCTGGAAGTGGGTTGTGCCAAAGTAGACGGAGATCCAGTAACAAAAAAATTGAGACGCTGCCGGGGAGCACACGCGGAAATTAACGGAATTATGAATGCTCAGGATCCAAGAAGGCTGCGGGGCGCCACTGCCTATACTTTGCTTTTCCCCTGTTACGATTGTATGAAAGCGTTTAATAATGCCGGCATAAACGAAGTGGTGTACTTCAACGAGTATAAAAGAATCCAGACCGGAGGAGAAAAGAAGGAAGAGGAGGATGAATCCCGGGAGTTGGCTAATAAAAGAGGCATCAAAATTCGAAAATACGAAGGAAAACTTTTGGGGGATGAATTGCTAGCTTAATTATTTTTTGAAAAAAAATATGGAAACCAAAAAGCATCCCGAATATCAATATCTAAATCTGATGCAGGATATATTGGATAATGGATCGGACAAAAAACTTTTTTTTACTCCTGAAGTTTTGAAAGATTATGAAGACAAGGGGCAGGAGCCGCCGGTTATCCGCAGTGTTTTTGGGCGGCAAGCGAGGTTTGATATGACTCAAGGTTTTCCATTACTCACCACCAAAAAAGTTTTTTGGAGAGGAATTCTCCACGAGCTGCTTTGGTTTTTGAGCGGCAGTTCTAATATTAAATATCTCGTTGATAATAATGTCCACATCTGGGACGAGTGGGCATATAAAAGATACCGGAAGTATCATCTAGAAAAAAATCTGCCTTATACGACGCAGGAAGAATTTATCGAGCGTATAAAAAATGAACCGGCCGATAGCGAGTTCGTCGTCAACTGGGGCGATCTCATCGTAGTTTATGGAAAAATGTGGCGGCGCTGGCCGGCGAGCGATGGCCGGGAAATCGATCAGCTCGGGTGGGTCATCCAGGGCCTGAAGGACAAGCCGTTCCGAAAATCTTACGTCGTTTCCGGCTGGAATCCGGATTTTATCTACGCTATGGCAAGCAAGGGAAATGCCAACGAAGTGCCGCCGTTCTGCCACACTACTTTTCAGTTCGCGGTAACTGATGGCAATAAACTCAATTTGGGGCTCTATCAGCGAAGCGCGGATCTGTTTCTGGGTGTGCCGTTCAACATTGCCAGTTACGCTCTGCTTCTGCAGATGGTGGCGCAGGTGACCGGACTGGAAGTGGGGGAATTCGTCCACACTTTTGGCGATGTCCATCTTTATTCCAATCATTTCGAGCAAGTGAAAGAGCAATTGTCGCGTGAACCGAAACCGTTGCCGCAAATAAAAATAAATCCGGCTATCAAAAATATCGACGATTTCAAATTCGAGGATTTTGAGCTGGTCAATTATGAATCTCATCCAGCGATAAAAGCGGAATTGGCGAATATTGGCGGGTTTTAATTATTTAGCACACGGTATGAAAATAATTTTGATGATGGCTATGACGCTCGACGGAAAGATCGCGAAAACCAGCGATCATTTTCCCGACTGGACTTCCAAAGAGGATAAAAAGTTTTTTTCCCAGATTTCCAAAGAACAAGGCGTGGTGATAATGGGCGAAAAGACTTTTCGGACTTTTCCTTCGCCGCTGCCAGGCAGACTGAATGTAGTTTTTACGTTGGAAAAAAATCCGTCAGAAATCGCCGGGGTAAAATGGGTGTCGGGCGAGCCGGAAAAAGTTTTGGAAGAATTGGAGGGAATAGGATATGAATCAGCTCTTTTGGGCGGGGGAGCGAATCTAAACGGGCTTTTTCTCCAAAAAGGACTGGTTGATGAGCTGATGGTGACAGTCGAGCCGAAAATTTTTGGCGACGGCCTGTCGCTTTTTTCCGGAGATTTTGATGTCAATTTGAAATTTGTGGGAATGGAAAAAATAAATGAAGATTCATTGGTGCTTAAATATAAAGTTTTGAAATAAATCTATGATTTTAGGAATTAAAGAACTCCATCGGCTGGTGGCGGAGCAAAATTTAGTAGAAAATCTTTGCGAGCGGGAGATGAATAATCCGGAAGGGGCGGGGTTTGATCTGAGACTAGGAGAGGTTTACGAGATAGAGGGTGACGGGTTTTTAGGTGTAGAAGAAAGGCAGACGCCGGAAATCAAGTTGGTGGCCAAAGACGATCCGGCCAAACCGGAAGCGGAAAATTTTTTTGTCTTTCTGCCGGGAAAATATTATCTCATCAAAACGATGGAAAAAGTGAATCTGCCAGTCACTCTTTCCGGAATAATTTTTCCGCGCACCACGATGTTTCGCTCCGGCCTGGGATTATTTAACGGCGTAGTGCAGCCCGGCTATCAAGGTGAGTTGACATTCGGCGTTTGCAATCTTGGCAAAAGCAATATTAAAATTTCTTTCGGCGCCCGGGTAGTGCACATCACTTTCCACGAAGTTCTCGGTGAAGGCAACCAGTATCGCGGACAATGGCAGGGAGGCAGAGTGGCGACAGAAGGGAAGGAAATGCAGGTATAATCTCGCTAATGCGCGCGAATATAGCACGAATATCACAAATATCAATTTTTTAACTGCTCAAAAAATGAGCGAAAAAACAAAAACAGAACTGATCTATCCCGATCTCAGCTTTCAAATAATGGGCATATTGTTTGAAGTTCACAATAAGCTCGGGACAAAATATTTAGAGAAGCATTATCAGAATGCTATTGAAACTAAGTTAAAGATGCTGGGCATTCCCTATGAGAGGGAAGTGAGGATGGAAGTTCATTTTGAGGGAGAGAAACTGGGTGATTTTTTTGCAGATTTTATTATTGACAATAAAATTTTGCTAGAAACCAAGGTTGCTTGGAGATTAACAATGAATGATGTAAAACAAGTGTTGAGATATTTAGATGCGTTAAGTCTAAAATTGGCCATATTGGCAAATTTCAAACATCCTAGACTAGAATGCAGAAGAGTTGTAAAATGATTAGAGAAATTAGTGCTAAATTAGTGTAAATTAGCGATATGAGCAAATACACCCCAGTCATAGGTATGGAAGTGCACGTGGAACTGAAAACGAAATCCAAGATGTTTTGTAATTCCAAAAACGGTATGGGCGAAGAGCGGGAGCCGAACGTCAACATCTGTCCGGTTTGTACCGGCCAGCCGGGAACGCTGCCGGTGCCTAACCGACAAGCTATCGAATTTGTGCAGATGTTCGGTTTGGCTTTGGGCTCGGAACTGAATCTGGACACCAAATTCGACAGAAAAAATTATTTTTATCCTGATCTGCCCAAAGGCTATCAGATTTCCCAATACGACCAGCCGCTTTGCAAAAATGGAAAATTAAAATTAAACGGAAAAGAAATCGGCATCACCAGGGTGCATCTGGAAGAGGACACGGGAAAACTGATCCATCCCAAAGGCGTCAATTATACTCTCGTGGATTTCAACCGCGCTGGCGTGCCGCTGATGGAGCTGGTGACTGAACCGGATATCGAGTCCGGAGAAGAAGCCCGTGCGTTTTGCCAAAAACTGCAGCAGATCTGCCGGTATCTCGAAATTTCTGATGCCGATATGGAAAAAGGAATGATGCGCTGTGAGGTGAATATTTCGCTGTATAAAAAAGGAGAAGATAAACTTTCCGGCACGAAAGTGGAGGTGAAAAATATAAACTCTTTCAAATTTGTGGAAAAAGCGATCAATTTTGAAATCGAAAGGCAGACCGAAGTTCTGGAAAGAGGGGAGAAAATTGTTCAGGAAACGCGCGGGTACGACAATAATCGCGGAGTGACAGTTTCTCAGCGGGTAAAGGAATCGGCCCACGACTATCGCTATTTCCCCGAACCGGATATCCCGCCGCTCAAATTTACTGAAGAATATGTAAAAAATCTTCGCGCCAAACTGCCGGAACTGCCCGAAGCCAAAGCTAAGAGAATTGGGCACGAATATAAATTACCCGGTGATGATGTGGCGATACTTATTTCCGATAAACATCTGGCTGATTATTTTGAAGACGTAGTCAGTGAACTCAAAGAAGATCTGGGAAGCGGCGAATTTATCGCCGACGAGGAGAAAGCGATAAAACTGGCGGCTAATTATATCATCACGGAACTGAGAAAACATCTGGCCGAACATAGTCACTCCATAGCGGACATAGAAATTACGCCGGCAAATTATGCGGAGCTGATCGCTATTTTGGCAACGGGCGAAATAAATTCCAGTGCGGCGCAAGTGGTAATAGTAGAGATGTATAAGACCGGCGGCGATCCGTCGACTATAATCAAAGAAAAAAATCTGGCCCAGGTGAGCAATGAAAAAGAATTGGAAGAAATGGTAGACAAAGTGATTTCCGAAAACCAACCTTCGGTCGAGGATTATAAAAAAGGCAAGGAAAATGCGCTCAAGTTTTTGATGGGGCAAGTGATGAAAGAAACCAAGGGCAAAGCCAACCCGCAGATCGTGCAGGAAATGTTGAAGAAAAAAATGATTTGATATATAGTCGGTCCGCTCAAAAGGTGGACCATTTTTTTGTTCCTTTCAATTGGAGAAAAATAATGGAAAAACTGAATGGTGTCATCGAGTCGCAGCAGTTTACAAGAGAGATTATCGATGTGGTTTTTGAAACAGCTTTGAAAATGAAAACGAACCAGGAATCCAACTTGCTTAAGGGGAAGATCATGGCTGCAGTTTTTTATGAGCCGAGTACAAGGACGCGGCTTAGCTTTGAAGCAGCTATGCGTCGGCTAGGAGGTCAGAGCATAAGTACTGAAAACGCTCGGCAGTTTTCATCTGCTGCCAAGGGGGAAAGTCTTGAGGATACTGTCAGAGTGGTCAGTAGTTACGCCGATATTATCGTTCTTCGTTACGACAAGCAGGGCGGGGCGGAGAGAGCACAAAGATTTTCTCGGGTTCCGGTCATCAATGCTGGTGATGGTTCCGGACAACATCCGACCCAGGCGTTGCTTGATCTCTATACGATCAGAGAAGCGTTCGGGCAGGTTGAAGGTCTAAACATCGTAATGGTCGGCGATTTAGCTAATGGCCGGACCGTCCATTCCCTCTGCTATTTTATCGGGAAGCTGTTTCCCAGAAATAAGATTGTCTTTGTTTCTCCCAAAAGGGTCGAAATGAACCAGGAGATAAAAGAATACCTCGGTCGAAAAAGAGTGGATTGGGAGGAAACGACTGATATCCTATCAGTTCTATCAAAAGCAGATGTCGTTTATCAGACTCGGGTACAGACGGAAAGATTTAAGGACAGTCCGATGATCTGCGAGCAGGTGAAACGTGAAGCCGAAAAAATGATAATTACAGAAGAAACTCTTCGATGCATGAAAGAAAAGTCCATCATCATGCATCCACTTCCCAGAGTTAATGAGATTAGTTATGCGGTGGACAGCGACCCAAGGGCAGCTTATTTTCAGCAAGCGGAGAACGGGCTTTATATAAGGATGGCACTTCTCAAAATGATTCTTGTCGGCTATTAGCCGGGCGAAGGAAACCAACAAAAAGGCCGGACAATGGAGATATGTCCGGCTCTATTTATTTAACAGACTTTCCGTCTCTTTTTCTATCTCGGCATATTTTTCTAACCACACGATGCGCACGTCTTTTCCAAACCACGTCATCTGGCGTTTGGCGTAATCTTTTTCGGCTTGATATATTTTTTCGAATAATTCTTCTTCTGTTTTAAGGTCGCCTTTCAAGAATTTTGGAATCCAAAAATAACCCAGGCCGAAGCTTTCGATTTTTTTCCAGCTCAATTTATCTTTAGTGTGCAGTTTTTTTACTTCCTCGATCATTCCTTGATTGAATCTTTTGCGCAGTCTTTTTTCGATATTTTTATGAAGTTTTTCTTTGGGTAATTTTATTCCAATTTGCAAAAAATTGTAAGTATCTCTTTTGGACATCCGATGTCCAAAAGCAAGAGGGACATCGAATGTCCAGCCTTGCTTCGGTACTTTTCCCAAAACCTTACATATTTCTATCGCTCTTATCAACCTCACTTTATTTTTTGCATCAATGTTTTTGGCCCGTTCTTTATCCAGTTTTTTGAGTATCGAAAATAATTCTTCGGCGGATTTGTTACGTAACTGGTTACGTAACACCCAATCCGGCTTCACTTCTGGATATTGGACATTATCGACGATACTTTTTATCCAAAAGCCGGTCCCGCCGCAAATGACGGGCAATTTTCCGCGTTTCAGGATATCTTTAATAATTTTTTCCGCATCTTTTTTAAATTTAGCGGCGTTATAATTTGTTCTCGGGCTGGCTATGTCGATCAGATAATGCTTTATTCCTTTCTGCTCTTTGGCGGTAGTTTTTCCAGTTCCGATATCCAGGCCGCGATAAACCTGCCGGGAGTCGGCCGAAATAATCTCGCCGTTAAATTTTTTGGCGAGCTTAATAGCTACATCGGATTTGCCGCTGGAGGTCGGGCCGAGGATGACAATAATTTTATTATTAATTTTTTCCATATCCTACCAACGCTCTTAATATTTTTTCTCTTCTTTTTTTCTCCGGTAAAGTTACAGTTTCTTTCAATTTCCAGGCGGCCGTGCCCGGACGAGGGGAATATTTGTTAATATACGCTTCGTTATATTTAACTTTTTTAAAAACTTTGATAGATTCTTCGAAATCATTTTTGGTTTCTCCCGGAAAACCGACGATGATGTCGGTGGTGAAAGTGGCTTCAGGAATATTTTTTTTGATTTTATCAATAAGTGAGAGATATTTTTTCTGTGTGTATGGGCGATTCATAGCTTTGAGAATTTTATCACTTCCGGCCTGGACAGGAAGATGAATTTCCCGGGAGATGTTTTTATTTTTCTCAATGACATCTATTAAATTTTGGGAAAAATCTTTCGGGTGCGATGTGAGAAATCTAAAATTCATACCGGGATTATTTTTGGCGATTTTGTCCAGGAGAGCCGGAAATTTAATATTTTTGTATAAATAGCTGTTTACGTTTTGGCCTAGTAATATTATTTCTTTGTAACCTTTTTTAACTAAAGACTTTATTTCATGGATTATTTCTTCCGCCGGCCGGGAAATTTCTCTTCCCCTAGCGTAAGGGACGATGCAATAGGAACAGAAATTGTTGCAGCCGGTCATAATTGGGATGTAAGCGGTTGTTGAATTTTTATATTGCGTAAGTATTTTCAGATAATTATTATCGCAGGTAACTGAATTTTTAATTTTTAATTTTGAATTTTTAATCAATTTTAAATTTTTAATTTTGAAAATATCCTTGATAGGAATAAACATATCAACTTTATTTTCTAGTCTTCCCTGCACATCTTTTCTATCAGCCAAACAGCCGGTCAAAATAATAATTCTTCTTTTTTGCTCGCTGTTCACTGATTCTTGTTCCCTGATGTTATGGATCTGTCCATACACCCTGTCTTCAGCCATTTGGCGGACGCCGCAAGTGTTGAAAATCACTAAATCTGCCTTCGTTAAAGCTTTGGCGGACGAGTCAGCTTTTTTACTATCCATTGCAGGCTTTAAACCTAGCAATTCCAAAAACCCGGCAATTCGCTCAGAATCGCTCTCGTTCATTTGACAGCCGAATGTTTTGATGAAGTATTTTATATGGTTAATAAAAGGGGCGGTTTTTGCCGCCCGTCTATTTTATAAACTATTTCTTTTCGTCAATTTCCTTCTTAATTTTTTCCACAAACTCATTAATTTTCATTGTTTCCTGTTCTTTTTGTCCACGCTTTCTGATTGCCACTATTCCGTCTTTTTCTTCTTTTTCGCCAACAACGATCATATATGAGATTTTTTGTTTCTCGGCTTCGCGGATGCGTTTACCGAGGGATTCATCGTCATCGTTTAATTTTACGCGGATGTCAGACGCGATAAATCGCGTCTCTACATTCTTGGCGTAATCTTTGAATTTTTCTGAAACAGGAATGATCATCGCTTGCACTGGGGAGAGCCAAACTGGAAACGCGCCGGCATAATGCTCGGTCATTATTCCGACAAATCTTTCAATGGAACCGAATATGGCCGCGTGGATCATTACCGGACTTTTCTTTTTGCCGTCCGTGTCGATATATTCCAATTCAAAACGTTCCGGCAATTGAAAATCAAGTTGGATGGTGGCTAATTGCCAGCTTCTGCCAAGAGCATCGTTCATATTGATATCAATCTTCGGTCCGTAGAAAGCGCCGTCTTTTTCTTTCAGGCCGTATTCTATTTTTTGGCTGGCCAGGGCATTTCGCAAGGCTTTTTCGGCTTTATCCCAATTTTCTGCTTTGCCCATAAAATCTTCCGGTCGGTCGGCGAAGAAAAATTGCGGATCGATTTGAAAATAAGAATAATATTCCTGGACTGCTTTTAGCAGACTGATAATTTCTTCCTCGATTTGTTCTTCGGTACAGAAAATGTGGGCGTCATCCTGCGTAATCTGTTGGACGCGCAGTAGCCCGTTCAGTTCGCCTGATTTTTCGTGCCTGAAAACTCGTCCGATTTCTGTGTATCTGATTGGCAATTCTCTATAGGACCTTTGTTTCTCCTGATATAATTTGATGTTAAACGGACAGTCCATTGGTTTTATGGCATATTCATCGTCATCAAGTTCAAAATGAAACATTGAATCGACGTAGTGGTCCCAATGGCCGGATATTTTCCATAAAACACTTTTGGCCAGTATCGGAGTTTGGATTTCGACGCAGCCGTATTTTTTGCGAAGATTTTTTCCAAGCTTTTCCAGCTCATTCCAAATGATCATTCCTTTGGGATGCCAAAAAGCACAGCCGGGGGCTTCCGGATGGAAAGTAAAAAGATCCAGTTCTTTGCCTAATTTCTTATGATCTCTTTTTTCTGCTTCTTCCAACCGGACCAAATATTCATCCAATTCTTTTTTATCCTCAAAAGCCACGCCATAAATCCGCTGCAGCATCTTGTTTTTTTCGTCGCCGCGCCAATAAGCGCCGGCAATCTTGGTCAGTTTCACGGCGTCGAATTTTATTTCGCCGGTAGAACCGATGTGCGGGCCGGCACAGAGATCGACGAACGGACCGGATTTATAGATGGAAACTTTCTTTTCTCCGTCGCGTTCTAAATCGTTAATCAATTCTACTTTATAATCCTGTCCGATTTCTTTAAATTTTTTTCTAGCTTCTTCAATAGAAATTTCTGCTCGCTCAAAGGAATAGTTTTCTTTAATAATTTTTTTCATTTTTTCTTCCAGGAGCGGCAGATCTTCCGGAATCAAAGTGCGCGGCAGATCGAAATCATAATAAAAGCCGTTTTCAATGGCTGGACCGATGGCCAGTTTGGCTTCGGGAAACATTTCCAATACTGCCGCCGCGAGAACGTGAGAAGTGCTGTGACGGAGAGTTTCTAAATTATTTTTTTTGTCCATAAACTTAAATTAATTGAATTATAAAAACGCCTAAAAATTAATCGACTTCGAGACCCCACTGAAGCGGGGCGGTTCCACTCGAATTCCCTTAATTTTCGGGCGCTCTTTTGACTGATTCGCCAGTTCCAGCGGAGACTCGGCGGATGGTTGGGCCGCGTCGTCGTCTCATTTTGCTTTCCTATTTGATTATAAAGCAGACTCGCATTTAGTCAACTTGCCCAGACGCAATGAGAACCGGACGCAAGGATCTGTTCCGGTTCTTTTCGAATCAAGATGGATTTAGATGAATTCCTTTGCTATGGCCGAGTTGGCTTTGATGTGTTCCATAGTAAGGCTACGTTGCCTTCTGTCTAGAGAAGAAAGGGAATCCCTTATAAAACCTATTTTTCTTTTGCGGACATCCTTCCTCGATGCTGATGATTGTGAAAAAGATACTAATAAAAACAAAAAAGCACTTCCTCTTGAAAAGCGCTATTCACTTTTTTAAATTGTAAAATAACATCGGGTTTTAGTCAAGCGCCAAAAATGATATAATATAAATAATAAATAAAAATAAAAAATTTAAATTTATGGAAAGCAATAAAAAAATTTCTAACGGAGTAAGCAAAAAGAATACAGCCATCATCATCGCGTCGATTATCATTCTGGCGACAGTAGCGGCGATATCCATAAAATCCCTAAGTGGCGAAGACGGCTGGATATGCCAGAACGGGGGATGGGTAAAACACGGCAATCCTTCCTCAGCCAGACCGGTCGGAAAATGCGGCCAGACAGTGGCGAAAAATAATTCAGCGTCTTCCGATAATAATCAAAACCTGGTGCCAGCTCCGACGGATGAAAATGATAACTCCGATGCCCCAAGCGATATCCAGATAGAAAAGCCCCAGGATAACGATACGGTTTCCAGTCCGCTGGAAATTGACGGCCAGGCTAAAGGAGGCTGGTTTTTCGAAGGGCAGTTTCCGGTAAGGCTGATAGGCAAAAATGGAGAAGTCATAGCTGCGGCTCAGGCGAAAGCTTTGGGAGATTGGACTAAAGAAGATCCAGTTCCTTTCAGGGCCATTTTGGAATTTTCTGCTCCGACTGCTGTTTCTGCTACCTTAGTCCTGGCGCAAGACGATCCGTCCGGACAGGGGAATGGGCAGGAGAAAAAAATTCCGGTGACGCTCGGAAAGGCAACCGGGATGAGAACGAAAGTTTTTTTCAGTAACATCCAATTCGATCCTGATGCCAGCGATTGCGGGAAAGTTTATGAAGTAGAAAGGGTGATTCCTAAAAGTCAGACAGTGGCACACGCGGCGCTCGACGGACTCTTGTCCGGTCCGACGGATCCGGAAAGAAGCGGAGGATATTCCACCAACATCAATTCTGCTGTTACCGTCCAAAACTTATCGATAGCCGGCGGGGTGGCTAAGGTCGATTTTAGCTCAAACATAGAAGATGGGGTTGATGGATCTTGCCGGATAGCAGCCATAAGGGCGCAAATCACCGAGACTCTGGAACAATTTCCGACAGTGAAAGAGGTGGAAATTTCCGTTGACGGAAAGACGGACGGTGTTTTGCAACCATAGAGATATATCAGATGGAAATTAATAAAATATACGTACCAGAGGACATCCGATGTCCCCGACTGAAAGAGCAAAGCTTGGACATCGGATGTCCAAAATGATACAAAAACGGTTTCACTGATAAAAATAGTGCCTCTCCTTAAATTTATTTAAGCGGCTAGAGCGACCCCTTATTCGGCGAATAATCCGGCCTTACCGGGCGTCTTTCCAAAAAAAAGCGATTGTCTAAAATATAGGGTATGATAAACTTTTCAAATCGTGTGAAAAATTTTTGCCGATAAATTTTTATCAGTAAAAAGAAAAAAGAAGAAACATCAACACTTCAAAATAAAATAGAATGATATGCCAGCAAGCAGAATAAAGCTTGCTTTTATAATTTAATCATTAACCGATTCCATTTATGTCAAAATCGCAAAAAGTGATGCTGATCGTGACCAGTATCCTGATAATTTCAGTCTTTGCTTTCGACAGGGCGCACACATCATCTGCCGGAAACAAAAGCAGTTATGCCAAAGGAAAAAATAAAATAGAAAATGCGAAAGACGGAAAAGCAATGAAAGATCAGACAATCACTCTCCGGGACGTGACGGATAAGACAGATATCCCGGCCGATTCTACGGCCGACCAAACAAATGGCTGACATTTTTCAGGTGGCGACGCCCCAAAAAAGGCCTTTTCTTTATTTTGCGGATCATCAACCGGAACTGACCAAACTTTGCCACGCGAACGCGGTGTCAAGTTTTGATGGCAAAAATACCATTTACGTTCTGTTGGGAGAGAGCGGCACCGATGAGTTCTATCTCAAAGCAGGAGACGAGAGTGTTTATGGTTATGGCACCAAAAAACCGGGAGAGCTCTATAACTATACGGCCCCTTCTCCTGACAATTGCAAAACGCCGTCGATTCTTTTTCACGAGCTGATCCACTATTTTAATCACCTGGGGGTTGGACGGATGCCTATGTGGTTAGATGAAAGTGTAGCTCGGATGGGAGTTGACCAATTGGTGAAACAGATCTGTCCTCCGGGAATAACCTATAAAAATGTCACCAAGGACGGCCAGGCGGTAGATAATTTCGATTTCAATGCTGACGATCAGGTAAAATCTATGGATTCCGATTTCTGGCAGGGAAGCCAGGGCAAACTGGATTATCTTATGGGAATAAATAAACAGTTTCAAGACGACGGTCTGTCCTATTTTCATAAACTATACTATACTATGAAAAACGGATCGTACGTTCCGAAGGGATAAAGTCATAGAATCAAGAAATCAAGTAAACAGGAGATCATTTTGACCAACAATATGATGCATAAAAAAATAACACTGCAAAACAAAGAAATAAAGTACAGTTTAAAAAAAAGTCGCCGGGCCAGGCAGATGCGCCTGACTATCTATTGCGACGGCCGGATGGTGGCGACCGTGCCGCAAAGATTTTCCAGCAGCGTGCTTGAGCAATTCATCCTGGAAAAATCGAACTGGATCATCAAAAAGATAGATTATTTCAAAAATTTTTCCCACAAAGAATTTTGGACCAATAATCCGGGCGATTTTCTAAAATACAAAGAAAAAGCTCGTGAGTTGGCTCTGGCGCGGGTGGAACAGTTCAATCAGTTTTATCGGTTCGAGCACGGAAAAATATGTATCCGTAACCAAAAGACCCGTTGGGGAAGCTGTTCTAAAAACGGTAATCTCAGTTTCAACTACAAAATAGTTTTTCTTCCGCCCCTTTTGGCCGATTATGTCATTGTCCACGAGATCTGCCATCTCAAAGAATTTAACCACAGTGCCCGGTTTTGGGATCTGGTAGGCAAGACGATGGCCGACTATAAAAGGTTGAGAAGGGAAGTTAGAAAGCTTTAGGAAAAAATAAAATTACCATCTTGCTGGCAGTTTCTATTAGATAGATAAAAAATAAAATCAAAAAATTCAAGCGGCATTTCGATGCGCCTTTTTTATTTATACGATTTTGATCCGTCCTTCCGGAAAAATATTTTTTAATTTTTCTTCCATATTTTCCAGTTTCTTGATGCAATAAGGAGTTTCCAGCTTGGCATTATTTATTTCCAAAATTACTTTCATTGGACCGCGGTCGCAGGAATCGAAGAAGTGGGAAAGTTTTTTTATCGAGTCTTGGCCGCACTGGGAGGGGAGGGTGATGAGGAGCCTGTGGTTATCGCTGGCCTGTCCCTCTCCTGTCCCGATAGGAATCGGGACATCCTCTCCCGGAGGGAGAGGAGGATTTGAAGGGACTATTTGAGGGAGAAGGGGTTTTAAAGGGACAGTTTTGTAGCCGTTCGTTTTTTGGGTGGCCATAACTCTTTTAAATTCCTCTACCGCTTTGGGATCGATCGTTTTGACGCTCTCGGTCAGGAGTTTGAACACACCGTCTTTGTCCGAAAGCCGGCCGGTGGCCAGGATTATTTTTTCTTCTTCCCAAATAGAACCGGTAGCCTCCAGCGTTTTGGGGAAAACCAGGAGCTCCATATTAGTATCAATATCTTCGATAGTAACAAAAAGCATCGTCTGCTGTCTTTTGGTAATAATTTTGTGAATTTTGGAAATTACTCCGCCGACGGTGATATTTTGGCCGACCATAGTCTTGTCGATGTTTTTCAGTCGGACAGTCATCTTGTTCAAATAGTCCTGGTATTCTTTCACCGGATGATCAGTGATATAAAGCCCGAGCAGTTCTTTTTCCCAAGTCAGTCTTTCTTTCTTGGAAGCTTCGGCAGTTTTTATCATCTTTATCTCCGGCATACTCATTTCTGATAGGCCGAAAAGGCTGGCCTGGTTGGTGTTCCTCATCCGCTCGAGATTTTTGGAATGAGCCAAAATATTTTCTATGGAAGCGATAATTTCATTGCGTTCACTCAGTTCGTCCAGTGCTCCCACTTTGGCTAAAGCTTCGATGGATTTTTTGTTCAGGTCTTTGTGCTGCACTCTTTCGATCAGGTCAGTAATACTTTTGAACTTGCCGTTCCTTTTTCGCTCTTCTACGATTTCGTGCGCGACAGTGTGGCCGACATTTTTTATGGCGTTCAGGCCGAAGCGGATGCGCTCGGACGCGATGAATCGCCCGCCCGCCGGCGAGGCAGGCGTCCCTACGGTTTCGTCTTTACCGGCAATCACGGCAAATTCTTCGAAGCTTTCGTTGACGTCGGGAGGCAAAACTTCGATGCCCATTTCCCGGCATTCGGACACTTCGATGGCGATGCGATCGATGTCGTCCTGGTCAGAAGTGAGAAGGGCGGCCATAAAGGCGGCCGGGTAGCGGGCTTTGAGATAAGCCGTCTGATATCCGACGAGCGCATAACAGGCAGCGTGCGAGCGATTGAAACCGTAACCGGCAAACGGTTCGATGAAAGAAAATACTCCTTCAGCCGCGACACTGGATACTCCATTTCGGAGACAGCCATCGATAAATTTCATCTTTTGTTCCTGAATGAGAGCGAACACTTTTTTGCCCATCGCTTTTCGCAAGACGTCGGCTTCACCAAGAGAGAAGCCGGCCAGACTCTGGGCGATCTGCATCACTTGCTCCTGGTAGATGGCTACGCCATAAGTTTTTTCCAGGATCGGTTTTAGATTGGGGTGGAGATACTTGATCTCTTTCTCCCCGTGTTTCTGGGCGATAAAATTTGGGATCCAATCCATCGGACCCGGGCGATAGAGCGCGACCATAGCGATAACATCTTCAAAGACGTTGGGCTCCAGAAGTTTCAGATATCTTTTCATACCGGAACTTTCCAGCTGGAAGACCCCGGTGGTTTTGGCGTCTTGCAGGAGCTTGAAAGTTTTCTCATCATCTAGTGGAATTTTGTCGATGTCTATTTCTACGCCTTTGGTTTTTTTGATGATCTTCAGGGCGTTTTGCATAATGGTCAAGTTTTTCAGTCCCAAAAAGTCCATTTTTAAAAGGCCGATCTTTTCGATGAAACTGGATTTGGTGGAGGAAGAATATTGGGTGACGGCTCCGCTTTCTTTCCCGATGATCTTTTGCAGCGGCGTATATTCGACGACCGGATTTCTGGTGATGACCACTCCGCAGGCGTGCATCGAAGCGTGGCGCGCCACGCCTTCCAGGCGTTTGGCGGAATCGATCAGTTTTTTGGTGTCCGGTCCGCTGGCATAGAGATCCTTAAATTCTTTCACATTTTGGAGAGCGTCGGTAATGCCGGAAAACATCGGAATAAGTTTGGCGGTCTTGTCGCAAAGTTCATAGGGCAGTCCGAGCGCCCGGCCGGCGTCACGGATAGCGGCGCGCGCCGCCATCGTTCCGAATGTGATGATCTGCGCCACGTGATCGTCGCCATATTTTTTTCGCACGTAATCCAAAACTTCGTCGCGGCGGTCGTCGGCAAAATCCATATCCACATCAGGCATCGAAATCCGTTCCGGATTCAGAAATCTTTCAAAAAGCAGATCATATTTCACCGGATCGATGTTGGTGATGCCGATAAGATAGGAAACGAAACTGCCGGCGGCGCTGCCACGGCCCGGACCGACGACGATGCCCTGGTCTTTGGCCCAATTGACGAAATCCTGGACAATCAAAAAGTAGGAAGCGAAACCGGTTTTCTGGATGACATCCAGTTCGTATTCCATTCGTTTCAAATGCTCTTCACTCGGAGTTTCACCAAATCTTTTTTGAAGGCCAACTTCTGTCAACTTTCGCAGATAGGATTCCGCCGTAAAACCGTCGGGTACTTCAAAATGGGGAAGTTGGGTTTCACCCAGCTTTATTTCCAGATTACATTTGGCGACTACTTCCTGAGTGTTGGCCAGCGCTTCAGGAATATCTTTGAAATGTTCGGCCATTTCTTCCGGACTTTTGAGCCACAGTTCGAAATCCATCATATTCATCCTGTTTTCTTCAGTCACCTTGCGGTTCATCTGGATGCAAAGCAGAATGTCCTGGATGGCAGCATCGTCTTTGTTGACGTAATGGATGTCATTAGTAGCGACCAATGGAATGCCGGTCTTCCGGGAAATCTCGATAAGCGCCTTGTTGGCAATGGCCTGATTGGGAAAACGGGGATGGTGCTGGATCTCCAGATAAAAATTACCGGCGCCGAAAATATTCTGGTATTCCAAAGCCACTTTTTCAGCTTTATCTTTTCCGTCATTTACGGCGGCGGAAGGCACTTCGCCTTCGATGCAGGCGGAAAGCCCGATTAGCCCTTCCGAATGTTTTCTCAAAATTTCCTTGTTGATCCGGGGCTTATAATAGAATCCTTCCAGGTGGGCGATGGAAATGAGTTTCATTAGGTTTTTATAACCCTTGTCGTTTTTGGCCAGCAGTATCAAATGATGCCTGGTCTTGTCTTCGGCGGTATTGTTTTTGCTTTTGTAATCGCCCAAAGTCAGGTACATCTCACAGCCGATGATCGGTTTTATACCTTTGGCTTTAGCTTTTATAAAAAATTCGATGCCGCCATAAAGCACACCGTGATCGGTAATGGCGAGCGAGTCCATTCCCAACTCTTTGGCACGGTCAAGAAGATCGTCGATTTTGGCAAGACCATCTAAGAGGCTGTAGTGACTATGGACGTGGAGATGTGTAAATTTTGGTGTGGAGGACATAAAAGATTATTGATTTTATAAATTTCAAATTCCCAATGTCAAATGTCAAATCAATGTCAAAGCTCAAAATCCAAAAATTTTGTCATTTGGATTTTGGATTTGATTTGTCATTGGAAATTTGACATTTGGATTTTTAAACAAACAAAAACTACCCGTTAAAAGTAGCTTAAATATCTAGTTAAATAATAAATTGTCGACATAATCATATTTTATCCTCATAGCCCAGGTTTCCCTTCGGGTTTTGCAGGATAGTTTATAAATATAGTGTAGCATATAATTTGGAAATTGCCATTACCTTAATAAACGACATTATGTTATTATAAATTTGCCATATCTGTTTTTCCCCTGACAAAACCCTAGATTGCGTAGGGAATAAAGAAGGAGACTGGGTCTAAGTTAGGCTAGACACCTATGATCGCACTAAGTTCTTTTGCAGTTAACCTTTTCGGTACGGACTAGCCCTGTCGGCCAACGATTTATCGCCGATGAGGCTCTTTTTATTTCCCCAAAATAAAAAGAGGGCAGTTGCCCTCAGAGCGGAGCAGAAAGGTTAATTTTCACCGCTTCATTTTTGTTGGCTGCCTTTTTCCATACGAAAAGAAAGATCAGGCTTGTCGGTATGGCCAATGGCACGAACAAAAGAACTAAACATAACAGGAAACCTAATGCTTTTTTCATTTCTCCTCCTGAAACAAAAAATGTTTCCAAATAAAAATCCGGAGTTCCGGGTTTTTTATTCGAATAGTGGTTTGCTGATGGATTAATTATACCAAACCTAAAGGAGTAGCTGTCAAGCACTTGGTCGTTTTTTGTTTTGCCGGCAGTGAGATATAATTGGATTATGTCAAAAGGGAAATCAACATTCAAAATGGAGAAAAAACTGCTTGATGAAGGCTATGAGTTTGTCATTGGGGTGGACGAGGCAGGAAGAGGACCGCTAGCTGGTCCCGTAGTTGCTTGCGCTTGCTCGTTGAGGACATCGGATGTCCACTTGGTTAATTCTTTGCTTGGACATCCGATGTCCAAGCTTATCAGAGATTCTAAGAAATTATCCGAAAAACAAAGAGAAGAATTATATGATTTTATCTGCGAGCATTTTTATGTTGGCGTTGGGATTTGTGATCACAAAACTATTGATAGAGTCAATATTTTGGAAGCGACGTATCTGGCGATGAAAAAAGCGCTTAGTAATTTAGGGAAAAATATAAAAGCTGGAAAAGCTATAATATTGGTCGACGGAAATAAAGTAATCCCTAATTTGAGTATTAAACAGAAAGCTATCGTTGGTGGTGATAATCTGGTGAAATCTATTTCGGCGGCGTCGATTATCGCCAAAGTGACGAGAGACAGGATGATGCGGGAAATGCACAAAAAATATCCGGAGTATTGTTTTGATCATCATAAGGGCTACGGCACCAAACTGCATCTCGATATGATTAGAAAACACGGGCCGTGCGAAATACACAGGAGGAGTTTCAGACCTTTTAGTATCTAGTATTCAGTATTTGAGTTTAAATCGGATTTGTAATAAACTTATACCAGATACTAAATACCGGATACCAATTTTATGAGGACAGAAATAAAAAAGGCCATAGAAAAAGCCATAGTTCAGCTTAAAACCGAAAGAAATTGGGATGATTTTGAGCTGCCGGAAATCGAAGTGGATTATCCCAAAGATGAAATTTTTGGCGATTATACCACTAATATAGCTATGTCGCTGGCTGGAAAAATGAAAAAAAATCCTCTGGGAATTGCCCGGGAGATAGCCGGCAAGATAAATTCGGCGTTGATAGAAGAAACAGAAATCGCGCCACCGGGATATATCAACTTTACTTTGAAGAAAAAATATTTTCAGCAGCTGGTAAGCGAGATAAACAAAAAGAAGAAAAAATTTGGGAGTAGTGAAAAGGGGAAAGGCCAAAAAGCGCTTTTGGAATTTATCTCCAGCAATCCTACCGGCCCTATTCATCTGGGCAATGGCCGGGGCGGGCCGCTGGGGGATACTTTGTCTCGAGTGATGGAGAAAGTCGGCTATAAAACCGAACGCGAATTTTATGTGAACGATTGGGGCCATCAGATCGAAATTTTGGGGCATTCCATCCTGAAAGACGAAGAGGCGCAATATCGTGGTGATTATGTCGACGATCTGGCGAGACAAAAAGACAAAAAAATGACCAAGCCGATGGAGATAGGCAATTGGGCGGCGCACGTGATCATCAACACCTACATCAAACCCACTTGCAAAAAATTAGGCATCACTTTCAATAACTGGTTTTCGGAAGAGGAATTGCACGAGAAGAAAAAAGTTGATGAGATCATAAAATTATTATCCGATAAAAATCTGACGAGCGAAAAAGATCAGGCGCTCTGGTATAAATCTACCGAATTCGGCGACGACAAGGATCGGGTGCTGGTAAAATCGGACGGAACGAAAACTTATATCGCCACGGATTTTGCCTATCACAAAGACAAGATAGACCGCGGATTCGGAAAACTCATCAATATCCAGGGAGCCGATCATCACAAGGAAGCGGAAGTGGTGAAAAATTTCGTGGAAAAAGTACTGCTTGCTCCCGGACCGGACTATATCCTGACGCAGATGGTAAAAGTGATAAAAGACGGACAGGAAGTGAAGATGTCCAAAAGAAAAGGCGTCTATTTTGCTCTTGATGATCTCATTGATGAAGTGGGGAAAGATGCCGTGCGGTTTGTCTTCCTGTCCTATTCGCCGTCTAACCACATTAATTTTGACATCAATCTGGCCAAAGAAAAATCCGACAAAAATCCGGTCTACTATGTCCAATACGCCCACGCCCGCATTGCCAGCATTCTCCGGAAAGCCAAAGATTTGAATTTTAAATTCGATGAGAGCGATCTGTCGCGGCTCGTCCACAAGAAAGAACTGAGTTTGATGCGGGAGCTCGGAAAATTTCCAGATCTCATCGAAGATATCGCTGAAAGTTATGAAGCGCACCGATTGCCTTTTTACGCTATGAAACTGGCTGATAAATTCCATTCTTTTTATGGCGAATGTAAAGTGCTCGACGAGAAAAACAGTGAACTGACGCGTGCTAGACTAAACCTGGTGAATGCTGTTAGAATAGTATTGGCTGAGACGCTGGATTTAATGGGAATAAGCGCGCCGGAAAAAATGTAGGTTACGAAATACGAAATTAATACGAAATACGAAAGTACGAAAGGGGAGCTACGAACGGTTCGTATTTCGCTCATTTCGTATTTCGTAAAAAATTTATGAAAATTGGCATAGATGCACGAACAATTTTAAATCCGGAAAAAGGCGATGCGATAGGCGTAGGGCATTATACCTACCAACTTATCCGCCATCTTTTGGATACTGACAAAGAAAATGAATATGTCCTGTTCTTCGATTTTCGCGTGCGGGAAAAAGATGTCAAGAAATTTTCCAGACCCAACGTCAAGATAAAATTTTATCCCTATTCCGATTACAAAAAATATCTTCCCGGAGCTTACAACGAAATTTTGGGAACAGCGACGCTGGCCCGGGAACATCTGGACATCATCCATACCACTTCTCCTATGAGCCGCATCCCGATGACTTATCACGGCAAGACAGTGGTGACTTTCCATGATCTGGCGGTGTATAAGATTCCGGAAGTTTTTCCTAAGGTCAAAAGAACCAGAGACAGGACAATTATGAGCCTTATGGCCGGAAAAGCGAATAAGATCATTGCTGTTTCCGATTCGACCAAAAAAGATATCTGCGATATTTTCGGCTGCCACGAAAGCAAAGTCAGTGTCATCTACTCCGGATTCGACAAAAGGATGACTGAAGAATCCAGATCGCCGCGGGAAAAAGTGCTGGAGCATTACGGCATAAACGAAGGCAAAAAATATATATTGTTTCTGGGCACGCTGGAGCCGGTAAAAAATATCACTAAACTTCTGGAAGCCTTCAAACTGTTCAAAGAAAAATGCAAAAAAGACGGAGGAAAATGCGAACACAAACTGGTGATGGCCGGAAAGAACGGCTGGCTGGCGGACGGATATAAGGCGTTGGCCAAAGAACTGGGAATAGATAAAGACGTGATCTTCACCGGCTATATCGTGGGAGACGAACTGGTGCCGCTTTTCAAGAACGCCGATTTTTTCGTGATGCCGTCACTTTATGAAGGATTTGGTACGACGGTGCTGGAAGCTTTCGCCACCGGTACGCCGGTCATCGCTTCCAACGTTTCTTCCATTCCGGAAATCGCGGGGGACGCGGCGCTGATGGTTGATCCCGGCAGTGCCCAGGAAATCGCCGACGCAATGTTTGAGTTCGCGTCTGACGAAAATATGAAAAATGAATACAGGGAAAAAGGGAAAAAACAGGTAGAAAAATTTAACTGGGAAAAAACTGCGAGAGAAACATTGGAAATTTATAACTCGCTAATGAAGAACTAATTTAAAGCTAATGGGAACGAACGAATTATTTTATCCGGAAGAAAGTTATAAAATTATCGGCATAGCGATGGAGATGCATCAAAAGCTTGGCAATATTTATCAAGAAAAGCACTATCAGAAAGTATTTGAAGGAAAATTAAAAAAACTGGAAATACCGTTTGAAAAAGAAAAGCAAGTGATAGCTAAAACTGACGATGGTTTGGAAATAGGCGAGTTTTTTATTGATTTTGTAGTCTACAATAAGATACTTTTAGAATTCAAGCGAGTGAATTTTATTCACTATAATGATATAAAACAGGTATTGAGATATTTAGACGCGACTAATTTGAAGTTAGGAATAATTATCAATTTCAAGCTTAGCAATCTGCAATATAAAAGAATAGTTAATCCAAGATTCAAATAAGAGCGTCATTCGCTCTTATTAGTTTTTAATTTGTTCTGATTTCGCGAGTTTTTATGTTCAAAAAAATAGACCCTCAAATGAATCTGCCCAAAACCGAAGAAGAAATTCTGGCTTTTTGGAATGAGAAGAAAATTTTTGAAAAATCTGTCGAGAATAGAGCGAGCGATCCGCTTTATACTTTTTATGACGGCCCGCCTTTTGCCACCGGTACGCCGCACTATGGCCACCTCGTCGGCAGCGTTATGAAAGACGTGGTGCCGAGATTTTGGACGATGAAAGGTTATCGCGTGCCGCGAAAATGGGGCTGGGATTGCCACGGACTGCCGATCGAAAATATCGTGGAAAAAGAATTGGGCTCGAAAAACAAGAAAGATATTGAAAAATTGGGAGTGGAAAAATTCAACGTTCTTTGCCGCAGCAAAGTTCTCACTTACGTCGAAGAATGGAAAGTCGTGATCAACCGCCTCGGGCGTTGGGCGGATATGGACCATCCATATAAGACGATGGATCTGGAATTTATGGAATCGGTCTGGTGGGTGTTCAAAGAATTATACGACAAAGATTTGATCTACGAAGGCTATCGCTCGATGTACATCTGTCCGCGCTGCGAAACAACGTTGTCACAATCGGAAGTGGCGGAAGGTTACAAAATGATAAAGGATCTTTCAGCGACGGTAAAATTTAAATTACTCGCGAATGAAAGCGAATTGAAGGCGAATGAGAACGAAAATGATACCTACATTTTGGCCTGGACGACAACACCGTGGACATTGATTGGCAATGTAGCTTTGGCGGTGGGAAAAGATATCAGATATCAACAGGTGAGAGTAGGAGAAGAAAAATATATTTTGGCGAGCGCCAAAGTGGCAGAAGTATTCAAGGATAAAGAATATGAAATAATAGCGGAATATGAAGGCAAGGATCTCATTGGCCGAAAATACAAACCACTTTTTGATTATTATTCTAAAGATGAGAAGTTGGAAAACAAAGAAAACGGCTGGAAAATATATCCGGCGGATTTTGTGACGACTGAAGAGGGGACAGGAGTGGTGCACATCGCGCCGGCGTTCGGAGAAGACGATATGAATCTGGGAAAAGAATATTGCCTGCCATTCATCCAGCACGTCGGAATGGACGGCGTGATAAAAAAAGAGGCCGGAGATCCCGTGTTGGGGCACGGGACAGGATTTGCCGGGATGCAGGTGAAGCCGGAAGGGGACACGCAAAAGACAGACGTGGAAATCATAAAAAACCTGGCGCACCGCAACTTGCTTTTTGCCAAGGAAAAATATGAACACAGCTATCCGCATTGCTGGCGCTGCGAAACGCCGCTCATCAATTATGCCACCAGTTCCTGGTTTGTGAATATTTTGAAAAACAAAGAGAAAATGATCGAACTGGCCCAAGATATCAACTGGTCGCCGGAGCACATCAAAGTCGGCCGGTTCGGCAATTGGCTGGAAGCGGCGCGCGACTGGTCTATTTCCCGCCAAAGATTTTGGGCGTCCGTGATGCCGATCTGGAAATGCGACTGCGGAGAAATGAAAGTGATCGGCTCGATAGATGAACTCAGGAAACACAGTGATCAGAAAATCACCAAGATCATTTTTATCCGCCACGGAGAAAGCGAGAAGAACATTTTGAATATAGAATCGGACGAAGTGGATAAATATCCTTTGACGGAAAAAGGCAGGAAGCTCATTTCAAAAAAAGCGCAGGAACTAAAAAATGAAGGAATCGATGTCGTTTTCTCTTCGCCGATACTGAGAGCGAAAGAATCGGCTGAAATAATCAACGAAGAACTAGACAAAGAGATAAAACTGGACGACAGGCTTTCGGAAATTGATTTTGGCAAATGGCTGGGTCTTCCGGTGGATGAATTTTGGGATGAGCACGAAAGATTGAGAGGATCGATCGAAAGCCTTATGGATTATAAATTTGGAGAGACGGGAGAATCCAGAAATGAAGTAGTGGCAAGAGTGCGAGAATTTTTGAAAGAGATCAATCAAAAATATTCCGGGCAGACTATCCTCGTGGTGGGCCACGGAGTAATAAACGCCGCGATGAGGAAAGTCCTTTATGATATCAGCGAAAATGATTTTCGTGTCCAGGAAGTGCCAAAATTTGAACTGAATCATTTTTTCTATCTCCAGGCAGACGGAAAATCTTTCGATCTGCATAAAGACGTGGTGGACAAAATTACTTTTCCTTGTGAAAAATGTGAAGGCAGGATGAAAAGAATTCCAGACGTTCTGGATACTTGGTTTGACAGCGGTTCGATGCCGTACGCCCAGCTGCACTATCCGTTTGAAAACCAGGATGTGTTTGAAAAAGGATTTCCGGCCGAGTTCATTGCGGAAGGAATCGATCAGACGAGAGCCTGGTTCTATTATCTTCACGTCATCGCCACCAACACCAAAAACTCCATCGCTTTCAAAAACGTGGTGGTGAACGGCATTGTGCTGGCAGAGGACGGGAAGAAAATGGCTAAGCGCCTGAATAATTATCCGGACCCGACCTATGTCTTTGATAAATATGGCGCCGATCCGCTCCGCTATTATCTTTTGAGCTCTCCGGTGATGCAGGCGGAAAATCTCAATTTCAAAGAAGCGGATGTAGCCGAACTGGTCCGCGGAATGTTCCGGATGCTTTGGAATTCGTATTCGTTTTTTGTTTTGTACGCCAATGTTGATAAGTTTACGGTTAATAGTTCACAGTTCACGGTAGGGAAAAATTTATTGGACAGATGGATAATTTCAGAATTGCAAATGCTGATTAAGGACGTCAATGAAAATATAGAAGGATACGAACTGACGCGGGCGGCCAGACTTTTTCCGTTCTTCATCGACGATCTTTCTAACTGGTATATCAGAAGAAGCCGAAGAAGATTTTGGAAATCGGAAAGCGACAGCGACAAAAAAGAAGCTTATGAAACTTTGCATTATGTTTTGGTAACGCTGGCGAAGTTGATGGCGCCGTTCACGCCGTTCATCGCGGAAGAAATTTATCTTAACCTCACCCGGTCCGACGCAACGTCGGACCACCCTCTCCTTAGTAAGGAGAGGGTAAATAACCAACCTTCTCCTTTACAAGGAGAAGGTGCGACGACGTCAGTCGGAGCGGATGAGGTAATTTCCGTACATCTGGAAAATTTTCCTGTGGCGGATGAAAAATTGATCGATGAAAAGTTGAATGGGGAAATGGCAAAGGTGAGAGAGATTATTACTCAAGGTTTGCAACTGCGTGCGCAGGCGAAAATAAAAGTTCGTCAACCGCTGGCAGTAGCAAATATCAAGTATGAGGTATCAGGTATGGATCTTTTAAATATTATAAAGGAAGAGCTGAATGTTAAAGAAGTGATTGCAGATAAAAATCTTTCGGAAGAAATATCACTCAATACTGAAATCACTCCCGAGCTCAAGCTTGAAGGCATCGCTCGCGAGATTGTCCGCCACATCCAGGAGATGCGAAAAGAGGCCGGTTATGAGGTTGACAATCGCATCAAAGTATGCTACACTGGCTCGTCAGAAGCTTTCGTGAAATTTGGCGAACTGATTGCCAAAGAAACTCTGGCTGATGAGTTGAAAGAAGGAAAAATAGAAGGCGCGGATTTGGAAAAAGAATTTGACGTTGAAGGTGAAAAAGTTTTGATAGCTATAAAAAAATAGTGATGTGGGGAGTTAGTAATTCACACAACAAAAAAAAGGGGGCAGGTTATGTGGATCGTCGGTGTGGTGTTAGTGGCTGTTCTGGTTATGGCTATGGCGATGGTTAAAGTGGGGAAAAAAAAGCCCTCTTCTCCTCCGCCAAAAAAAGGAGGCACATGCGGATGAAGCTGATAAATGGAGGACAGTAAACAGTAGCAAGAGAAAAATTATTTGCGGGGATCAGAAGAAATTCTGGTCCCTTTTCTATTTTTACTTGACAAGATTGACCCTACGGATCTGACTAGTGAAAAAAATAGCCATCTCGGCTTGATTTTTCCCTCAAAACCTGCTATAATGATATTAGAATAAATGAGAAAAGGCTTTCTGAAAGCCAAACCCCGCAAAGTCGCCAGTGCGGCTACGGGGCAAAGGGAAACGGGTGTAAGCCCGTTTTGTGTATTTCCAGCGTCTTATAGTTAAAAGCAAATTGTAATACAAGAATGAATAAGAAACAGCAAAAAACAAAGATCGCCATCACTGCCATAGTTTTTCTTCTGGTGTTTTTTCCTTTTTCCAATTTCGCTCTGGCTAGCGAGATCAATATGGACAATGTGATAAAGCTGACAAATGATGCCCGTGCCAAGGCAGGAGCGGCCGAACTGGCGGAGAATAAAACTTTGGATAAGATCGCGAAAGACAAAGTGAATGATATGATCGCCAATAACTATTTCGCGCATAATTCTCCTGCTGGCCTCAGCCCCTGGTCGTGGTATGAAAAAGACGGTTACGATTATAAATATGCCGGAGAAAATTTAGCTATCAATTTTTTGAAGGCGGAAGACCAGCAAGAGGCCTGGATGAACAGCCCCGACCACAGAAAAAATATTCTCAATCCTAACTACGATGAAATAGGAGTGGCGGTGGAAGCGGGAAGGATCAATGGACAGACGGCCATCATCACCGTCCAGGAATTCGGTTCTCGCGCCGGCGCCAAGGTTGTTCCGGCCGACGGCAAAAATTTTTCAGGCGGGGGAAACGGGAATCTCGTCAAAGACGGAATGGGCATCACGCCCCAGGTGCTGTCAGTCAAAACTCTGACCGGAGAAAATCTGGTGAACAATCAGAATCTGATCTCTGACAGAAATTATTTCCAGGATTTTGTGGACGGATGGAAAAATAATAAAGAGATGATCGCGTATTGGCTTCTGGAGTTAGCGGTGTTCCTGTTCTCGGCTTCTCTGGTTCTTTCGGCCGCTACTTTTATGGCGGTGGCGATGAACAATATTTTGGACTATGAAGAGCTGCGCCGAAAAGCTTTGGCCACTGCGGCAGGAATCCGTGGAGAAAAAAATGTTCTAGCGTCAAAATGATTTTTTATAGATAAGAGTGAATAGGGGGGTTATCTTGTGGGATCTAGCTTATGTTAGATTTCACAATGTAACACAAAAACAAAAAATAAAATAAAAAGAAAAATCTAGGATGAAAATCCGAGATTAAAAACAAAAAACTAAAGGCAAAAATCTTTGTCTTTCCTCAAAAGGAAACCACGCAAAAATCCCGCTAGTCGGGATTTTTGATTCCCAAGAAATAAAAAAGGCCTGCCGAAGTTTTGGCAGGCCGGGCATCGCCAGAGTCTGGCTATGCTTTTGGTAGGGTGGGGCGGTGATTTGTCAGAGAGCCCTTAATGGTGTTGGCTACGCGAAGAATCCAACGGACTTCTCTGTCGATCCATCTCGATAATCTACCGATGAAGAAAAAGATCAGGATCATCAAACAGCATATTATGATCCAATACAGTATTGCTATGTTGGGCATCATCGGTCCGAAGGTCTTGTCTAAAAGATATTGCGGTAAACTGGCCAGGTTCATAATTTTTTCTCCTTCTGAAGCTGAAACTGTTTATTCGCCTGTACATCCCAGCATAATGCGATCGAATTTCTCCTGATCGTCATCGGTTCTGAGGTATGCCATGGGCGAGCCGTCGATGATAGAAAAAAATACTTCAGCCCCGTTGAATGATCTTCGGAGGTTATCAATGCACGACTTTGGCCAGTCTCCTTTTTTTACATAAGGCAATTTTTGTCCTTCAGCGGTTGTTACCGCTATGGACTCTTTGCCGAAGGAGAGATAACCCTGCATCTCTTCGGCCGCGTGAGCGAAGGCATAAAGCAAACTGATTGCCAAAATAATACCGGCAACCATCAGCCACTTGATCATTTGCTTTTTTCTGATAGCCGATATCCGGTGCCTTTCTTCAGTCGGCTGGCCATAAAGGTCAAAGTCTTGAAGTTCGGGGCCGTTGTAATAATTGTCCGGAAAATATTTCCCTGTCTCCTCTGCTTCTTTTGTGGCCACTTCGTATAATGCCTTTGCGTAAAACATTTCTTCCCCCCTCAAAGATTGAAATTAATTGATATTGTCTAACCCCATTTCCGATCTCTTTTGCCAAAAGATAGAAAAAGGAGTTAGCTGGCATTTTTAACGTACGATATGCCATTCTAGCATATTTATGGCTTCTTGTCCAGCCCCTTGAAAATCAGCTAAAAAAGGGGAAATCGGGCTTTCCGGCCAGTTTTTGTCATGTTGCAGTTGTGGGTAGAATGTAGGATCCCGGCATTGACAAAAAATGTTCCATATGCTTATATTTAGAAGCTCTTTGAAATATAAAGCGGTGTGTCATGAGGCGATTTTTTGAAAAAATTTCAAAAGAAAAGGAGTGAATTATGGCGGACGATTTCTTGAAGTTATCGAAGACGTACATGGATCTGACTCGAGGCAAACGCTATGGGAAATGCCTGCGGGCAATCATCGAGCTGATGGAGCCGGATTACAGCCTGGGTATCACCAGAGAGAAAGCCGTTGAAATCCTGAAAATGCGTGGCTTGCGTACTTCTGTTTCAAGCTGTTATCGGTATGAACAGCTTATCAAATCCCTGGTCGATTTCCTTCAAAAAACCCCAGAAGAACAAAGGAAAATTAAGGAAAAACACCAATTAGCCAGGAAGAATTCGTATGAGTCTCAAAGCCTTTTAGTTGCCATCGAAGCATTTGAAAAAGACGGCATCATCAGCTGGGCGAAAGTCCAGGATCTGCTTTACCCGACCCCTACATCGGAACCGGAAAAAACGGCAGGAGAATCGCCGGAACAAAAGTCGGGAAAAGGATGGTTTAGACTTGAGTCGCTTGATCCGGAAACAAAAAAGCCGGAGCCCGCACAGGAAGATCAAGCCGGTCAGGATCAAGTGCTGCCTTCAGAAAATGCTGAATTTGATGAAGCGGAAGACGCAATCGTTGCTTCATTGGTGAAATTGAGGAATACGAATGTTGTTCTTCGGAAAACCAATCGTGATCTCGAGCAAAAGAATGCATCTCTTTCCACAGGAATAGACAATCTTGAAACCCTGTTGCAGGAAATGTTGCAGGAAATGCAAACTGATCTGCAACACTTTCGTGAAGAAACGCCGGAAAATTTAGTCTGGGGACTCAAGGATGTGATCGCGGGGCTGGAAAGTATTCAGATCAAGTTTATTTCCGACTGGATAGAACAGCAGAATGCGGCCCTGAAAGAGCAAAAAGCCATGTGGACAGAGCAAAAAGCGGTATTGGCAGAGCAAAAAGCGGCTTGGGTAGAACAGCAGGAAATGTCGGCCAAGAACAACAAAATGCTTGTAGAAATAAAAAAGCTTTTGCTGACTATGGCTGCTCGTAAAGAGGCCAGGAAATTCCCGCCACAGAAACCCAATGGGGATCGGGCAGAGCCGCCAACTTATTCCCAGAAATATAAAAGAAAGATGACTTATAACAATCAAGCCCGGGAATATATCAAGACTGTGAAAATCAATGTGGCTGACCAGATTGTCAAGTCCTTTCAGCTTCTGGCTGATTATGGTCGCGAATATCCGTCGCTGGATTCAAAAAAAATAGTAGGAGGAGTGCATGATGGAAAAAATCAAATAACTTGCAGTAGAAAATATCGGGCTTTATGGATAGAAAAGCCGGATTGCATCTATGTAGATTTAATTTTCAAGAAAGGAGAAAAGTTGGATAATATAAAGGTTTAGTACAGATCCCCATCGGCGCAGTGCGTCGGTGGGGTTTTTCTTTATTGTTAATAAGACAACACAAATTTTGGCTTTGTCAAGCCATAAAGGGGATAACTTGTGTTTGCTATTTTATGGCTGGCTGATATACTGAAAACAAGGAGACGGCAAAAAATAACACGATAACTAAATACGGGTGAATGTATCTTTGTACAAAACGAGATATTTTTGTTTTTTAAGAAAGCCAGCCGGCGTTCATTATTTGTTTAGTGAACAGCGGTTGGCTTTTTAAGTTTCATATAAAAAGTCTAAAGGTCGAAGGTAACAAACCGCCTGAAAGGTTTGAAAATTACCCGGTTTAATTTTATCTCAAGGAGGTTAAGGTAAAATTTTTTCGGGTAAAGGTAATTAATTAAGTTAATTAAATAAAAGAAAAAACTTATGAAAAGTATAATCAAAAGCCTTTTAGTCATTGTAGCCGTTGGCGCGGTGGCTGGAAGCGCGACTTATGCGTATTTTAGCAGCACTGCAACAATGAGTGGAAACACTTTCACGGCTGGAACAATGGCACTTAAGATTGATGACAATATTGGCGGAACTCCAAATTGGGTTAGTGGTTTCGATATCACAAGCGATCAATTTAAAAATGACAATTCCGCTAATTGGCATAATGATCAAACTGCATGGAATACTTTTTTGAAGGCATTCGGTTTGAGTGATTTGTATCCTGGTATGCCTGTCAGAACACAAGAATTGGATATTAAGAACGATGGTACTGTTGATGGTTTTGCAACAATTAAAATTGATGCAATGGCTTGGAGCACTTCAACCATGGGTGATGATTTAAACTTTGCAGTTTACTATGATGCATCAGGTGCTAAAAATAACTACCATCTTGTTGATAGTGGTTCTTTATCAGCATGGAATCATAATGTTCATCAGCTGGGATCTTTAAATGCAGGTAATATTGGTAATGTAGTAATTAATTGGTCGGTTCCTGCTTCAGCTGGAAATGAGATACAAGGAGCTACTGCTTCTGTAAATACAACATTTGGTCTTAACCAAGTTGTAAATCAAGTAAATTAGTTAGGACAAAAAGATTTTCCAATCTTTTCCCATCCCGCAATTTGTGGGATGCGGAGAGGGAGGAAGAATCATATAATCATTGAATCATAAAAACATAAAAAAATGATAGGAGAAAAAAATTTCAATCAACCACCGGCGGAGAAGCCGGAGGAGGAAGAAAAGAAAAAATTTACAAAAGTGAAAATAATATGCGGTTGGTGCAGAAAAGAAATAGGCGAAAAAGAAGTGGAAATGGCGTCCGGTTCTGATGTGACTCACGGTATTTGCGATGAATGCAAGGCAAACGCGAAAGAAGAGGAAGCAGCGTCTAAGAGGAGAAGAGAGCAAAAAAAATGATAGGAAAAATTTTCAAAATCACCATCAACACCATTCTCATCATCCTGATCCTTATCGGCATTTTGGTAATTTTTTCGTTCGTGCCTTTCCCTGGGAATTACAAAATTTTCACCGTGCAATCGGGTTCGATGGAGCCGGCTATCAAAACAGGGAGCCTGATATTTGTGAAACCGGAAGCGAACTATAACGTCGGTGATGTGATAACGCGGAGGACGACTGATCCGAAAGTGACGATTACCCACCGGATATTTTCCAAAACTGATGTCAATGGGCAGACGGCGTTTGAAACTAAAGGCGATGCCAATAACGCGCCGGACGCGGAGAAATTTACCGAAAAGGGAATTATTGGCAAAGTGCTGCTGGCCATTCCGTTTTTGGGATTTCCGGTCAGTTTTGCCAAAACGACGCAAGGTTTGATCTTGATCGTCATCATTCCGGCGGTGATCATTATTTATGACGAGCTGAATAAGATAAAGGCGGAAATCAGGAGGAAGATGGAGGAAAAGAAGAAAAAGAAGAAGGAAGAGGATGAGAATTGAACACAATAGAAAGAAGAATAGGTTGTCTAATTATGATTATTCTCATAATGGAATGTATTTTGTGACAATATGCACAAAAGACAGGGAAGAATTATTTGGAAAAATAGAAAATGGCGAGATAGTTTTGAATGAATTGGGGGAAATTGTGAAAAATAATTTAACGGGCATTATTAATTATTTTAAAAATATATTTTTAGATAGATATGTTGTAATGCCCAATCATGTACATTTAATTTTAGAAATAATAAACAAAGAATATGTAGGGACAGACCTTGCGTCTGTCCAGGAAGAGGGACAAACACAGAATTTGGGACAAACACAAGGTTTGTCCCTACGGAAGATAAATTTTGGTTTGTTGTCAAAAGTTGTCCAAATAGTCAAGTCAAAAGCAACGGTTCAATATATTCAATTAATGAGATCAAAAAACACGCCATGCGTTATAAAAATCTGGCAAAGATCATTTCATGACCACATTATCAGAAATGAAATAGAATTAAATAAAATCAGGGAATATATAATAAAAAATCCAAAAAATTGGGAAACGGACAGAAATAATTTAAATGGTATAGATGAAAAAAATCCTCAAATCAAAAATTAATAAAAGAATTATGAAATCGGTGAGGCGGATTAGCTTGGTTTTGATATTGTTGGCGCTGGCTTGCGGAGTGGCGAAGATTCCCGGTACCAATTCATATTTTACCAGTACGGCGACGGTGAAGGGGAGCACGATGACGGCGGGGTATTGGATTCCAAAATTGACTATGGCAGTGGATCTGGAAAAGCCGGATGGCGAGGACGATTGGTATAAGACAGATCCGTGTATCACTTTAGAATCTTCACTTTCCAATACGATAATCCATTATGCTTTCTCTGATGGAAGCACATCGACTACCGGGATATACGACGGCAGGTGCGTCAAAGTGCCGGAAGGAAAATGGAGTTTTGCGGCTTATGGAATTTATGATAAGAATGATAATTGGAAAAGCGATGAGGTGTCTGATGATTTCAAAGTGGATCTGACCGCTCCGGGCGATGTGGTGGTTAATGAAGTGATGTGGATGGGAAGTCTTTTGGATAAAAATGATCAGTGGATCGAACTGCGCAATACTACCAAAGACGATATTGATATCAGTGGGTGGACTATTGATAATGCCCACGCTTCGGGTAAAAGCCTGGTTATTCCCGACAAAAGCGAGATAAAAGCGGGAGGATATTTCTTAATAACAAAAAAAGACGAAAAGAGTTCGGCGATTAATGTCAATCCGGATTATGTGGACAAGGATCTCAGTCTGGACGAAGATTATAAGGGCAACGGCCAGCTGGTCCTGAGCGATAAAGCAGCCGCTATCATTGATTCGACTCCATCCACAGAAAAATATAAATGGCCGGCGGGAATCCACGGGCTTATTATTCCGGACGGACTTTTGCACTGGTCGATGGAAAGAAATGACGATCCGTCGGACGGCTGGCATACTTGCGATCCGATGGCGATGGATTCCGATCAGAAAAAATTGATGAAAAGTTATTGGGACGACGATGATCTGTTTCTTGATTGCGGCACGCCGGGCAATCACAACTTGAGCAAGAACGACCCCACCTCTTCCGATTTTGAAAAGATGGAAAAAGATGTGTCGGCTGAAATGGCTAAAGACGATAAAAAAGACGACCAATCGGACAGCGGGAACGATATAGTTCCTGTTGGCGATACTACGGCAACTAATTCGGCTGGCAATGGAGGAAGCGGAACCGTTGGAAGCGCGGAAGACACAAGCGTACAAGGTAATACGCCTGAGGCAGATGCGCCGACGATAGATACACCTGCAACTGATACGTCCAAAAAAGAAGACGGGACTGATGTGAAAAAAGAAGAAGATAAACCACAAGAAACAACACCAGATGAAACAACTGCAAACTGATAAAATAAAAATAAGCATCGCGGCGGTCGTTTTCGCTCTTTGTTTTTTGATTTTGCCGAGCAGAGCCAAAGCGGCTGACGTTGCTGTCACTTTCGGCGATGGTTTTCCCATTTCTGAAACAAACATAGCGCCGGGCCAGACTTTTTCCCGGACTTTTTCTGTGACCAATGTCAGTGTCAGCGACAATGATCAGGATCTGATGATCAACTTTGCTGACCAGACCGGAGACTGGAGCTCTTCCAATTTTCACGTTGAAAATATGATTTCGGTGGAGCTTCAAGAGCCGGACGGAACAATTCCGGCCATTATGCCCAACGGACAAACCAGCGAGTTGCTCAGTGATTTATATAATTATAACCAGGCTTTTAATTTTGACACTATTTTAAATTCAGAGAAAAATATCAGTTATAATTATAAATTGATATTTACTTTCAATCCGGATGCCGGCAATGATTATCAGAACAAGAAAACTGTTTTCGATCTAGCAGTGGGAATAAATGCCCAAGAATCCAATGGCAATGGCGGCGGAGGCGGTGGCGGAGGCGGTGGACATCACCACGGCGGCGGAGGTGGAGGTGGAGGCGGAAACAATGCAGTGCCCGCCGTTACCAACGCGCTTTTCAACGGGGCCGGACTGGTGGCAGGAACAGCTGGAGTGAACGTGAACGGTCCCAACCAGCCGGAAGTGAAAGGAGAAGCCACGCCGGAACCGGGAATAACCGAAGGCGCGTCGACTGCCGCTTGCCAGGGCTGGCCGAAATGGATCTGGATCGTGGCGCTTCTGGCCTATGCCGCAGTTCTTCTCAAATATCTGAGCAAGAATTATAAAGCCGGAAAACTAGCCTGGAAATTTGCTCTGGTCTGGACTTTGGCGGCCGTGGCTTTCTGGTATTTCTTTGATCATTGCCGGGGATATCAATGGTTTCTTTATGGAACGGTTATTGTCGTGATCGCTTCTTACTTTATATATTTGTGGCGGCTCAAGAAAAAAATCGGAAAAAATATGCCGAGCTCGGGTTCATAAATCAACCTTGTATAAAAAAACAACCCAACATTGCGAGAGGTTGTTTTTTAAATTTGCATTTTCGGAGATTTATGATTATAGTAAGAAAAAATCGCTTTTTATGTACTTTGCCACACAAGGCCACGAAAGGAGAAGGTCATGGCGAAAATACTATTGATCGATTCGGAAGAATATGTCAGGCTCCTCTATCAGGAGGAACTGAATGATGTCGGTCACTGGGTGATAACTATGGCATCACCCTTTGAGTTGTTTGAAAAAATCGAGGAGGAAAAACCGGACATCATAATGCTTGGCGTGAGGCTGTTGGATTATAGTTGGTCGGAGGTGATATCAGACGTTCGCGAACACTATCCCGATCTCCCCATAATTTTCAGCACCAGCCTGACGGAACTTTGGAATAAAGCGCTGATGCGCGGTGTCACGGCATGTTTTGAGAAATCGTCTAATCTGGACCGCCTCAAAGAAATCATTGACGAAATAATGGCTAAGAGACAAAAATAGCCACGGACGGCTGAAAGAAACGACTAATTTTTTTCTTCGTCAACCCAACCCTTCACTTCGAGGGGTTGTTTTTTTAATATTTTTACACCCGCATCTTCTGCACGTTGGCGCGCTTGGTCAGCTCTTCCTGGATGGTTTGGGCGAGAAAATGATCGACAACCGGGAAGACTTCGTCGCTGGAATCTTTTTTGCTGTCTCCCGTTGATTCGGAATCAATGGTCGTTTCAATGTTGATCCGGCTGACGCCGAACAATTGATGGATGAGATTGCGCCGGATATCGACGGACTCGATGCGCCGATAGGGAATAGCAGTTTCTTCTTTTGTGAAAACACCCCGCCTGATCCTGAAGATATCAGTACCCAGGTTGAATTGGAACATCGTGTATTCCAGCCAGGAAATGATAGCGGTCAAGATAAAAGCCGCGATTGTCGCCAGAGTTCCCCAAAAGATAAGGAAACTCAAAATACCAGTGGAGCTGGAATCGGCATTATCCGAGCCAAAAAACATCTTCGCCAGAACCAGCGCCAGCGTCAGGATGAGAAGAATTAAAGCGATTTTGCTGTGAGCGGCGGTATCATATATCAGGGTCCGGGGGCCGAGTTTTTGATATTTGTTTTCTTCCATTATATTTTTTTAAATAATTAGATGTTTGTGTCAGCTAATACAATTTTAGCCGCATATTATTGTCCGGTCAATCATTAGGAAAATGCCGAGGCTCAGGCAATATAAGCAAGCGGAAATTAACCCAGTTGATTCCTGGCGCCTTTATGATATAATGCTGGCAAGTTTCTGGATAGTTCTTTTCACTCGCATACGTTCTCAAAACTCTTTTGAAAGGGGTAATTATGAAAAAAAATTGTCAATCGGATGAATGGAGGGAAAGCCCTCACAATTCCAAGGGAAGCATGAAGAAAATAATCTTTTTTGTTTTTATATACATCGCTCCTTTTGTGATCGCTTCGACGGCATGGTGCATAGAGCAACTGTGCCGAGAGAGAAATATCGGACGCAGGATCCATGCCAGCTTTTTTAGATTTCTAAAAAGCGTTTGGGAAAGCGAGTTCTGGTATGGGGCTGCGAAAGCTTGTTTGATCCTTATGACTCCTTTCATTTTTATCGGGCGCGTAAGGCGCAAACTATCCGGAGCTTCTCAGGAAGAGCAAGAAGCCCGGAAAAGAAAAACTGAAATCATGAAAAGGGAGAGGAAAGAGAGAAACGAGTACACACCAAAAAGCCTCCGGCATGCAGGCTGACAGGAGTTGCGTATGCGGCGAAATCGTATGAAACGGGAAAGGCTAACGCCCTCCCGTTTTTCTTTTTTCTGTTGTAAGATAGAGATATTGTGGAATACAGATACCAAGGTATAATTTTGAGCAAATATGATATCGCGGAAGTGGACCGGTTTTATGTTGTCTACACCCAGGAAGCAGGGAAGATCAGGGCGGTGGGAAAAGGAGTGCGGAATCATGACGCCAAGCTGGCCGGAAATCTGGAACCGCTAACTTTATCGGAAATCAGTATTTCCCGCACCAAGGGCCGGGGAAAAATTACCGGAGCGATCGCCGCCAATAATTTTTTGGCGGTCAAATCAGATTATTACGCCCTTTCCAGGGTGTTTTATATTTTCGGGATAATAGAAAAAATGATCGCCGATGAAGAAAAAGATGAGCGAGTTTTCGATCTGATCTTGAATTTTTTGGAAACGCTGGACGATTCAGTCTTGAAAGGCGGCAGCGAAGAAAAGATCGATGTGCTCACTTTAGGTTTTCTTTTCCAATTGCTTCATATTTTAGGTTACGGCCTCAATATGGAATGCTGTATCAAATGCAACGAAAAACTTTTGCCGGAAAATAATTATTTCAGCGCGGCTGCCGGCGGAGTGTTTTGCCGCGAATGCGCCAATCCGACCGGGCGAAAAGTGAAAATAAACAGCGGCACTATAAAACTGATCCGTCTTTTTGTCAAAAATAAAATCCAGAGTTTCACCAAGCTCACAGTTTCCAAGGAAGACATCGGAAACAGCAAAGTGGTTGTGGGGGAGATGGTGAGGTGGGTCACTGGATAAAACACCCAAAATCGTCTATTATTAAAACATAAAATTAAACACAAAATATTAACCTTATGTCTCTCAACGATATAAAAGATAAATTATATAAAAAAGAAGAGGAAAAAGATCTGTCCAAGCACGAAGAAAGCAATTATGATCCTCATATAACCAATCTGCCTTCCGAGTCTTCCCCCGGTATTCCCGATCTTTGGGCCGGGAAGAAAAAAGGCATAGGAGAAACAGGGAAAAAGGCCATCAAATATGGATCATGGGCGCTGGGCGGTCTTGCGGTCATTTTGCTCATAACGGGCATCATTTATCTCATTCAGAAATCCGCTTTTTCCCAAAATAACGTGATCATCACCGTGAAAGGGCAAGATAAGATAGACAGCGGAAAATTTATCACTTACGAGATAGATTATCAAAACAATAACAGGACCGATCTTCAAAATGCCGTTCTCGATGTCAGTTATCCTGAAGATTTCAAACCGGAAAGCAATCCTGATTTCAAGGAGAATAGCCCGCTCGACAGCACTATAAATTTGGGAACTATCAAAGGCCATGGGAATGGAAAGGCTACTTTTAACGGCCAGATCTACAGTCCCTCGGGAGCGCTTATGTATCTCAAAGCGGAGATAAAATATAATCCCTCGAGCTCCAGCTCGCAATTTGTTTCTGCCGGGCAATTGGGAATCAACGTAGCCTCCAGTCCGGTAAGCGTGGAAATTATGGCACCTCAATATGTAGCCAGCGGCGATGAAGTCGGTTATCTTATCAGTTATAGCAATAACGGACAGGAAGAGTTCAAAGACCTGAAAATAAAGGCGGACTATCCTAGCGGATTCACTTTTGCTTCTTCTGATCTCAAAAGTTCGGAAGGGAATAATATTTGGTACATAGGGAATTTGGAGCCGGGGCAGTCAGGGAAAATTGTCGTCAGCGGAAAGCTGGAAGGCGACAACGATCAGGCCAAAGGCATACAAGTCCATATCGGCTCCTCGCAAACAGGAGATTTCGTGAGTTTCAGTGACGGAGACGCCACCACCAAGATCGCTGCCTCTCCTTTGGCTATCTCTCAAACAGTCAACGAAGCCCTGAGTCCCGATATCAATGCCGGAGAAAATCTGAAATTCAACATAAATTATACAAATAACGGATCGACAGGCCTCAGGGACGTCATCGTAAAAGAAACCATTGATAGCCCGGTCGTGGATTACGGGTCGCTGGATGCCCAAGGAGGATCTTTCGATATGAATAACAAGGTCATCACCTGGAAAGCTTCCGATCATCCGGAACTAGGAAACCTTCAGCCGGGACAATCCGGATCAATCGGATTTTCCATAAAAGTAAAGGATGCCATTCCTATGAACAATGCCAACGACAAAAACTACGTCGTTTCAAGCATCGTGAAAATAGATAGTCCCGATATTCCCACTCCCATTTCTATGAATAAAATAATCGCCGGAAACGCGATGAACATGAAGCTTGATTCCAAGTTGCTTCTTAGCGTAAAAGGCTATTATAAAGATCCTAATATTACCAACAGCGGTCCCATTCCTCCGAAAGTCGGACAGGACACCACCTATACCATCCACTGGATAGTCGGCGATGTTTCCAATGACATTTCCAACGCTACCGTGGAAGCGGTATTACCGACCGGAGTGACTATGACCGGCACGGTTTATCCGGAAAATACTAACATAACCTATAACGAAAGAAATAATTCAATAGTCTGGGAAATCGGCAATATGAGTGCCGGAACAGGAACATTGTCCGGTTCGCAGGAGGCCAGTTTCCAGATCAAGGTGACGCCGGCGCCCAGCCAGGCCGGAGATATGATGAGTCTTTTGAAGCCATCGGTATTCAAGGCCAAGGATCTGTTTACAGGAGAAGATTTATCTGCTAACGTGGACGGAAAGACCACGCAGCTTTCCGAAGACAGCAGTTTGGACGGCGGATATATCGTGAGTAACTAGAAAATTTTATAATTCGTCGAAATTAACTCGAGCTCTAAATTTTTTGGCTAAAATTTTGCTACGGACAACGGCTGGGGCGCAAAATTTTAGAAAAAATTTGAGCTCTCAGACAGGAATTTCTCCGGAATTATAAAATTTCCTAGTAAGAGAGAAGGAAGGAGAAAGAAGGAGAAAGAAGGAGGAAAAAGTATGTTGAAGTTAAATCATACCGATAACAAAAAAAGAATAGGAATTATCAAGACCAAAAACGGAGAGATTAACACTCCGTTTTTTATGCCTGACGCGACGAGAGGTTTTATGCGGTCGATGGGCAAAGACGATCTCGAAAAAATTGGTGTTAGACCGATGGTAGTCAATACTTATCATCTTTATCTTCAGCCAGGAATGGAAACGATAAAAAAAGCTAAAGGCATAAATAATTTTATGAATTGGCCGCACCCGCTGCTTTCCGACTCCGGCGGTTATCAGGTTTTTTCTCTCATTCACAAAAATCCCAAGATGGGAAAAATTACGGACAAAGAAGTGCTTTTCCGTTCGCCGCTGGACGGCTCGCGGAATATTATTTCTCCGGAGTATGCCATTGAGATCCAGTTTGATCTGGGAGTGGATATGATGGTGTGTCTGGATGATCCGCCGCCTAATGATTATTCCAAAGAAAAAATTGAAAAAGCGGTGGAACGGACTATCGCCTGGGCTAAACGATGTAAAACAGAATACGACAAACAAATTGAAAAGCGAAAGATAAAAGAGGAAGACCGGCCGTTGATCTTTGGAGTTATCCAGGGCGGGGAATATCTGGATCTGAGAAAACATTGTGCGGATGAATTGGTCAAGATCGGTTTTGACGGTTATGGTTTTGGCGCGCGGCATATCGATGAAACAGGGAAGTTTATGGAAGAAGTGGTGAGAGAAACAGCTTCGTTCATCCCGGAAAATTCTTTGCGTTTTGCTTTAGGCATCGGGACGCCGGAAGATATCGTCAAGTGCCATTCTTATGGCTGGGATATGTTTGATTGCGTGATACCGACGAGAGAAGGGCGACACGGGAGAATATTTTTATGGAAAAATAATTCTTTGGAAAATGATTTTTATGAAACGATAAATATCAACAACGGGAAATATAAAGATGATTTTTTACCGATCGATCCAGAGTGTGATTGCGAATTGTGCCAAAATTATACGCGCGGCTATCTGCATCATATGTTTGTTCTCAAAGAACCGCTGGCGATGCGATTGGCCTCCATCCACAATCTGAAATTTTATATGGATTTAATGAAAAAATTGCAGACTGCGGATTAAATGTATGAAAAAAATCGAACTGCTGGCCCCCGCCGGAAATTTGGATAAGCTTAAATATGCCATCGCATATGGCGCGGATGCCGTCTATTTGGGCATCCCGGATTTTTCTTTGCGCGTGCGGATCAATAATTTTACCGAAAAAACTTTGAAGGAGGGGGTGGAATATGCGAAAAAACATAAAAAGAAAGTATACATCACCTTGAATATTTATGCCCATAACCGGCATATTCCGCAAATTGAAAAGCACTTGGGGCGGTTAGGGAATTTGGGGATCGACGGCATAATCGTGAGCGATCCAGGAATAATAAATTTAGTCAAAAAACATCTTCCCAAAGTCGACATCCATCTTTCTACCCAAGCCAATGCTACCAACTGGCAGGCGGTGAAATTTTGGAAAAATATCGGCGTGAAAAGAGTTATTTTAGCCCGCGAAGTAACTTTGGAAGAAATAAAAGAAATCAGAAAAAAAGTGCCGGGGATAGAGCTGGAATATTTTGTCCATGGCGCGATGTGTATGAGTTATTCGGGAAGATGTATTTTATCGAAATGGATGACGGATCGCAGTGCTAATCTGGGCGATTGCAGCCAGCCGTGCCGCTGGCGCTATCGCGCCAAAAATCAAAAATTAAATCTCAAATCTCAAAATTTAGGAGATAATTTTTTTGATATAATTATAATTGACGATCAGAAAAGATACGAGATGGACATTGAAGAGGATAAGCACGGGACGTATTTTTTCAATAGCTATGATATGAATCTGATTGAATATGTCGATCGTCTGATTGAAGCAGGCATAACTTCGCTCAAAATTGAAGGGCGGGCCAAGAGCATTTATTACGTTTCAGTTGTGACGCGAGCGTATCGAAAAGTGATTGATGCGGTTGTAGAGACGCACTATAGTGCGTCTAAAACAAAGAAGATGATCTTACAGCAAAAAAAAGAATTGGATAGATTAACCAACAGGGGATATTCCACCGGTTTTCTTTTAGGGACAGAACCGCCGCATGATTTTTCAGGACTGTTGAGAACGGCCGATTTCAGCTTTGTCGGAGAAATTTTGGGAGAAAAAAACGGAATGAATATCGTCCGCGTCCACAACGCTCTCTATAAAAAAGACAAACTGGAAGTCATCACGCCCGCCGGAAATTTTCCCATAAAAATAAAAAATATTTTTGATAAAAATAATAAAGAAATCAGTGAAGCTCATGGCGGGCATAGGAGCGAATATTATTTTCAATTTGACAGGATTTTGAAAAAAAGAGATTTGATCAGGAAAAAACACAGAGAAATATGATTTTTGCCGTAACGGCCAGCTGCGGTTTCATCAAACAAATAATTTATAAAAATAATTGAATGGAAATAAAAACAATGTCCGCAACTGAGCTTAAGGCTTGGCAGGATGAAGCAAGGGATTTTGTGTTAATCGATGTTTTGCCGCCGGAATATTACGGAGAAAAACATATCAAAGGAGCTCTCAATGCGGCAGTTTATGAAGTGGTATTTTTGGAGCGGGTGAAAAAAATAATCGAGGATCCGAAGAAGACGATCGTTGTTTATGATTCGAGCACGAAATCATTAGCCTCCGAAACGGCTGCTGAAAAACTGGCGAAAGCGGGGTATAAAAATGTTTACAATTTTTCCGAAGGATTATCCGAGTGGGAAAAAATGGGCTATCCGGTGGAAACTGGAAAAAAAGCGGAAGCGTCGCTTGAGGTTGATAATAAAAATTTCAGTTTGGATTTGGAAAAAAGCATTTTGGAATGGACGGGAAGGAACAGGATTAAGAAACATTACGGTACGATAAATATAAAAAAGGGAGAAATAGCGTTTGAAGATGGAAAAGTGAAAGGCGGAGAGTTCACATTGGATATGAAATCCATCAAGGATATCGATTTGACTGACGAAAATTATAGGAAAATTTTGGAGCGTCATCTTCATTCCGATGATTTTTTCGACACTGAAAATTATTCCGAAGCCAGCCTCAAAATTTTAGAAGCGACTCCGATAGCGGAGGCTACTCCCGGAATGGTAAATTATAAAATAAGGGGAGAATTATTGCTTCATGGAGTGAAACGAGAGCTGGAATTTCCGGCCATGATCAGCATAATAGAGGACGGGACAATTTCTGCCGAGGCTAATTTTGATTTTGACCGGACGCTTTGGAATGTGAACTACGGCTCCGGCAGAATGTATGAAAAACTGGGAATGCATCTGGTGAACGATCGGGTGAGCGTGGAGTTGTTTTTATTCTTCAAACAAGGTATAATTCCGGTATAAAAATTTCAAGGAGTTAGCTTTCTAAGCTGGAAATTATCTCCCCACAAAGACAATGCCAGAAAATATTACGATAGAAAAAATTGTTTCTCTTTGCAAAAGAAGGGGATTTGTTTATCCTTCCTCTGAAATTTATGGAGGACTGGCGGCGATTTATGACTACGGCCATTACGGAATACTACTGAAAAATAATATTCAGAACGCCTGGTGGAAACATATGATCCAATATCGAGACGATGTCGTTGGTCTGGACTCCGCTATTTTTATGCATCCGACTACCTGGGTGGCGAGCGGGCACGTGGGCGGATTCAATGATCCGCAAATCGATTGCCGGAAATGCAAAAACCGTTTTCGCGCCGATCATATTTTAGAAGAGCACGGGATTTCCGCCGACAAAGCGACCTTGGAATTTATAAACGCAGAACTGGATAAATTGAGGGAAGCGAAAAAATTGAAATGTCCGGTGTGTGGTTCGACCGATCTCACTCCGGCTAAAACTTTTTCTTTGATGGTAAAATCGAACATCGGTTCTCCGACTGACGAGCTAAAAGAAGAAAATGTAGTTTATCTTCGCCCGGAAACTTGCGGTGGGATATATCTGGAATATAAAAATACTGTCGATTCGTTGCACAGAAAATTGCCCTTTGGTATCGCACAGGTGGGAAAAGCTTTCCGGAATGAAATTGTGGCCCGCCAATTTATTCTGAGAACGCGTGAATTTGAGCAGATGGAAATGCAATACTTTCTCCATCCGTCACTGATGAAAGAAAAATATGAGCAGTGGAAAGAAACGCGCTGGAAGTGGTATTTGGAATACGGTATCAGGGAGAAAGAAATTCGCTGGTATAAACACGAAAAGCTGGCGCACTATGCCAGTGAAGCTTATGACATTGAATTTGATTTCAAATCTTTGGGCGGATTCAAAGAAGTGGAAGGCATTCACGCCCGGGGTGATTGGGATCTTTCCCAGCATTCCAAATTTTCCGGCGTGGACCTGAGCTATTTCGATGAAAAAACAAACGAAAGATTTATTCCGCATATTATGGAAACTTCCGTCGGGCTTAATCGTTTGCTCTATATGTTTATCGATCACGCTTACACGGAAGAAAAAGCGCCGACGGCCGACGGCGGAGAAGAAACTCGGGTGGTGTTGAAATTTGATAAAAGATTAGCACCGGTCAAAGTGGCGGTTCTGCCCCTTTCCAAAAAAGAAGAATTGCAAAAAATAGCCAAGGGCATCTGGAATGATTTGAAAATAAATTTTATGACCGAATACGACGAAACCCAGTCCATCGGCAAACGCTACCGCCGCCAGGACGAGATCGGCACGCCCTATTGCGTGACGGTGGATTTTGATTCTTTGACTGATAATAGTGTTACTGTGCGCGACAGAGACACTATGAAACAAGAGAGGATTAAGATTGAAGAATTAGCCGGTTATCTTGACAAAAAGCTGGCAGAGTAGTATTATTGAAAGTCAATTTTGGGGCGATTTTAAACTATAAAAATTCAGCAAAGGAGGCTGGTAATGAGAAAAATTGGCGCGGTTCTTTTGGTGATTTGTTTTGTGGTTCTTGCTGGCTGTGGTTACAGCACTAACAGTAAAGAGGTGGTGGATAAACAGGTAAAATCCTGGACCGGAGGAGAAATAGCGTTCTCTGTAAGGAATAGTGATGAAGAAGATTACTATTTTGTTTGCAAGAACAAACAGTTAATTTTTATCAAAGTTTGGCCTGGTAAAACCCAAGATGGGAAAGTCGTATTTAGTGATAAGATAAGGGCAATGTTTTCATTGGATCCCTCGAAAATTGTTTGTTCTGAATAGTAGTCAGTCGGCAATCATTCTGATTCGTGAAGCGGGGGAGAAATTCCTCGCTTTTTTCTTGCTCTTTAAGCCAAAATATGATAGTTTTAGCTAAGATTTGATTATCAAAGAGAACTATAACGACCGTTATTTCGGTAGTAATATATATGAGCAAGGAACAGTTAATCAGTGAGTTTAAAGAAAAACTTCGGGAAATTAATCACGTGGAGGCGGCTTTGGCGGTTTTGTCCTGGGATCAGGAAGTTTTTATGCCTGAAAAAGGGATAAATTTGCGCGCCGAAACCATTTCCAATCTGGCAGGGCTTATCCACGAAAAATTTACTTCTTCTGATTTTGAAAAACTGCTTTTGAAAGTCAAAAAACTGGCGGACGACAACAAATTAAACGACGAAGAATTTTGTATAGTAAAAGAGGTCTGGCGTGAATTTGAGAGGGAAAAGAAATTGCCGATCAAATTCGTTAGAGAATTGTCCCAGGTTTGTTCCGAAGGCCAAAATGTCTGGGCTCAGGCCAGAAGAAAATCGGATTTTCAAATATTTCTTCCGCATCTCAAAAAAATAGTAGAGCTCAAAAGAAAAGAAGCTGAATATGTCGGATATAAGAAAAATCCGTACGATGCTCTTCTTGATGAATATGAACCGTATATGACGACTGAAGAAATGGCGGTGATATTTGAAGAGTTGAAAAGATTTCTCATTCCTTTCATCAGAAAAATAAAGAAATCGAAAGTAAGAATTAATCCCGGAATGATAAGGGGAAAGTTTCCGACCGGAAAGCAATTTGATTTTAACCGGTTAGTGGCCGAAAAGATGGGATTTGATTTCGAAGCCGGTCGCCTGGATGTGAGCACGCATCCTTTTACTACCTCTTTCAATTCTCACGACGTCCGGATAACTACCCGATTTCAAGAAGATGATGTGGTTTATTCTCTTATGAGTACCATCCATGAATCAGGCCACGCGATTTATGATCAGAACATTCCTATCGAAAATTTCGGAAATCCATTAGGAGAATCAGTCTCATTGGGGATACACGAATCGCAGTCCAGGATGTGGGAAAATATTGTCGGCAGAAGCAGATATTTTTGGGAATATTTTTATCCTGTTTTGTCAAAAAAATTTCCGACTCCGTTTTCCAAAGTAAGTCTTAATAATTTTTATAAAATCATCAATAACGTAAAGCCGAGCCTCATCAGGACCGAAGCGGATGAAGTCACCTACAATCTGCACATCATTATGCGTTTTGAAATAGAGAAAGAGCTTTTGGACGGCAGCATCGAAGTGGAAGATCTGCCTAAGATCTGGAACAGTAAAGTCAAGGAATATTTTGGTATCGATGTTCCTAGTGACGCGCTCGGAGTTCTCCAGGATGTCCACTGGTCGGGCGGAATGATTGGATATTTTCCTACTTATACTCTCGGCAATCTTTATGCCGCCCAGTTTTATGAGACGGCTAAAAAAGATATCGCTAGTCTTGAAGAAAAATTTTCTAAAGGCGAATTTAGCCAATTCAAACAATGGTTAAACCAAAACATCCATATCCACGGCAAACTGTATTCGGCCGATGAACTAATCAAGAAAGTGACCGGAGAAAAACTGACCAGTAAATATTTTACGGATTATATCAAAGATAAGTATTCCCGGATATATAAAATTTAAGAAAAGTAATAATTAGTCGGATAAAATTATGAAAATCAAGTACAAAAAAACCACTCTCAAAAACGGGCTAAGAATAGTTACTATTCCTATGACAGGAACCGAGACGGTGACAGTGACTGTGATGGTCGGGGTCGGCAGCCGCTATGAAAGCGAAAAGGAAGCGGGCATTTCCCATTTTATCGAGCATATGTTTTTTAAAGGCACCAAAAAACGCCCGACCACTTTGGATATTTCGAGCGAATTAGATTCCATCGGCGGGGAATTTAACGCTTTTACTTCTAAAGATAAGACTGCGTATTATGCCAAAGTAGACGCCAAGCATCTCCACCGCGCGCTGGACGTGGTGGCAGATATGTATCTCCATTCCAAACTGGAAGAAAAAGAAATAGACAAAGAACGGGGCACCATTCTCCAGGAACTCAATATGTACGAAGATACTCCGGTGAGAAGCGTCGGAGAAACTTTTGAAAATCTGCTCTATAAAAATAATCCGCTGGGCAGAGACATCATCGGTTATAAAAAAACGCTCAAGTCTTTGAAAAGAAAAGACTTCATAGATTATATGAATCGTTTTTATATGGCCAATGACACGGTGGTCTGTATCGCCGGAAAATTCGATGAAAAAAAAGCCATCGGAAAAATAAGCGGCTACTTTGAAAAAATGGGACGAGGGGAAAAACCGAAAATTGTGAAAGTGGACGACAAGCAAAATTCTCCAAGAGTGAAACTGAAATACAAAAAGACCGACCAATCCCATCTTGTTTTGGGAGTGAGAGCTTATGACCAGGATCACAAGGACCGGTTCGCTCTGGCGCTGATGTCTATAATTTTAGGCGGCAATATGTCGAGCCGTCTGTTCATCGAAGTCCGGGAAAAACGCGGACTGGCTTATTACGTCAGAAGTATGATCGAATCATATAAAGATTGCGGCTATCTGGCGGTGCAGGCCGGAGTGGAACACGGCAATCTGATGTTGGCGCTCTCCACCATCCTGCGGGAATTCAAAAAAATAGCTAAGGAAAAAGTCAGCCCGGAAGAACTGAAAAGAGCCAAGGATTTTATCCGGGGGAAATCCATTATGGGAATGGAAGCCTCCGATGAAGTAGCGATGTTTTTTCTCGAACAGGAAGTGACGCGAGGGAAAATTATGACTATCGAGGAAATTTTCGCCCGTTTTGATAAAGTGGCAGCTTCTGATATCCTGAGAGTAGCCAAAGACGTCTTCAAGAAGAACAAACTAAACCTGGCCGTCATCGGTCCGCACAAAGACAGCAAAAAATTTGAGAAGCTATTAGCTATCTAATCTGATGGAAAATCGAAATATCCATATTTCTACCGGAACAATTTTCAAAGCTATCCTTATGGTTTTGGCTGTTTGGTTCCTTTATACCATCCGCGATGTGATCGTGCTGCTTTTTATTTCTGTCATTTTGGTCTCTGCTATGGAGCCGGCGGTAGATTATCTACAAAGGAAAAGAATTCCCCGTTCCCTTACTGTTTTGGGAATATATATTCTTCTCCTTGTTATCATTATCACCGCCGCTTCTTTCCTGGTCCCTCCTCTTATCAGGCAAACTGAAGATTTCTCTCAAAATTTTCCCCAGTATTCGCAAAAACTGGGAGATTCTTTCGGACCGATCAGCGATTTTATCCAAGCTAATCATATCAATCTGGGAGCGGAACAGATCGTGGGACAGATAAGCAGCGGGCTTAATTCTTTGACACAAAACATTTTTTCCAAGACTATCGGCGTCTTTTCCGGACTGGTCTCTGTGACAGTGGTATTTGCCATGGCTTTCTATATGTCTGTCGAGGAAAACGGGATCAAAAACTTTATAGTTTCAGTGATGCCCATCAGGCATCAGGAATATGTGGCCGGCCTTACGGAAAGGATAAAAAACAAGATCGGCAAATGGATGCTCGGGCAACTCATAGTGATGTTCATCATTTTCCTTTTGGATTTCGTGGGACTCTCCATTGTCGGTGTCCCATATGCTTTAGTTTTAGGAATTTTCGCGGGACTGATGGAAATCATTCCGTATGTCGGGCCGATCATCGCGGCTATTCCCGGGGTAATTTTAGGATTTATAATTTCGCCGACCGTAGGATTTTTGGCGCTTCTGGTTTATCTTTTGGCCCATCAATTTGAAGGAAATGTCGTTGTTCCGATAGTGATGAAAAAAGCGGTCGGACTTAATCCGATCGCGGTCATTCTGGCGCTGCTCATCGGCGCGAAACTGGCCGGAATTTTGGGAGCGGTGCTTTCGATTCCTATCGCTGCTTCGATTTCCGTCTATGTCGGCGACGCGATGGAACACAAAAGTGGAAAACGGCCAGCGTAAGAAAAATTATGTAGCTTTGATATTTTTAAAAATCTTCCGGGAGGAAGTTTTTTATTATACAAAAAGTAAGATTATGGCGATAATTGAAATGAAAATATCATTAGTGACATTCTTCAGTTTCCATTGGCGTTCGGGCGAATGTTTCGGGCATTTGTTATAGTGATGAGCCCAGTTATGAAAATCTTTGATCTTGGTAAAATATTTTTTTCCGGAAAACCAATAAAGAAGCGTGACCCCGTCAGGCAGGATGGAAAAAAATGATCCAATGATAATATTTTCAATCGTTTTGTAATCAAGTTGTGACGAATAAATATAAAGATAAATTATGGAAAAAGGAATGGCGAGATCCAGCGCTACTTTCCACCAGGTGTTTTTGAATTTGGCGATCCGGTCGTCAAAATATTCCGCGTGCCGGATGCCGTCCATCGCGTAATGCACAACCAAAGATATGAGGATTACTTCCCAGGGATTTTTGACGTATTTTCCGATGACCGCGCCGGTCAGGGCGTGAGTAGTGAGAATCATTGATATTTTGCCTTTTATAGGCTAATCTTATTATATGGATACAGGCTTATTATACATCGTCGCGACGCCTATTGGCAATTTGGAAGACATCACATATCGCGCTGTCCGGGTGTTGAAAGAAGCGGATCTGATTTTTTGCGAAGACACGCGGGTGACCAAAAAACTGCTCGATCGTTATGAAATCGTAGCCGAAACGCGATCGTTTTATGGCCGTGGATCAAAAACCAGAAAGCCAGAACCTAATTTCGAATATATTATTAGCGAGTTAAAATCCGGTAAAAATGTTGCTTTTGTCACCGATGCCGGCACTCCGGGAATATCTGATCCTGGCAATCAGCTGGTGGAAAAAGCGCTGGAAAATAATATTTCCATCATTCCGATTCCCGGTCCGTCAACATTGGCAACTATCATCAGTGTGGCAGGAATCGATCTGACTCGTTTTGTATTTTTAGGTTTTCCACCGCACAAAAAAGGCCGGGAAACATATTTTAAGGAATTAGTAGGATTAAAATATCCGGTAATCTATTACGAATCGCCATATCGACTGATAAAGAATTTGGAATTATTGCAAAGCCTGGCTCCTGAAAAAAATGTAATTCTCGGCCGCGAAATGACCAAGATGTTTGAAGAAGTTGTCCGCGGAAAAATGGAAGAAGTTTTGAAATATTTTGAAGAAAATGAGGATAAAATCAAGGGCGAGTTTGTAATTATTGTTTATTAAATATGGAAAAAAATAAATTCTATATCACCACTACATTGCCATACGTCAATGCTGATCCGCATATCGGTTTTGCGCGGGAGATTATCCAGGCGGATGTTTTAGCGCGCTTTCATCGCGCGATGGGCGATGAAGTTTTTTTCAACACCGGAACGGACGAACACGGCCTCAAAATTTTCAGAAAAGCCGAAGAACTAGGAATTGACGTCCAAAAATATTGCGACGAGAAAGCGGAAAATTATAAAAAGCTGAAAGGAGTGTTGAACCTGACTTTTGATAATTTCATCCGGACCACCGACGAGCATCATGTGAAAGCCGCCCAGGAATTTTGGCAGATTTGCGAAAAGAATGGGGATATTTACAAAAAAAATTATAAAGTGAAATATTGCGTCGGGTGCGAACTGGAAAAAACTGAGTCGGAACTGGTGGACGGAAAATGCCCGCTGCATCCCAGCTTGGAAATTGAAATCATCGAAGAGGAAAATTATTTTTTCCGGTTTTCTGCGTATCAGGAAAAATTGCTGGAGCTTTATAAAAATAATCCGGAATTCGTTCTGCCGAAAAAAAGAATGAACGAAGTGAGAAGTTTTGTGGAAAGGGGACTGGAGGATTTCAGTATTTCCCGGCTCAAGACCAAGATGCCTTGGGGAATAGAAGTTCCGGGCAATAGCGAGCACGTGATGTATGTCTGGTTTGACGCGCTGGTAGATTATATTTCTACTCTTGGCTGGCCCCAAGACAAAGAAAAATTTGAAAAATTCTGGCCCGGCTTTCAGCTTTGCGGAAAAGATAACACTCGCCAGCAATCAGCGATGTGGCAAGCGATGCTCTTTTCCGCTGGGCTACCAAACTCCAAACAGATATTTGTGAATGGATTTATCACCGTCAAAGGAGAAAAGATGAGCAAGAGCACAGGCAATGTTATTTCTCCCTTGGAAATGGTGGAAAAATTTGGCGTTGATGGAACACGTTATTTGCTTTTGAATTCCGGAACTTTCGGCGAAGATACTGATATCAGCTGGAAATGGCTGACGGAAAAATATAACGCGGATTTGGCGAATGGGTTAGGGAATCTTGTTTCTCGAGTGATTACACTCTCGAAACAAGATAATTTTCAATTTTCACTTGGAAATTTACAATCAATTTTCAATGATTCAATTTTTCAATTAATGGCAAAGATGGAACTGGGGCAAACACTGGATTATGTTTGGAAAATAATTTCTGATGATAATAAATTCATTGAAGATAATAAGCCCTGGGAGTTGAAAAAAACCAGTCAGGAAAAATTTGAAGAAGTAATGAAAAAATTGCTGGATGATTTAAGCAAAATTTCTACGCTGCTCGAGCCTTTCCTTCCTGAAACTTCTGAAAAAATAAAAAAAGCGCTGGAGGCAAAAGAAGTTGAACCGCTTTTCCAAAGAATAAAATAATGCTCATCGACACTCACGCCCACGTGAATTTTAAATCTTTTAAAGACGACTCGGAAGAAGTTATAAAACGCAGCCTGGATGCCGGCATCCAGATTATTAATGTCGGCTCGCAATATTCGACTTCGCGTCGGGCAGTGGAAATGGCCGAAAAATATAAAACAGGTGTCTGGGCGATCATTGGTCTTCACCCTGATCATTTGAAAGATCAAGAATGGGAAGAGGAATACATCAAAGTGAAAACCAAAGTGGAAAAATTCGATCCGGAAAAATATCGGGAGCTGGCCAAATCCAAAAAAGTGGTGGCTATCGGTGAAACCGGTTTGGATTATTATCACGGCGATGAAAATAAAAAAGAACAGATAAAAACTTTCCAGGAAGAAATAAAACTGGCAATAGATCTGGATTTGCCGGTGATGGTGCATTGCCGCAACGCCTATAAAGATGTTTTGGAAGTGCTGATGGAAGAAAAGAAAAAATACGGTGAAAAACTGCGGGGCGTAATCCATAGTTATCTCGGCAGATTGAGTTATGCCGAAGAATTTAATAAAATGGGATTTTTGATTGCTTTCAACGGCATCATCACTTACGCCCGGGATTATGACAAGGTAATCAAAGGAATACCACTGGAAAATATTTTGACCGAAACCGATTGTCCGTGGCTCACACCAGTTCCGCATCGGGGAGAGCGCAACGAGCCGGCTTACGTCAGATTTGTAGCGGAAAAGCTGGCGGAAATAAAAGGAATGAATTTTGACGAAGTAGCTCAAGTGACGACAGAAAATGCGAGGAGATTATTTAAATTAAATTTCTGATTATAAATTTTTACGTCTTGACTTTTTTCAAAGGCTGCTCCACAATTAAAGGTGGTATCATAAAATATGGGTAAAGAAAAAGAGGATAATAAGGCTCCATGGTGGCAGCCGAGCTTAGTGCTTTTTATGAAGCTTTCTGGCTGGATAGCCGGGCCGGTACTCATCGGGGTATTCGTAGGAGAATGGCTGGATAAAAAATATGGCACCGAGCCATGGTTATTTCTCACGACGGTAGGTTTCGCTTTTTTTATTTCTATGTTCGGGATAGTCAGAGATTCAATGAGAGCGATTAAGGAAATAGAAGAACGGGAAAAAAAGGAAAAAGCGGAGAAAAAATAAGGAAAAAAATCATGAATAATGAAATTCAATCCGAATCAACTCTTTTTGCCGAACCTATCGCTCACATCGGTGGTTTTACCATCACCAATTCGCTGCTCAGCAGCTGGGCGACTGTCGTCATTCTGGTCATTCTTTTTATCTCCATCGGCAAGAAGATAAAAAAAATTCCGAGAGGCATCCAAAATATTTTCGAGATTATATTAGAACAAGCCTTGGAGCTGGCGGACAGTGTCACCGGAGACAGGAAGAAAACAGAAAAGTTTCTGCCCGTCACGCTGGCTCTTTTTTTATTCATCCTGGTGAACAACTGGCTGGGACTGCTTCCGGGGTTTGGCACGATCGGATTTGTGGAGCACGCTGGGAACCACCTGACTTTCATCCCGCTTCTTCGCGGCGGCTCGGCTGATCTCAATTTCACCCTGGCTCTGGCGATTTTTTCCGTAGTGCTGGCCAATGTTATGGGAATAATTATGGTAGGAACGTGGGAACATTTCAATAAATTCATCAATATGAAAGCGTTCATCGCTATTCCGAAAGAGATAAGAAACGATATTTCCGTCGTGCTGGTCAATCCGATCAAGGCTTTTGTAGGCATCATTGAAATCATCGGGGAAGTGGCCAAAATAGCCTCGCTCTCCTTCCGGTTATTCGGCAATGTTTTTGCCGGCGAAGTGCTGCTGGCTTCTATGGCGGCGCTGTTTGCCTATTTCCTGCCTTTGCCGTTCATTGGTCTGGAAATTATCGTCGGACTCATCCAGGCATTGATCTTTTCTGTCCTGACATTGGTTTATATGACGATAGCGACACAGGCACATGAGGAACATTAAAAAAGTTTTAATTTTTGAATTTTTAATTTTATAAATAAATCTTAATTTTTAAGGAAATAAAATTATGGACCTAACAATGCTCGCCAAAGCTCTGGCTATCGGCCTGGGATCGATCGGGCCGGGACTAGGAATCGGAATGATCGGATCAAAGGCTATGGAATCAATCGGAAGAAATCCGGAAGCGACCGGAAAAATTCTGGTGCCGATGCTTCTGGCCGCGGCTTTTGCCGAAGCGATCGCGATTTACGCGCTCGTTATCGCGTTCTCTATCAAATAGTAGTTTTCCTTAGTTGCCTGTCTGGCGGCTAAGATAAGATTATTAAAAAATATTTATGGAAGAATTAATATCAACATTTCACATCGAATGGCAACTGATCATCGCGCAACTGGTGAATTTCGCCATCGTGCTTTTCGTGCTCTGGAAATTTGCCTACAATCCGATTTTGAAAACCCTAAACGACCGGACGAAAAAAATTGAAAAAGGTGTGAAAGATGCCGAAGATGCCAAGAAAAAACTGGAATTGGTATTTGTCGAAGAAAAAGAAATTATGAAAAAAGCAAGACTAGAAGCGCAAGAAGTAATTAAGCGTGCCGAAGATATGGCCAAGAAAGAAGCGGGCAATATTGCCGTGGAGGCCAAAAAGCAGACGGAAAAAATGATCGCCGATGCGCAGAAATCGATCGAACAGGAAAAATCTAAAATGATGACGGAAGTGAAATCAGAAATCGCCGGGTTGGTGGTGGCAGCGACGGAGAAGATTATCGGGGAGAAATTGGATAAGAATAAAGATAAGGAATTAATCGAATCAGTGATAAAGTAAGAAACTTAGGAAACTTAAGGAATTTAAGAAAAAGTATGAAGGCCACGGCCACACAATACGCCAAAACATTATACGAACTGACGAAAGACAAAAAGCATCAGGAAATTGATGGGGTGGTTTCTAATTTTATCAAGGAATTGGACAAAAATGGACAGATGAAAATGGCGGACGGCATCGTCAAGAAATTCCAGGAAATCCATAACGCGGAAAATGGAATCGTGGAGGCGGAAGTTATCACCAAAGAAAAAATCAGCGAAAGTCTAGATAATAAAATTAAGCAGTTTGTGAAAGAAAAATACAGCGCGAAAGAAGTAGTTTTGAAAAATATTATTGATGAGAATGTAAAAGGCGGAATTATTATTCGAGTAGGGGACGAGGTGATGGATGGAAGCATTAAAAGACAATTAGAAGAATTAAAAAACAGTCTGAACCACTGATTAGCACGTGATTAAAATGATTTCACTGAATTGGGAATTATAATCACGTGCAATCAGGAAAATCAGTGTTAATCAGTGGTTCAGACAGTACATTGGAAAAATAAAAAAGCCGCCACTCTCCGCGTGAGCGAAAAGTGACGGCTACGATGGGTAGAATAAGAACATGGGGAATTTATTTTTCGTTATCAATCTCACGTTTGGCTTGTTTGATTCCCTCGACAATTACGCCGAAGAAGCCAACGGGAAGGAAAACCGATCCGAACCCGATGGTTGCTGACTTTTGCATAACACTTACGTCTGTGAAGACGAATGAGGTTGAGAGCAAAGCCAGTCCCAATGCCATAATTGAGAAAGCCAAAAACGGACCAATCTTTGTCATTTTTTTCTCCATTTTCCCGATTTAACCTGTTACATCGAGTGAAGGCAAAAGTTGAAAGAGCAAGGTTGCATTAAAAGCGTAGTCCGATCTTGCAACCATCCATTATAGCACATTTTAAGGGGAAAAGCAATAGTTGAGTCCTAATCATCGCATATTTGGCTTAGATAAGCCGAAAGTGGAGATTAGTATTTAATAACAATTTTTATGCAAAAAGATTACATCATCGAACAACTCAAAAAACAAATCGAAGGATTTGAGACAACCGCTAAGACCGAAAAAGTTGGCACTGTTTCCGAAATTGGAGACGGTGTGGCGAGGATTACCGGGCTAGCTGATGCTATGGCTTCCGAGATGTTGGAATTTGATAATGGCCAAATCGGTGTGGCGTTGAACCTGGAAGAAGATCGCGTGGGCGCGATGGTGCTGGGCGATTATACCGGCATCAAAGAAGGCGACATTGTGAAATCGACCGGCAAAATTTTGTCCGTGCCGGTGGGAGAAAATTTCATCGGCCGGGTGATCGATCCTCTCGGAAAACCGCTTGACGGCAAGGGAGACATCAAAAGTGAAAAATTTTATCCGGTGGAAAAAATCGCGCCGGGCGTCATTACGAGACAAGGTGTCAATCAGCCGGTGCAGACCGGAATAAAAGCGATTGACGCGATGATTCCGATCGGCCGGGGACAGAGAGAATTGATTATCGGTGACAGACAGACCGGAAAAACGGCCATTGCTGTAGATACTATTATCAATCAGAAAGGACAAAATATGATTTGCATCTACGTCGCCATCGGCCAGAAAGAATCTAAAGTGGCGAGAATCGTAGCGGAACTCGAAAAACGCGGAGCGATGGAATATACCACTGTCGTTCTGGCTGGCGCATCGGACCCGGCGCCGCTTTCTTTCATTGCTCCTTATGCCGGTTGCGCGCTGGGCGAATATTTTATGGATCAGGGAAAAGATGTGCTGGTAGTTTATGATGATCTCTCCCGACACGCCTGGGCCTATCGCCAAATATCTTTGATTCTGCGCAGACCGCCGGGACGCGAAGCTTATCCGGGAGACGTCTTTTATTTGCACTCCAGGCTTTTGGAAAGAAGCGCCAAACTAAACAAAGATTTTGGCGGCGGTTCGCTCACAGCTCTTCCGATCATTGAAACGCAAGCCGGAGACGTGTCCGCTTACATCCCGACTAATGTCATTTCCATCACCGACGGACAGATTTATCTGGAAGCCGATCTGTTTTATAAAGGCATTCGTCCAGCTTTGAATGTCGGTATTTCCGTTTCCCGTGTCGGCTCGGCGGCGCAGATCAAAGCGATGAAAAAAGTAGCCGGAAGATTGCGCCTCGATATCGCCCAATTCCGGGAAATGGAAGCTTTCGCCCAGTTCGGATCGGATCTGGATGAAAAAACCCGACAGACGATCGAGCGAGGAAAAAGGACGGTAGAGATTTTGAAGCAAGGCCAATACGAGCCGATGCCGGTAGAGAACCAGGTGGCGATAATCTATGCGGTGACCAATGGATTTTTGGACGATGTGGTCGTGGAAAAAGTAAAAGATTGGGAAAAAGATTTTCATAAATATCTGGGAACTTCCCAAAAAGATGTTTTGGAACTGATCGTCAAAGAGAAAGAGTTGAACGATAAAGTGGTAGCTAAGTTAGAGAAGGCGATTAAGGAGTTTAAGGAAATATATCAAGATGGCCAATAATACACGCGAAATCAGGCGCAGGATAAAATCCATCAACAGCACTCGTAAGATTACGAGAGCGATGGAGATGGTTAGTGCTGCCAAAATGAGAAAAGCAACCGGGGCGGTGATGGCCATCCGTCCTTATGCCCACAGTGCGTGGAGCGTGCTCACCAACCTGGCCCGCGCGTTCGAGCAATATGGCGAAGGACTTTTGGAAGTGCGCGAAGTGCGGAGCATCCTGATGATCGTCGTTTCCACCAACCGCGGACTTTGCGGCGCGTATAATACCAATGTGGCGAGGAAAATAAAATACGAAATATCTCATCCGGAGAGACTGAAAATGAACAGGATGGGCAATAAAAAAATCGAATCACAAATTAAAGACGAAGAGTTGAAAATAGATTATATCACTATCGGAAAAAAAGGGGACAATATAGTGAGGCGTCTCGGCGGCAATATCATCGCCACGTTTCCCGATCTGGCTTTTAGTCCGAAAGCCGAAGAGGTGCGGCCGCTGGCCAAAATGGTGATGGATGAATATCTCCGGAAAAATTATGATAAAGTGGTGATCGTTTATACTGATTTTATTTCTGCCATCAATCAGCAGACGAAGATCCGCCAGGTGTTGCCGGTTTCCAAAGTGGATATTGAAAAGCAAATCGCTGAAATTGACCAGCATGCCAAAGATTATGGCCTCGATGGACCAAAAGTGGAATATAAGATTGAACCAAGCCCGAGAAAAGTTTTGACGCATATTTTTCCGCGCCTCATTGAAATGCAGATTTATCACGCCATTCAGGAATCAAACGCCTCCAAAGAATCATCACGGATGCTGGCGATGCGAAACGCGACGGAGGCGGCCGGAGATATGGTCGGCGGACTGACGCTGATGTATAACCAGATTCGACAATTTAAGATTACTCAAGAAATTGCGGAAATTTCAGCCGGTGCCGCAGCGATAGAGAAATAAAATTGTTAAAAAATTAATTTTATATAATTACATGAATAAGGGCAAAGTATTACAAGTCATCGGGCCAGTCGTAGACGTCGAATTTTCTGGCGAATTGCCGAAGATTTATAACGCTCTGGAAATCCAACTTGGACATCCGATGTCCAAGGACAAAGGGACATCCGATGTCCTTGTCCTTGAAACCCACCAGCACATCGGCGGGAATAAGGTGCGCGCGGTAGCGATGGGAACGACTGACGGGCTGCGGCGTGGAATGGAAGTGACGGACACCGGCGCGCCAATTTCTGTGCCGGTGGGCGAAGGAACGCTGGGGCGGATGTTTAATCTGCTCGGCGAAACTATTGACGGAATTGATGAACCGATAAAATTTGAAAGAAAAGATCCGATTCACCGCGACGCGCCGAAATTTGAGGACCAGTCAACTACGACCGAAATTTTTGAAACGGGCATCAAAGTTATCGATCTCATCTGTCCGTTCGTGAAAGGCGGGAAGGTCGGCCTTTTTGGCGGCGCGGGAGTAGGAAAAACTGTTACCATTCAGGAGCTGATCAGAAATATCGCGGCTGTGCATAAAGGATATTCGGTATTTGCCGGAGTAGGAGAGCGGACGCGTGAAGGAAATGATCTTTATCATGAAATGAAAGACTCGGGAGTGCTCAAACAAACCGCTCTGGTTTTTGGCCAAATGAACGAACCGCCCGGATCCCGTCAACGAGTAGCGCTGTCCGCGCTCACGATGGCGGAATATTTCCGTGACGACCAGGGAAAAGATGTGCTGCTTTTTATCGACAATATTTTCCGTTTCACCCAAGCCGGTTCCGAAGTGTCGGCGCTGCTTGGCCGCATTCCGTCAGCTGTGGGTTATCAGCCGACGCTGGCTGAGGAAATGGGAAAATTGCAGGAAAGAATTACTTCTACCAAAAAAGGATCAGTGACATCAGTACAGGCCATTTATGTGCCGGCCGACGACCTGACTGATCCGGCGCCAGCCACTACTTTCGGACATTTAGATTCGACCGTGGTGCTTTCCAGGCCGCTCACGGAGTTGGGAATTTATCCGGCGGTTGATCCTTTGGATTCCAGTTCCACCATTCTTGATCCGAAAATTGTGGGGCAGGAACACTACGACGTGGCCAATCGTGTCCAGCAAGTGCTGCAAAGATATAAAGATCTGCAGGACATCATTGCTATTTTGGGGATGGAAGAACTATCGGACGACGACAAAGTGACGGTAGCCCGCGCCAGAAAGATCCAAAAATTCTTGAGTCAGCCGTTCTTCGTGGCGGAACAATTCACCGGTACGTCCGGAAAATATGTAAAACTGGAAGACACGGTAAAAGGATTTAAGATGATTTTGGATGGAGAGATGGATGAGGCGGGAGAGCAGGAGTTTTATATGAAGGGTGGGATTGAGGAAGTTAAGAAGAGTTAGTAAATAACTTAGGATACTTAGGAAGCTTAAGAAACTTATGCCCGAACTATCAATAAAATTCAAAATTGTTACTCCCGAATGCACGGTCTTTGAAGACACGATCGACCAGGCGACTCTTCCGGTGGCGGAAGGGGAAGTTACTATTCTTCCCAATCACCGGAGCTATATCGCCAGTCTGACGCCGGGGGAAATAATGGTGAGACCTGCCTCGCCGGCAGGCGGGAAAGGAAAAGAAGAAATCCTGCTTTCCACTTCCGGCGGCTTTATCGAGTTTAATAATAATGAACTGGTAGTTTTGGCGGACACGGCGGAAAGAGCGGAAGAGATCGATCTCAAACGGGCGGAGGAAGCAAAGGTCAGAGCCGAAAAATTGAAAGAGCAGGCGTTGACGATGGACTCGGAAGAATATGCCCGAGTAGCGGCAGCTATCCAGAAGGAAGCGGCAAGAATCCGTGTGGCGAAAAAACATTATACGAAAAAAGGAATGAGCTTGGAATAACTTTTAAATTTAAATTAAAATTATTTTACTTAACTATAATAATCAAATTTTATGAAATTACCATTTAAATATAATGAGGTGCATTCTTGCGAAGCCGTCGTCTTGTCTTGCATCGACTTCCGTTTTTGGAAAGAAACAGTGGAATTTGCGGAAAAAGAATTGGGAATTAAAAACTTTGATTTTCCTTCTCTTCCGGGCGCGGCCAAAGCTATCAATGAAAGCGACGGCAACGATCTGGCGATGAGTTGTATTTCTGTTCCGTGCGATCTGCATCATGCCAAAAAAATAGTCATAGTCAATCACGAAGATTGCGGGGCGTATGGCGGCTCAGCGAAATTCAATGGCGACAGCGTTGCGGAACAAAAATTTCACGAGAGTGAACTCCAAAAAGCCAAAGCCAAAATTGCCGAAAAATATCCGGATAAAGTTTATGTTTTAGTGTACGCCAAGTTGGCTGACGACAAGGAGAATATTGAGTTTGTGGAGATAGCATAGTTTATACGCTCGTGTATTTATTGACGGCGTTTCCGACAAGTCGCGAAACGCCGTTTTTCGTTCTTCCCAAAAACGGCAATAAATTGTATAATATAGTCAAAGAATCATTTGAACAATAATAAAAAATAATGAAAGAAAAAACAAAAAATCGTGGTCTGATAAAAAGGGCTATACGAATAGGAGTTATTGCTATTATAGCCATTACCGTGCTTTCTATAATTCTTGGACTCTTGGGAAATAATTTCAGGCCGCGTCCTATACTGTTGGGACGATCGCTCACTGTGCCACAACCAGCCGGACTTTCGGGAAAGTCGGTCGGAGTTGGTTCTGATAATGCGGTGGTATCGCCCAGTGCAAGATCCGGAGCGGGAGTTATGCAGCAAAATTCCCAGCCAATGGCGACTGACAGCGGCAGCAATAGCGTTGAAAAGAAAGTGGTGAAGAACGGAGATATCGATATGCGGGTGAAAAGCGCGGACGATGCGGCGGGAAAAATAACGCAGATCGCCAAAGATAATGGCGGCGATGTCTTTTCTTCTAGTTTTTATCAATCCGGAAGCAACTCAAAAAACGGCTACGTCACTGTGAAAGTGCCGGCCAATAATTTTGACGCTGCGTTTAACGACATCAAAAAAGTAGGCGTAATCGTTCTCCGAGAATCTACTTCTGGCCAGGATGTTACTGCTCAATATGTCGATTTGCAATCTCAACTTACGAACGCCCAGGCGGAAGAGCAGGCTTATCTCAAACTGCTTAATCAGGCTCAGAAGATGGAGGATATTTTGTCCATCACTACCCAGCTTTCCGATGTGCGAGGACAGATAGAAACTTTGCAGGGACAGATGAGATATATGGATTCCCAGACCGATATGGCAGAAATTTCAGTTAATTTATCCGAAGACACCAATGTTACCGTGATGGATTCCTGGCGGCCATGGCAAATTATTAAAGAATCAACCAACGCTCTCGTTAAAAACGTCCAAGAGTGGATCAATTTCCTGATCAGGCTGATCATCCAGGTCATCCCGGTGCTGATACTTTATGGAATAATTATCTTTGTTTTCTATAAACTCGGACGGTTGATTTATTTGAAGCTTAGAAAAAATAGCGTTCGGAAGTAAATTTTCATCGCGATAGCAATCAACCCCGCCAAGACGGGGTTTTTGCTTGAAAAGGGGTGGCTTATGATATAGAATAAGAATGCAACTTTATGGAGCAATACGATCCTCAAGAAATCGAGCCCAAATGGGTCAAATACTGGGAAGAGCACCCGGAACTTGATAGTGCCAAAAATGACTTATCCGAGCCCAAGAAATACATTTTGGATATGTTTCCTTATCCTTCCGGAGAAGGCTTGCATACGGGGCACGTAGAAAGCTACACGGCCACTGACATCGTCTCCCGATACCTCAGGATGAGAGGAAACAATGTGCTTCATCCTCAAGGTTGGGATGCTTTTGGACTGCCTGCTGAAAATTATGCCATAAAAACCAAAGTGCATCCGTCGGAAACTACTCAAAAAGCCATCAAAAATTATAAGCGCCAGATGAATATGCTTGGTTTTTCTTATGATTGGTCGCGGGAAATAAATTCTTCCGATCCTGAATATTATAAATGGACCCAATGGTTTTTTCTTTTGATGTATAAAAACGGTTGGGCGTATAAAGCGAAAGCCAAAGTCAATTGGTGTGAAACGGATAAAACGGTTCTGGCCAACGAACAGGTGATAGACGGGAAGTGCGAACGCTGCGGTCAGGCGGTGATTCAAAAAGATCTAGAGCAGTGGTTTTTTAAGATTACGGATTTTATTGAGGATAGACCGCTGATTTCACGCGGATTAGTACGCGGATCTGACGCCGATGTCACTTCTGGCTTGATTTTTGGTCTGGATAAGGTTGATTGGCCGGAATCGACAAAGGCGGCGCAGAAGAATTGGATAGGAAGAAGCGAAGGAGCTATCATAAAATTCCAAATTACAAAATCCAAATTCCAAACAAATTCCAAATTACAAAATCCCAATGAAGAAGACTATTTGGAAGTATTTACAACCAAACTGGATACTATTTATGGATGTACGTACACGGTGATTGCGCCAGAGCACAAGCTTGTTGAGGGATTAAAAGACTACATAGAAAATTATGATGAAGTGCAAAAATATATCAACGACGCGAAAAAGAAATCGGATCTTGATCGGATGGAAAATAAAGATAAGACAGGAGTGGAAGTAAAAGGCGTGAAAGTGATAAATCCGTTTACTAAAGAAGAATGGCCGCTTTTTGTCGCTGATTATGTTTTGGCGCAATACGGAACAGGCGCGGTCATGGCTGTCCCGGCACACGATGAGCGGGATTTTGAGTTTGCTGAGAAATATGATTTGGAAATCGTTCAAAGTATTTCGCCCGATCGAAATGGATACGAAAAAAGTATTAAGGCGTTGGAAACTTTGAATAAAATATATGATGCGGCAGAAAAAGAAAATATTAAATTTTGGTTGCTTGGAGGAGCGGCTTGTGTTTTTCACGCCGGCATAATATATCGAGAGATAGGTGATTTGGATATCATAGTCAAAGATAATCAGAAACAAAAAGACTTTATAAAAATTCTCGAATCGTTAGGATTTGAGAAAGTTAGAGAGAAAAAATTAAGCGAAAAACTGACAAATTATATTTACAAAGATAAAAATGATACAGAGGTTGATATTGGCGAATATGTCGGCGAGTTCGGGCTGACCGACGATGATTTTGAAGAAGATGAAAAAAAGATAGGCAAATTTAGAGCGTTGGTTTTGAGCAAAAGATTCCATCATGAACTGAA
>Ga0182027_10000036_pt1 | contig 203938 bp, 208 predicted proteins | sample 712E1DmetaG_FD_121300 | JGI IMG/M metagenome (GOLD analysis project Ga0182027, IMG submission 121300) | Permafrost microbial communities from Stordalen Mire, Sweden - 712E1D metaG (Illumina Assembly) | ecosystem: Environmental > Terrestrial > Soil > Wetlands > Permafrost | place: Sweden...
ATGCTGTAACGAAATCCGTCATAACTCCAAGATCTGAAAAGAGATGTGGTTTAGTATCCTTTTGTATCCGTTAGTATCCGGTTGCATCCGGTTGTATCGAAATTAGCACAATTCTAGCACAGGAGAATTGGGGGATTTTGAGACCAAAACAAGGCTGAGTTTGACTTCCCTTGTTGAACGCACTTTGGCGCCAACCGAAAGAGTTCCGTTAGTATCTGGTTGCATCCGGTTGTATCAAAATTAGCTGAATCCCAGCATAGCGAGATCGGGTACATCTTGAACGTCTGCCCACACACACCATTCTTTTATTTATTTTGATACTCTTTTAGCCTACTTAAACATGACGAGCATATCTTATCGCCCTTCTCATCCAATTCTTCGAGAGAATGAGGATAAGCACGAATACACATAGGGTCGCTACATCGAGGTATGCCTAAAATAAAAAATGAACTCGTAACTGCCTGTTTGAGTGAACGTTTTATCAAACGTGGCCTGTTCTGATTTTCCTTATTGAAGATAGCGGCAAATCGGTGATAACTAATTACGCCGTATCCTGGCAAAGCATTACCAAAAAGGAAATGAGACGACGCTGCATAAATATCTTCGCCGGTCACTGCCAAATATCCTTTTATTGGAACTCCACTCGTGACAGGAAACTCGCTCCTCATTTCTCTTAATAAGCGATCAGCATCATATTGACCTTCGGAACGGCTTTTCAACAATAGCTCGTCAAACGTCTTTTTTTCTTTGACGCTTTCGGCTTTGTTAATCTGCTCAAAATAGGCGTTAATGAATTTTATTTTGTTGTCCTGCGAGTCCAGATCTTTTCCGTCTAATTTCAATTCGGACAAAAGCTTATCAATCAGAGCCGGCGGGAGGGAGCTGATCATTGAAGCGAATACGCTATTAATATAACTTTGGGCCATATCTCTATCGTATTTACCTATGTCTTTTTTTGTCTTTGCAGTCGAAAAATGAATGCCCATGGTTTCCTCAAGGGCGTGTTGCAGTTCCCCTAATACTTTCATGCTGACATTCCCTAGCGGAATCAAAACAATCTCTACTGCTTTATTGACTTCGGGAGATTTGCTATAAGATTTTACAGTAACACCCATGGAAGCCAGAAGAGATCCGGCATCATTAATTAATGCCTCGTCTTCAGCATAATCACTAACTAGCTGAGCTTTACTCAAAGACTCTTGCTTCCGGTTAGTGTCCTTTAATAAATACGCTAAGCGTAGTTGATATTCTAAATTCCAAGCATTTACTTCTAACGCTTTGTCGTAAAGCTCGATAGCCTTTTTAATCTTCCCTTGTTGTTCACACAATTTTGCGAAGGCAAATACCGCTCCCACATTTCTTCGCAACTCAACATTCCCAGATTGCAATAGCTTATTGACTTCCTCTTCAAGCTGTTGACCTGAATGAATTTCTCCATTAACTTCCCCTGCAGATGCGAGCATGAATGCTTTGGAGTCAACATAAAACCCGACTAGTTGCCACTTTTTATTGTGTCGGATTATACTGATTCTTATTTCCGCATTACCCTTCTCAAAAGTGGCTCGTGCAATATATTTTGCAGTTATAACTGTGGGAAAAAGATGCATAAGCGAACTGCCCTCTGAACCCTTGTATTCCTTTAGGGTCCCCAACTTTTCTGAAAACATCTTGAACGTAGAATCCAGCTTATCATGAGGCGTCATCTTAAGAAGTTCTGGGCTAGCGTGATCCATCAACTCTTGAAGGTTCCAAGAGGAAATAATGATTGGGGCTACCCTATCTACATATGCTTTGCTGCTTTTGTCCAATTTGGTGCCTTGATATGCTACAACTGCAAAGCCAATTACTCCCGCAATAATAATGCCGAGGAAAATTACTCCTAATACTTTAAAAAACTGTCCCATCGTGGCGCCTCTGGTTGTTTGTAAGGCTTAGAATTTTAAAAATAAAACTACATGAGCATTTTACTTTTTCAAACAAACCTAGCCTCACTCTAGTCATCGGTTCTCTTTTTTACTTAAGCTTCCCTTTCAAATATTTTAAATAGATTAAAAAACTTATTCCGCCTAAAGTAGAAAAAGGCAGAAAAAAGAAGCCTCTCCAGAGAGCTCCCTTATGAGACGGATATCCTCTTATGCTTCCAGGAGCTGCGATTATATGTCCCAAAAATGAAGCGGGATGCTGTTCTAAATAATCCACTACACCCACAGAAAATCCCAAGGAAACTACACCAGAAATAACCAACATCAATAGCATTATCAAATCAGCACGCCTTGATTGGCTCAGCCCCACAACCCCCTCCTATTTTAGTTTCTCTTCTTACCACGCCATAGTTATCGGCTGCCTCGAAGGTGACTGCCAGCGTTCGCTTATCACGAAGCAAAGGATGGCATGGAAATGTTTCTCGTCCACATCATGAATATACCAACCACCCCCGCTAAAAGCATTAACATCCAAAGTAATTTGATGAAGGAAGGATTTGTTATATTGCCCCCTCCTCTCATAACGAGGAGTCCCGGATGATCGACTAACATTTGAGCTCCACCTCGAAAAAATAACCAATTCGTCCCCATAATCCATTCAAGGCACACAACACCAAAGAACGCTAAGACATAAGGGTTACCATCTTTAGGATGTAAAAAATGAAAGAATGAAGGAATACCTCCAAAAATGCAACCAACCCCCACAACTATCCACGGAAGATTCCCCCAAAATAAAAAACCTTTGAAGATTTTCTCATACCCCTCCGAAAGCTGGGGTTTTTCTAAAATGTATTTCTTTGAGCGAAATTTAAATAAGAACGCATTCAAAGTAATGCTGATAATCCCTATTACCCATAAGTTGGCAAGAAGCATCGCGGGGGAAGTATTAGGATTCTTCATTTGCTTGTCCCCTAGTTAAATAAAAAAGGTGTTACCGCTGTTTTTGAATTATCGGCTACCCCGAAGGATAGAATTAGCGTAATTCTAGAAAAATGAGCCGTCAGATCCCATAAAAACAAAAAAGGAGCTCCGAGATTAATTCTCGCAACTCCTTTGTTTGCTTTGAGATAGAATCGGGGCGAGAGGATTTGAACCTCCGACCGCACGCACCCCAAGCGTGTGCGCTACCAGGCTGCGCTACGCCCCGATGAACCTTGTATTTTTTTCAACAGACATCGGGAACAGTCCTAATTTCCTTAAAATCTTTACGGCAGAAATTAGGGCGCCCCGACCAACTTTTATTTAATTTTCAATGGAGATCGGGACTGTCCCAATTCATCCTTTAGAACTAACCGGGCATTGAGACGCCCCGATGTATCCTATTTGTAAAAAATCGATTGAAACATCGGGTGCAGTCATGTTTTCATTAGAAGCTTTTTTATGAAAATCATGGCGTCCCGATGAAGTTTATGGATTTCAGGAGACGGAAGTATATCAAATTTCCGGGATTCTGTCTTATTTTCTAAGTATTTGCTCAGGATTTTGCTTTGAGGAAATTCGCGACGCTAAAGGGATGGTTTTTGAGGAGGGCGAGGCGGATGCCGATAAAAACGTTGCAGACATCCATCGCAAGAACTTGCATGGGCTTCAAATGAATAAGACTCCCTTCCCCGAAACAGCCGCAATGGGCGGGAAGGGCCCCGGTCACGATGCGGGTCGTAAGGATGAGAAGGACAAAACTGAGGGACATACCCGCCAGCACAAACGCGCTGACCCGCGGCAAAAAACCCAAGAGTAAAAAAGCGCCAAAGAGGAATTCGATCCAGGGGATCATACGCGCAAGGAACGGAACGACCGCATAGGGAATGATCTCGTAAGCCGCCATGCCTCCCTGGAAATTCTCAACAGGCTCCATAAGTTTGACGAACCCGGAGTAAGCGAAAATCAATCCGAGAAACATCCGGCCAAGGAAAAGGATCTTGTAGCTCTTTTCCTCGACGCTAAGACCGGACATTGAGCGCGCCTTTCAGCGGGGCCGGCACAAGCGGCTCCGGTTTAGAAGGTTTGGGCGGCAACCCAAGGACCTTACGGATCGCGTTTTCGCCACGCTCCTGCATTTCCTTAGGACCCACGAACCGCTCTTCGCCGAGGAAGAAGGTTGGCGTGGCATTGACCTGCTGGCGATTCCCCTCTTCTTTTTCCGCATAGATCGCGCGTGTCACGGCAACATCCGCCATACATTTTCCAAAACGGTCCATGTCCGCGCCCTGCTCTTTGGCGTATCGCGCCAGGATCTTCACGGGCGGCACATTTGAAGGCGCCCATTCCGCCTGCTTTTCATAAATCTTGTCTTGATACGGCCAGAACTTCCCCTGTTTGTTCATACATTCCGCAGCTTGGTGCGCGTAAATCGACCATTTGTGCGAGGTGAGTGGAAAATGCTTGAAGGTCAGCTGGATTTTCCCGGGATAGTTTATAAAAAGACCCCGGAGATCCGACTGTGCCGCGCGGCAAGAGGGGCATTCGAAATCGCTGTATTCGACAAGTTTCACGGGTGCATCCACGGGACCTTGAACTTTCAAGACGGCCTGATAAACGGAAGTCTCCGGCACAGGCTGCGGCGGCGCGGGCCTGTTCCTTTTTATGAAAAAAACAATCCCCACTAGCAACAGGACAAGGACAACACCCGCCAAAATGGTACGAAGGTTCATTTTCATATGCGTCTCACCCGATCTTTAAATCCGGTTTTCCTGAAACGGAAGCCAAATGTTCCACTCCGCTATTAATTTTGTTTATTTTATGGGAAGAAGACGTCCGGAATCAACCACGATCTTACGAATGGTCTTGTTGACCGGAAGCTTCTGCAAGTCCTCCAGCGGAAAGGGCGCCATGACCGACCAGTTCCCGGGCCCCATGCTCCCCGGCACATTGATGCGGTATTCCCAGGAATCCCGCCCCGGGAATTCCCCGAGTGAAAGCCAGTCCTGAAGAATCTGAAGGCTGAAGATCGAACGCGTGTGATTGACGCTTGCCAGCGCTTTTCTGACAAATTCCAGCGAAGCTTGACGCCCGACCGGCCCCGTCATCCCCACATGATGCCAATAGAATCTGCGCTCTTCGAACGAACTCTTATAAGCGTCCACGAGATGCCACGCATCATCGTAACTCTTTCCTAAAATAGCGAGAAGTCTTTCGACGCTGTCGACTTCAGGGCGCCAGTGCAAGCGGCCGTATTTGGAATGATAAAGATCGAAAAGTTTCTCTTTAACCTGATCGAATGGAATCCCGCACTCTCCGCATTTTTTCCGGAAGAACCATTCGTCCACCGTCCCGGCCTCATATTCCCACCAAGCGCAAAAAGCGCTCGTATCATGCGTCGAAAGCATGGCCATCGAGTTCTCGCGATAGACATCCCCGTCCTTGAACCGGTAATCCTTCCCCCAATTCCGGGCCCAGCGTTGGACATCGGAGCCGGGGATCTTATATTCCTCAAGGACCTCGTAGGAGCATTTCGGGACCACGCCGAGGTCCTCGGCACAAGGCAGCATTTTCGCGCTTTGAAGCATGACCTCCAGGATCCTCTGACCGTGATCTTTCCAGAGACGATCATCCTGCGGGTCGAACTGTCCGCGCATCCCCGCGTGCTCCGGGGGTTCGGAAAGGGAGATCGTCCAGAGCCGAAACATTCCGACAAAGTGATCGATCCGGTAAAGATTGAAAAGGTTTTCCGCACATTTCATTTTCCTGCGCAAATATTCAAAGTTGTCGTTTGCGATCCGTCCCCAATCATAAGGCGGCATGCCCCAGCGCTGGCCTTGAGCGAAATAGAGGTCTGGGGGCGCGCCGGAGGAAAGGTCGAGGCGGAAATATTCCTGATGGGCCCAGACATCCGCGCTGTCGCGTGAGACCAAAAACGGCATATCGCCCATCAGAAGCACGCCGCGCTTCGCGGCATATTGCTTCACGCCCCGGAACTGTTCGAAGATCTGGAACTGAAGCCACTTGTAAAAAAGAACCTTGTTTTTATTTTTTTTCACGAATGCGTCAAGAGCCTCAGGCTGCTTCGTCCGGAACTCTTCGGGCCAATCCATCCAGCCGCTCATTTGAAATTCGTCTTTCAAGACCTTGAAAATGGCATAATCCTCAAGCCAGTTTTTATTCGCCCTAAGAAATCCAAGGAATTTTTTTCCGTTTTTGGAGGACGCGGGGCTCGCGAAGATCCGGCCGAAGAGCTCGATCTTGGCCTTTTTAATCCCATAGTCCACCCTCCCCTTGCCGACTGGAAATTTTTTCTGCAGAGTCTTGATCTCGCTGGCAAAGGCTTGGAGATCGCAATCCGCGAGTTCCTCGCAAGAGAGATACATCGGGTCAAGCGCCATGCTGCTTTGGGCGTCATAGGGACGAAAATCAAATCCGACGTCATTGAGGGGAAGAAGCTGGATGATGGAAAGCCCGGTCTTTTTACACCAGTCGATCAAAAGCTTCAGGTCCGGAGCTTCGCCGATCCCAGCGCTTTTCTTCGAATAGAGTGAAAAAAGCGGTGTCGTCACGCCGGCATGCCGATGGGCGCCCACCTTTTTCCATATTTTTCCGCATCGGGAACTTAGGAACGATGAGTAATCTATTTTTTCCATAAAATCCAGGTTTCCAAGATCGCTCTTATTTTAAATTAAATTTCGCGGAAACGGTCAAAAAGCTTGCGGATGTCCCCTTCCGCCGAACGCGTGATCTGGCTGCAGATGAAGATCAGGACCGAAAACTGCCAGCAATCCTCCGGACCGATCACAAGGGCCGCCGTAATATTCTCCTGGCGTTGGAGCGCGCGGGAGAAAAATTCGACAGCCTTCGAAAGTTTCTCCTCACGGATATCCAAGGATTCTATTTTATTCTCATATTTCATGGAAGGAAAGCGGATCCCGCGCACCAGGAGAAATGTCGTCAGATAATTCTCGACCCCGGCAAACTGTTTGTCGAACTCGAAGCCTTCAAATTGCGGCAGATTCGGCGGTAAAATGATCGAGGGTTTGTCGACCATCACCTCCCCCTTGCGCACGACCGTATCCCCGTGGTTCACGACAGACTCGGCCAGAAAAATATACGGGATCTGGGTCGCTTCGAACGTTTGGAGGGGTTGGACGCGGGGCCGGATAATCTCGGTAGCCTTAAGCGCCTTCTCCCAAGAATCGTGGATGTCCATTTGAAAATCTTTCTTTAGACCGCAGGCTGGAGACTAGAGACTGGAGAATGGAGAATGGAGACAAAAACTTTTGCTTTAGTCTGCGGTCTCCGGTCTCTTGTCCTGATCGCGAAAGCGATCAATAGGAAATCCCGTCAGGTAATTCGTTCTTATCGTTCGCCTGATGGGGAAAATAGGCTTTCAATTTCTCTCCGATCCGGAGGATGGCCTCCGAAAGACCCTCGGCGAACTTGTCTTGCCTGAAATGTTCCCGCATGATCTCGACAACATCGTTCCAGAACCCTTCGGGAACTTTTTCGTTGATGCCGACATCCCCCAACACCGCAAACTTCTTGTTTCCGGTCGCGAGAAATATCATGACCCCGTTCCGCTCGGCGGTCTTGGTCATCCCGATCCGCTGAAAAACTTTTTGGGCGTGACCATAAACCGGACCATGGGTATTGTATTCCAGGTGAAGACGAATCTCTCCGGAGGTATTCCGCTCCGCCTCCTGGATCGCGGACAGGATCTGCCTTTTCTCTTTTCTTGAAAAAAAGAACATCGGATAAGAAATTCTCATTTACCAGCCCCCACTCGCACCACCGCCGCCAAATCCGCCGCCACCGCCTGAAAAACCGCCGAAACCGCCTCCGCCGCTCCGGAATCCGCCCCCCATCGGCACAAAAAAACCGCCTCTTCCCCGCCGTCCCCCGAGGCGAGTCGAATTCATCCGGGCAAAAAGATGAAAAAGAAAAAAGACGCCCAAAAGAGCGAACAATCTTCCTGCAGCACCCGAATTGTCTTTCCGTGGAATACCTTTGAATTCGCCCTGCGTGGCCTTCATGATCGCGTCGGTGCCCGCCACGATTCCACCCGAGTAATCCCCTTTGCGGAAATAAGGCACGACGACCTCGCTAATGATTTGGCCCGACAGGGCGTCCGTCAGAACGCCTTCCAGGCCATAACCGACTTCAATACGGATCTTCCGATTATTTTTAAATATGAGAAAGATCACGCCGTTATCCCTGCGCTTTTGTCCCGCCCTCCAGGCCTCGGCAAGACGCATCGAGAAATCTTCGAGCGAGTCGCCTTCGAGGGATGGAAAAGTGGCCACCACGACTTGATTCGAAGTCTTTTCCTCGAAAGCGCGGAGAGTGGTCTCAAGACCTGCCTTGGCGGACGGAGACAGAAGTCCCGCACGATCGGTCACATAACCGTCCGCACGCGGCGGGACCTCAAGCGCGGAAAGGCAAGGAACAGCAAGGAGCAGGAAAAAAAGAGCTGGAAAAATGGATCCGAGATATTTTCTCATATGACCTTTTCAAGACCCGATGTTTTTTGAAGCACCGGGTTTTGACTCGGTATCAAAACTTGACCTGCGGAACGGTCTTGGCGTCCTGATCGGCCTGGAAATAGGCTTTATTCTTAAAGCCCATCAAATGGGCCACGAGAACGTTCGGAAAACGGCGGCGGAACGCGTTGAAATCCTGGGCCGCTTCGTTGAAACGCTTGCGCTCGACGGTGATACGGTTCTCGGTGCCTTCCAACTGGGTCTGAAGCGCGAGGAAATTCTGACTGGCCTTGAGGTCCGGATACTGTTCCACCACGACCATGAGACGGCTTAGGGCCGATGTGAGTTGGGTCTGGGACTCTTGGAACTTCGCGAGAGCCGCGGGGTTGTTGAGCAACTCCGGGGTTATGGTCATTTTGGCGACCTTGGAACGCGCTTCGACCACATTTTGCAGGGTCTCACTTTCATGAGCCGCGTAACCTTTGACCGTCGCGACAAGATTCGGTACCAGGTCCGAACGCCTCTGATAAACATTCTCCACCTGCGACCAGGCACTCGTGACGCCTTCTTCCTTGGTCACAAGATTGTTGTAAACGCCACCAAGCACAAGCGCTCCTAAAAGAGCCATGATGACAATAACCCCGAGTGTGATAAGCAATGCCTTTTTCATGAACGATCCTCCTTAGCCTGTGTTGAGAAAGAAAACGGACGTATTATAGCCTCGGGCAAGAAACCTTACCAATGAATTAAAGGGAAGAAGGGTCAAACGCCATTCCCCGGATCAGCGGGCGAGATTCCGGTCCAGGACCTTCAGGAAATCATCGAGCTTGAACGGTTTCATCAGGAATTCCCTCACCCCGAGCCGGATGGCGGATTGCCTGACCGCTTCATCGCTATAGCCCGTCAGCACAATCTCCGGGATCGGGTCCATTTTCATTTCGCGGCAATAATCCCGGACCGCTTGAATGACCTGAAGCCCGTCCATGTCCGGCATACGAATATCCGTGATCAGGAGATCAAAATGCCGCTGGACAAGGAACCCGAGCGCTTCCTGTCCGCTGCCGGCGATCGTCGCATTATGACCCGCCTCCCGAAGCAGGATCTGAAGCGATCTCCTTACCAAACTGTCATCATCGACTGCTAGGATCCTTTTCTTGCGATGCTGCACGACATGTTCGGTATTCATTGTAACCTCCTAAGCATTTCAGGAACGCTCGTAGGTCCCCATCAATCGTCCTTCAGCTATGATGTGCCCTTGCATCGCCTTGAGTAATTCCTTCTTCGTCGCGCCAGGCTTTAAGTGGAGCATCACGTCAAGGGCATGGATTTTGAAAAAATAGTGGTGCGTGCCGCGCGGAGGGCACGGCCCCCCGTACCCAACCGACCCGAAATCCGCTCGTCCCTGCGAACCCCCGCCCGAAAGCCGCCCCCCTTCGGGGATTCCCGCCGGCAATTGCGTGAGAGACGGCGGAAGATCATAGACCAGCCAATGGACCCAATCCCCGGCCGGGGCGTCGGGGTCATCCATAATGATCGCAAGGCTTTGCGCATGCGCCGGAACGCCGAACCATTCGATCGGCGGCGACATATCGGCGCCATCGCAAGTAAAATCTGAGGGGATCCCGTCCCCTTCTCCGAACGCGGAACTCCGAAGATCGATCCTTTCCATAGCCCCCTCTCCTTGCCCCGAGATTGGAAAAACTGTCAGCAGGACTCCCGTTAAAAACAAGCTGATGATTTTTTTCATTTCTAAAATCTCAAATTTGAGATCTGAGATCGTTTCAGGACATGCTTCTGACGGAGACCCTGTCCAGATAGCTCAGGTCGTCGGTGTTGAGGCGGATCGTTTCGCCGGCGCTGACGAATTGCGGCACGAGGACCTTGAGTCCGTTCTCAAGTTCGGCCTCCTTGAAATTTGCGTCGGCCAAACCTTTGGGCGTGTTTACCACCTTAAGTTCGACGATCTTCGGGAACGCAATACTCAGGACCTTTCCTTCCCCGAAAAGCACCTCGATCACTTCATTTTCCCTCAGGAACACCTCGTGCTTGCCGACCGCTTTTGACGACAGAGGGAACTGGTCGTAGGTCTCCATATTCATGAACATAAAATGGTCGCCTTCGCGATAAAGATATTGCATCTTCACGAAGTGGACCTCGACTTCCTCTGCGTTGGCGTCCGCCGACATTTTCTTTTCGATCATATTTCCGTCCTCAAGGTTCTTCAGCTTGAGCATCGCGCTCTTGCCGAATTTCCCCGTCCCGCGAATCTCCTGCGTCAGGACCTTGCAAAGCTTCCCGTCCACGCGGATCACATTCCCGACCCGTATCTCCGATGCGACGACCATGTTTTTTCTCCTTTTAATGTTTCCAATTAAACAACATCTGCAAGTAAGATCTTTCTTCCCGTTCCGCGGGGGTAAGCCTTAGTTTCTTCTCGATGCTTTGGATCGCCCGGGGCTGGCCTTCGATCTCGAGGAACCAGCCGAATTTTTTAAGAAAATCCACCGTGACGACTGTTTTGTCAAGTTTATAGAGCTCCCGCTTTTTAGAATATTGCCGACGGACCCGGCATCCCAGAAAACGCAGAATCTCTTTCGCGGTCGCGTATTCGACAGGCGTCTCGATCTCCATGCGCTTCGTGAACTTGGATCGTATCCGAGGACCCTTCAGTGTCAGCGTGGCCGGTCCATCACCAAACCGTCTGAGACGGAGCGCCACCCTTCGCTTTTTCAGGAAATCGTCTTTGTCGTAAAACTCGTTTAGCTCCAGGCCGCTTGCGATCTTTTGGGCGCTCATCTTCTTGAGAAGCGCGCGGGCCTTCGCGGGGTCCTTTAACCGGTATTTCTGCTCGATCTCAAAAAAAGCCACAATGCCTCAGGAAGGTATCAACATTTTTCCGCGCACGGTGTCAGCCATCTCTTTTCCGACAAGTTGCGCAGCGACCGCGAGCGCGAACTCCAGCGCCGTGCCGGGGCCTCGACTGGTGACCATGTTCCCGTCCACGACCACACGATCTTTAGAATGGAGGGTTTCCTTGGAAAAATCCGTTTCACCACCCGGATAACAAGTTGCTTTTTTTCCGTCAAGAACACCGAGCGGCGCCAGCACCACCGCCGGAGCCGCGCAGATCGCGGCGATGATCTTTCCCGCCTTATTCATTTTTTTGATGAGCTCCGCCACTTCCGCGGACTTGGCAAGATTTGTGGCTCCGCGAAGCCCCCCGGGGAGGATCACCGCATCCGGAAGTCCCGCAAGATCTCTGAGAAATATGTCGGCCTCGACACCGATCTGCCTGGAACCTTTCACCTTGAGATCTGCCAATCCCGCGATCGTGACACGCACCCCGGCGCGCCTCAGGACGTCGACCGGCGCGATCGCTTCTACTTCCTCGAAACCTTCCGCCAAGATCACAAGTGCCGTTTTTAACATGTCGGTATCTCCTCTTACATTGTCACCCTTGAATGATCTGTTGGTAATTTGAATCGCTGCTAAGATTGCGGCGGCTGGTTTGGCTCCACCTGCTCGACCACGAGCTTTTTTTGTCCAAAGATTTTGTCATTGGCAAAGATCCTAAATTCGTAATTGCCCGCATGCATGAAGCGGACGCCCCGAAGATTGAATACCAACTCGTGCGCGTCAAGCGGGCTTGGAACGCGCACCTCTTCAGGCATTTCGCTTTTCCCGATCATCACGTCGCTTTGCAGGTCCACGAGTTCGAGCCGGAACTGATAACCTCCCTGTGCGTCCGTCAGCTTGATATAGACCGACATGGCAAAATGCGTGCACGGGAATGTCCCCGCACCGATATTTTCGAAGACACCGATCAGACTTTTTTTGTTCGTGCCGCGCTCGGTGATCACATAATCACAAATGAGCATAGCGTTTGTTTTAGGTGTAGGCGATGTCATAGATCCCTTTCTCTAGTCCCGATTCTTATCAATTTCAGAGAATCTGAAATTGGGGCAATCCTTGTCGCTCATCTAAGGAATAAAATCTTAGACAAGGATAGAAGTGCTGTCATCCGAATTTGTAATGTTTTTTGACGGGCTTTTTGATATTCCAAACACATTTCAATCCTTGAGAGAACGTCACGAGGTCACCTTTCCCGAACGAGACCTCGCCGTCCAGAGTTTTGACCGTCACTTCCCCCTCAAGAAAATAACAGATCTCTTTCTCGTCGTAAAACCAGTCGAAGGTCGAGACCTCTTTCGTCCAGATGGGCCATGAAAAAACCTTCAGGCTGTTCAACTTTTCACTTGTGGGTTTTTCTACCCCAACCGCTAAAGCTGTCTTTTGTGCCATGACTCACCTCATTCTTTTTAAAATCCGATTTTGCGTGCTTTCCAAAACCGGATTTTGATTTTGGGTCATTTCCTGAATTTCTCCAGCCACCCGCAATATTCACACTTTGCCGAAGCCTTCGGCGCAGAACCTGCCAGGGCCGAGAGCGCCTGATGAACCAAATGCTTCGCGCGCTCTACATCCGTTCCGATCCGGATCGGCTGGATTTCAAAACTCACCTGCCCATGCTCCCCCACCTCTTTGGGAGAATAATAAAGGAGAAAACCGTATCCGGCTGTTTTCAGGCCGTTCCCTTCAAGCATCAATGCGTAACAATCCAATTGGGTCTGATAATACCGCGTCGCGTCTTCTTCATTCGTGGGAGACCCCTTGGTCTTATAGTCGAATGGAATATAAGCGCCGTCCTTGACGAGCAAATCGTCGAGCATCCCGGAGAGGACTTCTCCATTCTCCTGATACTGCAGCCCCGTGCGCCAAGCCCGCCACCGCTCGAGCTGGGCCTGGTCCTCATAAAGGCGGATCCCTTGGAACGCATCGATGCGAAGTTCCGGCGGGAGCATTCCCTTGACGCGAAAAGTATCAAAATAGGTCTTGATCACACGATCCATACCGCCCGGGAGTGAGGGGAAAATACCGCGAGGCCGCTTGATATTCTTGACCTTCTCCAGCCAGAAACACCGGGGACAGTCCTTGAAAAGACTCAGCGCTGACGGGGATAACGTAATCGATTTGGCCATAATTTCCTCTGGATTTAACGGGCTAATTATATATCTGAAAAATAGGGGGAGCTACTCTTTCCTAAGGCCGCCCATCAGTACGGCGTAGGGGGTACGGAGTACGGCGCGAAAACCTTTTTTGCCTTCGCCGTACGCCTCACTCCATACGTCGTATCTTGTTTCCGGAGAACGGATCCACAGGATCTTTAAAATCCGGAAGAAAATCTGTTGTTGCCCCAAGTTCCTGTGTGTAGACCTTTTCAAACCCCAGCTTCTCCACAAGATCCAGGACCTGATCGTATTCCCCGGCGCTAAGGACCCGCTTGAGCTTTTTCTTCCGAAAGCAACCCTCGACCGGCCAGAATTGACTCATGACTGAAAGCGGAAGCCCGGGGCCGAACTCCTCACGGAGAAGCCTTAATACTTTCAGGCTGTTCTCAACATACCCCGGCAGAATCAGATGACGGACAAGCACTCCGCGCTTGGCGGTCTCTTCACCCGTAATATCCCAGGGTTCCAAAAAACCTTTGAGCTTCACCATTTCCTGGAGCGCATTTAAGGCGATCTCAGGGTACCGCGCGTCCCCCATACACATCTTCGCGAGTTCAGGTTCCGCAAATTTAAAATCCGGGAGAAAAATATCCATCCATTCCGCGTAGGCTTCGATCATTTCTGGCTTTTGATATCCGGAACAGTTGAAGAGCTTAGGAATTTCGATCCCCTCTTCCCGAAGCCCGTGGCAAAGCGACTGAATATGCGGCCAGAAATGGTCCGGCGTTACGAAATTCAAATTGTGGACATTTTTGGCAAGAAGCGCTCGCGTCTCGGAGAAAAGCTCCGCGGGCGTGACCGTGCGGCCGTCATGTTGGATCGAGATCTGATAATTTTGACAGAAAAAACACTGGCTGGAACAGCCGCTAAAGAAGATGGTCCCGGAACCTTTGGACCCCGTGAATGAAGGCTCTTCACCGAAATGGGGCCCTATAAAAGAAACGCGGCACGCCGCGCTCTCCCCGCAGAAACCTAACGCGCCCTTCGTACGGTCGACCTTGCAGTCGCGAGGACAAAGGCGGCAATTTTGATAAGGAACAACATCCATGATCTCAATCCCCAGATTAAATCCGAAGTACGAAACTCGAACTAAGAAACAATATCAAATAACTTAATATTTTAAATGGGGACATCCAGTTTTGTTCTGGATTTTAGAAATTGGAGCCTTCGGATTTGTTTCGGATTTCGGGTTTTTATTGAATTAATGTTTTAAACGCCTCGGGCAAGTATTGGAGGATATCGCCGGCCACGAGGCTGATCTGACCAGTCTTTTTCGCGGCCATGTCCCCGGCTAGTCCATGAATATGGACCCCCAAACACGCCGCTTCAAAATACGGCAGCCCTTGCCCCAAAAGCGCCACGATCATGCCGGTCAGCACATCCCCTGAACCCGCGGTCGCCATACCGGGATTGCCGGTCGTGTTGATATACAGATCTCCCTGAGGAGAAGCCACCACCGTGTGATGGCCTTTAAGAACGATCACAACACCGCACTTTTTGGCCATTTCAGCGGCGCGTTTTTTCCTCAACACATCTAAATCATCAAGCTTGCCGCCAAAAACGCGCACAAACTCGCCCGGGTGCGGCGTGAGAACCGTGCGGCCGCGGCAAACATCCAAGATCTTAAGATGTCCTTTCAAAGCGTTGAGTCCATCCGCGTCAATGACAAGCGGAAGTTCCGTCGTTTGGAGGACCTTGCGGATGAGTTTTTGAGTGGTCACGTGCTGGGAAAGTCCGGGGCCGATCGCGAGCACGTTTTGTGTAGCACAAAACCGGCGGATCTCGGGAAAACCTTTGAGGGAAAGTGTCCCTTGACTCGTTGATGGAAGCGGCCGGATCATCAACTCGGAATCGCGCCTGGCAACAATGAGATAAACCGCATCCGGCACACCCACCGTCACCAGCCCCGCGCCCGAACGAAGCGCTCCCATCCCCGAAAGATTGGCGGCGCCGATCATTCCCCGCGACCCCGCGAGGATAAAGACACGGCCCATATCTCCTTTATGCGCGGTGGCGGGACGTTTGAGCTTTTTGGCGATTAATTGGATATCCATAAATTTAGAAAAGACCACAGGCCGGAGACTACAGACCAAGGCAAAAACTTTTCAAAGCTTCGGTCTTCAGTCTATAGTCTATGGTCTCCAGTCTGGATTATTTTCTTCATTTCCTGAACGGCTCTGGCCAGCCCCACGAACACGGCGCGGCTGACGATGGAATGACCGATATTGAATTCGATGATCTCGGGCACAGCAAGCAAGGGGAAGATATTCTCATAATTCAAGCCGTGCCCGGCATGAACATGAAGCCCAAGTTCCCGGCCTAGCCGCGCGACCTCACGAACGCGAGAAAACTCCTTTTCTTTTTTCTTGCCAGCGGCATTCGCGTAAGACCCTGTATGGATCTCGATCGCATACGCGCCAAGCCGGGCAGCTTCTCGCACCTGCGCTTCCACCGGATCGATAAAAAGGCTAACCTCGATTTTTTTCGCCGAGAGCGCGTCGATCGTACGGATCAAAAGAGTTCTTTTTGAAAAAAGATCCAGACCGCCTTCGGTCGTCAGTTCTTTCCGTTTCTCGGGGACCAAACATGCCTTTTCCGGCTTCACTTTAAGCGCGATCTTGAGAATCCCGGGTGAAACGGACATTTCGAGATTGAGAGGGACATAGATCTTTTCCATCAGCTCGAAAACATCTACGTCCTGGATATGGCGGCGATCTTCGCGCAGATGGACCGTAATGCTGTCAGCACCACCCTGCTCGGCCTCGAGGGCGGCCTCAAGAACTGAGGGTTCGATGCCCCGGCGCGCCTGGCGCAAGGTCGCAACGTGATCGATGTTGATACCGAGTTTTTTTGTAAGGGAATGGATGGTCATCAGGAGATCATTTCGAAAGCGAGCGGATCGCCACTTTGATCTTGACCGGTTCTTTGTCCTTTAAACTCACGTTCTCAGGCAATATAACCTGAAGGGGACGCTCATAATCCCCTTTCGTCAGGTCCGCAAGATCCACATAGGCCATCAAGGTTTCCGGGACGAGTTTTTCAAGATGGCTCTTGGATCCCTTAAGCATCAAAGTCACTTTGTCCGGGCTCAGGTCCACCACGCCGCTGGCGGCGGGAGATCTCAAAATGCGCACCGGGACATCCTTGAATTCTTTTTCGCCGAATTCTTCGCGGATGGGGATATAAACGTTCACGAGTGATTCGCTCATGGGCTTGACGTTGGGTGGCAGTTTCACCTGGACCGTACGATAAAAAGAGCGGATACGGCCGACCAGATCGATCGGTTCGGTTTTCGCAGACTTCATTTGCCCCAGCACGCCCTTGGGGCCCTGCGCAAGAATAGCATTCGGGTCCATGCGCAAGTCATCGGTAAGCAATTTATAACCCATCGCCGGTTCGCCCACAAAGTCCGGCTGGATCTCAAGCTTCTGGACGATCAATTCATCCAGCTTGACCGTCATGACCTCGGGCATGATCCTGACGACGCGGATCTGAAAGCCCGGCAAACTGATCTCGGCCGGTTCAAGACGGAAAGAATACTCTCCCGCGGTCTTGATCTCCGGGCCGATCTTGTGCACCGCCTGGATGTCCTGACTCGCCAGGTTTACAATCAGCACGCGCGGCGCCGATAAAGTGACCTGAACGGCCTGTGTGGAAATATCGGAGACCGTCATCTGCGGGCTTGCCAGCTGGATCTTGAGCGGGATCGTGCGCGTCACTTCGATATTCTCCTCGCCGACGGCGTAATACCAGGTCCCGATCGCCAGCACCAGGGATATGATCTTCAGGCCCCAATTATGGCCCAGCCATTTCATCATGTCCCGGGCTCCTTTCCATGGAACTGGAAAAGCTTTTTGTTCTTATCGATGAAATCCTTGAAAACATTCTTGTTTTCCGCTGCCTTGAAAAGCCCTTCGAGGATCCGCTTCAGATCTTCCAGATCGAGAGCCTTGGTGAGCTTCCCGAAGACCGAGACCGAAATACTTCCGGTCTCTTCGGAAACCACGACGCAGACCGCGTCATTTTCCTCCGTAAGACCGATCGCGGCCCGGTGACGCGTCCCCACCGAGGTCGGAAGGTCCGTCATCTGTGTGAGCGGAAAAAGAGAACCGCAAGAAGCGATCCGGTCGCCGGTGATGATCACCGCGCCGTCATGGGTCGGGGTGTGAGGGTCGAAGAGGCTGAGGAGAAGTTCCCCGCTCACCTTAGCATCGATCATCATGCCGCTTTCGATGTAACTCTTGAGACCCACATCCCGTTCAAGCGCGATCAGAGCGCCGATCCGTTGACGCGCCATGTGGTCACAGGCGCGAATAACCTCATCGATCGTCCCTCCCTTGGTCAAAAAGCCGCTCGACATCGTGGTTCCGATGCGCGCCAGCACGCGCCGCATTTCGGGCTGAAAAATGATGAGGAATGCCACAACACCCACGGCGAAAACCTTGGAAAGGACCCAGATGATACTGTTGAGCTCCAGCAACTTTGCAGCAAGGAAAATAACGACAAGAATGATCAAGCCCAACAGGACCTGCATGGCGCGCGTGCCCTGGAAGAACCGGATCACGGAATAGATCAGTACCCAGATAAAAAGAACCTCGATCAGGGGCCGCCAGAACGAGATCAGGAATTCGGACATATCATTTTTTCCCGAAAAGTGTGAAAGCAAGCGTGAGGATCAGGCTCAGAAGAATGCAAGTCGTGATGGGGAAATAGAAGGTAAAACTGCCTTTGCGAAGGAAGATATCGCCCGGGAGTTTCCCGAGCAAGGGCACTTTGGTAAAAACAGTCGCAAAAATACCCATGCAGATCAGGATCACGCCAAAGAAGATCAGGGTTTTTGCAAGATCGCTCATGTTATTTCCTCTCGAGATTTGCTGTAATATAACACACGCTTCTCGCCGGAGGCAACGGATGGATTTGGGGGGACCTCAAAACGCGAAAGGACCTATGCCAGTTTCTTTCCGAGGGACCTGGCTTTTTCACAAACGCCGGTTTTCTTCCGGATATCTCCCGACTCGCCGGCATTCGGCACAAGCAGGGATTCGAATTTCATCCCGGTGTAATCCGCCGTCAGACGAAACGGTTTTTCCAGCGCGCCCAGCCCGACATCCTCGTAGGCGCTCGCAAGAAGGACTAGCGTCTTTCCCTGAAGCACGGTCTTCATGGTACCGGCGGCGTTCTCCCACTTGTAAAGCGAGAACATGCGATCGATGAGGATTTTAAGCTGCGCGCTGGCCGCAAAAAAATAAAGCGGCGTGGCCATCACGATCACATCCGCGGAGGCCATTTTCCTGAGAACGGGATTCGCATCGTCCTCGATCACACATTCGTAAGGAACCCGTGTTTGGCAGGAACGGCAAGAGGTGCAGCCTGGGAATTTGTATTTAAGAAGCGCGGTGTGGATCAACTCGACCCGGGCGCCCTTGGTGACGGCTCCTTCGGAGAACCACTCCACCAGCGCCGCGGTGTTGCCGTTCTTCTTGGGACTTCCGGAAAGCACTAGAATATTCTTAGGCATGGCAATCCTCGTTTGCCCGTAAGCCTTTCCGCCCAAGCTCCTTTCGTATAATGCTATAGAACAAAATCCCCACAATCGCGCAGATCACGTCAAAACGAACATCCTCAAGCCTACCCGATCTTCCGGGAATGAAAGTTTGATGCCATTCATCCGACAGGGCAAAGATCCCGGTGAGCACCCAGGCAAGGACCGAAAGTTTAAAGAGCTTCACACCGGACCGGCCATAGGTGAACCCCCTCATCCAAAGCGCTCCCAGGACCGAATATTCGAAAAAATGTACGCCTTTGTGGAAAAAAGGGATCGGAAGATTGGGGATGTCGCGGCCCGGGACCGAAGAGAGAATGAAAATGAAAAGCATCCACAAAAAAACCGGCAGCCATGTCCGTAAAAAAACGCCGAATCGATCATTCATCATGGGGTCTCAATACCAAAGAGGCATTCCTCAAAGTCTAAAAAAGCTGCTGGCCCGAAGCCGGAGGTTTAGCGCCAAAATGAAGATAGGCCCGCTCGGTCAGAACGCGGCCCGAGGCGGTGCGTTTGAGAAATCCCCGCTGAATAAGATAAGGCTCATAAATTTCCTCGAGCGTCTCGGCGTCTTCCCCCACGCCCACGGCAAGGCTGTTAACGCCCACGGGGCCGCCTTTGCATTCCTTAAGGATATATTGCAATATCCTTTTGTCCATTGGGTCGAGACCTTCCTGGTCGACGCCGAGCATCTTGAGGCCCTTGTCCGCGACGTCCGCTGTGATCTTGCCGTCGGCTTTCACCTGCGCGTAATCGCGGACACGGCGAAGGAGCCGGTTCGCGATGCGGGGTGTACCGCGCGCGCGGCCTGCGATCTCAAGCGCGCCTTTTTCGTCGATCCCGATTTCTAATATTTTTGCCGAACGCTTCACAATCGTGGCAAGGTCCGCATTTTCATAGTAATTCAACCGCTCAATGATCCCGAAGCGGGAACGCAGCGGCGCGGTGAGAAGACCGCTCCGTGTCGTGGCTCCGATTAAGGTAAAACGGGGCAATTGCATCTTGACCGAGCGCGCGTGCGGCCCCTTATCGATCATGATCTCGATCGAATAATCTTCCATCGCGGAGTAAAGATATTCCTCCACGACATGCGGGATGCGGTGGATTTCGTCAATGAAAAGCACGTCGCCTTTTTCAAGGTTCGTGAGAATACCGGCAAGATCGCCCGCGCGTTCCAGCACGGGACCGGAGATCTGATGGATCTTGGCGCTCATGCGGTTGGCGATAATATTGGCAAGCGTGGTTTTCCCAAGGCCCGGAGGCCCGAAGAGCAGAATATGATCGAGCGATTCCTTGCGACCGAGCGCCGCTTCGATGGAAACCTTGAGGTTTTCCTTGACCTCACTCTGCCCGATAAATTCATCGAGCGTGGCCGGACGCAGCGTGACTTCGATCTCGATCTCTTCGGGCTTGAATTCCTGATCCAACATCCTGTCGTCTACCATTTTTAGTCTCTCATCTCTGGTCTCTAGTCTCTAGTCTATTTTTTATACGTGTTTCAGCGCCGCGCGGATGATCTCTTCCACGGACGGTTTTTTCCCAAACATCGCCTTCAGTGTTTTCTGGACCGCGTCCTTGGCTTTTTGTTTAGTATAACCGAGCGACACGAGCGCCGAGACCGAATCCTCGACCATTTGGTCGGAAACGCTCGCGTCATGAATGATCTCTTTACCCGCCGGAATCTCCGTCTTGCCGATCTTATCTTTAAGTTCGACGATCACGCGCTCAGCCGTTTTCTGTCCGATCCCGGAAATGGCGGTCAGCACGGGGATGTTCTTCTCCTGGATCGCCCGTTTTAATTCCGGTAGCGTGACGCCGGACAAAAGCGTGATCGCGAGTTTCGGTCCGATCCCGGAAACGGAGATTAGAAGCCTGAATGCCTCACGTTCTTCTTCCGTCGCGAATCCATAAAGCAGTTGGGCATCTTCGCGCACCACAAAATGCGTGAAAAGCTTCACCGTCTGACCAAGCCCCAGAAGACTCGAAAACGTGGAAAGCGATACACGGACCTCGTAGCCGATCCCGTTCACATCCAGGATCACAGCCGTCGGCGTCTTCTCCGCAATCTTTCCGTTCAAATATTCGTACATAAAATCTTTCGCTTAGAAGAATGTAGATGGCACATCGCAATGGCTAAGGCGTCCGAGGCATCAAGCGCCGGCGCTTCTTTCAAATTTAAAAGCCGCTTCACCATGAACTGGACTTGCTCCTTGGCGGCGCGACCGTTGCCGGTCACTGATTTTTTGACGACCATCGGACCGTATTCTACCACCTCGATCCCCTGTTTAGAAGCCGCGAGCATGGCGCAGGCCCTGGCTTCGCCGATCCGCTCGACGGCCAGGATATCCTTGGCATAATAAAGAGTTTCAAGCGACATCACGTCCGGTTGAAATTTATCGATCAGGGCCTGGAGGGCGTCGAAGATCTGGAGAAGGCGCTGCGGGATCGCAGCTTTGGAGTTGGCACGGATCGTCTCGTAATGAATAACTTTGTATTTCTGCCCGTCGGCTTCGAGAATGCCGACGCCCATCCGGTGAGTGCCAGGATCAACGCCTAAAACCCGCATCCACACCTCCGAAATCAAGACCCGGTCCTGAGCAACTCAAAAAACGGGCCTTGCAGGATAAAAATCAAGCGGATAGTTCTTTAATGACTTCTTCGGGGATATCCGCGTTCGAATAAACATTTTGGACGTCATCGTGTTCTTCCAGGGCTTCGATCAAGTGCACCACTTTGCGGCCGGTGTCCGCGGACACGCTCACAAGATTCTTGGGGATCATAGTGAGCGTCGCACTCTCGATCTTGATCTTCGCTTTTTCCACGGCCTCACGCACGGCCCAGAGATCGTGCGGCGCGGTCGTAATTTCAAACATCGTATCCGTTGAGGTCATGTCTTCGGCTCCGGCCCCGAGCACAATTTCCATCAGCTGGTCTTCGGTCGTCGCGATCTTAGCAATAACGATAAACCCTTTTTTCTCGAACATCCACGCCACCGTTCCCGCGCCGCCCATGTTCCCGCCGCCCTTGTTGAAGACACTGCGGATCTCGGAGGCCGTCCGGTTCTTGTTATCCGTCAGACACGCCACGAGGATCGCCGCGCCTTCGGGACCGAAACCTTCGTAGGCAATTTCCTCATAGGTCACGCCCTCCAGCTCGCCCGTGCCTTTTTTGATCGCGCGGTCAATATTGTCGGCCGGCATGTTGGAATCCTTGGCGGATTGAACGGCGGTCCGGAGTCGCGGGTTGGTGTTCAGGTCCCCGCCGCCCGTTTTGGCCGCGACCGTGATCTCGCGGATGAACTTCGTGAAGACCTGGCCGCGCTTGGCGTCCACGATCGCTTTTTTATGCTTGATACTCGCCCATTTTGAATGTCCCGACATCACTCGCCTCCTGTTGCGGCTCGAAATTCAAAATCACAATTTCCAAATCACAAACAAATTCTAAAGGTTAAACGACACTGTTTGTATTTTGGTTATTGGTGTTTGAATATTGTTTGGTGCTTGTTTCTTGGAACTTGTTGTTTATTGAATGGCTTCTGTCATACGAACGACATCTCGCATGGCGCCGGCATCGTGCACCCGGAGAATCTGGACGCCCCCTCGGACACATGCCGCGACGCACGCGGCGGTCCCGAACATCCGGTCCTTCGTCTCGCGACCTGTCACTTTCCCGATAAAAGATTTACGGGAAGGGCCCAGAAGAACAGGAAGACCCAGTTCGTGGAATACGCTTATTTTTTTTAAGATCGCAAGATTTTGTTCCGGGGTCTTCGCGAAACCCAGCCCCGGATCGACCACGATCCGCTCGCGCTCGATCCCCGCATCCATCGCTAGCCGGATACTTTCGCGAAGTTCCTCGATCACATCCGTGACAACGTCCTCATAACGGGCCATCGTCCGCATCGTCTCTGGCGTCCCGCGACTGTGCATCAGCACGAGCCCCGCACCGAACTCCTTCGCGACCTTTGCCATCTCGGTACCAGACCGCTTCAGCCCGCTCACGTCATTAATAATGTCGGCGCCCGCCTCGAGACATTCCTTGGCGACTTCTGGCCTGACCGTATCGATCGAGATGGGGACCGTGACTTCCTTGCGAACCCGTTTCAGGACCGGCAGTAACCGCTCCAGTTCTTCCCGGTCTGTGACCGGCAACGCGCCCGGTTGCGTGGATTCCGCGCCAAGGTCAAGAATATCCGCGCCTTCTTCGACCATTCTCAAGGCCTGCGCACAAGCGGCGTCCGGATCCAAATAACACCCGCCGTCAAAAAAAGAATCCGGCGTGATGTTCAGGATCCCCATCAAAAGAGTCCGGCCGAAAGAAACGGTGTTTTGCCGGATCTTCCAGATCAAGCGACGGGCTTCCCGGTTTCCGGAACCCCGTTCCCATTCTCGGGGAGTGAGGCCCCCTGGAGTCCGGTGATCTTTTTGATCTCCTCGGCGTCGATCACTTCTTTTTCGAGGAGTACATCCGTCAGGAGCGAAAGCTTGTCCTGGTTCTGCGTCAGAAGACCCGTCGCCCGTTCATAACAACTATCCACGATCCTGCGGACCTCGGCATCGATCAGGACCGCGGTCTGTTCGGAATAATCTTTTTCGCGCATCAGATCGCGGCCCAGAAAAACCTGCCGGTCTTTTTTGCCGAATGTCAGATGCCCGAGTTTATCGCTCATACCGAGTTCGCAAACCATGGTCTGCGCGTAATGCGTCGCTTTCTCGAGATCGTCCGAGGCGCCGGAAGAGATCTCTTTAAAATAAATTTCTTCCGCCACGCGTCCGCCGAGAAGCACCGTAATACGGTCCAGGATCTCGGTTTGGGTGATCAGATTGCGGTCTTCATCCGGGACCTGGAGGGTGTAACCGCCGATGCCATAGCCGCGAGGAATGATGGAAACTTTGTGCACAGGATCGGCCCCCGGAAGCAACAGAGCGATCAGCGTATGCCCGGATTCATGGACCGCCTTGATCTTTTTTTCGCGTTTGGAAATAACGCGGCTCTTGCGCTCCGGCCCGACCATCACGCGTTCGATCGATTGTTCCAGTTCGGGCTGGCCGACGAACTCCAGTTTCCGGCGCGCGCCCAAAAGGGCGCCTTCATTCACAAGGTTTGCGAGGTCCGCGCCTGAAAAGCCGGGGGTCTGGCGCGCGATTTTCGCAAGATCCACATTTGGTCCGAGCTTCACGCCCGTGGCGTGGACTTTCAGGATCTCTTCGCGGCCTTTGATGTCCGGTCTTTCGATCACAACCTGGCGATCAAAACGCCCCGGCCTGAGGAGCGCGGGATCCAAAACATCCGGACGGTTCGTCGAAGCGATCAAGATCACGCCGATATGCGTGTCAAAGCCGTCCATTTCCACCAAAAGCGCGTTCAGGGTCTGTTCGCGTTCATCATGCCCGCCGCCGATCCCGGCGAAACGTTGACGGCCCACCGCATCGATCTCATCGATAAAAATGATCGCGCCTTTGCCGCCGGCTTTGGCCGCGCGCTTGGCTTGTTCAAAGAGGTCCCGCACCCGCGCGGCGCCGACGCCGACAAACATCTCCACAAAATCAGAACCACTGATGGAATAAAAAGGCACCTCCGCCTCGCCCGCTACTGCCTTTGCGAGAAGCGTCTTCCCCGTTCCCGGAGGCCCCATCAAAAGGACCCCCTTGGGGATCTTGCCGCCGAGTTTTTGAAAGCGCGGCGGGTCCTTCAAAAATTCAATAATCTCCTGCAATTCATCTTTGGCCTCATCCACACCCGCAACGTCTTTGAACGTGATTGGGCTTTTTTCTTTATCCACGAGTTTGGCGCGCGATTTGCCGAATGAAAAAACCTTGCCGCCGCCCTGCTGGACGCCGCGATAGACGAAAAACCAGAAGAATCCGATTAGAAGCAGGGTCGGGAAGATCCCCGCAAAGAAATTACGCCAAAAAGTTTGTGGCGGGCTGACCGAGAAATTCGCGACGTTCTTGCGGATGAGCGGGATGAGTTCGGGATCATTGTAAGGGATATGGACCTGAAAATAAGAAAGCGTGGTCAGCTTTCCCTGCACCACGTTGTCCACAAGTTCGCAGGAAAGGATCTCGCCGGTCTCGGGGTTCCGCGTCAGCATCCGGTAGAATTCGGAATAGCTGATCTCTTTAAGCTCAAAATTCGGGAATACAAAAACCTGCAGGATAAGAAAGATCCCGAGCGGTATAAGAAAAAGCGCGATCAGCCGCCTGCGGTCCGGCTCTCCCGGCTTGGGGGGCAATTTCCGGCCGTTCTTGGGGCGCGGTGCGTTCTTTTTTAGCTTGCTATTGACAGGAGTCGCCATGGAATCCGCGGATCTCAGTTGTTTTTTTCGGAAAAAAGGAGCCGTAGTTTAGCATGCGGGATTCAAGATATCAAACCTGATTATGAGTTCCGCTATTTCTTGCAAATCGTTACATTTTTAGGGGTTAGCGCAAAATCGATGTCCTTGGGAAGCGACAATCGATGGCGAGGCCGCGCAAGCCCTCGCCGGATCCGTTCCCATGCTTCAAAGGAAAGGCCGCTTTGTGGGTCCAGCTTTTTGAGGGCTTTTTCCAGGATGCGGAATTGAAGCGCCGGGGGAAATCTGAGAAAGACCGCGCGACGGAGCTCCATTTTTTTACCGTGATATTTTTTAAACGTTTTCTTCCAGGCCTTTTCTTCAAGCTCCGCGATGAGGGCGCTCTCCCCGGCCACGATCGCGGGAATGCGCGACAGAGCCTCCACAACCCGTGGGTTAAAATCGCGCTGGAGACTCGGGATAAGTTCCAGACGGACACGGTTACGGAGAAATCGTGAGGAATCGTTCGTCTTATCGGAACGGTACGGAATTTTTTCCTCCGCCAGGTATTCGAGCAGTTCCTTTTTGGTGAAGGCCAGAAGCGGCCGGACCAACGTCGCGCGTCCCATCTTGAACTTTTCACGGATCCCTTGAAGACCCCGCAGACCGGTCCCTTGAAGAATCCGCATCAGCACGGTCTCGGCTTGGTCATCCCGCGTGTGGGCCAAGACAATCGCCCGGTATTTTTCCGCCTTCACGGTCCGAAGAAAAAAATTGTAACGCATTTGACGGGCGCATTCCTCGATCGAAGTCTTCGTTCTTTGGGCTTCGCGTTTTACGTGTCCCGCCCCGCCATGGAAAGGGACCTTGAATTTCCGAGCCAGGTTTTTGACGAACCGCTCATCTTTTTGGGCGTCGCCGGGCCGGAGCTGGTGGTTGAAATGGACGAGGCCCAATTTCCAACGGTGTTTTGTAGCCAGCGCGTGCAGGAGATGAAAAAGCGCGACCGAATCCGGCCCGCCTGAACAGGCGACGAGGATTTTTTGGCGTGGTTTGAAAAAGCGTTTGTCCCGGAGATGTTCTTCGAGACTCGAAAGAAGCGTTGCTGTTGAAACGGGCTTTTTCTTCATAAATAAATCACTGACATCCAGCACGTCCGAGGAAGGACACGGTGTACGGCCTATGGGGTACGGAAAGTCATGCCGGGGGCCAGGATTGAACTGGCGACCTAGGGCTTATGAGTCCCTCGCTCTAGCCAACTGAGCTACCCCGGCATAAATTAAAAAAAATTTTAGGGTCAATTCACGGTCCGAAAGGAAGCCAGCGGCACCCTGCACCCACGCGGTGCGGGGCGGTATATTAACACAGCATCGCGCGAACACACAAGTACGGTTGCAGGTACGTTGCACCCTCAAATGGCCTCGAAATCTATGCCGCTCTACGGAGAAAAAAACGACAGAAGAACAGAAACCCAAATCACGCTTTACAGGGTCCCCTTCGAGGCGTAAACTGAACGCATGAAACGGAAGGTTCCTTCGAAAGTGCCCGTCCAACAGCCCCCGGTTGAAAAAGTTCAAGCGGACGCCATTATTTTTGACATCGACAATGTCCTCGTGGATACCCGTCAATCGTATCTTGAGGCCATCCGCAACACCGTGGAGCTGTACCTGACGCACGGTCCCATCCCCTTTTTCAGCCGCTCCGCTGGAGGAAAATTCCCAAGCCTGATCACCCCGGAAGACGTGGACCAATTCAAGCTCTTGGGCGGACTCAATGATGACTGGGACTGCTGTTACGGCCTGCTCGTCTACCTCCTGTCGCTTCCGGTCAAGAACAGGACCCTCGAAGCGCTCAAAAAATCGGTAGCGATCGAAAAATTCGCCAAAAGCGTCAAACAAAGGCCTCTCCGGGTCTCCGGGATTACCGCGCTTTTCGGCCGCCCGACGACCGTGACCATCGAAAAAGTGGCCCGTATCTTTCAGGAGGTCTACCTCGGCAAGGACATTTTCCCTCGCGTGACGATGAACAAGATGCGCTATTGGAAAAAACGCGGGCTCATCCATCGCGAAAAACTTGTTTTCAAGCGCCCGATCCTGGAGAAGCTCAAACACCACGGCCTAAAACTCGGCATCGCCACCGGCCGGCCGCTTTACGAAGCTTCCCACGCGCTCAAACATTTCGGCATCGCTGATCTCTTTGACGCCATGACCACCATGGATGACGTCAAAAAAGAAGAGCGGGAGAAAAAAGAATCCCTGCGCAAGCCCCATCCTTTTTCCCTTCTCAAGACCGCGCAAGCCCTCGGCGCCAAAAAGAAATTCCTTTACGTGGGCGATCTCCCGGACGACGTTCTCGCCACAAACCGCGCGAAATCTTACATCGCGATCCGTTCCGTCGCTTTTCCGATGCTCGCCGCCAATCCCTTCCAGGCCATTAAAGAACTCGAGTCCGCTAAACCCGATTTTTTCATCAAAACCCCTGCCGATCTTTGCCGTCTCCTGAAGATCTAACACTGCGTGTCTATAAAAAAATTAATGATCACGCGGCGCTGACTTCTTTCTTTGACTCTTCGATTGCATTTCAAAGAGCGCGAAGTTAAAATCTCTGAAACGTTCGAAGATATTCCTCATTTTTTCTAAAAAGATCGGTGCCGGAAAGGCCATGAAACCATTCGTACTAGGGTTCTTTTTTCTATGGACCTTTTCGGCGGCCGCCTCCCTCTCGGCCCAATCCCGGGACACGCCGATGACTGCGGATGAGCTCAGCTGTCTTCAAAAAATGATTTTCTTCAATGAGTGTTCGGGTCGCGTGGAACGCATGATCACCTGGAACGCCGATGAGGATTTTCCATCGTTCGGACTCGGGCACTTCATCTGGGACCCTCAAGGAAAGAAGGGGCCTTACCAAACCCAGTTCCCGGAATTTCTCTCCTTCCTGGAGGCCCAAGAAATAGAAATCCCCGCGTGGATCAAGGCCCTACCGGCGCGGGAAGCCCCGTGGCAAAGCCGCGAGGAGTTCTTGAGCGATCTTTCAAGCGAGCGCATGACCGTTCTCAAGGATTTTTTGGAAAAAACCCAGGGATTTCAGATCCAATTCATTATTCACAGGATCCGCGGGATCCTTCCCCGAATGCTGGCGGCAGTCCCGGAGAAAGATCGCCCTGAGCTTGAAAGGAAATTTAAAGAGATCGAGGAGGCCCCCAAGGGGATGTTCGCTTTGATCGATTATGTTAATTTTAAAGGCGAGGGCATTCTTGAGACCGAAAGATCGCAGGGGCAAGGCTGGGGGCTGCTCCAGGTCCTGGAAGAAATGCGAACTCCCGAAAAAAAAGGCGACGTGCTGGAAGAGTTCGTCTGGGCGGCAAAAAAAGTCCTCGAAAACAGGGCCAAGAACGCCCCGCCCGAAAAAGATTTTTCCAAACGTCTTGGCGGCTGGAAGGCCCGGGTTAAAAGTTATCTGAGAATAAAATGCTAGCACCGTGTTTCTTTAAATTTTATGGGGACACGGTACAGTACCGATTTGAACTGCCGGCAGGCAGTTCAAATCGTGACAACGTACTAGGAAAGAATGGCTTTGCGAAGAAGGATCATCCCGACCCCGATCAAAAGGATGTTCGGGAGCCAAAGACTGAGCACAGGTGACAGGCCTCCGCGTGACGCGAGGGTCTGGGCGATGGCGAAAAGGACATAGTAAAGGCATGTCGCTGCCATGGAGATCCCGAAACTGATCACCACTTCCCCGCGCTTAACGATCGTCGCGATCGGGATACCAATAAAAACGAACACTAGGGATCCGAACGCAAAGGAAATCCTCTGATGGAAGACCGTCCAAAGATCCCGGCGTTCTTTTTTCCCGGGTTTTTCGGAAACATCCACAAGGATCTCAGCCAAGGTCATGTCTTTTTTCTTTTTCCCCATGTTGCGAATATCACTTTCGTCCATCGCCGGGAACTTGTAGACCTTAAACTGAACAGATTGGATTCCCTTGTCCTGTGATTCCGAAATGCTTCCGTTGAAAAGCTGGATCTCAAGCTGTCCGGTATTCGAGTCCATCGCGATCTTGCCGCTTTCCGCAACGATCGTCCTCACGGGATTTTCAGAATCGACGCCCTCATGAGCCACGATGTCTTTCATATCGCTTCCTTCGACGCGTTTCGCGAGAAAAAGGATGCTGGGGCTGATCCTCACAAAACGGCCTGGCTCGATCAACGCCATCGGATGCTGCATGATCATTCTCTTGGTCGCACGTCGGAGTTCGTAGCGGGCGGGCGGTCCAACTTGGTCATTAAAAACGAACATGAGAATGCTGAGCGCGAAACCCAGAATGAGCGGCGGCATCATGAACTTGAGCGGATGCACCCCGGAGGCTTTCATGGCGCGAAATTCATTGTGCTGGGAAAAACTCCCGAACACGATCAAGACACCCGTAAGAAGGCTCATCGGCGCGGTATAGCTGACGATCGAGGGTATCATCAGCAGCATCACGTAGAGTGTTTGGGCAAACGGAACTCCGCGACCGATGATCATATCCGCCGCTTTCACGAGATACCCAGCCATAAAGATAAAACTAAGGACCGTGAAACAAAGGAGACACGGCAGGAGCAGCTCCTTAAGGACGTAACGCTGGAGAATTTTCATTTTGAATAGTTTCCCGGAGGTTGCTTGCAAACGAATAGGCGTATTGTATCAAAGAAATGGGGAATGGGAAACGGCTAACACCCGGCCTCACTCGTTCCCCGTTTTATGCTCTCCGTTCCCCGGTATATTTCCAAGCCCGGAAGAATGCACGGCATTCACGAATTCTTCCGCCGCAACAAAACCATTCATGCGAAGGCTGGGAACCTCCAAACCTTTCCCATCCAGAAAAAGAACCGTCGGAACGCCGAAGACATCGAATCGGCTTATCGCTTTGCGAATCTCGTCTGAATCCGCGGAAGTTGCGTCCACCTTGATCTTGCGAAAATGGCTTAACGTCTTGATAACCCTCGGGTCCGAATATGTGAATTGATCGAGTTCGTGGCAAGGGATGCACCAGTCCGCGTAAAAATCGAGGATCACCGGCTGTTCCGAAGCGGCGGCCTCCTCAAGAATGCCGACATGATACTTTTCCCACACGATCCCGCTCTTGGGCATGAAAAAAAAGAAAAGACCGACGACGACGGCAAGAGTCCCCAGGATCCCTTGAAATGCAAAGAACTTCTTCCCAAGCCGGGCAGAGCGCTCGATCCACCCCAGATACAGACCGCCTGCCACCAGAGCTCCTGGCACGATCCATTTCACGAACGGAGATTTGAAGGCGACCGCGACGTAAAAGGTTCCGAACGTCAGAAGCACCACGCCCATCAGCCGTTCAAACCAGACAAGCCACGCCCCCGACTTCGGCAGTTTCTGGAGAAGACCCGAGTAGGTCCCGAGCAGAAGGTACGGGAATCCGAGCCCGAGCGCCATCACAAAGAAAAGTGAAAATCCGAAAGCTATGTTCTGTTGTACGCTTACGAAAGCGAGAAGCGCCAGCACCGCGGGCCCCATGCAAGGCGCCGCAACAATCCCTACCAAAAGTCCGGAAATAAAAAAACCGAGAAGCGCCCCTTTGGCCGCCCCCTGATAAGACGGCATGAGCCACGCAGGCAGCCGGAATTGATAGAGACCGAGCATGCTGAATGCGAGGCCTATGACCAGGACCCCGATCGCCAACTGCACCCAAAAATTCTGGAGCCATTCGCCGAAAAAACTCCCGGTCATGGCCGCCCCAAGTCCCAAGACGCTGTACATGGTCACCATGCCGAGCACATACGCCAAAGCCTTCATGAACGCGCGGCCACGAGACTCATGCTCCGCCCTCTTGAAAAGCGAGATCGTGATCGAAAGCATGGGATAGACACACGGCGTGAGGTTCAGGCCCAGTCCGAGAAAGAACACGCTTATAAAAATGAACGGTGAATTTGAAAGTTCAGTCATCTTCTTACTCTGGATGAAGGATGTGGAATGGAGGAGGATGACAAAGCTTTTATTTTTCGTTCTACTGCATTCTTCATCCTCTTCTCCTTATCCTGTTTTAAAATAGACTCGTCGGAAAATCGGTTTCGGGCGCACTTTTTTTCTTTAGGAATTCCGAAGTCGCCTGCTTCCAATTCACCGGAATCTCATAGGTCTTAAAATCCCAGGTCGAAGTAAAATAGACCTTTCCTTCGCGGCAACCGTATTCATAGACATCCTTCGTCAGGCGCACGTCATCCAGGCAATACTTCTTGAGTTCCTCCATCCGGCCTTCTTTGAAGAGCACGAGCGCTTCCATTCCGTCGCCGGATTTCCCTTCTTTGACCGTCGCGCGCGCCACGCTGTCCAGACTTGCCCGGTGCCCGCGAGCCTTTTCGATATCATCCAGAAGATCAAGAACGGGAAACTGGTCGACCGTTTTAAAAAGATATGGCTGAAGTACCTGCATATCAAATCGGCGGATATTGAATCCGATAAGAAGGTCCGCCGTCTGGAGCCGCCGGTCGAATTCCATCATGTCCTTTTCCTCGTAGGACGCGTATTCCCCCGTCTGATAATCATACACGCAGACCACCGAAACCCTGAGTTTCGAGAGGCTCATCGCCTTCGACTTTCCGGTCTCCTTAAAGGATTTTTGGGTCTCAACGTCCAGCACAAGGATATTTTTATGATGGGTCATACAGGAACTCCCTAAGCGTCATTTTTCGATCACGAAAAGATATTGAAACGTAAAATACTCCCGCATCCGTGGTATCCGCCGAACAAGCCTTGAAAGAATCCCATCGAAACGGCTGGAGTCCTTTTCAAAAAGCCTGAAGATCCGTTCAAGGTTGCTCCATTTTGCTTTCTCCGGAATAAGACGTTGAAGATCATTTTTCATAAAAAACGTTTGTGGGTCGCATCAAAAATACCGCGATCTCTCACGGGCCAATTCAATCTTAACAGATGACAAAAAATCTCCCAATGCGCCACATTCGGCACCGACACGACGATCTTTCCTCCGGGCTCCAGATGCTCATATAAAACCCGGATCAACTCGCAGGGATCCATAACATGTTCTACCACATCGGCCGCAATGATGTGATCGAACCTCCGTCCGTTTAAAGCATTTTCAAGACCGGCCAAGTCCTCAAGATTCAGGCAAAAACCATGGGACAGAAAAGGCAACGCACGATTCAACGCGGCCGGGTTGATCTCAATGCCCCACAACTCGCACGCAGGGAAAGTGCTCCGCAGGGCCGCTGCCAGCGCGCCTTCATTGCAGCCGAGATCAAGCAATTGACGCGGCCGGAGGATCTTGGAAAGAATCTCCTTTCGAAGTCCCTGATAGGCCGGAACATTTTTCCTCGCAGGATCAAACATTGCGGGGATCACGAATCTCCCTCTAGAATTTTTCCTAAAACTTCGTTCAGTATCTTCTTTTCCCGTTCCGGATCAAATTGGGTTTCCCGGCCGACAGAGCGTAAATGAAAAGCGAACGGCCGGGAATCAAAATAAATCTATGGGCCCGAGGTCCGTGGCCGTGGTCTAGATCAGTTCTCTCAAGTCCCGGATCACGGTCACAAAATCCCGGTGGTCTTTCGCCAAAGCCGCGTGCCGGCCCGAACGATCGAGCCAGATGGCCTTGATGCCGGCCAGATGCGCGCCGCGGACATCGTCTTCCAGGCTGTCGCCGACGTGAACGACCTCGCCCGCAGGAACATTCGCTTTCCTTACGGCTTCCTCAAAAATCTTCGGACTGGGTTTGGCTGCGCCAAAGACCGCCGAAATGACCTTGAAATCAAAGTACCGGTCGATCCCAAGGCCTTCGCATAATTTCAAAAGACGGCTGTCCCAGTTCGACACCATCCCGAGGATGAATTTTTGTTCTTTGAGCGACCGGAGCACTTCCTCGACTTCCGGATAAAGTTTCCACACGCCTGGCTCCGCGAAAAGGTCATGAAGTTCATCAAAAAAAGGATCGAACGCTTTGAGCCCCTTAAAATCCCTGAACACTGCCGTGACGATCTTGCGCCAGAATTCCTTCTCGATCTTTTCATCGGAGTGGCTCCGGAGGTCCCCGATCCCGTCATGTTCGCTCCACACCCGGCGAAACGAGGCCTCGACCTCTTCAGCCCCCACTTTACAGCCGTGCCTGCCGGCCACTTCACTGTAATAATGTCCTACGGAAGGGAACGGACGAAAAAGAGTTCCCCCCGCGTCAAAAAAGATCGCCCGGGTCCCTGCGGGGATCCTATCCTTGTCTGATATTTTTTTCCTGAATGGAGACAAGGATTACCCCAATTTCAACTTCGTTGAAAATTGATTAGAATTGGGACTACTGATTCTGGCCACTGGTATCCCCTTCGCCTCCACCGCTACTGCCTCCGAATTTCTGTGCGAGCATTTGCCCGATAGCGGGAAGAGCCTGCGCGATCCCCCCCTGATTTTGCGCGTTCGGATCCTGCCCCATCGCCGCCGCGGTCTGTGGGTTCGTGGAAAAGGAACCTCCCATCGGAGGCATCCCGAATGAAGAACCGCCTCCCTGATCCGGGGCCTTGCGCTTGGCGTCCACATCGCGGATGGCGTCTTGGATATCTGGATTTTCGTAGTCAAGCTCGCGGCCCTTGAGATAAGCCTCCTTGGCCTCCTCAAAAAACCCTTGCTCCTCATAGACCGACCCGATCTGAAGCCAGGAAGCGCACAAAAGACGCACGTCCCGGTCCGGGTCACAAAGCCGGATCGCTTTCCTGAGTTCTTCGCGCGCGCGCTCCATTTGGCCGAGCCGTTTATAAACGACCCCGAGATTGTAATGCGCGATCTTGTCCTCCGAACGGATCATCAATACTTTTTCGAGCGCGTCCCGGCTCTTCACGAGCCATTCGCTGGATTGACTTCCCTTTTGTTTACGCGTCCGGTCAAAAAGCGTGGCATAAACTGTTGAGAGCCGGGAGAACAGATCCGCGTTCCCGGGTTCCAATCCAAGCTTCGCCCTCAGTTCCCGTTCCATACCGATAAGCTCCCCATCGGTTTTCCCGGAAAAATCCTCTCCGATCGAATCCCGCACAGTCACGGAATCCTCGGGTTCATCATGTTCATCGGCGTATGCCGGAGGCAGGCAGAAATAAAAAACCAGGAGAACAAGAAAAGATAGGAGTACGCGTCTAAAGGCCACGGAAATTCTCAAGCCCCGCGGGAGGACCGGAAAGTTTAACGCGCGCGATACGACGTATGAGAAGACGGTGCTTTTCCCCTTCCACGTAATCAATATTCACGACCTGCCCAGAACGAAGTTCCCGGAGCTTTTCAAAACCACTCAGACCTGTTTGATTGTCCACATAAAAAGTAAGACGCCGGATCTCCTCCGTTGCGGGATGACGGAAATCCACTTCAAGGCTTGAACCGTCTTCGGCAACCTTCACCACGTGGGCGGAAAGAGTTTTCATCATCGGCTCCGCAGCGTGAAGACAGAAGGAAAATACTAAAAACGCGAGAAAGAAAAAACCGAGACGTTTAGACACGGGCCTTGATAAATCCAAGGACTTTTTCATAGTCCGGATGTCCGCTGATCTCTTTGACATATTCGGCGTACTGCACCTTGTCATCCGATCCGATCACGAAAACAGATCGGGAGAGAAGCTGTAATTCCTTAATGAGAACACCGTAAGCCTGCCCGAACGCGTGTTCCCGGTAATCGGAAAGCATCTGGATCTTGTCCGCACCCGCAAGGCCGCACCATCTCCCTTGAGCGAACGGAAGGTCCATGCTAACCGTGATGACGGCCACGTGTGCCGGAAGTTTGGAAGCTTCCTGATTGAATCGCTTCGTCTGAAGATCGCAAACCGGCGTGTCGATCGAGGGAACCACACTGATAAGCCGGGTCTTCCCTTTGGAATCGGCCAGGGTCACGGACTTCAGACCCGTATCGATCAGCTTAAAATCCGGGGCTTTGTCCCCCGCCTTGATCTCCGGCCCGATCAGCGTGAGCGGCCCGCCTTTAAACGTCACCACGTTCTTTCGTTCTTGTGTCATGGGATGCTCCTCCTTCAAGAATATCTTTTAGGAATTCTTTTTGCGGGATTTGGAATAGTTCGCGGTAATGACCGTATGAATGCCGCCACGCACGAAAAAGTCCGCCTCGATCGACATCTGACGGGGCTTCACCGCTTTGACGAGATCGTCCAGGATCTTGTTGGTGACCGCCTCATGGAACGCGCCTTCGCTGCGGTAGCTCCAGAGATAGAGCTTGAGGCTTTTGAGTTCCACACAGAATTCGTCCGGCACATACGAGATCCGGATCGTCGCGAAATCCGGCTGTCCCGTCTTGGGACAGAGGCACGTGAATTCCGGGCACTCCATCTCAATAGTGTAATCCCGGCGAGGATTCGGATTCTTGAAAATCTCGAGTTTCTTCGATGGCTGCGTCATAATTCTCCCTATGTAAAAATTGATAGGTGCGGATTATAGCATCGTTTGATAGGCCACTCCACGGCTTTCCGGCACCCTGGAAACACTTCATGAATCCCCTTGCATGTCCCCCCGTATTCGGTATTATCAAGACTCAAAAATTTACCAGGAGGTCTTATGGATATCAGGACAAAAGCAGTGCTCGCAGGCACCGCCAAAGACGCTCAATATAATTCCGTCATCACACCGATCTATTCGACTTCTACGTTCCGCTTTGAAGAACTTGGGACGCACAAGGGCTATGATTACACGCGAAGCGGAAATCCCACGCGCGCGGCTTTAGAGGAAAACATTGCGGCCCTGGAAGGCGGACTCGGGGCTTCGGCCACGGCGACCGGCATGGCCGCCATCACGACCGTCCTTTTTCTCTTGAAGCCGGGAGATCATGTGGTCACCGGGAATGATATCTACGGCGGCACTTACCGGCTCTTTAAGAATATTTTTTCAAAACGCGGGATCTCGTTCTCTTTCATCAACATGAGGAACCTGAAAACCGTTCGAAAGGCCATTCGTCCTGCGACGCGCATGATTTGGATCGAAACACCGTCCAATCCCCTGCTCCACATCGTCGATCTTGAAGCCGTGATCGGCCTGACTAAAAAGAAAAAACTTCTGACCGTGGTGGACAACACCTTCCTCTCGCCGTACTTTCAACGACCGTTTGAATTCGGCGCGGACATTGTGGTCCATTCCACCACCAAATATTTGAACGGTCATAGTGATGTGGTCGGCGGCGCGATCGTCTACAACAACAAAACGCTCGGTGAGAAAATCCGGTATATGGTGAATGCTTTGGGCGTGAGCGAAGCTCCTTTCGATGCCTGGCTCGTCCTGCGCGGGATCAAGACCCTGCCCTGTCGTATGGAAGTTCATCAGAAAAATGCCTTGAAGATCGCGTCGTTTCTCGAGGGCCACCCAAGCGTCAGAGAAGTCCATTACACGGGTCTGGAAAGCCATCCCCAACAGGCCCTGATCAAAAAACAGATGAAGGGATCCGGTGGGATGCTCGCTTTTGAACTGGACACCAAAAAAGTTCCTCTGAAACCGTTCTTCAAAAAGCTGAAACTTTTTCAGTTGGCGGAATCTTTGGGCGGCGTGGAATCGTTGATCGAACATCCCTGGAGCATGAGCCATGCCTCCATGGGACCGGAGGGCTTGAAAGCCTCCGGGATCACGAAGGAAACCATTCGCATTTCCGCTGGGATCGAAAGCGCGGATGACCTGATCGAGGATTTGAACCAGGTTCTTTAAAATTAAAAATCCGAAGCTTTTATTTCGCGATGACGAAGATGGCGTTCTGGGCGAAGAGATTGGGAAGCACGCGGACCTGTCCCTGAGAATCAAGAAAGTGCGAGGACAGGATCTTGTAACCCTTCGCCGCACAAAAAGATTTGAAGTCCTTGATGGAGAGAAAACGCAGGTTCGGCGTGCTGTACCATTCGTAAGGAAGTGATGAGACGATAGGCGCCCGGCCGCCAAAGAACATCAAGAGACGCGCTTCAAGATGCGCGAAATTGGGAAATCCGATAATGACTTTTTTGCCCACCCGAAGCGCCTCGGAGATCACAGTCTCCACCTTCTTCGCTTCCTGCAAGCTCTGGTTCAAGATCACATAATCGAACGACTGGTCCGGGTAGTAAGGAAGGCCGCTATCGATGTCGCTATGGAAAACGCTTAATCCTTTTTCCACACAAGCATGGATGGCGTCGTTGTTGAGTTCGACGCCTTGGGCCTTTACGCCCCGACGTTCCGAGAGGAGATGGAGCAGATCTCCGTTCCCGCAGCCAAGATCCAGCACCTTGGAACCCGGCTCCACGATCCCGCAGATCACCTGATGGTCCAACCGCTTGATGGTTGATTTCATAGGAGTGAAATAGTATGCCTCTGTGGGTATTTTTTCAAGGAAAACTGCCACGACCCAAATCAAAGCCTGGCTTTGAAATCCAGGGGTTACTTTCTCTCGGCAAGGAAATGCTTGATGAGATGCGACTGTTTCTCCGATTCACTTTCGATTAGGAACGAATCGTGACCGTAGCCCGCATTGATCTCGCAATAGCTCGCGTCGAGCCGACTCATTTGGAGCTGACGCACCATCTCCTGGGATTGGGAGGAGGGATAGAGCCAATCGGATTTGAACGCGATCACGAGGAACCGGACCCCCGAAAGTCCGCCCGCCGGGATCCATTTTCCGTCCGAGAGATCGAAATAATCCATGGCCTTTGTGATATAGAGATAGGTGTTGGCGTCGAACCGTTTCACAAAAGTCTGCCCGCGGTATTGAAGATAACCTTCCACCTCAAAATCCGCGGAGAATTTAAAACCCGTGTGGTCGTCCTTCAGTCGCCGGGAAAACTTTTCCTCCATAGAGTTATTGCTCATGTACGTGATATGCCCGACCATGCGGGCGACCGCCAGCCCTTTTTCGGGCGAAGTTCCGCCGTAGTAATTCCCGTTATTCCACAAAGGATCGGCCATGATCGCCTGACGGCCGACCTCGTTAAAAGCAATCTGTTGCGGCGAATGCTTCAAGGTCGCGGCGATCGGGATCACGCATGCCACGGCTTCCGGAAAAGACGCGACCCATTGAAGCGCGAGCATGCCGCCCATGGAGCCGCCGATCACACCGTGAAGTTTTTTGATCCCTAAGGAGTCGATCAGGACCTTCTGCGTCCGGACCATATCGCCGATCGTGATGATCGGAAAATCCAGGGCGTAGGGCTTGCCCGTTTTGGGATCCACCGAAGAAGGCCCGGTGCTTCCTTTACAGCCCCCGATCACATTGATACAGATCACAAAATACTTGTCTGTATCAAGCGCCTTGGCCGGCCCCACCATGAAATCCCACCACGCCGGGTCCTGGTCCCCGGTCGCCGGACCCGCGACATGCGCACTCCCGGAAAAAGCATGCATCACAAGGATCGCGTTTGATTTTTCCGCATTCAGCCGTCCGTAAGTTTCATACGCAAGCGTGATCGGACCGAACGTACGGCCAGACTCCAATTTGAAATCCCCAGCAGCCGCAAATGTAAAATATTTTGTTTCTACAGTTCCGACACTTTTAGCTCTCATTCTATAAACTCCTCAAAGTCCGTTCAAAAGACAGGCGGAATTATATCACCGTTTCTTAAGGCGCTCCAAGCCTTTCCCCGAAACGATCTTCTGGCGAAGCTTTACGACATTTCCCACCACAAAAACAGCCGGTGCCGCCAGTTTTTTATGTCGTGCTTTTTTCACAATATCCCGTAAGGTCCCGAGGATCACTCGCTCCCTGGCTGTGGACCCGTTTTCAATGACCGCGCAAGGAGTCTCGGAGCTTCGCTTCTTCAAGATCTGCTTCACGGTCTTGTCGAGATCGGAGACGCACATCACATAAACCAACGTGTCGGCATTGGGGACCGGAATGGGATCATTATCTTCCGTCACATGACCCGACGCGACCGCCATCGTCATGGCCAGATGCCGCTGCGTGAGCGGGATCCCGGCCAATGCCGGCACGGCGATCACGGAGCTCACCCCGGGCACCACTTCCACATCGATACCGCGACTTTTGAGGAAAAGGATCTCCTCCCCCCCGCGCCCAAACACATAAGGATCACCGCCTTTGAGGCGAGCAACTTTTTTCCCCTTGGCCGCTTCCTGGAACAGGAGTTCGTTAATGGCATCCTGGGACATGGAATGAGCCCCATGTTTCTTGCCGACTGAAACCAGACAGGCCGAACGCCGGGGCGTTTTTAAAAGTTCAGCGGGAATAAGATGATCATAGAGCACGACATCCGCTCGTTTAAGAAGTGCCAATCCTTTCACCGTCATGAGGCCGGGATCACCGGGCCCGGCACCGATCAGATAAACTTTCCCGGTCTTTCTCTTCGTTTTGGAGGGATTCATTGTTCAGCGGGATCGAATAATGGGATTAGGTCATGTTGGCTAAAACGGCCGCAAAAATCGCCAAAGCCTTCCAACGTGTCGCGCTTGGCAAGATAAACACGGATAATCTTGGCGATAACTTGCGGCACATCCTCCGCGAGAACCGCGCTGAAAATCGGACGGCTCCACAACTCCCCCTCTCCAGCCTTGGCTCCCACGGCGATATGAAAAACATCACGGCGCGCGCCCGCCACGACTTTAGTCGCCCCCATCAGTCCGATGTCCGCAAGCTGGTATTGCCCGCAGGAATTCGGACACCCCGTCACATGAATTGTCAGCGTTTCACGGAGATCCGGAAAGATTTTCGTCAACTGTTCGATCAGCTTCTTCGAAAAAACTTTAACCTCCACCAGCGCCAGATTACAGAATTCCCGTCCCGTGCAGACCACAAGCGAACGATAGAGGCCGTGGGCGCCGAGATCAAATCCCCGGGTCGCAAGTTTTTTTTTCAGAGCCTCGAGGTTCTTTTCAGGAATGTTCACGATCAGAATATTCTGCCGGTTCGTCGTACGAAATTCTCCGCTGCCATATCGCTCGCTGAGATCCGCCAATGCCAACAGCTCTCCGGCCTGAAGCCGTCCTGCCAGGACCGCGAGTCCCACGGCATAAAGCCCTTTTTGTTTTTGCGGGATCACACCCCATAAATGCTCGCGTTCATTTTGGACCTCGGGAATTTTCTCAAAACTTCCGAACGAATGGCCCGCGCGTTTTTCCATTTCCAGGAGGAACTTCTCGACGCCCCATGCCTCCACCAGGAATTTCATACGGGCCTCCCGGCGATTGCCACGGTTCCCGAGATCATGAAAAATGCCGAGCGCCGCCAGGACTGCGGGAATAAGGTCCTCGCGTTTGAGAGCAACCGGCAGGGGTTTTGAGAAGACTGGATGTGAGGAAAGTCCTCCACCGACTCGCATCGCGAAGGCTGGCGTCTTTTTCGCGGCATCTTTCCAGAAGCCGTAGATGCCGACGTCGTTGATCTCGGGTTGTGCCGCGTTCTTCAAGCTACCGGTGATAGAGATCTTGAATTTCCTCGGAAGATTTGAAAGACCTGCATCCCGGATCAATTTTTGATGCAGCGTCTCGATAACATCCTGAAGATCATCGACTTCCTCCAGCTCAAGACCCGCGAGCGGCGAACCGGTAATGTTTCGCGTCACGTCCCCGCAAGCCCCTCGGGTTGTGATGCCGACGGCTTCGAATTTCTTAAGGACTTCCGGCACTTTTTCGATCGTGAGCCAATGGAATTGAAAATTTTGACGCGTGGTGATGTCAGCGATCCCGTGGCCGTAGTCCCTTGCAACTTCCGCCACAACGCGGAGCTGCGTCGCGTTCAAACGGCCGCCCGGAAGTTTCAGCCGCAGCATAAAATAAGGATCCGTCTTGGGCCGCTGCTGGTAGATGCCAAACCAACGAAAACGCAGGAAATTTTCAGGCTGGATTGAGGCAAACCCTTCGCGGGATGCCCGGATAAGATCGTCCCAAGCGTCAAAAGGATGCTTGTCCGCTTTGATTTGTTCTTCTTTGATCAACGCCATCGGGAAACCCCCTTTAGAGATAATATTCCAGAAGGATGTCTTTTTGTTTGAGAAAAGCACCGATCTTCTCGACCGCCGATGCCAACGATTCGTCCTCTCCCAGAACAAAGGAAGGTTGAAACCCAGAAAAAGTGTTTGGCCCTACCTGGACCACCAGGATCTCGCTGGGCGCAGCGAGGATGCGCAGGGTCTCGATATCAAAATCATCCAGGTCTGACGCGGTGGTGATAAAAACCTGCCCGGATTCTGCGATGATCCGGCCGAGTTCTCCGAGATGCCGGACGGTCTCCTCCTGGGATTCCGTCCCCGGCGGAAGTTCGCTGTCGAGCCCGGAAAAAAGATTCGAAATGCCAAGGTAAAAAGCCTTCACTCCTTGTTTCAGAAGGCGCGCCTCAAGCTCCCGCGCGATCTTTTGCTTTCCGATGTTGACCTTTCCCGAGATCAGAATAAATGCCGGCCGGTGTCCGTAGATCCCGGCCCTTTCCACGGATCTGACACCGCTCCGTTCCCAAATCTTTTCCCGTTGGGCGACATGGCTTTTCAGGATCGACCGATCTTCCGGAAGCGCTTCCAGAACGATACCGGCGCCAGCGATCTCATAATTATCCACGATCACGAAACGCCCTGTTTCACGAAGATCGCCCACTTTGTCGAACGCAATGGGCTTGCCGGTCTCAAAAACGCACTCGGCCACATCGTGCCGGTCGACCTGCGCCTTGTTGGCGATCGATGTCAGTTCCGAGCTGTCGAGAACATTTAGGACTTCCACGAGCCGGATCGAAGGACGGCTGGCCCCAAGTTTTAACTTGTATTTTTTCCCTTTCACAAGCGGCGCCTGACCCATCCAGAAAAGATTCGCCTTAAAGCGAGTGCCCACAGCCGGTAAAGGATCGGAGGTTTTAGCCATCAATTCTCCCGGCTTGATATAAAGTTGCGTTTCGGTCGTGAAACCGATCGCTTCGCCGGCCGCGGCTTCCTGTTTCAAAGGTGTATTGAATTCTTCGATTGTTTTGATCCGCGTCCTTTTTTGGGAAGGAAGAAAAACCACTTCGTCCCCGACCCGGATCTTTCCCGTCAGGATCGTTCCGGCCATGATGCGCCGCTCATCGGCCAGTTCCGTGAACTTGTAAATATCCTGTACGGGAAAACGGAAGGGATAGGTCTCGCTCGTGTTTTCATGATGAAAGGAATCCAGTTGCTCCAGCACCGGAGGCCCCTTGTACCACGGCATTTCCATGGACTTGGCGATCATGTTCACGCCGTTCATGGCGCTCATCGGAATGAAAGCGTTCGGTTGAATGCCGAATCCTTTTAAAAAATCGCCATACTCTTTTTCGATCACCCGGAACGCCGGCTCGCTGTACCCCACCAGATCCATTTTGTTCACCAGCACCGCCACCTGCCGGATCCCGAGCATGGAAAGCAGGTACCCGTGGCGCTTGGAATTCTCGAGTATCCCTTCCTTGGCGTCGATCACAAGCAGGGCTGCTTCGGCCCGCGACGCGCCTGTGATCATGTTCTTCAAAAACTCGATGTGTCCCGGCGCATCGATCACGATGTATTCGCGCTTCTTCGTGTGGAAAAAGCAGCGCGCGGCATCGATCGTGATCCCTTGCGACTGCTCATCCTTCAAGGCATCCAGCAGGAACGCGTATTCGAACGGCTTTGCGTTCTTCGCGCAGGTTGCTTTCACCTGCTCGAGCTTTCCTTCCGGCAGAGAGCCCGTATCGGCCAATAACCTTCCGATCACGGTGCTTTTACCGTGGTCCACATGCCCGACGATCACAATGTTCATCCGGTCCATATTACATGTACCCTTCGCGGCGAAGCGTCTCAAGCCCGCCGCTGTCTTCCTTGTCCTGCGCCCGGCCGGAACGCTCCGCGATATTCGCGAATTTCCCGGTCTTGAGTTCTTCGATAATTTCTTTGACGTTCCTGGCATCGGACTTCACCGCGCCCGTGCAGGGATAGCAACCCAGCGAACGGTAGCGCAGGCCCTTCCCTTGATTAAAATAAAGCGGGATGATCGGAATGTTCTCCCGGTCGATGTATTCCCAAATATTAAGCTCCGTCCAGTCCAGGAGCGGATGCACACGCACATGCGTCCCGGGAGCAAAGTCGGTCTTATACTGGCTCCAGAGTTCGGGCGGCTGATCTCCGATATTCCAGTCGCTTTGTTTATCACGCGGCGAAAAATAGCGCTCCTTGGAGCGGCTTCCTTCTTCATCCGCGCGGACCCCCACGATCACGCCGGTGTAAGGCTGCGGATTTTTCTCCTGAACATAATGCCCAAGTTTGTGATCGAACGCGTAGCGTGGCCATTCCCCAGAAAGCGTGTGCTTGAGCGCTTCGCTCTTCAAGGATTTACAGCAAGTCAGACGGTCCACCTTCCCGTCCGGAAAGGTCTGCTTGGCTGCGAGCGCCTGCGCATTTTCGCCGTATAAAAGATTGAGATGCCAATCCGCGGCAAGCTTGTCACGATAGGCGATCATTTCCGGGATCTTAAAATGCGTGTCGATATGGAGAAGCGGGAGCGGCACATGCCCGAAAAAGGCCTTACGGGCGAGCCAAAGCAGAACCGTGCTGTCCTTTCCGATCGACCAGAGCATCACAAGGCTTTTGAATTCCTTGTAAGCTTCGCGCAGGATATGAATGCTTTGTGCTTCTAGTTTTTTTAAAGTATCCATTACGGATTTTTCCTTAGGGTCTTTCCGCCCTTGAAGTGCAAGCCGCATTCCTTCTTGTCCGGACTTTCCCACCACCACCGCCCGGCACGAATGTCTTCTCCCGGTTTCACCGTCCGGGTGCACGGCGCGCAACCGATGCTCGGATATCCTTGATCGTGTAATTTGTTGTAAGGCACCTTATGCATGCGGAGATAGTCCCACACCTGTTTTTCTGTCCAGTCGACGAGTGGATTGATCTTATAAAGCCCGTTCGCCTCATCCCATTCGACGACGTTCAGATCCGCGCGCGTCACGGACTGCTCGCGACGCAGGCCGCAGATCCAGGCTTTAAGACCTTTCAGCGCGCGTCCCAATGGCTCGACTTTCCGGACATGACAGCAAAGTTTACGGTTCTCCACGCTTTCATAAAAAAGATCCGGCCCTTTTTCCGTCACCATCTTCTCGACGGCTTGGGGATCCGGATGATAGACCCGGTATTTAAAATTATATTTCACTTCGGTCGTCTTCATGCAATCCAGTGTCTTTTGCGGCAAGCGCCCGGTATCCAATGTGAAAACGGTCGCCGGCGACTGAATTTTAACCAGCATATCCGTCAGCATCTGGTCTTCCGCCCCAAGACTCGAAGCCAGCGCGATCTTATCTGCTCCGAAATGCTCAAGCGCCCACGCCAAAACTTCCTCGGGCTTCTTCCCCACCAACTTTTGATTGAGATCCATAGTTTCTTTCATCATAAACCTCAGATTACGTAATCGTCCTGGAATAATTTCGCGTCCTTGAGAGTTACAAATACCGGTTCACCTTTTTTGAGAGCCAGCGCCCGGAACTTCTCCTGCGGCACTTCGACCTGCACGGTCTCTCCCCACTCGCTCAACACTTCGATCTTCGCCACAGGACCCGCGGAGTTCAGAAACTGGACCACGCCTTTAAAACTATCGTCTTTCGGTTCGCGAGAGATCTCCAGTAGATGCGGCCGGATATAAAGCTTCGCTTTGGCCGCTTCAGGACTCACACCGGCCTTGATGCTGACGGGAGTGTTCGCGATATACGCCTTGCCGCCCTCGAGCCGGCAATGAAAAAGATTTACGTTCCCCAGAAAATTATACACGAAGGAATTTACCGGTTTGTGGTAAACCTCGTCCGGCGTGCCCATCTGTTCGATGCGCCCCTCGTTCATCACCACGACACGGTCCGCGACCTCGAGCGCTTCTTCCTGATCATGCGTCACAAAGATCGTGGTCATGTGCAGCCGGTCGTGAAGACTGCGAAGCCACTGGCGAAGTTCTTTACGGACCTTGGAATCAAGCGACCCGAAAGGTTCGTCCAGTAATAAAACCTTGGGTTCGATCGCAAGCGCCCGGGCCAAGGCCACACGCTGCCTCTGACCGCCAGAAAGCTGGGACGGAAATCGCGGCGCAAGACCATCGAGCCGCACGAGCCGTAACAGTTCATGTACCTTCTCCTTGATCTTTTCCTCCGGAAGTCTCACGGAACGCGGCCGGACCCTCAAACCGAATGCGATATTATCGAGCACGGTCATGTGACGGAAAAGCGCGTAGTGCTGGAACACGAACCCGACGCCCCGGTCCTGGACCTTACGGCTCGAAACATCATCGCCGAGAAAAAAAACTTGTCCGCCGGTCGCTTCCTCGAGTCCGGCGATCACTCTGAGTAAGGTCGTCTTGCCGGATCCAGAGGGTCCCAACAACGCAAGCAGTTCCCCCGTCTCGATCTTGAGATCGATCCCTTTAAGCGCCGTAAAATCCCCGAATTTCTTGACGACTTGATGGATTTCGATACTCATGAATCCACGATCTCCTTTTCCGTCTGAAGGACTTCTCGCTGCGCCCGCCATTCGATCCAGTGTTTGACAGCAAGGGTCACGAACGCCAGGAGCATCAGGATCGATGCCACCGCGAACGCTGCCGTGAAATTGTATTCATTATAAAGAATTTCGACGTGGAGCGGGATCGTGTTCGTTAGTCCCCGGATATGTCCGGATACGACCGAGACAGCTCCGAACTCCCCCATGGCGCGGGCGTTGCACAGGATCACGCCGTAGAGAAGCCCCCACTTGATATTGGGAAGCGTCACCCGCCAGAAGGTCTGCCACCCGTTCGCGCCGAGCGTGACCGCCGCGTACTCCTCCTCGTTTCCCTGCGATTGCATAAGCGGGATCAATTCCCTCGCCACGAACGGGAACGTCACAAAAAGCGTGGCTAAAATGATCCCCGGCGTAGAAAAAATAATCTTAATGTTATGTTCCCCGAGCCAATACCCCAAAGCCCCTTGCGCCCCGAAGAGCAACACGAAGATCAACCCTGAGATCACGGGCGAAACGGAGAACGGAAGATCGATCAGCGTGATCAGGAATTTCTTGCCCCAGAAATCGAACTTGGTAATGGCCCATGACGCCGCGAGCCCGAACACAAGATTCAGAGGCACGCTGACCGCCGCCACGATTAATGTCAGACGGATCGCCGACAAGGCGTCCGGATCTGACAACGAATGAAGATAGAACGCGAAACCTTTTTTCAAAGCCTCCACAAGGACCATGGCGATCGGCAGCACCAGAAAAAAGGCAAGAAAGCCGAGTGCGACCGCGGTCAATAAAACACGGATGCCTCTTGGCTCCGACAAGAAAGGACGGTGGGTCCCTTTGTTGACAACTCCTAATTTTGAACCTACGATGCCTGCCATATTTTCCTCTAGAGACTTTCGCTCTGCCGGCTCCACGCCTGCAGGACATTTAACGTCAAAAGCATAATGAATGAAATGACCAGCATGACGCCCGCGATCGCGGTCGCGCCGGCATAATCGTACTGTTCCAGTTTCGTCATGATCAGAAGCGGCGCGATCTCCGTTTTCATCGGCATGTTCCCGGCGATGAATACGACCGAACCGTATTCTCCGAGCGCCCTGGAAAATGCCATGGCGGCTCCCGTGATCAGCGCCGGAGCGATCGTTGGAAGAATGATCTTTGAAAAGATCTGCCAGCGGTTCGCACCAAGACTCGAGGCGGCTTCCTCCACTTCGCTCTCCAGGTTCTGAAGCACCGGTTCCACGGTCCTCACGACGAACGGCAGTCCGATAAAGATCAGCGCGATTGTGATCCCGAAAGGTGAGAAGGCGCTTTTGATACCCATCGCATAAAGCTGCTTCCCCACCCAACCGTTCCGCGAATAAAGCGCGGTCAACGCGATCCCGGCCACGGCGGTAGGAAGCGCGAAAGGAAAATCCACGAACGCGTCCACCAGCTTTTTCCCAGGGAATTCGTAACGCACCAAGACCCAGGCCACGATCAAACCGAAGAAAGCATTGATGAGAGCGCTCAAAAAAGAAGTCCCGAAACTCAAGCGCAAGGCGGCCAAGGTCCGGACTGAAGTCACGGCCTGCCAGAGATGCTCCCACCCGAGACCGAAGGCCTTAAAAAAGATCATGGACAGAGGGATGAGGACGATCAGGCTCAAATAAAAAAGCGTGAACCCGAGCGAGATCCCGAATCCCGGCAACGCGCTATATTGTTTCAGTTTCATTCTGCTCCTTGATAGAGAAAGGGGGAGCTCAAAAGCTCCCCTTTTCATTTTGTCAACAAAGCTTCAAAATCAGTTTGCGCCGTAAATCTCATCAAAAATCCCTTTGTCCGCGAAATGTTTCTTTTGCGCCGCCTGCCACCCCCCGAAATCGGCAATCGTCACGAGCTCAACCTTCGGGAATTGGGCCGCATATTTCTGCGCGACCGCTTCCAAACGTGGTCGGTAGTAATTCTGCGCGATAATTTCTTGCGCTTCCGGCGTGTAAAGGAAGTTCAGGTACGCTTTCGCAACTTTCACAGTCCCGTGTTTAAGCGCGAATTTGTCCACCACCGTTACTGGGGGCTCTGCGAGAATGCTGAGCGAGGGCACCACAATCTCGAAATGGTCTTTTCCGAGTTCGTTGACCGCCAGGAACGCCTCGTTTTCCCAGGCAAGCAGCACATCACCGATCCCGCGTTCGACAAAAGTTGTCGTCGATCCGCGAGCGCCCGTATCAAGCACCGAAACGTTCTTGTAAAGCTGTTTCACGAAGTCCTTGGCCTTCTCTTCGCTATTGCCGTACTTTTTCAGCGCATAGCCCCACGCCGCGAGATAATTCCAGCGTGCGCCGCCCGAGGTCTTAGGATTCGGCGTGATCACTTCCACGCCCGGCTTCACAATATCATCCCAATCCTTAATGCCCTTGGGGTTGCCCTTCTTCACGAGAAATACGATCGTGGAAGTGTAAGGCGAGCTATTGTCCGGCAATTTCTCCTGCCAGTGCTTGCCGATCAGCTCTTTTTTCTGATAGAGCTGGTCGACGTCATAAGCAAGCGCCAACGTAGCGACGTCTGCTTCAAGACCGTCGATGATCGCGCGCGCCTGTTTCCCGGATCCGCCGTGCGACTGCTGGATCGTAAGATCCGCTCCGGTTTCCGCCTTCAACTTCTTTGTGAACGCCTCGTTGATCTTCACATAAAGTTCACGCGTCGGATCATACGACACATTGAGCAGCGTCACTTTCTTGCCCTCCGCCGCGAAGGCCGGAAGACCGGCCAACGGGACGAGGGTTAATGCGAGCAATCCTATGAACCATTTTTTTAACATAACCATTCTCCTTTTTAGCAAACTGGTTTTAAATTGTTTAGAACTTCCAGGTCATGTCTGTCTGAAAACGACTGACCGTTTCATTCCAGATCTTGCCGCCGTTATTAGCGTTCGTGTAGCCGGGATTCAACTCGTTCACGAGGTAAGCTGAAAAATTCAGCTTCAAGAAGTCCGTGAGTCCGTAACCCAACTTGACGACACTTCCGCTTCTGCCGGTCCCGCCCCCTTGACCCGCTACAGAACTGCTGCTTCCGAAATCGAGATCGTTGAACGCGCCAACCACGGCATTGGCACCGATCCACTTATAGGCATAATTGGCTTCCCAATCGCCTTTTTTGTTGACCTTGCCTAATTTGAGCCCGGTGGACCAGCCGATATTAGAATCCTGGATCCCCGCATGCGTCGAGTGATCGCTCACATTATCCGCGACCTCAACGAAGGGCGCGACAGGAACGCCAAACGGAGAAACCTTGATCTCATGGTAAGTGCTAAGGACATTGAAGCTTCCGGCGTCCAAATTGACATTGTTCGTCGGTGAAACAATGTTCCCGTTGGCAATGCTCGTCCCGGTCGCCCCGCCGATTTTCCAGTTAGCATTTCCCGCATACCCCGGATAGCTGTAGACGGAAAGAGTCGACAACTCTTCAATGGGCTGTTGGGTTAATCCGGTTGAAAAGATTGGATTGATGCCCACTTGATAGGCAAAAAGCTCCGCGTCCTTTTTCCCGGCAACATTGGTGGTTGAAGCGCCGTAACCACTCGCCTCGTTCAGCACAAACTGCCCTAACGTGCCGTACGCTTTAAGAGTGACGTTGTCACCTTGGTAAAGGTTAAAATCAGCGGTTTCATAAACACCTTCGGGCCGGACATTGTCCGTTTTCCAGATCATATCGGTAGAACCTCTTTCAAACGGATTGTCGGTTTTACCAGCCGTGATTTTGAAAGCCGCAACAGGACCCACTTTCGCCCATTCTGGGATATACGACGCATACGCTTTGTCGACCCAGATATTTTTGTAGTCGAAATTGTTGGTGAACGTCGTATTCGCTGACTCAGGATCGGTTTGAGTGCCATTGGCTTGTTTATCGCTTACGGCAAGCGAAAAACCCGCTTTCCATTCGGGATTGAAAGTCTTTTCAAATCCGTAACGCAAACGGAAACGGAATCTGTTCCGATCCGGATCGTGGCCCGGTTGCCCGCTGTTGTAGTGGAATGCTTCATACCGCAAGCGGAGGTCTCCATTAAAAGCAAGGCCCTTCAACCACTTGTCAGATCCACCGATGGCATCCGAAACCTTTTTATCGAAGTCCGTGTCTTTCTTGATCTGGACTTCTTGGTTTACTTCCTGCTGACGTTTGAGAAGCGCGACATCCTTTTCAAGCTGGCTAGTCGAGCCATTCGAAATACCCGGCCCGCGTGATTCCAGCTGTTGAATACGCTGACTCTGCTGCTGAAGAGTCTGATTCTGCGCCTCGATCTGTTTCTGAAGCCCTTTCACAAGAGCCAAAAGCTCCGAATCATCCGCAAAAACGCTTCCTGCCTGTGTCAGCACTAGACTAACTCCTAAAACGACTCCGGTGATCAACCTTGAGAGTCTCATGATTGTTTCTCCTTTTCCTTATCATGGGAACCTCCGGTTGTCCGGTCAGTCCTTTTATTTTTGTTTTCATTTTTATTTGAATCATCCAGTTGTCTGGCAGTGATTTTTTAAAAGCCTTTTAAATGCCGCCGCCGCCTTCCACGGACCATACATCATCGAACCGCTTACTCTCTGCTACTTCGATCTGCACGATTTTGGATTGATTGATTTTGATCGTGACCGTCCCAAAAGCTAATCCGTGGATCGCATCGCTGATCTCTTTTAAGATCGCATCATTGATAATATTTTTTTTAAAGGGTTGTTGAGAAGCCATCATTTTTTTCTTCCTGAGAATCGGGCATTTTTAAAATACCCGAACGAGTCATCAGCCCAAAAATTCCTGAAAGAGCCAGGTCGAGAGATAGCGTTCGCCCGTATCGCAGATCACGGTCACGATCGTCTTGCCTTTGGACTCCGGCCGTTTCGCGACTTCCAAAGCGGCCCAAACATTCGCCCCTGACGAGATCCCCGCAAGGATCCCTTCTTTTCGGGCAAGTTGTCGCGCGATATCGCCGGCATCTTCATGACGGACCTTGATAATCTCATCATAGACCTTGATATTCAGGACCCCGGGAACGAATCCGGCCCCGATCCCTTGGATCTTGTGAGGGCCTGCCTTTCCACCCGACAATACGGGAGAATCGACCGGCTCCACGGCGATGACTTTTGCCGAGGGTTTCCTCTTCTTCAAAACTTCTCCCACCCCGGTGATCGTCCCGCCGGTCCCGATCCCCGCGATAAAAATATCCACGGCTCCGTCTGTATCCTTCCAGATCTCTTCGGCCGTCGTTTTCCGGTGGATCTCCGCGTTCGCGGGATTGTTGAACTGCTGGGGAATAAAACTTCCGGGAACCGTCTTTGCAATCTCCTCGGCTTTTTCAACGGCGCCCCGCATTCCCTTCGCCCCCTCGGTCAGGACCACTTCCGCGCCCAGGATCTTCAACAGCTGCCGGCGTTCCACGCTCATCGTCTCCGGCATGGTCAGAATGAGTTTGTACCCGCGCGCCGCGGCGACAAACGCCAAGGCGATACCCGTATTCCCACTCGTGGGCTCCACAATGACACTGCCGGGTTTGAGCTTCCCGGCCTTTTCAGCAGCCTCGACCATGGCCACACCAATCCTGTCCTTGACGCTTGAAAGCGGGTTCGCCGATTCCAATTTCACGAGGACTGTCGCCGACAATCCCTGCGCGATACGGTTCAAACGCACAAGCGGCGTATTGCCAACTGTTTGTGTGATATCGCTGAATATTTTAGCCATGGTTTCTCTCCTTATTTTGCCGCTTTGTTGAGGGCCTGATCGATATCGGCAAGGATGTCGTCGATATGTTCCAGGCCGATCGAAAGACGAATGAAATCCTGTGTTACACCCGTCGCGAGCTGCTCCGCCGGGGAAAGCTGCTGGTGCGTGGTCGTAGCCGGATGAATCGCAAGCGTTTTCGCGTCTCCCACGTTCGCAAGATGCGAAATAAGCTCGAGCGAATCAATGAATTTCTTTCCGGCTTCAAGTCCGCCCTTGATCCCGAACCCCAGGATCGCGCCCGCACCCTTCGGCAGATATTTTTTGACGCGCTCTTTTTCAGGACTGGAAGGAAGTCCGGGATAATTGACCCATGCCACCTTCGGATGTTTTTCAAGATGTTTCGCGACGGCCAAGGCGTTCTCGGCATGTCGCGGCAACCTGAGATGAAGCGTCTCGAGGCCCTGCAAGAAAAGGAACGAGTTGAAAGGCGAAAGCGCGCTTCCAAGATCCCGCAGAAGCGTGACCCGCGCCTTGATAATGTAGGCGATATTGCCCATCGGTTTTAGCGCTTCCACGAAATTGATCCCGTGATAGCTCGGTTCTGGATTCGCGATCAGCGGGAACTTTCCGTTCGTCCAATCGAACTTCCCGGAATCCACAATGACCCCGCCGAGCGAAGTCCCATGTCCGCCGATGAACTTCGTCGCGGAATACACAATGATATCCACACCGTGGTCAAAAGGGCGCAAGAGATAGGGCGACACCGTGTTATCCAGAACGAGCGGGAGACCGTTCTTATGCGCGACCTTGGCGATCTCTTCAAGATCCGCGACATCGAGCTTCGGATTCCCGATCGATTCCGCATAGATAGCCTTGGTTTTGGGGGTAATCGCCTTTTGAATAGCCGCAAGATCATTCGATTTTACAAAGTTGACCTTGATCCCCAGCCGCGAGAACGTGTAGTGAAAGAGATTGTAGGTTCCGCCGTAAAGATTATCCGCGGAAACGATCTCATCCCCCGCCTGCGCGATATTAAGGAGCGCGATCGTGATCGCGGATTGTCCGCTTGAGACCGCGAGCGCACCGACACCACCCTCCAGAAGCGCGATACGTTTTTCAAAGACATCCGTGGTCGGGTTCATGAGCCGTGTGTAAATATTTCCGAACTCCTTCAGCCCGAAAAGATTGGCCGCGTGCTCCGTATTCTTGAATTGGTACGACGTGGTTTGATAGATAGGAACGGCCCGGGAACCGGTCGTCGGGTCGGCCTCCTGCCCTCCGTGAAGCGCCAGCGTTTCAATTTTCAACTTGCTATCGATCTTGCTCATTGCGGTTTCTCCTTTTTTTGATTTCAAATAAAATACATGGCTTCCTGGTTCGTATTTCGCATTCGCTCGTGGACATCCTGGAACGATGTCACATTAAGAATGCTTGAGGTTGTCTGATAGACCTCCTGCATCACCATATGGATCCCACAGACTCCTCCTTTTTTACATTCGTCGCAACGGCGATTCGCCTTCCCATCCAGGCACGGCAGAGCACCGAAAGGGTTCTCGAAGATCCCGATCACTTCCCCAAAACTGATCTGGTTGGGCGAACGCGCCAAAAGATACCCGCCGCCCTTTCCCTTCTTGCTCTGCAAGAGCCCCTTATTTTTAAGTTCCAAGAGTATAGCTTCGAGGAATTTCTTCGGGATTGACTCTTTTTCCGCAATCTCGGCGATCAAAACGGGTTCTTTCGAGGCGTATTTTCCCGTCAGCATTAGAACGGCTTTAAGAGCGTACTTTGTCTTGTTAGATATCATAGTCTAGTAACCCCATAGATTAATGGGAGCAATATAGCTCATCTATTTGATTCTGTCAAATTTATTTTAAAAGTTTTTTTCTCAAAAACGCGCCAAGGTCTTCCATCGAAAACAACGAATGATACTATTCGTATCTATCAATAGTGGATTCCCCGATGAAGCTCCGCGCCTCGCCCCCGCCAAAGACCCTGAACTCGCGCTAAGGTTAAGCACGAGAAATCGATCAAAGGAGGTGTCGCGACGAGCGCCATCACAAAACAAACGTGGGAGTATCTGATGCAGGATTTTCTGGAAATCAAGTGCACCTTAAAAGAACCCGAGCAGGAATTCCTTTTGAATTTTTTAAAGGATAAGGGCGTCCAGGCGGAATCGATCCGGATGCATCCGGCCTTCTCCGTGGATGATCACCTGGTGGTCATCATGGAGCATGCGGGCTGGAAGAAGCGCTTTTTTTATCACCCGCAAAAGAAGACGATCGAGGAATGATTAAAGGATGGGACTAGTTCCTCGGGACTGGGGACTCGTAAAAGCGAAGAACCAAAACGAGTCCCTTTTTTATAAATCGACGGCCTTGCGAAGTTCGCGGGCCTCATAAGAAGTAAGGAAGCGGCCCTGGCCCGGTTTCAGATGCCCGAGCTTTAAGGGGCCAAAGGAATAGCGATTAAGCATCACAACGTCATACTCGAACCGTTGAAACACGCGGCGGATCTGGCGTTTTTTCCCTTCACGGAGCTCCACCATCAGGATCCTCGGTGAGATCGGCCGGACCTCTTCTAATTTAAGAAAACCGTCGTACGAATGGAAACCCTCCAGCACCTTGTTGCGGTCTCTCTCCTCCCAAGCGCGATGGAGCTTCACTTGATACCATTTCTCGACGTGAAAGCGCGGATGGATCAGGCGGTTCGCAAGCTCCCCGTCATTGGTCATGAGAAGCAATCCGGAGGTGTCTTTATCAAGCCGGCCCACCGGAAACACACGAACACGGTTCGTCGAGGATTGGCGCGTCGCGTTCACAAGATGCCGCGGCAAAAGATCAAAGACCGTTTTCTTGGCATGCATGTCCTGCGCGGTGACGACATAGCCTTCGGGCTTATTTAAGAGAAAATAAACATGAGGCGCCAGTTGGAGGACTTTTTGGCGATACAGGATCGTATCCTTCTGAAAATCCACCTGCCGGCCCAGGTCCTGCACGACCTCGCCGTTCACGGAAATCGCGCCGTTCGTGACAAAGACTTCGCATTTCCGGCGGGACCCAAGCCCCGCACTGGCCAAGGCGTGCGCGATCCTCATCGTTTTTTAAGCTCCGCGTAGAAAAGAGACCGCCCTTCGGCGGCCCATTTGAGTTCGTAATTGGTTTTGTTCATTCCGTCCAGGATCCTTTCATTCACTGTTTCGCGCACATTCTCCCAGAGTCCCGCCGTAGCCGCTATGGTTTTTTTCATAGCCTCGAAATAGTCCTTATCATCGGTCGCGATCTCCACCAACCCTCCCGGCACAAGCCGTGCGTGAAGAAGCTTAAGCAGCTCCACCGTAAAAACGCGGCGGACCTGATGGCGGCGCTTGGGCCAGGGGTCCGGAAAATAAATATGAAAAACACTTACGCTTTCCGGCGCGATCGCACCGGTTAAAAACGCCCGCGCCTCGGCCCTGAGAAAGCGGATGTTCGGGAGCGCCCGCCTCTGGGCCCGCGTCTTTCCGATATTCATGAACTTGCTCACGCGATCGACCCCCAGAAAATTCGTCGCGGGATTCTCCGTAGAACGGGCCACGAGAAATTTTCCCTTCCCGCAGCCGATCTCCATCTCAACCGGATTGGAATTCCCGAAAAGCTCACTGAAAACGATCAGATCATATTTTGTTTCTACGAACGCGCGAGCCATACTAAAGTCTCCAAATGTCGCGTGCGTGGGAAAAAATCGAACGGCATGATCTTCTGGACTTTCCAGCCGACCCTTGCCAAATGTTTCAAATCGCGGGCAAGCGATTCTGGCGAACAGGAGAGATAAAACAAGGAACGAAGATCCTTCGCCTGTCCGAGGGCCTCGATCGCGGAATTTGCGAGGCCGCCGCGCGGCGGGTCGATCAAGGCGACGCAAGGCTTGCCGTCCAGCTCCGCCAAAACCTCCGGAAGATGCGCCTCGACTTTTCCGACCAACATCTTGACGTTTTCCATCCGGCGATGTCTGACATTGAACCGGGCTAGCGTAACGGAATCGCCGACTTCTTCGATCATCACCACCTCTTTGGCGCGATCGGCCAGCGCGATGCCGAAAAGCCCGACGCCGGAATAAAGGTCCAGAAAAACCGTGTCCTTTTGCCACTCGATAAGGCCCTCGATCCTGGAAACGATCCTTTCCAAGATCGAAAGATTCGCCTGAAAGAAAGTGTCAAGCGCGTAAAAGATCTTGCAGCCCTTAACGGTTGTCCAAAAATAGTCCCCCTCTTTCATTCTGAGCGACCGCCGGCCGATCCCGCCCCAAAACACTTTTCCCTCATCACCCACACGAACGACCAGATTCGCGGTCTTATAATCCTCCGGAAGCTTCCGGACAGCCTCCTCTTTTAAAATCGGCAGAAAATCATTGATCTCCTTGCGAGCAATGGGGCAAACCGTCACTTCCTGGAGCCGCTGAGTACCGGGCAGCATAAAACCCATTTGACGTTCCCCGTTGTTCCTTTTGCGCAAAGTGAGATCCAGCCGGTTCCGGTAATGGTAGGATTCCGGTGATGGCGTGATCGCTTCAAAAACATCCTCCGGGAGACCCACCTCTTTCATGAGCAGATCTTTGAGGATCGCCTCCTTTCGGGAAAGCTCTTCCTCGTAGGAAATGTCTTGGTACTGACATCCTCCGCAGGTCCCGAAAAGCGGGCACAGAGGTTTTACTAGGACGGATACTGCCGTTGGAGTCAACATGATGCGATAGTTTACGGACAAGCTCCGGCGCCGTCGAGCGTTGTTTTGGAACGGGACGAGTTGAAAAGGGTCCCACGAAACGGTACACTGTCCCCATGGCTGACAAGATATTGATCCAAGGACTCGAAGTTCTCTGCATCATCGGCACACTTCCCGGCGAACGCAAAAAGAAACAAAAGGTTGTGATCGATCTTGAGTTCCCGGCACCTGTCACAAAAGCGGCAACGCGGGATGATCTGAGGGACGCCTTGAATTATAAAAAAATCGCGGAAGCCATAACGGAGTTCGTTTCAAAAAACCGGTTCTACTTGATCGAAACACTGGCCGAACGACTCGCCCGGATACTGCTCAGGGAATTCAAACTGAAGAAGATCTTTCTGCGCGTTTCAAAACCGGATGCGGTCCGGAACGCGAAAAACGTGGGAGTAGAGATCCGAAGATCCTTGGATTAAAAAGAACGGCAGCAGTGACCGGACACCTTGTAATATCTTGTATAAAGCGTGGGCTTTTCATAGAATACGACCTACAGGAATTCTAACAATGGCCGATACTGCTATCATGAGATTCAGAAAACTATTCCTACGATTGACGCTGTTTTCTTCCTGCCTAATGTTCATGAGCCCGCCTGTTTATGCCGGACTTGCAAGTGGTCTCTCACGAACCTTATTAGCCCCTCTGGAAATCCCGAAAGCCATGTTGCAGGGGGGACTGAATCCCTTCGGCCTCGTTGGGGGAGTTCTGAACGGAACTACTCGTGCCGTAACAGGAGTCGTGGGCGGCTTGGGAGAAATGGCGCAAGGAACAGCCTCCACCGCAGCGCAGGCGGCACAGACGGCGGCCCCTTACGCCAAATATGCTCCATTGCTTTTCCTCTAAAAAATTTTAAATCCCTTCTCTTAAAAACAAACCTGCTCCTTCGATCCCGCTCATGATGGATTGGCATTTAAGGTTTGAACTTTCTGGAAATTTGGCTATGATAACCCCCCTATGAAGAACATCCTTGTCACGGGCGGCTCCGGCTTTATCGGATCCAACATATCGCTCGAACTCCAATCTCGCTTTCCTGAAGCTTGCATCACAGTCCTGGAAGACTTCCGCAGCTCCTCTTTCAAGAATCTTCTCGGCTTTAAAGGTGATCTGCTCGCCTATGACTGCTCGGACAAAGCTTGGATGAGCTGGGCTAAGGGCAAAAAACTCGATATCATCTACCACATGGCCGCCATCACGGACACGACTATTCTTGACGAGCAAAAAATGATGTACGACAATGTCGAAGGCTTCCGTAATATCCTCGACCTCGCCGTCGAGAAAAAAGCTGCCGTGGTCTACGCCTCCTCCGCAGCGACTTACGGCTCGATCGACCGGCCCATCAAGGAATCGGACGCCGGCAACCCGAACAATATCTACGGTTATTCCAAATGGATCATGGACCAGCTCGCCCCTTCCTATTGTGACAAGATCAAGGTGGTGGGGCTCCGGTTCTTCAATGTCTTCGGTCCACGGGAATATTACAAAGGACACGCCGCCAGCATGATCTACCAGCTCGCTCTCAAGATGATGGAGAACCATCGCCCCCGCATCTTCAAATGGGGTGAACAGAAACGCGATCATATTTACGTCAAAGACGTCGTGACGGCGACCCTCATGGCGCACAAGTCCAAAGAATCCACCGTGATGAATCTCGGTACCGGTCAGGCCACCTCGTTTAATGAGATCGTGGACGCGCTCAATGAAGCGCTCGGCACAAATCACAAACCTGATTACTTTGATAATCCCTATGGCTTTTATCAAAACTTCACGCAGGCGGACATGAGCCACCATGAGAAAATGACCGGCTTCCGTTGCCGCTACACCACGCGCGAAGGTATCCTCGATTACGTCCGGAATTATCTTCTCAAGAAGTAAGGGTCCAGCTTGCCAAAACAAAGGAATCCGCTAGACTGATCCCATGAAACGCGAACAATTCATCTCGTTTTTCTTTATCGCCGTGCTGGCCTTCATCATTTACGAGGTCTTCTGTATTTTCGCGCCCTTCTTCACGGCTATTTTCTGGGCGGCGATCCTCGCGTTCGCATTCTACCCCCTCTATGGAAAACTGCGGAAACTGTTCCCTAAAAGAAACAATTCGATCGCGCTTCTGATGACGGTCATGGTATTCCTCGTCGTCGTCCCGCCGTTGATCATGGTCCTCGTTAATATGGCCAAGCAAATCATCGAATTTTCCCAATGGTCCTACAGCTATGTTCGGGACGGAAAACTGGAGCAACTGATCGAGCAGGTCCGGGGGCTTTCCTGGTTCCAGAATATACAGACCCACCTCTTTGCGTCCCAAGCCATAAAAGACAGCCTGTCTTCATGGTTCCTAGGGACGATGAAGACGCTCGGGAACCTGGCCGCGTCTCAGGCTGGCACGTTCACCAAGAACATCTTCTTTGTCCTCCTGAACGTTTTCTTCATGTCGTTCCTCACCTTCATCTTCTTCAAACACGGCGAGAGGATCTACAACTTCATTTATGAGATCGCGCCATTCGAGAAAGAGACAAAAAAAGCGCTTTTCACGCAGATCCACGAAACCTTTGTGGCGGTTATCCGGGGACAGCTCCTGACCAGCGTCGCGCAGGCGGCCACGGCAGGAATTTTGTTTACGGCTTTGGGGGTCCCGGTCCCGCTCTTTTTCACGTTCCTGATCTTCTTGGCCACGCTCATCCCGTTCCTCGGCGCAGCAAGCGTGTGGCTCCCGATCGCGGTCTATCTTTTGATCATGCATCTCTATGCCAAGGCGATCATTCTTTTTGTGGTGGGATTTTTTGTGATCAGCCTGTTGGACAACCTCATGAAACCGGCGATCATCGGAGAGAAAACCAAGCTTCCCTATTTTCTTCTTTTCTTCGGGATCATGGGCGGCATGAAATTCTACGGCCTGATGGGGATCTTCTTGGCGCCCGTGGTCCTCTCGATCTTCTTCGCATTGATCGAGATCTACCGCGAAAAATACGTCTAAGCCTCTTGAGCTTCTTCAGCCTTTTTAACCTTTTGAGCCTGTCCCTGCTTAGCTTCCCAGAATCTTTGTGTCCTGACCGATCCTGATCCCTTTCATCAGGGCCTGAAGATCTTCAGGCGACGAGCTTGCGCCGATCGCTGTCTCCTGGCTGATCAGTCCCGCCTTCCAGAGGTCCAGGAGCGACTGGTCCATCGTTTGCATCCCTTCTTCATGGGCATTGCGGATCGCTTGCGGGATCTTATCGATCTTTTTATCGAGGATCAACTGTTTGATCGTATAATTACCCAAAAGCACCTCGGTGGCAGGCACAAGCGACTTGCCGTCTTTGGTGACCAAAAGTTTTTGGATCATGATGCAGGACATATTAGCCGCAAAATAACGCAAGATCCCCTCCCGCTCTGACGGCGGAAAGAACCCGAGCACGCGATCAAAGACCTGCCCTGCGGATTGCGCATGAACAGTGGAGATCACAAGCCTCCCGACCTCTGCCGACGAAAGCGCAAAATTGAAGGATTCCGCGTCACGCATCTCGCCGATCACGATCACATCGGGAGACTGACGCACCATGTATTTTAAGGCCGAACTAAAACTTTCTGCGTCCTGCCCGATCTCGCGCTGCTGGATGAGGCACTTCTGGTCCTCATGCAAATATTCCACCGGGTCCTCGATCGTGAGAATGTGCCTTTGGACGCTCTCGTTCATGGTCCGGAGCATGGCCGCCATCGTGGTGGTCTTCCCAGAAGAAACCGTTCCCCCGATCAAGATGATACCGGATTTTTCGAGCGCGACCCTTTGCAGAACCGGAGGCAGCCGGAGCTCTTCGAAACTCGGAATGCCTTTCCAGAGCAAGCGCAATACCAGGGAAATATCTCCCTGCTGAAAAAAAGCGTTGGCCCGGAAACGGCAACCCTTCCCGCGGAAGGAGAATCCAAAATCCACGCTTTTATTTTTTTGAAGAATTTCTTTCTGCCGGGGATCCAGCAGCCCGTCGACCAGCTCACGGATCTCTTCCCCCGAAAGCACTTTCAAAGGTAATGCCACCACCTGGCCACCAAGACGCATGCGGGGAGGTGTGCCAGCTTTAAAAAAAATATCCTGGCCGTTTTGTTCAATGACCTTTTCAAGGCAGGACGTCAAATAAGCATCCGTGTCCATGGGGCTCCTTTCGTGCTATGCGACCCTTCGAAGCGATGGTTCATTTTAACAGCCTGGCAAGAGCGCCGCAACAGACCTCTCGCACTTTGTGAAGGAAAAATAGATGTCCTTTCATGACGTGTTTGGTTATTATAAGCATATTCTCACTTAAAAAAAACGTACAAACTTCTGAGGATCAGCATCATGCGGATCACGGAAAAGACTCCGGTTGAAGGGATTTACCAAAAAGCCTATCAACTTTACCAGCTCCGCATCCTCGCCATCCTCTTCCTCATCCCCCTCTACGTTCTGACCTGCAGATGGGGAAATTTCACGGTGGAGAACCTTTGGCCGCTCTATCTCGTGGTCGCGATCGAGGTCTTCGTGAACCGCCCCTACAAGACTTTTTTTCGGAATTCCAAATCAGGGACCGAGGCCCTGATCGCCTCAGTCATGATCGACTTTTTGGCGGAGACCACCGCCCTGCATCTTTTAGGGAACGTCGATCTTTTCATTTACGCTTCCTGCTTCTTCATTTCGATCGTTTACTGCGCCCTCAATCTGCCGGCCGTCCTGACCCTGCAAATGGCCACGCTCGCCTCGGCCCTCTATGCGGGGTTGATCGTCCTCGGCCGTTTAAATGTCATCCCTCAAACCGTCTCCTTCGGACCCGACATGAGCCCGATTCAGGAAACCGCCATTATTTTCCGGCACATCGCTTTCTTCTTTTTAATCGCGATCTTCGTAAGATCCTTGGCCTCAGCCCTTGTAAAAAAAGACGAACGCCTCGAACAGTTGCTCTGGGAACTTCGGGAAACAAACGACAAGGTCAAATATGCGTACCACATACAAACCGACTATTTCGCCCGCATGAGCCACGAGATCCGCGCGCCGCTGAACTCGGTCCTGGGTTTTTCCCAATTATTGCTTGAAAGTCCGACCGAACCCCTCACGGGAAAACAAAAGGACTTTCTCTTCCGTATTGAACGGGGCGCTAAACATCTCCGTGAGCTCATCAATAACGTCCTTGATATTTCAAAGATGGAATCCAAAAAAATGCTTCTCACTCCACGTGACATCGACCTTGTCAAGGTGATCAGCACGGTCCTTGACGTGTTCTATGAAGAAGCCCTCCAGAAACACCTGCTTCTCGGGTTTACGGAAAAACCGGTTTCCCTCCGGATCGAGGCCGACGAACTCAAACTGAGGCAGGTCCTCTACAATCTTCTCTCCAACGCCCTCAAATTCACTTCGCAAGGCTTTGTCCACGTTGCATTGGCCAAAGAGCCGAACGGCGGAGCGAGGATCACCGTCGAGGACTCGGGAGCGGGGATTGCTTTGGAAAATCAAAACTCTATTTTCACTCCTTATGAACAGGCAGGACGCGCGACGGCAGAGGCCATCAAAGGGACAGGATTGGGGCTTGCCATCAGCAAGCAGTTCGTGGAAATGCACGGCGGAAAGATCTGGGTCGAGAGCGAGCCCGACAAAGGGTCCCGGTTCATTTTCACGCTCCCCCCGGTCCCGCCGGCACCCAAAACCCATGACACCGAGCCCGTAATATCAATGTCGCCGCAGGACTAGAACTTTTTCAACCCCTCGCAGTATTTCAAACTTTTTTCCGTCTTCCAGTTCAAAGGAAAATCGCGGCATTGTGCGGGCCTCGCTTCGTAGACCTCACAACCCCGGGCCCCAAGAAAGCGACATGTCTCATCCGGACGTTTTTTTAGCGCGAGATGCCGCCGCTCCAGGAGAAGGCACTCCTCCCCCGTGAATTGATAGACATCCATCCCGAGATGCCCGGCAAGACGTCCGGTATCTCCTTCTTTAAGGTAGACGAAACCAGGCTGGCGGCAGCACGCGCCGCAACGCTGACATTGGAAGGTGTTCATGAAAGAAAAGGATGAAGGAGGACGACAAGCGTTGCTTCTAGCTATTCGCCATCCTTCATCCTATATCCATCATCCTGTTTGAGAGGATCTATTTTGAAAGCTGCTGCTCGACAAAATCACCGATCACGGGCAGTTTGTAGCGCTCCCCTTTGTAGGCTTTCACCATCAGGACGATCCAAAGAACCAGCCCCAAAGGCCAGAGAAGCAGCCCCACCAGGATCCCGAGGACCGGGATAAAACTGACCACCGCAGAGAGGATAAAAAGCGCAAGAAAGGTGACAAGCGACTGGAACGCGTGGAAACGAACAAACGCGTTCTTCTGTTCGACGAGCAGAAAAACAAGCCCCGTCACCCAGCCCAGCGCGTAGCAAAGAAGCGCTTCGATGTTTTCCGTCACACCCAAAACTGTGTTCTTATTTTCATCGACCATCGGATCCCCCTTTTTTTAGTCCCAACCCCTATCAATTTCATCCTTGATAAAATTGGGGCAATCCTTGCCAGCCATTTAAGAAAAGAATTCAGGGCAAGGATAGCATTGCATTACGGTGTATTGTACCGCATTTTCAGGAAAAAAAGATACCGCTCTTTCATCCGTAAGATTAGAATGAACTTTAGTTTACCAAAACGCTTCACACCCAGTGTGAAATATCGGGCTTGCGCATCACACACCGGGTGTGGCAAGGGTGGCCGATCGCCCCCTTTATTCTAAAAAAGGAGACCTCTATGCCTACCCTTTTCACTAAAATTCTCGCGGGGGAAATCCCCGCCCACAAAATCCTTGAAAATGGAAAGTATTTTGCGTTTCTTGATATCCGGCCCGTGAATCCCGGCCACACGCTCGTGATCCCAAAGCAGGAGGTTGATTATCTTTTCGATATGGAGGATGACCTGCTTGAAGGTTTGATGGTATTCGCCAAAAAAGTCGCCAAGGCCATTAAAAAAACAGTCCCCTGCAAGAAGGTCGGTGTCATGGTGGCCGGAATCGAAGTCCCCCACGCGCATGTCCACTTGATTCCCATCAACGGCGTCAGTGACCTAAGTTTCGCGCGGGCCAAACCCACGCCTTCGGAAGAACTCGCCGCGATCGCGACAAAGATAAGGGCCAACCTGGGGTAGGATCAGACGGTTTTCAGGAAAGCTGACAAAAGTTCCCTGTAAGTGCCCGTAACCGGAAATCTTGGAAATTGGCGGATGATCTTCTCGGGCGGGCGAAAGAGGATCCCGCGGTCGGCGGCCTTGAGCATCGCAATGTCATTATAGGAATCTCCCGCGGCGACGACCCTGAACCCAAGATTTTTGAGCCCTCGCACAGCCTCCTTTTTGCCGTTTTTTTGGCGCAGATGGTAGTTCGCGATAAAGCCCTTCGTGTCCGTCGAAAGCCAGTTGCAAAAAAGGGCGGGGTGGCCGAGCTTTTTCATCATCGGCCCGGCAAACTCGTAATAAGTATCGGAAAGAATGATGACCTGATATTTTTCACGAAGCTTATTCAAAAATTCTTTCGCGCCCGGAAGCGGACTCATCTTTTTGATCATGACCTGGATGTCGCGAAGCTTGATCCCCTCACGCTTCAGGATCGCAAGGCGGTAACGCATGAGCTTATCGTAGTCCGACTCATCGCGCGTGGTGATCTCGAGCGCTTTAATGCCGGTCTTCTTCGCGACGTTGATCCATATCTCGGGGATCAACACACCTTCCAGGTCCAAACAGCAGATCATGCTCTACTCCTTCGCTTAAGTTTGCGGGGGAATTATATCCGAATGCGGAATCTTTGAAAAACAATCTTTTGCCTTAAAAGACATTAGGCGAAATGGTTGACGGGGCCCATGCCGTGCCCGAGGCCGGGACTTGTGCGAATGGCGCGGGTGATGAACTTTTTAGCGATTGAGATCGCGGAAAAAAGGTCCTTCACTTTAGCAAGTTCGGCAGTGATAGCCGCGGAATAAGTACAGCCGGTCCCATGCGTATGCCGTGTCCGAATCCGCGGGGCCCTGAAGAGGTGAACGCGCCCGGCCTGATAAAAAAGATCGATAGCTTCCCCTTGAAGATGGCCGCCTTTGACAAGCACCGCCCGGGGACCGAATCCGGCGATAATCCGCGCGGCTTTTTCCATGGATTCCGGATCACAGACCTTGGTCCCGCTTAGCGCCTGCGCCTCACAAAGATTCGGCGTGACCAAAGCGGCGCAAGGTAAAAGCTCTTTGATAAAAACACGCACAGCACTCTGTTTGAGAAGCGGGGCGCCGTGCTTGCTTATCATGACCGGGTCCACCACGAGGGGGAACCGAAATCTTCTGGCTGCTTTCGCAACCGCGCGGAGGATCCGTTCATCCCCCAACGCGCCGGTCTTGGCAGCTTGGGGCGAAATATCTGCGAGCACGGCTTCGAGTTGACGGATCACCTGGGCAGGTTTCATCACGTAGACAGCCTGAACGCCTCGCGTGTTCTGGACCGTCAGAAGCGTGATGACCGCCATTCCGTAAACCTTGTGCTGATGGAAGGTCTTGAGATCGGCTTGAATGCCGGCACCACCGGAGGGGTCGGAGCCGGCGATGGAAAGCGCTGTCTGGATCACGGGCGCCGCGTTCATACTTTTAGGGAATCACGCTGCAATAGGCGTTTTCAATCACGGCAAAAAATTCCATAGTGACGCTCTAATCGAGGACTTGTTTGAAAAACTCGACGAACTGCTCCGGGGTAACGCCGGTGGACAGTTGTACGGGGGCCCCGGGCTGAGGCGGATGGAGAAAGAAAGACGGAAATCCCCGGATCCCGTATTGGAACGCGATGGCGTTTTCGCGCCGCCCGGATTCCGGATTGATATTGACCTTGATCTTATCCTTCAACATTTCCCGAACCAGCGGCGAGGACAACACCTCTTTTTCGAACTTACGGCAATAAGGGCACCACCCGACGTTCATATAAACGACCATTGGCTTATTGGTTCGTTTGTATTCTTCGGTCGCCTGATCATACCCGGAGGCGCCCTGATACCAACCGTCGGACCACTGACCCGTCGCCGGCACTTCGCTTGGCATTGACCCATGAGATGCCTGAGTATCCCCGGCATAGCACCCCGGCCCTATCAATAAAAAAGAGATCAAGAAAAGTAAAATTATTTTCCTAGGATACACAAACCCTCCTGAAGTATTTTTTGGTATTCTAACATGGAGCTTCCTGGAAAATACGTTTCTTTTCAGGCTCCAGCCGAGCTCATGAACTGTTCCAGGAATGATGCCGAGAGCATAAGCGTCGCGATCGCCAAGAGCGCGATCAGAATCACAACGCCGGTCCAGAGGATTTTCCCCGTCTTTGAAAACTTTTTGCTTTGCCACAAAAGCGGGAGGGCGAACGGTCCAACCACGAGGAGCATGATGATCACGTAAGGAACGGTGTCGCCCGTAAAAGTCCGGGGCCGGCCGGAGGCCGTTTGGAAGGCGTCCAAGGCCGCGGGGATCATCACCGCCAAATAGATCCCCCCCATTAAAAAAAAGGCGATCGCGGTGTGGCTAATGATCAGACTCACTGCCACGCCCGCGCTCATGCATAAAAGCGTCCATCCCTTGGCGCGCTCGCCGAGATAGAGCTGTCCAAGACCTGGAACTACGATGGAATAAAATAAAGCAAGACGGGGATCTTTCATGAAGGAACTTGCTTAGCGGCGGGTGTTATTTTCTTTTCAAGAAGTTTGCCGCGCCTTTCGATCCGGAATGTCTGTGCTTCTCCACCTTTTTGGGCCAGGATCGCGCGGTAATAGTTCTCCCAATGGTCGATCAGGATGTTGTTCTGTTTGAGCAGGATGTCTCCGGGCAAAAAACCTTCCCGTTCCGCCGGAGAACCGGCGCGCACGCTCTTGATCACGAACCGCAGGGTTTTCGGGTCACGCTCCACACGGAATCCAAAATGCGGCGCGTCGGGGTTCAGAAAGAAAATACTGACCGGCAGTTCCAGCTCTCCTTCCTTGCGAAGGATCGTGAATTTCTTCAAGGACTCTCCCGAGATATTCAAAAAGAACCCGAAAAGGTTCCCGGGCGTTACGTCCTGGCCTGAGATCTTCAGGAGCACATCCCCGTTGCGAAGCCCTTGCTCATAAGCGAGCGTTGACGCGTCGGCTCCCGCAATAAAATAATGCGCCGTTTTGTCATCATAATGAAGATCGCAACCTAGGATCACACTTTTCATGGCCGGAAACTTCGTCTCCACAAGCCGCTCATGGATATTCTTGCCCAAAAGTCCTTCGAACATTCCCCGGGATCCGTCGGTCTTCCGGAAACCCTTGGATGAAAAACCTGTTTTCCGTTTGAAATAAGCTTTGAGCCCAACGACTGTCATGGTCGGATCTTTTTCCACAACACCGATCTCAAGAGCGCAGAACCCGCTTGAGGAGAGGCTCGGGGCTTTGGCCCATTCTTTATATTCTTTTGTATACAAAGGAAAGGTCGCGGAACGGATATAGCCGTGGGCTTTGTCGGTCGTGGCAAGCGGGATTTTTTCTGCCTCCAGGGTCGCGAGGGTGGCATTCCAAACTTCCTCGAAATTCCCCGGAAGCGGGAACGACCGTCCTTCGGACTTGGAGGAAGACAGGGAAAATCCGGAAGAAAGGAAGCATAAAAAAAACAGGCCGCAGAGTTCCCACGGCCTGCCTTTTTTAAAAGAACGAACGGATTCCAAGGAATTAGCGATCGAGCTTCTCGCCCTTCATGGCTACTTCAGGACCCACCGGAACCTTCAGATAAGCATCCGAAGCGCTCCAGATATGATTGAATATCAGGATCCCGATACCCACCCAAATCACGGGATAGCCGACAAGGACGCCAAGCAGAATGGTGGTGACAATACCACCGATCTCGAGCACGATCATGGCACCGGTCTTGATCTTGCCGCTCTTGGTATCCATTTCGTTATTCAGATACTGTCCCCAGCCCGGTAGCGCCAAGGATGCCGCCCCGCGGGTCAGACTCTTATCCGAGTTACTCTCCTCGGCATGTGCGACACCGCTTACAGACATAAACATGGCCAAAACCACGGCCGCACTGATAATCTTCTTGAACATATTCCCTCCCTTTTGTTAATTTTTATGACGCCCCAGTTATCGACCATTCTCCGAGAATTTTAATTGTAAGTACAACCCGCGTCAAGAAACACTCTCGGGTCAAAAACCCGGGCACCGCGGATCTATTTGCTCGGTGCAAGCCCGAAGGTGAAACCTGCCTTCACTTTGGCGATAAGTTCGGGGAGAACTTCCTGGTAATCACGGACGATACCAAAATCTGCGTGGCGAAAAATCGCGGCCTGCGGATCCTGGTTGATGGCAATGATCTTACCGGATTCCTTCATCCCCGCAAGGTGCTGGATGGCGCCGGAGATCGCGACGGCGATATAGATCTTCGGGCGCACGGTCTTGCCGGTCTGTCCGACCTGACGCGCGTAGGGAGCATAACCGTTGTCCACCGCATGGCGACTCGCACCCCAATCCGCATTGATGCCTTGGTCCTGAAGAGCTTTCGCGAGCTCCTTGATAAGTTTGAAATCATCGTGATCGCCCGCAGGCCGGCCCCCGGAAATAATGATATCAGCGACAAAAAGATTGTCCCCGCCTCCCGCCTCGCGCTTGACTTCGAGCACCTCCACTGCAAAATCGCTCTCCCTGAATGTGGGCGTAAATTCGCGAACGGTCCCTTTCCGGTTCGGATCTTTCGGAAGGATCTTAAAAGTCCCGGAACGCGCGGTCGCCATCTGCGGGCACCAGAATCCGATGATCGTCGCGAGTTTGCTCTCGCCGTAAGTGGGGCGGATGGACTCGAGACACGGATAAAAAATGGTTTTTTTCATGCGGTGCGTGTACTCACCGATCTTAAGGCTTGTGCAGTCGGCCGTCACACCCGCCTTCACCCGGCTCGCGATACGCGGCGCGAGCTCACGTCCTGAAGTGGTCGCACCGAAAAGCGCAATCTCGGGACGTTTATGTTCCATCCACTGTGTGAGGACGGCGGCCACCGGCAAGATCCTGTATTCTTTGAGCCGGGGGTCATCGACCACAACGACTTCGTCGGCGCCATGCGCGATGATCTCAGAAGCCACATCCTTGATGTTATATCCGGTTACGACCGCGGTCACCTGGGTCCCGAGCTCATCCGCCAGTTTCCGGGCTGGGTTCAGGATCTCAAGAGACGACCGTGCCGGGATTGTCCCGAGCATTTCGATCCAGGTTAAAACGCCTCGCGCGCCTTTCCGAAAATCCACTCTCGGAAAATCCACATCCGCTTTGGCCTTTTCCCCCGCCGCGCCTTTTCCATCTTCCGCCCCTGCAGATTGTCCATGCCCACCGCTGATCTGGTCTTTGATCTTTTCAATCTCGGACACAAGGACCTCAGCAAGATCTTTGGGATCATGCCCGGAGATCATGTTGACGGGGGCCCTGTCCTTTTGAATATCCACCACCTTCGACACCAGCGTCGGCGAACCGCTCAGGCCTACCACGCTTGCGTCAGCGCCGGTCTGATCGAGTGACAAAACATCTATCTTGGTATTTTTTGAACGAATGGCTCCCTTGAGGGACGGTCTGCGCGCCGGCGTCGCGGTCGGGGCGATCGAAATAAGACACGGGATAGGAACTTTAAGGACCTGAAAACCGCCTTCAATGATGCGACGAACCTTCAAATGGTCTCCCTTGAATTCTACCTTTTCCACAAAGGTCGCCTGCGGGATGCCGAGATTTTCAGCCGTCTGCGAAGGCACATGCGCCGTGTCCCCGTCCGTCGTTTGGCGTCCGGAGAAAATAATGAAGGGATCTTTGCTCTCCTTGGAGAACCCGAGTTTCTTGAGAAGTGAGGAGATCGCATAGCCGGTGGCAAAAGTATCTGACCCCCCGAGTTTCCTGTCCGAAAGGAGGACCGCGCGGTCATATCCCATGGCCATGGCTTTTTTAAGCGACTGCTCAAAGCTCGGGGGTCCCATCGAAACCACGATCAATTCCGCGTCCGGAACATGCTTTTTGATCTGAAGACCCTGCTCCAGACCGAACGTGCAGTCCGCATTGATCGAGGACTTCGCCTTGGTGCGGTCCATCAGTCCGTCCGCGCCCATACGCATCTCGGTCGGAAGCGGCACTTGTTTCATTAAACAGATGATCTTTAAACCCATATTACAGATTCTCGTATTCCGGTCCGTCACCACCATAAGGTACGGCCCATTCAATATTCCCGAAAGGATCTTTGATATCACAGGTCTTGCAATGCACGCAATTGGCCGGATGAAGATGCAGGTCTTTTTTCCCGGTTTTCGGATCGGTCACGATCTCATAGACTTCAGCCGGGCAAAAATTCTGGCACGGCCCGCCGTATTTCGGAATGCAGACATCCCGGCAAAGATTAAGGTCCAGCACATGAAGATGGCACGGTTGCTCTTCATCATGTTTGGAGCCAGAGAAAAAAACATCCGTGACCTTGTCAAACGTCAGGGTTTTATCAAAAACAAGTTCTTGGGCGAACTTCTTGGGGAATGTTTTTTTAACATCCGAAAGTTTTTTATAACAGGCTGCGTCTTCATGCGTCTTCATCTTCCCCGAAGGCGTGATGCCGCGGCCGCCGGTCAGGATCTGAGTTGCAAAATGGAACGCTCCGAGGATCATCCCGTACCCGAACCCGGCCCTGAAATTACAGGTGCGGGAAAGGGTTTTATGCGTCGCGCTTTTCTTGAACAGTTCTTCATAAAGGCTGAGTTGTTTTGCCGTAAAATCTTTTTTCTTCAAAGCGTCGAATGCCGATTTCGCGGCCATCATCCCTGACTCGATCGCGAGATGGACGCCCTTCAGGCTCGGCATGCTAAGAAATCCGGCGGAATCCCCGACGATCATGACCCCATCATGATAAAACTTCGGCAGTGAATAAAGACCGCCCTCCGGAATCGTTTTCGCGCCATACCGCAGGAGCTTGCCTTTTCCGAGGATCTTCGCGATGAACGGATGTCTTTTATAGACCTGAAGCGCCGCGTGAGAGTCAAACGTAGGATCTTTATAATCCAGCCCTGCCGCGATCCCGACCACGACCTGGCGGCCATTCAAACCGTAAACAAAACCTCCGCCGAAATGATTGAATGAAAAAGGAAACCCTAACGTGTGCAGGATCCGTCCGGCCTCAAACGTTCCCTCCGGAAGGTCCCAAAGCTCCTTGACGCCGGTCGAATAAACCTGCGCGTTGCTCTGCCCGTCCAATTTTAATTTGCGACAAAGCGCCTTGGTGAGACTGCCGCGGGGCCCTTCGGCCAGAATCGTGATCTTGGCGTGGATCTCGTTACCGGCCTGGAAATTATCCATCGGCTGCCCGTGCTTATCCACGCCGGTGTCGATCGTCTTCGCCCCCACAACGCGGTCGTTCTCATAAAGCATCTCCGAAACGCTGAATCCCGGATAAACCTGCACGCCTTTTTTCTCCGCGCTCTCGGCCAGCCAGCGCGTCATTTTCCCGAGCGAGACCACGAAATTGCCGTGATTGCCCATGAAGGGCGGCGTGAAAGGAGCCTGAAGAGCCAGCTTCGGGGTCAAGAAATAAACCCCTTCTTTTTTAACGGGAGATTCAAAAGGAAAGTCTTTGGGATCAATGCCGGGAAGAAGGTCTTTGAGCGTCGAGGGATCGACCACGGCTCCGGAAAGCGTGTGGCTTCCGACCGAGCTTCCTTTTTCAAGCACCAGGATATTCCAGGGCAGTTTGGCGCCTTCTTCCCTGAGAGCGGACCCAGTCATCAGGTCCGCGAGATGAATGGCCGTCGCAAGTCCCGCGACGCCGCCGCCTACGATCAGGATGTCTGTTTCAATAATTTCGGATTTTGGCATATCGATAAAAGGTTTCATGAGAGGAATTGCTAAAAGCGAAGCGGCATTCTAACACAATATTTCCGGCAAAAGAGAGAAAAATACTAACCCGCCCAGGGTCAAAAACAGATCCTAAGACCGATCCCCAAAATATTAAGCGACGTCCACTTCGCAATGGCGTTCTTGGTGGATTGGCGCAGATAATAGATCGATCCGTAAACGGGCCCCCACCAATGGACCTTGAACCCGGAAAAAAACCGGTCCTCGATCATACCGTTGCGCTGCGTTTCAAAAAAGGTTTCGTTTGAAGTGTAAGGCTGGAATTGGAAACGCGTCCATTTCCAGGGGGCCGTTAGGGTGACCATGTTCCGGTACCGCAGGGTAAACCGCGCATCCTGACGGATTCGGAATTCCAGCATGTTGCGATCCTCCAACAAAAACCCTTTGTAGGGAAGCTGGGGCGTCAGATAGATCCGCGGCACCTGGTCCCAATACCAGTTATCATCTTTTTTCTGGGTCCGTACATTACGGATCTCCTGATACTCGGCGCCCATGGCCAGATACTGGAACGGCTTATAATCCACTCCCAAATGGGTCTCGGCATAATAAAGCCCCGCATGATCCCGAAACCGCAGCTCCTCGCCGACCTTCATTTTCCACTGGGCATTCAGCTTCTTTTCGAGGTCATAGTTATTCCAGATCCCGAAATCCTCGTCCTTGGCCGGCGAAGCGGCCGCCAAAGGCATCCGAGCTCCATAGACCAGGAACAGCATCATTGCAAAAAAACACACCACCAAACTTCTAAAAGGGGAAATCATAAAGGCTTTCGTTTTTTGTTGTCAGCTCGCTACGGAAAAATAAACTTCAAACAACAGACGGTAAACTCGCTCTATCGTCTTCATCGAATAAGCCATTTCGCAACAACATAGGAAACGGCAGAGATCGCCGCGGAGCACGGGATTGTGATGATCCACGCCCAGATGATGTTCCCCGCAACGCCCCAGTGCACTGCGCTCATGCGTTTCAGTGAACCTACGCCCATAATCGCGCCGGTGATCGTATGCGTCGTGCTGACCGGAATACCGAGCACGGAAGCCACGAATAGGCTCGTGGCAGCACCTGATTCCGCGCAGAAACCATCCATTGGACGTAGCTTCGCGACTTTCTGCCCCATCGTCTTCACGATCCTCCAGCCGCCGAGCATTGTCCCGAAGGCAATGGCCGCCTGACACGAGATTACGACCCAAAAAGGAATATGAAATTCTTTCCCAAGAAGCCCCGCGCTGAAAAGAAGACTTGCGATGATCCCCATGGTCTTTTGAGCATCATTCCCGCCGTGTCCCAAGCTGTAAAACGCGGCTGAAACGAGCTGGCCTTTCCGGAACCAGTGATCGACATCTGCGGGTGATTTTTTGCGTGCAAGCCAATGAACGATTACGCCATAGAAGGTGCCCAAAAAAAATCCGACAAGAGGTGAGATTAAAATAAAGGCCACTGTTTTGATGATGCCGCCCCAGATCAAAGATCCCGTGCCGGCTTTCACGAGAGCAGCGCCAACCAACCCACCGATCAAGGCATGAGAAGAGCTGGTCGGCAATCCGAAGTACCAGGTGATGATGTTCCAGGCACAGGCACCCATCAGAGCGCCAAAGACGATCTGGCTGTCGACGACGGAAATATCAATGATCCCTTTCCCGATCGTATTAGCCACATGAAGCCCAAAAAAGAGAAACGCAATAAAGTTGAAGAATGCGGCCCAAATCACCGCATGCTGCGGGGAAAGAACACGGGTGGAAACGACCGTCGCAATGGAGTTCGCTGAATCGTGAAAGCCGTTCAGAAAATCAAAGGAGAGCGCCAACAGAATAAGAAAAAGAATCCAGGCAGTCATGATTCTCCTTAATTAAAAATGAAACGACTAATCATGACAGTCCAGATCGCCATCCTGGAACACAATAAAAGATCTGGGCTTCATGATGACTCCCGGATTAAGCGTGTTTGACGAGGATGGATTCGACCACGTGAACGACGTCCTCGCACACATCCAGGACCGTTTCCGCGTCCTGATAAATGTCCTTCCACTTGATCACCGCCACAGGATCCTTGCCGAATTTTTCAAAAAGCTCACCAAGCATATCGTCGCGCATCTTATCCCCGAGATTCTCAAGGTTATTCACCTCGATACAGGCCTTCAGGATCTCTTTGTTTTGCTTCATGTCCCGAAGGCCTTTGACGGCCTGCGAGACGCCTTTGACGGACATTTCGATCACGCGGGCGAATTCCGTAAGATTTCTTTCCATGCTCAGAATCTTATAGACACGAAGGCGTTTGGTGATCGTGTAAAGCATATCCACGATATCATCCATCTCTTTGGCAAGGTCGTGGATATCCTCGCGATCAAAGGGGGTGATAAAGGTGTTGTTGAGCCGATCCATGATCTGATGCGACACCTCATCCCCGAGGTGCTCGATTTCTTTCATGATCCCGACTTCCGTTTCATCGACTTTATAATCGGCGACCATTTTCACAAAGTGAGTGGCGGCTTGAACGGCATAATCCGCCTGCTTGTCAAAAAGATCGAAGAAACTGGTTTCTTTCGGAAGAAGGAATCCAAAGACCATAGTGCTCTCCTTTTATCTGTCCAAATATTTTTTGAAGAATTTTCGGGCCACCCGTTCGTTTCCGGGTCCCCGGGAAGGTTGTGATTATGAGCAAGTCAAACGTGGGGATGGTACCGTGTTCCTCAGCTTCAGTAAAGCGAAAAACATCCAAAAAAGGCGCCGCTTTTCTTCCACTCCATGAACCCCATCCAGGACCCTGTCCTGGACACGGCTATCCATTTTTATCCTTTGGCGAGAAGTTCGTTCACCTTGGTCATGACGGCAAAAGCGTCGGCGACATAAAGCACGTCCGTTTTGCCCTGGGCCCAGCCGCAATTAGCGTCTATATTGATGGCCCGGCGTTCATTAATAAAGCGCCAGCCGACCACGTGCGGTTCTTCGCCATGACAGCAGGTGGAAAGACCCTTCGGATGACGCGGCGTGGAACCGGTCTGCCCGACCTGGTTGAGATGACTCATACAGGAAAGCACCGCTTCGCCTTCGGTACCCTGGTCCACGAGTGACTTACTGCTCCCGAGTGATGCCTTGGCGTATTTCAAAAAATCGAGAATATGCTTTTCGGCTTCTTTGGCATGGATCTGGCCGTCCGCCTGTTTCTTGGTCCATCCGGCGCCCGCGACAAGCAATATCGCGGCATCCGGACGAATGGTCTGTACATCCGCGGAAGGCGCTTCGACTCCCGTCACTTGGGTGCGTTTTTCTTTGTCTGTCACGGTCACCGCAACAGTTTCAACTTTCGCGGAGCTCTTGGCGCGTTGCCAAACCGGGAACACACCGGAATCCACGGCAAGGATCCACGGCCGCGCCGCGCGTGTCAAAGTGGCCACCATGCGCTGGCGATAATACCAACGTTGGATCTGCAGAACGCCGTCCGTGAATTGGATACCGCTCACGTGCGTATCGATCGTTGCCTTAAGCCGGAAGGCGGCGCCGGGTAGCGCCCTGGAAAAACGGGAGGTTGCCGGGGCAATGATGAGCGTCGCGCCTGCCGCAGTTCCAAGGGCTTCGAGGGCTTTGACATCCGTGGCATAACGCGAGGTCCCAAAATCGGCCCCGCTTACTCCAAGGGCCTTCGCCGCACCGCACGCGGCAATGGAATCCGCGGCCGCCTGAACGTTCTCTCCGACCAGGCCGACTGTCATCGTGGAACCGGGGATACCTTTCTGGATCTGAAGCGCCGCGCTTAAAGTTTCCAATGCGACCTTGGGCAGAAGGCCGTTTGCATCCGTATGAGCTAAAAAGAGTATTTTTTCCATGGGGCTAGCCCTTTATCCAAGTTACAATTTCTTTAGCGATCTCTTCAATGGGCGTATCCTTGACAATGCGAGTTTGGCGCTGTTGCTTCGGAAGCTCAACGGAGGCGAACTTGATCGCACCGGGTTTAAGCGCTGCCGGTTGCGCTTTCTGGAGCGCTGGCATAATGGTACGCATGTTCGTCATTCCGACTTGCGGATTGTTCGGCGGTTCCGGAAGGTTTCCGGTCGCCCACCCGATCACGACCGGAGCTCCGGCACAGGTGGAAACCTGATACTGCCCGCCCTCAATGCGTTCGAGGATCCTGAACGAACCATCCGGTTGAACTTTAAGTTCGTCGGCCGCAAGAAACACGTCACTGATGCCAAGTTGTTCGGCGATCATCTGCATCGTGGTTCCCGCGTCCCGTGAAGCGGAAGAAAAGCCGCCGAAGACAAGGAGCTTTGTCTTATCAAGTCCCGGGATCTTTTCGATCGCCCCGGCAAGCGCTGCCGCGACTTCCCTGGAATCCATAAAACCACTCGCGGAACCATCCAGGCACACCAGCTCGAAGGGGACCTTCTGGGCGATGATCATCATAAGCTGCTGAAGCTTAGCTTTGGGGCCGAGACTTAGAAGCGTCACTTTGCTTCCGGGGTTCTGTTTCGCGAGGTTCGCCGCTTCAAAAAGCGAATGGCCGGCCCACGGGTCAAGCACCGAGGGCAGCATCATTTCATTTTTCAAAGCGGGGCCGGTGGGTCCCTGCACCGGCTCCAGCGTCTGGAGCGGATCCGGCACCAAACTCCCGCAAACTACAATATTGAAGGCTGTGGTCATGTGACCTCCCTATAGGTAAAAGAGTTCGAAGAAGGCGGACATTATAATGAGAGCGTCCGGTTTCGGCTAGCTCCTTTTTCCAGAAAGGATCACGATCCGACCAGAGGAAGCTCGTTCTCGAGCTTGAAGATGACAAGATAACGGTCTTTGCCGTCCGATTCTTTTTCTTCGTTGCACAGGCAACTGCGGCGTATCGCCTTGATGCGTTCGGAATTTTTCTCATCCGAGATCTTTTTCAAAAAAAGCCTTTTGCCCTCATACATCTCCTTACTTTCGACGAAGAGGTAGGCCGCATGAGGATTGGACTGAAGATTGTGATGGGTCAGACGATCCGCCATGATGAAAGCGATCGTCCCGTCCTCGAGCACATGGGGCCGCGCGTAAAGCGCCACATCTACCTTGCCGGAGTTGTCCGCCGTCGCCAGTACCCCGGTGCCTTTCGTCCCATCAAAATATTGTTGAAGGTCCATGGTCATCTCCTTAAAAGTTGCGGGCTAATTAATGTTGGAGTGGAGGCCGCCGGAGCCAGCGCGAAAATCGACGTTCGTAAGATCACTTCCCTCTTCCCGCGCATAGGCGCAATTCCAGAGACAAGCGGCGCAGTGGATGCATTTTTCACGATCGAAAAGAGGGACGCCACCGTCAGAGCCCGCCGTAATGGCCTGACCGGAACACATTTCGATACAAACCTTCGTGCGGCATTTCTGGCATTTCCCTGCGTCCAGAAAAACCACATGGTCCGCATAACCGTCCGCCGCCTGGACTTTGCCGCCCAAAAGCAGCGCATCCTGGTGGGAAACGAGAAGCTTGCCGTCGTAGGGGACCTCCGGCCACCCCGCCGCGTCCATCAGGGCGTCATGCATCGAAGTATTCGTCTCGTTCGCTTCCTTGCGGGCCTTCTCAATCACTTCGGCCCGAACCTTCCCCTTGTAATAGGTCTCAAGCGAAGGGATACGTTCATAAACGGGCTTGAGCTTCGCGGGAATGTTCAAAAGCCCGTTCGTAAAACCCGCCAGGCCCATCCCCATCATGCCGAGTATGAAATCATGGCTGAACCCTTCGCGGGCTTTTTTAGCGATCCGATTGTCTTTCTCGACCCAGCTCGCGCGGCGGCTTTTTAAATAGGTCGCTTCGAGACTTTCCTTGGTAAAACTTTTCTTTTCTTTCAAGAGCCGGATTACACCTTCCGCGAGTTGAACGCCCGTGGTCCAGGCTTCATCTACACCGGAACCTTTCAGCATGTTCGTGCTCCCGGAACCTTCGCCGATCCGGGCAAAGCCATCGCCCACGATAAAAGGCTCCCCGCGCACCCCGGCTTCCTGCAAACTCTTTGCGCCCCAAGACTTTAAGGTAGCGCCTTGAAGATGTTTCCAGAGCTTGGGATGCTGCATCCAATGCTGAAGATAACGGTAAGAGGAACGCATCGGGTTATCCAACCAGGACGGAACAAAAATACCGAGCGATGCCACACGGTTCGGATAAACATAAAGAAACCCAAAGATCTCCGGCTCCGGAAAACCGAACGTGTGAATGACCGTGCCAGGCTCAAGCGTGGTGTTCTCCGGCAATTCCACCACCGCCTTCATGCCAAGCGCCCATTCACGCTGGTGATTTCCCTCAGGAAGCCCGAACTTCATATCAAGGTTCTGTCCCACGGGACCGTAAGGCCCGTCCCCCACAACCGTAAATCCCGCATGAATATCCATACCGGGCATGAAGGCCCCGGTGGGTTTCCCGGATTTCTCAACGCCCTGGTCCGCGAGCCGGACACCGGCCACGCGGTTCGAGTCAAAAAGCGGTTCCTTGACCGGCATCCCCGGCCACACCTGGACAAGCCCGGAGCCCATGAGGTTCGACCCAAGCCACTGCGTGAACTGGCCCATCGAGAAAACCCATCCGCCGTGCTTGGCCATAAAGGGCGGGATAAAAGGAAGGTGGAACGCTTGATCTTTATACCAGGGAAGGATAAAACCGAATGTGCGGAAAAACCAGTCCACAAGTTTCAAAACCCAGGAACGCCGGCTCGCGCCCACAGGATCGAGAAGATAATAGACCTCCTCGTGCTTCACCGGATGCGCCATCGGAACCTGGGAAAGTTCTTCGGCGGTAAACGCGGTCTGGATTCCCTTAGCCTCCGACACGATCCCCGAAACACCAAACCCGATATCGTCGGAGCGCTCGTAACAGATCACCTGGAGCGGCATCCCCGGCATGGTCTTGCTCTGAAAATGCTCGGCCGCGGGGTCCTGCTGGATGGCGCGGGTGAGTGTCGTAAGGAACCCCGCCGTCGCAGGCCCGAATCCCACGCAAACAATATCGACGTCCATTTTTTGGCGATCAGTCGTCATAAAGAACCTCTTCCGTATCCCTATTCGTTTTAAAGCGGATAATCCAAGGCTTCTGGGATCATCACTTGCGCCACAACTTCCGCAGCGCGATCCTTGGAAAAACGAATACCGACGAGGCTAGCGTCCATCTTCGCGCGTAATTCCGCAAAAGGCTTAAGAGCCGTCGCCGCCGACTGATATCCATAAACCAACTCGGCACAAACCTTGCCGACCTCACCGGCGGTACGAGCTGCCTGAACGCCGCTCAGATCCGAATAGAAATTCACCACACCCGCCAGGCCTTCCGCAAGGGTGGGATTCTCAGGACCTTTTTTCTCGAGCTCGAGTGTGTCAAGAATAAGCTGGCGCGCACCCAAGAGCCAGGCGAGCGCGTCCGCCATCGGGAACATCACGCCCTGGCGCTGCCCGCCATAGAGTGTCTTTCCGTTCGCGTCCTTGTTCGCCTGAAGAAAAACAAGCGACCAAAGCCAAAGGTCCATCGCGTTGGCGAGGACTTCAGCGCCCATTTCGGACTTATTCTTTGCGAGATCGCGAAGATCCTTAATCCAGTTCTTGAGCTGAGCAAGGAAAATGTCATTTTCCATCGTACGGCTCATCTGGAGACGTTGCACACATTCAGGCCCTTCGTACGTCGCTTCAAGCTGGGCATCCGACCATTTCTGCGTCAAAAATCCCGGGCAATCTTCCGTAATCCCGTAACCACCCATCAAACTCACGGCTTCGCGCATCATGGTCGCCCCGTAACCCGTGTTCCAAAGTTTCCCGGCGGGACAATACACATCCGCCAATGATTCTTTGATGAGGTACTGAACCAAGAGGTCCTTTTCAAGTTCCGTCACCCGTTTGGCATCGCGCTGAGATTCGGGCTTCGCCATGAACTCGATATACTCAAGCGCCTTCTTACGCGGTTCCATGAGGGCCTTCATTTGCGCCCGGGCGCCTTTGATCCCCTGCGCAGTAAAAAGTTTGTCCTTCTCGTGCTCCAGGACATCAAAAGCATCAAACAGTCTCGCCCCTTCAAACCCGAGAGCCGCACCAGCCTCTCCGGTCGCCCAAACATCGACGAGACGGTGACAGGGATCTTCTTTTTGCTGAATGCCGAGATCATAACGCGGTGTCCCAGCAGAAACCGAGCCTCCACCGCGAAAACGCGTGCGCTGATAACGGATCACCGGCTCGATCGCGGAAAGAAGCTTCGCGGTGGTCATGATCCCCACGGTCACGCGCGTGCGGCGAAACACCGCTTCGATCACTTCGCTATTATTGAAATTCGGGATGATCACGCCATCTTTAATGGTGTAACCACCGATGATGCGGCTGGCCGGGACTTTCAGGTTAAAGATCGGGTCGTGCGTGCTGGAAAGCTGGTGCACAAGTTTCAAGGTCGGGGCACCGCGATCATAAAGACCGGGGTCGTTTTCCTCGAGGATCACCATGCAACTAGATTTGATGCGCGGGTCATCGCTATCAACCGAGGCCGTCACGAAATTCGCATAGCCCATGTTCGTGATAAAACGGCCGCGCTTTTCGACCTGCAGGACCGGCTCCTTGCCTTCTTTCCACTCCGCGACACGGATACGGCCGGAAAGCATCCCGGCATCCACGCCGACATAAGGAAGCGGTTCGGTAAGCGCGAAAGAGCCGCGGATGATCTTCCGGTTCTCTCCCGGTTTCGGAGGCACGCAGCCGCCCATATATTTCTGGATCTGCTCGGGAGTGCCTTTTTCATGAATCGGTTCAAGCGCAAGATTATTTGCAAGGCTCGCCGTGGCGGCGCCCGCGTCCACCCAGCAAAGTTCGAACGCGATCATCGCGAGCACAAGGTTCTTCGGGCCGGAGATGTAGCCTCCCTGTTCGGGATCCATGAAGGCGGCCGTAATACCGGCTTCATCAAAAGCCTTGAGCATGGCTGCCTTCTCGGGCGTCCACTCATGGGTATGACGCTGTTTATCCGCCACCATATGCGCCACAACTCCCCGGGCCACAGAACGGGCCGACTGGACCACCATTTGAAGGTCATAACGGTCCGTGAACCGCCACATGATCTGGCGGACATCGTCCCCGGGAAGCGTGCTCATCAAAGCTCTTTTTTCGGCATTCGCAGTGCTCATGGACATTGATTCCTTTCGATTGATACCGTTTATGTTTAATTTTAAGGGTTAACGGTACAATACTGCCAACCCATAAAAATCGAGGCAACGCAGTATGAGTGTTGCGCTATGAGATCAAACCCCAGAAAGGGGATTATAGGACTAATTTCAGGGTCTCCTTGGAACAAGAATGCGTTATATTATTCATGAAAGGCTCGAGAGGCAAGAAAAAAACTAGCTGCCCTAAACAAGTATTTTTTTGAGCTTGTCCGTGGAAAGATCGATTTCGTCCATGAACTGCTGGAGATGGCTTTCCTGGTCCCGGATGACACTGGGAATGGCCTGGGGGCTCCCTTTCCAGGAACGGAAAAGGGCGAAGAGATCATCCTGCGCTTCACGCTTATCAAGGAAAACCTCGATCTTTTTAGCAAGCCGGACGATGGAAAGAAGTCTCTGCAGGATCTCGGGGTCAAGCCCCGCGATGAACTCCCGGAGCCCTTTGGAAAGTTCCTCGCTCAGGTATTGCGCCAGCGGTTCCTTGTGGATATGGACATCCAGCGCCTTCGCGGAATCCATGATCCGGTAAATGGAAAGCGTCCGCTTGGCCGGAAATCCCCGCTCGCCCCAGTCCTTGACCGCCTCCATCATGCGCTTGCTCAAGGTGTGCTCCGCCGCGTAGCGAAATTCAACCGGGATCGGCACGTTGATCGAACGGTAGATCTCGTTCATGCGCAAGTTCTCTTCGTAGATATGCTCGTAAAAATTGCTGACTTTCGTGATCGTCTCATGCGTCAGAATGCTGATGATCTTCGCGCGGTCCCCGAGCCGCAGGTCCTTAAGCGCGTAATAAGTCTCGCCGAAATGAGCATCGATCCTTTTGGAGAGATCGAGGATCGGAAGCTGATAAAGCGCTTCGAAAAGCTCCCTTTCGAGCTTGTCGAATTCTTCTTCATTCCCGTAGGGTTTCACGGAGCACCGGAAATCAAAAAAACCGATCTGGATCACCACGAAGACAAGATCCTTCTCTTCCAGCGTGGTCTGCGAAACGATGCGCACGCGGCCGAAATTCATGGTCACCGTACCGAAAAATTCCTTACGCTGGTGCAGGATATGCAGGTCAAAGTTGAAGATCTTGACGAGATCCGTCTTGGGGTCAGGCGCATAAAAATTCTCGAAAATGGAGCCGATGGCGTAATAGCTCACTACGTGGTGGAGCGTGGCGAGCGCCGGCTTTACGAACTTTTCATAGACCCCTTGTCCGTCTTTGACCGACTCAATGTTGCTTTTCGCGAGGGCCAGGTGTTCGAGAAAATCCCGTTCAAAATTAATGCCGCTCACCTCCCGGGCGAGATGGACGGCCCGGGACGCATATTGCAGGATCTGGACGGTTTCGATCCCGGAGATCTCTGAAAAAAACCAGCCGCAGCTTGTGTACATCAGCATGAGGTTCCGCTGCATTTCAAGAAGCTTGAGACTCGTCGTGATCTCTTCCTTGGAAAGCTCCCGCAGGGCCTGACGCTCAAAAAACTCACGGAAAGTCTCGGGGGTCCGCTTCAGGGCCACATGAATATAATCGTCGCGGGCGGCCCAGACGTCCTTCAGATACTTGGAGCCTTCCCTTTCATAGACCTGCGACAGCTCGTCCCGCAGCCAGTCGAGCGCCCAGCGGAGCGGTTTTCTCCAATGTTGGGTCCAACTCGCAGGGCCATCGCCGCGGCAGCCACAATGGTCCTTCCACCGCGTAACCCCGTGCGCACAGCTCCAGGAGGTCCCTTCATTGTTCTCCCCCTCGATCAATCGCACCTCTTGACGCGGCGGATGCTCTTCGAGGTACTCCGCATAATTGACGATCCGGTATCCGTGCCGCGGAATTTCCATGTAAGTAAGATACGCCAGCACGCGATCCCCATAAGCTTTGTGATGGCCGTAAGTCTCTCCGTCCGTCGCGATATGGATTAACTGGGAACGGTCCTGATCCACGATCGCACTGCGAAGTCTCTGCATAAAAAGTTTTGCGTCAAAAAGAAGATTGTCGAACCCGACGGCCTTGGAAATCGGCCCGTCATAAAAAAAGATATCAATTGAAAGAGAAGGATTGTTTTTCAAGAAATAGCGGTACGGCTCCTTGGGATCGATGCGCCCGCCCGTCACATCCTGCCACGCCCCACCCTCGAGCGGCCGGACGGCCTTGGCCTGATGCGGTGACAAGATGATGTATTTGACCCGCTCCGCGACTAAAACTTCAAGGGTCTCTTCATTACAGGCGGTCTCCGGCAACCAGACGCTTTCGGGATAGCGCCCGAACCGGAAGCGAAAATCCTCGATCCCCCAGCGCACCTGGGTCCTCTTGTCGCGCAGGTTCGCAAGCGGCATGATCATGTGGTTATAGACCTGGGCAATGGCATTGCCGTGACCACGCCGCGCCTCGCAGCTCGCGCGGTCCGCGTGAAGAATGCTCCGGTAGGTGTCGGGATGCTTGGCCTCAAGCCAGGAAAGAAGTGTGGGGCCGAAGTTGAAGCTTGTTCTTTCAAAATTGTTCACGATCTCGACGATCTTGCCCTTGGCGTCAAGGGCGCGGGCGCGGGAGTTGGGATGATAACATTCGTAATGAATGCGTTCGTTCCAATCGTGAAAAGGAGCGGCGCTATCCTGCTGCTCGATCTCTTCGATCCATGGGTTTTCGCGTGGAGGCTGATAAAAATGCCCGTGAAGACAGATACAAACTTCTTTGGCCATAAGGAAGAATTCCCTCTTTGCCCTGACTTTCTATAGCATGAACGGCGGTCAGGGTCATCCTGATTTCCAATCATAGTATAATGAAAATCAGGGCTAAAGTTAAAAGAGGCCTGAAAGATTTAATAGGGGAATTATATCACAGGAGAAGAACAGAGCCGAACGAACAATTCCCTTCAGGTCAATACCGGGCGTCGCTGCGGATCAAGTTCAAAAGTTCGAGCGCGGAGGCTTCCGGCCCCTTGCGTTCCCAGCCTGAAACGCCAAGACGCGTGCGCATCTGGCCGACAAAAAGGGCTTTCTTGAAAAAGGCCTCAAAGAACTTTTTGGCGAGCGCGTCATGCTCGGTCTTATATTGAACGGGACCAAAGACGTTTGAGAAGTAAGTGTGCACAAGCCCCGTGGTCTTCGTGGTCCCCTTGCTCATCACCGTCCCTTCGCGAAACACCTTGAGGGCCTCCTCCGGGGTCTTGAACGACTCGATAATGGGATGGTCCTCGTCGATATCCTCGTAATTATTCGCGTAGAGCACGAAATCCACGGCATGCGGCTGGATGATATTCGCGTACGTCGTGATCGGCAGCGCGATCCTGGAATTCACCTTGGCCGGGCTCATGATAATGGCGCGATCGATCTGCCCGAGCGCATAGCCGGGCTTCAGGTCATCGAGCCGGAGAAACGCGCCTGTTTCCGTTCCGTACCCGACAACGCTCCCGTCCGCCTTAAGCTCAAGCGAGCCCATGTCATCGGCGATCACCATCACGTCCTGGATCTCTTCGGCCCCGAAACCGCGCATCGCTTCGAGCGTTTCCGATTTCCCGGCGCCGGTATCCCCGATCAAAAGGAGCGTCGCGGGCTTTTTGCCTTTCAGGTAGATCTTCATAAAAGCGCCATGAAATGGCATGCGGCCGGTCTTGATGCGCTTGATATTATGCAGGGTCAGGATCATTTTTTTGAGATACCCGAAATACCCGAACCGGTCGGATTCCGGAACCGCTCCGACTAAGAGTCCATTTTTCTCATCATCGAAAAAGACCGTCGGAAAAACGCCCGGCCAATCGAGGGAGTTCTCCGGGGCTCCGTAGACAAAAACCGCGTCGGGTTTTCGCTTGAGGTCCTCATCGGTCGCAAGCTCGAAAAGGTTGCAAAGCGAAAGCCCCATCTCAAAGAACTTTTCCCTGAAATAGACCGGGATGAGAAGATCCCCTGCCTTGACCGGATAGCAAAGCCATTCGTCACGCTTCAGATCGAAACGGCCGAGAGGATTTTCTTGGATCCTTTCGAATTTACCTTCCCGCGTGTTATTGAGCTGGTTTAAGACAAGCGGCGGATAGAAAAGCACCTGGCGAATAACGGGGATCGTGTTCAGTTTTCCGTAAAGCTCCCCGGGATAAGGCACCTGGACGGGGCATGCGATCGTGGCCATCTCGGCGCCTGCGGCCACCTGACGGTAAATACGCGGATGTGCGCCTGTGATATTTTCCTGGATCACCCGGTAGGTGCGGCGGACAAGGTCGGTCAGGTCCTCGATCGTGTCATTAAAGGTACGGAAGGGGCGCTTGTCATATTCCTCACCTTCGGAATCACAGATGATGAAACGGTCAAAACCACGCCAGTAGTTGTAAAGATATTCGACGAAATCGTTGAGGACGTTCTTGTCGCGAAGAAAATCCTCGGCGCCGGGGACGACACGGCCGACAAGATCGACCGACATCTTCTCCAGGAACTCGAGCGTCTGGATCAGAAGCCGGATACTGGCGTCGTTCACCTCTTTGGAGCCGAAGACCTTGAGAAGAAAAGATTTCCGCCGCTCAAGCGCCCCGACAGCGTGCTTGATGATCGCGTAGCAAAGGTCGCTGTGAAGCAACTCCTCGGAAGAATCGCAGATCTGGTTTTTCAACCGGATGAAGACCTTTTTTCCGGAGATCTTGAAAGAACCGGCAAAAGAAGCGGGCGTCATGATTCTCCTTTAAAAAATAAACGGGTAATCATGACTGCACAAACTCTTTATTTCTTTCCAAAAAAGGCAGTTTGGACTGCCCCAATTTCAACTCCGTTGAAATTGATAAGTATTGGGACTGTCCAAGTCGCCATTTATAAAAAGAAAAGAAAGACTTGGGCGTCATCCTATTTAACCGGCCAGGAGGCCGCGAGCGCGGCAATCTCTTCGAGCATTTTTTTTCGTTCCTCATCGGTCACGGTCGGCACGGAACCAAAATATTTGTGACCCGACATCTCCATACCGCTAAATTGAAAGGTCTCCTTGTCGATCAAATGTTCCATGCTCTTGAATATACCGGCCTGTTCATAGACCGAACAAGAAGCACCAAGGGTGTTGATTATAAAAACCTTTTTCCCAGGCAGAAGACCCACGGGGCCGGTCGCCGTGTAGTCGTACGCGAAACCACGGCTGAGAACCCGGTCGATGTAACCGCTCGCGATGGACGGCATGCGGGCCCACCAGATGGGGTAGATGAACGTGAGCTGATCGGCCCAGCGGACATGATCCTGTTCGATCGAAATATCCCCGGGGACTTTCCCCGCGAGAAAAACCTCGAAATCGTCAGCCTTGAGCACTGGATCAAAATGCAAGGCGTAAAGATCGCGCACGCGGAGATCCTGCCCTTTTTCTTTCAAAACGCGGACCAGGGTTTCTTTGATGGCATGGTTAAAACTTGCGGTATTCGGGTGGGCGTAAATGATCAAGTGTTTCATTCCAAGAATTTCCTTATAAACGGTCGGGGTTTTTCAGGAACCAAGCCACGGTCTTGCGAAGTCCTGCCGCAAAGGGAAACGAAGGCCGGAAACCCAACAGGCGTTTCGCTTTGGTGATGTCCGCAAAGGTGCGCCGGACATCGCCCGCGCGTTTGGGCGTATGGCAAACCTTCACTTTCTTCATTCCCAGGATCTTCTGGATCCCGGTAAGACAATCGATGACCCGCGCTTCCGAGTGGCTTCCGATATTAAAGGCCTCGCCGGAAACACCCGGCATTTTCATCGCGAGAAGATTGGCAGCCACCACGTCGTCCACGTAGACGAAATCGCGAGATTGTTTCCCGTCCCAATGGACCTGGGGCGGAACGCCGTCTAAAAAACATTTAAGAAAAATGGGGACCACGCACGCGTAGCGAGACTTCGGATTCTGGCGCGGGCCAAAGACGTTGAAATAACGGAGGCTGACGGTTTCAAGCCCGTACAACTGCGAAAAATTCCGGCAGTAATATTCCCCCATGATCTTGGAGGCGGCATAAGGAGATTCGGGATGCGGAAGGTCCTCCTCGGTCGAAGGAAATTTGTTTGTTTCTCCATAAATCGAGGAAGATGAAGTGAAAATGAAGCGCTTGACGCCGGCTTCCCGGCTGGCTTGAAGAAGACGGAAGGTTCCCGTCACGTTGACCTCGTGGGTCACGAGAGGCTGCTCCACCGATTGCGGCACGTTGGAAATGGCCCCCATGTGAAAAACATAGCGGACCCCGCGCAAGGCTTTTTTCACATCCTTGTCGCTGCGAAGATCCCCCTTGATGAATTCAATCTTGTGACGCGCGTGCTCCAGGTTTTCGTGTTTGCCGGTCGAAAGATTATCCAGGACCCGGACCCTGTATCCTTTGGAAAGAAGCCCGTCGACCAAGTTCGATCCGATAAAACCGGCGCCTCCGGTGACAAGACAAAGCGGAATTTTTTTCATAAAGAAAGATTCTTTCGATCCGATCAAATTTCTGCCGGAGTATTGGCCGATTCAAAAAGACACATTCGCTGGACCTTGATCCCTTTCAAAAGGATCGTCCCCCCGAATCCCGAGGTGACGGCCCCTCCATTCCAGATTTCCGCGGACCTTTTGCCCAAACTCTGACGGAAACTGATGGCTTTTTCGGTCACGCGGCTCCCGAGCACGGAATGGTCCAGAAAATCATAAGCGGTGATCAACGCGACTTTGTCCTCGTTGGCCAGAATAAGTCCTTCCGGGATCAAGACAAGCTTCATCGCCCGCGGGATCTCCCCGACGGAATCCGCGGCGATCTGGGCCTCATGAAGGATCTTGTCCGCCGGAATATCCGAAACGGCTTCGAGGGCCTCGTCCAGGAGGACTTCAAAACCCTGGACACGTTTGAGTTTTTCGAGATAGAACCGCATATAGGTGATTTCACGCGGCGTGTAATAGGGATGGTTCAGGAACCGGGTTATTTTCTCTTGGGAGAAACCAAGGTCCAGAAGCGCCTTTTTGTTCATCTTGAAAAGGTCCGCGCGATCGTTGTCATTCACAAGCTGGTCGGCGGCGCTATTAACACTACTCACCGTCATCACCGCTGAGGCGATCAAACCCACCGGCAGAAAAAAAGTTGCGACCGCGACGATCCCGCGTCCGCCCATATGAGCCTTGGCCATCGAATCGAGCTTGGCCTGAAGATAGGGATCGCGGCTGTAAACGTCGACGCCCAACTTCTTGGCAAGGTCCCGTTTCGTGGAACCAAAAAAGCCGTCTCCCTTCTCTCCCTCCTCTTTTTTTCGGAAGGCCCCACCGATCTTTCCCCCAAGTTTCCCGATCCCCTTCCCAATCCCCGACACAGAATCGACGGGGTGGACCGCGAGATTTTTCAATCCGGTCCCTGTATTCTTGATCGAATCGACCGCGCCCTCCGCGACTCCGCTGCCGGTATCCTCGGTCGCATTGAGCTGTTCGCTCACATCGATCTCATGAAAGCACTTACGGAGATTGGTCAGCCCGTGAACAATATAGCTGCCGTGAGGCGAAGTGACTGAAAACGTAAGAAAACCCGGGAACTGGCGGTTCTCCTGAACGGAGACGATTTTGGCGTAGGGAGATTGCGTCGGAAAAAAATCCTTCGGCAACCGAAGATCGGTCATGCTAACCGCCCCAAAAGAAAGCGTTTGGGAAAAGGCCAAAAACAGAGCGACGAGAAAACCGGTCTTTTTTTTCATTATAGGTTTTTCCTCTGAGTTTTTTTAAGCTGTTTTCTCTTGAGATTCAGCCGCGGCCGGCGTGGAATCCTTGGCCATCATTTTCCCCATCATCGGGCACTCCTTGCCGCTCATGGGCGGCATCGGCATTTTGATCTCGACTTCTTTGACAAGGTTCAGGTCGGCATCGTACTTCGAGAGCTTATTCCCCGCGAGCACGATCACGCCGCCTTCATCCGTCGCGACCATTTGCGCATTTCCCATCATGGGAGGACACATCTTTTCCATACCGGCCATGGGCATCCCCATGGGCTTATCCATGGACATCCCGGGCATTTCCTCTTTCGTTTCTTTAGCGAACGCCGGAACCGGAATGAGAAGCGACAACGCCACTACTGCCCAAATGATCTTTTTCATGTTTGTTCTCCTTGTGTGAATTTTTTCAAGCTTTTCCGGCTGAACCGAGCACTTGTTCGTTCTTGTGTTTGTACATCACGACAAGCGCGTCACGAGCAGGACCGAGATACTTGCGTGGGTCGAATTCCGCGGGTTTCTCTTTAAAAGTTTTACGGATCGCGGCGGTCATCCAGAGGCGCCCGTCGGAATCGATATTGACCTTGCAGACGGCGGATTTTGCCGCTTTTCGAAGCTGCTCTTCCGGGATCCCAACGGAATCCTTGAGGGCGCCGCCATTTTCATTAATGATCTTTACAGCTTCGACCGGCACGGAAGAAGCTCCGTGAAGCACAATGGCAAACCCCGGGATTTTTTTCTCGATCTCTTCGAGAATATCAAAACGGAGCGGCGGTGGGATTAAAATCCCGTCGGCATTCCGCGTGCACTGGGCCGGCTTGAATTTGTTCGCGCCGTGCGAGGTGCCGATCGAGATCGCGAGCGAATCTACGTTCGTCTCTTTCACGAACTTCACGACATCCTTCGGGTCGGTGTAGGTGGAGTGTTCCGCGCTGACCTCGTCCTCGATTCCCGCGAGCACGCCGAGCTCTCCTTCGACAGTCACGTCATGCTTATGCGCGAACTCAACCACTTGCCGGGTCAATTCGATATTTTTTTCGAAAGAAAGATGCGACCCGTCGATCATGACGGATGAAAAACCGGATTCGATGCAGGACTTCGCGAGTTCAAAGGTATCGCCATGGTCCAGATGCATCGCCATCGGAACCGGTTTCAGCCCTTTCTCTTTGGCATAGGCCTTCATCATCTCCACCGCGCCTTGGCCCATATACTGGAGCAGGATCTGATTGGCATATTTCCGCGCGCCGCTTGAGACCTGAAGGATCACCGGCGACTGCGTTTCCACACAGGCCACCACGATCGCCTGGATCTGTTCCATGTTGTTGAAATTATAGGCGGGGACCGCGTACCCCCCCTTGAAGGCCTTCTGGAACATTTCGCGCGTGTTGACAAAACCAAGTTGCTTGTATGAGATCATTTCAGCTTCTCCTTTGTATTGAATCTATTAGTAAAGTGCCGTTACTTTAGATGCGCAATCACTGGTATCGGTCACTGTGCAACAGTAGTAATCCCAATCGCCCAATCTTCTTTTCTTTGCTTCGTCTCCGGCGATTTCTTTGCATTCCAAAGTAGCGGCTTTGCGATGCCCCGGACCGCCCACCTCCCCCACACGGCCGACATTCACCGTTTCCCCGCTGTTGTTATCTTTGAGAAACACATCAAGCGCCTTGGTCTCCCAGGGGAATTGATCACTTGGGTTGGTCACACACCCCGGACAAGCAATAGCCGTGAAAAAAATCATCAAACTCATCATGTATTTCATAATGGTCCTTTTTACCAAACGATTAATAATTCTCGATCCAGATCTCAAAATCACCCTGGGGATGATCGCAGACCGGGCAACGCTCCGGCGCTTTGGAGGCCTCGACGATATAACCGCACTCGAGACATTTCCAATAGACTTTGCCGTCCTTGACGAAAAGTTTTTGGTGTTCTAAGGCGTCATGGAGTTTGTTATAACGTGTCTCATGCCTTTTTTCGACCATCGTCACTTGCCGGAAGGTCTTGGCAGCCTCCGAGAAACCTTCTTTTTCTGCAACGTCCGCGAAAGAAGGGTAAAGATCCGTCCATTCTTCGTGTTCTCCCATCGCCGCGGATTTAAGATTGCTGAGCGTATCCCCGAGCGCCACAGGATAACTTGCGTGAATCTCGACGGGATTCCCGTTCAGGCCGTTTTTGAGGAGCTGCTTGTAATAAAGCTTGGCGTGTTCCTTTTCATTATCCGCGGTTTCCTGAAAGATATTGGAGATCTGGCGATAACCTTCCTTCAGGGCCACCTTGGAATAATAGGTATAGCGCATCCGTGCCTGGGATTCGCCCGCGAATGCCTTCATGAGATTTTCCGCTGTCTTGCTTCCTTTAAATTCTGCCATACACGCCTCCCGGTTGAAAAAAGATATACCGAAGGAATAAAGTTGAGGGGGAATTCCTTCCGAAACAGGCTGTCATTATACCACTGGGCATACGGCGGTAAAGCAAAAGCTGGAGAGACGCGGGTATTCCGTCTCAGGCAGAGAGAACGAGGATGTCCCGGAGAGTTTTCTTATGGCGGCGGAAAAGCTCGATATCTCCCCGCGTCGCGACCCAGGTCAGCGGATTTCCGTTCTGGGACAACTGGAATTTCAAGAACTTGTAATCCTGGAAACTATAACTCCGAAGCACCTCCGCGAATTCCCGGGCCATGCGATCCCAAAAGTAGATCACATCTTCATGGATCCCCTCTCCCGGAGTATAAGCTACCGCCCTCTCCCCCCGCAGGGGAGCGGTCGCATTGAAAAGAAACTGCGGCTCCGGCTCAGGATCAAACCGGACCACCAGCTTGACGCTCGCGAAGGTATTGGAGATCCGTTCATCTTCAGCCGCGATCGTTTGAAATCGCCGCGTGAGTTGACGGGAGAGGAAATCCCCCATCGTAATGTTCGGCGTCTTGAACTCCGTTTCCCAGTTGGGAAGGCTCTTGGTGACCATATCGCGCGTGAACGTGAAATCAGGCGTCGCCGTTTTGTCATCCAGAAAAGCCATCGGGATGATCCGGCGTATTTTTTCCGTATCACCCGCCGTCGAGATCTGGAACAAATATTCCATCTCCTTAGGCTTGAGACCGGTGTCCGCGGGATCCTTGGGAGCGACTCCGGCCTTGGCATAGACCACGATCTCATTGTCCTGGATCGGGATGCTTCTTAATTCCAGGATCGTCCATTGGGCGCGGCCCCGCGAGACTCCCTTGCCTCCGGCGTCCGTAAAAAAGAACTCTCCCGCCCATTTGGCTGGCGCGGTATTGGGGAAATAACGCTCCTGGACATCCTTCCCGGTGGCCTCATTCAAGTCTTTGAAAAAGTGCCGCACGGGCCGGTGCCAGAGCGCGGCCCGGTTCATGTGAAGATCATGGATAATGCGCTTGCGGTATTCACTGCGCGGGATGTCCCAGAACCGCACCCGCTTGAGATCGTCAATCTGCCCGATGAAGGTCAGGTCCATGCCGCTTTTCTCGATGTCCGTGGCCTGCAGATAATAAAAATCGATCTTTTTGTCCGTGCTCAGCATGATCCTCGACATGGAGAAAAGAATATTCTCCACCTTGTCGATGGCCTCCTCCGTCGGCTGGAAAAGGCTTTCCATGTCCGTCACCTTCCCGCTCATCAGGGACTCTTTAAGATCGGCCGCAAAAAGTTTATCGAGCGGTAAGAACACTCCGAGGGTCGTTCCCACAAATTCGACTTCAATATGGGGGATCTTGTATTCCTTGAGGGCAATCTCCTGAAGGGCCTCTTTGCAGCGGGCTTCCGGATAAGTCGCGGACCCGCAGCCCGAAAGCGCCCAAAGGCTCATCGCAAAAAATAAAAAGGACAGGTTGATTTTCCCTAAAAACCAGCCTGTCCCCTTTTTTGAAATCGTGCGCAGATCCAAGGCCTTAAGCCTTCGGCGGTTCCGCGCCCTGCGTCAAATAGGATCGCCGGGGATTGACCTTTCCGAATTCCGCGAAAATGGCCTCGATCTCATCGTAGTCGAGCTCTTGTTTGGTCAAAAGCTCGTGCGCGAAACGCTCAAAAAGATCTTTTTCCTTCCGGAGGAGCGTTTCGACCTCAGTCATGCACTCTCTGAGGATCTTATCCACATCCTGATTGAGACGCATCTTCACATCCTCAGAAAGAAGAAGGGCGTTGCCCTCCTTGTAGATCGTATAATCCCCGATCAATCCGGAAGACCCCATGCCGAGCACCCATACCATGAAATGAGCGAGGTTCATCGCCTGCTTGAAATCCGAGGTCACCCCGGTCGTCGTGGTGTTGAATTTGATCTTCTCGGCCACATAACCTGCCAGACAGATCTTGATATCGGCAAAAAGCGTTTCTCGGTCCCGTCCATGCCACTCCTCGATCGAGGTCGGATGAACGACCCCGAGCGATGATTTCCTCGGAATGATTGAAGCCTTGAACACATCATCGCGGGGATGCGACAGATAGGTCGTGATCAAATGCCCGGTCTCGTGATACGCGGTCATCTCGCGCTCGCGGGCGTTCACCGTGAGCTTTTGCTTCATGCCAAGCTCGATCCTTTCAATCGCTTCCGAAATATCGCGCAACCCAACCACATCTTTTTTGTTGCGCGTAGCAATCAAGGCCGATTCCTTGACGATATTCTCGATATCCGCCGGTGATTTATCGACCGCCTTACGCGCCAGGCGCTTGCAATCGACCGCCGCCTCGTATTTGATCTTGCTCAAATAAAATCGGAAAAGAGCTTCGCGCCCTTCAAGGTTGGGTTTCTTGATATAGACTTTCCGGTCAAAGCGTCCCGGTCGCAGGAGCGCCGGATCTAAAATATCCTCCGAGGCGTTCGTCGCGCCAATGACGATGATGTTCTCCGCCTTATCGCTCAATCCGTCCATCGCCACCAACAGCTGGTTCTGCGTGGTATTCCCCTCACCGCTGCCGAACTGATTGAACGTCCGCCTCTGCCCCATCGCGTCCAACTCATCAATAAAAACGATACAACCGCCAAAGCCATAGGCGAGGCGCTGCGCTTTCTTAAAAAGCTGGCGCACACGGCTCGCGCCGACCCCGACAAAGATCTCGTTGAATTCGCTGGCCGCCATTGATAAGAACGGCAGCCCGGCCTCGGTCGCGATCGCTTTGGCAAGATACGTCTTCCCGCACCCCGGAGGCCCCATCATCAAGATCCCTCGCAGGATCCTGCCGCCGATCTTTTTCAGACGCGCGTGGTCCTTGATGAGCTCGACCACTTCCCAACATTCGTCCTTGGCTTCATCGATCCCGATCACGTCCGAGAACTTGACCTGGACGTTCTTGGCTTTGACATTTTTTTTGTCAAGTTTCGAAAAGCCGCTCCGGAAGACCATCATGTACATATAAACAAAGATCACGGAATTGATGATGACCATGAGGATCTGAAGCGGCAGCTGAGCCAGGGTGATATTCCGGTAATAGCTTTCGAGCGAAGCCATGCCCCAGATTGACAAGGCCACGAGAAGCACAGAGGCAAAGATAATGGCTGCCTTCACCCAGTGATCCATCAGGAATAATTTCCAGCGACGCCATTTATTCATACAAAACCGCCTTTTTTGAAAAATAGTTAATGGGAGTTACCCCGGAAGAACAGCACGGATTATACCCGTTTTATTGTCAAAACACACTTACTAGAATTTCGACGAAAATCTCATTCTCTTGAGAAAGCTACCACCAATAATCGTCCCCTTTGGCGGATTTCCCATTCTCAGGCTTCGGCGCAGCTGCCGGCTGCTTCGCAGTTTCAGGCTCTTGAACTGTTTCTGCTTCGGGCAAGGACTCCGGCTGGGGTTCTGAGACTGTTTCAGTGGAAGGAACCGCTTTAGGAGCTGTTGTGGATTGTTCCTCCCACCAGCCCGCAGCATCCACAGAGGAAGCGGCTTTCCCGGTCACGTTTTCTTCAGGGGAACTCTTCTTTTCCTTTTCAAATGGAGGATCGATAAAGAAGGTCTCTCGGGGAGAGTTTTGTACATGGTACAAAAGCGGTCCCTTTTTCCCATCCTTCTCCTCTTCTTTTTTCTGTTCGTAGAGGATCGGATTGGTCTGCGTGTCCCGGATAGGATCTTCGGCCTGGCGAACCGTCCCGAGGTTCAATCCCGAGAGGACACTCACAAAGATGAGAAACATGACTTCTCTATTCATAGGTAAAGGATACCTGATTTACACGAGAACTGCAAACAGCCGGGAGGCAGGATGATGGATGGTGAATGGAGAAAATCTGATTTTTACGTCATCCTGCATCCTTCATCCTTGAGAAAGATATTTCTTCAAATACTGCCCCGTATAGGAGCGCTGACACTCCACGAGCCCAGCCACCAGTCCCTGATACACCACTTCCCCGCCTTGGTCACCTCCTTCGGGCCCAAGATCGATCACGTGATCCGCCAGACCAATCACGCCTAAATGATGTTCGATCACAAGAAGCGAATGGCCGCGATCCAGAAGCTCCTCGAAAGCCCGGATAAGATGACGAACATCATCTTCGTGAAGCCCGGTCGTCGGTTCATCTAGAAGATAAAGCGAAGGACCGGACCCCCCGGCGGAAAGTTCAAAAGCGAGCTTGAGGCGCTGGGCTTCCCCACCTGAGAGCGTAAGCGTCGGCTGTCCAAGCCGTACATACCCCAAACCGATCCTCTGTAAAACGGACAGCTTTTCGAAAAGGCCTTTATGCGCCGGCAAAAAATCCAGGACTTCGTCCACGGTCATGTTGAGGACTTCATCGATATTCTTACCCTGGTACCGGATCTCGAGGACTTCGGGCTTGAAACGCTTCCCGTGGCATTCTTCGCACGGGACAAAAATATCCGCAAGAAAATGCATTTCGACTTTCACCGCGCCATCGCCTTCGCAAACAGGACAGCGCCCCTTTTCGACATTAAAAGAGAAATGACCCGCATCAAACCCTTCGCGCCGGGCCTCGGGCGTTGCCGCAAAGATCTTGCGAATATCCTCGAACGCCTTCATATAAGTCGCGGGATTGGAACGCGGCGAGCGGCCCAGGGGCGATTGATCGATCAGCACCATGTCCGCCAGAGGCTCGAACCCGCGGATCTTTTCCACGGTCCCCAGCTCCTCCTGGGATACCGGACGGCCTTTCGCTTTGAGAAAGTGGTTGTAGAGAATGTCATAAAGGAACGTGCTTTTCCCGGAACCGGAGACGCCCGTTAGGGCTGTGAATTTTCCGAGTGGGATTTCAACGTCGATATTTTTAAGATTGTGCGCTTTCGCGCCCCGGACCACGATCTTGTGTTTGGCCAGGGTTGTTGCACGGGCTTTTCGTTCGATCCCGCGTTTTCCCGCCAGGTATTCGCCTGTCACCGAACCCGGATAGCGCTTGAGTTCTTCCACGCTTCCCTGAAAAATAAGTTCTCCTCCCCCCGCGCCTCCCGCGAGCCCAAGATCAATCACGCAATCCGCGGCGCCGATCATGGTCCGGTCATGCTCGACCACCACAACCGTGTTCCCGAGATCGCGAAGCTTCCTCAAGAGTGCGATCAGCATTTGATTATCGCGCTCGTGAAGTCCGATCGAGGGTTCATCCAGCACATAAAGGGTATCCACCAGGGCCGACCCGAGTGAACTGGCCAAATGGATGCGTTCAACCTCCCCCCCTGAAAGCGTACGGGACATACGATCGAGCGTCAGGTACCCGAGTCCGACATCCTTTAGAAATCGCGCGCGGCTGAGAAGCTCGGCCTGGACCGGCCCCACCTTTTCTTTTTCTTCCGGGGTAAGCGCGAGCGTCTCGAGAAATTTCAAAAATTCCTCGATCGTCAAGGCCTGAACCTGGGCGATGCTCTTCTCCTGGATCAAAAAATCCAGCGCCTCGGTCTTGAGACGCGTCATGTGGCAGATCTCGCAGGGCGCGTAACCCCGATACCGATTAAGGAAGATCCGCACGTGCATCTTGTAAGTTTTTTTGTTCATGTACTCAAAAAATTCCCGGACGCTCACAAAATCGTCGTCGGGATAACCCTCGAATATCCATTTGCGATATTTTGCTTTCAGTTTCGCCCAGGGCACCCGGATCGGAATGCGCTTGCGCTGGCAAAAATCGAGGAACTGCCCCTGCTCCCAGCGGGTGCTAGCCTTGGTCCAGGGCTCAATGGCCCCATCCTTGATTGACTTGGCGCCGTCCGGCACGACGAGGTCCCAATCGACTGTGATCACGCGACAAAATCCCTGGCAGGACGGGCACGCGCCGAGCGGGCTATTGAAAGAAAAAAGGTTCGGGGACGGTTCCGGAAAGGACCGCCCGCATGAAAAACAGCGGGATTTTTCTGAAAATTTCAGGACCTTGCCGTCCATCCACACCTGGGCCTCCCCGCGCCCCAAACGGAACGCCTGCTCCAGGGAATCCGTGAGACGCTCCTTATGGGCGCTATCGATCTTCAGAATATCCACGCTCACCCAAAGCTCGCTCAAGACGGCCTTTTTCTTCACGAGGACCTCGGCATCAAGCCATGCGCCGTCGTAAAAGAATCCGCTAAAACCCTGCCGCTCAAGTTCTTCCAAATTCTCATGCAGATATTTCGGGCTCTTTTTCCCGAGCGTCACCTGAAAAGCAATGCGCGCTTCTCGGCCCGCGAACTCCCTCACAAGATACGCCGTCGCTTTGCCGGGATCGTATTTCCCGACAGGGGCCTGGCACTGCGGACACCGCAAACGCCCCGCGCGTGCGAACAGAACCCGCAGATGATCATTGATCTCGGTCTGGGTTCCGACGGTCGAGCGGGCGTTGGTGATCGAATTCTTCGCCTGGATGGCTAGAGCCGGAGGAATGCCTGAGGCGGACTCGAGGTCAGGTTTGGCCATCCTTTCGAGGAACTGGCGCGCATAGGCGGAGACGGATTCGATATAGCGGCGTTGGCCTTCGGCGTAAAGCGTATCGAAGGCCAGGGAGGATTTCCCGGAGCCGGAGACGCCGGTGATCACGTAGAGTTTCCGGTGAGGAAGATTAAGATCGAAGTTCTTTAAGTTGTGGGTTTTGACCCCACGGAGCTGGATTGCATCCAAGGGCGAATCAGGTCTGAATCTCGCGGCCCAAAGCTTCGCCCACGACTTCCAGAAGCTTTTTGCCGCCATAGACCTTTTGGCTTTTCGGATCGATGGATACCGACGTGGTCTGGCGATCCATGCGTTTGATCACAAAAGTGATAACCCTCATGTCCGAGTCATCCAAACGGCTGTAATTCGTGTCGCGCACACGGACCCAACCCTTCTCCTTATCCGTCTCCTCGAGCTCCCAAGCCCCTACAGAATTCAGCGCCTCTAGCGTCCGCAGATAGGTCAGGTCATACGGGAGTTTGTAGGTGAGCACTTCATCATTGGGCGGAAGGACTTTTCCGACGGTATTGCATCCCGCAAGACCCAGGCCGAGCATGAGTATAAGAACAAACTTTGAAAAATAATTCATAGATGGTTCTCCTTTACCCCGTCAGAGGATTAGAACTTCCCGGTCATGCGCACAAACGGCCCATGACTCTTGAAACTATTCGTGTTGCGCAGATCATCACTGAAGTCGGTGAAATTATACCCCACTCCGAGCCTGACGTATTCATAAAATTCACGGTCCACCTCGACGAGCGCCCCCTGCTTCAAAGTGTCCAGCGCGTATGACTGCATCAGGATCCGGTACTCAAGCGCCAGGTCCCATTTGCGCGTCACATGAAAGTTGATGCGGTTTGCCGTCAGGAAACTGTTAATCGCTACCGTGTCGCCCTGAGACGTGAAGAGCGCGGAGCGCTTGAAGGCCAATTTCTCGACCAACCCGAAATAGCGGTTCACGTCATACCCGATATCGGTCGCCAAAATGTGGGCCGAGGTATCGAACTGGAACCCATCCTGATACTGTTGGCTGGCGCCGAGGTCTTTTAAGTAAGTGTAGCGCGCCAGTAAATTCAGCTTATCATTTTTGATGGGGCGGTAGGCAAACCCTGTGCTGCATTCTGCGAAGGTCGCGGGGGTATTGCCCGGATCGTACTGGCGGGTGTCCCCGTAATTAAAATAGGAAAGAAAACCCAGGTCTTCCGTGAGCTGGTAACTGAGAGAATTGCGCGTGACGACCTGCCCCATTTTGGGTGCATTCTGATCGGTACGTATTTCCCAGTAAGTCCGTGCGCGGAATTTTTTCCCGTTTGCATACCCCAGATTGCCGCCGACCGTGTTGAAAGCACTGTTGCTCGCGATCGCCGCCTGGGCCGCTTGATTGATCAGAAGCATGTCCGAATTCGACAAACGCCTGCGTTCATATTTCGCGCCATAATCCCAATGGTCCCCCGCCTTTCCTTCATAACCTAAAATGTCCGCAAAGCTGTCGTTCCCCTGATAGGAGGAATATTCGCGTTCCGTATACATACGCGATTTTTCGGTAAGCGCGAACGAACTTCCGATAGCTGTCGCCAGGGTTTGGTCTCCGATCCCGCGGTCCATGGAACGGATGTTCGCATAACTGCGGGCGCCATTCTCGTGCTGGCGCTCAAACCCGAAATAGGTCGAATCGCCAAGAGGTCCGATCATCTCTTCCAGATAAGCAAAAAGATTATTCATGATCTTATAACGTATGCCGCCGCCGAACTGCTGATCGTTCTTTCCGCCGATCGCGGTCTGAACCTTCACATAAGGAAGCAGCCGGTCATTGATGTGATAGCCTAGTTTTCCCGAGACACCGTTCTTGAAAGGAATCTGGTTGATGATATCCGGCGTCAGGTTCGCGACATCCTGGACCTGATCCAGATTGCGACGCTGATATTCCATTTCCGCGAGGTATTGCCCGTCATCGTAAACAATCTGCGCGGTCTGGGTCTCAAGTGTCTGGAACGGCGCCTGGATGCCCGTAATATCGAGCGGCATCAATTGACTCATGACCGCGTTGTGATCGAAACGGTACCGGATGGCCAAACTGTCCGTGAACTTGTACCGTGCGGTCACGCCATATTTTTCAAAGCCTTCCTGATCCCGCATGTAGCCATTCGAAAAACCCGGATTCACGCCCTGGACATAACCGGTCGTTTCCAAATTTTTAACAGGTTCGGAAGAACCCCGGATGAGATAAGCGCCGTCTTGGGGACCCGTATGCCTTCCGCTCAAGGAACTCAGGTCCGCGTAGCTGATTCCACCATCATAAGAGATCGAATTTGCCATCTGTTGGCCGATCGTCCTGGCATACTCCGCCGTGAGCTTCGTGTTACGCCCGAACTTGAGCATGCCGTCCGCGCCCACCATGTCGTAATCCGAACCGACACGTTTTTCCTGGACCCCGGTCGCGCCGATCCTCACGTGATCCCCCATCCAGGTATAAGCCCGCAGGCCTTGGTTCGGGATTGATGTCTCCGAAGAACTTTGGTTATATTCGTAATCGACGATCAAATACACGGGATTGCCGTCCAAAATATCGGTCGAAGTCAAAGTATCGGTCGCCGCCACCGAGGAAAGCGACCGGGAAAGAAAGATGCGTCCTTCCCCGTAGTTGATCTCGTAATCCACACCCGCCTGAAGGTCATAACTGGCAACGGTCATATTCTGGATCTTGTCGCGAATCTCGACCCGGATCTTTTCGCTCCCTTCCACGATATTGCGATTACGTGTGTAGAAAAGCGAACCGCCCGTGGCGTAAAGTTCGTTGTGGTCCGCCAGGTGGTCGGATTTCGCGCTAAAGAGCTTGAACCCGCGTTTTGGATCGCCGTAGGCCGTGCTCGAAACCGTATCAAAATTGACCTTGAGCCCCGAAAGAGTGCGGTTGTACGTGGCAAGTTCTGTGTCCGTGAACTCAGTCTTGAAACTTCCCCATTGGGCGTAGGAGCGGTCCATCTCGACCAGCACGAAAAGCCGTTGGGCAGTGTCCTGCGCTTGATAATCACGCGTCGAATTGTCCCCATAGATCGGATAATAATCGTTCGGGTTGAGGTTCGTGAAAAGCGCCGAACGTTTATCGGAGGTGTCGTATTTCGCCTTCACGAGGAACTTGCCCTTGAGTTTTCCCTTCAAAAAGAAAGCCGCGCGTCCTTCCTCGCGAAACCCGTCGCGGTAAACATTGGACTCCGCGGCCTCCATCGCGCCACTCGCCTCGTTCAGGCCCAACTGTTCTTCTCCCAAGGCCACCATGAAGAACGTGCTGTCCTTCACCTTGATCTGTTTATTGAAGCTCGTGGTCTCGCCCTCCGGCGTCGTCGCCGAAATGGCCACGTCATATTCCCCCGGCTCCACAAAAAATTCTTTCTGGAACATGCCGCTTGTCCCGTCTACGGTCACCGGCGTGTTGTTGATCATGATCTTGTTTTGGGGCTGGGTTTTACCTTGCACGCGCACCACGGGTTTTGCGACCAGCGGAATGCTCTGTTTGCCGTCCTTCATGAGATTGAAATCGCCGACCGGCGGGATCTCGGGATGATAGTTCTGTTTCGCCTTCGGGTCGAGCTTGGTCATGACCTCAAAAAACTTGAGCGCGGTCCAGTCCTCCTGGCCCTTCGCGTCACGGACCTTCAGCTGATAAGAATAAATGCCGGGGCGGATCAAAAGACCCGATTCCGTGATCCCGGACCAGGTCACTTCCGAAGGCGGCTCGCCAACGCCGTAGCCGGTCCATACCGGCTGGCCCATTTCATCACGGACCTCCACGGTCCATTTTTTGATGAATTTTCCGTAATTATTATCAAACGTGAACGCAGGCTCTTTTTCAAGGACCCCGACCCCGAGTTTTAAAACATCCGGGGATATCTGAACATTTAGGGTCGGCCGCGAAATATCCACGCCTTGCGTCACCATCACCGTCAGGTCCTTTTCGAAATTTTCGGGGATCCCAGACGGCGGCAAAAGCACCGCAAAGTTCGCCTTGTTCATAATGCCCGCCGTGGTATTCACCAGATACGCTTCTTCGGTGATAAACTTCGTTCCCTCCGGCAAACTGTGTCCGTCGATCTTCACCACGTGCCGGCCGGGAGTCACCCCGGGAATATGATAGAGGCCGTTCTCATCGGTCACGATGCCGATCCCCTCTTCGGTGTAGAGACGGACCCAGGGAATGCCGGGCTCGCCCTTATCCTGAACGCCGTTCTGGTTAAGATCGTTAAAGACCTTCCCGATGATCGTCCCCTGTTCAAAAACAGGATCGCCTTCCACAAGGAACTTCACGGTCGCTTTGTCCGAAAGAGTCCCGGTCCCCGTAATGGTGAATTCCATAGAATATTCTGTGCCGAGCTTGACCCCGCTCGTCACAAGCATGGCAAAACTCGTGTCGAATATCTGGCCGGGCACCATAGTGCCGACGGGAATGATCAAGGACCCTTCCCGGTAGCTGGCCTGGCGGCCATTCACGCGTATCGACTTGGCGGCATAATCGAAGCCGTGCGGAAGCGTCGCCCTCAGTTCAACATTGTTGAACGTATTCCCTGAAGCGTTATTAAAACGGGCGTTGATCCCCACCGCGTCGCCGGGCGCCACACGTTGTTTCGAGGCTGTGACCGTCAGTTTCGCGGGATTCACTTCTCCGTTAGTACTGGTAAACACCACTTGATTCGCACCGTTCGTGTTTTTTTGCACCAGAGTGAAAACAACATAGGTGGTCCCCTCAGGAGCAGTTCCTGAAATGCTAAAGGTCTTATAACCGCCCCCGTTCGTAGCGCTGGCTTTGGCAATGCGGTAAAGATTACTCGCGATGGTCTCGCCCGGTTTAATCTCCTGGATCAACTGGTTGGACCCATCATTGAGCATTTTCCGGAATTCGATCTTTAGGTAAGCATAGGCCCCGGCAATAAGATTCGACTCCGCATTCGCGGAAAAAGTGACAAAACTGCCCGGCTTGATATTGTTATAGGTCTGGAAGGTGAATTGCCCGTCCGCATTCAATCTCAAGGCACCGCTGCCCGGCAATGCCGTAAAACCGAGAGGCGCTGCGGTCAGATGAACCGCCCCGTTCGTACTGTCCCAGTTGCTGCCCGTGCCATTACCGATAGGCTGGCTGAAATCGCTGTTCCCAAGAACATTCGCGAAAACAGAAGGAACGGCGAAACAGAAAAGAAGAATGAGAAGATAGAGGGCCTGGAAGAAGGCCTTTGGTTTTTTCCCGCTTTTTTGATTTTTTAAAAATTGCACGTTCATAAGCTTCCCAGGATTCTATTTAAAACCGCCGGCTCGAGAACTTGACGCCAAAACGCAGGTCGTAGTTGGGGATGAGCGGTGGTTTACCATCTTGCTTGACCCACTGGGTCCCGCCGATTCCGTCCCATTCACCGAAGACCGCCGTCTTGGAAAGCCACTCGTTCTCCTTCCACTTATAGGCCATAAAAGGCATCCAGCGCACCCCCGCCGCTATAAAATATTGGTTCTGATAAAAGAAGGAAAATTCCGAGTTGTTGACGTGCTCGAAACGCATGTACGGCATGAGGATGATTTGATCATTGATATAGTTATGCGGGATCGGGATGCCGGGGAGCTTGATGCCCAGGGTGACCGTGGAGTTCGCGATAAAAGCATTAAAACTTTTTTCGGAACTGAAATTGGTTTTTGAAACGTAGTAATTCCCGAAATATTCTCCCCAGACATACTGGCGGAGATAGTCCGTGAATTTTTCGGGTTTGTTCTCACCAAGCGCCGGCAATTCCGTGCCCCATTCGTAATAGCACTGAATGCCCCAGACGAGATCGGAACCGTGAATGCCCGCAATTTGATCTTTGATCGGGTATTGATTGCCATACTTGATATAGAAGCGGTAATTGCGCATCCACTCCAGGATCGGGATCCCACCGAACGGTTGAAAATTCTCGAACCAGGGATTGCGCGCGAGCGGCCGCCATTCCAAACCCGCCCAAAGCTGGAGATTGCTGGCATAATCCGCGGAATCGGATTGCAAAGACACTGTTTCTTCGACAAAAGGAGCGATGTTGTCGAGCGGAAAACGGATCCCGCTGAAGACCAGACGATTGGTCCAGAAACCAACCTGCGTGTCGAAACCCTTGGCCGCGAGGTTGGTCTTGCGCCAGCTGGTCTCGCCGAAGGACTGCCAGGTGATCGCCGTGCCGCAAGGCGTCCCCTGAAGGACCCCAAACATCTTTTCACCGATGCCCATCTGGTCGGTGAATTTGAGGATAAGTTCTTCTTCTTTTTTAAACTGCGCGGGTGTTTTGACTTCAACGGGTTTTTCCACTTCAGGCACATAAACTGGGGCGGCGCGCACGGCCTCGGCAAAGTTACCGCCCTGGGACTCCACTTGCGTCTTGAGCGAAACGATTGCGGTCATGGCCTCCTGAGAGGAAGCGAACGCCCTGTCCCCGATCCAATAAAATTCCGTCACCCCGCTCTTCGCATTGGGAATCGCAAGCTGGCGCACCTCGACCCCTTCAAAGGTGGCGGTCTTGAGGTTCTTCTTGATGTGATCATCGATGGTCTTCATGTCCTTAAGGCCCGAAAGATAACGGGACTTCACGGCCCCGCCGCCAAAATCCGTCACGATGGAAAACTCCGCGTCTTGCTCCCGGGAGTGGCTCTTGAGGACTGAAAATCCACGGACCTCGTTCAGCTTATAATCAAGCTTCTGTGAGGGTGGAGTAAAAAAATGTTCGGCGAAAAGGTTGACGGCGGGCTTGATCTCAGCCTGGGCATTTGCGACAGGCGCCAGCTGAGCGTCCGGAGTGTTTCCCCAGGCGAGAGAGGAAAAAGACGCGGACAGAAAAAAGGCGATGAAGAATATTAAAAAGTTTTTAATTCTCATCACCGATAAGTTTTTTCTTTTTGTTGTAACACTTTGAAAAACTTAGGGAAAGGATCTGCTAGGCCATGCCCAGCACATGCTGCATATGATAAAGACCTTGTTTCTTTTTCGCAAGGAATTTTGCGGCTAAAAGGGCCCCCCGCGCGAAGGCTTCTCGCGAGGAGGCCTTGTGGACCAGTTCGATCCGCTCGCCGTCCCCGAAAAAGGACACCGTGTGGTCCCCCACAACATCTCCGCCCCGAAGCGCAAGCACCCCGATCTTGCCTTTTTCACGAACCCCGGTCTCGCCTTCGCGGCCGTAGACCACATCCTTTTTGAGGTCGCGACTCCGAGCGTCAAGCAGGATCTCCAGGAGCTTCATCGCGGTGCCACTCGGCGCGTCTTTTTTCATCCGGTGATGGATCTCGGTGATCTCAATGTCATAGCTCTCATCCAGAACCTTCCCCGCAAGCGCGGCCAACGTGAAAAGCAGGTTCACGCCCACGCTCATGTTCGGAGATTGCACGATTGGGATCTTGCGGGAAGCGTTTTTGATCTTTTGGAGTGTGGCGGCCGGGATCCCCGTGGTCCCGATCACGTAGGCCGTTTGTGCCTCGACGGCGGCTTCAAGATTTTCCGGAAGGGCCGAGAAATGGCTGAAATCGATCAGGACATCCGCGGATTTCAGCGCGGCAGTCGCATTCTGCGTTACTTTCACGCCCATCAGGTCCCGGCCGATCATAGGGCCAATGTCCTGGCCTAAAGCTGCGTGCCCGCGCTGTTCAAGCCCTCCCACGATCTCGAAGGCCTTGTCCTGACTCGCCAGCTGAAGAATGATCTTCCCCATTCGTCCCGAAGCGCCCGCCATTACGAGTTTGATCATTTCACGACCCCCAGTTTTTTGAGGACTTCCGCGAGCTTTTTCTCGTTCTCCGGCCTCATTTCACAGAGCGGCATCCGAAGCTCCGGCTTGATCATGCCCATCATTCCGAGCGCCGTTTTCACGGGGATCGGGTTCGTTTCGATGAAAACAGTCTTGGAGACCGGGTAAAGCATCTTGTGGATCGAACGCGCCTCTTCCATGTTTCCGTTCAAAGCAGCGGACACCATCCCCTTCATAAGACGCGGCGCAATATTGGCAACAACCGAGATCACGCCCCGCGCACCGATTGCGATCAGGGGGAAATTCAGGGAATCCTCTCCCGAGAGGACCGGCATGTCGCAAAGCTGCATGATCTGATCGGCCTGATCCATACTCCCGCTCGCTTCCTTGATGGCCACGATCGTGTCGATTTTGGAAAGACGCGCCACGATCTCGGGGGCAATGGAAACACCGGTGCGTCCCGGCACGTTGTAAAGCACGATGGGAATGTCCACGTGGCTGGCAAGATACTGATAGTGGCGGAAAAGACCCTCCTGCGTCGGCTTATTGTAATAAGGCGTCACGACCAACACACCGTCCGCCTTGATCTTTTTGGCGTGCTGCACAAGACCCAGCGCCTCCGTGGTGTTGTTCGACCCGCAGCCGCAGATCACCGGGATCCGGTGGTTGATATATTCCACCACGAACGTCATCGTGTCGCGGTGCTCCTGGTGCGACATCGTGGCGGATTCGCCCGTGGTCCCGCAAGGGACGATCACGTCCGTGCCTTCTTTCAGATGAAAATCCAATAACCCTCCCAGCGCCTTCTCATCCACTTCCCCGTTACGAAACGGCGTGACCAGCGCAACCATCGAACCCTCGAACATGGATTTCTTCTTTTTCATAGGAAATATTCCCCCTTGTAAACGAATTGGGCTCTGCCTTCTAAAAAAACCTTGGCGATCTCATCGCCTTTTTTCCGCATGTCGATCCGGAGTTTTTCGCCGCCTTTTGTCAGCACACTCACAGGCGATTCGACATACCCTTTGAGAACGCTCACAACCGCCGACGCTACGGAGCCCGTACCACACGCGAGCGTTTCGTTCTCCACGCCCCGTTCATACGTCCGCACCGCGATCTCTTTTTTGCTTTTCACTTCCACAAAATTCACATTCGTGCCGAACGGCTGGAAATGCGTGTGGTTGCGGACCGCCTTCCCTGTCTCAAAGACATCGACCTTCTTAAGGTCCTTCGTAAAGATCACCGTGTGAGGCACGCCTGTGTCGAGAAACGTGTAATGCAGCTTCTGCTTACACACTTCCATGGTACCTTCCATCTCGAAGACACGCGGCTTGATGAGCTGGACTTTGATGTGGTCCTTCTCTCCGACCTCGGCCTCGATCAACCCCGACCCGGACTCAAAGCTCATACGCGCGGAATATTTCAAAACTTCATAAGCATAGAGCGCGATACAACGAAATCCGTTCCCGCACGCGGCGGCCTCGGACCCGTCCAGATTGATGATCCGCATTTTGAAATTCGCCTTCTTGGAGTTCTCAAAAAGCAAAACTCCGTCCGCTCCGACATCCTGATGAAGACGGCAGATCTTCCTTGTGAACGCAATCGGGTCCTTCACGATCCCGCGGCGGTTGTCCACCACCACAAAGTCGTTCCCCGAAGCGGCCATTTTGTAGAAAGGAATTGAATTCCTCATGTTAAATCCTTATGGCTGTTCCAGTTAGTCCAATTCTTATCGATTTCAGAGGATCTGGAATTGGGGCAGTCCCAATTCCAATCAATCGAAGCAAAGCTGCGATTGGGGCTGCCCTGATTACCATTAAGAAAAAGAAAACAAAAATCAGGGCTGTCCCAACTGCCCTTTATGTAAAGAAATTCAAAGTTGGGATGGGTAACTGCTTGCCGTTCCTCTGGTTACAAGCGGGCGTATTGTATCAAAAAACCACTGAACGGGGAACGGGAAACGTAACGAGACCGGATGATAGAAATCGGATGACGGATGAAGAAAAAACGCTTGCTGCATCCGTCATCCTACATCCTTCATCCAATTTTTAGACGAGTATGATTTTAGCCGGCTCGAAGCCGTTGAAGTTTGGGACGGCGCTCGCCGAGGAATAGGCGCCGATATTTTTGGCGTAGACGACATCGCCGGCATAAAGCTCGGGAAGTTCCTCGCTGTTGGAGAGGATGTCGAAAGAATCGCAGGTGGGCCCGGCGAGCGTGCTCATGTATTTGGGCCCGCGGCGCAGGGTCTTGAATTCGTATTTGCAGTGATCAAAAACCATCCCGGAAAAATCCTGATAAACGCCGTCATTCAGGTAATAAAAATTCTGATTGTCTCGGAACGCGCGGCCGATCACCTGGGTCACGAGGATCCCCGCAGGGCCGGAGAAAAACCGTCCGGGCTCGGCAATGAATTCGACCTGTTTGGAAAAAAGCTCTTTCATCTGCTTGCGGATCTCGGAGGCCATGCGCTCGAAATTGATTCCGATCTCATTCTCAAAATGCTGGATCGGGAACCCACCGCCGATATCGACGGTCTTAAGCGGCATATCGTTTTCCTTCGCCTCCCGGAAGATATTGGCCGTGAGCTCGAGCGCCTGCAGATAATTCTCCACGTTCGTCGACTGCGACCCGACATGAAAACTCACGCCCCGGGGCACCAGTCCGAGGTTCTTGGCTTTCCGCAAAAGATAAAAAGCCTGGTCCGGTTCCGCGCCGAACTTAAGGGACAACTGCACCACGCTCCCCCGGTTCGCGACCTTGATACGGACGATCACATGCGCCTTCGGGAAATTTTCCGCGATCTTATAAAGCTCGGCTTCGTTATCGAACGTCATGAGACGCACGCGCCGGCGCCGCGCCGTGATGAGATCTTCCTTGGATTTGATGGTGTTGGCAAAAATGATCCGGCCCGGGGACACGCCGTGCTTCAAGACCGATTTCATTTCCGCGGCGCTCGCCACATCAAAACTTGCGCCCAATTCCGCAAAGGTCTTGACGATCCTGGGATGCGGGTTGGCCTTGATGGCATAATAAGGCGTCACCTCCGGGAGGGCCTTTTTGAAACGGGCGAACTGTTTTTCAAGCGTGCTTTTGCGGATGAGCATAAAAGGGGTCTTGTGTTTCTTGAGCATGGTTCGGATGAGGTTTTCGACCCCGGAGATGTCGGCGGGCTTGGGTTTCTGCAAAGGCGTTTGAGCGATCACGTTCAAAGCGGGTTGACCCATTAGCGCTCCATGAGGAATGTCGTAAACTGCCACATGTCTTTTTCCTTGGGGGGAACGCTCCCAAATTTCAGATACTTCTTGTTCAGATTCTTTAAAGGCGTCCAATCTGAAGGAATGGAAACGAACGGAACGATATAAGGCGTCGCAAAGTCCAGGATAAACTCGTGGTCGATGTCATCCGGAAGAAGGAACCCTTCCCGCGGGTTCTGGATCATCCAGAGCGCCGCGGCGACGACTGACACGGCCACCTGGAGCGTGGTCGCTTCCTGATGCGGCACGAGTTTGCGCGTGGTGTGAATGTCGAGAAGCGACCCGCACCACCAGGACTTGAAATCATGTCCCATAAGAAGCACGCCGAGTTCGTCGCGGCCTTCCGTGATATCGTCGGCAAGAATGCGTTGCTTTTCCTGCATCCGATACTGGCGCATCTTGAGTTCGTGCAGGGAATTGATCGCTGAATCCGAAGGGCAATACGCGTAATGGACCGTCGGACGATAGACGGCCTTACCGTTTTTCCACACCGTGAGCCGGTCCGAGATGCTGAAGGCCTCTCCGTGGCGGATCACCATTCCGTTGATCTCGCCGCACGGCACCCACGACCGCACCCAGGTGTTCATCCCGAGCGAACTCATACAGATCTGATTTTTTGGGCCGGTCTTGTGGCCATGGGCTCCCGGCGGCAAACGGCGCTCGTGCGTTCCCCATCCGAGTTCGGCAGGCGCGACGCCCTCTTCATAGAACCCTTCAATCGACCAGGTGTTCACGAATTCGTTCATCTTCTTGGGATCATCCGTGAGCTGCGTGTCGCGTTCGCTGATGTGAATGACCTTCACGCCTGTAAGCTGCGCAAGCTTCGGAAAATCTCTCCGGAGAAGAGCCGCCTCGAGCGCCTTGCCTCTTGAATCCTTGGGTTTTTCCTTGAGGATCTTTTCCGTGATATCGAGCAGAGCTTTTTTCGTGAAATGCGACACGAGACCGGGGTTTGCGCCGTGATCGACGATCGCGGTCGCGCCTTTGACTCCCTTCCAGTGCTTCGCCATCTTTTTGCGAAGCATCATGTGGCGGGCATAAAGCGTATACCGGGTCGGATCCGTGCGCTTCTCATCTCCGTAGGGATCCCATTCTTCGATCGAGGTATTCACGTAAAGAACTTCGTTCTTGCGACACCAGTCGAGTATCTCCCAGCACTGGATATTCCAGGCAAGATCGATGATCATGTCGCCCGGGCCCGCGTGCCTGGCCAGAAGCTTCTTATAATTTTGCTGGGTGACCTTGTCAAAAACATAACGCACGCCGCGCTGGAGGGCCTCCTTCACGCGATGACGATTGTCCACAAAATCCATAATCGTGATCTTGGTGGCGGGCATGTCGAAGTGGCGCAAAACGAGCGGAACCGTGCATTGCGAAACACCGCCGCAACCGATGATGAGAATCCTGCCGCCAAACTTCACTTTTTTTTTCGGGATGACCGCTTTGACTTTCGGGTATTTAAATCCGCTCATATTATTTCTATTTCTCCGATCATTAAGTTAAGAAGGCACGAATACTACATCAAATCATTTTTTACATCAAATTTAAAATGTAGAAATGGGAATAAAAATACGCCTTGGGAAACAAGAGCTTAAAAATTACGCCGCTCTTTCGCCGCGGATGAGGTCCTGATAGGTCTCGCGTTTGCGGACGACTTTGAAGGTACTGCCCTTGACCATGACTTCGCAGGCGCGGGGACGGGAATTGTAGTTGGAGGCCATGGTAAAACCATAAGCGCCGGTCGTCATGAGGACGAGATGATCGCCGGCCCGCATTTCCAGGAGCTCGCGGTCTTTAGCGAAAAAATCCCCGCTTTCGCAGATCGGACCCACGACATCGTAGATCCATCCATGCGCTTTTTCATTTTTCACGACCGGCCAAATATGGTGGAAGGCCCCGTAAAAAGCGGGACGAATGAAATCGTTCATGCCCGCGTCCACGATCGCGAATTTCTTCACGTCAGTGTCTTTCACATAGATCACCCGGGTCGCAAGAATACCGCTATTGGCCGCGATAAAACGGCCGGGTTCAAAGATCAGCTGGTACTTGCGCTTGCGCAAGATCGGAAGGATCTTCCGGGCGAACTCCTCGGCCGTCTGGGGATTTTCATCGCTATAGATCGCGCCAAGACCGCCGCCCAGGTTCAGGAACTTGATCTTAACACCCGTCTCTTCGAGCTCCTCGATGAATTCCACAATCTTTTTGAAAGCCTCGACAAAAGGCTCGCCGGTCTCAATCTGGGAACCGATGTGGACATGGATCCCTGAGACCTGCGCGTTTGTGAAACGCTTCGCGTCCTTGAAAATCTCGCGGGCCTTTTCGAAATCGATGCCGAACTTGGTCTCCGCTTTGCCGGTCGTGATGTATTCATGCGTGTGAGGGTCCACATTGGGATTGATCCTGAGCGAAACGTTCACGTGCTTTCGCATCCTTCGGGCGATGGCGTCGATCTGTTCCAGTTCGGGAATGGATTCGACATTAAAAAGAAGAATGCGGGCCTTGATCGCGGCGCGGATCTCCTCGGCCGTTTTCCCGACTCCGGCGTAAACGATCTTTTTTCCCTGACATTTCACTTTCCGGGCCCGAAAAAGCTCGCCCCCTGAAACGATATCGAGGCCCGCGCCTTTTTTCACCAGCGCGCGAAGCACGGCCAGGTTCGAATTGGCCTTGACGGAATAGCAAATGAGGGGCTTCGCGGAACGGAACGCTTTTTGAAGTTTTGCGAGATGGTCCGTGAAAGTTTTATAACTGTAAATATAGGCGGGCGTGCCGGTTTTTTTCAGGATCTTACTGACGCGGGCCTTGTCGCAATAAAGCTCGCCCTGCTTGTAATAAAAATCGTGCATCTTTCCTTCATGAAAATCGGTCCGGGGCATCTCAACACCTCATGGGCTTTTATCAAGGGGACAGGCATCTTTTTCTTTGAAAGAGAAGCCTATCTCCCTGCTGCTCACAATAGCTTTTTCCACTCCGCGATCGTCTGCTTCACACGCACGGGATGCGTGCTCCCAATCGTCTTTTTGCCTCTCACGGATTCCTTTGCGTCAAAAAGATCGTGAATATCCGCGCCGAACTTGGGCGAGAACTTTTGCCATTCCTGGACGGACCACTCCCGGAGCCGCTTCTCGGATTCGATCGCGTGCCGGACGGTCTTTCCCACGAGCTCGTGCGCCTCGCTAAAGGGGACTTTTTTCCTCACGAGATATTCCAGAATATCCGTCGCGAAAAGGCTGTCGTCGTCGAGGGACTTCAAAAGGGCCTTCTTTTGCCAGGTCGCGGAACCCACGGCCAGCGCCAAAAGTTCCAAGGCCTGGCCGCTCTTTTTCACGGCATCAAACACGCCGGGCTTGTCTTCCTGAAGATCGCGATTATAAGAAAGCGGCAAGCCTTTTTGCACGGTCAAAATAGCCTGGAGATATCCGAAGATCACGCCGGCCCTGCCGCGTACAAGCTCAAACACATCCGGATTTTTCTTTTGCGGCATGAGGCTGGAACCGGTCGCGAAAGCGTCATCGAGTTCCACGAAACCGAACGCCTCGGAGTTCCAGAGAATGAAATCCTCGGAAAGTCTGGAGAGATGCGCCCACAAGATCGAAAGCACCGAGAGGAATTCCGCCAGGGACCCTCGGTCGCTCACCGCCGCCATACTGTTCTTGGCGATCCCGGTGAAACCAAGTTCTTTCGCGAGAAATTTCTGATCGATGGGAAGCGCGGAACCCGCGAGCGCGGCGGAACCCAGCGGTAGAATGTTCACGCGTTTCATGGAATCCGCAAGCCGCGCGTTATCTTCTTCGAGCATTTCAACATAAGCCAGCAAGTGGTGTGCCAAAAGCACGGGCTGGGCTTTCCGGAGGTGCGTCATTCCGGGAATCATCAAACCGTTCGCTTTTTCCGCCGCGACCACCAGCGCCTTTTGAAGTTTTTTGACGCCGTACCAGATCACTGCGATCTTCTCCCGGAGATAAATGCGGGTCGAGGTGATGACCAGGTCATTCCGGCTGCGGCCGGTGTGAATCTTCTTAGCGACCGTGCCCGCTTTTTTTTCAAGCTCCATCTGAATGAGCGTGTGGACATCTTCATACCGGTCCGCGTAAGCCGCGAGGTCCCGGCCTTTCAAGGCGTGCGCCACCGACTTGAGGCCGCGAAGGATCGCCTTGGATTCCGCGCCCGTAATGAGACCCACCCGCGCAAGCATTTTCGCGTAGGCAACATTTACACGGATCTCGGCGTCAAAAAGCTCTTTGTCCGTCTCAAGCGAATAACTAAAACACTTGAGTGCAGGATGCATGTCCTTCTTGAATCTTCCGCCCCACATTTGTTTGGCCATAATAGTCACCATCCTCAGGATGTAAATCCGAAGCACGAAATACGAAACAAATTTTAAATTCAAAACTTCAAATGATCAAAACACTTTTTCGGATTTCGATATTCGAATTTCGAATTTTTTATTTATACATTCCCTCGTACGGAAGTCCCCAGATTTTCATAAATCCGGTGGCGGCCTTCCGGTCGAACATGTCGCCCTTGGAATACGTCGCGAGCTTCTCTTTATAGAGGGCATATTTCGATTCACGACCGACGCAGATCGCATGGCCATGATCCAGTTTGAAACGGACTTTTCCAGTCACGCGATCTTGATTCGACGCGAAGAACGCATCAAGCGACCGCTTCAGGGGCGAGAACCAAAGCCCGAAATAAACAAGCTCCGCGTATTTCTCGGAAAGTAGCCGCTTGTAGTGGAGGAATTCCCGGTCCATTACAAAACCTTCGAGTTCTTCATGAGCTTTGAGAAGCACGTCCGCGGCCGGCGCTTCATAAACCTCGCGGCTCTTGATCCCCACAAGCCGGTTCTCGATCATGTCAAATCGTCCGACGCCGTACTCGCCCGCGATCGTGTTCAGATGCTCGATCAAATCAACAAGGAGCATCCGTTTGCCGTTCAGCTTCACCGGCACACCCTTTTCGAAATGGATTTCGATATAGCGCGGCTTCTTCGGCGCCTTCCCCGGAGCGCTCGTCATCACATACGCATCCTCCGGCGGCTCGACCATCGGGTCTTCAAGGATCCCCGCTTCGATCGCAATCCCCCAGATATTTTTATCAATGGAATAGATGCTCTTTTGGGTCACATCGATCGGGATCTCGTGTCCTTGGGCGTATTCGATCTCTTCTTCGCGCGTCTTGAATTCCCATTCGCGAAGCGGCGCGATGATCTTAAGGTCCGAATCGAGCGTCCTCACGCCGACCTCCAGCCGCACCTGATCATTGCCCTTTCCCGTACAGCCGTGCGCTACAAATTCTGCGCCTTCTTTCTGGGCAACTTCCACAAGATGTTTCACGATCAGCGGACGACCGAGCGCCGTGGCGAGCGGGTACTTTCCTTCGTAGCGCGCGTGCGCCCAAAGCGCCGGCATGATGTAATCTTTGGCGAATTCCGCTTTGAGATCCACGATAAAGATCTTGATCGCACCCGCGGCCTGGGCCCGCTTGATGAGCGGGGCTTTGTCTTTCACCTCGCCGATAAAAGCGCAGAAACAGATCACGTCCAGCCCGTGATTTTCCCCGAGCCATTTCACCGCGCAGGAGGTATCCAGTCCCCCGGAATAAGCCAATACGACTTTCTTCATTGAATTGCTCCTTGGTTAAAAAGATAAAGTAAAATAGCCTTCTGAATATGAAGCCGGTTCTCGGCCTCGTCGAACACGACACAATTTTTGCTTTGCATCACGTCGTTGGTGATCTCTTCGCCCCGGTGCGCCGGAAGACAGTGCATCACGAGCGCGTCTTTTTTTGCACTCTTCAGAAGCTCCTTATTGACCTGCATGCCCTTGAAGTCTTTGAGCTTTTTCTGACGCATGGCTTCTTCGCCCATACTCACCCACACATCCGTGTAGACCGCATCGGCGTCTTTGACCGCTTCCGCCGCGTCAGCAAATCCTTCGATCACCGCACCGGTTTTTTTTGCGATCTGCCGGGCAAGCGCCAGAAGCTTGGGCTTGGGCTGGTATTTTTTGGGCGTCGCGTACCGGATCTTCGCACCGAGCTTTGCGGCGACCAGCATCAGTGAATGCAGGACGTTATTTCCATCTCCCACGAACGCAAGCACCGGGTCACGCTCCGCCGGAATCTTTTCATAAAGCGTCATGTAATCGGCAAGCGCCTGGCACGGGTGCTCGAGGTCGCTTAAGCCGTTGATCACCGGCTTCTCAAAATAATCCTGGAACTCGGTGATGGTCCAATGCGAAAAGGTCCGCATGACCACGCCCGAAAGATAGCGAGACAACACGCGCGCCACGTCCCGCACTTCTTCGCGAACGCCGAGTTTGATGTCTTCAGGTCCGAGATAGATTACGCCGCCGCCCATGGAATAGATACCGGTCTGAAAAGAAACCCAAGTCCGTGTCGAGGGCTTTTCAAAGATAAAACCAAAGATGTGACCTTCGAGCGCGTCCCGAACTTCCTGCGGGCGCGCCTTCACCTTGGCTGCAAGCTCCATGAGTTTGCGGATCTCTTCGGTGCTGAGGTCGTTGATCGAAATCAATGATTTGAACATGTGCAACCTTCGTCTTTCTTGGACTGAAGTTTACAAAAAACCCGGTCCAGGATTTTCATGCCAAGTTTAATTTCTTTGGTCGTGACCGTCATGGGCGGCATGATCCTTAGGATATCGCTCCGCGTCGCATTGATGAGAAGCCCTGCGTCCCGAGCTTCGTTCGCGTAAGCCGCGGACGGTTCTTTGAGCTTCAATCCCCGCATGAGTCCCATACCCCGGGTGCTTTCGATCACGGGATACTTGGCCTTAAGTTTCTCGAATTCCTGTTCCAGAAGCTCTCCCATCCGAACCGTGTTCGTAAGCAACTTTTCTTTCTTGATCGCCTTAAAGACCGCGAGACTCGCCGCGCAGACGAGCGGGTTCCCGCCAAAAGTCGACCCGTGCATGCCGGCCGTAAGCACCTCTTTCTTTATCTTCCGGTTCACGACAAAGGCCCCGATCGGGACCCCGCCGCCGAGCGTTTTTGCAAGCGTCATGATATCCGGTTCAAGATCATAATGCTGGTACGCGAACATCTTGCCCGTCCGTCCCATCCCGGTCTGCACTTCGTCCAGAATCAGGAGCAGGTCCTTCTCGTCGCAAAGCTTCCTAAGACCTTCGAGAAAATCCCGGGTTGCCACGCAGACCCCGCCCTCGCCCTGGACCGGCTCAAGCATAATCGCGATCGTTTTATCGGTCACAAGTTTTTTGACGGACTCCAGGTCATTGAAATCCGCGTAACGGAATTTCTCCATGAGCGGCTGGAACCCCTGATGAAATTTTTCCTGCCCCGTCGCGGTCATCACCGCAAGCGTCCTCCCATGAAAAGAATTTTTCATGGTGATAATCTCGAAACGGCCGGTCTCGCTTCCGTACTTCTTGGCGAATTTGATCGCGCCTTCGTTGGCCTCGGCGCCGCTGTTACAGAAAAAGATCCTCGCGGGAAATGAAGCCCCGGAAATGGTCTTCGCAAGCTCGGCCTGCTTCACATTCAGAAAATTATTCGCTACGTGGAGCATCTTCCGCGCCTGCTCCTTGATCGCGTTCACCACGATCGGATGGCAATGACCGATCCCCGAGACCGCCCAGCCTGGAAAAAAATCGAGATAAACCTTGCCTTCTAGGTCCCAAACGCGCGCGCCCTTGCCCTTGACCAGGCACACCGGCACCCGGGCATAAGTGGGCATCACGTATTGATCGTATAATTTTTGAACATCGGTTGTTTTCATAAAGTAATTTCGGTCCCGATACCCTGATCCGTGAAAATTTCAAGCAAAAGCGCATGCGTGATGCGGCCGTCAATAATGTGCGCCTTCTGGACACCGCCCTCCAGCGCGTCGATACAGGCCTTAACCTTGGGGATCATGCCTCCCGAAATGATCTTCTGATCGATCAACTGCTGGGTCTCATTCACGCGCAGCGAAGGGATCAGCGTCTCTTCGTGCGCGGGATCGCGGAGAATGCCCTGGACGTTCGTGAGCACTATGAATTTCGGAACATGCATGGCTGCCGCAATATTGGCCGCCGCCTCGTCCGCGTTCACGTTATACATTTCGCCGTCGGGTCCTTTGCCCACCGGGAAAATCACCGGGATCCTTCCAAATTCCGTCAGCTCCTTGAGCGGCACGGTATTGACGGACGACACGTCGCCGACAAAACCGACGTCACCATCCTCGGTGTGTTTCACCACGCTCAGGATCTCGGCTTCATACCCTGAGAGACCGACCGCAGAACCCCCGAGGCGCTCAATATCACGAACAATGCTGCGATTGAGTTCGGCCAGTGTTTCATTGACGACTTCGATCGTTGCTTTGTCCGTCACGCGCAGTCCGTTCACGAACTGGCTCTGCACGCCTTTTTTCTTCATGGCTTCGGTAATGAACTTTCCGCCGCCGTGGATCAGGATCGGCCGGATCCCCACATAGCTCATGAAGACAAGGTCCTGAAGCACCATATCGCGGACCTCTTGATAGGTCAGCGCCGCGCCGCCGTACTTGATCAAAACCTCTTTGCCGCGGAATTTCTGAATGTAGGGAAGCGCCTCGATCAGGACCTGCGCTTTGGCGATATATTCTTTCATGGCTTAGGAATACGCGGCATTGATCAATACGTACTTCGTCGTGAGGTCCGAAGTGATAAAATCCGCACGTCCGCGGCCTTTCCCGATCACGACATCGATCGTGTATTCCTTTTTCTGCAGGATACGCCGGGCCTTCGGAAGGTTCAACACCCGGAGCCTTCCCTGATTGACCACCTGCGCATCGCCGAACCAAATGCTCAGATTATTCGGATTGAAATCCACGCCGCTGGCGCCGACCGCAGCCGCGATGCGACCCCAGTTCGGATTGGAACCCGCGAGCATGGTCTTAAAAAGCATGGAATTGGCGATCTGACGTGCGGCCCGTTCTGCGTCCGTAGGTTTTTTTGCGCCCGAGACCCGGAGCCGGCACACATGCGTCACGCCTTCGCCGTCCACGACCATTTCATGCGCAATGTAGCGCATCACTTCTTCCAATGTTTCGCGGAACATCCAATAGTCTTTGCCGATTTTCTGGATCGGGGGGTTCTTCGCCTCCCCGTTCGCGAGGCAGAGCACCATATCGTTGGTGCTCATGTCATTATCAATCGCCATTTGGTTGAATGTGTCATCCGCCGCGTGGCGCACGGCCCGGCGGAGAAGCGATTTCGTGATCACCGCGTCGGTCGTGATAAAACAAAGCATGGTGGCCATGTTCGGATGCACCATCCCGGCGCCCTTCGCGCAGGCCGCAATCGTAACCTTTTTGCCGCCAAGCTCCAGCGAAAGTGCGATCTCTTTACTGGAAAGATCGGTCGTCAGGATTCCTTTGGCCGCGCCGTGGCCGCCGGTTCCGGAGAGACGCTTGACCAGTTTCGGGATCGCCCGCTTGACACAGGTGATCGGAAAAGGAACACCGATGATCCCCGTCTGCGCAAGCAGGACTTCCTGAGGAAGGACATCCAGATGCTTTGCGGCTTCCCAGGTGATTTCATCGACCGCCTTTTTTCCGATCGGACCATTCAGGCAATTCGCGTTGCCGCTTGTGCCAAGGATAGCATGATGTTTCGAAGCATGAATGGCTTTCATCGAATAGAGTACCGGCCACGCCTTCGCGCGGTTCGTGGTGAAAGTCCCGGCCGCAACGCACGGCGTTTTGGAATAGGTCAGGGAAACATCATACTTTTTTTTCTTCTTCTTGATCCCCGCATGAATGCCTCCCGCGACGAAACCTTTCGGCGTGGTGACAGAACCATTCTTCTCTTTTTTCCAAAAAGGTTTCTTCATTTAGAGGAGTCCCGCTTCTTCCGGAAAACCGAACCGGAGGTTCATATTCTGGACGGCCTGTCCGGCCGCGCCTTTGACAAGATTATCGATCGCCGTGATGATCACCACGCGACCGGTTTCTTCATTCACGCTCACGCCGATATCACAAAAATTCGTGTGTTGAACATCCTTTAAACACGGGTATTGCCCCGCGGGTTTAATCCTCACGAAGGGCGCTTGAGCGTACGCGCTTTCCAGCGCCTTCCGGATCAGTGCCTCTGTCCCCGTCTTGACTTTATTTCTTAAATGGTTGACGGGGACTGCCCCAATTTTAGCTTTGCTGAAATTAATCGGTATTGGGACTGTCGTTCTCGGAGTCGTTTCGGCATAGATCGTCGCAAGAATGCCCCGATCAAGCGGCAACAGGTGCGGCACGAACGTGATCTTTACGGGTTTCCCGGCCGCCGCAGAAAGCGTCTGCTCGATCTCAGGCGTGTGCTGGTGCTTGTTCACCTTATAAGCGCTGTAATTCCCGTCCACTTCGCAGAAATGCGTCGCGGTCGCAAGTTTTTTCCCAGCGCCGCTTACGCCGGACGCCGCATTGATAATAATAGATTTAAAGTCGATCAGTTTTTTCTTAAGAAGCGGGATCAGCGCAAGTGACGGCCCTGTCGGATAGCATCCGGGATTGGCAATCAGATCCGCTTTCTTGATCTTTTCCCTGTAGATCTCACAAAGTCCGTAAACCGCTTTGGAAAGATACTGAGGTGCGACATGATTCACCCCGTACCATTTCTCGTAAATCTTTCTGTCTTTCAGGCGAAAATCCGCGGAAAGATCGATCACGACCTTGCCGGCCGCGAGAAGCTGTTCGGCCGCCGTCATGGCCTCCGTGTGGGGCAGGCACAAAAAGACCACGTCCGCCTTTTTTTTCACCGCATCGAACGAGTAGGGCGTAATCTCAAGCGTGGTGTCTTTTGAGACCGAGGGCAGGACTTCGCGAAGGGCAATGGGTTTTTCCTGCCGGGTGGTCAAGAGGGAGACCCGGACATGGGGGTGGGCCAGAAGCAACTTCGTGAGTTCGGCTCCGGTATATCCCGTGGCGCCAAGAACCGCACAATTCAGCATTTGTACTGTTCTCCATTTGATTTTAGGGGTTAACAGTACTATACCGCATACCCCTAAATTTAAGTATTATGCGGTATTGAGTATGTTTTTCTCCTTTAAGGACATTACAGGCTAGCGAATTTGGTATTATAGAAATGGCTCTATCCTTTGTCAATTTAAGAAGTTACGCCATGATCCTCTTTTGTCAAAAAAAACGGGAGATCATGACAGCCCAAGTTACCATTATAGTGAAGAAACAAAGACTTGGGCGGAAAATAGACGTCTGGGCTCATTTTTAAAAGGATATGCTCTATCTTATATGCTCAGAACGAGTTACGTTATTTTCCATGTTGACAGAAGCTTCAAAAACTCTTATGGTACGCGCATGTCAAAGCCATTACCCCAAAGAGATCCCCACAGCAAGGCCTCTCTGCGAAAAGCGCTGGGCTTCCCGGTCAAGACCCTTCTCGTCTATCGCGCCGCGTTAACACATCCTTCCTTTCGGAATGAGAACTTCCGTATTACCAAGGGTCTTGAGGATTTCGATCGCCTGGAATTCCTCGGGGATTCCATTTTAAACGAAATCATTTGTCAGAAATTGTTCGAGAAATTCCCCGAGGCCGACGAAGGCATGCTCTCGAAGCTCCGATCGATCCTCGTCTCTCAAAAGATCCTGAGCCGCATCGCGCAGGCCCTTAAACTCCAGCATATCCTGCTCATAAGCAAAAATCTGCGTCAGAATTTCAAGGACTTCCTCAAAGCAAAACTTCTCACGGATGCGCTCGAAGCGCTTTTCGCGGCGATCTATTTTGATCAAGGACACAACAAGGCCGAAGCGTTCATCCTGAAACATTTTAAAATATATTTCGACCCTAAACTTCTTTTCCGACTCGACCCGAATCCCAAAAGCACTCTTCAGGAAATGACCTTGAAAAAATGGCAGAGACTCCCGGAATACACGCACGCCTTCTCCGAGAAAGGCGTCAAGACCACGGTCTCGGCCGGAGGAAAACGAAAAGCCTCGGCCCTTCATAAGATCAAACGGGAATCGGAAGTGCTGGCTGCGAGAGCATTGATCCGGCGATTACGGAAAGAGTTTAAAAGGGACAAATCGCATGGCCGGCGTCGCGCGTCAAAATCCTGAGCATCCGGAGATTTATTCGGTCACGAGCTCGCAGAGAAAATCCTTCGTCTTGCCTTTGCGGATCTTTTCCGTTAGCTCCTGGACCGGGGTCGGATCGGGCTTCACCTCAGGAGCAAGCAGGGGACCGGAAAACAGCAGGGAAACAGGCCCCAAATAAGCCCGCGGATGCTTCTTGAAAGAGGACGCCGCATGGGGCAGCAACTTCATCCCGATTTCGCCGGATAGGAATACATCCGTCCTGAAATTCGCGAGCCCGTCAAACCCGAGCGTCCCCTCACCGTCCATAACATAATCTTTGTTTTTCACAAGCAGGTTGCCAGTCGCAACTTTGCCCTCCGAGATCTTCCATTCGAAATTCATCGAGTCAAAATTCTTAAAGCTGGGCTTGATCTCCCCGAGATTACTGAAAGGCCCGATCGCTGAAAGCGTGCCTTTGAGATCAAAAGTCAGGAACTTGCCGCTCGTAAGTGTCCACTCCCCTTGCCCCGACAAAGACTTGCTCCAAGCTTCCGGCCCCCAGCCCGTCCCTTCAACTGAACCCTTGAGATCGAGCCTCCCTTCGAACGCTTTTTGCGCTGTATCTGAACGGCTCAGAAAAAGTCCGAGGTCGACGCCGCGGAATTCACCTTCCAGACGGTATTCCGGTTTCTTATCTTTGGAATTCCACTTTCCTTTAAGATCCGCCTTCCCGCCGTAGCCTTCAAATTGAAAAACGGGCACGTCCCACACCCCTTCCTCGTAGAGAACATCCACCAAAACATTTTTGAGGATTTTATCCTTTGGGCAAATCATCCGGATGAATTCTTCCGCGCGCTCATAAGCGCTCGTCCCGGCGCCCTCGCTCTTGTGATGCAGAAGAGCCGCGGCCGCCTGCCAAACTTCAAGAGGCTTCATTTCCCGCGCAGAGACCTTTCCGGTCACTTTTGGTTTTTCCGGAAATCCGGAGATCTTCAGATCCGCCACGACCGGGGAACCGCCGATCTCAAACTGCATTTGCCGGCCCTCCAGCATGAGCGGGCTATAATCCAGGGAAAACGACGCGTTGCGGATCCCCGGACCTTCCGGGATCGCGCAGGAGGCCTTATCAAACGAAATATTAAAAATATGTTCGGCCTTCTCCAACTTGCGAAGGTCCCCTTTCCAATTGGCCATCAGCTTGGCGTCTCCCTCCAGCTTGTAGCCTTGAAGCGTCGGAATATATTGTTCCCAGCCGGTCATGGAAAACTTGTTCGTGATCAAATTGAGCTGTCCGGCCCCAGTCTTCAGATCCAGGTCCTTCAGATTCCCCTTCATGCTCAATTCCTTGAACTTCACGGCAAAATCGCCGCCCAGGACCGCGCCTTTTTGAAGCAGGAGATCGAAGTTCAGGTCGAGCGGAATGTCTTTGGGCTTTGTGAAATATTGTCCGTAGGAAAGAAGGACCTGCGCGAGGTCCCAGTCAAAATGGAGCGACAAATGATCCAGCGTCCCTTCCATAGAAAGGACCCACTTCCCGGGACCTGAAAATCCAATATGAAAAGGGAGCGCGTTCTCAAGATTCGGCCAATATTTCAGAAGGTCTTCGAGCGCCATGTTCGAACCCGCCACATGCATGCCACTGATCTCGCCGGTATTCAATTTCATGCTGCCGTTCGTTTCGACCTCACCGAAAGGGAGTTTCACGAATCCTTTATGGAGTTTAAACTCCGCGGTGTCATTGTTCCACGCGGCCGTCATGTTCCACTCCGCGTCAAGCGCGGGCGGCACCACCCAGGCCTTCTCCTGAAAAACTTCGTAGGCAAGCCCCTTCCCGGTCCCGGTTGCGGTCAATTCCAGGAAAGCCTCTTGCGATTTTTTCTTGATCTCCACCGAGGTGTCGATCTGACCCCCTTTAAAAAAGAAGGTGCATTTCGGATCCGCTGCGAGCCTTTGGGCCGCGTCACCCAACGACAGCCCTTTGAGTTCCATCATCATAGCCCCGCTCGCCTTCTCCCAGTTCCATTGTTCGACGGAATCCAGCACCACATTCCCTTTCAGCACGAGCGCGTTCGGTTTCCCGGCCATGTCCGTAACGAAATGAAACGGAATGGGGATCTTGGCAACGACCGCGCCGACTTGGAGCGAGAAATTCTCGAAACGCACCGGGTTTAAAAAATCCAGGCCGGGAAGTGAAAATTCGGCCTTCCCGGATTGTACATAAAAAGCCGCGGGTTCCACCCGGCCGAAGAAAAGGGGCAGAATATTAAAATCGAATTGGATCTTTTCCGCTTCGACCACGAGCGGATGATCGGAAAAAGTCAATTGCGCGTGATCAAAAACGAGTTTCGGCTGGGGAAAATAATCGAGGTGGACATTCTGATATTTCAACGAGCCGTCGGTGAGCGCCTGGACTTTTTGGATCAGAGATTCATGAAGTTTTGCGGAGGAAAGCAGCCGGTGCGACTGGAACCAGAGACCGGAAACAAAAAAGACAAGGAGAAGGACGGCCGAGAGCAGCAATGCGTGGCTTTTTTTCATGGCTCCTGGTCTCCTCCTGGCACTGCGTCAATATTGATTTTACGGATTCGCAGTACTGCCCAAATTTCAATTCCGTTGAAATGGATAGGAATTGGGACTGAAAACGCGTCCCCGAGAAGACCCGGATCAAACCCAGGAGAACACCCTCGTACGGCTCGCGCCGGAGAAACTCAGGAAAATCGCGATTATTGGTTCGAATTTGACGGCATCGCGCCCACCGGATTGTAATTGTAATCGGCCAGGAATCCCTGGCAGCCGGACAGGACAAAAATAAGCGCAAGACAAAACAGACTGAAAAACAGCCGCCGCCCAAACTTTATATTTCTCTTCAAAAATGGCGGTTTGGACGGCCCCAATCTAAGCTGGTCTTCGATTGGTTGGTATTGGGACCGCATTAACGTTTGGTAAACTGGAAGCTTCTGCGAGCGCCTTTACGACCTGGTTTTTTTCTTTCTTTTTCTCTGGGGTCACGGGTCATAAAACCACCCTTGCGCATCGTGGCACGCATTTCAGGATTGAGGCCCACAAGCGCTCTGGCGATCCCGAGTTGGATCGCACCCGCCTGCCCGGCCACCCCGCCGCCCTGGACACGGGCGCGGACACGCACCTGCCCGAGCAGGTTCGCGGATTTGAGAGGCTGTTCCACGAGCATCTGGAGATTCGCGCGTTTCAGGTATTTCGCGGAATCCTGTCCGTTCACCATAAAACCTTTTTGCCCCGGAAAAACCCACACGCGGGCAATGGCAGTTTTACGGCGTCCTGTAGCATACATGAGTGTCGCGGGAGCGGGCATACGGATTAAACCTCGATCTTAGTAGGGTTTTGCGCTTTATTCCGGTGTTCAACACCGGGGTAAACGCGAAGTCTTTTGAGCATCACATCGCCGATACGGTTTTTCGGAAGCATGCGCTTGACAGCCCGCATGATGATCTCGGCCGGATCTTTTTCCATGAGCTGTTCGTAAGTATACGTCTTCAAGCCGCTCGAAAAGCCGGTGTAATGAGTATAGATCTTATCTTCTTTCTTGTTGCCGGTCACATGGACCTTCTTGGCATTGATCACGATGACTTGGTCGCCGGTGAGTTTGTCCGGCTGAAAGCAGGTCTTGCCCTTCCCCATCAAAAGAGAGGCGATCTTGGTGGACATCCGCCCAAGCGTCTTCCCGTCGGCATCGACCAGATAAGTCTTTCGCGCAATGTCTTTTTCAGTAGGGATAAAAGTCTTCATAATCTTCTTTTCTGTTTAGTTTGGAACGGGCAGTCGGAAAGGCGAGAAACCTTCTTGCGACTCAAAGTATCTTGAAAAGTTCGGGGAGTATAGCAAAAACCCCTGGGAGTGTCAAACTTTTACCCCTCTTTTTTTATTCCGGTTATTCTGGGGCTTCCGGCCAAAACTCCTAGGAGAAGGGCCTTAACCGCGAACCCTCTCGAGCCCGCGGCAAACGGTAAGGATTGCCGTCCCTTATGACACCGCTCTAGAAAAGACTTTTTAAAAAATCTGAACCTGCCGAGAGCCTAACACATAATCTGCACTTTTCAAGACACCGCCTCTTTTTAAACAGGAACTTTAAATCAATACGCAACCCTAATCAGGGTTAGCCCTTCAGAGGGAGCGGTCATTCCGGCCAGGCGGCGGTCTTTGGCTTGGAGAATCGCGCTCATTTCCTCAGGGGTTCGCTTGCCCCGCCCGACCTCAAGAAGGGTTCCCGCCATATTGCGAATCATGTGGTAAAGAAAGCCGTCCGCTTCGACGTGCATAAGGATGAGAGGGCCTTGCCGTTTGATCTGAAAGCGCTTGATCGTCCGGACGCAGGAGCTCCCCTTTTTCATGGAAGACACGGAAGTGAATGAGCCGAAATCGTGTTTCCCGAGGAATGCCTTGACGGCTTGCCGCATCCTCGCGACATTTAAATGATACGGAACATGGAGCGCGCGGCCGGCGATCAGGGGCGAGCGGCAGGGATGGTTCCAGATGCGGTACTCATAAACTTTGGATCGAACGCTATAGCGGGCATGAAAATCGGAAGGAACCTCTTCGATCTCTTTTACGGCCACCGGCGGCGGAAGGAGCGCGTTCAGACCCTTCTGGATCTGCCACAGTTCCTGGGCGCTTGCGGTCTTGAAATTGACGACTTGGCCCTCAGCATGCACTCCGGTGTCCGTGCGGCCGCTTGCGGCCGCGATCTTCATTTTCCGGTTGAAAAATCCGGAGAGGGCTTTTTCGAGGACTTCCTGGACGGTCGGCTGCCCGGGCTGTTTTTGGAACCCAGAGAACATCGAGCCGTTGTATTCCAATACTAATTTGATATTACGCATACTTTAGACCGCGATCCCAATTCGCACCAATTTCAGCTTCGCTGAAATTGGTGCAGCCCTGATTACCATAATCCAAAAGAAAATAAAAATCAGGGCAGACTAAAAACCTAAAAGTTTTTGGTCTCGAGTCTGTAGTCTAACCCGCGAAAGCAAGCTCGGCGATCTGGATGGCGTTTAAGGCAGCGCCCTTGCGGATCTGGTCCCCGGAAACGAACAGTGAAAGACCGTTCGTCACAGTCGGGTCCTCGCGAAGACGGCCGACGAGAATGTCATCCTGGCCGGTCGCCTCAAGCGGCATGGGGAAATAATTCTTCTCACGGTCATCGATCACCTTGATACCGGGGGCCCTGGAAAGCAACTCGCGCACCTTGTCGACTGAGATCTTTTTCTCGGTCTCAATGAAAAGAGCTTCGGAATGTGCCCGTAATACCGGCACACGGACACAGGTCGCCGCTACGCGGATCGCGCCGTCATGAAAGATCTTTTTTGTTTCTTTCACCATTTTGGTTTCTTCTTCGCAATACCCATCCGGACCGATCCTGGAGTTGTGCGAGAACACGTTAAATGCGATTTGGTGAGGCAGAACCTGTTTTTTAACGGGCCGGCCGGCCAGAAAATCCTGGGCTTGCGTTTTAAGTTCTTCCATGGCCTTGGCGCCGGCGCCGCTTGCGGCCTGATAGGTCGCGACAATGATGCGCTTGATCTTGGCCGTCTTGTGGATCGGAAAAAGCGGCACGAGCATGATGATGGTCGAGCAGTTCGGGTTCGCGATAATGCCTTTATGCTTGGCGATATCCTCCGGATTGATCTCCGGCACCACGAGCGGGATCTCCGGGTCCATGCGAAACGCGCTGGTGTTGTCCACCATGAGCGCCCCGGACTTTACGATGTGCGGCGCAAGCTCCCGGCTGATGTCCCCGCCGGCGCTTGAAAGCACCAGGTCCAACCCTTTAAAAGAATCAGGCTTCGCTTCCTCGACCTGATAGCTCTTCCCCATAAATTCGATCTTTTTCCCGGCGGAACGGCTCGAAGCCAAAAGTCTCAGCTCCTGGATCGGGAACTTCCGCTCCTTTAAAAGCTCAAGAAACTCCTGCCCCACCGCGCCGGTCACGCCCAACACCGCAACTTTTAATCTTTTCATCCCTGTAGATCTCCCGTAACGTTTAAGACTTAAATTTTTTATGTCCTAAACCCTGTTTTTTGGATCCAGCCCCTTCACCACAAGATCGCCAACCTCCGTCGTAGAATATCCCATTTTCCCGGCCGCAAGGCTTTTTAGTTTTTTCGCCGTCACCCATTTTACGGATTCTTCGATCTCGGCGGCCGCCTTTTCTTCCCCGAGGACTTCGAGCATCATTTGCCCGGCACAAATCGCCGCAAGAGGATTGATCACATTCTTGCCGGTGTACTTTGGCGCGGATCCGCCGATCGGCTCAAACATGGAAACGCCCTGAGGATTTAAATTCCCTCCTGCCGCAATCCCCATGCCTCCCTGAATCATCGCACCTAGGTCGGTGATAATATCTCCGAACATATTATCCGTCACGATCACGTCGAACCACTCGGGGTTCTTGACCATCCACATACAGGTCGCATCCACATGAGCATAATCCCTTTTGATATCCGGAAAATCTTTGGCCCCGATCTCGTGAAAGGCACGTTCCCAAAGATCGAACGCGTAGGTCAAAACATTGGTCTTGCCGCAAAGGGTCAGCGTTTTTTTCTTGGAATTGCGTTTTCGCGTATATTCAAAAGCATACCGCAAGCAACGATCCACCCCGCGACGGCTGTTGCGGCTCACCTGGATCGCAACCTCGTCAGGAGTCCCTTTATTGATGAATTCGCCTTCGCCGACATAAAGACCTTCGTTGTTCTCACGGACCACTACAAAATCAATGTCCTCAGGCTTTTTATTTTTGAGCGGGCAATCCACGCCGGGGAAAAGTTTTATGGGACGCAGGTTGATATATTGTTCGAGCGAAAAACGAAGCTTGAGCAGAAGTCCTTTTTCAAGGATGCCGGGCTTCACATCCGGATGCCCGACCGCCCCAAGATAGATCGCCTGGTAACCGCGAAGCTCCTGGATCACACTTTCCGGGAGCACTTCCCCGGTTCTCATGTAGCGTTCCCCTCCAAGGTCATATTCATGCCGGTCGAGTTTAAAACCATATTTTTCGGAAGTCGCTGTTAAAACTTTGTTTCCTTCACGGATAACCTCCGTACCAGTCCCGTCTCCGGGGATCACTGCAATCTTATATGTTTTCATAACGTCTTTTTTCTCCTTTTTAAAATGGATGCCTCAAAGTTGGCTGCTTTCTTCGGGGGAAAGAGTGCTTCTTGAGAATTCGAAGTGCGGATTTTATGCTAAGACTCAGGTTTTTTCAATCTTTACCGGACGCCGCTTTATGGTCTGGTAAAGCTGTTCGTATTTCCTGGCCGAGGCGTCCCATGAGAAATCGCTTTCCATCGCGTTTTTGACAAGCGCTTTCCAAAGCCTCTCCTGCTTGAACGTCTTTACCGCCCGGAGCATCGCCGCATGAAGCGCGTCGCCCGTATAATTCTCAAAAATAAATCCGTTCCCTTTTTGCGACGTGGGCTCAAAATTCTGGATGGTATCCGCCAACCCCCCGGTCGCACGGACGATCGGAACCGTTCCGTAACGCAACCCGATGATCTGCCCCAGACCGCAAGGCTCGTAGTAAGAAGGAATGAGCAGCATGTCGGACCCCGCGTAGATCTTCTTGGCCATTTTCGGGTCAAAGAGGATGTGAACGCCGAACCATTTTTTGTTCTTTTTCGCGATATTACGAAGGATCTGATGGTATTGGTCTTCGCCCGTCCCCAAGAGTACCAGTTGTATATCCTGCTGCTGGGAAAGCTGCTCCAGCACCGGAACCAGAATGTCCAGCCCTTTCTGATCCACGAGCCGCGCCACAAAACCCAGGAGCGGAATGTTAGGGTCGACCTTGAAACCATTCTCCTTCTGGAGCGCAGCCTTGTTGAGCTTTTTCCCGGAAAGATCCTTCAGATCATAGTTCACGTCAATATCCGGGTCCGTGGCCGGGTCCCACTCCTTAGGATCGATCCCGTTGACAATCCCCGTGACGGTGTCCTTGCGCGCGGCCAGCACGCCTTCCATCCCGCACCCGAATTCTTTCGTCTGGATCTCGCGGCTGTAGCGCTCGCTTACGGTCGTCACGGCATCGGCAAACGTCAGGCCGCCCTTCATAAAACTGAATTTGCCGTAAAATTCCAGAAAATCGGGCTTGTAAAATTCCCAGCCTAATCCCGTCGACGGGAAAGAATCCGGAGGAAAATTCCCCTGGTAGGCAAGGTTATGGATCGTAAATACGCTCCGCGTTTTCTGAAAAGGCGCGTAGTCCGTTTCTAGGGTCTTGAGATACACCGGAACGAGGCCTGTCTGCCAATCGTGGCAATGGACAATGTCCGGAGCCAATTTTAATTTTTCGGCGGCCTTAAGCGCGGCCCGTTGAAAATAAGTAAAGCGCCGGTCGTTATCCTGATAATCCCCCACCAGCGTCCCGTAAAGTTCCTCGCGCATGAAATAATCGGGATGCTCGACGAAATAGACCTGGACCCCGCTGTCGAGTTTTTTGGAAAAAACACGCGTGGCTTCGAGTTGGTTCCCGACGATCAATTCGAAATAATCGATCGCGGTTTCGAGTTTCCATTGCTGGATGTCGATCGTACGATAACGCGGCAGGAAAACCGATACCTCATGCCCTAGGGCGCGAACCGCACCGGCGAGGGAACCGACAACATCCCCCAAGCCCCCTGTCTTGGCGAAAGGAGACATCTCGGAACTAATGAAGAGGATCTTCAAGGGGAACTAAGAACGCGTCGTCTTACTTCGCGACTTCTACGACGCAATTCCAGCTGCCAAACGCGTTCGGAACGCATTCGACCGGCTCTTGGGCGTTCTGCCAGGTCCCGTCCACGAGATAGCGGTACTGATAGCGCCCGGGCTTGAGTTTGAGGGACGTCTTCCAATTCCCGGTCGCGTCTTTTTTGAGAGGATTCTTGTCCGCCTTCCAGTTATTGAAACAACCCCCGAGCTCGACCTTTTTGGCCTGAGGGGCATAGAATTTGAAATCCAGAGTCTTTTCGCAGGCGCTCGTGCCGGAACCACATTTTGCCATCAACTTTGCCATGGGAAACTCCTTCTCAGTTTTATAGTGGAAAATACGCGAGGAAAAATTTTGTTGGGTTGATTATATATCAGAAAAAACAGCTTGCCAAGAAACATCTCCTCACTATAATGACCCGCCTATGAGAACATGTGCCATCTGTAAAAAGAAACCTTTGACCGGCAATTCGATCGTCCGGCGCGGTCTCGCAAAAAAGACCGGCGGTATCGGTAAAAAGATCTCCGGGATCACGCGCCGCCGTTTCTATCCGAACCTCCAGAAGGTGAAGGTCCTCTTTCTGAACGGAACGGTGCGCCGCATCAATGTCTGTGTAAGCTGTCTGAAGGCCGGAAAGGTTAAAAAAGCCCCCTCCCGCCGCTCTTACGTCGCTCCCCAAGCTGCTTAAAAAGACGCCGGAAGTTTCTCCCTGAACTCTTTCATGGACAGGACGAGTGTCTTCATGCCGTTCCACTGCTTGGTCTTCACGGAGTAGGTTGCTTCAAAACGAGTGCCGGAACCGGAGGTTTCACAAAGAAGCATCTGCTTTTCATTAAGATGGGCTTGATAGTTCTGGGAACCATCGGTCACCACCACTTCGTAGGTCTCGCCATAAAGACGCCGTGACTTCGACCTCAGCTCGAGCCCGTCGCTTTGAAAAACCGGCCGCGGATTCCCCACGCCGTGCGGCTCCAAAAGTTCGAGCTCCTCAAGAAAACGGCTCGTCAATTCCTTGAGTTTCAATTCCATATCCACCGCCACATGCCGCTTCAACTCTTCAAGGGGAAGATGCTCGACCGCGAAGGCGTTGATCTTTTCTCGTAAAAGCGGGATGTTTTTTTCCATAACCGTAAGTCCGGCCGCTTGCGCATGCCCCCCGAATTCTTCGAGGACCGCTTCACAGGAGGAAAGCGCGTGAAAGAGATGAAAACTTTTGATGGAACGGCCCGACCCGCGGCCCACGCCGCCTTCCACGGAGATTACGATCGCCGGCCGCTCATATTTTTCCACGAGCCGTGATGCCACGATCCCGATCACACCGCGGTGCCAGCCCGGCCCGTCGATCACAAGCACACGCTCGAGGTTGAAATTGACGGTTTGTTCGACCTTGCGCATCGCTTCCTGCGTGGTCTCGCGCTCCATCTTTTGACGAGCTTTGTTCTCCTCATCCAGGATCTTCGCCAAACTTTCCGCTTCGCGCGGCACTTTTGTCAGCAAGAGTTGAAGCGCCGTATCCGCGGAACTCATGCGCCCCGCCGCGTTCAACCTTGGCCCGAGGATGAAACCGACATGACCGGTGTTGACCTGGGAGGCTTTCATCTTGGCGACTTCCGCCAGCGCGCGAATGCCTATATTTTTCCGTTCCGAAAGCATGACGAGCCCGTGTTTCACAAGGATCCGGTTTTCGCCCGTAAGCGGCGCTATGTCGCTAATCGTGGAAAGCGCCACCAAATCCAAATGATCAAGCGCCGCATCGCCGGTCAGGGCCTGGCTCAACTTAAACACCAGCCCCGCGGCTGAAAGTTCCTTGAAAGGATAAGGGCAATCTTCCTGGAGCGGGTTCAAAATAAGGTGCGTTCCGGGCAGGCCATCGGCAGGCAACCGGTGATGGTCGATTACGATCACATCCATGCCATGGGAACGCGCGATCTCGATCTCACGCTTTGCCGTGATCCCGCAATCGACTGTCACGATCAAAGAAACACCCTGCTCCCGCGCTTTATGGATCGCGGCTTCGCTCACACCGTAACCATCGCGCTCGCGCTCCGGAAGAAAGGTTGTGTACTCCCCGCCGAGTTTTTCGAGTGTCCGGGCCAGGACCGCAACGCCGGTGATCCCATCGACATCGTAATCGCCATGGATCAGGATCTTTTCCTTGGCGTGAACCGCTTTCTCGATACGGGCTTTCACTTCTCGCATGTTCTTCATCAGAAAGGGATCATGAAGTGAGGAAAGCCCGGAAAAAAGAAAGGCCTCGCGCTCCAAATCGGTTTTGAGGCCGCGTTTTTCGAGAAGTTTACGAAAAGCGGGAGAAAAATCCGGGTGGCTTGTCCCGCTAAAGATTTCGCCCTTACATCCGGAAGTGATCATAGAGGCGCATTCTACCTTAAAATAGATTCTGCATGAGATTGTTTTATTAGCAAATTAGAAGCTCACCATTCCAAAAAATATTGTCATCAATGATATAATCCATCCCCATGATCACTTTTCTCAAAAATGCTTTTGCGCGCGGGACATTCAAACGACTTTTCAAGAACACCGGCCTCTTGATCGGCGGCGACACGGTCTCCGCGGTCCTTGGCGTTCTGACCTTTGCGGTCACAGCGCGCGCTCTCGGCGTCGAAAAACTCGGCATGCTGGTTTTGATCGACACCTACGTCCGGATCGTGGACAAACTGGTCAACTTCCAGTCCTGGCAGTTCATGATCAAATACGGTTCCGATGCCCTCGCCGCAAAAGACTCCTCCGGATTTAAAGCCCTCGTAAAACTTGGAACGCTCGTGGATTCTTTCACGGCCGTGATTGGATGCGCGGTCTCCATCGCGTTGGCGGGGTGGGTCGCGCGCTGGCAGAACTGGTCCCCCGAAATGATCCGCCTTGCCATGGTCTACAGCGCGATCGTCATCTTCGATATTGCCGGCGTCCCGACGGGAATCCTCCGGATCTTTGATAAATTCAAATCGTTTTCGGTCCAGAAGTCCGTCACGTCCGGGATCAAATTTACCGGTGTCCTGATCGTCTGGGCGTTCCATGGCGGGCTGAGCGGATTCCTGTGGGTCTGGATGCTCACCGAGATTGTCGACTATGTATCGCTCACGGCCATGGCATGGATCGAACTCCGGCGCCGTGGTTTCCGGAAGATCTGGGCCGAACCCCTCGTCGGAATCACGAAGCGTTTCCCTGGCGTCTGGAATTTCCTGATCTCCACCAACTTGACGGGATCCGTCAAAGTCGGTTTCCGGGAATTCGATATTCTCATCGTTGGAAAACTCCTCGGTTTCGCGGACGTCAGCTTGTACAAATTGGCAAAAAAACTTTGTGCCTCGCTCGACCGGCTTACCAACCCACTGTTCCAGTCCCTTTATCCGGAACTCACAAAACTTTGGGCGAAAAAAGATTTCGTGGAATTTCGCCAAGTGGTGAAAAAAATGACCTACCTCATGGGCGGACTTTCACTGATCACCTGGATCGTATTTATGATCTGGGGGCACGAGATCATTTTCATCACGACCGGACGGGAATTCATCCTGGCTTACTCGGTGACGGTCTGGTACATGCTCGCCAATGCGATTGCTGTGACATCACTCCCTATGGCACCCATGCTCCTGGCTATGGGACAGGCCCACCTGAGTTTCTGGATCCAGTTTCTTCCCACGCTCGTTTATTTTCCGATCCTGTTCTGGATGCTCTCAACTTGGGGACTGAACGGGGCGGGTTACGCCTACATTGTCTTTCACGGGCTCCGGGTCATGCTGCAATACGGGTTCGCAAAACATCTTTTAAAAAAAACTCCCCGGGATACTCCGCCACGACCGGAATTGGCAGACCTTGAGGAGAACGGCATCTGATCTGAAGCTAGGTTGGATGAAAAAAAAGGGGACAGGCATCCAATAACTGCCTGTCCCTTTTGGGGCTTACAGTTTGCGACTTATGAATTATTTATGCGCTTTCCAATCCGCAGCCAACGCCGATGCCACAAAGACCGACGAATAGGTGCCGACCGCGAATCCGATGATCAGGATGAACGCAAAATCCGCAATCGCACCACCGCCGAAAAAGAACAAGGCGATCGCTGCCATCAACACAGTAGACACGGTCAGAACCGTCCGGCTGAGCGTCTGGTTAATACTGATGTCTACGATCTCCGCGAACGAGGTTTTCCGCATCAGCTTCACATTATCGCGGATACGATCGAACGTGATAATGGTATCGTTGACCGAATAACCGATAATGGTCAGCACCGCCGCGATCGTTGTCAAGTTGATCTCTCGCCCCGAAAGTGCATAGAAACCGCACGTGAAAAGCGTGTCGTGAAGACACGCAACCACCGCAGCGAGTGAAAGTTTCCATTCGTACCGCCAGCCGAGATAGACCAGAATACCGAACCATGACCAGAAAACAGCCAAAAAGGCTTTGTCCCGGAGATTGCCGCTCACCGAAGGACCGACCTGATCCACCTTGAGGATCTCAAAAGCACCCTTCCCCACCGCAGTCTCCGCCGCCACCCCAACCTTCGAAGGATTTCCTTCAGCCATTTTGACAATGTACTGGTGTAAGTTCGTGTCTCCGAACCGCTGAAGGGTAAAAGCCTTGAAGCCTTGCTTATCGAGTTCACTCCTGAATTTCCCCTGGTTCACATCCTTCTTGAAACCGACTTGAACTAAGGATCCACCGGTAAATTCCACGCCGTAGTTGTGCGCACCGCGCATCGTAAAGGCCGTGATCCCGATCCCGATACAAATCACGGAGAATCCATACGCCCAAAAGCGGCCTTTAAGGAACGCGATATTGGGTTTGTGAAAAAGATGCAGCATCTTGAACTTGATGTTGGGATTATTTTTGACGATCCGGTCAAAAACCACGCGAGTCACAAAGAGCGCGGAAAAAAAACTGGCGAGAATACCGATCGTCAGCGTGACTGCAAACCCTTGGACCGGTCCGGTCCCGAAAATAAAAAGCAGGATCGAGGTGATCAAGGTCGTCGCATGGGAATCGATGATCGCTGAAAAGGCGCGGTGATATCCCGCAGACACTACGGCCCGAGCCGTCTTCCCAGTTTCAGCTTCTTCACGCATTCTTTCAAAAATAAGAATGTTCGTGTCGACAGCCATACCCACGGACAAGATAAAACCTGCAATGCCGGGTAAGGTCAAGGTCGACCCAAAAGCCGCCATCCCGCCGATCACCACGATCATGTAAACGATCAATCCGAGATTCGCGATCCATCCGCAGAAAAGATAGTAGACCGGCATGAACACCATCACAAAAAGAACCCCGAAAAGGCTCGCACGAATCCCGCTTTCAATGGAATCTTTACCGAGACTCGGCCCGATGGTCCTTTCTTCGACGATCGACACAGGCGCGGGGAGCGCACCGGCGCGAAGCACCAGAGCCAAGTCGCTTGCTTCCGCGGCCTTGAAATTCCCGGAGATCTGGGCCTTGCCGTTCGGGATCCGGTCGCGGATCACCGGCGCGGAATAGACCTGACCGTCCATCACGATCGCAAGACGCTTCCCGATATTCTGGAACGTCACTCGATCGAAGATCTTACCGCCTTCACGGTCGAGTGTCAGCTGGACGATCGCAGAACCGTACTGGTCGAACCCCACGGAAGCAGTCGTCAGATGCTCTCCGGTCAACACCGGCTGAAGCGCCAGCAGGACCATTTCCTCGTTCGGGCTTCCTTTGACCTTCTTATATTCAAATCCAGGAGGAATTGTCCCGGCATCCGCCTTCTGGATCAGCTCCGTATCTTCTGACACGATCTTGAATTCCAAGTGAGCCGCCTTTCCGGCGATCTCCTTGGCGCGTTCCCGGTCCGTCACGCCCGGCAATTTCACCACGACCTGGTTCCTGCCCTGCGTGGTGATCTCCGGCTCCTTGACGCCAAATTCGTCGATGCGGTTACGAATGATCTCGGCCACACGGGCCGTCACATCTTTTTTGGCCTCCTCCGGCACCTTGTCCATATCGACCTGGAGAAGTAGTTGGACACCGCCTTGGAGATCAAGCCCGAGATTGATCTTCTTATCCAGCGGATAGGCCTTCCAAAGAGAAAAGACGACGAGACCAATGATCAGCAGTACTTTCCACTTATAATTTTTGTCCATAGAATTTTACGCTCCCGTTGATGACTATATTTATTGGCGCAATCCAGCGATCGCGCTTTTCAGAATTTCGATCTTAGTATCGGAGTCACCCACCGTCAGAACTACATAATCATCCTGAAGGCTTGAAACAACTCCAAGGATTCCACCCGTGGTCACGACCTTGTCCCCCTTCTTGAGCTGGGTGATCATGGCCTGAAGATCCTTCGCCTTTTTCTGCTGGGGCCGGATGAGCAGGAAATAAAAGATTCCGAACATCAGGATGATGGGCATGAATTGAACTAAGGGATTGACCTGCGGGGTTCCTCCGCCAACTTCAGCTGCGTAAGCAATGGATTCGAACATGTTTTCCTTTCGTGCGATCAGCGGTCAGCTACCAGCACTCTACTTTTGAGCGCCGTACTCCTTACGCCATACGCTATCTTGTGTGTGGATCAAACCGTTTTAAAAATTGCTTTTTGAACTGCAGGAACTGGTTTTTCCGTATCTTTTCCCGCATCGACTTTACTAAGTTTACAAAAAAATGGATATTATGCAAGGTAATCAATTCGGCGCCCAGGATCTCGTGGCTGTTGACCAAATGCCGCAAATACGCCCTGAAGAAGTTCTTGCAGGTATAACAGCCGCAATCTTTTTGGACCGGCTTGGCATCTTCCTTATATCTTGTGTTTCGCAGGACGACAAGCCCATCACTAGTAAATGCCGTGCCGTTCCGCCCATAGCGCGTCGGGTTCACGCAATCGAACATATCGGCGCCTCGCTCCACCGCCTCGAAGAAGTCCACAGGCGTTCCGACTCCCATCAGGTAGCGCGGCTTATCCGCGGGCATCCTCGGCAAAATATCCGTAAGAGCCTCAAGCATTTCGGGCTTGGGTTCCCCGACGCTCAAGCCCCCGAGCGCGTATCCGTCAAAACCGATCTCAAGGGTTCGCTCCAGCGACTCTCGTCGAAGGTCCTTAAAGGTCCCGCCTTGAATAATTCCAAAGAGCGCCTGCGATTTCAACTTGTGGCATTTTTTGGCCCTGGCCGACCACCGCAGGGTGATATTAACGGCCTTTTCGATCGAGGACTTATCCTTGCTCGCGGCCGGACACTCGTCAAAGATCATGGCGATGTCGCTCCCGAGCACCTGCTGGATCTCCATCACCTTCTCCGGTGTGAGGAATATCTCCCGTCCGTCGAAATAGGAATTGAATTTCACGCCTTCTTCGGTAATGCTTCGCAGCTTGCTGAGGGAAAACACCTGATAGCCGCCGCTATCCGTCAGAATAGGCCGGTCCCAGGCCATGAATTTATGAAGACCTTTGAGTTTTTTTATGACTTCAAGACCTGGACGGATATAGAGATGATACGCATTTGAAAGAATGATCTCGGCCCCGGATTCTTTCAGGTCGCGCGGCATCACCGCCTTGACCGTCCCTTGGGTCCCCACCGGCATGAAGACCGGCGTCTCGAAAGTCCCATGCGCCGTCGTCACCCGCCCGACCCGCGCCTCGCATTGCTTGTCCGTCCCTAACAACTTAAATCCGAATTTTTTCATAATGCCCTTAAGCGATAAACATCGCGTCGCCATAGGATGCAAAGCGATAGTTTTTTTTCAGGGCGGTATTATACGCATTCATGAGCTTTTCATAACCCAAAAATGCCGCGACCATGGCAAGGAGCGTGCTTTTGGGCATATGGAAGTTCGTGATCAGGCCGTTCACGATCTTGAAATCATACGGCGGATAAATAAAAATGGATGTCTTGCCGCTTTGCGCGATTAGCTCTCCCGCTGGGTTTACAGAAGATTCCAAGGCTCGGACGCAAGTCGTGCCGCATACAACGATACGCCGCCCCGCGCGCTTCGCCCCGTTGATCTTTCGCGCCGTCTCGGCGGAGATCTCGAATTCCTCCTCGAACATTTTATGATCCTCGACCTGTTCCACCGTGATCGGCTGGAAAGTCCCGTAACTCACATGAAGCGTCACCTGTGCGATCTCGATTCCTCTTTTTTCTAGCTCCGCGAGGAGCGGCTTATCAAAATGAAGTCCCGCGGTCGGCGCCGCCACGGCCCCTTCTTCTTTCGCAAAAACGGTCTGGTAGGTTTCATGGTCCGCTGCTTGATCCGGCCGGTCAATATACGGCGGCAACGGAACGTGGCCGAGTTTTTTGATCTTTTCTTTGATGTTCTCCCCAAGAAATCGAATGAATCGTTGGCCCACGTCCCGGACCGGCTTCGGGATGATTTCGGCCTGAAGCTCGATCTCGGCCGAGCTAAAATCGATCTTCTGACCTTCCTTGATACGGCCGCCGGGTTTCAGTAATGTTTCCCACACATTCGTCGCAACTTCCTTTAACAAGAGCGCTTCGATCTTGCCTCCTGTGGTTCTTCTGCCGAAAAGTCGCGCGGGAAGAACCTTGGTGTTATTGAGAACGAGGAGATCGGTGGGTTTTAAAAGCTCGGGAAGATCGCGAAAAATCCTATGGGAACAACCGCCGCTTGCGCGGTCCACGCAAAGAAGTTTCGCCGCCGGCCTGTCTTCGGTGGGAAACAGAGCGATCTTCTCTTTTAAGAGTGGATAGTCGAGATCCGAAAGACGCATAGACTACAGACCGCGGTCCACAGACAACAATTTGATCGCTTGCGGGATTGTGGACGCTAAATAAAAATTTGAGGGAATCTTGAGAGAAGGGTCCTTCTTCAGGAATTTCACAAGACTCCGAAGCCGCTTCCCCAAAAGGATGATGGGTTTATCGATCAGTTTCTTATTCGCCATCTCCCAGACAAAGAAAAGCTCATTAAGTGTTCCGGTGGCGCCATCGAGAAAAATATAGGCATCGCCCATGTCGATTAATTTAAGGAACCGGTCTTTCCAGGATGGCATCGCGATCTCCGCATCCGCCCAAAGATTCACTTTTGAGCATGATCTGGATTTCTTGATGATAATACCGGTATTTCTCCCGTCCGCACTCCGGCAACCCTTGGCCACGGCCTCCATAACACCGCCATAGCCCCCATGACAAAGACTGAAACCCCCTTGAGCAAGATCACGGCCAAGTTGAAGGGCTTGTGTATAAAGAGGGCTTCCGGATCTCACGGTTCCGCTGCCAAGAACCGCGATCCGTTTATTTCGTTTCACTTTCAATCTTCTCGCCTTTCAGGATCTCGGGAACCGGACTGGCATCGATGCGAAGACCGCCGTCATGTTCGATCACCAAAGTATAAATGGTGCCCGGAAGGAACATGGACCCCGGCGCTTCGATCTGCGCGTTCTTGATCCCGCCATGGCCGCGTTTCTTGGGATCCAGCGCATAATTCCAGAACTCCTGCCAAAGTTTTATTTCAAACTCATTCGCTTTTTCCGAGACCCGGTAGCCGCCCGGGATTCCATGAGCTTTGGTGATGTCAAATTCCTGAGTGTTTGTCCCATCCAACACAAACGCTTTCATGAAAAAAGCAGCGCTCTTTCCTCGTAGGCGATCGCCGGACTCGACCAGCTTGTCGGCAAAACGGATCACAAGCGATTGGAACTGGATCACATTTCCCTGGAACGTGAAATACTTCGGCTCAAGCGGTTTCCCTTGCGCGTCATACTCCAGGAATTTGATCGTTGTCTTGATTTTTTTTGTCACCTCATCGAATTCGCTTTTGGTGACAAGCACATCGGCCTTGCGCGTTTCCGCGTGAAGCCGCTCGATGATCTTGCGCAGAACGCGTTCCCTTTGGATCCACTGACTCACACCGATCCCGCCCAGCACCACCGCAACGCTCAAGATCCCGATTGAAACCCAATTGAATATTTTTGAAGTTTTCATGGGAGGAATGACTCCTTTATTAGGAAAGTTCTGAATAATTCTAAACCTTTTAAAAAACGCGCCCGGGCAGGGTCGAACTGCCAACCTTCGCCTTCGGAGGGCGACACTCTATCCAATTGAGCTACGGGCGCAAGTAATCTTAACTTCTTATCTATGCTGCAGTTGCAACTTCAGCCTTTTCCGCTTCAGTTTCACTCTTAGCCTCTGGTGCCCAATTGGTGCCTATTCTGGCATCCAAAACCCTTACGGCACGGGCTTTGTGGTCTGGCGATAGGTGGGAGTAGCGGAGCGTCATATCAAGGCTCTTATGCCCCAGCAACTCCCTCACCGTGTTCAAATCTACCCCAGCCATGACCATCTGCGAGGCGAATGTATGCCTAAGGTCATGGAAACGGAAGTGAAGTATAGCAGAATGTTTCAAGGCAGTCTCGAATGACTTTTGGAAATTATAGGGCTTTCCATCCTCGCCACAGAAGACATAAGGGCTGCCAGGGTGCTTCTTAACGCTTACGAGCGCCCTCTGGACCGCCTCATTCATTTGGATATACCGCATCTCTCCAGATTTTGAGATTCGCACTATAATCTTTTCCTGCCCCTCTGAAAAGTTCAAATCGCCCCATTTTAGATTCTGAATCTCGCCCTTCCTCATGCCTGTATTGATTGCAAGGGTCACTATCGGACGGAGCCTCGGCGAGCAATGCTCCAGAAGACGGCCAATCTCTTCCTTCTCAAGATAGCGGGTCCCGCCGTTCTTCTCCTTGAAGAATTTCACCTTCTTGAACGGGTTATGCTCGAGCTTGCCCCAGTCAATGGCACGATTGAACACCCCTCTGAGCCAGGACATTTGCCGATTAACTGTGGAGGTGCTTATAGCTCGTCGATTTTTTATCTTGGGAGTTGCATTGACGGACAGGAGCCTGTGGGACTTGTAACGCTCAATGTCGTGAGGCGTGATTTCATGAAGGCATTTTGTGCCGAAGAAGGCGGTAAAATGTTTGATGTAGTGCACGTCTATCGATTTCCAGGAACGCTTGTTCGGCTTGGCGAACTTCTCGAGGTATTCCTGAGCAAAATCTGAAAATCTGACATTCTCCTCACGCTTTATGTCGAGGAATTTGCCCTCGGCGATATCTACCTGACGCTTCCTGAGGGCTTTGACTGCGAGGGTTCTGCTGGAGCTGACCTTTTCTCTGTGCCTGCGGCCATCAGCATAATAATCAATCCAGAAGCTCCCATTCTTCCTGAATACGCCCATTAGTTAAGTCCTCTTGCAGTTGTTGAAGTAGCGTATACGATACTAGCGTATACGACACAAGAAGGCAAGGGCTTTAACTTTGGGGGGATTACTTCTTCAGGTTTGAGCGGTAGACTGCCAAAGAGGATTTGTCGACGAGCCAAATGAACCGTTTTCGGCTCACAGGGGCTAATTCGCCTTTTATTCTTTTCTCCTGCATGAGCCGACGGACATAGCCCTGGGTTACGCCCAGCTTGATGGCAACTTCGTAGGTAGTAAGGAAACTTCTCATAGCGCATTATGATACCCTACTCTCCTGGATTTGAAAAATGCTATTACCTCATCTGCCTCAAAGCGAACGTAGGCTCCCAGCTTGATATGCGGTATTGCGCCCTGCCCCTGCCTAGTCCGCTCATAAATCCAAGACTTGGGAACGTTCAGAAGCTCAGCCATTTCAGAAACATCAAGCAATCGCCCAGATTTGTGAGAGCATTTACCGCTTGGACAAGAAGTCTTCGTCTGGGATTGGTCTACACCCCCAATGTCTTGCGCCTTCTGATAGGTCTTTGAGTTATTATGATTCATTGTTTCCGTCTCCTATCTCGGTGCTCTATTTTTCAATGCCGCAATTCCGAATTGTGTGATTTGCATGTCATAAATGAGAATGGTGTAGCCCCGCCCTGAGCCAGGTCTGTATCTGTACGAGCAAATCCAAGACTTGTCGTGGAGGTTCTTTATTGACCGAGAAAGCGATGAGGTAAAATGTCTGGTAGCTTGTTCTATGCCCAGCTTGGCTCTGAGTATTTCTCGCAAGTCCCAGTAATCAATTCGCTCGCCCAGCTTGTGCTGACGCTCGTGAAGCGTCTCCATGATGATGCGCTGTTTCCTGCTGATTCGGTACGAGTCGTCCCTATAATTCATCATTTTTCACCGCCATTTTCATTACGTTACGGACTACGATAGCAACCACACTAAAGAATTCCGCCTCTGACTTCCTTCTAAAATCCTTAATGTACACCCCGATGTAAAATATTATTTAAGCAGTCTACCTGTACATCTAGGAACAACCCCCTCCGGGTGGACATGTAGGAAAGGCTATTTCAATTAACTTCTTAGCGTTTGCGGATAGACCCCAGCACTTTAAGCCCTGAGGGTCAATAGAATCATCTAAGAGGCTGAGAGACCGCATATCTTCCATGGCTCGCTTGGCTGTCGCTTCCGACACTCCCACCTGCCTCGCCAACACCGCGGCACCGATTTGCCCGCCATTGATGATTGCTTGAAGCGCCTTTGCCCGAATTATTGGCATGCAGTCAAAAGCCACCCTTTTAACGATTTGGAAATCGCAATCACTGACCTCGTTTGATCTCCGCAAGGATGCCAACCCTTGAGCTAAAGATGCCAGCTGTTTAGCTAACCTCGCAGGGGCTTCGGGTTCGGGAGAATACTCAATATCTTTGGAGTAGTTGTTTCTGGCAATGTGGCTCCTCGCCTTGACAGTGATTGAAGCAAGGGCTGATAATCGCCACTGAAAAGGCTCCGTTATTGTGGGCATCCCCTGCGTTGTTGACCACTCAACAGCTTCTTCACATATCGTCTTAACCAACGCAGGCAGGTATTTCCTCAGCTCACTTTCTTGACCAATGTTTTTAATCGCTTTCTTTCCCATTTCCAATTCATCAACTCTCAACAAACGAACCTGTATGAATCTTTCACCTAGTGCCTTGAAAATGGCGTAGTGAGCATCAATGACCGGCGTTACTCCTGCCATTAAACCGACCTTACCCTTCCAGTCAACAACCGCCCCTGTCCCAAATGCTTTTTTTATGCTCCCGTCATAAATCTCACGAAGTTGGGCAAGAATTTCCGCTCGGCGTTCCCGTCTCATCGAGATAACCGTCGTAAAATCCTTGAGAATCAAGATTTTCCCGTTCAATTTATAAATGAGACTGTGTTTGCCACCTTCAAAGCCACTCAATAACGTTTTTTCTGTTAGATCGGAAAGCGGATAGGTGTCCGGGAGAGCGGAAAATAGATGCAGAAGCTCCGTTTTGAAACTTGATGGCGGCGCAATGAATAAAGGCCAGATAGGGTCTGAAATGAAATGGTGGGCTATATAGCTTGCAAGAGCAACCCTGATCGGGTCAATATCTTCAATGCGATATTCTTGAATCAACTTTGCTATTAATTCGTTAAACAGTTTATTGTTTTGCATTGTTTCTCCTCATCTGTTAGCGTTGAAAAACCATGTCCTTTAAAGTTCGGTACGCATCAAAGACGGCCTTCGCTTCCACCTTGTCGCCGTTGTAAAAATCTAGAGCTTTCCCCTCAATCCCAGCCCCTTCGAAGATAATGCTGACCTTGTTGCCGTCCCGCTTCGTCCCAAGAATCTTGAAACCCCGGCAGAGGCAATAGGCGGCTTGATAAAGGTTCTGAGTACAAAAGGTTTCGGGATTAATCATTTAAAGCCTCGTTCTGTGTGAAATTACTTGCCTCAACGCTGGATTTCGGAGCTAACCCCGTGGAGAAGACTGGCCTGCGTTTCCTGTTCGGGTTATGGCCCAAACGATAGAAATAGAGGGTGCAGGTCGTTATGGGGCAGAATTTGACTTGTTTGGGCTGGTTACAGGAGCAATCAAGGCAGTTAGCCCGGATCGCTTTGAGGGGTGTTAATTGTTTACTCATCTTTCCTCCTTTAAGTTTTAAAAAGCACACTTCGCTCTAGGCAAAATGGCTAAAAAAAGGAGGGCTTCTTGGAAGAGATTTGCTTAACTACTTATTTGGAAAGCGGTTAGCGACGAGGAGATTTACGGAGGGTGGCTATTTCAGAAATTTTGTCATATTGTGATACGGTATAAGTCTTCTTCCTTTTCGGCTTAGATCGCCTATCTTCAAAAGCACCCATATTTTCATGTTCTGGAGCATACATTTTTAGAAAAATTTCTCTTTCGGTCTGCGGCATGGCGTGGACTTCATCGACATATTTTTTTGCGGTATCCTTCGTCCTGCCTATTTGCCTGCCTATTTCTCTGTATTTAACTATGGATTTACCGTCACGCCGATTCACAGTTCCAGCAGCCCACAACAAATAAGCATGCGCTTTCAAGACCTCCTTCGTCTTTTTGCTGCCCATCAAAAGAGATTGCGTCTTTTTATAGAGCTTCTTCTGCAACCCTTTCTCGCCTTTCCCATAGACAATCTCGTTGAAAAGCAAGTTGATGATGTTCTGATTAGTGGCGAAGCTTAAATATTTGAAATCAAAAAGATAATGGCGGACTTCCTCATCTTCCAAGCTATAGATTCCCGCCAATTTAATAAAATCTCGGCAGTATTTGTGGTGGGCTTCCACGCTAGCCCAAGTGGGAAGAACTAATTTTTGGCATGAACGGGCTTCGATCCGATCTCGATGCTTAACAACATAGTCCAAAACATCACGCCGTAGCTTTGGATCGGTCACATAAAACCTGAGCATAAGAAACAATTTCTTTGTTTCGGGGTCTAAATCGGGGGGAATAAAGGGAAATCCTTTTTTGTTTTTCCTCATCTCATTTCCTCATCTTGGAGAGATTATATCGAAGGAAGGCAGGGGTGTCTAATGGGGAGGCAACTTACAGCTGGGTCTGCTTCCTACGATACCGCTTTAGAGCCATGGCTCCGATGCCGAGGAGGAAGAGAGTGGAGCTGGCGGGTTCGGGGATCGCTGTAGGCGAAGAATCCCACTCAATAATTGAGGGCTGCAGACCAGTGTAATCGGGAGGGCCGAAGTCATCCCACCATCCATAGAGATTCGGTTGACCACCATGATTCCAACTCGCTGGGAAGAAGGCTAGATAATCTTGCCCCGTACCCGTATCGCTCGGATTATCATCTGTCCAATATGTAAATGCATTATTGACTGGGTGTCCACTAGATGGTCCAATCCAAAAGGTTTCACCTGTTACCCACTTCCAAACCCCTTCTTGAACTTCATCTGTTCCACCAAGCCATATAAAAGCATCAAATGTTTCAACTGTTCCATTTAATTGGAAATTGCTCCAAATAAAATCTTGCTCGGCTTGAGACCCAATGGTTGCAAGATGCCCCCCTTCGCTTTCAGCATATGTCTCTGCATCATGCCAAGAGAGAAACGTATCGTTTCTTTCATAGAAGTGCCCATCAAATTCCATCACAACCGCATACGCAGGCTGAACAAAGAAAGCTGTGAGAATAATGAGATTAAACAGGATTTTCTTCATCTCTTCCTCCTCATAAACGGCAGACCAAGCAATCCAGACAGCACCAGCAGCATGGTTGAGGGTTCGGGGACGGCTGTTGTAGGAGTCGCCTCAAAAATTTGACGATTGTGCCCGTTAGTGCCGCCCTCCCAAACGACTTCTCCGTTATCAGCTATTTGAGGTAGGGTATTATCATAATTGTTATCTGTGAGCATACTTGTTATACCACTACTTATGTCGTACAAAAATATTTCATCACTGCTTCCATCCCAATCGCTCCACACAATATCTCCGTTATCATTTAATTTAGGATGTGCTGAATAATTCAAATAGCACTGATAAATAAGCTTTGTGATATTTCCATCGTAAAAATAAATCTTGGTTACATCTTCCCATACTAACTGCCCTTTTTGATTCAGATTAAAGGAATCGGAATTAACATCATTACCAAATTCTAAAATCTTTTTGTTAATATTGTCGTATAGATACACTCCTCCATTAAACGCCCCAGCCCAAGCAATGTCTCCTTCATTATTTATTTGAGGGTACGAATTATATGACTGACTATTATTGCTTATCTGGATAATATTTTGCCCATTATAGAGAAATATATTTTGAGAGCCATTTTTACTACCAGCCCAGACAACATCGCCTGAGGAGTTAATTCTTGGCTGAAAATTATTTGTTAGATTGTCCGAAATTTTTGTTGTTGAACCAGAAGAATTTTTATATAGATAAACATCGGGTGTACCCCAAGTTACATCTCCATTGTCATTAAGAAACGGTCTTAGGCCTGCCCCTAAAGGAATTGTTTGTTTTGAATCTGCTTTATATAAAAATATATTTTCATTTGAATCATCCCAAACAACGTCCCCTCTTGAATTTAAAGTTGGGGAATATTTATCGTAAGGATCACTAGTTAATTGCTGGGTTATCCCTGAAACTCCAGAATAGTAAAATACCTCGGTTCCTTGAGATGGAACTGACCCCAGCCAAACAATATCGCCACTGGCGTTAACAACTGGATAGACATTGAAATGATTATCATAAGAAGTATTTGTTATTTGTTTTATACTGTAGTCAATCGCAAAGGTAGGTGGGGTGAAAAATAATAACAGGACCGGCAAGAACAGAACTGAAATTTTGATCTTCATAGGAGTGGTGGGAGTGTAAACGCCAGCGAGTGATCCGTCTAGTAGGACACTCTAGGAAACACTAGGACATGGATATAGCAAGTTTATGCATGGGATAGCAATGCTGAGTTGGAGTGTTGAAACGGGTAAGAACTATATTTGGAAAGGCGGGGGTGTCAAATAGGGAGGAGATTTACAGCGGGACATTACATCCCCGATTGAATTCCTTGCGGGATATTTTTAAAGTTCTGCTCCAGCATCATGAACACCATTCGATCATTCAGATAGTCAGCCTTATAAACACAGGCGTGAGCGACATCACTATTCCACATATAAATTTTAGAAAAAAGGGGATGTTTATTGCACTTGCCCATGTTAGCTTCAAATAACGCCACCGCCTTTTTAAGAACCGCATCCGCCTCAGCCTTGCCATCTGCAATATAATCTAAATTAATCTTCCGGATTTTTCCATTCATAACACCCAAAACAACAGTCCACATAACGCCAAGCATATTTACAGAAGCGGCCTCATATGCTTGAGGGAGATCAAGGTTCTTTAAGTCTTCCTGAGAAAGATTTTTATACATCCCCATGCGCTTAGAAAAATCAAAAACTTGCGATTCGGGAAAATCCTCATCCATTTTCCTCAGAGGCAACCCTTCCACGCTTTGTCCCAACTCAAACGAACCAATCTTGGTAATCATTGTTTCTCCTCGTTCCTCATTTCTTCTTTTATCATTAGATATGTTTCCCATCCGAATCTTGAAACCGCTTATAACTTTTTTTCCATTTCGGATTTCTTTTAATCATGTTCGCCATTATCAAGTCGACCACTTTGGACGCTAGCCATATGACGGCTATGATCCCTATAAGTTGCAACATGCTGCACCACCTCGTCCATCAGCTGCTAGAACTATTTATCCTTAATAAATATTGAAGCGATAAATCCGCCAATACCTACAACCATCAAGAGAGCGCCTGCATACATCCATAAATTTGCTACGGCATAGTTGCAATTCGGCTCTTGAGTAAGGTCCCCTGAATGCGTTCCCATAACAAAACCAACAGCAAGCAACACTACAAAACCCATCATAAACTTAAATTTCTTCATCGCTCTGTCTCCTTAATCCTACGAAGCTGATTCAAATAATTTTTATTTCTTTCTTGTAGCACCCTCAAAGAAAAGAAGTATCGCTATAAAAATAAACCATGGAATAAGAATTGGCCATAATGCCATCCACCAAAGACCAGCTCTAAATCCATCTGCAACTTGTCCCGCCGACTTCTCTATGACTTGCTCCAGCTCGTCCTTTTCCATGGCTCCCCCCTTATGCAGCCACATCAGATTGCAGCAGTCTAGGACTGACAGCCATAGCTGTCAATGAAGTCAGCATAATACGAGGCATGAAAGACATCCGATGCCGCTTTGCTGCCAGATTGAAGGAATTGAGAATAAAGGCAGGTCTGTCAGTGTCAGAACTGGCGGAACGTGCCGGGGTGAGCCGTCAGCATGTCCGGGATCTGGAAATGGTTTATCCGCAAAAGCGTGCCACGATTGTGACGCTGGAGAAGCTCGCCAAAGGGTTGCGCACACCTGTCTGGAAGCTACTGCAGTTTAAGGACTAACTAACGCCTGGACTTATTTTTTACCTGGTGTTGCTCGCCGAGCAGCTCTTCTCTCTTCTGCCAACCGCAAGCGTTTTGGTTCCGTATAAATACGCTCAAGAAGAGCGGTGGTAAAATCGAGCAGATCTTCGGCCTCATCCTTCGTTAAACTTCCAGCATGCGCTCCGTCGTTCCCATCCTCTTTTACGCAAGACGAAAGCTCTCTTAAATCTCCTGGAAGAACCTTGTTATCAAATAGCCATGGTAGCCTAAGCCCTAAATCACGACGCACCTTTGCATTTAATCCCTCTACTGCGGTCTCTTCTGGAGGAAGTTTCGAACGAGTAGCCAAGTCAAGGCACAAACGAAACATAGTCCCCGCTGCATTAAAACAATCCACAGACATACAGATTGCTCCTTCTTTGAAAGCTCCTTCGATATCTGGCGGGAGATATTCAGGAGGTCGGACAACAGCCATATCTTTTATATTAATATGTCCCATAACATCCATGTGGGAATTTACCGCAGAAGTAAACTCTGCGAGACTGTTGTTGTGAACAAATTCAATGTCATGTTCCATATTCTGACTCAGAACAAAAATAGTAGCTCTTTGACAATGACGACATACGCAAAATGTCTCATACCAATATTGCCAGCCATGCTCCTGGCGGATAAAGTGTTCTCTCAAAAGGTCAAATGACATTTTCTGCGCCCCACATCTTGGGCAATCAGCTACCAGTTCGGACATTTACTACCTCCTTCATAGCGTTTACTGCTCTTTCAATCAAGAAACGTCTGGATAACCTCAATCTGCTCCAGTGTTGGCCTGATCTCTCCCAATTCAAGGCGAAAAATATAAGCCTGACTAACGCCCATCTTCTCAGCCAGCTCAACAATTGTAATCCGCTTTGACTTTCGGATATGACGGATCATGTCGCCGGGGGCGGATTCGATCATTTCGGTATCAAGGATTTGTTTGTGATGCTGTACGATTCAATATTCTGTTAGTTTCCGCTAATCTGCTTTTCTCGCCTTCGGCATTCGCAGGATAACCAAGAGTTAACAATTCTTGAAAATATTGCGTACCATCGGATGCCGTTTTTAATGCATACACCCTTCCAGTCCCCGGTGCTATGTAGTAATCATTATATTTTCCTGCAACAACTTTGGCTGACCAATCCGAACCGCCTTCCGCACAATATCCCGTCTTAGCAATCCCGGTGGTTAGAAGGATCACAATAAAAAACAGTCCAAGTTTTCGCATAAATTCTCCTTTCAAGGGTCATTTTGCTCTCAAAGTTTTGATTGCCCAGATGATAAACCTAATTACCCAATATAGGGAATACCCAAACACAGGCAGAAGCGTAATGTTTTCAAAAAAACTTCTCACACCCTCATATTGTAAACCGTTGATTTCTGTCGTCTTTGATGCAAAGGTATTAGCCAATACACAAATTATTATCTGTGCAGAAAGAACGAATATAAAAATCAAGCCTTCCCGTGCGACTATCTTCTTAACATTCATCTCCACAACCTCCTCCTACTGCTTTTCGCCCTTAAGCGTTTCAATTAATATTTTCGTTTGTTGTCCAACTAAATCATTAAACGGACGATTCTCCATAGACAATTGTTTCGTTGCTGCATTTAAAGTTTTGCCTGTCTGTTCTATAAATGCTTTGATTTGATTCGATGTTATTTTTGCCATTTTAAAGATTTCACTCCGAATTTGTATCTTGTTTTGATGTGCAAACCAGTTTCTTCTTAATATGGAAATTTTCTTTTGCGTCTCCTTGACAAGATTACATTGTTCCCGAAGGCATTTCATTTCTTTCCCGCTAATCAGACCTTCCTTTTCAACATCTTTCAAAAAGCTGTAAATATTTATGGTGTCTTTTCTCACTTCATAAAGTTTGTACAAATTCACAATAACCGTGGAAAAACACGCATATGATGCGGTTTCAAAAAAAACTCTGTGGGCCAAAAAAATCGTCATATGTTTATCCCTTTCCTCTCTGCTAACAAAAATCCACCACAATTGATAACAATCCCAGGCAGCGAAAAGGATTTCGTATAGTTCATTGAGACTGGCTTTAATTTTTTCCAATGCTTTACTTTCTTCTTTCCCTTTAGAAGTTACTTCCACAGCCCTCTCCTTTGTCAGCGTGTTTCTTTCTCTAAACCTTATACCGCTCCGAATGCTTCTTATGCATCTGCCAATTATTCGCTAAATTCGACGTTAAGGAAGATGCTAGGCTTGCTTCGCTAAGATTTTTTCTTTTCCATCAATTACCGTTAATGTAAGGATTTTTTCTTGCGAATTTCCTATGCCAGAAAAAGCGGGAATTATGAGTTCCGTTTTCCCATCAGATAAGGACAGCTTCATATCCTCTTTTGTTTGATAGCCTTTAAAATCCGGATGAACATATTCGATGCTAAGTTGGCTATTTTTAATGCCCTTAAAATAATAGAAGTATCGTTGATTAATCATCGAACCAGTCGTGACATGCATTGGGCCGGACCTTCCTGGATTCAAAGCCATGCCCGAATTTCTCACTCGCTCACGCACCAAACCACCGTATATCATTTCATTAATACCAATAGGCTGATGATTATTAATGCGGCGACCGTCATATTCCTTCCAGTAGTTCAACGTCCACACCGCGCTCAAGACCAGTAAAATGGCTCCTATAAAAAGAATAATCCCTGTATCACTAAAAGCATTTTTTTTCATGCCTGCAATCCTTCCTGGTTTTCTTCCGCTACCTTTTTAAATTTGATACCCCTCAGAGTGCTTCTGATGCTTTTGCCAATTGCTCGTATACTCAGCCGCCAATGCTGTATCGTCAAGGATCAAAAGATTCTCCAAATTACTCTCTTCGGCGGAGGCTGAGAAGTTGAATGAGCCAGTAATAACCGTCTTGCCGTCGATAATCATCACCTTGCTATGAGCCTTTGCATGTTGTCCGTCCAGATAAACAACAACTCCACCTTTCGCTAACAACCCAATTTTTACTTTCCGCTCGTGAATCCGCCTCTTATCAATAACCATCTCTACCTTCACACCACGCTTCTGGGCATCAATAAGGGCCTCTGCAATGGGGTATGAAGTGAAGGAGTAGGCTTGGACTAGGATTGATTGCTTCGCTTGCCCTATGGCATCTGTGATGGCTTTGGTGCAACCGCCCTTGGGAGAGAAATAAACATGAGAAGCTGGGAGAGGTTCAGCGGCATGGCAGTATTCAAATGGAAGGAAAGCGGCTGCGGCAACAATCAACAACGGCGAAATTGCTTTTATTCGCACATACTCTCCGATTAATAAGGTTGCTTATATCCCTTCTTGCCCGTGTAAGGATTCACATTGCCCTTGGTGCTGTAATTGTCCATTTTGGTGCTATTGGGACTTGAGCGATAATGAGGTGCGACATACGTTCCATTCCTGCGAGTGTATCCTCTGACATGCTGGACGGCAAACGCAGCGGTTGTGAAAGAGAAGAGAACTGCGAGGGCGATCAGAAACATTATCATCTTCTTCATGCTAAACCTCCATGGTTAACTGATTTGCCGCCGCCCTCTACAGCGGATGCTCTGCAAGAAACCTCTTTTGATATTCACTCTTCTTGTTTTCCGGTATAACAGTTTTGCTTTTATGAATCGCCGATTCAAAGAAGGTCTCTCTAATAGCATATTTTCCAAAAGTGGAAGCATTCCTGTAAAGTCCCGTTGCCTGGATGCTATCCCAAGGAAGATTTTCCCAATCCACGCCTTGTTCTTTGAATTTCGCAAGATACGTGAACTTTTGAAGGGCTAAATAAATCATCAACATTCCTGCATAAGAATTCTTTGTTGAAGTTGTAATATATTTATCACCATCCGTTATCACTCCCTTTTCGTAAGCCTCAATTTCGGGCTTAAACGTCTCACGAATGATGCCAAGAAGCTTATCCGCTTCTTTGGTGGAAATGGCTAAATGTGTTCCTTTATCTGTAGCCTCGACATAAATATAATTAACGAACGATGTATCAAAGAAAACAATCTCCCAAATCTTCCCTATCTTTTCAGTTAACACATGGACTTTTGGAACGGCTTCTGAGGATAAGTTTTCAAGCAAAGGGACAAGGCTATTTAAACATTCCGACATTGCTGTTGTAGCTTGTGTGAATGATGCAATCAGCTTCGAGAAGACATCGTTAGGAAGAGTGATCTCAGAACGTTTCATCAACCTCATGGCGGCATCCACCAACTGGATTTGTTTCCGCAGGTTGTTCGTGTTCAACATGTCTTCTTTCCGTATATTTTGGCCACTTCTTTGCATCTCATTAAGATAACCGAACGCCTTGACTACATCCGCCAAACACACAAATCGCTCACTCCCTATTTCTTTGGCTGGTAATTCAAGCGGTTTCTCAGATAGCGCCTTTTCCTCCTCATAGTTTTGTTTTTGGAGCATCTCAGATTGCTTTATGACGGGAAAAAGCGAGGCGACTTCTATTTGATATATTTTCTTATACTGCCTTAGAAAATTAGCGAATGATTCTGTCTGTTGATTGAAAAGGATTGGAATTTCCTTGTTGTTCAGCGAATCAATCATCTTGTTTTTGTCTTCATACTGTTGTAGTTGAGAGACTTTCCCAGCATCTCCATCGGGCATTCTATCAATTTCCCATTTCAGCTTGGCATTATCCAAATAATATTCCACGCTTCTCAGTTGGGAAGAGAACAGGTTTTGGGAGATAAGGATTAAACCGTTGAGATCACCATAAATCTTGTCCTCCTTTTTAGATGCTGCAACCAACTTTAATAAGTCGGCGTGAAGCTCTTCTGTTTTTTGTAATGTTTTTTCGCTGAGAGCCTTACTTTCTCCCCATGTTACGTTGGTAGACGTTTGGGCAAGAACTTCGTTTGTTAACTCAGCCAATTTATAGATGATCGGTTTTGTTTCATTTACAAACTGAGGAGACACTCTTTGCTGCAGATATAGCCATATGGAAGCTCCGGAAAGAAGGATGAGAAGGATAGCAGCTACAGAAATTATTACTTTCTTCAAAATAGCCTCCCTTGGTTAGGTGGGTAGTATAAACCTGATCAGCGGGAACGGCTAGCGGGTTTCAAAAGATAGCGGAACAGTCCGGAAGGAATTTTAGTTTAAGCTGTTACTAAAGCTTGCGGAGGTATAAAAGAAGAAATATCTTTGTATGCCTTTTTGAGCATTACACCTATTTTGTTTACACGTATGAGTTCAACACCAACAATTTCGCCCCTCTCATCATAATCCACGCTTAAGGAGCTATTTAGTCTCTCCGTCTTATCCACTTGTTCATCAGTAAGTTTAAAATAAACTGCTCTAGCTTCGCTATCAATAGAAACATTGATTGGCGTTTTCCCCTTCAATAAATCATTTATGCTAATTTGACCCTTCATGGCTTCCTCGTTTCTCCAGCTGTAATTACGACAAGCACAGATTTTTTATGTTCTACAACTGCATAATAATAACTACCATCACGATTCTGTCTAACTTCTTGCGTATTATCGGCTTGTTTGGGCAATGATATATGATGATTTCTTATGATATCAATTACCCAAGATTCCGTTAAGCCACGTCTTTTGATTCTTTCAAGTGCATGAGTCGAAAAGACTATCCTCTTCTTCTTCATATAGTGTAGCACATAATGTTAACTTTTGGTTTACCGCCCAGCGAATTAATAATACCCACTAGAATCCAAAATCTACTGATAATTCATGTTTCCAGAGCGGGAGTAGCCCTCGAAGACGGGGAAATACATGCAAGCCATAATACATTAAATACAACCTTACCGCATCTAAAAACGGAAGGGTATTACCCTGCCTAGTAAATTAAAAAATTATGCGCCGTATGAGAGACCGATTTAGTAACGATGACCGCCACTGCCACCCCCACATCGACCTTCTCGGTGCCCGATTGGTGCCCATCTCCACATAAAAACTGGCGTAACGAGCTGGAATGATAGATAATCTCATGAAGACGCTACGTAGAGAGAAAACACGGGGTTTTGTTGCAGGTATTGGTGACTGCGAATATTCCTCTGGCAAGCTTCGGAGGGCGACACTCTATCCAATTGAGCTACGGGCGCTTCATCTCATGATTAAGCACCGCGCCGTGAGGGTTCAAGAAAAACTCTCTACGGCAACGGCGCAAATTACATGAATCTTTCTTTTGATAAATCCAGGGTTTGCGCCCAGCACCGTGGGTGCGGGCGCTGGTTCAAAAACGCGGTTCTTTTTCGAATTCTTTCAGCCTTGTAAGCTGCGCACCCGGGTAATAATACCCTAAAATTTCCCGATAGCCATAGCCAAGTTCGCCGAGATATTTCATCCCGTACTGGCACATCCCCACACCGTGGCCCCAACCCCTTCCCTTGAACACAAAAGCCCCCTCGCGGGCGCTGATCTTCGTGATCAGATTGCTTTTAAGACGCACCGGATCGATCCACACCCGAAACGCATCGGCATCGACGATCTTCTCCGCCCAGGTGCTCTGGATCACGAGTTTATGGGCGCGGCCCGTCCGGTCGATCTTATCGGTCCGGATGCTAAGCACATCCTGGACGGGCATCTCTTGTTTCGCAAGCTTCTGTTTGATCTCCGCGGGCGTCACCACCGCTTCCCATTTATAATGCGGCGAACGCTGACAAAATTTGCATTCCACACCGCTTAAGGGCGCAAGCGGCTTCACGCGCCACACAAGATCAGCCGCCGTCGTCGCGCCGCCGCACGTCGAATGAAAATAGGCTGGAAAGATCTTCCCTTTATAAAGCAAGACTTCACCCCGCGTCGCATCCACGGCCTGGTTGGTCCGATCGTTCTCGGTTTGCTTGCCGGTATAAACCTGGCTTATGAAATCGGACGACACATCGTATTCCTCCTCTTGCCGGACAAGCATCTTCGTGAGCACAAAGGTCCGTGACGCAACGGCCTGCGCCTTGAGCGACTCCAGCGTCCACTTGGGATTCCCCTCAAATGGGATTACGCTTTTCAAATAATCATCCAACTCGAGCCGGCTGATGACATCCAGGTTTCCCCTGAGATTCCTGTAAATCAGAACTTCGTCGCGATAAACCCCGCTCGACCCGACCCGTATGCCGTTGCCCATGCTTTTCACAACGAGAAAACGGGTAGAAACGATTTTGTCCCACCATTGAATTCCTTGCCCGGCAGGCTTCACGGTCGCGCCCTCAAGTTTTGGCCCGCGTGTGACCAAACGTCCCTGATCATCAAAGACCTCGAAAGAAGCCACGGCACTGACTTTGACCTGGGGCTTGTCGCGCTGAACAAGAATACGGACCTTGCTCAAAGCTTTAAGATCCTTGGGGATTGAAAGGGAGAGGTCTCTGAGCGGCTCCGCGGAAAAAACCGGAGCGCTCGCGCAGAAAAATAAAACCATGAGCATGATGGATCGAAGAATGCGGGATGACATAAGGGATGTATTGTAGCAAGGAAGTGTTCGGAACGGAGCAAAAAAAAGGGCAACTCCGGTGACCGGAGCTGCCCTTTTTACAAACCGAAACTTGACAGCTTACTTAATCGCTTCGAGATAGCTCTTGAGCTTGGCCCAAGTTCCGCGGCCGCAAACACCATCGGCCTTAAGACCATTGTCCTTTTGAAAAGCGGCGATCGCGTCACGGGTCCCCGGACCGACCTTGCCATCAATCGCGCCGTTGTAATAGCCGGCTTTCTTGAGGGCTTTCTGGACGTTCACGGAAGGGATCTCAAAACCGGAAGGCGTCCGGTACATTCCGCCGACCATAGCCCCTTCACTGGGCGCCGAAGAAACATACCCGGCGGATCCCGCAGCCCCCGAAACTCCGTGGCCTTCGGAAGCCTGGACCGCAGCGCGGGTGTCCTGAAGCGACTGATCCAAACGCACAAGCTCATCGGTCATGGCATTTACCTGCGCCTGGAGGGTATCCACTTTTTTGCCGGTCTTTCTTGAAGCGCAACCACTAAATGCGATCAAGCCGATCATTACTGCCAACATTGTCAAACGTGTAGCTTTTCCCATCGTTTTTTCTCCTGTAGGTCTTATGCGTTGGTTAGAAAGATTATTGCGATCACAGGGGTGTGAGTCTATCAGATTAAATTTTTGAAATCAATGACAAAAAGACCAGAGGCGCGAGGCGAACGTCCGAAGACTTAAGCCTTCGTGTTTTAACTTTCGATCTTGGGTCCGCAGTCTGGGGTCTCGTCCGCGGGCCGGACGGCAAAGAGCATGAACTCGGTATGCCCAATCATGCGTTGCACGGGCCGCGTCTTTCCGGCGCGCGCGAGGATCTCACGCTCCAAAAGTTCCCGGGCTTCCACGAGAATAAAACCTTGCTCGCGGAGCGCCTCGGCCATTTTTTCGATCTGGTTGAAGGTCGGATTCAGGCTTACCAAACGACCGCCGGGTTTGAGCGCTTGCTTCACGACCGTGACTTCTTCCCAAGGCTGAGGAATGTCCAGAGTCACGGCATCAAAATCTTTTTCCGCGAACGACTCCATGGCCTGGCGCTGGCAAAAGGTGACAAAATCGCCGAGCCCTGCGCGCTGAATGTTTTTGTACGCATTTTTAGGAAGGTCTTCGCGCCGGTCATAAGAAAAAACATGCCCGCCCGGCGCCACGGCCTGCGCGAGCGCCATGGTTAGTGACCCGGAGCCCGTGCCGATCTCCATGACTTTAGAACCGCTGTGGATACCGGCCTTCATGATCAAAAGCGCCGCGTCCTTCGGATAGATAATGCCGCTTTCTCGGGAAGCCTTCATCATGAGATCTTCCATCGTGGGCTTGAGAAGATAACAAAAGCCGTGTTCACAAATGATCTTTTTCCCGAACGGCTGGCCGATCCAATCGTCCACCGAGAGAGGCTTGCCGCAATGGATGGACACGCGCTTGCCGCGCGTGACATCGATCATGTAGGTACGCTCGTCATCGAACCACACGAGGACCAGATCCCCCTCGGTAATCGCTCCTGGCATAGGCTGAGAAATCGTTTCATTCATGGCGGGTACACTAGCTTCTTTCATAAAAATTTACCACCCTTTTTCCTTGGCGAGGCGAAGAAATTCCTCGAAATTATGGACGATGTGATCCGGCTTCGCTTCGAGCAGGGTCGCTTCGCTCGCAAAACCATGCGAGAGGGTCACGATCTCGACTCCCGCGTTCCTCGCGGCCTGAATATCGATGGGGCTATCCCCCACAAAAAGCACTTCTTCTTCGCTCGCATCCGTTCCTTCCATTAAGTGATGGATTGCCGCCGGGTCCGGCTTGAAGGGAAGGCCGTTATCCCCGGCCAATATCGCGATGAAATAATGTGCCACGCCAAGCGCCTCCAGGATCTGCGAGGAAAAAGGATTGGGCTTGTTAGTAATAACTGCTTGCTTGCCATCCTTGAAATACTCGAGACATTCGCGAGCTCCCGTATAAAGATGGGTGTGGTCGAGCATATGTTTCTTGTAATGTTCCCGGTAGAGCTTGGAACCCTGGTCCGCGAGCTTTTCATCTTCCGTACGAAAAACCTGTTTGATCAGCGCGTGGAGGCCCGTGCCGACGCAATCCTTGATCTCATCATCCGTAAGGGCCGGCCCCTTGAGCGTCTCAAGCGCGTACCGCACGCCGTTAATGATATCCTGGCGCGTATCCACCAGCGTTCCGTCAAGATCGTAAAGAATAAGTTTTTTCATGCCCATCCTTTTCTTCGTCGCCCGCGTCAATCGATCCGTGACACAAACGAATCGCCTACGCGGAGACCCACAGCCTTATCCCACATGCAACCGGGCCAGCTCCCTCGCAACCAGTTCCGCAATCAAACGATTCATACGGGGGCCACAATGGGCTTTGTCATAGGCTGTATCGATCTGATTGTCCGGAGCGTTCTTAAGCTCCTGCATCAGATCGATGTATTTGATATCTTTTTCCACGACGGCCGAAACCGTCCTGTCCCATCCTTGACGATACCCTTCACTCCGTTTGTACTTCATGACGTCCCGCGGGTCGGGCAGGATCAATAAAACGAATTCAGCCCCGGATTGATGGGCATCCTTATTCATTTCTTCGAAGATCTTTTTGGAAACCCGGATCGCTTCAGAGTCCGGCTTCCCAAAAATTTTATACGCCACGTAGCGGTTGATAAATGCGATCAATTTGAGCAGGATCGAATCCCTGAAAATGGGAACGGTCTCATAGGAGTCCAGGAAGTAGAGCCGGTCATGTGCGCGGAGATGGGCTCTAAATTTATCACTGAAGCCCCGCTCGTTATCCTCAAAAAAATCTTCCGCGGTTTTGTAGGGACTTGCGATCAATTTCAAACGGTCCCCCTCGATCTCAAAGCGAGGCATGACAATGGGCAACCACCCACAAAACCCTCTGTAAACATTGACATCACGGGCCAGATCTGAAGAAGGAACGAACCCCAACAAAACAACGTTGTGATCCACCTCCTCTGCCACCGTTTTATATCTTAAATAAGCTTGACACATGCTATAACCGGCCACGCCAAAATTGATGACCTCCCGATCTTTACCGATCTTTTCTAAATAAGAAGGCCAGGAATCTTCCATCGGGACGCCCTGACCTTGCGTGAACGATTCTCCGAATGTGATCACGCGTTTCACTCCGAGGGGAATCGCCTTGGCGACTTCGCTACGACGCAAAGCTCCCAAGGCATTCGATTGCCACCAACCGTTCTCTGAAACGGCATTTTTTAATGGAGCATATCTTAATAGACTGTCCTCGCGCAAGATCCCACCGATGTCGCCGAGGGTTATCTTCCGGCCATTCACGACCAACCCTCCATACGAACTCTTCTCAACAATCGAAGGATCGCCGGGCCTTGTTATTTTTTCAGGAAGCAGCTTCTTGCCCAAAAAGATACCGTAGCAATCCTCGGAAGGCTTCACGAAAAATCGCGCAACACTTTCGAACAGGAGAAGAGTGAAAAGCAAACTGGCCAATACTAACAATATTTTTTTTGCCATCGGGCACTCCTTCTCACCGTTTTAAAATTTAAAGATTATATTCGCTTTCGTCCCGCGATTAAATCCCGGCCTTTTCCCGACATCCTATATCCCCCCGAGAGAAGAATCATCCGAAAAATTCTGCGCCTTTTTCGTTTGCCCGTTGGAATAGTCGAGAATCTGCTGTTGCAGGCCACAGATTTTTTTCTCAAGGCCATCGAAAAAATCCCCGGATTTTTCCGCGGGAAACGGAAGCGCCACGGCTTTCTGATTCTTGAGATAGTAGATGATCGCGGAACGGACCGGAAGTTTGAGGATCCTTTCGGTGGCAAGCGCATAGATCTCAAGCTGGAGGTCATAGGCGCTTTTACGCGCTGTTTCTTCATCGCCGGCCGCCGTTTTGTAATCTAGGATATGCCACTCGCCTTTTTCGTCCTCGAACAAAATATCGATCTTGCCCTGGATGAGCCCGTGCCGTTCGTTCAGCACAAAATCGATCTCGCGTTTGACTTGCCTGGCTTTTTTGAGTTCGTGAAAAACAGGCTGCTTCATAAAACCTCGGATGATCTTCCGCGCATTGTTTGTGGCGTCCTTGCCAAAACACCCGAAAACGCGCTCCAACACTTCCGGCTCAAGAAAGCGTTCGGGCTTCCCAAAATCCAGATGTTCAAAAAACCCGTGCATGGCGGTCCCGAAATCAGCCGCGGAAAAATCGTCGTCATAAAAAACCGCTTCTTCCCCGCTCCACTCATTCTCCTCGACCGTCTCAATCCTTGTCAATTTCTGCGTAGCGGAAATTGAGGCGGTCCTTGTCAACCCTTCAAAAGAATCCTGGATAAGGACCGTCCACCCGATCTGATACGCGCGCCAAAATTCTAAGGGGTCTTTTTTAAAAAGAACATACGCCGAAACCGGCAGGTCGATGCTGCGAGGAACCAAAAAACTCGGGACTCGGGACTCGGGACTCGTCGTAGTCGTTTCTTTCCATGGGATGTTTTTTAGAGCCGTTTCCACTTTCTCACGAAGATCCTCTTTCGGTCGGCCGTTTAATTTTTCCGGGTGCGCGATATCGCAAGACATCTTGACCGCCCCAATACCTATCATCCCGCCTTGGCGGGATGGGGTGGTCCTCGTCAACCCTTTAAGAGAATCTTGGACAAGGACCGGCAAACTCTCACAGATCGCCATCGCCCAATCCATCCAGGACGCCATTTCCCGGAAACTCTTTTTCTCTTCTTTTTTCGTTTTATGGACGCCGCTTAAAAAAAGCCGGGATTTCGCGCGCGTCACCGCGACATAAAAAAGCCGCTTCCATTCCTCTTCATCGCGCGTGGCGATTTCATGGTCCACCCACCGGAAAAAGTAAGGTCTTTGCATCTCAGGATCTTTTTCATCAGGCACCTGCATGGCGTAGCCGTCGGCTGCATGAGCGATCACGGCCTTGGAATCCGGCCGCGATCCCTGATGCCCCATGTCCGCCACGAACACGACCGGGAACTCCAACCCTTTGGCCGCGTGGACACTCATCATGCGCACCGCCCCCGCGTCTGTTTCAAGCGTAATCTGCGCCTCGGATTCGCGAACCTTCTGAGCCTTCAGCCGCTTTAAAATATTCAAAAAGGCCGCAAGCGACATTCGTTCGTAGGTCTCGTATTCCCTGACCATCACAATAAGTTTCTTGAGATTCGCGTATCGGCGAACGCCCTTCGGGTCCATGAGGACCGAAAGCTCATAGCCCGTGCCCTCGAGTATTTTATCGATCAGTTCCGAAAGCGGGATCCGGTCCTTGAGCTCGCCCAATGTGCGCGTGAGTTTCAGAAACCCTTCAAGCCGCGTCCTTTGCTCCCCGGAAATCTCTTTAACGAGCTCGAAGGTTTTCAACGCGTGATAAAGAGGCGCGTCTTCATGCGTCGCCTTGACATGCCGGCAAAGCCAGAATAGCGTGTCATCCGTGATATGGAAAAGCGGTGAACGGAGCGTCGCGGCAAGAGGGATGTCCTCCAGCGGCCGCTCGAGATGGGAAAGAAAACTCATCATGTCCTGGATCTCGGGCTGCTCGTAGAAACCCCGGCCCGCGACGATAAAATAAGGCACGCCGGCGGATTTGAACGCATCCTCATAAATCCCGCTCAAGGTCATGGCTTGAAAAAGCACTGCGATATCGCCGTAAGGGATCTTGTCTTTTTCATGAAGCTTATGGACGCGGGCCGCGATCCTTCGAGCCTCGCGCAAACGAGCGTGGCGCATCTCCTCATTTTCTTCGAGCCCCGTCACAAGCACCTCAACCGCGGGATCCCGAGAGGATTCCCCCGCTTCCAGTACTTTGTGAGAAAGCAACGGCTCAAAAGGAAAACGGTCCTCCGCCCACAGTGTTTCAAAGAACCGGTTCACAAAATCAAGCACGGGAGGATCACTCCGGAAACTTTCGGCCAGAAAGATCCGCTCCCCCTCCTTACCCTCCTTATAGAGCTTTTCTTTTTCGAGAAAGATCCCAGGCTCCGCGCCGCGGAACCCATAGATCGACTGTTTATAATCGCCAACCATGAAAAGATTATTTCCGGAGGAAAGAAGTTCAACGAATTCCATCTGAAGAAAGTTTGTGTCCTGAAACTCATCGATCAGGATAAATTTGAATTTGCGCTGATACCGCTCCCGAAGCTTTTGAAGTGCCGGTTTCTCCCCCCGGAAAAGCCTCACGGCCTTCATCTGCAAGTCGTCAAAATCCAAAAAGCCTTTTTCTTTTTTCTTGGCGCTGTAAGCGGCCTCGAAAGCCAGCGCGATGGATTCGAATTTTTCCTTCCAGGGCGCGGCCACTAGCCCCAGGCGGAGCGCCGCAAGGTCCTCCAAAAGCGAACGCCACTCTTTCCAGCCCGCTTTGCGCTTTCCCTTATAAAGCGCGCTCCATTCCTTGAAATCCCGGAACGTCGTCCCGTCCCATCGCTTATTATTCAGGAATCGCTCCCAGGCCTCGGGATCGATCTCTTCGAGTTTCAAGAGAAGCGCTTGCGCTTCGCGGGAAAGCTCCTTTTCCCTTGCCGCCGAGACCTCTTGTTCTTTTTTTTCATTTTCCAGGAAAAACTCCCGAAGACCTTTCCCTTCGTGCCGTGCCGCAGTGAAGACCTTGAGAACACCGTCACAGGCAACCTCCTCCCCGTAAACCGGCAGGAGTTCGAAAGCTTCATTTTTTTCAGCGTAAAGTTTCGCGATCGTCTCACGCATCGCTTCTTCTTTTAAAAGCCCGGATTGTTCCGTCTCGATCACGCGAAAATCCGGATCGACACCCGCCTCGACCGGATGTTCCTTCAAAAGACGTGACGCGAAACCGTGGAAGGTTGAAATCGCGGCCTTTTCAAGATCACGCCGGGGACCTGCAAGACTCATTTCCCGGAAACCCTCCGAAAGGCGGGTCTTGATCTCATTGGCCGCTTTCTCGGTAAAGGTCAGAACAAGAAGTTCGGTGATGGCGGCTTTTTGCGTGCGGAGCAAGTGAAGGATCCTTTCGACAAGAACCCGTGTTTTTCCTGTCCCGGCCCCTGCCGACACAAGGATATTCTTCCCGAACGTTTGAACAGCTTTTTTTTGGACTTCCGTGAGTACCATAATTGATCGCTATTGCTATATTTTGATTATTGGAATAATTCCATGCCTTAAATACAAAACTTGCTCCCGGCTCGCATTATACAAAAACACGACTGCTTATGGCAAAAATGAATTTATGGGTTATACTTTGCGCATGGAAAATGAAAAACGAAAATTCTTCAGGCACCCGATCAAGGTTCCGATCCAGCTCACCCGGGTCGAGAATAACACTGCGGTGAACTCGCGAGCGGAAGATCTTTCGCAGGGCGGATTGGCTTTCTTTTGGCCGGAATCCATTCCCGAAGGAACACTCCTGCAGTTATCGATCCCGGTCGAGAAGCAGCTTTTTAAAATGAAGGCCTATGTCACGCACTCCCAAAAAGACCCGGACACCGGCCTTTTCAAGACCGGCGTCTACTTCGAAGATTCCGTGAGCTCCTTCCGCGCCAAACTCGCCGAAGAGATCATTCAGATCCGGCAATATCGCGAGAAAATGTCGCTTCTCAGGGGACACCCTTTCTCGGAAGAAGAAGCCGCAAAGGTATGGATCGATCGCAACGCTGAGGATTTCGCGAAAGCGATGCGTTCGGCTTCCTAGGTTCTTTTCGGTCATTCCTTCGGAAATTGGAGAGAAAAGATCAATTCCTTGGCGGGTTTGGCGAAAAAGAATCCCTGACCGTAACGGATCCCCATGTTGCGGATAAACTCCAGGTCGGAGCGGTGCTCCACCCCTTCCGCGATCATCTCGGAACCGTTCACGCGCCCCAAGTGCACCATCTCGCGGACGATCTGTTGATTGAGATAATTGCTCGCGATCCCCTGCACCAACTGAAGATCGATCTTTAAAAAATCCGGCCTGAGCGATGCTAACTGGGAAGTCTTGACGCTGATGTCATCGATATCATCCAGCGCGAAACGGTAACCCAAGGCCCGGATAAATTCCACGCCTCGTTGGATGAACGCGAAATCCGATTTCTTCACGCCTTCGGTCAACTCAAAAACAATCTTGGGGGTGTAAGCTCTCAGCCCTTTTAAAAATTCTTCGCCCTCTTTCCCCGCTGAAAAGGCCTGCTCCAGCGTGAGCGGCTCAATGTTGAGAAAAAGATATTGGCCCTCCTGCAGTTCGGGAAGGACCTTAATGGCGGATTCAAGACAATGGAAATCGAACGGGATCACGGCCCCTTTTTCGTAGGCCCGGCGAAACATCTCGGCGGGCATTTCCCTCTCGCTCCGGGCCAAGGCCTCATACCCGATGACGTCCCCGGTCGCGATATCCACAATAGGCTGATAAACGGAATGAATGGGTTCCTTGAATTCGGCCCGCTGTTTTTTAAAAAAATCGAATTTAAATGGCATACGGTTCCCTGTTGGATTTTTTTTAAAAAGTCGTTTGGATTATACACGACCCTCCTCCAAAAGGCCAGAAAACGCCTAGGATTTTATACGTTTTCCTTTAGGATCGACTCAAACGCCTCCGCCAGATCCGGATGCGCGAACTGATAACCGGCCTCGAGAAGTTTTTGAGGCAGAGCTCTTTGGCTCGACAGGACGATCATCGCCATCTCCCCCATGAACATTTTTAAGAGGAACGGCGGAATCGGAAACCATGACGGGCGATGGAGGACCCTCGCCAGCATCGAACAGAATTCGGTCATCGTTACGGGAGCCGGGGCCGTGACATTCACGGGACCGGAAAGTTCTCCGTGCTGCAGGATAAAGAGAAAAGCTCCAGTTACATCCTCTTGATGGACCCACGAGATCCATTGTTTTCCTGACCCCAGCGGGGCCCCAATGGAAAGCCGGAAGGGCGGAAGCATTTTGGAGAGCATGCCTCCCTTTTCGCCGAGCACGAGCCCCAGACGCGCCAGGACCACGCGAACTCCGAGCTCTTCCGCTTTACAAGCTTCCGCTTCCCATCGCCCGCAAGTTTCCGCGAGAAACCCGGCGCCCTGAGCGCTCGCCTCCGTCAGCTCGAGATCAGAGGCATCGCCGTAATACCCGGTGGCGGAGACATTGATCAAAAGCGCCGGTTTTTGCCTCACAAAACCTATCGCGTTCACGATCGCACGGGTGGCATTCACCCGGCTTAAAAGGATTTTTTGTTTTTGCGCTTGCGTCCATCGCTTCGTCGCAATATTCTCCCCGACCAGATTGATCACCGCGTCCGCGCCATCAAGACACGAGATCCAATCGCCGGGATCCTTTGCATCCCAGGATACAAATTCCCCGCCTTTGATCTCCCCACCGCCGTTTTGACGCGTCAACACGGTCACTTCATGCCCGGCCGAAAAAAACTTTTCTCTTAACGCCTGCCCGACAAACCCCGTTCCACCCGCGAGAACGATCCGCATAACCCCTCAGTAGACTTCTTTATCTTCTTTGCGGTCCCACTCCTCAAGCAACGCCAGGCATTCCTTTTTCATAAAACTCGCCCTGAAAGAAACGGGGCTTTTGCCTTCGCGCTTCATTTTTCCGCTCGGGATGGACAATTCATGAAAACCCCTTTTTTGAACATCCGTGATCCTCGTCCCGAAGATCACCTTCGCGATCCGGGCCCAATGGATCGCGGAAAAACACATCGGGCAGGGCTCGGTCGTGGAATAGATCACGCAATCCGAAAGATCGAAGCGCTTGAGTTTTCGCGAGGCGAGACGGATGGCATTCACCTCTGCGTGACACGTGGCATCATTTTTTTTAAGCACGGTATTATGCGCCATCGCGATCCATTGACCTCCACGCACGATCACCGCTCCAAAAGGCCCCCCTGCGGACTTTTCTATCCCCTCCCGCGCGGACCGTATCGCGAGCTCCATCCATTTCTTTTTTAAACTTTTTTTCATGGCTGCATCGCCTTTCGGAGGGCCTCAAGAACGGCTTCATGTAAAAGACCGTTCGTCGCTACAAGCCCGGGATTCCTCGCAAGTGTAAGCCCCGCGCCAAAATCAAGCTCCCGTCCTTCGAGGTCCGTCACGCGCCCACCTGACTCCTCGATCGCCAAAGCGCCGGCCGCGACATCCCATATTTTTTCCCGATAATCCGGTTCTTTCCGCGGCAGAGTCCTGAAAAATATTTCCGCGCCCCCAGAAGCGATCACCGCGTGTTTCGCCATACTGTCTAAAACGGTGAGCTTCGACCGGACCCCTATTATTTCCAGAACACGCCTGCTTTTTTCCGCATTCCGATGTTCCGGATCGAAAGAATCCAGAATCCGGGCCTTGCTTATTTCCCGGCACGGGGAAACTTGCAAGCGGACCCATCGCTTGGGATCCTCTCTATCATTCTTATTCAATGAGAACGCTCGGCATCCCTGACCTCGGGCCGCGAAGATCCCGACACCTTTCCCCAGCGCCTTCTGTTCCTGAAGCTCCAGTTCCGGACATCCCATCGTGGCCAGCTCCACTTTCCCGTTTTTGACAAATGCTAGCGCGGTCACATATTGGCCGCCGCGTAAAAACCCCTTGGTCCCGTCTATGGGGTCCAGCGTCCAAAAAGATCCTGCGGGCCTACCTTTCCCTCGCTCGATCCACCGGCAGACCATATCCGACATTGCGTTTGGAAAAAAGGAACGAACGAAACCCGTGACCTTTTCGAGGTCCTGGGCGCCTTCCGGCGTCCGAAGATAATCCGCGTCTTCTTCAGCCACAAGCACCGCTTCGGGAAGATGCTGTTCAAGAAGCGCTCCGGCCATGGCTTGAATACTCATGTCCGCGAGCGTGACGGGGGAATGGTCCTGTTTGATAAAGGAACGGATGGAGGCCTCCCCTCGAATGCGTCGCGCCAACTCCGAAGCACCGTGGGTTAATTCAAGCGCGAATCGGATCTCAGGACTCTTGGGGTCAATGTCCAATTTCTAAAAATCCTTTGACTTGTTTGAGAAACGTTTCGCCGCTGACCGGTTTGGAGATGAAGGGATGCCCTCCGATCACCGAAGTTTCAAGCGCTTCTTTTTGAGAAACAAGCGATGTCATGAAAACGACCCGGGTGGCCTCAAGGGATTTGTCTTTTCGGATCTGGTCCGCGATCTCCCCTCCGTCCGCGCCCGGCATCATAATATCGAGAAGCACGAGCTCGGGCCGCATTTGGTGGATGATCTTAAACGCCTCGCTCCCACGATTACAAACGATGACGTCATAAAGCCCGGTCTTATCGAGCAGGATCTTCTCCATCTGACTGGTATCCACATCGTCATCCACGATCACGATCAATCTTTTCAATCCCATGAGAGTCCCCTTTGAGAATGTGAAATGGCAGACGCATTCTAACACAACTCCCCGGCGAGCCCCAAACCCGGACCCGGTTTATTCTTCCATAACCCGGTTTTTTCTTCTCCAACCTGATCCTGAAGCGAAACTCGCCGGCACCTCAATTAAACTTGACGGAAGGGGGGCTGGCGGGCATTATGCGTATATGTGCATAATGAGAAAACGCCATGAGGCCTAAAAAAACAAGATGGATCAAGTGCGACCCCGGAGAGCGCTGTTTTCGGCCTGAGAAGACGGGAGCCACAAGTTCCCGTGAGTGTGCCGGAAGTACTAACTTCCGGCCCCGTTGCCAACCCGCGAAGAAGCTTCAGGGCGTGATCCTAAGCCTGGATGAATTCGAAGCGCTTCGTCTTTGTGATCTGCAGAAACTCGACCAACACGCCATCGCGCTTAAGATGAAAGTTCACCGATCCACGGTTTCGAGAATACTCGCTACTGCTCGGAGAAAAATTACGGACGCCTTGGTGAATCTCAAAGCAATCAAGGTCGAGGGAGGTTGTTGCACGATAAGATCCAAAAAATAAAACTAAGGAGATGAACCCGATGGAAAAAAACCCGGTCAAGATAGAAAAGACGGAGAAAAAAGGATGGTTCGGGAAGTTAATCGAAAAACTCGATAAAAAAATGGAATCAAAATCCCGAGAGCGCTGCTGCTGCGCTCCGAAAGATCCGAAGAAAGGTTCTTCATGCTGCTAAAGTTCACCAACGCGCTCGTCTACGGCGTCCTTGGGTTCGATCCCGAAAAATCGCCAGGCAGGGTCCTTCACTTCTTCATCTACGATTCGATGAAGATCCTGCTTCTCCTTTTCGCCATGATCCTGGTGATCGGGGTCTTCAGGACCTATCTTCCCCAGGCGAAGATCAAAAAATGGATGAACCGAAGAAGCGGCGCGGGACATTTTTTCGCCGCCCTCTTCGGGGCCGTCACGCCTTTTTGCTCCTGCTCTTCGATCCCGATCTTTTTCGGATTTTTGGAGGCCGGGATCCCGCTCGGAGTCTCCTTCGCCTTTTTGATCACCTCGCCTCTCATCAACGAGTACCTGGTCGTACTCATGCTCGGGTTCTTCGGGTGGAAGATCACCGCGCTTTATGTGGTGAGCGGTCTTTTGATCGGGACATTTTCCGGGATCATCCTCGGGCGGATGCATTTGGAACGTCATTTGGCGGCTGATTTTATCGGGAAAGGAAATGGGCCGGATGAAGAAAAGAGCTTCGCGTCTTTCCGCGAACGTCTTCGGTTCGGGTGGAAGGAGTCCAGCTCCATCACGCGAAAGATCTGGGGGTGGGTCCTGATCGGTGTGGGGATCGGCGCCGTGATCCATAACTATGTACCTCAGGAAGCCATTCAGTCCATCATCGGGAAAATGGGATTCTTTTCCGTCCCGGCCGCCGTGATACTCGGGGTTCCATTGTATGGAAGTTGCGCGGCGATCGTCCCGATAGCCGTGGTCCTTTTCCAGAAAGGTATTCCGCTCGGAACGGCGCTTGCTTTCATGATGGCGGTGGCGGCCCTGAGCCTCCCGGAAGCGATCATGCTCCGGCGTGCGATGAAACTCCAGCTCATCGCGGTCTTTTTCGCCGTCACCACACTCGCCATTATTGTGACCGGTTATCTCTTCAACTTTCTCCAGCATGTTCTTGTTTAAAAAACGAACTTCAAGGTGAAAAATGAACGAACCTCATAAAAAACAATTATCATTTCTGGACCGGTTTCTGACGTTTTGGATCTTTCTCGGGATGGGCGCCGGCGTCGCGGCCGGATTTTTCTATCCTCCGATCGTGGGATTCTGGAACAAGTTTCAGGTGGGGACGACCAATATCCCGATCGCGATTGGCCTGATCCTCATGATGTATCCCCCGCTCGCCAAGGTGAAATATGAGGAGCTCGGTGACGTATTCAAGAACACCAAGGTCTTGATCCTATCGCTGGTCCAGAACTGGGTGATCGGTCCCATCCTGATGTTCGTGCTGGCGATCACATTCTTGCGCGGCTATCCGGAGTACATGATCGGACTCATCATGATCGGTCTTGCCCGTTGCATCGCGATGGTCATTGTATGGAACGACTTGGCCGAAGGCGACGCAGAGTATTGCGCGGGCCTTGTGGCATTCAACTCGATCTTCCAGGTGCTTTTTTTCTCCCTTTACGCTTGGGTCTTCATCACGGTTCTGCCGCGTTGGTTCGGACTGCAGGGAGCCGTGATCGATATCACGATCGGCCAGATCGCCAAAAGCGTTTTTTTCTATCTCGGCATTCCATTTCTTGCGGGGATACTGACGCGATTCGTCTTACTTAAGATCAAGGACAGAACCTGGTACGAGACTCGGTTCATCCCGGCGATCAGTCCCATCACGCTCATCGCCTTGCTCTTTACGATCGTTGTCATGTTCTCCCTGAAAGGAGAAACCATTGTCAGGATCCCGATGGATGTCGTGCGGATCGCGGCCCCGCTCCTTATTTATTTTGTTGTGATGTTCCTCATTTCTTTTTTTATGAGTAAAAAGATCGGCGCGCCTTACGGCCAAGCTGCGACGCTCTCCTTTACCGCGGCAAGCAATAATTTCGAGCTCGCGATCGCAGTCTCGGTGGCCGTATTCGGCATTCATTCCGGAGTCGCGTTCGCCGCCGTGATCGGCCCGCTTGTGGAAGTCCCTGTCCTGATCTCCCTCGTTGCCGTCGCGCTCTGGATCAAAATGAAATACTTTTCCATCTAGAGAGCATTTTGCTTCTGACGATTATTGGAAGTTCCGGCGGGAAGTGTGTCTCGCCAACGTCGTCATGATTTTCATTAATTAAAATTATGGCTGTCCAAGTCGCCATTAATGAAAAGAAAATAAAGACTTGGGCGCCATGCCCCACCGAGGCATGGCTTCACTCGCGAGCGTCGACCTCGTTATAAAACCGTGGCACTCGGCCTCCTTAGCGTGGCTTAACACACTTCCGCCTGCAAAATTCAAGAGAAGGCGAAGGGTTGAGACGAGGCACGCTGGAAGGACGAGCGGGCAGGGACTTCTCGAAGAGAAGGAGCGAGGACTGGAGGGCGAACGAGGGAATCCACGCCGGGGACTCCCGAGTGCTGACGAGGCTCAACCCCGAAGCCTTACTGGTATTGAATAAATCTCTTCTCAAGCACGGGAAAAATGCCATAATAATCCCGCCCAAAAACAGGAGGCGGCATGTTCCTTTTTTTAAAACTTATCCTGGCGCACTTAATCGCGGACTTCATCCTCCAGTTCGAAGAGCTTTACCAGCTCAAGATCCGGAGCTTCCTGGGGCACCTTTTCCATGCTCTGATCCACGGTCTCGTCTCACTCGCCCTTCTTTATCCTTACCTGAACGTACTCCAGATCTGGATCTTCGCGACCGGGATCGTCCTTGTCCATTTAGCGCAAGACCTTATCAAATATTCTTTTACGAAGAAAACCCCGGCGAACACTTTTATCTATTTTATGACCGACCAGCTATGCCATGTCCTTGTGATCAGCACGATCTTTCTTTTTCCCATCAGCCACGAAGTCCGCGGATTCCCGGCCTTTCCCGGCATGGACACGCTTTACCGGATGAACGTTTGGACGCTCGACGTGATCTTTTTTATCCTACTTACGCTCGCGGGCAGTTATGTCCTGAACGCCTTCACCAAAAGTTACCTGAAGGGACACTCGCCCCTTTATCTGATCAGCTCCACGGAAATGACCCATGCGATCCTCGAAAGATCGCTCGTAGCCTGGATCCTAATCTCGAGCGCCTCGCCCTGGACGCTTCTCCTCATCCCCTGCGTGGGCGTTCTTCGCTTACCTTCTAAAATTTTGAGAGACCTGACGGCCTTTCTCCTCAGCCTGAGCTATGCCATCCTGATCACGTTGCTTTTCCGGAAAACCTTGTAGGATCTCTTATGAGAAAAACACCGATGCCCCGCCGCAAAAGCACCCGACGGTCTTCCGACACCAAACGCGTCGAAGACCCTGCGGTTGCGAATCTCCGGAAAGTCCTGGCCCTGACAAGCGTTCTAAATTCCACGCTCCGACTGAATGAACTCCTCGCGCTTATCATGAAAACCTCTTCCGAGGTCATGCGCTCGGAAGTCGCATCGCTTCTTCTGATCGATGAGGGGTCGAATGAACTTGTTTTTCGTGTGGCCCTTGGCGGCAAAGGCGCGGAGCTGGAGGAAAAATTCCGCGTGAAAATAGGAGAAGGCATTGCGGGGTCAGTGGCCGCGTCCGGAAAACCCGAGATCGTGAATGATCCTCATAAAGACCCTCGCTTCGCCAAACGCTTCGACGATTCCACGGGTTTTGTCACGAGGGCGATCCTCTGCGTCCCCATGAAAGCCAAGGGAAAGGTCATCGGTGTTCTCCAGGCCATCAATCCTTTGCTTCGCAAAGACTTCAGCCAGGAAGATCTGGAACTTTTTGAAACTTTCGCGGACCAGGCGGCCATCGCCATCGAGAACGCGCGGCTTCACGGAGAGATCGTCAAACAGGAAAAAGCCAAGCAAGCCCTAAAGATCGCCCATGAGATCCAACAGAATTTCCTCCCGGACCTTACAAGCCGCCGGTACGGGATCGACCTTTGCGCTCTCACACTTCCTGCGTTTGATGTGGGCGGCGACCTTTATGATGTGATCGCACTCGACGAGAACCGGATCGGTGTCATCCTGGGCGATGTGTCCGGCAAAGGTGTTCCGGCCGCGCTCTATATGGTCCGGGCGATGTCCGAGTACCGCTTCCTTGCGCCGCAGGCCAAAGACCCGGCGGAGCTCCTCACCACCCTCAACCAGCGCCTTTCGGTGAACAGCCCTTTCGGGATGTTCCTCACGATGATCTGCCTCTTGATCGACCGGCATACGAACACGGTCCAGTATTCCTCCGCCGGCCATCTTCCGATTCTTCTAAGAAAATCCGCGGAAGGCACCCCTGAAGTCCTCAAGGGCTCACAAAGCCCGCCGCTGGGCCTTATGCCCGAGACATCTTTTTTCCTAAACACGGTCCATCTGGAAGCGGGGGACACTCTTTTCCTTTATACGGACGGTGTGGTGGAAGCACGTGACAAGCGCGGAAAAGAATACACAATCGAGCGGCTTATGGAATGCGTGAAAACGGAAGCCGGATCGGCTGCCGAATATTCCGAGAGGATCTTCGAAAATGTCCGGAAATTCACGACCGGCGCTGACCAGCACGACGACATCACCGCGCTCACGGTGGTCATCCCCTAAAAAAATCCGAAGAATTTTTCCAAGCCGTCAACAAGAACGCCGGATCAAGAGTTCTGGAGTGAATTTTTTCTGGACCGGCTCCTCGAGTTCCCCTTCGATCAATCCGATGATCGTCCGCACCATTTCCGCACCCATGGCCTCCAAGGGCTGGCTGACCGTCGTGAGAGAAGGTTCGACGACTTTTCCTTTAAAGATCCCGTCATATCCGATCACCGCCACCTGAGCGGGGCACGTGATCCTGCTTTCCCTTAAAGCCCTCAGGGCGCCAATCGCGATATCGTCGTTGAAACACAGCATGGCTTGAGGCAAGGTCTTGCTCTTTTGGATGATGTCCATCATTTTAAGATAACCATCCTCTTCAAAATAATAATCACATTTGCGATAATGCGCCGGATCGGCCGTCAATTCATACCGGCCTAAAAGCTCCTGCCAAAGTTTGTGCCTTTCCCGGGAATCGATCGAAGCGTCATCTGGCGCGTGAAGCATGCCGACTTGGGTGTGTCCGGTATTTTTCAAATGCTGAAGGCTTTGTTCCACACCCGAACGATTATCGCCGTAGATGATATTGCCGGAAAACCCTGGCTCAAAATCATTGATCACGACCGCGGGAATGCCGGCCTTCCGGGCCTCTTCCAGAAAAGGACGGTGGATTGTCCAAGTCAGAAACAGAAGTCCTTCCACCGGTTCCTCCTCAAGCCGGGCCTTGGGGTCTTCATCTTCCCGGACCGTGATTAATTTCAGCTGGTAATCCGTGTTCCAGAAAGCGTTGATGACCCCCGTGATGATCTTGACAAAATATTCTCCTTTGAAGATCTCACTGGTAAAAGAAGTCAACAACCCGATCTTTTTACGCTCCGGCATGGGGCCGCTCCAGTGAATGGATTAGAAAATAAAACAGTCCGAGGGGGTTTAAAGGGTTTTGGGGAAAGTGCGCTGAAGCGTCAGGATGAATTTTGTGCCCACCCCGGGCCGGCTTTCGACACGCACAGCACCTTGATGCATTTTTGCGGTGCGGGCGACCACCATAAGTCCGAGTCCCGTCCCGCGTTTCCCTTTGGTGGAAAAAAACGCTTCGAAAAGCTTCGCCTTTACTTCCTCGCTCATCCCGGAGGCGTTGTCCTCAACGATCAGCTCATAGCGTTCGTCATTTTTGATCCGGGCGCGGATCTTGATACAAGCGTCTTTTTTCTCCTGAAAAGCCTCGAAGGCGTTTTTCACGAGATTGAGGAGCGCGCGATAAAGGGAGCGCCCGTCTCCTTCCACGGCCGGAAAACCCGAGTCCGCTTTAAAATCAAGCTTGATATGATGGCCTTCGGCCCGCTCCGCGAGATCGCTTTGCAATTCGGCCAAAATCGCCGCAAGATCCACTTTTTCGGGCTCCAACTGATAATCTTTCGTTAAACTCAGCATCTCCCAGATGAACCCGTCCATTTCCTTTAACGTCTTGGCCATTTTGAAAAGCCCGGTGGTGAGAAATTTCTCGTTCTTCTCCTTGATCCCCATGCGGGTCATCTCATCCGAGAAGCGCGCCAGCTGCATGATGTTCTTGATCTCGTGGACCACCATACCCATCGCCTGACCGACCGCGGCCAGGCGCTCCATCTTGACGTTCTCTTCAAAAAGCAGGATGTTCTTAAGCGCACCGGAAAATTCCGAAGCCAGATCGAACCCTATCTCAATCTCTTGAGGGATAAAAACAGGCTCGCTGGCCGCTCTTTCGAGACACGCAACCCCCATGACATTGTTGCGGGCGATCAAGGGAAGGAACATCCGGCCCGCCCATACGCAGGGTTTTCCCCCTTCAAATGCTTTTTGCGCCTCAGCCGCAAGACCCGGCGGGATTTCTTTGACAAAGGGGACCGAGGCATCGAGCAAAAGGGCTTTGTTCCGGGCTGCGATAAAAAGATAGTTTTGCCGCGCAGGGATCAACTGGGATGCGGTGGTCAGGAAAAACTCGGTAAGGACCTTGCTGTCCGTAATAGCGTCATAAACGCGTCCGATCTCATGTGTCGCTTGATACGGTTTTTCGGGATTGCCCATGGCGAGATACTAACCAATCCGTGCGAAGGTTGCAAGCACCTCTGAAATCTCGTACGGCGTAAGGCGTACGCCTTACGCCGTACGCTTTAAAACGTCAGATCGATCAGGAAAAGGGCCCCGAGAAGAACTTCTTTTTCCACGGTGTCCGCGTCAAACGGAAATACGATCCCGAAATGGCCGTTTTGTGGAGCTCCCGCTTCAGCGGTCGGGGCTCGCTTACTGATCCTTCCTACTGTGGCGCCTCCCTTCTGGATATGAAAGACTTCGGAATGCGCGGAAGAACCTTCAATATCGTAAAAGGCCTGTCCTCCGACGCCCAGAACCTGAAAGTTCGCTTTCGAAGACCCGCGTTTCTGAACAGCACCGATCAAGTTCTCGGACCCATCGAAGATCTCTAGCTTATTCGCGAAAAGTCCGGCATGTTTCTTAAAATAAAGAATTTGCTCCCCCTTCTTGTTGAGGAGATAAAGCGTGAACTCGTGAGACTTTCGAAAAGCGTCCAGTTGCGAAATCGCCCCCCCTTCCGCGGCTGCGTAATAGACCTCTTCTTCCGAAATATCCGAAAGGCAGCAAACGGGTTTTAATTTCCAATTTTCCGGAATGCCGGAGTATTTGTTCTTCTCGCGCAGATTAAGTGAATCGAGAGACCTTATTCGTTCCATAAGAACCTAGGGAAGCGGAGAGGCCTTTGGAAAATCGATCGCAGTGTCCGCCACATGGTTGACGTAGTTGGTGAAGAGGTTGAGTGAAACAGCCGTGACGATCTCGAGGATCTCCTCGTCCGAGCAACCTGCCTTGCGGACTTCCTCTAGTTCCGAGTCCGTAATATTCCCGCGATTCGCCGAAAGCCTTTTGGCGAACCTGAGGATCGCATCCGTTTTAGGGTCCCGGGACCTGGCCCTGCGGCCTTCTTCGATCTCTTCAGGGGTAAGCCCGGCGTGCTTCCCGATCGCGGAGTGTGCCGCAACGCAGTAATGACATTGATTATCCTCCCCCACCGCAAGCGCGATCTGTTCGCGGACCTTTAGAGGCAGCTTGGCGTCGGCAAAAGCTCCGCTCAAGCCCAGATAGGCTTGAAGCGCCGCAGGCGAATGGGCCATCGTTTTCATAATATTCGGGATTCGCCCCGACTTGGCTTTGATCTTGTCCAAAAGTTCCCGGGTCTTACCCTGTATTTTTTCGGGATCCAGCGGTTGAATACGGCTCATAAAATTTCCTCCTTTGTAATAATGCGTGTCACCGCATCCTGAGATAGCGGCGGGTCAGGGCGATCAGAAAAAGAGGGGTGAACAAAATGCCCGAGAGGGCCTCCAACGCCGCAACAACGCGGGTCCACCCCATCGGCAGATAATCGCCAAAACCCACAGTTGTGTAAGTGATGATGCTCAAATAAAACGATTCGAAAAGATCGATCTTTTGCACAAGTCCGTTAGTCAGAATCGCGCCGGAAACATAGTAACAAAAAGCGCTCAGGGCAATGACACCACAGGCGATCCCGAACGTGCGGAAAGGCATTTCTCCGTACCCCCAGATCAAGCTGTTCAAAGAACCGAAGATCCAGTTTAAAAAAGTCGAAGCTTGTTCTTTCCAGGAAGCCTTCTCGAGGCCGATCGCTCCCGGAGCGTTTGTTTTCATTTGCATGAAGGTTCTCCACAAGCGCGCAAGCCGGGCGTCCTTGGCACGCCGGTAACAATAAGAATATTTTGTGAAATCCCCCTCCTTTTCATAGAGAAGCGCGGCTTCACTGAAGAGCGTTTCCGCATAAGCTTGATCCTGGGCCTTGAGGGCCTCGATCGCGGCGGACTCATTGCGCGTCGCGGCATTACGAAGCGGCTGCCAGCCGGTGTGGATATTCCAGCAGGTCGCGGCGGAAGAAAAACAGACCGCGGCCTTCAAAGGCTCGTTCGCCGCCTGGAAAAGCTTGGCGGCTTGATCAAAGGTCTGGAACGCCTGGTCGATCTTGCCTTCTCCCCGGAAACGGTGCGCCTCGCGTTCCAGGGCGATCGCCTGCTCGATCCTGGTTTTGGGTGCGACCGGCGGTGTGTTGAAGTGGGGCATCTTCGGATTCATGGGAGGCATTCTACTCAATTTGACCCACATCCTCCAGAGGAGTTTCCACGACGGGGTCGGCTTCCGGAATATTTAGCGTGAAATCACTGCCAGGTCTCGCGGCGCAGAAGGGCTTTTTCGTAGACGTCCTCGTACTGTTTGGCAGCATCGAGCCAGGAGAAATGCTGGAGCATGGCGCGTTTGCGCATGACTTCCATATGTTCGGGCCGGTCATAATGCGTGCTCACTGCCCAGCCGACCGTATCATGGACCGCGGCCGGAGTTCCCTGAGAGTAGAGAAATCCGGTCCCAAAACCGCTTTTTTCTTCATAGGGAATAATCGTGTCTTTCAGGCCGCCGGTCGCGCGCGCGATCGGAAGCGTGCCGTATTTCAAACTATAGATTTGGTTAAGACCGCACGGTTCATAAAGGGACGGCATCAGAAAAAAATCGGCCCCCGCCTCGATCAGATGCGCTTTGCGCTCGTTGTAGCCGATCCAGGCGCCCACCCTTCCGGGATAAAGCGCTGGAAGCCCCCCGAAGAAATCCTCTTGTCCCTTGTCCCCACTTCCGAGAATGGCGAACTGCACGGCCATATCGCGCAGGATGCGGTGCATGACGAGCATCAAATGCTGGAAACCTTTTTGCTCCGCAAATCGCGAGACAATGCCCACGACCGGAAGATTTCCCTTGGGGTTTAGAAAAAATTCTTTTTGAAGGGTGTTTTTGCAAAGCTTTTTCCCGGACATGTCCCGCGAAGAATAATTCGCCGGAATGAGCGCATCGGTCTCCGGATCCCAGTGATCATAATCGGCGCCGTTCAGGATCCCGTAAAGATCTTCCCGGCGGCGCTGGATGTAGGTCGAAAGACCGTTGGCGCCGGGCTCACCGAGAATTTCTTTGGCATACGTGGGACTCACGGTCGTGATAGCGTCGGCGTAGAAGATCGAACCTTTCATAAAATTGATGCCACCGAAATTTTCGAACTTGGCGTCCGTAAAATTGTCGCGCCCGAGCCCGAGAAAACCGTAGGCATCCGCCCTGAAAGTCCCCTGATAGGCGATATTGTGGATCGAGAAAACACTCGCGGTTCCGGCAAAAAAGGGATTGTACTGCTCCCAGATCTTCAGATACGGCGCGACGAGCGCGGTCTGCCAGTCGTGACAATGGATGATATCGGGCTGGAACTTCAGGTCCTCACAGAGTTGGAGACAGGCGCGCGAAAAAAATCCGAAACGCTCGGGATTGTCCGCAAATTCCAAATTACCGTCGTCATAAAGCCCGGCGCGGCCGAAATAACTTTCATGTTCGATAAAATAAACCGGAAATCCGTCCGATTGTCCTTCGAGAACCTGACACCAAACGATGCCATTGCCGGTCGGAACACCCATCGGTCCCAGAATGGGCTTTAGGCCGTGCTTTTCTTTACTGATGGACCAATAACGGGGCAAGACAAGCCGGACATCGTGCCCGAGTTTTTTCAGGATCTTGGGCAACGCGCCACAGACGTCCCCAAGACCGCCGGTCTTAATGAACGGCACCGCCTCGGAGGCCGCGAACAAGATCTTGAATTTTTTTCCGTTCTTTTTTTTCATTTTCCAGGACTTTCCGTTAGTATGCTGAGAAGGGGAATTGTACCTAAGGACAGAAAATAAATCACTTCGAGCTCACGAAAGGAACTTCGCGCGCTCCCGATATTGATTTCAGGAACGATTCCTTACATCCGTAACCGATCGGGCTCGCCCCCGTGAAATGATAGAATTGGGACCGGCCTCACCCAGCCGGCAGGATGAAAAAGAAAGTGGAGCCCCCCTCCGGTTTTGATTCGACCCAAATGCGCCCGCCGTAGTGCTCCACGATCTTCTGGCAGGTCGCAAGACCGATCCCCGATCCGGGATATTTCTGCTGCGTTACTAATTTTTCAAACATGACAAAAATGAGCTCGCGGGATTCTTCCGGAATCCCGATCCCGTTGTCTTGAACTGAAAAAAGCCATTCCTTTCCCTTGCGAACGGCTGAGATATGGATGCGCGGCTCCTTTTCGCAATATTTCATCGCATTGCCGATCAAATTTTGAAAGACCAAACCGGCAAGCACCGGATTGATTGCGAGAACCGGCAGGACGTCATGCGTTATTTTTGCATTTTTCTCGACGCTCACGGCGCGAAGACTCTCCAGCGTTTCCGCAACCACCTTCTCAAGATCGGCAAAAGGAGTTTCTTTTTCTTTTTTCGTGACCGTTGCGTAGTCCAAAATCGCTTTGATCATAGAGTTCATGCGCCGAACGCTCCGGAGAATACCGTCCGCACATTCCTGGGCTTCCTTATCTTCGGAATTCTGATACTTCTCGGCGAGAAATCCCGTAAAACCAAAAATATTCGTCAAGGGTGCTTTCAGATCGTGCGCCGCTCTGAAAGCGAACTGTTCCAGTTCGCTATTCGAACGAGCAAGCTCTTTAGAGGCGGCCTCCAATAGCATTGTTTTTTTATAGATCAGACCGGTCAACCAGGAAACCAGGACGAAAGTGACCAAGTGAACCGTGCTGTCCAGGGTCAATGTCCGCATATCGGCCCAAGATCTCTCCAAGGCTTGGGCATAAAACCACAAAAGCGCGGTTAAAAACGCCAAGAAACGGCCGGGACGATCCCCAAAATACCAAGTCATCAACATGATCGAAGGAAAATAAAAAATATCGAACGCGATCATGTTCCCGGTAACGACATCAAGATAAAAGGCAAGGAAGGAAATAAGAAGTATAAGAAAGCCCAAAAAAGTCTGGGCGATCTTTCGTTTTTCAGAAAAAAGGGTTTTAGGAAGCATCTTGAAGGATAGTATAAGTCCCCTTTGAAACCTGTCAACGAACAAGACCCTGCCGCGGACCTTTTACTGCTTGAGTTCTCTTGCTATAATCCCGCTCATGCCGAACGTCAGTGTCGTTATCCCAACCTATAATCGCTCGTCGGTCCTGCCGCGCGCGATCGATTCCGTCCTCGCTCAAAAAGGCACGGATCTCGAACTCATTATTGTGGATGACGGCTCCACCGAAATGCAGGATGGAGGATGTCGGATGGAGGATGAGGTAAAGCAAAAATCAAAAGGCTTGTCGTCATCCTACATCCTTCACCCTGGATCCTCAGCGCTTTGCGCCGAGCCATCCATCATCCGTTTTTTTCGCCAAGAAAAAAACAGTGGCCCCGCCGCAGCCCGGAACTTTGGGATCAAAAAAGCCAGAGGCGAGTGGATCGCATTCCTGGATTCGGACGATGAATGGAAGCCCGGTAAGCTCAAGGCCCAGCTAGAATTCTTCTTCAGGTATCCGGACTACCTTATCTGCCAAACCGAAGAGATCTGGATCCGGAACGGCACGCGCGTGAACCCGATGAAAAAACACCAAAAATCCGGCGGATGGATATTTGAAAAATGCCTGCCGCTTTGCGTCGTGAGCCCGTCAGCCGTGATGATGCACCGGAAGCTTTTTGACGAGATCGGGCTTTTTGACGAATCACTTCCCGCCTGTGAGGATTATGATCTGTGGCTTCGGATCGCTGCGAAATATCCGATCGGCCTTATTGAAAAACCCTACATCCTTAAATACGGCGGCCATGCGGACCAGCGCTCCCGGGAATTTCCAGCCATGGACCGTTTTCGCATCCGCTCTCTCGCAAAAATCCTGAAAGAAGGTGTCCTCACGCGAGAACAAACCGCCGCCGTGCGTGCCACATTGGAAAAAAAATCAAAAATCTACCTTGCCGGGGCCTTGAAACGTGAGAACCGCAACGCGGTTCTGGAGATCGAAAGCTTGCTCCGGGGACTTGAATAAGAAGGGCCCGAACTAATCGCGGGAAGAGGTTTTCGTTTTCCCATGGTTAACATTCAGCCATTCGGGATCTTCAATGGCTTTTTCCCAATCATCGTAATACCAATATCCATCCGCCTGTCTGAAACCATGATCGGGATACATAGAACTGCTCACCTCATTACGCGGCGTGCTTACAAACTTTCCCCGGAGCGGCGATCTCTTTTGGAAGGCGACCCGTTTGATAAAATTCAGGACGGCCGTTTCGATCTTAAATCCGAAAGCGCGGCAGCTTAATACAAACACAGGGATCTCCATGCGGTCCGCATACTCGACCGTCAAAACAACCGAGATAATGCCCATGTCGCCAAACCGGTCCACGGCGCGGGTAAGCATGATTTGATGGCCCTTGGCCTTAAACCAGTGCTGAATTTCGTCCCGACTCGTGCGGGATCCGCAAAGATTCCACTGGTTAGTCCGGTTAATAAGCTCTTCGACCCTTTTCAGGTCCTTGGACTGGGCCGGGGCAATGTCCAGAGATATTCGTAGATCCTTGAAAAACGAGATTTGATCTTGTTGGTCCCGCCGGGTTTCAACAAAATCATTCCTTTGTTTTCTCTCGAAGTACAGCTGGGTCCTGTCCCCGGAACCGGTTTCAGACAAAATCCTGGACCACTGCCGGAAGAGCGTCCAGGTTTCCTCTTGATGGGGATCCATCACGATCATTTCGGGAAATCTTTCAGTGATCAAAGCACGCTCCTGCGGGCTATCATCCAGAAAGACAAAATCCCCGAAGCCCAGATTTAATTCCTGCTGGATCCGGACCATGTTAACGTCCTTACTTTCCCAGTTGATCTGCCGGGAAACAAAATCCTCCTCTTTCAACAGGCTTTCCTCGTAATCAATATTCTTGGAAGAGTTTTTTGAATTGATGGCCAGCACGATCCCCTTGGATTTCAACGACAACAGGACCGATTGACGTTCCGTGTATTGCCTGACGGGCCCTTCCCCGATAATACCGTCCCAGAGAGTATTATCCATATCGGTAACCACGATCTTCTTGGGTGCCAGGGTTTTAAGGGCATAGATCAGGCCGAAATATTCTTCCGCAAGATGTTTTCCCCATTTCACGATATGAGCGGCGCGAGTGTGCAAAAAATACGGTTCCCAAAAATCGAACTTGGCAGCCCCGATCCTCCGCTCATCGATGATATAAAATCGCTTGCCGTGAATTTTATTCATGCGCCCGAGAACCCGGCGCAAAAAATGGTCCGTTCCTTCGGCCATCGCGGTCGTGACCCGGTGGAGTAAAAGGGCCCAGATCACACGTTTCCACAAATGCGTCGCGCGAGGCGCAAAAAAGGAATTGTGAACAAAGATAGGACAATCAAGCCCGGCGGAAAGATTTTTTAATATGGCGTTCGTCCGGCAGGCAACGTTCCGGAAAATAGCCACAAGCTTCCGGTTTGAGATCAAACAATTTTTAACTTCGACCAGCGATGCGTACTCTTTGTTAAACTCATAAGAAAAAGGGCTGAAAAAAACAAAACTGAAAACCTCCTTTTGAACTTTCTCCAGCTCCTTTTTGATTGCAAACGCGTCCCGTCCCTCGAAAAATACCGGGACAAGCTCTATCCCGTGCCGGATTATCCGGGGCTGAAGAAAAAGCAATATATCCTGAAAAATGCAATCTCCGATGATCAGCACCTTGACCTGTTTTATTTGCTTCTTCATCAGGTCGTTATAAATGCCCTCGAGAAAACTCAAAATGGGCGCCGGTTCTTTTTTAAAAACCTCCGAGTAACACTTTATGTCCTCTTTCTTGATAAGGGCATAATCAACGTCTTTCCGGTGGTCGCGCCGGATATCAGAGGCCTGCCACATCTTGGCCCCGAGATACAGATCCAGATAGTCTTTGTTTCCTGTTTTAAAGTAAAGTTTCAAATAAACCAAAAAAGAAAAGTATTTTTCCGCGATATAAAAATTAAAACGGTCACGGTCAAATCCCCATTGGGTAAAGCTCTCCGCGAAACAGCTTTGCAGCTCATCCAGGCGCTTTTCCCACAACAAGGAGAATTGCCTTCTTTGGCTTTTTCCCAGCACACAATCCATTTTGAGAATGCCCATGAATATCTTTCCGGACCGGGTTCGTCTTCCGTTTGATTCAAATGAAAATGTGGCGGCTTTGATGCTGAGCTAGAAGCCAAAAATAAAAGCCTTAGAATTTATTAAAGATCCACCCCAACACGATCACCTGCGGCAAAGTGAGGGCAACCATCCAAATGGCTGTACGAGAGCCTATATTTTTCCAGACCAACGCGATTTCCGTAAAATTGGTCACCACCCCCGCCATAAGAAACGCAAAGGCATTCCCGAACGCGCCTGTCTGACGATAGATCTCAAAGGCCAAAGGCGCGGACCCCTGCGAGCAAACCTCGATGAGCGTCGCCATGCCAAGTGTCATAAAAAGCCCCAGGATCGTCGGTCCAAGGTATTGGTGAAAAATATGTGACGGCACAAAAGCCGAGATTAAGCTCGCCAGTGTCATCCCGATCAGAATCCAGATGAGCACCATATCCGCAAGACCGGCCATGCCTTGCCAAACGCCGCGAACGTCCCGAAATAATGCTGTTTTTGTGAAACGATAATCCTGAAATCTCCTCGTCACGTCTTTCAGGATCGAAAAGTTCTCTTCGACTGCCAGAGAATTCGGATTTTTCTCGATCTGCCCATAATGCTGCAAAACCTGAAGAAGCAGACCCGTGTTTAACGCGATAAGCAAAGCGCCGCCTACGATCAAAAGTGCCTTCCAACCGAATAAGCCGAACAGAAGGACCGTAATGGGTAAATTCGCCCAAGGGCTTGCTAAAAGAAAACTCACGACAGCCGGACCGGAAGCGCCTTTCTTATAAACTTCCATGGAAATCGCAAGAATTCCGTGGCAACAGGCGCTCATCAAAAACCCCAAACCTACGGAATAAAAAATCGTACGTTTTTTCGGGATCGCTAGATGCTTGGAAATATATTCTTCGGCGACGTAATAATCGATCAAACCACCAAGCAAAAATCCAATAGCCACCGGTAAAAGGATCATTTTGGCATAATGCATGAAAGAAATGCGGAAGGCTCCGAGTCCGGGAAAAACAAGGGACGCACTGAGCAACGCAAGCGTCAGAAGACTGACAAGAAAAAGACCGGTCTGATACCACAGTTTTTTCCTGCCACTTCCCGAGCAACAAGAAGCGGGTTGAATATCCTCCTCTTTGCAGCAGTGCGTCCCTTCGTTCATTAGAGAGATCCTTGTTTCATGTCTTTTTCCATTTTTCCCGATTCGGGGGTGACCGGAGCAGCTGTCGCCGTTGTCACCGCTGAAGCGGACGCTTTTTCTTTCGCTTCCATCCGGGAAAGATACTTCTCAGCATCATTCAAGAACAGCTTTTCGCACATCGGACAGCAAAGGCCATACCTCTTCCCCTGGTAAATAACAAAATCCTTCCCAGAAACCGGATCGCCCGAGACCGGGCACAACTTGTTCCCGGCATCCACAACCCCGACTTGGGATACCTTTTGTGCTGCAAGAACCTGGGACACCGCAGCCGGCATCAAGAACACCGCCACTAACGCAACTGCCATTAATTTTTTCATGTTGATCCTCCTAGGTTATGAGACTGTCTGGATCCAATCCGCTTTCCCTTGTTTCATTTCGAACCGCCATTTCCAGATAAAATAAATGACGGGGTACACCAATAATTCCAGGATAAAAGAGGTTGTGAGTCCCCCGATCATCGGCGCCGCGATCCGTTTCATCGCGTCCGAACCCGCGCCCGTCGCCCACATGATCGGCAAAAGACCCATGAACGCCGCCATCACTGTCATCATCTTGGGCCGCACGCGTTTGACCGCGCCGTGGATGATCGCTTCCTCGAGATCAGCCTCGTTCCGCATTTTCTTTTTATCAACGGCCTCGTGATACGCAAGGTCGAGGAAGAGGAGCATGAACACACCCGTCTCGGCATCGAGCCCCATGAGTGCGATCATGCCGACCCATACCGCGATCGAAATATGATAGCCCAAGATCCACAGAAACCAGACGGCCCCGACCAGCGAGAACGGGACGGCCAGAAGCACGATCCCGGTTTTCATCGCGGATTTCGTGTTCATGTAAAGCAGGAGGCAGATCAGGAAGATCGTGAGAGGCAGCACCACTTTGAGCCGTTCCTTCACGCGGATCATATTCTCATACTGCCCGCTCCAGACGAGCGCGTATCCTTGTGGAAGCCTGAGCTCTTTTGCCACGATCTTTTTGGCTTCATCAATGTAGCTCCCGATATCGCGTCCGGCCATGTCCACGTAGACATAGCCCGCCAAAAGGCCGTTTTCGTTTCGGATCATCGCCGGCCCTGAGACCTTCCGGATGTCCGCAAGTTCGACGATCGGGATCTGTTGGCCGGTAGCCGTAGAAACGAGAACACGCTTGAGCTTGTCAATGTCATCGCGGAATTCCCGCGCGTAACGGACATTCACGGGATACCGCTCACGGCCTTCGACCGTGGTCGTAATATTCTCGCCTCCAATGGCCGAATTGATGACCGCTTGAACATCCGCGACGGAAAGACCGTAACGCGCCAGGGCTTCCCGTTTGATATTAAAATCCAGAAAATACCCGCCCGCGACCCGTTCGGCATAAATGCTTCGGGTCCCCGGGACATCCTTCAGGATCATTTCAATATGCGTCCCCAATTCTTCGATCTTTTTGATGTCCGCGCCGAGCACCTTGATCCCGATCGGCGTGCGCACCCCGGTCGAAAGCATGTCGATCCGGTTCTTGATCGGCATCGTCCAGGCATTCGTCGTGCCCGGGATCCTCGTCGCCTCATCCAGTTTCCCGATAAGCTCTTCGCGAGAGATGTGCTCAGGCCAGATCCACACAAGCGGTTCTTTGAACCACCCGGGGACCCATTTGGAATACCAGCGTTCTTTCTTGGTCCATTCCTTTTCCGGTTTCAGCAAAACGACGGTCTCCATCATGGAAAAGGGCGCGGGATCCGTGGAGCTTTCCATGCGCCCCGATTTCCCAAACACCCGTTCGACCTCCGGGAACGATTTCAGGATCTTGTCCTGTTTCTGTAAAAGCGATTGCGCCTCCGTCACCGAGATCCCCGGGAGCGTGGTCGGCATATAAAGGAGGTTCTGCTCCCAAAGCGGCGGCATGAACTCAGACCCTAATTTCAAGTAAACGGGAACGGCGGTCAGGACGAGAACAAGGGCCGTGATCATCGTCGCCTTCCGGTGTTTCAGAACAAAGCGGCAGGCCGGTTCATAAATTTTGAACAGAACTTTGCTGACCGGATGTTTTTCTTCGGGATAATAGGTCCCGACCGCTAATGCGGTGGCCGTTTTGGAAAGCCAGGGCCATTTGAATTTAAAGGGCTCCATCCGCGCGAAAAGCATACGCATCGCAGGGTCCAAAGTGACGGCCAGGATCGCCGCTGCGGCCATCGCGAGGGTTTTCGCCCACGCAAGCGGCCGGAACAACCGGCCTTCCTGATCCATGAGCGTGAACACCGGCAGGAACGAAACCGCGATCACAAGAAGCGAGAAGAACACCGCGGGCCCGACCTCTTTAAGCGCTTGAAGCCGGATCGCATGAAAGTCGCCTTTGCGGCCGCCTGCGATCCACTGCTCCAGCCGTTTGTAGGCGTTCTCCACTTCCACGATCGCGCCGTCCACCAGCACGCCGATCGAGATCGCGATGCCGGAAAGCGACATGATGTTGGAAGTCAGATGCATTTGATGAAGGAAAATGAACGAGAGCAGGACCGAGACCGGGATCGTGACGATTGGAATGATGGCGGACGGAAAATGCCAGAGAAAAAGCAGGATCACGAAGCTCACAATCAACATTTCTTCAAAAAGCTGATGCTTTAGCGTGTCCATGGCGTGCAGGATCAGTTCCGAACGGTCATAAGTAACTTCCAGTTCCACCCCCGCGGGGAACGACGGCTTGAGCTCCTCGATCCTTTTTTTGACGTGGTTGATCACATTCAGTGCGTTCTCGCCGGAGCGCATGATGACCGTTCCTGAAACCACATCGCCTTCCCCGTTCAGATCGGCCAATCCACGGCGCATGTCAGGACCGATCGTCACGGCGCCGAGATTTTTGACAAGGACAGGCGTTCCTTTCGGGTCGACACCGACCACAATGTCCTCAAAATCTTTGACGCTTTTCGCATAGCCCCGTCCGCGAACCATGTACTCCGCCCCGGAAAATTCCAGAACCCGGCCGCCGGTTTCCTGATTGCCGCTCCGGACCGCATCCATGACTTTAGTAATCGGAATGTTGTAGCTGAGAAGCTTGTTCGGATCGATCGTGATCTGATATTGTTTGACGAACCCGCCAAGCGAGGCGACTTCCGCGACGCCGGGAACGCTTTGCAGGTAATAACGCAAATACCAATCCTGAAAACTCCGGAGCTCCTGTAAATCGTGTTTTCCGGTTTTGTCCACCAGCGCATACTGAAAGACCCAGCCCACACCGGTGGCGTCCGGCCCGAGCTCGGTCTGGACTCCCGGGGGAAGCCGCGGGATGATCTTACTCAGATATTCCAGCGTGCGGCTCCTGGCCCAATAAAGGTCCGTTCCGTCCTTAAAGATCACGTAAACATAGGAAAACCCGAAGTCCGAGAACCCGCGAACAGCCTTCACGTTCGGAGCTCCGAGCATGGCGGTCACGATTGGATACGTCACCTGATCTTCGAGGATGTCCGGGCTCCGGTCCCATTTGGAATAGATGATGACTTGCGTGTCGGAAAGATCGGGAATGGCATCGAGCGGAATATTTTTCAGGGACCAGACGGCTGTGGCAATCGCGACCGCAGTCAGAACAAAGATCAGGAGCTTGTTATGGGCCGAGAACTCGATGATCTTTTCGATCAACCCGCCTTGGCGTAATGCCGGAGCAGCGTGTGTGTTTTTTTCATCCGCCATGGACGTGCCCTCCGCCGCTCCCGGCGCCTTCCAGGGCCGATTTGAGCCGGCTCTCCGAATCGATCAGGAAATTTCCACTCGTGACGACCCGTTCGCCTTCCAGAAGCCCGCTCTTGACCTGATAAAAACTATCCGCCTTGGCGCCCAACTCGACTTCGCGGGGATCAAAAACGTTGTCCGATTGGACCACAAAAACGATGTTCCTTTCACCGGTTGCAAACACGGCCTCCTCCGGCACCGCGAGCTGTTCTCCGAGATCGATCTTGAGCATCGCGTTCACATACATTTCGGGTTTCAAGACACCGTCCGGATTCTCAAGCTGCGCGCGCACCCGGATGGAGCGCGTCACCGGATCCACCACCGAATCCAAAGCGCGAATAGTCCCGTGAAATTTTTGATCCGAAACGGCCGGTGCATCGACTTCCACGCTGTCACCCACATGAACAAAAGGTGTTTCATATTCATAAATAGGCGCATACAGCCAAACCTTGCCGCCCGGATCGGAATAAAGAAGCGAGCGATCGGACTTTCCCGCCTTCTCGATTTCCTGAACGATTTCGTCGCTTAAACCCAGAAGACGCAATTTGATCTTGGAAGAATCCACAAGCTTCGCGGCTTGTTCTTTGATCTCCGGATCCGCGGTCTCCACTTTCTTCAAAGCCTGTGCTGCCTGAACGTATTCTTCCTCGGCCTGATAAAGTTCCGGATCATAGGCAATGCGTCCCGAAGCGCGGATCGTTTTGGTGAGCGCTATTTTTCGGACTGGCGCGGTCACGACGCCGATCGCTTGTTGTTTCCCTGCGCCAAGTTTCACAGACGTATAGCCTTGTGGAAATGCCTCTTTGATGATCACACCCAGGTCCTCGCCACACATGGGACATTTTCCGAGCCTCGCGAGTTCCGGCGTCATCGCGAGCATGCAAGTTCCCATTTTGCATTTATGAAGAAGGCAGATCTCCCCCGGTTTCATGGCCACAAGTTGCGCGACCGTAAAAACTTTAGGAGCGGCCGTCGACCCTGCGGTCATGTCCATGTCGGCCATGGAAGGAGTCCCTTCCGGTTTCGGCGTCTCGCGCTTCACAAGCGTCATGTTGCAGATGGGACAGGTGCCCGGCCGATCGGAGGTGTAATTCGGATGCATGGGACAGTAATAGATCGCTTTTTCAGCGTGCTTGGCCGTGTGGATTGAAAGATGTCTCACGGATCGAAATGCGATCGCGCCTGCCACGATCACGATCGTTAAAAAAATGCCGATGGATAAAAAACGATTCGTTTTGATCATTATTTTTGTCCTTCCGCATCGTCGAGGTCAAGACCGGTCGCCCAGGCAAGATCCGCGTACGCTTTGAGCGCTTCCGTGTAGAATTGGACCTGTGAAAGTTTGGCGTTGAGATAAACGCGTCCACTGTCCAGAAGATCCAGAAAACCTGTTTTGCCGCCTTCGTAACCCGCCTGGTCCGCGGAAAGCGCCAGTTTTGATTGGGGGACGATCGCGGCTTCATAAAGGTCCGCGATCTTTGAAGCTGTTTCGAAACGGTAATACGCATCCTTTACTTCGAAGAAGGTCTGATTTTTCGCCGAGATCAATTTAGCGTTCTGGGCCTCTTCCAGCTTCTGTGCCTCCTGGATCTCCGGAATGATCCGGTTCTGCCACACCGGCAGGTTCACCTTCAAGGGGAACATCCAGGTGTCTCTTCCGTCATGGGGCCCGGCCGTCATCCCGGAACCGACCCGCGTGTATTGAAATCCGACATTGATGTCCGGGAAATAGGCCAACTGCGCAAGGCGTTTGGAATAATGCGTTTTTGACGCCAGAGCCTCCGCCTCCTTGATCTCTTGCCGGTTCTGAACAGCCAGGTTGATCAATTCGACAAGGGGCCGGCTCAGGACAGACTTGGACGGAAGCGTCGCTTTCCCGATCGGGGTCATGGGATCCTGGTCGAGAAGCGCGTTCATTTGCGCGGCCACGCTTTCCCGCTGCTGCTGGAGCGTGTAAAGTTTTTCTAGGCTCATGGAAAATTCCGTCTCGGCTTTCGCCACGTCCCGCTGGGAACCTGAAGTATTGGAATAGCGCGCCTGGGCCACCCCCTCGATCTTTTTCAGGAGGTCTTTGATCTCGGCCAGGCTGTCCAACGAGGCATCTATATAGTAGAGCTGGTAATAGAGCTGTGTGAGTTTGTTCCTGATGTCCCGTTCAAGAGCGCGAAAACGCGCCTGGACGCCGTTGGCTTCGGCTTGGGCGGCTTTTCTTTTCTCCCAGAGTTTCAAAGGGAACGGGACCTCTTGCGAGATCATGAAGTTGTTCTTCTGGGGGCCAGTGGCCGTTTCGACCATCGAACCCATGACGTCGTATTCTCCCATGGGATCGGGAAGCGCCCAGGAAGCGAGGATCCTTTTCTTCGAGGCGAGCCATTCAGCCTTGGCCGCAAGGATCTCGGAATTTTTTTCAAGGGCCTGCTGGATCAGGTCCGGAAGACGCAAGGTTTGAGAAGCTTGAGGTTGTTCCTCTGCGATGGCAAAACGCGTGACTGAAAGAAAAGGAACAGCCAGGATCAGGATCGCTAGGAGCATTCTTTTCATCGCGTGGCCCTCTTTTGAGATTTCATTCTATCTCTCCCTACGTTTATTAAGAATTCATTTTTTAATACGCTCAAGCAGTTCATAGATCTCACGCATTTTCCCGTTTTTTTCCTTCTGGGATTTTCCGGCGAACGCCGTTTTGACACAGGCATTCAAATGGTCTTTGAGAATATGTTTCTCGACATTTTTAAGAGCTCCGATCGCCGCGCCCACGGCGTAAAGGATGTCCACGCAGTAGCGTCGTTCCTCGATCATCTTGTGGATGCCGCGGACCTGGCCCTCGATCCTCCGAAGCGACACCAGCTTATCCTGATGGTCCATTCCCTTTTTCATACCTCAATCGTAGCATACCCCATGGGGGTATGTCAATGAAACAGGATGAAGTTATTGGGATGGCAGATGAAGAGGAACGAAAAGCAAAAACTTGTCGTCATCCTTCATCCAGCATCCTACATCCCTCATCCTATTCTTATGCATTTCCTTTTCCGATTTTCTGAATAGAATGCTGACCTATGAACCTCTTAGCCATTGAGACCTCCAGCCCGGTCCTGAGTGTTGCGATCAAAAAAAGTGGGGCCAGGCTCCGCCACGCCACGGTCCAAGGTTATATGAAACACGCGGAGAACCTACTCCCCGTCATTGACCGGCTTCTCAAGAAAGAAAAGCTGAAGATCCAAGATATTGATGCCTTCTTGATAAGCCGCGGGCCCGGCTCTTTCACGGGATTGCGCATCGGTTTCGCCACGCTCAAGGGCTTCCTCGCGGTCCGTCCTAAACCCTGCTATGGCGCTTCCTCCCTCGATGTGATCGCGGCCCGAATTTCACCCCAGTACACACCGAGTGTGTACACGCAAGATACATGCCCGGTGTGTACACGGGATCGAGGCCAAAATAAAAATCTGGCTGTATGTTTGGACGCAAGACGTGGTAAACTTTACACGCGTTTGTACCGTTACCATGGAAAAAGGTGGTGCTCAAGCGGCCCGGCCCGTGTCCAACCCATCAGCACGTTGGGTCCGGAGCTTCCCTCGGGAAGCTGGCTCGCCGGCGACGGGGTCCGCAAGTTTGATGTTAGGGGTTTTCGGGCAACGCCTGAAACGGATTGGGTCCCCAAGGCCGCCACCCTGATTACATTATTTGAAATGAAAAATCCGCTTCTTAAAAGGTTGCGGCACCCTAAAGAATTTTTACCGGTTTACCTGAGAAGTTCCGAAGCGGAAGAAAAACTGAAGGACAAAAAACATGCGCGAGCTCACTCAAAAAAGGTCCGGGATCCAGCACAGTTCGTGGATCGAGCTCCGCGCGGACCATCTTCTGAAAAATCTCCAGACCTTGCAGGAACGGTCCGGGCAAACGGATGTTCTGGCAGTCATCAAGGCGAACGCCTACGGTCACGGACTTAAAGAGATCGCGGGCATTCTTGCCGGAAAAACCACCTACTTTGGCGTCGCCACTTTACGAGAAGCGCTGGAACTGAAAGAACATCATCCTCGAACGCCGGTCTTTCTTTTTGGGCATTTGTTTTCCCACGAGATCCCGGCCGCGTTTCTCGGAGGCATTACTTTAAGCATTTCTAGTCTTGAAAAAGCCCGGGAGATCTCGGACCTATCGGAAAGTCTGGGCCGTAAAACTTCGGTCCATGTGAAGGTCGACACGGGCATGGGCCGCATGGGCATCCCGGTCCGCGAAGCCGCCGATTCTATAGAGGAAATGATGCGACTGAAGGGTCTCATGCTCGATGGTATTTATATGCATTTCCCCACCGCTGAGAAGGACGATTCTTTCCGCGAAACCCAGGTCCGGAAATTCGGGGTCCTGCTTCAGACGCTTGAGGAAAAGAACATTATGTTCCGGTTCCGCCATGCCACTAACAGCACCGCCACCTTGACCCTCAAAGCTCCGTTTTTTAATATGATCCGCCCGGGCCTCACGCTTTACGGCATTTATCCGGATCCGGGACTGAAGAGCCACGCTCATTTTGAGCCGGTTCTTTCGCTTAAAAGCCGTATCGTCCTTGTTAAAAAAGTCCGGGCCGGAGAATCGGTCGGATATGGCCGGGAATTTATGGCCCAGCGGGATACCATGATCGCCATATTGCCTTTCGGATACAGCCATGGCTATCCCTACGCCGCATGGAAAAACGCTTCCGTACTTTATCAGGGAAAGCGCTATCCCCTCGCCGGCAAGGTTTCCATGGATTATATCGCCGTGAATCTCGGAGACACCAAGGCCAAGGAAGGCGATACGGTCACGCTTATCGGCAAGGACCAAAACGAGCGCATCACGGCTGAAGACATCGCCGGATGGGCCGACACCATCCCTTACGAAATCGTCACGCGTCTGAATACCCATTTACCAAGAATTGTTATCTCCTAACTACTCTCCCTGAACTCTAGGACGGAAACTCGGCCATCGGCTATGATCCAATTCAAGATACGCCACATCCCCGAAGTTTCATCGACCAATACCGTTGCCTTGGAAGCGGCGAGGCAAGGCGCTCCTGAGGGGCTTGTCGTCACCACCAACCATCAAACCGCAGGACGCGGTAAACCGGGACGGCCTTGGATCTCCCCGGCCGGAAAGAATCTTCTTTGCTCGATTCTCCTCAGGCCGCCTCTCAGTCCGGCCCAAGCCCCTATACTCACTCAAGTAGCCTGCCGGGCGGTTGCCAAGGTCTTAAAAGAGAAGTATGATATCGGCTCGGAGTTCAAGCGCCCCAATGATGTCATGGTCGGCTCACGAAAGATCTGCGGCACTTTGGTGGAGGCTTTATCCACCCCGTCGAAGCTTGAGGCCGTGGTTATCGGAATCGGCTTGAATGTGAACTCGGAAGCCGGGGAGCTTCCCCCTGAAGGAATCTCCATGAAGGCTCTAAAGAATGCCGAATATCCGATTAACGATGTCCTTGGCCATATTCTTTATGAAATAGCAGTGAAATGTATTAAGTTATATAAAAATTAGCCCATAGAGAAGGCTTCGTCCCAAAATAATTAATTTTTTATGGATAAAGTGGTAAATCTCTGCATCTAATAATGGCACGTTTAAAAGAAGTTTTAAGGAATGGTGAGGCATGGTCAAGAGAATATTAGCCATTGATATCGGGAATACGGCAGCCACGGTTGGATCCTATGAGGGAGGCCGTCTAATCCACTTTGGATCCATGTATTATGACGATATCCCTAAATATGCTTTAAAATTGTCAAAAAGTGGTAAGGATAATCGCATAGACATAGTTATAAGCTCCGTATTCCCTAAAATAACTGAAAATATTAAATCATCAATTATAGCCTCAAAGGGGCAAAAGATCTGGGTTGTCGGAAAGAATCTTCCATTGAAAATAAGCCATAAGTATAATAATTACAATAGCTTAGGATGCGATAGGAAGGTCAACGCCTACGGCGCCATCCAGATGTACCGTCTTCCAATGCTGGTGATTGACTATGGAACTGCCATTACCTTCGACTATATCGACTCCAAAGGCATCTTTCAGGGTGGAATGATCATCCCGGGCCCCGAAACTGCCTATAGGGCCCTTGGCCAGAGGGCCGCGCTTCTCCCCAAGGGCCTTTTTATCCCGAAGAAAGCAAAGTCCTTCCTTGGCCGAGACACGAGGGGGTGCATGGAGTCAGGTATCCTGGAAGGCTATGGGGCCATGACCGACGAATTAATCCTGAGGTTCCGGAAGCGGTACGGGAAAAACCTTCGCGCCTTGGCGACTGGGGGTTTCGCGGAGGTGATCCGCCCCTATACAAAGCATATCGACACCGTCGACCCCAAGCATTCCATCAAGTCCCTCTTTGCGCTCTGGCGGAATCGAAAATAGTATGCCGGATGAAGGATGAAGTAAAACGAATAACAAAAAGTTTGTTGTCATCCTACATTCCATATCCTCCATCCTCAACGCCAAGTGCCGCGTCATCCTTTTTTTTCGCCTACTTCATCCGTCATCCGAAATCCATCACTCTGTTTTTTAGCTTGATTTTTCGGTCCTGCTGATTACAATGGCAGCTCGCTTGGCACTCTAAATTGCCGAGTGCCAGCGCCGCATCGCATTTCATCCTGGAACATCCACCAACCAAGGAGAGAACAACATGGCAAAACAACTTTTGTTCAGTGAGGAGGCTCGCCGCGCGATCCTGCATGGCGTGGACCAACTCGCAAACGCTGTCAAGGTCACCCTCGGCCCCAAAGGACGCAATGTGGTCCTTGAAAAAAAATTCGGCTCCCCGACCATCACCAAGGATGGCGTTTCGGTGGCGAAGGAGATCGAACTCGAAGACCCTTATGAAAATATGGGCGCTCAAATGGTCAAGGAAGTCGCTTCCAAGACTTCCGACGTGGCTGGCGACGGCACGACGACCGCGACCATTCTCGCTCAAGCGATCTATCGCGAAGGCCTGAAGAACGTCACGGCCGGCGCCAACCCGATGGCGCTCAAGCGCGGCATTGATAAAGCCGTGGAAACCATCGTGGCCGAACTCGACAGAATCTCAAAACCCATCGGCAAGGATAAAAAGGAGATCGCGCAGATCGCCTCGATCGCCGCGAATTCCGACACCACGATCGGCAATCATATCGCCGAAGCCATGGACAAAGTCGGCAAGGACGGCGTCATCACGGTCGAAGAGGCCAAGGCCACGGCCACAACGCTGGATGTAGTCGAAGGCATGCAGTTCGACCAGGGATACCTTTCCCCGTATTTCGTCACGGATACCGAACGCATGGAAGTCGTGCTCGAAGAGCCGTTCATCCTCATTAACGAAAAGAAGATCTCCTCAGTTAAGGACATGCTTCCGATCCTCGAAGCCGCGTCCAAGGCCGGAAAACCCCTCGTCATCATCGCCGAGGAAGTGGACGGCGAAGCCTTAGCGACCCTCGTGGTCAACAAGATCCGCGGCACACTCGCGGTCTGCGCGGTCAAAGCCCCCGGATACGGCGATCGCCGCAAGGCCATGCTGGAAGATATCGCGATCCTCACCGGCGGCAAGGCGATCACCGAAGACCTCGGCATCAAGCTCGAGAACGTGACCCTGAAGGATCTCGGCCGCGCGAAACGCATCACCGTGGACAAAGAAAAAACCACGATCATCGAAGGTGCCGGCAAGAGCACGGAAATCACCAGCCGCATCGGCCAGATCAAAAGACAGGTCGAGGACACGGATTCCGACTATGACAAGGAAAAACTCCAGGAACGTCTCGCGAAGCTCGCGGGCGGCGTGGCGGTCATTCATGTCGGCGCCGCAACCGAAACGGAGATGAAAGAAAAGAAAGCCCGCGTCGAGGACGCGCTTCACGCGACCCGCGCGGCCGTGGAAGAAGGCATTGTCCCGGGCGGCGGTGTGGCACTCCTTCGCGCCTCGCTCGCGCTCGACGGCCTCAAGCTCAAGGGTGATGAAAAGATCGGCGCGGAGATCATCCGGCGCGCGGTCGAGGAACCTCTCCGTCAGTTGGCCTTGAATGCCGGCGAAGAAGGCTCCGTCGTGGTCCAGCGCGTCATGTCCGAAAAGGGCAACATCGGATACAACGCCGAAACCGGTCAGTTCGAGAACCTCGTTGAAGCGGGCGTGATCGACCCCAAGAAAGTCACCCGCAGTGCGCTCCAGAACGCGGCCAGTGTTTCCGGCCTTCTTCTCACCACTGAAACCCTCATCACGGATCTTCCTGAAGAAGAAAAGGGAATGCCGCAGATGCCGGGCGGTGGCGGTATGGGGGGCATGGGAGGAATGGGCGGTATGGGGGGCATGGGCGATTATTAATGAGGACATCACTTAGCGAATTCGCAATCGGCGGAGAGCTAAGTGATAAGTCCGAATTAATCCCGCGCGTTTGCAAAGCAAATAAGCGGGATTGAGAATAACAACAGAATAAATAAAAGGAGATCTAAACATGAACGTCAGACCGTTAGCAGACAGAGTGCTCGTCGAAGTGCTTGAAGCGGAAGCAAAAACCAAGGGCGGCATCATCCTCCCCGACACCGCGAAAGAAGAAAAGACCGAAGGTAAGGTCGTCGCCGTCGGCGCGGGCAAAATGCTCGAATCCGGCAAAATTCAGCCTATTGAAGTGAAAAAAGGAGATCGGGTGCTTTTCGGAAAATATTCCGGCGACGATCTCATGATCGACGGGGTCAAGCACAAGATCGTCAAAGAGAGCGAGATCCTCGCCGTTTACGAGAAGGAGTAACCCCATGGCAAAACTGATCTCCTATTCAGAAGAAGCGCGCCAGAAAATCAAACGCGGCGTCGACATTCTCGCAAGAGCTGTCAGCGTCACGCTCGGTCCCCGCGGCCGCAATGTGGTGATCGACAAGAAATTCGGCGCACCGCTTGTCACCAAAGACGGTGTCACGGTCGCCAAAGAGATCGACCTGAAGGACCCGTATGAGAATATGGGCGCCCAGATGGTCCGTGAAGTCGCGGAAAAAACCTCAGATAACGCCGGAGACGGCACCACAACCGCCACCGTCCTGGCCCAAGCCATTGTTTCCGAAGGCCTGAAGAACGTCACCGCCGGCGCCAATCCTATGGCCCTGAAGCGCGGCATCGACAAGGCTTCCGAGAAGATCGTCGAAACGATCCGGAAAATGTCCAAGGCCGTTAAAGGCAAAGAGGACATCACCGCCATCGGTGCCATCAGCGCCAATAACGATCCAACCATCGGCCTGCTTCTGGCGGATGCTCTGGAAAAAGTTGGTAAAGAAGGCGTCATCACGGTCGAAGAGGCGAAGGGCCTCAAGACCGAACTCGACGTGGTCGAGGGCATGCAATTCGACCGCGGCTATCTGTCGCCTTATTTCGTGACCGACGCCGAGCGGATGGAAGTGGTCCTGAAGGAACCTTACATCCTTCTTTACGAGAAAAAAGTCAGCGCGGTGAAAGACCTCGTCCCGGTCTTAGAGAAAGTGGCACGCCTCGGCAAACCCCTTCTCATTATCTCCGAAGACATCGAGGGCGAAGCGCTCGCGACCCTCGTGGTCAACAAGATCCGCGGCGTGCTCCAGATCGCAGCGGTGAAGGCCCCCGGATTCGGGGACCGGCGCAAGGCCCTGATGGAAGATATCGCGATCATCACCAAAGGCAAGTTCATCTCCGAAGATCTCGGCGTGAAGCTCGAGAACGTGGAGCTTGAAATGCTCGGAACGGCCCAGCGCGTGGTGATCGATAAGGACAACACCACGATCGTGGGCAGCGCAGGCACCCAGAAGGACATCAAGGGACGCTGCGACCAGATCAAGGCAGAGATCGAACGCTCCGACTCCGATTACGACAAGGAAAAACTCCAGGAACGTCTCGCGAAACTTTCCGGTGGCGTGGCCGTCGTCAAGGTCGGCGCGGCGACCGAAGTGGAGATGAAGGAAATGAAGGCCCGTATCGAAGACGCGCTCCATGCGACCCGCGCGGCCATCGAGGAAGGCATTGTTCCGGGCGGCGGCGTGGCGCTCCTGCGCTCGATCGCGTTCTTAGACGATGTGAAAGTCACAGGCGATGAGGCCACCGGGCTTCAGATCGTGCGCCGGGCGCTCCAGGAACCGGCCCGCAAGATCGCCCACAACGCCGGTTTCGACGGTTCCGTCGTCGTGAAGAAGATCTTGGAAAATAAAGGAGACTTCGGGTTCAATGCGTTGACCTGCGAGTTCGAAAATCTGGTCGAAGCCAAGGTCATTGATCCCGCCAAGGTCGTCCGCGTCGCGGTGGAGAACGCCTGCAGTATTTCAGGCCTCATCCTCACGACCGAATGCGTCATCGCAGACAAGCCCAAGGAAAAGAAGGACGAGGAGAAGAAGAAATCCTCCAAGTACTCGGGCAGCATCGAGTAATCAAAGAACGGTCAAAAGAGGTTTAGCAAAAAAGCCGGTTCCCGAAAGGGAGCCGGCTTTTTTATTGAAAGATCTCGAACGGCGAGATCAAACTTGAAGGATAATGGAGAACGAAAATCGGTTCTTGGGCGAAGTTAACGCGACTTGCGAAAAGCGGCGGCGATATAACCGCGGGAGCGGCCCCCCCGCCCGAAACGGCGGCCGCCGAAGGAGGCGACTTTGACGGGCTTGTGTTCGATAAAATTTTCGAGTTTCATTTCGGGATGTTCGGCGACGGGAAGCGCCATGCGCATGACTTTTTCGATGTCCTTGACTTCTTTCCCCTGGTCCGGCGTCGCAAACGAGATCGCGTGCCCCTTGTCCCCGATACGCCCCGTGCGACCGATACGGTGGATGTAATTTTCGGAGTCATCCGGAAGGTCGTAGTTCAGCACCAGCTCAATGCCTTTCACGTCGATCCCGCGCGCCGCGATATCGGTCGCCACCAGGATGCGGTATTTCCCCGATTTGAACCCTTCCAACGCTTCTCGCCTCTGCGAGAGAGAGCGGTCAGCATGGATCTCGGCGGCATTCTGCCCCATTTCGCGGATCGCCCGGGTAATCTTGTAAGCGCCGATCTTGGTCCTTGAAAAAATAAGGATGGTCCCGTGGTACTGGGCCAGGATTTTTTTGAGAAGATCTCTTTTGGCTTCTTTTTTCACAACGAAAACTTCCTGAGTGATCTTCTCTGCCACGGTCCCGGATTTCGCGATCTCGATATGGACCGGCAATTTCATCTGGGACGTTGCGATCTTCATGATGCCGTCCGGCATGGTGGCCGAAAAAAGCATGGTCTGGCGTTCCTTAGGGATCACGCGAAGAATCTTCTGGATCTGAGGTGCGAAACCCATATCGAGCATCCGGTCCGCTTCATCGAGTACAAGAATGCTGATCTCATTTAAAAATACATACCGCTGCTCCATGTGATCGATCAGGCGTCCCGGCGTCGCGATCAGTATGCGGGGATGCTGGCGAAGTTCCTGGATCTGATTGTGCATGGAAGCGCCGCCGATCAGGATCGCGAATTTGATTTTGGGATCGAGCTTGTGAATACTTTGATGGACCTGATAGGCCAGTTCACGGGTCGGAACGAGGATCAACCCCCGGCCTCTGGTCTGCGTAAGACGCTGGACCATCGGGATCCCGAACGCCAGGGTCTTCCCGGTCCCCGTCTGCGCGACCCCGATCACGTCCTGCCCCGCGACCGCCAGTGGAATGGCCTTTTGCTGGATTGGCGTCGGCGTGTGGAATTTCATCCTTTGAAGAGTTTCTAAAATGTGAGGAGCGATACCCAACCCATAGAAACTCGCTGGAGTGGGCTGCGCTAGGGACGGTGTCGGCTGCTGCGGTAAGGAATTCGGCATGGGGCCATTATATGCCAGATCCGGCTGAAAAACGAGTCAATAAAACGCCCCTGTCAATAAAACGCCCCGGGGAGCGGGATTAGCCTCCGAAAGGCACAAAAAGAGCAACGGTTAGGATCCCGCCGATCGCATAGAGTGCTATAGGATTCTGCACAAAATAGGGATAGACCGTGAGGATCACGCCGATCACCAGGACCTTGAAGTTCGACTGTTTTTTCCCGTAGATAAACGCCCCGAAACCGATGCTTCCAAAAATGATCCCGGCAAAAATGGTCGCACTGTTCATAAATTTATTTCTCTGAGGATTTTTAAAAAACGCTTCTTTATTCTAGGATGCCCGTTTGACAGACCCGGCTAAATTTGACGGCGCTTTCACGGACCGTGCGCTGTTGTGTCGCGTAATCCATATGGATCAAACCGAACCTGGGGCCGAACCCCTTGTCCCATTCAAAATTATCCAGAAGCGACCAGTAGAGATAACCCGTCACCGGAACCCCCTGCTCCATGGCCCGATGGACCGCCCGCACATGACCGGCAATGAATTCCCATCGCAAGTTGTCATCGGAGGTGCAGATCCCGTTCTCGGTGATCATGACCGGCAGGTTGTACTTCTTGAGCTTGACGAGCAGATCGAACAATCCTTCGGGATAAATGTCCCAACCCAACGAATTTTTTTTAACCGGGTGATGATTGCTTTTGCAGACGTCTGTCGCCAGACTGCGGAGCCCCCAGCTCTCGAGTTCCACCAATTGTCGCGAATAATAATTGATCCCGATAAAATCCAGCACCTTGTGGCGCGCGAACGTATCAATAAGCCCCAGATTGAACCATTTGTGCCGGAGGAACGCTGCGAATTTATTTTTCAGGTCCGGCGTGCAGGGCACGAAGGCCTGCATGTGCTGCGAAATACTGACGGAAGGATCGGGGAGGGCCTTTTCCTTATAGACTTTGTGGATCATGCGATAAGCCCGTATATGCGCCGCAGCCATGTGGTTTTTGACGGCCATCCCCTTCCAGATCGACGTTCCTTGCGGCGGCCAGACTCCGAGCATATAAGCGTGGGTAAAATAAATGGTCGGTTCGTTCAGCGTGATCCAGTACCGGACATGTTTTGCCAAGGCCCGGACGACGCGCTCCGCATAACGGAGGAAACGGTCCACGGACCGCTTGTCCGTCCAGCCCCCGCGATCCGCGAACCAGAGGGGATTTGTGAAATGATGAAGTGTTACGATGGGTTCGATATTCCGCGCTCTCAACGCGAGAGCAACATCGATGTAATGTTGAATGGCGGCTTCCGAGAACTCCCCCTCTTCCGGTTCGATGCGGCTCCATTCCACCGAAAGACGATGGGCGTTATGATGCAATCCCCGGACGAGTTCAAAATCCAATTCGTAGAGATCGTAGTGGCGGCACGCGGCGCCTGAATTCTCTTTCCCGGCTTCTTTCTCCCAACGCCACCAATCAGCATGGGAATTACCGCCTTCGACTTGATAAGCCGCCGTCGCCGCACCCCAGAGAAAGTCCTTAGGAAACCGGATCACGTCCAAGTCTCCTGTTTCTTTTTATGAAGGGTGGCTTGAGACGTCATGATTTCATTAATCTTAAAATGGATGGAGATCATGAGGTGGATTGTACCACAGCGAGACTTCAGACTACAGACTGGAGACTGGAGCAAAAGCACAAAGCCTCCACGGGTTTTTGTCTCTGGTCTCTAGTCTGTTGTCTGTTGTTTTTGGGCCGGGAACACTGTAGATTGTGGCCTATGCCTTCGCTTTTTCGTCAGATTAAAAAAACTTATGGGATGGCCCAACCCCATGAGCGAAAAACTGTGCTCCGAAATTTCGCCTCGCTCTCGGCCCTGCAAGCGCTCACCTACGTCCTGCCGGTCCTGATCCTTCCCTATCTTTTCAGGGTGATCGGTCCGTCAAAATTCGGCCTGATCGCCTTCGCCCAGGCCTTCGTCCAGTATTTCATGATCCTGACCGACTACGGCTTCAGCGTCTCCGCCACCAAAGAGATCTCCCTTTGTCAGCACGACCGCGCGGAGGTGAACAAAGTCTTTTCTTCGGTCATGATGGTCAAAACCCTTCTGGCGCTCTTGAGCCTCGCGCTCCTGGCCTGCGTTGTTTATTTCATCCCGAAGTTCCGCGTCGACTGGCCGGTCTACGTGCTAAGTTTTGGCGCGGTGCTGGGAAACACGCTTTTCCCGGTCTGGTTTTTCCAGGGCACTGAAAAAATGAAATATATCGCGGATCTCAATATCGCGGGCGGGGTTCTGACGGTTCTGGCCATTTTCTTTACCGTCCACGGGCCAAAGGATTATCTCATGGTGCCGCTCATCACTTCTTCATTAAGCGTGATCACCGGACTTTGGGGGCAATATATTGTTTTTAACCACCTGGGGGTTTCGTTCCGTTTCCCGGGATACACCAGTCTGCGCAGGCAAGTCACGGCGGGCTGGGACATTTTTATTTCGCTTGTCGCGATCAACGCTTACACCACAACCCGGATCTTCGCCGTCGGGCTTCTGACAAGCAACGCGACCACGGGATTTTATTCCGTGGCCGAGAAATTGGCGGGCCTCTGCCAGACCTTCCCGCTCGCCTCCTTTTCCCAGGCGCTTTTCCCGCGCCTGAGCAAGATCTTCCAGAAAAGCAAGTCCCGGGCCTACGAATTCATGGAGCGTATCCAGCTGATCACGATCAATATTTCCCTCATCTGCCTTCCGGTGATCTTCGTCTTCGCGCGTCCGATCATCAAGGCGATCTTCGGCGGGGACTATGAAAAGACCGTTCTTTCTTTCCGGCTGCTCCTCGTCGCGGTACTTTTTATCAGCTCTAACGCCTTCCGCGTGCAGTTCCTGCTCATCGCGGGCAAGACACAGATCTATTCGAGGATCCACGTGGTCATGGCAATGATCGGCTTGCCGGTGATCTTCCTTCTGATCGATTCTTTTTCCTATGTGGGAGCGGCGATCGCGACGATCGTCATTGAGGCGGGAATTTTCACGATCACCTATGGGACCGTGCAAAGGCTCCGGTCTTCCTGGTCCCGTGTTAGTTAAAATCTTAAGGGTACACGAGGCCAGCACTGCGAACCCATAAAATCAATACCGACGCAGTGTTTGGCGCTAGCCAAGATTTTCAGCGCTGTAGCGCGCAATAAGGCCGGTGCGAAGAGCGCTCTTGTAGACCTTCATAAAAACCCAATACGCCCAAAAGATATACCCCACGGCAAGGAACCCGCCCGCGGCAAGCGCCCACCCCGAAGCCGTCCCGCCCGAAACGATCGCCCGGAGTCCTTCAAAAACATAAGACGGCGGCAGGAAATGTGAGATCCCTTGCATCCAGTGTGGAAGCGTCGCAACGGGATAAAGAACGCCGACAAAAGGCGAGAGGAGCGCGGGAAGCGGCCAGATGAACCATTCCGAAGCCGGGCCGAAACGAAGCACCAGCGCGCTCCCGAAAATACCGAGCGAGATTCCGAATAAAAAAAGCACGAAAAGGAATGGCAGGATCATCAGGCCATAAATCAAAAAAGAGAGTTTGAAGGCGGCGGCGATCACGAGCATGACCCCCAGACCGACCACGCTTGTGGCGATGCTTGAAAGGATAAGGCCGCCAACATATTCCGGAAGTCGAAGCGGCGTGGCGAAGATGTTCAGGAAATTGCGCGACCAGACATCCTCCAGGAACGCCATCGTGATCCCGTGCATGATGCGGATAAAAAAGTCCCATAAAAGGACCGCCCCTAAAAGCGCCGGAACAAAATTAAATCCGGGAGTGGCGACCGTATTCAGATACCGGGTGAGAAATCCCCAAAGAACCATGTCCACGGCCACCCACGCGAAGAGCGGGACCACTCGCGAGAAACTCCCCCGGATGAGATAGAACTGGCGAAGGACAATGGCGAACGTCCGGCGGAAGGACACAGGGAATCGAGCCATTAGCCCACCCCCAGCGTAAGAGGTTCCCGGGCCACCGCGATAAAAAGTTCCTCAAGCGTCTTCTTGCCGTGCGCCGCCGGTAGCCGTTTGGGATCTCCCTCCAGCAGAATCTTGCCGTGGGAAAGGAAGAGCACGCGATCGCAAACGTCCTCGACCTCGTACATATTGTGGGACGTCCAGAGCGCGCCGCCGGTCCCTTGGCGCACGAACTGACGGATCCCGGCACGAATTTCTTTGGCGGTGGCCGGGTCCAGTGACGCCGTGGGCTCATCGAGCAAAAGGAGCTGGGGACGGTTGAGCATCGCCTTGGCCAGACTAACACGCGTTTGTTCCCCGGAAGAAAGAACGCCGCATTTTTTATTCCGGAAAGCCATAAGATCGAACTCAGTCAAGAGCTCCTCGATACGTTTTAAGAGGTCCTTCACTTCATACAGGAGACCGAAGACGCGGAGATTTTGAAAAACCGTCAAATTTCCAGGCAACGGCGTGTAGACCGCGACGAAATTGGTGCGCGCGAGCGCCTGGGAACGGCCCGAAGCCAGATCGACGCCTTCGATCCGAATCGTTCCGGCATCCGGCTGAAGAACGCCGAGCACCATGTTGATCGTCGTCGTCTTCCCCGCTCCGTTAGGTCCAAGAAGTCCCACGATCTCTTGGGGCCGGACCTCAAAAGAGATCCCGTCCACCGCGGTGATAGCGCCGTAGACCTTTCGTAATCCTTTGATGGAAAGTATTTCTGTCATGATCGCTTTCCGATTTAGAAATGATGGTTGTTAAAAACAAAAAGGCGTTGTGGGATTATACACCCACAACGCCTTCCTGTAGAAACTCCCTTCTCCTTTTCCCTCGAAACGGGCCCGAGAACTTTCCTGCTACTGGATCGCGACCTTTTGGACTTCTTTCTGTCCCGCAGCTTTAGGCAAGGTGATCGTCAGAACACCGTTCTTGTAAGCGGCAACGATTTTGGATTCGTCGACCGGTCCGGGCAGGCTCAAGCTCCGGGCGAAAGAACCATAGCTGCGTTCCTGCGCGTAATAACCTTTCTTCGAATCCTGAGTCTCGTTCGTGGTTTCGCGCACGCCTTCGATCGTTAGAATATTCTCTTTCACGGTCAGATCAATCTTGTCCTTTTCTAGACCGGGAAGATCACTTTTAACGATATAGGCGTCCTTCGTTTCTTCGAGATCCACGGCCGGAGTAAAATCAAACCCCGTGGCTTGAGGCATGTTCTGAAAAAGCGGAGAACCGAACATGAGGGCGTGCTGCATCAGGCCATTCATGCGCTGGCTCATGGCATCGAACGCCGCCCAGGGATCCTCATTCACAGAACTCCGGGAGGGAGCCTGGGGAACCTGGGGTGCCGCCGGATGCGGCCTGTGGCGCACGACGGGCGTCTTGTCTTGCAATAAAGCGACCGCTTCTTGCTGCTTTTTCTCAAGTGCTGCTTGTCGCCGGCCCTGACTAACCAAGGCCACTGTCTGCAACAAGGCTACGACCACAAGGATCGTGATGATGATAGGGCTCGCATGGATCTTCTTTTCAGACGGCTCGCTCATAAAACCCTCCTTCGTTGTTTAAAAGATACCTCCACGCCGCTCCTAAAAGACCCGGCACAACCCCTTCCAGCCGGGTCTCGGTCTGGGTTTATTTTACATCGACCTTGATCTGTTTGGGTAGCCCTCTTGGATTTCAGGAGAACCAGCTCCAGGGAGGGGTTTTTCTTTTCGGCGCTGGGTCCCGTGCACCGAGGGGGAAACGCGGATTACGCGCTTTGTGCCGTCTCGAGCATAGACCGGAGATCGTGAACCAGACCGCTCACGAGTGAGTCAATAGCATTCAGAAAACCGGCACGCATTTTTGGCGTCACAACCACTTTATTGGGGATCAGTTCTTTCAACGCTTCAGGGATCATTTCGGCGCTTAAAACGAGGGCCGTCGCCCGGATCTTTCCGGTGAGCGTTCTGAGATGGGCCTCAAGTTCCTTGGGGCTCTCAGGGCCCGCCGCTAGGACCGGCAACTGGCCTTCCTTGGCAAGAAGAAGATTGAGTTCTCTGAGTTCGGAACGTTCCTTCGGGTTGTTCACGATCGCCACAATGACCGTGGAGGAATAGGCCGCGCGCACACCGGCCGCCATGAGAAGACGATCCTTCGCGAGAAGTCCGGGGCAGAGCACAAGCACATCCGACATGTTCTTGTCTGAGCTCGCGCGAACACCGAGGGCCTCCCTGGCTCTTTCCGCTTCCGGCGAAGTCGCGGATAGTTTTGCGGCTCCATCGGACCGTCTACCCGAGAACAAGTCTTCTAACATTTTGTTCATTTCCAGGTTCACAAGAGCTTGAGAAACACGAGGCAGCCGCGAAAGCGGCTCATCCAGACCAGGACCTGCGCTAGCCCGAACCAGGTCCAAAAGATGCTCTCGGAGCTCGGCCCTGAAAATGCGTTCCGCAACCACCGCCACGGAAACCATCGCCGCGATCTTGCGCTTAAGTTCCCGATCCTGGCTAATCCGCCCGATGCCTTGTTCAACGCCCCTTAGCTCAGAACGTGTCACAAATACGTACACCGTCGTTTGGTTCCCTTGAAGATCCGTCTCAGTGATCGCAAGCTTGTTAGCGCCTTGGACTAACCCCGAAAAGGTCTGCTGTTTTGCAATGCCGTTCACCGTGTAATTGACCGTAAGCGTGTTCACATTGATCAAACTGGGAGTGGCTGCATCTACCACCACCGCGGGAGCGGTAGCGCCCATCAGAGTCCCGGTCACTTTTGAAACGCGTCCGCTCGCGTCATAGGTATAATCGTACTGCTTCTCTACGACGGCATTAGTCCCCGAACCCATCTCATACGCTTCAAGTCCACTACTATAGGCGTAATTCCAGCCGGGATTTCCCGGGTAAGTG